>Ga0222633_1000033_pt1 | contig 141489 bp, 123 predicted proteins | sample AntAcemetageno48_FD_179816 | JGI IMG/M metagenome (GOLD analysis project Ga0222633, IMG submission 179816) | Saline water microbial communities from Ace Lake, Antarctica - #48 | ecosystem: Environmental > Aquatic > Non-marine Saline and Alkaline > Saline | place: Antarctica: Ace Lake...
TACCGAGTAATCAGCCCATTGGGGCATGAATTAACCATGAAACCATCACAAAGTGGCTTCATATCAGGCCATAGTCGGTCTAAACTTTGTAGAGAAGGGCATTTTTCGAGGTGCCCTGTATTAGACCTAGATTTTAGATGGAGTCATCAACGCGTATGGGTTTTAGAAGCCTCGTAACGATTATGGTGTTGGGAATCGGTATTCTGGCGACCGCCCAAGATGTGGCGCGCGCCGATCGCCTCCCAACGTCTGCCAGCGTGATCATGTATCATCGGTTTGGTGATGGCAGATTTCCTGCAACCAACACAACGCTGGAGCAACTCGACCAGCATATTCTTGAATTGAAGCAGGGCGGCTATGTGGTCTTGCCGCTCTCGGAGATTGTACGCAAGCAACAGGCCGGAGAAGCGTTACCCGACAGGGTCGTTGCCTTATCCATTGATGATGCGTTTCTCTCAGTTTACCAAAACGGCTGGCCCAAACTGCGCGACGCCGGTTTGCCAGTAACATTGTTCGTAGCGACCGCCGCCATTGATCGGGGGTCCTCCGATTATATGAGCTGGGATCAAATAAGAGAGCTGCGCGATGCAGGCGTTGAGATCGGCTCACAAACCAAGAACCATCCGCATATGGCAACCCTTACGCGCGACGAGATGGATGCAGAACTTACTGTATCGAACGCACGCTTTGAATCAGAACTGGGGGATCGGCCGTCCTTGTTTGCGTATCCGTACGGCGAAGCCAGCAGCGAAGCCTTGGCCGCCGTGAAGGCTGCCGGATTCAGCGCTGCCTTTGGCCAACATTCCGGGGCCTTTGCGGCGGACGCCAACCGTTATTACTTGCCGCGCTTCGCCATGAACGAAGCCTTTGGTGACTTAGAACGGTTTCGTACATCAGCATCGGCGATGGCGATGGCGGTCGGTGATTTCGGGCCAGCGGACATGTTCATCACACAAAACAATCCACCCCACGTCGGATTTACCGTCACCCATCCAAAAAGCGGACTGCGTAGCCTAGCGTGCTACGCATCGCATGAAGGCACGGCAGACTTGCAGATCCTTGGCGATGCCCGTGTTGAGGTTCGATTCACTTCAGCATTGCCGAAGGGACGTACACGCCTAAATTGCACCATGCCAGCCGGTGGCGGCAGATGGTATTGGTTTGGCCGCCAATTCTACGTGGCCAACTAATACACTCTCGCCTTAGATCGACGGTTTTTGTCGTTCCGCTAATTCGGCATCATCCAAGAGATGTAAGTCATTGAATTGAATCATGGCCTTTAGGCGGTCCGTATACTCAGTGCCGAGCTCAGAATAACGATGCAGTGTTTTGGCCAGCGTGATTCCATCAATGTTCGCACCCGACCTGCGCAACTTTGATCGCTCTGCCCGAAATTCACGATAGGCGGCATGGCTGTTTAAATTACGAATATAAGCGCGAACCGACGCCATCATGTCGTCGAAGGCACGAACCCTGTGGGTCTTGCCATCTTGGCGATTCTCCGGCACCAGACCATCCTGGCCGTCGGCCCAGGTCCATTGCCCAAACAAGGCATTACCTTCTTGCGCAAAACGCGATGTTCCCCAGCCGCTTTCTTTGGCGGCTTGAGCCAGCGCCAAAGAGGGCGGCACCACATCAACCCTTGCCAATAGACGGTTAATATTTGGCTTATCCATTTTGTAGCGCTCGGCCATCACTTTCAGCCATAGGCGTTCCGCACCTGAGAACGGTTTTTCCGCCTTATTCTTGACCCTCAAGGCCAAAAGCTTTTCGCGATCTTTAGCGATCTCTTGATTGGCCCGCAAAACCAGCGGCAAAACACTTTTCAAGAACAACGCTTTGCGGGTTTTAGTCTCTTCAACGGATTGGAGTTCTTGCGGTACGTTGGTGATAAAAACACGGGGTACGCGGGCATCACCATCGGCAACTGTCTCTAGGCTGTAGTTCAACCGAGACGAAACCGACACCGGACCCACGACTGATGCCTTCGCAATCAATACAGGGGTCAGGGTTTCTGGCAATGGTGATATCGCGTTTGGCGTCGACAACACTGCGGACGAGACCGACGGCGACGCTTGCGCCGCCGTTCTACCGTCTCCGGTAAACGCAATCACACCACCCACTACGACCATGGCAACCAATGTCGCCACGGCAAGCTTGTGAACAATCGGCTCAAAATCCGACATTCTTCACCCTTCCTTTGGATCGCGCCCCTGGAGCGATCCTCTCAATTTTAAGCACACTATTTTTTGTTTGCCGTTTTCGGCATTAGGAACCATCGCGTGGCGAGCTTCTTTCTAGAAACCAGCTACACCTGCTCAGAGGTCTCTTATCGACCGCTCGATTCTTTAAGAATCGGTAAGTTTTTACTCGACTGCGCGCACTTCCGCAACTTCAGGAATGTAATACTTCAGCATGTTCTCAATGCCATGCTTCAACGTTGCCGTTGAACTGGGGCAGCCGGAACAGGCGCCCTGCATGCGCAAGTAAACGATGCCTTCTTCAAAGCCATGGAAAACGATATCGCCGCCATCTTGAGCAACGGCAGGACGAACCCGCGTATCGAGCAATTCAATGATCTGAACTGAAATCGGGTCATTGGCTTCCGCATTACCAGTGCCCGCGTCGCCGTCATCGGTCATGACAGGCTTGCCTTGGGTGAAATGATCCATGATAGCGCCCAGGATCATCGGCTTCATCAGATCCCATTCTTTATCCTCGGCTTTGGTCGCAGTCACAAAATCCGCGCCAAAGAACACGCCCGTTATGCCTGGAACGGCAAATAGGGCCTCAGCCAGCGGAGACTTACCCGCGTCTGCGGCATCTGCAAAGTTTGCGGTGCCTGTTGCCAAGACGGTGCAACCGGGCAAAAACTTCAACGTGGCCGGGTTCGGTGTGCTTTCCGTTTGAATAAACATGATGAGGCCTTTCTGTGGTTCCGAAGGCAATGCCAATGGCGGCAAAGACTCTGTATGTCCCAGACATGGGTGATGACTTTAGCATGGTCAAGGGGTATCGCCTACGATGATCCGCGCATTCCATGTTTGGGCCGCAGAAATCCAACGATGTCATGGACGTCTTCGATAACCGGGCGGGCGATGGCCGCAGCGCGCACGGCACCATCAGCCAATATGGCATCTACATGGTCGGGTTCGTTCATCAGGCGGCGCATTTCGTTTTGCATCGGAGCTAAGGTTTCAATGGCGAGATCCGCCAACGATTGCTTGAAGGCAGAGAACTGCCCGCCAGCAAACTCGGTGACAACGTCGTCAACCGTGCGGTCCGATAAGGCGGCATAGATACCGTAAAGATTTTCGGCTTCAGGGCGACCCTTCAAACCGTCTTTGGTCTCGGGCAGGGCTTCGGGGTCCGTTTTTGCCCGGCGGATTTTCTTGGCGATGGTGTCGGCATCATCGGTCATCGTAATGCGCGAATTATCGGATGGGTCAGATTTTGACATCTTTGAGGTACCGTCTTTCAGCGACATGACCCGCGTCGCCGTGCCAAAAATCAGAGGTTCGACAACCGGGAAAAAGTCTGTTCCGAAATCATTGTTGAACTTGATGGCGATGTCGCGGGCCAGCTCCAAGTGTTGTTTTTGGTCGTCCCCGACCGGCACATGCGTTGCCCGATAGGCCAGGATGTCTGCGGCCATCAAATTTGGATAAGCAAACAAGCCAACTGAGGCGTTTTCACGGTTTTTGCCCGCTTTTTCTTTGAATTGGGTCATGCGGTTTAACCAGCCCATACGGGCGACGCAGTTGAACACCCAAGCCAATTCCGCGTGCGCTGAAACTTGGCTTTGGTTGAAGATGATGTTGCGTTTCGGATCAATGCCTGCCGCCAGCATCGCTGCGGCAACTTCACGGGTGTTGGCGCGGAGCGCCGCCGGGTCTTGCCAAACGGTGATGGCATGCAGATCAACGACGCAGAACAAGTTGCCTTCGTATTGATCTTGCAAAGCAACCCAATTGCGGATGGCACCAAGATAGTTACCAAGATGCAAATTTCCGGTGGGTTGGACGCCTGAAAAGATACGGCTCATGGCCTGTGCTCGCTTTGCTGTCGCTGTCTGGTGATCCGCTGAATTCGGGTGTTTATGAAGACCGGCTTTCTTGGGGTCAAGGTGCGTCAATAGGTGGTGGACGGCGGCGCAAAGATCGGAGGTCTGACATCTTTACGGCACCGAATAGAATGGCGGGAATCCCATAACCCAACAGTCCGACTACGATCAGGCTAACAAAGCTGAATATTTTGATGGTTGGGTCTATTTCTACAATTCCCGGTGCCGCGTACTGCCAAGCAAGCCATAACGTGATCCCCATGACGAGGCTTGCCGCCACCATACGTATAGCCTTGGTTTTTAGTCTTGCGTCCACGTCTAAAGCGCCGCGCTTTCGCAAGATGATGGCCATCAACAAAACGTTCAACCAACTCGAGGCAACCGTCGCCATGGCGATGCCAACATGCTGATATGGCCCCATGAGCAAGAGGTTGAGGATGAGATTGACCGTCATGGCCGCTACGGCAATCAAGACAGGGGTTTTTGTGTCGCCACGGGCAAAAAATCCGGGGGCCAAGGTCTTGATCAACACATATGCAGGCAAACCGAAGGCATAGACCCCCAAAGCGGCTGCGGTTTTAAGGGTTGCTTCGGTGTCGAAGGCCCCGCGTTCAAACAGGACGTGCACGATGGGTTCGGCGATCATGGCCAAGGCCACGGCGGCGGGCAGTGTCAGAAGCAATGCAAATTCAAGAGCGCGGTTTTGGCTGTCGCGGGCGGCAGCGGCGTCATTGGCTTTGATGGCCCGGGAAAGACTGGGGAGCAAGGCTGTGCCGACGGCGACCCCGACCACGCCCAAGGGCAGTTGCACCACACGGTCCGCATAGAATAAATAGGCGATGGAGCCGGATGCCAATAACGAGGCAATAATCGTGTCGATCACGAGATTGATCTGATAAACGCCCGCCCCGATGGCAACGGGAATGATTCGTTTGAGCAATATTTTTATATCATCACTCATAACGGGCTTGCGGGGCCGCAAAACGATTCCTGCGCGGGCACATGCGCCATAAAGAAAGATGACCTGCACCACGCCCGCGATGAAGACGCCGATGGCCAAGGCATGACCCACGCTGGGCGTATGCGGTGCCAGGATTAGCACGGCAGCAATCAAACAGAGGTTGAGAAGGATCGGTGTTGCAGCAGCGGCAGCAAAGCGACCATGCGTGTTTAAAACGCCGGAGAACAGGGATGCGATGGAGATGAACAAGAGGTACGGAAAGGTGATTTGCGTTAGCAGCACCGTGAGGTCAAATTTTGTTTGGTCATCGGCAAACCCTGGGGCAAAGGCCAACATTAAGAACGGCATGGTTAGTTCGGCAATCGCAACGACGGCGGCAACGATAAGCAAAAGACCGGACATCGCTCGCTCCGTGAACAGGCGGGCGGCGTTTTCATCGCGGGCTTCGACATGTCCGGCAAGAATAGGCACGAAGGCGGCGGCGAAGGCCCCTTCGGCAAACAAACGCCGAAATAGGTTCGGGAACTTAAATGCGACAAAGAAGGCGTCGGCGATGGGTCCGGCGCCCAAGGTTGCGGCAATCAGAATATCGCGCACAAAGCCCAAGATGCGGCTGAGCATCGTAAAACTTCCGACGGTAACGATGGCCTGGAGGAGTTTCATGCGTCTGCTTATCGCGAAAGAATGACCGTGAAAAGGTGCCGTTACTCTGGGGCAGCAATAACCTTTGCAGGGGGCACAGAAGCGGTGGCCGCCGTTTGGGGGGTCGTGGCCTTAGCGGCGTTACGTTTACGACTAGCGGTTTTCGTCTTTTTGGACGGTTTTTTGGTTGGTTTTTTCGATTGTGTCTCGGCTGGGGTTAGAGCGTCTGTCAACGCTTTCCTGATTTTCGTCAGTTTGGTGTCGCTGTTTATTTTTAGGCCGAAAATATCTTTGACGTAAAAAACATCAACGGCGCGCTCACCATACGTTGAGATGATGGCGTTTGATATTTGTAGACCTTGGGCGGTTAAGATGGCCGTTAGGTCTAGTAAGAGGCCCAACCGGTTTCGGCCATTAATTTCGATAACGGTATGATTGGTCGAGGCGTTGTTGTCGATCAGGACACGGGGGGGCACGGTAAAGACTTTGGTTCGGCTTGGTACGGCGGCATTGCGCGCCGCCGCGAGTTCGCGTGCGGGAAGAATCTCTCCCCGCATGGCCCGCTGAATTCGTTGTTTTAGGCGGTTGCCTCGTTGCTCATCTTGAAAAGGTCCTCCCTGGTCATCTTGGACCCAGAAGACGTCCAAAGCCGTGCCGTCCAAAAATGTTGATATTTTCGCGCCGACGACACTCGCGCCGGCCAACGCCATCGCACCGGCGATGGATGCGAACAGTCCCGGATGGTCAGATGTGTAGATCGTAACCTGGGTTGCGGCGCGCTCGTCATCATTTTCAAATTGGATGACCACATCTTCGCCACTCTTTTTTGCATCTTGGATGAGCGCGGCGTGGGCCGCTTGTGTTTGCGTATCGTGGGTTAGCCAATATCCAGGCGGCGCCGTTTCAACAAAGGAGGCGAGGTCTGCCGCTGGCCAATCTTGTAAGGCTTCTTGAAGACGCGATTGCGCGCGCTCAATGCGCGTCTTGCGGCGATCTTTATCGACCCCGCCAGAGAGAGCGGCTTGCGCATTATCATACAGGTCCCGCAGAAGGCCCGCTTTCCAGGCATTCCAGACCTTCGGACCAACAGCGCGGATGTCGACAGCGGTTAAGATTAACAACAATCGCAATCGTTCCGGTGATTGAACAATATCCGTGAAGTCCGAAATCGTCTTGGGGTCGTCGATGTCACGCTTGAAAGCGGTGTTGCTCATCAAAAGATGATGCAAGACCAGCCATGACACGGTCTCCGTTTCCCAAGGCTCAAGCCCCATGCGAGGGCCAACGCGTTTAGCGATTTGAGCGCCCAGTTCGGAATGATCGCCACCACGCCCCTTGGCAATGTCGTGCAGAAGCACAGCCAAATACAAAACGCGGCGGGACTGGACTTCGTGGATTATTTTGCTGGAATAAGGATGATCATCAAGCAATTCGCCCGCTTCAATGCGGTGGAGGATACCAATGGCGCGGATGGTATGCTCATCAACCGTATAAACGTGATACATGTCATACTGCATTTGGGCGACGACACGCCCAAAGTCTGGCAGAAATTTGCCAAACAAGCCTGATTCATTCATGCCCATAAGTGTGGAATCGGGGTTTCGTTTTGGTGCCGTAAGGATATCCATAAAGTAGGCATTGGCCTCGGCATTTTCGCGCGCGGCCTTGTTGACTTTCTTCAGGGACTGTTTGACCAATCGAATGGCTTCCGGGTGGATGTCCAAAGCATTATAATGCGCTTCGCGGAACAATCTGACCATATTGACCGGGTTTTCTGTCAAGACGTCGGGGGAGTCGACCGTCAGGCGATCGCCATCCACTTTAAAGCCGTCAATTTTGATAGATTTTCGGCGGCCAAAACCGGGCAGCCTGAAACGGGGCTTCTTTTTGTGTTGGTCTTCTAAAACCGCACAGAGGACACGGGTAAGGTTGCCAATGGTCTTTGCAGTGAGGAAATAATGCTTCATGAAACGCTCGACACCGCGCACCCCGGCGCGGTCCGCGTAACCCATGCGCACGCCCAGATCTGATTGCACATCAAAGGTAAGACGCTCTTCCGGGCGCCCGGCTAGATAATGAAGATGACTGCGAACGGTCCAAAGAAAGGTTTCAGCTTTTTTGAACTCGCGGGCGTCCTCATTGGTTAATACACCCAACCCGACAAGCTCCGTGACGCTATCGACACGATAGAGGTATTTAGCGATCCAAAATAGGGTTTGCAGGTCGCGAAGGCCGCCTTTACCGTCTTTAACGTTGGGCTCGAGCACATACCGCGCATCTCCGACCCGTTCATGGCGCTGGTCGCGCTCTGCCAACTTGGCTTCTACATAGGCGGGGCCGCTGCCTGCCACAACTTCGTCAAAAAAACGCGTTCGAAACGTTTGGGCCAGGGCTTTATCGCCCCAAATCCAGCGCGATTCGAGCAAACTGGTGCAGATGGTTACATCGCCTTTGGCCCGGCGCAGGGCTTCTTCTATGGACCGGGTAGCATGTCCCACCTTCAAACCTAAATCCCATAAGGCGTAGAGAACAAATTCGACAAGTTGTTCGATCCGTGGCGTTAGTTTGTGTGCATGCAAGAACATCAGATCGACATCTGAATAGGGAGCCATTACCCTGCGGCCATAACCGCCCGTCGCCAAAATGGCGATTTGCTCCCCCTTCGTAGGGTTTGCGCTGGGATACGCGTGGTTTGTGGCAAAGTCGAAAATTGTCCGCATCATCTGGTCAACCAAGTAGGCCTGGGCCTTACCAGATTGCATGCCATCGATACCGTCCATTTCAAATCGACGGCGGATTTCGCTCACACCCGTTTCTAAGGCCGTCTTCAAGTCTGCCATGATGGCTGAATGAATGTCTGGCCCATACCCAGACCAGGAGACATGGGCTTCCAATTTGGCGGCGATGGCGCGCCGGTCAAAGACGGTGCGGGGTGAATCAATCGTAATCATGTTAACCCAAGGTGCCATAGTCTCGACGTGTTAAACAGAGAAACAAGAGATTGAATAAAGTCATTGAATTGCTTTTATTGAAGGTCGCGCTTGAGGTCATAGATGAAGTCCAAGGCATCTTTGGGTCGGAGCTCATCGGCAGATATTTCTTTAATCTTATTAAGTGCAATTTGTTCACCCTGATTGATTTTAGAGGCCTCAAGGGCTGGTTTTGGGTCATCAAAGGCAAATAAAGGTAGATCATCGGTTAGGCGATTAATCTTAGATTGCTCCGGCCCTGCTTCGAGCGTCTTCAAAACCGCTGTTGCTCTGGTCACGACTGCGCTGGGTAGACCCGCAAGGCGGCCCACATGAATACCATACGAGCGATCTGCTGCGCCTGGACCCACTTCGTGCAAAAAAACCACCTGATCTTGCCATTCCTTAACTTGCATGCTGTGACATGCGAGGTGGGATAACCGCTCTGTTAGGCGGGTCAGTTCATGGTAATGGGTGGCAAAGAGGGCGCGAGATTGATTAACATCGTGAAGGTGTTCAACGACCGCCCATGCAATTGATAAACCGTCGTATGTGGCGGTTCCTCGGCCTATTTCATCTAAGATGACCAATGCGCGTTCACCGGCAAGGTTCAAGATCGAGGCTGTTTCGACCATTTCAACCATGAACGTCGAGCGGCCGCGGGCGAGGTCATCCGCCGCGCCCACCCTTGAAAACAGCCGGTCAACAACGCCAATATGAGCGGAATCAGCCGGAACGAAAGATCCCATCTGCGCCATAATGGCAATCAAGGCGTTCTGGCGTAAGAATGTGCTTTTGCCCGCCATGTTGGGGCCTGTTATCAACCAAAGTCGGTCAGCGTCGGCGCCGAGTGTGCATGTATTTGGAACGAACATGCCAGCACTGCGGTCAAGTGACGCCTCGACAACCGGGTGACGCCCGGCCTTTATTTCAAACGCCAAACTCTGATCAACACGCGGTCGGGTATAGCGTCGTTCAGCAGCCAGCTCTGCCAACCCTTGGGCAACGTCAAGGGCGGCGAGAGCGCGGGCCGTTTTTGCCAACGGCTCAGCGCGGCTCATGACCTCGCCACAAAGATCGTCGAACGCTTTAAGCTCAAGCGCAAGCGCTTGACTGGCTGCCTTTGAGATTCGGCTTTCTAGATCACCCAAGTCGACCGTTGTGAACCGCATTGCATTGGCCATGGTTTGTCGGTGAATGTAGCGCGAATCTGCGATGATTGGTATCTTGTCAGCCTGCTTGGCGGGAACCTCGATGAAGTACCCTAAAACATTGTTATGCCTTATTTTTAGCGTGCTGACGCCGGTGTCCGCCGCATAGCTCGCCTGCAAATTGGCAATCAACCGGCGGCTTTCATCACGCAAGGTCAGTGCCTCGTCTAGCGTATCGAGATAACCTGCACGAATAAACCCGCCGTCCCGCGCCAGCATCGGCAAATCGTCGGCGAGGGCTCGGTCCAAACGTTCAATAAGAGTAGCGTGATGACCTAAGTCGGCAATATCCTGAGCCAGGGATGCGGGAAGGCCCGCGCCAGCCTCCTCAATCAGGGCTCGAACGGCTTCTGCGGCACGAGCGCCTTCTCGAATTGCGGCCATGTCGCGCGGTCCGCCGCGTTCTAAGCCAATGCGGGCAACGGCACGCTCAATATCAGGCGCAACTTTCAACGCGGATCGAATAGAGTCACGCAACCGATCTTGATCGACAAAGAACTGTACCGCGTCCAATCGCGCATCAACAGCGATCGGGTCGGTCAACGGTGCAGCCAATCGGGCGCCGAGTAATCGGCCCCCAGCCCCGGTTAGGGTGCGGTCCATTACAGACAGCAAACTTCCACGTCGCTCACCTGATAACGTGCGGGAAAGCTCAAGATTTCGGACACTCGCCGCATCAATGTCCATTACCTGAGAAGCAGAAATGGGCCGAGGCGGTGAGAGCCGCGGCATACGACCTTTCTGGGTCAACCCGACGTAATCTAGAACGGCTCCAGCGGCGGCAACCTCTGCCGCAGAGAACGCCCCATACCCATCCAACGACTCCACCGCGTAATGATCCAAAAGACGACGCAACGCATTGATGCTATCAAATCTCACGGCTGGCTCAATGCGCAATTGATCACGCCAATCTCCCAGCCAGTTGAAGCGATCGGGTTTTGCGATGAAGGCGTCAGAAACCAGAATTTCTGAAGGGTTTAAACGCGTTAGGGCGGATGGAATGAGCGTTTCTGTGGTTGATTGTGTGTGGAACGTCCCGGTTGAAAGATCAACCCAAGCCAGGCCAATGTCCCCTCGGATATCGACGCAGGCGACAAGATAATTGTTTTGTCTTGCGTCTAATAGGGAGTCTTCTGTGATCGTACCAGGCGTAACAACTCGAACGACTTCCCGGTGAACAACGGACTTTGATCCACGCTTTTTCGCTTCTTCCGGGTTCTCGGTTTGCTCACAGACCGCGACGCGAAATCCTTTTTGGATCAAGCGTTGCAGATACCCTTCATGGCTGTGGGCAGGAACCCCACACATGGCAATGTCTTCACCCAAATGTTTGCCACGTTTCGTGAGGGTGATGTCGAGAGCGGCAGCGGCTTTTTCGGCATCATCGAAGAAAAGCTCGTAAAAATCGCCCATGCGATAGAACAGCACACAATCAGCATGTTCGGCCTTGATCGCCAAATACTGAGACATCATGGGCGTAACAGCGGTGTCGCGCGCAGCCGTCGCACCAGAATGCGCACCAGCCTCACCATCAGCCGTTGGGGCCTCACCCGCCTTTGTTGCACTCTCGGTCGTCATCACATTTTGGTCTTCCTTCACAGAGCCTAACGTTTACGGCATTCCGGGCGTGGGTAGAAGGATGAAGTCGAGGGGGAAGGGCCAAACTGGACAATGCCCTGAATTGGTGTTGAAACAATCTTATGAATTGATACATTGCCACGCAATAAACAACCACGTTTGGGCGAGATTGGTTTCTGACAATCAGTATTCCGCAACACTGGCACACATCCGGTGACGAATGTTCTCGCCCCAAGGTACTGACAAGGAAGCCCCATCCATGGATGAGAAAATGCAGGAAATCATGTTCCGCGATGCGTTGCGGATGCATGCAAGCGGTCGTCCCGGAAAAGTCGCCCTGCGCCCAACAAAACCACTGACCACACAGCGCGATTTGACCCTTGCCTATTCACCGGGCGTCGCGGCACCGTGCTTGGAAATCGCCCGTGACCCTGACCTGGCCTACGATTATACGGCCAAGGGTAACATGGTTGCCGTTATCACCAACGGCACGGCGGTCTTGGGGTTGGGAAATTTGGGTCCGTTGGGGGCAAAGCCCGTGATGGAAGGCAAGGCGGTTTTATTCAAGACCTTTGCCGACATCGACGGTGTCGACATTGAGGTTGATACGGAAGACCCTGACGAGTTTATCAACTGTGTCCGTTTCTTGGCCTCGCCCTTCGGTGGCATCAACCTAGAAGACATCAGCGCGCCCAATTGTTTCATTATTGAACAAAAACTGCGCGAAGTGATGAATGTGCCCGTCTTCCATGATGATCAGCACGGCACCGCCATCATCACGGCGGCAGCCTTGCTCAATGGCTTGGACGTTACGGGCCGCTCCATCGCCGACACAAAAATGGTCGTCAACGGTGCCGGTGCCGCAGCAATTGCCGGTGTTGAGTTATTCAAAGCCATGGGATTACCACCACAAAATGTGATTTTGTGCGATAGCAAAGGCGTGATCTACCAAGGCCGCGAAGCGGGCATGAACCAGTGGAAATCGGCCCATGCAGTCGATACGCCGCACCGAACTCTGGCCGACGCCATGAAAGGCGCCGATGTCTTTATTGGCTTGTCGGTTAAAGGGGCCGTCGATGCCGACATGGTTAAATCCATGGCGCCAAAGCCGTTGATTTTTGCGATGGCGAACCCAGATCCAGAAATCACCCCCGAAGAAGTCGCGACAATTCGTGATGATGCGATCATGGCCACCGGGCGGTCTGACTATCCCAACCAAGTCAACAACGTGTTGGGCTTCCCTTATATTTTCCGGGGTGCTTTGGACGTGCGGGCAACCACCATCAATGAAGAAATGAAGTTGGCTGCGGCACGTGCGTTGGCCGATCTTGCCCGCGAAGAAGTCCCCGACGAGGTTGATGCGGCCTATTCTGGGCACCATTTGCGCTATGGCCCAGATTATTTGATCCCGACACCGTTTGACCCGCGCCTGATCGTTGCCGTGCCGGCTGCCGTAGCCCAAGCCGCCATGGACACAGGGGTTGCCCGAAAACCCATCATTGATATGGATGCCTACCGCGCCGAGCTGACCGGTCGTTTAGACCCAACAGCCGCAGGTCTGCATTCAATTTTTGATAGCGTCCGCGATTCTCAACGCCGCGTTGTTTTTGCCGAAGGCGAAGAAGAACAATCGATCCGCGCCGCCTTTATGTTCCGAAACTCTGATTATGGCACACCCATCTTGGTCGGCCGGGCCGATCGCATCAAAGCGATGCAAGAGCAATTGGGCCTGCCTGACTTGGACGGTATTGAAATTGCCAATGCGGCAGACCGTGCTGATCTCGCCGAAGGGTACGTCAATTTTTTGTATGAACGACTACAACGCCAGGGGTATCTAAAACGTGATTGCCAACGCCTAGTGAACCAAGACCGCAATTCATTTGCTGCGTGTATGGTTGCAGAAGGCGATGCCGATGCCATGGTCACAGGCCTAACACGAAATTCACATGTCGCGCTGAATGAAATCACCCGCGTTCTAGATCCGAACCGGGAGCATCCAGTTTTTGGGTTGTCGATGGTAATTGGACCCAACAACACCTTATTCATTGGCGATACGGCCGTGCATGAAGCCCCAACATCAGAAGAGTTGGCAGATTTCGCTATCGGCTCTGCCGACTTTGCTCGGCATATGGGCCATGAACCCCGAGTGGCTTTTGTCAGTTACGCAACCTTTGGCAATCCGATGCTAAAGCGGGCTGAAATTATGCGTGATGCCGTCGCCTTGCTCGATGACCGCGAGGTTGATTTCGAATATGATGGTGAGATGGCGGTTGATGTCGCGCTAAACGCAGACCTTATGGAGAACTATCCGTTCTGCCGCCTATCGGCCCCGGCCAATATCTTGATCATGCCGGGCCTTCATTCGGCCCAAATTTCAACCAAGCTGTTGAATGCCCGCGGCGAAGACAAAGTCATTGGGCCGGTTATTCTGGGGCTGCCACGATCCGCGCAAATTGTGCCGATGGGCGCGACCGTTTCAGAGATCGTCAACTTGGCTGTGTTCGCCGCGTATGGGGCCGAAGACTAGCGCGAGCACCGTTAATTGCCTCTTACGCCTTGTCTTTCTCGCGCTGCATGCCGTCGCGAATAAGCTGAATGGCTTCTTCGGTTTCGCCCCAGCGCTGAACCTTCACCCACTTGTTGGGTTCTAGGTCTTTGTAGTGTTCAAAGAAATGTTGGATCTGCTCCAAGCGGATCGGACGAATATCGCGGTATGAGGCAACATTGCCATACATCGGGTGCAAGGCATCAACCGGCACGCACAAGATTTTTTCGTCAATGCCCGCTTCGTCTTCCATAATCAACACGCCAATGGGGCGCGAACGAATGATGCAGCCCGGCACCACTGGCACGTCGCCCAGGACGGCGGCATCAGTCGGATCGCCATCTTCAGATAACGTGTGCGGAATAAAACCATAGTTACACGGATAGTACATGGCCGTATGGAGGAACCGATCAACAAAGACAGCACCAGATTCTTTATCCAGTTCATACTTTACCGGGTTACCGCCGATGGGAATCTCGATAATGACGTTCACATCGTAAGGTGCGTTTTCACCAATTTTGATCTTGTTGATGTCCATAATTCTATCCGTTGTTAAAGTATCGAAACGTAGTGTAGCTGCGTGTTGGGACCGGACCAAGGCAAACAGACAGTCAATGTGACGGGCTTAGCGCGGCACGGGCGCGCGGCGAATGAGATAGATCAAAAGCACCAAACCCGGTAGGGCCGCCACTGTGGTCAGGCCAAAATATAAAACCCAATCCATCTGATCCGCGAGCCACCCCCCCGCTGAGGAAAAGCCCGTTCGGGCAAACGCCATGAGGGATGAGAGCAAGGCATATTGGGTCGCCGTGTAGTGAAGACTGCATAGCGATGACAGATACGCAATGAAGGCGGTGGTTGCCATGCCGCCCGTTGCATTTTCAACCGCAACCGTGACAACCAAAAACGGCACCGAAGGCCCGATGGCTGCTTGCGCGACAAAAACCAAATTGGATGCCGCTTGCGCAAACCCGCCGATCAACAGCGCCGTCAAAATGCCGTGCCGCAGCACCAAAACCCCACCAACAATCCCACCAATGATCGTTGCGACAATGCCAAATCCTTTTGTAACCCAACCGATATCGGTCAACGAAAAGCCTATCTCGAGATAAAATGGCGTCGCCATAACACCCAACAAGGCGTCGCCGTACTTATAAAAGGCGATGAAAAGCAGGACGGCTATCCAATGGGGCCGTCCGATGAAATCCGTGAACGGGGCAATGACGGCGCGTTCAAACCAGGCCCACATGTTCTTGGGCTTAGGTATGTTGGCATCGTTATCAGTCATCAACTTTGGCTCAACAGCCATCAACGTCGCCGCAATGCCAACCGCCATACAGACAGCCATCACCGCATACGCCGCGAACCAGCCGAATTGATCGGCGACAATCAGCGCACCACCACCCGATACGGCCATGGCGATCCGATAGCCAAACACATAGGCCGCAGCGCCCGCACCTTGTTGCTCTTCCGACAAACTTTCAATGCGGTAGGCATCAATCACAATGTCTTGCGTGGCCGAGGCAAACGCTAAAAAGACCGCCCATGCCGCGACGGCGCCCAGGGATAACGTTGGGTCGCTTACGCCCAAACCAATCATGCCAATAATCACGCCTGCTTGGGCTGCCAAGAGCCAGCCGCGGCGCTGGCCCGCCCATGACGTCAGCCCCGGCAATCGCATCTGATCAACCAGAGGCGACCACAGAAATTTCAGCGTGTAGGCCGTGCTGGCCCAGACAAACAGACCAATCGCTGTTTTTGAAACACCGGCCTCAGCGAGGCGCGCCGATAACGTCGCATAGACCAACGCGAGCGGCAGGCCACCGGAAAACCCCATGGCGAGAACCAACAAAAGCTTGCGCTCAAAATAAACAGAGAGCGCGGACCACCACGTCGGCGGGATGTCTGGGCTTGAATCAGTCATAGGGTTGATTACGAGGTGATGGCCGCGTCACGCAAGGGTTGGTTTGACAACAAGCGGTTCGGACCCGATAGATCAGGGCTTAAGCGAAACCAGGGCTGCCTATGTCTTTGTCGTCCATTCTAATTCCCGTTTATGATGCCTGCTTACGCCGGTTAAATCGGTTGCGCCGCCGGCCCAGGCCCTGCGGGATGCTGATTGTGCGATCTGGGGGGCTGGGCGACACCGTCTTGTTTGCCCTCGTGGTTGATCGGTTTATGAAGCTAGCCGAACCAGATGAGCCTATCGTTTTTCTGACGCCATCAGCCAGTCGGAAGACGGCCTTTCTGTTGCCTGATCGTATTGAGGTGATGACTGCTGACTATGGGCGATTCCGTCGGCGCCTGTCTTATCGCGCCTCACTAACCCAACACCTGTATCGCCGCAATTTTAGGCGGGTTGTTTCCAGCGATCATTTGCGTCATCCCTTGTTGGATGAAGCAATGATTGGTGCGTGCGCTGCGCCCCTCACCGAGGGTTTAACGGCGCGCTCGTGGCCAAAATACAAACGCCTGCTGCGAAACAACGAACGATTTTTTTCGCGATTGGTTGACGCGGGTGAGGGGCCTTCAATGCTGCACCGATGGACGCTGTTAGCCAATATTCTGAATGGCGCGAATGAGACTCTGCCCGTTGCCAACCTCCCCAACGCTGATCTACCAGAGGCAGAATCCATCCCACGCCCGGTTGTTATCTTGCAGCCTTTTTCCGCCGTCGCTGAAAAGCAACCATCGCCCAACCTGTGTGCGAAAATTATTGAGTCTCTAGGCGATCGTTTTGATATTGTTATGACCGGTGGCCCGGATGACCGGGCGAACAATCCAGCCTATGAGGGTTTATTCAACGGCCCGAATGTGCGGTTTGACGATCGGCCCTTTGACGCCATTGTTCCACTGCTACGCGCCGCGTCGTGTGTTGTCAGTGCCGATACGGCATTGATGCACTTGGCCATCGCGGTCGGCGCACCGACAGTGGGGCTGGCAAGTGCGGCTTACGTCGGCGACCTGGTACCCTATCCACGTGAAGCCACGCCCGGCACGGCGCGATTTCACTATACACCGATGCCGTGCCAAGGATGCGTCGGATCATGTAACCAACCCCTAGAAGACAGCCGGTGGGCTTGTGTCGCGCGCCTTGACGCAAACGCAATCATCGGGACAATTCAAAGCTTGCTCGCCGCACAAAAGGATACGCCGTGACCGCTCCTCTCTCTGTTCAAGTTGATGTTGCTCCGGGTGAGCTGATCGACAAAATTACGATCCTCCAGATCAAATCTGAACGCATTTCAGATGCAGATAAGTTGGCCAACATCCGCGCAGAGCTAGAAACCCTTGTTCGGTCCCGCGCTGATGCCGTCCCCGCGTCACAGGATTTAGACGGGCTGACGGCAGAGCTTAAATCGATCAATGAGAAACTCTGGGACATCGAAGACAATATTCGCGATTGTGAACGCAGCGATGATTTTGGCCCAACGTTTATTGATCTTGCCCGCGCGGTTTACCGGACAAACGATGTTCGGGCAGACTTAAAACGCCAGATCAACGCGCTGCTTGGTGCGGCGTTCTCGGAAGAAAAATCGTATGCGGCCTACTAACCGCCGACCGCGGCCTTAAACCGAGGCAGCTGTTCTGGGATGGCCTTTGACTGTGGATCGACGATGGCGACGATGTGACAGACTGTTTTTTCATCGTCGAATAAAGGCAAGCGTAACGTCGTGTGCCGCTGGATAATGCTATCAAATCGCTGGAATTCGTACATCGTCGCTGTCGCCAAAAGATGTTGGCGGGTTTTGATGTGCTGGTCGCGTAAAGCGTTGGCAAAATCCGGCGGGTCAATTTGATAGGGTGATTTTCCGGTCAGATCGCTACCATGAATACGGGTCATGCCCGATCCCCAATACCGATAAACATTCAGATCGGTATCATCAAAAACATCAATGACCACGGTTGTTGGAATCAAACGGCTGGGAAGTTTCATCAGATCGAACGTGTGCCATGTGCAAGCAAAACGGTCACCGCCCTGATCGCGCCAATAGGCGAGCGTCGCAGCCAAGTCACCAGATAAATTATCCAACGGAATATCAATTTTCTCTATCATGTTTCCTATGTCGCTGCGACTATCCACAGCTCACCCAACCCGAAACCCCAAAATTACCGTAAATTTTGCGTATACGAAGTGGTGGTTATCACACTTGTTTGGTTTTTTACTTGGCCGTCATAACGCCTTGGCATGCGGCCCATACAGTGTCGACTTTGACAGCGGAGACGCACGGGAACGAGTTCGCCGGGTCATCGCGAAGATGACAGCGCCAGAAACAATGATAGCAATCCATAGGGTGATGAACAAAACGAACGGTCTCGGGTGTCGAATTGATGGGGTAAGGAACAAAGCTGCCGAAGTGCCCACCACCAACAATCACAACGGTAGGTGCGCCCAAGGCAATTGAGACATGCGCAGGCCCCGTATCATTGCTAACAACAAGGGTGGCTCGCGCCATCAGCGCCATCAATTGTGGCAATGTGGTCTTATCAGTCAGATCAATTGCCCCGGCGTCGACCAACGCCGCTCGGTCTTGGGCAGGGCCGACTTCGGAACCACGTCCGGCCAACACAACCCGTAATCCATCCGCCATGAGTTTTTTGGCAAGGCTTGCATAGTCAGCAAAGGGCCAGCGGCGGCCTGGCTCATTGCACCCCGGCACTAAGATGGCGAAGGGCGGGTCTGTTTCAATAGGCACGGCCACATCAGGGGCGGTGAGGCAAGCCACAGACGGGGCAATCGTTTTACCAGACACGACCGATAAAAACCGCGCGTGACGGTGCAATTCGTGGGTTGGGTAGTCCCCTGTCGGAATAACCTGATCGACTTGTGAGAGGTAATAGGTGAACTCGCTTTTTGTCCGCTCACTGATATACGGCAATGATGAAATTGCCGTATCGGCCTTTGATAACCACACCAAACTGTCGGCCATTAATGCACGTCTAAAATAGGCATCGTTGACAACAATCTTGGCCCGCAGCCCCCGGACCTTCAAAGCTGTGCGGAATCGGTAGAACGGATTTTTGGCGAAACGGTGTTCGTTAAGGGTGACGACCTTATACCCCATGAACACAGTGTCTTGAATAGACGCCCAACTTTCACAGCCCAAAACCGTGATATCCGACGGGGCAACGCCAAAGGCGTCGGCGTAATGATCAAGTGCGCTGCGGAATAGCATCATATCGCCGATGCCATCCATCCGCACAACAAGCACGCCAGACTTTTCTCCCGGTAACGGGATCATGCGGGCCAGAGCATCAAAGAGGCGAAACAACCACCACCGACGCCGCATGCCCGATGGCCATAACCGCCACAGGGCCGACGTTTTAAACGTCGTCAATGAGGCCGCATCTGACGCAGCTTCTGGCAACGGACTCTCTTAAGCCGCGTTCTTGCGGCTGGCCCGTTTACGTTCAATGGGGTCCAGAATCGCTTTTCGCAAACGAATGGTATTCGGTGTGACTTCGACCCGCTCATCATCAGCGATATAAGCGATGGCTGCTTCCAGCGACATCCGGCGGGGCGGCGCAAGGCGGATATTTTCATCCGTACCCGCAGCGCGAATGTTGGTAAGCTGTTTGATCTTCGTTGGGTTCACTTCCAGATCGTTTTCCCGGCTGTTCTCGCCAATAATCATCCCCGTGTAAACCGGGTCTGCATTGCCGACGAACAACTGGCCGCGATCTTCCAACGTCGCTAGTGAATAGGCGATGGCCTTGCCCGGCGAATTTGATATCAGCACGCCGTTCCGGCGGGCCGGAATGGGTCCACGGTGCGGCTCAAAGCCAGAGAAGATTTTGGTCATCACACCGGTACCGCGCGTTTGCGTCAGGAACAGGCCGTGATACCCGATAAGGCCGCGCGCTGGCGCTTTAAAACTCAGGCGCGTTTTACCGGCACCCGATGATTCCATGCCAGATAATATGGCTTTGCGTTCAGACATGGCTTCAACGACCGTGCCGGAGTGCTCTTCATCAACGTCAATAACCACGTCTTCAATCGGCTCTAGCACCGAGCCGTCTTCTGCTTTTTGGAACAAAACGCGCGGACGGCTGATGGAGAGTTCGAACCCATCCCTGCGCATTTCTTCGATCAACACGCCCAATTGAAGCTCGCCGCGCCCGGCAACTTCGAAGGCATCTTTTTCGTCGGTTTCAGATACTTTAATGGCCACGTTGCCTTCAGCTTCGCGCATCAAACGATCACGAATAACGCGCGATGTCAGCTTGCCGCCGTCTTGACCGGCCAACGGAGAATCATTGATCGAAACCGTGATCGCTAGCGTCGGCGGATCAACCCGCTGCGCATGCAACCCGACGGTCACATCTGGATGGGCGATGGTATCAGCAACGGTCCCTTTGCTGAGGCCCGCAATGGCAATAATGTCACCGGCGCGGGCTTCATCAATGGCCACACGGTTCAGACCCTGAAAACCCATCAGTTTCGAAATGCGCGCTGTTTCAACAACTTTGCCGTCTACCGTTATGGCTCGCACGGTCATATTTTGCTTTAACACGCCCGTATGAACCCGCCCTGTCAGGATGCGGCCCAAAAATGGGTCAGCTTCCAAGAGCGCTACCAACATTGTTGCCGGTGCATCTTCGTCGGCCGTTGGGGCCGGAACGTAATCGCGGATCGTTTCAAACAGCGGCGTTAAGTCTTTGCGCTCGCCGTCTAAGTCATACGAAGCCCAGCCATCGCGGCCTGACGCATAGAGCGTTGGAAAGTCCAACTGTTCGTCATTGGCGTTCAAGGCAGCGAACAGATCGAAGACCTCAGTTTCCACGTCGTGACCGCGGCCATCCGGGCGGTCAACTTTGTTCACCACAACAATAGGCTTCAGGCCTAAGGCCAGAGCCTTCTGCGTGACAAACTTGGTTTGTGGCATCGGGCCTTCAGCGGCATCAACCAACAAAACAACGCCATCAACCATGTGCAAGATGCGTTCAACTTCACCACCAAAATCAGCGTGACCCGGTGTATCAACAATGTTGACGCGGATGCCGTGCCACGTAACAGCCGTCGGCTTGGCCAAAATAGTAATACCGCGCTCACGTTCTAGATCATTCCGGTCCATCGCCCGTTCAGCGACCGCTTGGTTTTCGCGGAAGATGCCGCTTTGGCGCAGCATGGCATCAACCAAGGTCGTCTTGCCGTGGTCAACGTGAGCGATGATGGCAATGTTACGGATATCGGATTGGACGTATAATTTAGCGTCGGACATAGCAAGGAGCCTTATGCGGATTCAATGATCCGGCGCGCAACAGGCGCCAGACTTTTGTCGGGACGGGGTCCCATGTGTTGGATGGTTTCGGCGGATGCGGCGCAGCCCAATCGGCCACAGGTCGACCACGCCAAACCTCGAGTGTAGCCATACAAAAAACCAGCCGCGAACGCATCGCCCGCGCCGGTCGTATCAACCAGGTCTTCAATGGGTTCTGCATCAATGATATGGACTTCGTCATCGGCCACGATGACAGCGCCAGCCTCACCGCGTGTCAGTGCAGCAATCCGGCACTGGCCGCGAGCGGCTTGCAAGGCGGCGTCAAAGTCATTCACTTGATACAGCGCCATGATCTCTTGTTCGTTGGCGAACAAAATATCGACATGGTTGGCGACCAAATCTTTGAACTCATCACGGTGACGTTCGACACAGAATGGATCTGACAAACTCAGCGCAACCGCGTTGCCTGCTTCGTGTGCTGCCGCGGCGGCTTTCAAGAAAGCCTGTTTGGCGGCTTCCGGGTCCCACAGGTATCCTTCCAGATACGTCACCTTGGCCTCAGCCAACTGCGCGGGCAGAACATCATCGGGGCCGAGCTCAACACAGGCGCCTAAAAATGTATTCATGGTGCGTTGTGCATCGGGCGTGACTAAAATTAGGCACCGCGCCGTTGGCGCGCCGCCGGAGGCCGATGGCGTATCGAACTGAACGCCGAGGCTACGAATATCATGGCGAAAGACGGTGCCTAGCTGGTCGTCAGCAACCTTGCCAACAAAGGCGGCGCTGCCGCCCATAGACGCAAACACGGCAATAGTGTTGGCCGCAGACCCACCAGAACTCTCGACGCCGGGACCCATTTTGCCATAGAGTTCCTCGGCCTGTTCCGCACTCAACAGCGTCATCATGCCCTTGGCCAAGCCGTGATCCGACAAGAACGCATCATCTGATGGCGATAAGACATCGACGATGGCATTTCCAATGCCGACAACATCCAACTTCGATGCGGTCATGGCGAGACTCCTTTGGCGGGGTTGACCCTTTGGTTAAATCAACCCAGATATGACGTGTTTACAAGTGTGGCGCAGGTTCGCCCGGAGTATAGTGTGATACTGCAATGCAGCAAGCTTTGTGATGCACAGCGTTTTAGAATTTTTTACAATTTAATACCAGTATGATAGTTAGCTTTGTTACAGTGACACATGACCTAAGTGAGCATAACTCGCAGTGTTTGATTGGCCCTATAAAGGCAAAAATCAGAGGTAAAACAATATGATTAGTGGATTTTTGAAAGCTGTTTATCAGCTTAATGACCCAAACATATTGAAATACCTTCTTATTTCAATCGTGGGTGCCTTGGTGGTTTTTGTCCTGCTGTGGAGTAGCGTCGGCTATCTGCTGACCAACACAACCCTGTTTCAAATCGGCTGGCTTGAATCTGGCATCGACTTGCTCGGCGGCTTAGCGACATTCGTTTTAACATTGTTACTGTTCCCCGCTGTTGTCAGCGCCTTTATTGGGCTTTTCTTGGACGGTATCGCTGATGCAGTAGAGGCACGCCATTATCCAGACTTGCCAAAGGCCAAAGGGCAGCCGCTAGCCGATAGCATTATCGGTGCGCTCAAGTTTTTGGCCATTTTGGTGGGCTTAAACATACTCACACTGCCATTTTTGCTGATACCACCCTTATTTCCGTTCATTTTTTACGGCGTGAACGGGTATTTGCTGGGCCGTGAATTCTTTGAATTGGCATCGCTCCGCCGCATGAATCGCAAAGAAGCAGAAGTTTTACGCAAGGCGCGCCGAAACTCTGTTACGGTAGCCGGACTGCTGACAGCTTTTTTGCTGACAATTCCAGTGGTGAACCTGATTGCGCCGGTAGTCGCAACGGCAGCGATGGTTCACCTATTCCATTCTTGGCGCGGGAGTATTAGTTTAGACGATTCGCGCAAGATATCGCACGGCTGACATATTTTTGCGCTCTATATAGCGCTGACAGAGGATTTACGGCATGTTTTCTAAAAAGAATGACGGTGATGGCACGGACGGCACACCGGATGGCGCTTCTGACGACGTAACCGCGCCGCCGCTCAAGCCATTCTCAAAAAAGGGTTCGCATGCGCCGGCGAAACCGCCGTCTCGCCCAGTAAACTACCACCCGGAAGTGCCGCGCCGAGTGGCCGATATCCCAGGTATGGCCCGCAGGCCTGAAGGGCACCGCAGCCCCGATGCCGATGCTCGGCGTTTGGTTGTGGGCCGTGAAATCAGTTTGTCCGGTGAGATCACGTCTTGCGATAAACTGGTTGTCGAAGGCCATGTCGAAGCAACCATCCCAGATTCACGTTCGCTCGAAGTTTCCGCGACGGGCCTGTTCCGGGGCCGCGCCGAAGTCGATGAGGCCGATATTGCCGGTCGGTTTGAAGGCGAATTGATTGCCCGCGAACGCCTCGCTGTTCGCGCTGGCGGTAAGGTCTCTGGCACCATTCGTTATGGCCGCATCGTGATCGAATCAGGCGGTGAAATTTCTGGTGACATGCGGACGCTCGATTCTGATCCCTCTGACGATTCCAGCCAGTAAGCGGATTAGGGATACATTTATGTCATCGCCCCAATCCAAAAATACGCCCGCTCGCCATCGCCTAAATTGCGCAAGCTTTGCGTTTATGGCCCTGTTTTTGACAGGCTGTTTGTCATCGGACCAGTCGGATCGATCGCAGAGTTCGGTAGACGGTTCAAGCACGGCAACAGCAGACACACACACTGCCGCCCTCACCGCTCCCTACGCACCACCGGCGACATGGAAACTTTCTGATTTAAACGGGGCGACAACCAGCACCGTACAATCGTTACTCGGTCAACCGGCTTTTGTTCGCGCTGATCCACCCGCGTTGTATTGGCGGTTTGGTGACAAAACCTGCGCACTCGATGTCTATTTGTATACAGGCACGAACGGGGCCATGCAGGTTCAGCATACAGAATTGCGCCACCAAACAGAGGCCACTGCGGCATCGACATCATGCCTGGATCATCTGCGCCGCACTCTGATTGCCGACACCGCAGAGTGACCTAGTCTGGTGCGGGTGTCTTGTCCTTGAACCGGCACACATCACTGACAATACAATCGGGACACCGGGGTTTTCGGGCTACGCAAATGTAGCGGCCATGTAAAATCAACCAGTGATGGGCATGCATGAGAAACTCTGGCGGCGTGACTTTCTCTAATGCTGTTTCAACAGCCAGAGGCGTTTTGCCCGGCGCGAGGCCCGTTCGATTAGCGATGCGAAACACGTGTGTATCCACCGCGATGGTTGGATGACCAAAGGCAATGCTCATCACTACGTTCGCGGTTTTGCGACCGACACCCGGCAACTTTTCAAGCTCATCACGGTCTTCCGGAACCACACTGCCGTAGTCATCAATCAGCAACTGCGACAGCGCGATGACGTTTTTTGCCTTGGTATTAAACAGCCCGATGGTTTTGATGTAATTCTTTAGGCCTTCTTCACCCAGCGCAACCATCTGTTCTGGCGTGGTGACTTTTTCGAATAATGGACCGGTTGCCTTGTTCACACCGATGTCGGTGGCTTGCGCCGACAAGGCCACAGCGACCACCAGCGTATACGGGTTCACATAGTTCAGCTCGCCCTTGGGTTCGGGCAGGGCCTCTTGCATCCGGCTGTAGAACGTATGGATGTCGGCTTTTTTCATCTTCGAGAAGCTGGGCATTGTCCGGTTCCATCTGAGGGGCGTTAAATCGGGCGCGTTAAACGGGTTGAGATAATCGATCCATCCGTTTTAAACTATCCGGATCATGAACCCAAACAACGTGCACCCCGACCACACCCTTTTTCGCGCGACCCTTTCTCCGCATCGCAGCGCAACGCCAAAGCAGCAAACCCTGCTGGTTCTGTTGGTGCTCGCGACCCTGATCCCAGCAGGCGTTATCTTCGTGGTAGCTGGCGCGTGGCCAGTCACCGGGTTTATGGGACTCGAAGTCTTGATCCTGGTTTGCGCGTTGAAAATCAACACCTGGCGCGGTCTTGCGAGACAGGTGATTGAGGTATCGCGCGCCCGTTTCCGTCTAACACGGATGGATCCTAAAGGCCGAACAGAAGAATGGATTTGGACGCCGGCCTGGATTCAGGTGTTGGTTGTCGACTCGCCCAAACGCAAAAACCAACTGGCCATCCGCTCGCACGGTGAGACGGTTGAGATTGGTGAATTTTTGACTGCGGATGAACGGTTCAGTTTGGCCGAAAACCTGAAACACGCTTTGGCCGGTGCGCGCATTTAAGGACGCGTTAATTCAGGCCCAGCACATCCCGCATCGAATACAGACCCGGCGCTTGATCTTGCGTCCAAAGCGCCGCCCGCACGGCACCGTCTGAAAACACGCGGCGATCTGAGGCCTTGTGGCCCAGTTCAACCCGCTCGCCCAGCCCAGCGAAAATCGCCGTGTGCTCACCAACCACATCGCCGCCGCGCATGGTGGCAAAGCCAATGACGCCGGACTCGCGTGGGCCAGTGATGCCATCACGGGTACTTTGTCGGTTTGCCGCGAGATCAATGCCGCGCCCGGCTGCAAGGGCTTCACCCAGCGCAAGCGCCGTTCCCGATGGCGCATCCACCTTATGACGGTGATGCATCTCAACCACTTCAATATCGTAATCTGGCCCCATGATGGCGGCTGCTTTTTCCGCCAAACCGAGCAACACATTCACACCAACCGAATAATTTGCTGCTTGGATGATGGCGACAGACGCGGCGGCCTCGGCGACCTTTGCTTGCTCATCAACCGAGAGGCCCGTTGTGCCAATCACCATCGCCGTGTGGGTTTTCACCGCCAACGCTGCGTGGGCAACCGTTGCAACCGGCACCGTGAAATCGATCACCACATCGGCTGCGTTGAAAATCGCTTCCGGGTCGGTGGTCGCAACAATGCCAAGGCGCTCGCGCCCCACCAGGGTTCCGAGATCAAGACCAACCGCGTCACCGCCAACAGCTTCGGTGCCGCCGCATAGCTCCGCGCCATCTGCATCTAGCACAGACGCAATCAGCATCCGGCCCATCCGGCCCGCACAGCCCATTATTCCGATGTTCATGGCATCGTTTCCTCAGTCTCAAATGATGTAAAGACGTTAGGGTATTTGTACGACGGTCGCCACGGATTGTTTGATCCGAGCCCTACTCCGTCAAATCATCCCACAGGTCTTTGACCTTGGCAAAGAAGCCATGGCTTTGTGGGTTGGTGTCTTCGTGTTTGCCTTCGTGGCTGAATTCTTCCAGCAGTTCTTTCTGGCGTTTGTTTAAGTTCACCGGCGTTTCCACCGTCACCTGAACAAACATATCCCCGCGCGCCCGAGAGCGCAGCATCGACATGCCTTTTTCGCGCAGGCGGAATTGATGGCCTGTTGGTGTGCCAGCGGGAACACTGACGCGGGCGCGTTTGCCTTCAATGGTCGGCACTTCGATGGTGCCACCAAGGGCCGCAACCGTCATCGGGATCGGCGCTCGGCAATGAATGTTGGCTTGATCGCGCTGAAAGAACCGATGCGGTTGAACTGATATAAAGATGTAAAGATCACCCGTCGGCGCGCCGCGCACGCCCGCTTCGCCCTCACCGGCCAGGCGAATGCGCGTGCCGTCTTCAACGCCCGCAGGAATATTCACGCTAAGCGTTTTTTCTTTTTCCTGGCGACCAGCACCCCCGCACGATGTGCACGGATCTTTGATTTGTTCGCCAACACCGCCGCAGGTTGGACACGTGCGTTCAACGGTAAAGAAGCCGGACTGCTGACGCACTCGACCGCGACCGGCGCACATCGAGCATGACGTGGGCTTTGATCCTGGTTTCGCGCCCGAGCCGTCACAGGTTTCACACGCCACTGCCGTCGGCACGCGGACCTGGGCTTTCTTACCTTCGAAAGCTTCTTCCAGTTTGATTTCCATGTTGAAGCGTAGATCGGCACCCTGGCCACCACCACCGCCGCGCTGGCCACCGCCACCCATGAAGCCGCCGCCAAACATTTCTTCAAAAATGTCAGCAAAGCCGCCGCTACCGCCGCCTTGAAAACCGCCGCCACCGCCCGGTCCGCCACCTTCGAAAGCCGCATGACCAAAGCGGTCATAGGCCGCGCGTCGTTCATCATCTTTTAAAATGTCATAGGCTTCGTTGACCTCTTTAAAGGTCTTTTCTGCCTCGGCATCGTCCGGATTGCGATCCGGGTGATATTTCATAGCAAGGCGGCGGTAAGCCTTTTTCAGCTCATCTGCTGAAGCATCCCGCCCCATACCGAGAACTTTATAAGCATCTCGTTTTGCCATGATGAATCACCCGAACCATTAGACCGTGTTTAACAAGAAACCTGTAAGCCGATCAGCTTACTTTTTCTTGTCGTCTTTATCCGGGTCGACTTCTTCGAAGTCCGCATCAACAACCGTTGAGTCCGCATCCGACGCACCTTGCGGATGAGAGTCCGGACCCATGTCCATACCGCCATTGGGGCCATCAGCCATCCCTTCGGCATCAGCGCTGGCTTGTTCGGCCTTGTACATGGCTTCGCCTAACTTCATGGAGGCCGTCGCCAAGGCTTCGGTCTTGGCCTTAATGTCATCAGGATCGGCGTCTTCGTCTTCCAAGACGTCTTTCAATTCTTGCAAGGCGGTCTCTATGCCAGTTTTTTCTTCTTCGGAAACCGCATCACCGTATTCGGTCATGTTCTTTTCACAGGTGTGAACAAGACCATCGGCTTGGTTGCGGGCGTCAACTTGATCACGGCGCCTTTTGTCGGTTTCGGCATTTTCTTCCGCATCACGCACCATTTGGTCGATGTCATCATCTGACAACCCACCTGAGGCCTGAATGCGAATTTGCTGTTCCTTCGCCGTCGCTTTGTCTTTTGCCGACACGTTGACAATGCCGTTTGCATCAATGTCGAAGGTGACTTCGATTTGCGGTACGCCGCGCGGGGATGGTGGAATTCCAACCAGATCGAACTGCCCCAGGATTTTGTTATCAGCAGCCATTTCCCGCTCGCCCTGGAACACGCGAATGGTCACGGCAGATTGGCTGTCTTCAGCTGTTGAGAACACCTGAGATTTCCGGGTTGGGATTGTCGTGTTGCGATCAATAAGCCGCGTGAACACGCCGCCCAAGGTTTCAATGCCCAGCGACAACGGTGTGACATCCAACAACAAGACGTCTTTAACATCGCCCTTTAGAACGCCGCCCTGAATAGCCGCGCCAATGGCAACAACTTCATCCGGGTTTACACCCTTATGAGGCTCACGACCAAAGAATGTTTTGACCGTTTCACTAACCTTTGGCATGCGGGTCATACCGCCGACCATGATCACTTCGTCGATTTCTGAGGCTTTCAAGCCCGCATCTTTCAACGCCTTTTTACAAGGCTCAATGGTGCGCTGAATCAGATCATCCACCAAACTTTCCAGCTTCGCGCGCGACAGTTTGATGGTTAAGTGTTTGGGGCCAGCTTGATCAGCCGTAATGAACGGCAGGTTGATTTCCGTTTGGCCGGTGCTGGACAATTCGATCTTAGCTTTTTCCGCGCCTTCTTTTAGGCGCTGCAAAGCCAAGCGGTCATTGCGCAGATCAATCGAGTTTTCTTTTTTGAATTCGTCGGCCAGGTAATCAACGATACGAGCGTCAAAATCTTCACCACCCAAGAACGTATCACCATTGGTGGATTTTACTTCGAACACGCCATCGCCAATTTCCAAAATGGACACGTCAAACGTACCGCCACCCAAGTCATAAACCGCAATAATGCCCGCTTGGTTTTTCTCCATGCCGTAGGCCAGAGCGGCGGCTGTTGGTTCGTTAATGATGCGCAGCACTTCCAGGCCCGCAATCTTGCCCGCATCTTTGGTGGCTTGGCGCTGGCTGTCGTTGAAGTACGCCGGAACCGTGATGACGGCTTGCGTGACTTCTTCACCCAAATAGCTCTCGGCAGTTTCTTTCATCTTTTGCAAAATGAACGCCGAGATTTGCGACGGCGAATATTTTTGACCATCCGCTTCAACCCAAGCGTCGCCGTTGTCGCCCTTCACAATGTGGAAAGGGACCAACTTTTTGTCTTTTTCCGTGACCGGATCATCGTAGCGACGGCCGATCAAACGCTTGATCGCGAATAATGTTTTTTCAGGGTTGGTGACCGCTTGGCGTTTTGCGGGTTGGCCAACAAGGCGCTCGTCACCATCGGTGAAAGCGACCATCGACGGCGTGGTGCGCGTGCCTTCGGCGTTTTCCAAAACCTTTGCGTCTTTGCCGTCCATGACAGCAACGCAGGAGTTTGTGGTTCCTAAGTCAATTCCAATAACTTTACTCATGATTTTCGATCCTTCTTTTGGCGGCTTTACCCAACGTTTATCGGCCCAACAGTGGCGCCGGCCCGGCAAAGTCCCTGATAACGGTTAAAATCCGGACGGTTACGTCCAAACACACTTGATGGCGGCTATATATGCAGTTGCCGGCGCCTGCGCAACGGTTTCACCCCTAACTCGGAAGGGTTTTTTGCCTTATTTCTTCAAAGACTCTCATCGACTCGACCGCCCGCAGCGTTTGGCCCCCCTTCATAGGCGGTTTTTGCGCCTTTAGCAGTCGCATCACCCGCAGAATCAGGGGTCGCTGGTGCCGCCGCCTCGGCCTTGGGTCCGCCCTTCGTCACGCCCACTTTGGCCGGGCGCAGCAAGCGATCATGCAGGGTATAACCGGCCTCGACCACCTGCCCGACCGTTCCGGCGGGTTGGCTAGGGTCCGGAATTTCATACAAGGCTTCATGAAGATTGCTGTTAAACCGTTCACCAATCGCCGCAATCGGTTTTACGCCATGACGCTCTAGCGTGGTTTTTGTTTCACGTTCCACCATTTCCAAGCCGACGACCAAGTTTTCCATGGCTTGAGACTCTTTGCGGGCGTCTGCATCAAGGGAATCAAGGGCGCGGCGCACGTTATCAGCCACGCTGAGCATATCGCGCGCAAAGTTGGTAACCGCATACTTGGCCGTTTCGGCCTTGTCGCGTTCGGCGCGGCGGCGAATGTTTTCCGTTTCCGCCATCGCGCGAAGCAGCCGATCTTTGGTGTCAGCCAATTCTGCGGCGAGAACCTCAACCGCGTTAGCTGCGGGCTCTTCAGCGATGCCCTCTGAGGCATCTTCAGCAATTAGCTTTTCTAGAATCTCATTGCTGGGTGTCGGTGCCTCGCCCTCAGTGCCTGACTCAAGCGCGTCGGCAGCGTCGGCAAGCACGTCCGCCAAATCATCGGTGGCGGATTGTTCTGTTGCATCAGGCGCACCAGCAGCTGCGGGTTCGTCCTCGCGGGGCGTGTCCGAATTTACGTTCACCATAGGGGTCCTATCCTTCTTCTAACGGTCTATCGACCTTGCCCAATCAGCCGCCCAATAACGGTCGCAGTGTAATCGACCATGGGGATGATGCGGGCATAATTCATGCGCGATGGGCCAATAACCCCAATCGCGCCTATCAATTTTTCGCGCTGATCGCGATAGGTTCCAACGACCATGGAACATCCAGCCATCGAAAACATATCGTTGTCAGCGCCAATGAAGATTTGGACGCCATCTGCCGTATCCGCAAGGGACAACAGCTTCACCATCGTCTCTTTTGTCTCCAGCGCGTTAAATAAAGTGCGAATGGTCTCTAAATCAGCAAAGCCTGTGACGTCATCCAACATGTTGGCCTGACCGCGCACAATCAGGGTTCCGGAATTTGTATCACCAGACCAAGTCGCCAGACCCGTTTCGACAACTTTTTGGGTGAGCTCATCAATCTTGGCCCGGTGCTTTTCCAGCTCGTCCATGATGTCATCAAAGGCTTCAGCGAGCGTTCGCCCCACCAGTCGGGCGCTTAAATAGTTGCTGGCTTCAACCAAAGACGACGGTGACAGATCATGCGGGACCGCAATCACCCGGTTTTCCACGACGCCCGTTTCCGTCACCAAAACCACCAAGGCCCGGCCAGGGCTGAGGCTCACGAATTCAATGTGTTTCAGGGGAGATGAGCTTTTCGGTGCCATCACCAAACTGGTCAAGTGCGACAACCCCGACAACGCGCTGGTCGCCTCTGACAACATCGATTCGACCGTGCCGCCAGTGCCGGCGCACTGGGCTTCGATGGTCTCACGCTCTTCTGTTGAAAGATTGCCAACCTCTAACAAGCCATCAACGAACAACCGCAGCCCGGCATCCGTTGGCATCCGCCCGGCTGACGTGTGCGGCGCGTACAGCAAGCCGCCATCTTCCAAATCGGCCATAATGTTGCGAATGGTCGCCGGAGACGCTTTGTTGGTCAGTCGTTTCGATAGTGTGCGCGAGCCAACTGGCTCGCCGGTCTCGACATAAGTCTCGACCAGGGCGCGGAAAACGTCGCGGGATCGTTCGTTCAATTCAGAAATCATTCTTATTAGGTATGCTTGGATCGGCGGTGCGTCAATGTTGCGGCACAATCACTGCGCCTACGGGTTGTTCCTAGTTTACCCGACCGCCTGCATTCGCTAGCTTGCGGGCTGATTTGATTTTCAGCCCCAGTATAGTCCCAGTACAACCAAAACAGGAGCGCCGCCCGTGAGCGATCGTCCATCCGGCCGCACCGCAGATGCCTTGCGGGCCGTAACCCTAGAACCTGGTTTCGCGAAACATGCCGAAGGATCATGCTTTGTGCGTTTTGGTGACACGCACGTTTTGTGTGCGGCGACGGTTGAAACCCGCGTACCATCATGGCTTCGCGATTCTGGTAAAGGCTGGGTCACGGCGGAATACGGCATGTTGCCGCGCTCGACCCACACCCGCACCGACCGCGAAGCCTCACGCGGCAAGCAATCTGGCCGCACGCAAGAAATTCAGCGGCTAATTGGACGGTCCTTGCGCGCCATTACCAACTTAAAAGCCATGCCAGAGATCCAAGTGCGCGTCGATTGCGACGTGATTCAGGCCGATGGCGGCACCCGCACGGCGGCAATCACCGGCGGCTACGTCGCGTTTTCGCTGGCCATCGCCCGGATCATGAAACTTGGCATCCTCAAAGCATCCCCGATCCGCGATTCCGTGGCCGCCATCAGTTGCGGCATTTATGAGGGGGCTCCGGTGCTCGATTTGGATTATGCCGAAGATAGCAATGCCGAGACCGACGCCAATTTCGTTATTACGGGCGCGGGCGGCTTGGTCGAGGTCCAAGCCACAGCCGAAGGTGCACCCTTCAGCGATGACGAACTCGCCAGCCTGCTTGCTTTGGCCAAGGCTGGCACTTCTGACTTATCAAAGATGCAAGCCGACGCGATTGCAGCGGGTTCCTGACCGTGCGGACTTTCGCCCCAACTGCGGATGGAGGCAAACTGGTGATCGCCAGCCACAACGCGGGTAAAGTGCGCGAGATCGGTGATCTGCTGCGGCCCTTCGGGACAAACGTGATTTCTGCCGGTGCTTTGAACCTGCCGGAACCGGTCGAGGACGCCAATACTTTTGCGGGCAACGCGGAACTGAAAGCCCTGGCGGCAGCAACGGCATCCGGCCGGCCTGCCTTGGCCGATGATTCTGGTCTAGAAGTCAATTCCTTGAATGGCGGACCCGGAATCTACTCCGCCCGCTGGGCCGGACCGGACAAAGATTTCAATCACGCCATGCAATTGCTGTGGGAATCGATCAAAGACTTCGAAGATCGCAACGCCAACTTCACCTGCGCGCTGTCACTGGCTTGGCCCGATGGGCACGTACAAACCTATCTAGGTAAAGTATTTGGCATCGTCAGTTTCCCCCCCCGTGGCGACTTGGGCTTTGGGTATGATCCGGTCTTTGTGCCCGAAGGATATCAAACCACCTTCGCGGAAATGGACCCAGACGCCAAACACGCGATCAGCCACCGGGCTAACGCTTTCAAACTTTTGGTCGATGCCTGTTTTCGGTGAGCGCCTCCGATTCCCCCTTAACTCCACCGCTCGCCGTTTACGTTCACTGGCCGTTTTGCGAACGGAAATGCCCATACTGCGATTTTAACAGCCATGTCACCGATTCTGTCGATCATGCGGCATGGCGGGTCGCTTTACTCGCCGACCTCGCACATGAAGCGGCAGAGACCCAAGGCGAAACCGTCGGCAGCATCTTTTTTGGCGGTGGCACGCCATCACTGATGGCACCAGAAACAGCGGCGACGGTGATTGAGGCCGTTAAATCCCATTGGCCCACGACAGACGATTTAGAGATCACACTCGAGGCCAACCCGTCTTCGGTGGAGGCATTGCGGTTTCGGAATTTGGCCGATGCGGGGGTTAATCGCCTATCGCTGGGGGTTCAGGCTTTTGATGATACAGCACTCAAGTTTTTGGGACGCCTTCACGATCTCCGAGCCGCGCAAGCGGCGATTCAAACGGCGCATGAAACGGTAAGCCGGGTCTCTTTTGATCTCATTTACGCCCGACCCGATCAAACCGCCGATGATTGGCGGAATGAATTAGCCCAGGCAAAATCGTTTTTTGGTGAACACGTCTCCGTCTATCAGTTGACTATTGAGCCGGGTACCCCGTTCTTTCGCGAAGGCGTTGCCGCCGCCGATGAAGCCGTGGCCGAAGCGCTTTACGATCTGACCCAAGAGGCCCTTTCGGGATGGGGACGCGCGGCTTACGAAGTATCGAACCACGCGACACCCGGTGCGGCCTGTCGGCACAATCTGAATGTCTGGCGCGGTGGGGCATATGTGGGTGTCGGCCCCGGCGCGCATGGTCGCGTCAAAACCGCCAGCGGATGGTCGGCCCGGCATCGTATTCATGACCCCGCACGATGGTTAGCGAAAGTGCAAACCGATGGATTTGGCACCGGCAAAGACACGGTAGTTGATGCTGAATCGCGGGCCGAAGAAATTGTCATGGTCGGGTTGCGTTTGACCGAAGGCCTGAATACGGATCGACTTCAGGCTCTAACCGGCATTGATCCAAACACCCTTCTTGATACCGATGGGCTGCACCGCATGGTCTCAGGCGGCTTTGTCACCGAGGACGGTCCGGTCATTCGCGCCACGCCAGCGGGCATGAAACGCCTGAACGCGGTGATCTCTGTTTTGCTCGGTGGAACGGCGGCGGGGAGTTAGTTGATCGCCGGCTGGAAGGTGATGGGCGGGGCCGCAATAATGCGGTTGCTGCGGCGGCCGACTTCTAAGACGGCCAATCCACGCTCGACCAAACCATCGGGATTAAATCGGAAAATGCCGTCACGGCCCGTCCAGCCCGACGGATTGGTCAGAACCGCATCGGAAAAATCCGGCCCATTCGGTTGGCGCGATAGCACGGCGGCCAACGCCGACGCATCATAGGAAAGCGTCGCCAAGCGAGGCGGGCGCTCGCCAAACTGTTCGACAAAACGCGCTTCGAACCCGGCGCGTGATTCCGGCGGCGGCGCGGCATACCAACCACCAAGCAGCGCGGGTTCGGCACCCAATCCCGCCTCATCCCATTGGCCGGTACCAAGCATTTTCACAACGGCGGGATCAACATCAAAGTACGGCAGGTTCGCCGCAACCGTCTGCAACCGTTTGCCGCCATCGGCGACCAACAAAGCATCAAACGGCAGATCACCGATGGTCTGTAAATCTTCTAAGCGCTCAAGAGCTTTGATCGAAGCCTCATCGGTTTTGGTCTCCAGGCGTGCGCGCTCTTCCAATAAGGCCTGACGTCGCAGGGCAAAATCACCCACAGCTTTGACCGCTTCGGAAAAATCGGCACCGAACGGATCATAGAATTGGGTGCGGGTGATCACCCCGCCCATTTCACCAACCACTTGGGCAAATGTCTCACTGACCGTCGCGCCATAGGCGTCATCGGGGGCAAGCAATCCAAACCGGATCATCCCCCGGGACGCCGCATGCTGCACAACGGCACGCACTTCAACGCCGGGCAAAAAGCCCATGGTGTAAACACCGGGGGCCACCACCGTGCGGTCTGATGAAAACGCGATGATCGGCACGCCTGCCGCCAGCGCCGTTGGTGCCGCTGCACGGACAGACGGTGCCAACAGTGGTCCTAAAATGACCCGTGCGCCATCGCCGACAACCAATCGCGCGGCTTCTTCCGCGCCTTCGGCAGTGCCGCGGGTGTCTTGAACAACCAATTCGAGGCGTTCATCGCCGAAATCAAACATCGCCAACGTCGCCGCATCCAACATCGCCTGACCCAATCGGGCGTGACGACCACTGAGCGGCAGCAACAACGCAACCCGCGTGCCCGCCGTTTGCGGAATGGGCGGCACCGGGCGCGGCGCTTCGCGGGATTCAGCAACCGTTGACTGCCATAAATACGGTGATAGCGCGGCTTTCCAAGGGCTTTCCGCCGCTGGTCCGGTGCCAACCTGAGGGGCGGCAATCGCTGGACCTTCAATGGGGGCGCGGGCCTGAACGGCGGGTTGAACAACCGGAGACGAGGCTGGGGTGCTGACATCTACCGGCGGCATGGCCTGACAGGCGGTTAGACCCACGACCAAGACAAGCGCCATCACCGATTGACGGCCTTTAAAAAATTGGCTGATAGAATGCTCTCGCAACCCACGCTTCATATGCCACAATGCCCTATGTCAACTTCACGCCCAAAACCATCACCGACGCGCCCTGACCCTACCCACTCACCTGCGCGCGGTAAACCAGATAGCAGTAATGATGTGTTGCCGGGCTTGTATATCGTCGCCACACCCATCGGTAATGCGCGCGACATTACGCTGCGCGCCTTAGACGTCTTACGCGATGTTGACGTCATCGCCTGTGAAGACACCCGCGTCACGTCAAAACTGATGACCTTGCACGACATCGATACCCCGCTGATCAGCTACCATGATCACAACGCCCGACGCGTTCTGCCAAGCTTGATTGAACGGCTGAAAAATGGCGAGCGTGTGGCGCAAGTGAGCGATGCAGGCACCCCGTTGATCGCCGATCCAGGCTACCGATTGGTCAATGCCTGCCGGGATGCAAACATTCCCGTGACCGCGATCCCCGGGGCATCGTCTGTCACCACAGCCCTGGTTGCGGCCGGAATCGCGACGGATCGATTTACCTTTGTTGGCTTTGTGCCGACCAAGGCGGGCGAGCGGACAACGTGGCTGCGCGATGTGTTGGCAACTCCAGGTACGATTGTTGCGTTCGAAAGTGCCAAGCGCCTGCCCGCATCGCTCAAAGCTGTCGCAAGCGAAGGCCCAAACCGCGATATGGCCGTTTGCCGAGAACTGACGAAGCGGTTTGAAGAGGTCCGGCGGGGCACCGCCGCGGACCTGGCAGAGCACTATGACCAAGCCGGACCACCAAAGGGCGAAGTGGTGTTGGTAATCGGCGGAGCGGCCTTGGAAGACGTGGTTATCGACGACGCCGTTCTTGATGCGGCCCTGATTGAGGCCTTAGCCCAGTATCGCGTGAAGGATGCCGCGCAAGCCGTTGCTGAATCATTTGGCGTCTCGCGCAAACGGGTGTACGCCCGCGCCCTTCAGGTATCGAAACCAGAAACCGAATGAGCAACAAGACGGATCGACAAAAAGCCTTCAAACGTGGCGTTTGGGCAGAGCGCATCGCGGCGCTTTATTTAATGGCAAAGGGCTATCGCATTGTGGCGCGGCGTGAACAAACCCCTGTTGGAGAGATTGATTTAATCGCTCGGCGTGGCAAAACACTCGCGTTTATAGAGGTTAAAGCCCGCAGCACCCGCACCGAAGCCGCCCACGCACTTGGGGTCAACCAACGCCACAGAATAGAACGGGCGGCCGTGGCGTGGAGCGCCCATCGGCCATGGACGGCAGCAATGACCCTGCGATTTGATGTTGTTTGGATGGGCCGTGGCAAATTACCGCAACACATTCCCAATGCCTGGCACCTGGAACTCTAGTGTTCCGAATCTGAAGTTCGTATCATTTGGGACATCCGCTTTTCGAACGTCAGATTCGATCCGGACACTAGCAACATAGTGATCTCGTGTGGTTTTGGATTCGAAGTTCCCTAAAGTGGTTGCCTCGAAAAATGCGGTGAACTTCGAATCCACCACACTAGCGCATGTTTCGTTTTGTCGGAATCGCTTTGCGATCTGACGGGGCGAACGTCTATGCGTTAGTGTATTGCTCTGGTTTTGCATCCCGCGATCTATCTGTATAACGTTGCCATAGTTGCCGGTTTCTCAATTTGAAGGTCACTTCAATCATGATGATATCCCTGTCTTTGTTTCGCTCTCTTTCCGTCGTTGCTTGTCTGTTTTCGTTGGGCGGGTGTGCCGGATTTGTCATCGGTGCTGCTGCCACCGTTGGCGTTGCCGCCTATGATGAGAGGGGCGTCGCCGGGGTCGCCCAAGATACAAAGATTGCCACCCAAATTCGCGCTGCATATTTCGAGTCAGAAGTCGATCTTTTGAAAGATGTCGGCCTGGAGGTTTACGAAGGCAGGGTCTTGGTCACAGGCATTGTGCCAACGGAACAGATGCGCGCCGATGCCGTGCGTTTGGCCTGGCAAGTGGAAGACGTAAAAGACGTTATTAATGAACTGGTCGTCAACGCCAACGCAGAGCTGGTGGATGCGGCCCGCGATGGCTGGATCACGACGAAACTGAAAGCTCAGCTTACCGGAGATGAAACCATTTTCTCGATCAATTATGGGATCGAGACCGTTAACGGCATTGTCTACCTGATTGGCATTGCTCAAGACCAAGGTGAACTTGACCGCGTGATTGCCCATGCCCGGGACATCGAACGCGTCCGTCGCGTGGTCAGTCATGTACGGGTGAAAGCGCCTGCCTCATGATGCCGTTTGGCCTGTCGGAGGATACCAGCACGTCTTTACGTAAGATTGCCGAAACACCGGATGCCGATATTGATTTGGCAGAAGCGGCTCTGACTCTGGCTGCGATTGATAGGCCACAGGTTGCCGCAGAAGCCTATCGCAGGCATTTGGCAAATTTGGCCGAAGAGGTGCAGGCTTATGACGCAGCCAACCGCGATGCCGATGTGGGCAGCGTTAAACCCCGCATAGAAGCCCTGACCCAGGTGATCGCGAAACGCTACGGCTATATTGGCACGGATCGGGATTTTGAAGATCTCGATGCTGCCAACCTGACCCGCGTCATTGATGCCCGCCACGGCCTGCCGATTGCGATTGGGATCATCTACATTGATGTTGCGCGCAAGCTGGGATGGCAAGCCGATGGCGTTGACTTTCCCGGACGGTTTTTGGTGCGCTTGGATGGCGACGCCGACCGCGCCCTGATTGACCCATTCGATGGCGGCCGCGAACTTGCCGCCCCAGATCTACGCACGCTCTTGAAAGGTGTTATGGGGCTGGACGCCGAGCTGAGCCAATCGCACTACGCACCCGCAGAAAATCGCGGTGTCCTTGTGCGGCTTCAAAACAATATTAAGGTGCGCCACCTTCAGGCGGACCACATCCAAGAAGCGCTCGATCAACTGACCATTATGCTCAGCTTTGCGCCAGAGATTGCGTTTTTGTGGCGCGAGGCTGGCATTCTCTATGCAAAGATGGAAAACATTCGGGCCTCTGTTTCCGCGCTCGAACATTATCTAGCCCTAGACGCACCAACGGGTGAGCGACGCAATGCAGTGACGTTATTAGAAGACATGAAAAACAGATTGAATTGAAAACGGGATAAACGTCATGAGCCTCACTGTTGCGATACAAATGGACCCGATTGCCGACATTGATATCAACGGGGATTCGACCTTTGCCCTGGCTTTAGAGGCACAAGTGCGGGGACATACCCTGTATCACTATCATCCGCGCAGCCTAACCCTGCGGCATGACCGGGTGGTTGCTCATGCAGAACCGTTGCAGGTCCGGCGCGAGCCGGGGAATCATTTTACTGTGGGCAAGCCAGAGACGCTGGACCTCTCGTGGACTGATGTTGTGTTGATGCGTCAAGATCCACCGTTTGACATGAGCTATATCACCGCAACGCATTTGTTGGATTTGGTTCACCCCAAAACTTTGGTGGTAAACGATCCAACCCACGTCCGCAATTCACCAGAAAAACTGCTGATCGCAAAATTCCCAGATCTAGCACCACCAACACTGGTGAGTGGCGATTTGCAAGAGATCCGGGCATTTCGAAAAGACTATGCCGACATCATCGTGAAGCCTTTGTTTGGCAATGGCGGCGCAGGCGTTTTTCACATCAAGCCTGATGATGAAAACCTCAACACCGTCTTAGAAATGTTTTTTGAAAAATCACGCGAGCCGGTCATGGTTCAGGCCTATCTGCCAGACGTTCGTGCGGGCGACAAACGCATCATTTTGGTTGATGGGGAACCGAAAGGGGCGATCAACCGTGTGCCTGCGAAAGGTGAAGCACGATCCAATATGCATGTTGGTGGCCGCCCTGAAAAATCCATCATTACGGCACGTGACATGGCGATTTGCGAAGCCATCGGCCCGATGCTGCGTGAGAATGGCCTGATCTTTGTCGGCATCGATGTGATCGGTGATTGGATGACAGAAATCAACGTGACCTCACCCACCGGCATCCAAGAGATCGACCGCTTCGACGGCACCAATTTATCCGCTGACATTTGGGACGCGATTGAAAAGCGGTTGTAGGTGTCGCCGTTAATCCTTGGCCTTGTCTGTCCCGTTTCGGTACAGTCTTCGGTAACATGAAGAAAGGATCTGGGGCGGTATGGTTGCACGGGTGGGAACGGTTGCGTTTGAAGGCATTGATGTTTTAGACGTCGACGTTCAAGTGCAAATAACCAATGGCATTCCGGCCTTCACCATTGTTGGTTTGGCCGACAAAGCCGTCGCCGAAAGCCGCGAGCGGGTACGCGCCGCGCTGCATTCCATGGGTCTGGCGCTGCCACCAAAACGCATCACCGTGAACCTCGCCCCCGCCGATCAGGTGAAAGAAGGCAGCCATTATGACCTGCCAATTGCCCTGGGCTTGCTCGCCGCGATGGACGTGATCCCCGCCGATGTGCTGGTCGATCGCGTGGCGCTGGGTGAGATGTCGCTGGATGGTCGGATCAGCTCAGTCGCCGGGATTCTGCCCGCAGCGATGCACGCGCATGCGACGGGGCGTCGGTTGATTTGCCCTGCCGCACAAGGCCCAGAAGCCGCCTGGGCCGGTGATACGGACGTGTTGGCCATTGATGATCTGCTGCAATTTCTCAACCACATCAAAGGCACCCAAGTTATTGCGCCGCCGTCGCCCATGGTCGCGACAGACCTCGCCCGTTACCCGGATATGGCCGACATCAAGGGGCAAGAAACCGCAAAACGCGCGGTCGAGATTGCCGCAGCGGGGCGACACAATCTGTTGATGATTGGCCCACCCGGTTCCGGCAAATCTATGTTGGCGGCGCGGCTGCCCGGATTGTTACCGCCGCTGACGGCGGAAGAAATGCTAGAGGTCAGCATGGTGCACAGCGTTGCCGGAATGCTGGAAGGCGGCAATCTTGTTTACAACAGACCGTTCCGTGATCCGCACCATTCGGCGTCCACGCCCGCGCTGGTTGGTGGCGGGCTGCGAACAAGGCCCGGTGAGGTTTCCCTATCGCATCTCGGCGTGTTATTTTTAGACGAGTTACCAGAATTTCAACGCGGCGCCCTGGATGCCCTGCGCCAACCGATTGAGACGGGCCGCGTCAGTATTGCGCGGGCGAACAGTCATGTGTCGTACCCGGCGCGCTTTCAACTTGTCGCGGCGATGAACCCGTGCCGGTGTGGGTACTTGGATGATCCGGCGCAGGCCTGTTCACGCGCCCCTAAATGCGCCAAAGATTATCAGTCGCGCGTTTCCGGCCCGGTCTATGACCGCATTGATATCTGCGTTGAGGTGCCCGCCGTGAACCCGGTTGATCTCGCCCGCGCACCTGCGGCGGAACCAACCGCCCAAATCGCCGAACGCGTTGCCACAGCGCAGGCGATTCAGTCCGCCCGATACAAAGGCGAGGAACGCCCCGGCGGCGCGCCGGTGCGCAGCAATGCGGATGCAGACGGCGACTTGCTCGACCGTGTCGCCCGGCCCGACGCGGCGGGCGAGAAACTTTTGAACGAAGCGGCAGAACGGATGCGGCTGTCGGCACGGGGCTATCATCGGGTGCTGCGGGTCGCCCGAACCCTGGCCGATTTAGACGGATCGGAGGGCGTCGCCCGCGTCCACATCGCCGAAGCGGTATCGTACCGCCGCATCGTCCCCGGCCAACATGGCGCGTTGGCAGAGGGGTAAGCCGCTAAGGCTTCAGAACAAAGTTCCCTGGGTTCATGTGTCGGGCCTTCACACCATCTAGCTTAGCGAGGCGTTGGCAGTTCGCAGCCGAGGCGCGGCTGGCGTCTTCGATGTAATGCACTTCGCAGCCATCAAAGCCATCTTCACAATCGTAGACGGCGATGCCAGAAACCGCGCGGCCCCCGGCGATGTCTTGCGGCGTGCCATCGAACGCGCGGTTGGCCCGAAAGAACCGGTCTGGTGGCAAGGTGCCTTGAATGCCAAAGCCGAATTCTTGATGACTAAGGCCGAGGGCGTCACCCAAAAACGGATCAAAATCTGAGCCACCGGAAATTTCTGGCGCGTCCGTTTGGTTGCCTGCTTGGCGGTCGAGGTCTGCGGCGAAAATACCGGCCAAGTTTTGCATGGCCGGATCACCCGACTGTGCCCAATCGGGCGTCGGGTCTGGCGCACCGGCATCCAGGAAAACCCGGCGTTGGGTAACGTCTTCTGGTTGGGCTTGGTAGAGGCCCCGGGTTGACGGGCCCCGTTGATCGGGCGCAACACCGCCATGAAACAAATCATCATCACCAGGAACGCCTGCGGTGCCGCCGGTCGCATGGAACAACTGGTCCGGGTCATCTTGCGGCGCAAAGCGCGGGCGGGTGGGCCGGGCCGCAGCAAAACCATCAGACGGCGACGATTGCAGCGGCGACGATGACGAGCCAGAGAATCCAAAGCCCGCGCCAAAGCCCGGGTCTTGTGATGGTGTTGGCGCTTGGGATCGGTTTTGAAATCCATCTTGCCGGTCGCGAAGACCATCCTGGCTAAAAGACCGAATGGTGGCGCTGGGTTGCGGGGCCGCGTGTGGCGCAGGGGCTGGTTGATGCATCGGATCAAGCCCGGCACGGTCAACGGTGCGCGCCGCTTGCAGCGCGCGGGCGAGGTACTGCGCCGCATCGGTGTTTTGCGGTTTAGCGGCTTGGGCGTCGTCTGGCTCTGGGGCGAGGGCCTGTTCCGCCGCGCGCGAATCAGCCCGGGGTTTGTCTTGCCGGGTTAACGCATTCAGCAATTCCAGAACAGCGGCGATGTCGCGATGCTTTTCCGGATGGGCCATTTTGTGCGGCCCATCAACCGGGGCGAAAAAGCCTGGAACCTGAATCATTTGGTCGCGCAAATCATCGGCGATGTCTTGCGTGCCATTCACCACGCCCACACGACCCCCACCAATCGCGCCCAAGCGCACCAATGCGTCATCGGTGGCGAAGGCGACGAAGCGTCCGTGCGATAAATCAAACCGCCCGGCGGGTGTCCAAATAGGCACCTGGGTGCGCAGGCCAGAATGGGCCGAGATATCGATCGCGGCAGTGCCGTAGATCAAATCAAACGGCACCATGCGGCTGCGGTCGCGGGTTTCTGTGCGGTGGCCCCGAATCATAATCCGCGCCGGGCCAGAGACGGCAATGGTCACACCGGGCGCGAGTGCGCACACCAGCCGCGCCCGTTGGCCAAGGTCAATGCCCTCACCGGCGATCAACACCATGCCCGGCCGCACATTGGCGCGGCCGCCTGTGGTGCCCAACCGGCGCACCGAGCCTTCACTGGCCAAAACAGCGGCACCGACATCGGTTCGGGTATCGCGGTTGCCCGGCACCAACTTCATCGCGTGCAACAAGCGGGCGACAACAATGGGGCCAAAGCAGGCGCCCATCTCACTGACCAACGTGGGCCGGGGATCACAATCGAAGAAGCCTTGCAGGCGAATCAGGGCACCGCCCGCGCCTTGCAAGGTTAAATCGTTTTCTTCACGCGCCATGCGCCCCAGGTATAAAGCCGAGGGATCGTCGAGCAGTAAAGGATCTGACGCAAACGCATCCAAGACCCTTAACGGTCGGGGTGCGGTCTGCTGCGATGGGGGCCGAAAGCCAGTTGTGTTCATCCGTTACCGATGGTTAGAGAACCCGATTCGGCAAAATATACGACATCTTGTGCCTAATTGGCACAGAACTTCTTCATAAAGTGGGAAAATGATTTTTGGCCTCGCTGGAAATTAACCTGCAACGAGCGGCCCTAAATGCCGCCCGGCCAAGATATGAACGTGCAAATGCGGCACAATCTGGCCGGAATCCGCGCCATGATTGGCAATGGTGCGGTATCCAGGTCCGGTCGCGCCGAGCAATTGGGCCGTGGCCCCGACGGCGCGGAAAAAACCGGCAATTTCACCGTCGGTGGCGGTTTCCGTAAAGTCCGCCATCGAAACATAGGCCCCTTTCGGGATTACCAACACATGGGTCGGTGCCTGCGGCGCGATGTCTCGAAACGCCAGGGCGTGATCTGATTCGTAAACTTTGTCGCAGGGAATCTCGCCCCGTAGAATTTTGGCGAACAGATTGTCGGGATCATACATGGAATCTGGCGTGAGGTCTGGCATGGCTCTGGCTCCCTTTAGTCTTTTGGTGCCCGCGCGGCTTTTTCTTGCAAACCGGATGTGCCTTCGCGGGCTTTGAGGGCGGCATAAACGTCTTCCGGCACAATGTCGCGCGCAGCCCACAACACCATCAGATGATACAAAAGATCGGCACTTTCGGAAATCACGTCGCTGCGGTCTTGCGCCAAAGCGGCAATAACCGTTTCGCCCGCTTCTTCCGAGACTTTCGCCGTAATCTTGGTCAGGCCCTTATCGAACAGGCTGGCGGTATACGATGACGCGGGGTCAGCGCCTTTGCGCGATGCAATCATTTCATACAGCCGTGCAAGGATGGCTGCGTTGTTGGTTTCCGATGTCATCGTCAGGCCTCCTGCGCAGTGCGAACGGCGATGCCACGCTCTGCCATGTGGGCTTTGGCTTCGGCAATGGTGTAGGTTCCGAAGTGAAAGATCGATGCGGCAAGAACCGCACTGGCATGGCCTTCAGTGACGCCATCACACAAATGATCCAACGTTCCAACGCCGCCTGAGGCAATAACAGGGACAGAAACTGCGTCTGATACAGCCCGTGTCAGCGGCAGATTGAAGCCTTGCTTGGTGCCGTCGCGGTCCATCGAGGTCAGCAAAATTTCACCGGCACCCAGGTCGGTGACTTGCTTTGCATAGTCAACAGCGTCAATCCCTGTCGGCTCACGGCCGCCATGGGTAAAAACTTCAAACATGCCCGCATCATTGGTTTTGGCATCGATGGCGACAACAATGCACTGGGCGCCAAACTTTTCCGCAGCCTCCCGAACAAATTCTGGCCGTTTAACAGCGGCGGTCATGATCGAAACTTTGTCGGCACCGGCCAATAAAAGCTTTCGGATATCTTCCAAGGTACGAACACCGCCGCCCACCGTCAGCGGCATAAAACACGCATCAGCGGTGCGCGCGACAACATCGTATAGCGTGTCGCGGGCGTCAGAACTGGCGGTGATGTCGAGGAAACACAGTTCATCGGCCCCCGCCGCGTCATACAGCGTCGCCTGTTCAACCGGATCGCCCGCATCGACCAAATCGACAAAGTTGACGCCTTTGACCACGCGGCCTTTATCAACATCCAAACAGGGAATAACGCGGGTTTTTAGCATGTATGGATCCCTAGTGGTTCATGTCAGCCAGCACTTGCACAGCCTCGCTCACATCAAGGCCCCCTTCGTAGATCGCCTTGCCACTGATGACGCCTTCGATGGGCGGCGTAATGAGGGCCGCCGCGCGCAAATCTTCAATCGATCGAATACCGCCGGATAAAATGATCGGAATAGAGACGGCTTCGGCCAGTTTACCGGTTTGGATTAGGTTCGGGCCTTTCATCGCCCCATCGCGGTCAATATCTGTGGTCACAATCGCGGCGACGCCCGCGTCTTCGAAGCGTTTGGCCAGCTCAACCACAGCGATATCAGAGGTCTCGGCCCAGCCTTCGACGGCGACCATGCCACCGCGCGCATCAATGCCAACAGCGACTTGGCCCGGGAAGGATTTGCAGGCTGTTTTAACAAAATCAGGGTCTTTGACAGCCGCTGTGCCAAGAATAACACGCTGCACCCCGTATTCTAGCCACTGTTCCACGCCCGCCATATCACGGATCCCGCCGCCCAATTGAACATGAACGGTCTCGGCAGCAGTGAGAATGCCAGCAACAGCATCCTTGTTTACCGCTTTTCCGGCGAAGGCACCATTGAGATCAACCACGTGGATCCACTTGCAGCCCGCATCGACAAAAGACCTGGCCTGCACACCGGGTTCTTCGCCGTAGACGGTGGCCGCATTCATGTCGCCCTGCATCAGCCGCACGCATTTACCGTCTTTTAGATCAATTGCCGGGTAAAAGTTCATGAAAGGACGCGCTCCGCAGGATGAATTGGGGGTCTTGGGTCAATGTTATGGATAGAATAGGGATCATGGACGCCATTCGATAAAGTTTTTTATCAGATGAAGGCCGGTTTTTTGGCTTTTTTCCGGGTGGAATTGGGTTCCGACCATATTTTGGTGTCCCACGATGGCGGCAAAGTCACGACCATAGTTGGTCGTGGCAATGACGTCGTTGGGGTTATCGCAGTCAAAGATATACGAGTGAACGAAGTAAACATCGCTGTTTACCGGTATGTCTTGAAGTAGTACATGAGGTTTGCTGGAAAACTGTAATGTATTCCAGCCCATATGCGGTATTTTTAAAGTTGAATCTAAAGGACCAAGGGGGACGACCTGACCGGGAATCCAGTTGAGCCCCGCGTGATCGCCGTGCTCTCGGCCCATCGTTGCCATCAATTGCATGCCAACACAGATGCCAAAGAACGGTTGGCCGCGCTTGATAACCGCATCGTTCAGGGCGTCAACCATGCCGTCAACGGCGTCCAAACCCCGGCGACAATCACCAAACGCACCAACGCCGGGTAAAACAATATGACTGGCGGCGGCAACCTTATCGGCTTTGCTGGTGACGGTGACAGCCGCGTTAAGGCCTGCATCCGCGATGGTGCGTTGAAAGGCTTTTTCTGCGGACCTTAGGTTGCCAGAGCCGTAATCAACGATGGCGATGGTGGCTTTGGTCATGGGGCCAACCATCGGCGCGGCGGTCGGCTTAAATCAAAGAACATGTCGTCGCCCAGGTCTGGGTTATCATGCAGCAATGACCGCACGGCCGCCTGTTCATCGGGCGCATCACCCCAGGCTGCGAGGTTAAACCCTGTCTGCATTAAAGACCAATGGCGGACATCTGCCGCTGTTAGTCCTTGTAGAATACAGATGCCGAGGAGGGCGATTGTTTCGGCAGCGGCACCCATTGGGAAAGCCATCAGCAGCCCCGTAACAAGAAGGCTGAGAACGAAATATCCCAATGCAGCCCACCAATGGCGATGCCAAAGCGCCCAGAGCACCGGCACAAGGGCCGCCATCAGGGAAAAGCGATCCCTGACAACAATCAGGTCATCGGGTCGTTCATAACCCGAGTTGCGAATGTAAAGTCCGTAAGTTGCCACGATGGTCTCCGCCCGTGGTTACAGCGATCCACCTAAGACACCCTTGGTCGAGGGGATGGCATCGCTTTTGCGGGGATCAATTTCGAACGCCTGGCGCAGTGATCGTGCCAGGGCTTTGTAGCATGACTCAACAATATGGTGGTTATTTTCGCCGTACAGGTTATCAACATGCAGCGTGATTCCAGCACCTTGGGCGAAGGCTTGAAACCATTCTTTGAACAGTTCCGTATCCATGTCGCCCAATTTAGGCCGGGTAAAATCCACCCGCCAAATCAGATAGGGCCGGTTCGACACATCCAGGGCAACCCGGGAGAGGGTTTCGTCCATGGGGATCAAGGCCGATCCATAGCGCGTAATCCCAACGCGCTCACCCAGTGCCAGCGCGACGGCTTCACCAATCGCAATGCCGGTGTCTTCGGTGGTGTGGTGAAAGTCGATATGCAGATCACCTTTGGCTTCGACCGTCAGGTCCATCAAGCTATGGCGCGACAGTTGTTCCAGCATATGATCCAAAAAGCCAATTCCGGTCGAGACCGTGTACTGTCCGGTACCGTCCAAATTAACCGAAACCTTGATTTGGGTTTCTTTTGTGCTGCGTTCGACGGATGCGGTGCGCATGGCCGCTCCTCCTGAGTTGCCGGTTGTGGCGGTCTTTTATCAGCCGTTTGATCGGCATGCCAGACAAAGACACGGTTTGGTGTATCGCATCGGGTCGTTGTGCCAGTGACCCGCCCATGACTCACCGCCCATGACTCACCGCCCATGACCCGCCCCTTGACCCGCAAGCGAACGGGCCTTACCTCTGCCAAAGGGGACGCATATGGCGACCTCGGTTGTAGAAAGTGATCCAGTGTCTCAGAACAATTTACCATCATGGCATGGCACAACAATTTTGTCGGTCCGCAAAGGCGGCAAGGTCGTTATTGCGGGCGACGGACAGGTCAGCCTCGGCGATACCGTTATCAAGGCTTCTGCCAAAAAAGTGCGCCGGTTGGGCGATGGCTCTGTGCTTGTTGGATTTGCTGGCGCTACGGCTGATGCGTTCGCCTTGTTTGAACGCCTTGAAGGCAAGCTAGAGCAGTATCCCAATCAGTTGACCCGCGCCTGTGTCGAAATGGCGAAAGATTGGCGAACAGACCGCTATCTGCGCCGACTGGAAGCCATGATGACCGTTGCCGACAAAGATGTTTCGTTGGTTTTGACCGGGAATGGCGATGTTTTGGAGCCGGACGACGGGGTCATCGGCATTGGATCTGGCGGCAATTACGCCCTGGCCGCAGCGAGAGCGTTAGCCGATCAGGACGATATGGATGCGCGGGCCATTGCCGAGCGGGCCATGGCCATTGCCGCAGGCATCTGTGTTTACACCAATGGCTCAGTGACGGTGGAAGAACTATGAGTGGCTTCACACCGCGAGAGATCGTTTCCGAATTAGACCGGTATATCGTTGGGCAAGCCGATGCAAAACGCGCGGTCGCCATTGCGTTGCGCAACCGATGGCGGCGCCTTCAGTTGCCAGACGACATGCGCGAGGACGTTCTGCCCAAAAACATTCTGATGATCGGCCCAACCGGCGTTGGCAAAACCGAAATTGCCCGCAGGTTAGCGAAGTTAATGGATGCGCCGTTCACCAAAGTCGAAGCAACCAAGTTTACCGAAGTTGGCTATGTCGGCCGTGATGTTGAACAAATCATCCGGGATTTATTAGAGGTCGCGATTGGTCAAACCCGCGAAATCATGCGCAAACAAGTTGTGGCCAAAGCGGAACTCGCGGCGGAAGAACGCGTGTTGGATGCCTTGGTGGGCGATGCATCCTCGTCTGAAACACGCCAGAAATTCCGCAAAATGCTGCGCGAAGGGACTCTGGCGGAAAAAGAAATCGACATTCAGGTTCAAGAAAGCGCCAACCCAAATTTACCAACATTTGATATTCCGGGCATGCCCGGTGCGCAAATGGGCATGCTTAATTTGAACGATATGTTCGGCAAAGCCTTCGGCAACCAATCAAAACCAAAGCGCGTGCGGGTCGAAGACTCCTATGAATTGTTGATTGCCGAAGAAAGCGACAAGCTTTTGGATGAAGATGCGGTTATCCGCGCTGCCATCGAGTCTGTTGAAAACAATGGCATCGTTTTTATCGATGAAATTGATAAGATTACCGCCCGCAGCGAGCGGGGCGGTGCCGATGTCAGCCGGGAAGGCGTGCAACGCGACCTGTTACCGCTGATTGAGGGCACGACGGTCGCCACCAAGCGCGGCAACGTAAAGACGGATCACATCTTGTTTATTGCCTCCGGTGCGTTCCATGTCTCGAAACCATCAGACATGTTGCCAGAACTGCAAGGCCGCTTGCCGGTACGGGTTGAATTAAACGCGCTGACCCGCGATGACTTTGTTAAAATTTTGACCGAACCGGAAACCAGCTTAATTAAGCAATACAAGGCGTTGCTGAACGTTGAGGACGTCACGCTTGAATTTGATGATGCGGCGATTGATGCGATTGCCGACTTGGCGGAAGAGATCAATACCGGCGTTGAAAACATCGGCGCCCGGCGTTTGCATACGGTTTTGGAAAAACTATTAGAGACCCTGAGCTTTGAAGCGTCGGAACGCAGTGGCGACTCTGTCACCATCACAGCACAAGAAGTGCGAGATCGCGTTGAAGGCTTGGCAAAGAATGCCGACCTCCGAAAGTTTATTCTTTAGTTGATTCAAATTTTTGCCGATGTTTTTTAATCCACCACATTAAGTCTTTAAAATGTCGGTCCAACATTGTGGGCCAAACGCCCCTGAACCTCTGCGGCGATCCAGTCCAAGGTGTCTTCGTCCAAGTCCCCAATGCGCTCTGCCATTAGGTTGGCCAGCGCTGTCGCTTTCGGGCTAAGACCGGACGTATCAATAATCGGGCGAGGATTTGAGGTATCGACCAGGCGCTTCAAGTCTTCGGCCTCGTCCCAAATCAAATCAAAGTAGCCACAGATTTGCATAACCATACCCGGGCCGGGCCGCCCACGATGGCCATGTTCGAGTGCGGACAGGTAGGCCGAGGACACGCCAAGGGATGCCGCCATGTCTTTCATCTTCACGCCTTTACGCGCACGCAGTTCACGAATTCGGACACCAAAGGGAGTCATGGATCAGCACCTTCTCTATCGCCAACACTCTGAGGCGATATCTAATCAACCACAAACACCGTTAAGAAAGCGTTATGAGACAAAGGGAGCCTGTGCCCACTACTTAGGGCGCTTAATCCGCACGTAAAGAGCACCTTCACCGCCATCGCGCGGCGCCGCTTCATCAATGCCGCTAATCAGGGTTGAAAGCGGGGGGCGGCGCAGCCACTGTGGCACAGCGCGCCGGAGCACACCGCCAGGCGTTTCACTCATCCGCCCTTTGCCCGTTATGATTAAAACATAACGCTTGTTCGCCTTCGCAGCGGCATGAACAAAGCGGCCAACAGCATCATGAGCTTGATCTTGAGTGTGTCCGTGCAAGTCTAATGTCCCCTCAACACGCAGTTTTCCCTTCTTTAAGCCTAACTTCGTGCGCCTATCAAAGGACCGTGTGTCGGATAGAGGGGCGGCTTGTGGTGGGCTGCTTCGAGGCTGTGCCGACCGTTTTCCTGGTATTCCTGAGGGTTTTGATTTGGGTAGTGATGGCGTTTTTGATGTCGCATGGGCCAGAAGATCAATGCTATGATCATAAATATCTTGAGTGATCAGATAGTCATGCCTGCCCTTAATAGGATCAGTTGTTTGCGCGATTTTGTCCCAAAGGTGCTGCTCATCCACCGACAGGGTCCGGTGGCCTTTTTTAATTGGACCCGGCACCGCCCCTAAGACTCCGCGGCGCTCGGCTGGCCAACAATCAGAATCTGAAGCATTTGTGGCCCATGGGCACCCATCAGCAATTCTTGTTCAATGTCTGCCGTTCGCGACGGACCCGTCACCCAAACAACGGCGCGGGGCATGCCATCTTGGCGTATACTTGGCCAAACCTCTTCATAATGACCAACAATTCTGTCCGCGTGCAAAACCACGATATGGTGCTGCGGCAAACTGTTGAGCGTGCCCGGATTGGCCACATCGGCGACCAAAACCAAAGTTCCCGTCTCGGCGACACCCGCTTTTGCAACGGACAAAGACGCCATATCAGCCGGGTCCGCCGGGCCAGTCTCCGCCAACAGCGGGGCAACCGCTGCCCAATCCACCGACGCGAGCGCCGCATCGGTTGCAATGCGCACATGGCTCGGTAAATTGTGGTCTGCCAAAAAACCGGCAACAAAGGCCGGAATGGCGGAGACATCATCCAGGCGCGTGACCAACGCCGATGCGTTTTTAGCCTCTGCTTCGAACCGCGCCACGGCAGCAGCACCAAAATCTTGGCCGCGAACAGGGACAGGGCCTTTCGCAGCGACCGTCATACGGTCTTTTATCGCTGCGAGAGACGCTGCATCTGGCGCATTTCGACCCAGCGCTTGGCGAACGGCGCCTAAAACCCGCTCTTTTCCGCCTGTCATCGCCTCCGTCATGGTGCAGAATCCTGGTTTGGGTGCGTTTTGCGTCCCTGCATGGCCGCCTGTTGCCGCCATTGCATTTGAAAGGATTGAGCCTGTGGCGCAGGTAAATCGCGCGTCTTTGTCCAGCCGCCCAACAGCGGAAGGCGGCGAAACCGGCCTTTAAGGCCGCCCAAGAGGGACAGCGCGAATGTTCCCAAACCAAAAACAAGGCGATACGTCGCGGGGCGCGCCGCAAACCACGCCCAAAGGCGCAATCCGCGAGCTTGGGTTGTTCCAGGTCCAGCCGCCTCGACCGCCTTTTCCCGCCAGGCCCGCAACATACGGGGCAGCGGAATGCGCATCGGACACACGCTTTCGCACCGTCCACACAGCGTGGAGGCATTCGGCAAATGCTTCGAGTCATCAATGCCGACCAGGGCAGGCGTCAACACAGAGCCCATCGGTCCGGGATAAACCCAGCCATACGCATGACCGCCCAAGGCACCATAGACAGGGCAATGATTGATGCACGCACCACATCGAATGCACCGCAGCATGTCTTGGAATTCGCTGCCCAACATTTTGCTGCGGCCGTTATCCAGCAAGATCACGTGGTACTCATCGGGACCATCAACATCCGTTGGTCGTTTCGGACCCGTACAGAATGACGTGTAAACGGTGATCTCCTGACCGGTTGCAGATCGCGCCAACACACGCAGTATGGTCGTTGCATCTTCAAATGTAGGGACAATTTTTTCGATGCTGGCGATGACAATATGAACGCGCGGCAGACCGTAGGTCAGTTCGGCGTTGCCCTCGTTCGTCACCAATATGTTTGTGCCGCTCTCGGCAACCAGCATATTGGCGCCGGTAATGCCCACATCGGCGGCAACGAACCGGCCCCGTAGCCTCGCGCGGGCCTCGTCCAGCATCACACGGGGCTCTTCGAGCGCGCGGGCGGGGTCTAAGTCTTGATGATGATGGCGGAAAGTGTCGGCGACTTGGCCTTTGGTTAAATGAATGGCGGGTGCAATGATATGGCTGGGGGGTTCGTTACGCAGTTGAATGATGTATTCGCCCAAGTCCGTTTCAACCGGTTCAACACCATGGTCAGCCAAGTAATCATTGATGGCGATTTCTTCGCCGATCATGGTTTTGCTTTTCGTCACCGTTTTCGCGTTGACGGAGCGGCATATTTTTAAAATTTCAGCGCAAGCATCTTCTGCCGTTGCACACCAATGCACCGCGCCACCCGCAGCGACGACCTGGGCTTCGTAATGGTCTAAGTAGCTGTCTAAGTTTTCGAGAACGTGGTTTTTGATATCACGCGCATGATCGCGCAGCGCGTCGAATTCGGGCAGTTTCGCCGCCGCCTCTTTGCGTTTAACAGGAAACCCGGTCGCCAATTTACCAAGCGCATATTGCAGGTTTTGATCCGCCAAAGCGCCTGGGATGTGATCATGAAAATGGGGCGATTGAACCTTCACGAGCCCACCTCCGATTTAGGGGCTGGGTTTTGTCGCGGATCGGATGCCTGACCAATCGGCGGCGCGTCCATCTCGCCCGCAAGAACTTCAGCGACGTGACGCACGGCAACGGGTGCGCCGCGACGGCTAAGCCGCCCGGCCATGTTCATCAAACAGCCCATGTCGCCAGCCAGCAACGTGTCGGCACCGGTTGCCAGAATATTATCGACCTTTTTATCGACAATTTTGCCGCTGACATCTGGGTATTTCAAACAAAACAGCCCGCCAAAGCCGCAACACGTTTCGCATTCGCTGCCTTCGTTGATCGTCAGGCCCGATACACCCGCCAACAACGCGCGCGGTTGGTCTTTAATGCCGAGCTCGCGCAAACCCGAGCATGAATCATGGTACGTCACGGTCCCATCATAGCGACCATCAGGGGCGGGCATTGCCATGATATCGACAAGAAAGCTGATCAGCTCATGAGTTTTGGCAGCAATGGCCTCAGCGCGATCTTTCCAGACCGGATCATGAGCAAACATTTCCGGGTAATGCTTGGCGATCATGCCGCCACACGACCCGGAAGGAACCACCACATAATCAAAAGGCTCAAACGCTTCGATCATCTGCCGCGCAATCGGCTTCGCCGTCTTTGAGTCACCAGAATTGAACGCCGGTTGACCGCAACACGTTTGGGCTTCAGGAACATACACCTCGCACCCCGCGCGCTCTAACAAGCGAACAGACGCAAACCCAACACTGGGCCGCATGAGATCCACCAAGCAGGTGACAAACAACCCGACGGTGGGGGTTTTTGGGTGGGCAGGTGTATCGCTCATGGGTCACAGAATGAGGGGCGGACCTCGCTCTGACAAGGATAAGTCCACAGGTCTTGGCCTGATTCTGGCGCGTTCGTCCAGAAATGTTAGTTGAGAGGCGGGGGCAGATACTTTTCGCCAACGGCCTTCGGTAACAACATCACGAATGTGCCATTGCCCCGCATCACGCCCGCAGCATAGGCCGCATCGCGTCCGTGGCCCCAAAAATAGTCAGCACGGACCGGCCCTTTGATCGCGCTGCCGGTATCTTGCGCCATCGTCAATTTTTCCAATCGCTGGTCTTTTAAAACCGGATGCGGTGTGGAAACAAACATTGGCACGCCCAAAGGAACAAAAGCCGGGTCCACAGCGATGCTGCGACCGGGGGTCAGCGGGACACCCATTGCACCAACGGGGCCTTCATCCGTCACAACACGGAAAAAAATGTACGATTTATTTTTGCGCATAACCTCGCGGCCCGCCGCTGGGCTTGCTTCAAGCCACTGGCGAATGGCGGGCATGGTCACATCTTTTGCTGGCAGAATGCCGCGCGCGACGAGTTCCCGACCGATGGCATAATAAGAATGTCCGTTTCGGCCAGAAAATCCAATACGCACCTCCGCACCGTCGTCCATTTGCACCCGGCCTGACCCTTGAATATGCAGAACAAAAGCATCAACGGGGTTATCAACGTACATGATTTCCAGTTGCCGGCCCGCCAACGCGCCATCTTCGATTTCCGCACGGGTTGGGTACGGAACAACTTTTTGGTCGACGATCCGACCGGCAATTTGTTGACCCAGCCAATCGGTTTTCCATTGCCCAAGGTTGATCGAAATAATGTCACTGGGCCGCGACAAAATAGGCACCGTATACGCGCCTTTGCGGGTCCACGATCCTTTCAGCGATGCCTCATAGTATCCGGTGAATAAACCGGCGCGCGCACCGCGATCTTGTAAGGCAAAGGGATAGAACTGGCTTTCAAAAAAATAACGGGCTCGATTGGTATCGCTCGGTGGGAGGGCTGCGGCTTGTTCGCACGCAGGAAGCCAATCGGCGACCGTGCCGGCAAAGCCATCTGGCCCAAGGGCGCGATCCAGCGGCAAAATGCGCCAGCGGTTACACGACGCGATAAACGCCGGTAGCGCATCATCAAGACGATCAGCAGTCCATCCGTCAATTTGCTCGTATGTCCGATAGATAAGCTGAAGCTTGGGCGGACCCGCACCGGCGTCCGGCGTTGTCTGCTCCGCCGCAGGGGTTACAGCACCCTTCGTGATCTCAGCAACTTGGGCGCAACCCGTGACCAATCCCAACAGACCGAGTCCGGCAATAAGAGTCTTTAAACGCACACGACACCTTTAACGTTGACCATTTTCATGAAAGTCGTCATCAGGCCCAAAAATCCCAGAGACCCTTCACGCTGAATTACTCAGCGCTGGCCGTTGCCACCAAGGCCCAATTCGGATCGCGAGAGCGTGTATCGCGAGAGAATGTCCAAAAATCGGTGACGGTTATGACAGCATTCGCGTTTCCATCAATGACGGTCCCGTCTTCATCGCGTGTCGCATTCACCTGTTCAGAAACAAACTTAATGGTGACAAAGGCATTCCGGCCATCGAAGGACGCCTCAACAACATCTGATGTGGTGATGCCAACCAAGGTATCTTCGACGGTTTGGTTCTCGCGCTCACGTTCCGAGATGACATGATCAAAGTCTGCATAAACATCGGGGCTGAGCAGCCCTTTTAACGGCACCCTGTCCCCGGTCGCAAACGCACCCAAAACCATGTCGAACGCAACGCGGGCACCAACGACAAACTCTTCTGGATCAAAGGATGAATCAGCGCGTCGAATATCACGCACGCCTTGGGCCAATGGATCATTTGGGTCTATCGCGACGTCGGCAAGCTCTTCATCCGAACCAGATACAGGGCTGGGTTTGGTTTCATCATGGTCACGGTCTGGCAGTGAAATAACGTTGTCATCCTCGTCAGGCCCCGCTGGATCTTGCTGATTTTGATTGAATCGATCCTGCTGATTATCTTGTTCATGACCATCACGACGACCCAAAACACCGCGCAGCCGAAAGACAAGGAATGCGGCAATAACCGCAAAAAGAATGATATCAATGAACTGGAAACCGCTGCCCATAGTGTATGTCTACCACCGATCTATTATGTGGAATTGAGGTTAGATAACCGACCTGAAAGCGTTAAACCACCCTGCATGAACGTGGGTGCACCCGATTAAAGTGCAAGATGCCAACCGCCCAAATGTTGATCGCGCTGCACGTTATCGCCTCTGTACCCCGGCGTCTAGGCCCGTCGCGATTTGACCCTGCGCATCTGACAGGGTCTTTTACATATCGTTAGCCATAGCGTTCAGGCATTCAAAAGACCATATATAACGACATCGCGTGTTCACGATGGCATCCTCAGCCCGTGTTTTTCGTCTGTATGGTCGGTCCGGCGGAGCATCAATGACCATGGTCCTTTTGATTTTCTTTCTGTTTGTTTCCGTTCCCGTTGTCGAAATTGCGATCTTTATTTCTGTCGGCGGTTATCTCGGACTTTGGCCAACATTGGGCGCAATTCTTCTGACCGCCGCCCTGGGTGCTACTTTGCTTCGCCATCAAGGCTTGCAAACACTGATGCGGGCGCGCGCCGCGCTGAATGAAAATCGCGCACCTGTTGCTGAAGTCTTTGAAGGGGCGTGTTTGGTCTTCGCCGGTGCTTTGCTGCTAACCCCAGGGTTTATGACCGATGCGGTTGGTTTCGCCCTCATGATTCCGGCTATTCGCCAGTTGATCATCGCCAGAATTGTCGCACGCGCGGCGGTTCGTGTTCAGGGCAACTGGCAATCGACGTCTCATCCAAGCGGGACACCGGATCCAGAGACACCCTCGCGTTCTCCTGGCAGGGGCCCCATCATTGATGGTGAATTTGAGGATCTTACGACAGAGCCGGGTAACGATTCGGATGCCTCACAAGACGCCCTGCCACCGACCGATAAATCGTCAAAGCCTTAACCACGCCAGTCCATTGCTGCATCCGGTTAACCGTGCTAACCAGCCTCCATCTACACATGCACCCATTATTGGATGAAGGACACCGCTGATGAGCGAGACAACAGACGACACGACATCTGAAGCAACCAGCCTGGATTCTTCTGGCCCGGATTCTTCTGGCCCCGATTCTTCTGGTCAGGTCCCAGAGCCAAACACACCCAGTGGTCAGCCCCTGGCGATTAACGCCCAATACACAAAAGACCTGTCGTTCGAAGCCCCATCAGCCCCAGGTATCTTTTTGCAAATGCAAAAAGAAGCCCCTGATATTTCAATAAACGTTGATGTTCGTGCCCAACCGTTTCAACAGCAGAATGTTTACGAAGTCACGCTACACGTAACCGCCAATTGTAAGGTTGGTTCGGTTTCTGCCTTCGTTTTGGAACTGCAATATGCCGGGCTGTTCACGTTGAATGTACCAACAGAGAGCGTTCAACCGGCATTGTTGATCGAATGCCCGCGCCTGTTGTTCCCATTCGCCCGCAACATCATCGCCGATGTTTCCCGCGATGGCGGGTTCCCGCCGTTGATGCTTGGTCCCGTCGATTTCGTCTCCATGTATCGCAATCAAGCCAACGAAGCGTCAGCATCAACGGATGAAAATGTGACAGCCTCCACGACTTAATCCGTGGTTGGGTTTATTTAGGGGTTATCTGGTTCCAAACTGGGTCGGTTAGCCGTTCCATAAAGGCCGCATGCCGGGCGCGTTCATCTTCTGAGAGTATAAACACCCGCGCTTCGCGAACCCTTGCGTCGCTTTCTGTCTTTAGGGTATCGGCTGAAAGAGACGCCTGGGCCGTTTCCGCCTCATCCCCTGAAAGGCCAAGGCCTTGTTGCCTTCCGCCCAGCAATTCCAAGTAAACGAGGGCCAGTAGTTCTGAATCTTTTAAGGCGCCGTGCAGGTCGCGGTGGGAATTATCGATGCCAAATCGTTTGCAAAGCGCATCGAGGTTGTTTTTTTGGCCAGGAAACTTCGACCGCGCCATTGTGACCGTATCAATGGCCTGGTGCATGGGAATAGCCGGCCTATCAACCCGAGCGAGTTCTGCATTCAAAAACCCCATATCAAAGGACGCATTGTGAATAACCAGGGGGGAATCACCAATGAAGGTCATGAAGTCTTCAGCGACGTCTTTAAAAAATTTCTGTTCCGCAAGGAATTCGTCTGAGAGACCATGAACATCAAACGCCTCGGTCGGCATGACGCGTTCCGGGTTCAGATAGCAGTGGAACATTTGATCAGTCGCGACGTGGTTAATCAGCTCAATGCAGCCAATTTCGACCACGCGATGGCCCGACAGCGGATCAAGACCAGTCGTTTCGGTGTCTAAGACGATTTCGCGCATGATATGATGTCCACCTAATGAAAAAACATTACCGTATACACCGGTAGCGATTGGGCCAAACGGATGCCGGTATGTCATTAATATGGGTGAAAATATTCTTCAATTCCAGATAAGTTATTGTCTTTCCTAAACCGGAATGAAGAACAAAATCTGCTCGGTTTCGCTTTTCAAGATCAGTCATTTGCGCTTGAAGGATGCCCCTAAAGCGATCTTCCGTCACCCCCAGCCGTCCAAGGACTCGCCTACGCTGCAACCATTTTGGAGCCGAAACGACGATAACACCGTCACATCGGGCATCCCCTCCTGTTTCAAACAACAAAGGCACATCAAGAACAACCGTGGGGCGGCTATGGCGGCTGGCAATGTTTAGAAACGTCCGTTCTGCGGCACGAACAGCGGGGTGCACAATCGCCTCGAGCCGCTTGCGTGCTTCTGGATCGGCAAAAACGTCTGCCCCCAATGATTTCCGATCAATAAGACCGTTACGGATGACAGCCGGAAACGCTTTTGAAATGGTATCGAAACAAACGCCGCCGGGCGCCATTACCCTGTGAACCGTCGCATCTGAATCGTGAACAGGAATACCAAGCCGGCGAACCATCATCGTTGCCGTGCTTTTACCCATACCAATCGAGCCCGTTAGGCCAATGATTCGCATTTACAATCCAGCCAGCACAAACGAGCGAAGGCCCTCATCGACAACCGGGTCTTGGCCAAACCAGGCCTGGAATCCTGGTTTTGCTTGATGAAGCAACATACCAAGGCCATCAACAGTGAGACAGCCCCGTTCCTTTGCCGCCGCTAACAAAGGCGTCATCAGCGGGTTGTAAACAATGTCTGTGACCAACGTGGTTGTTTCTATACCGGATACATCTAGATCTAACGGATTGTGGCCGATCATGCCTTGGGTCGTCGTATTGATGACAATACCGCATCCGGCGGCGGCCTCATTTCGGTGTTCCCAGCTGATGGCCTGAGACGGGGGGCCAATGCTTTGGGATACCTCGCTTGCTCGGCTGTTGGTTCGATTGGTGATCCGAATGTCACCGCACCCCGCGCGTTGAAGCGCAAAGCCAATGGCCCGCGCCGCGCCTCCAGCCCCAATAATAAGGGCTGGTTTTGATGGCTGCCAATCTGGGGCGCTCGCCCTGATGTTCTCCATGAACCCTAACCCATCTGTATTGGACCCGTGAATTGTGCCATCGGCAGAAAACACCAGCGTATTGGCGGCACCCATTTTTGTCGCCGCCTCATCAAGGGTGTCACAAAGCGCGGCGGCGGCTTCTTTATGCGGAACTGTGACGTTAACGCCTTTAAAATTGGCGGCGGCTAGGCCCTTTATTGCGGTACTAAAATGATCTGGGTGGATAGCCAGGGGTATATAAGCACCATCAATACCGTTTTGGTTTAACCAATACCCGTGAAGACGTGGTGACAAGGAATGGGAAACCGGCCAGCCAACCACACCGGCCAGCATTGTTTTACCGGAATGAACGGGGATTTCTATCATGTTTGTATCACCCCTAGCGCACGCAGCTTTGTTAACAATGGTAAGATGGGAAGGCCAAGAATTGTAAAGTACCCGCCATCAATCGCATCAAACAAGTGGACTCCGATATCTTCCAATTTGTAAGCACCAACGGATGCCAGGATGCTATCTCCAGCCTGATGTAAATAGTCGTCCAAGAACGATGCTGAAAAATCCCGCATGGTCATATCGGCTGTATCAACATGAGACCATATAAGCGCCGAGTCATGATAAAGGACCGATGCGCCAATCAATCTGTGGGTTTTGCCCCGAAGCGCCATCAGGTGCTGGCGCGCCTCCTTCATATTGACTGGCTTATCAAAGAGAGTGCCATCACAGACCAAGATTTGGTCCGCCGCAATGATCAATGCATGTGGGTTTTTAGACGAGCCCGCACACCCTTTGGCCTTTGCTAAAGCAAGAGCAATGTCATGGGACTGGGCACATTGTGTTTCCATCTGGCGTTTTATGGATGATTCATCAACCTGGGTCGGCTGAACAGAAAGCGTAAGTCCAGCCGCTTCTAATAAAGCTCGCCGTGATGGGCTTGCAGACGCTAAAATGATGGGTGTTGCTGTATCCATAAAGGGTTTACGCAATACCATCCGCTAATTTGCGCTGGTGATGTTGGAGAATGGTTGCCGCAGATTCTTCGATGGATTTTCGGGTGACATCAATCATCGGCCAGCCATGTTTCATATAGAGCCGGGTCGCTTCGTGGATTTCTTTGGTGACCATTTCTGGGTTTGTGTAATCTGTCTCATCATCTTGGTTCAAAAACTTCAAACGTTGCCTTCGTACTTGAACCAACCGTTTTGGATCTTTGATGAGACCAACGATTAGTGGATTTTTGGCCTCAAACAACTCTGGCGGCAAGGGGCAGCCTGGAACAATGGGCACATTTGCTGTGCGAATACCCCGGTTGGCAATATACATGCTGGTTGGTGTTTTTGACGTTCTGGAAACACCGACTAAGATAATTTCTGCTTTGTCCAAATCCCGCGTCATCTGGCCGTCATCGTGCGCCAGAGCGAAATTCATAGCTTCGATGCGCAAGAAGTATTCAGCATCCATAACATGCTGTCGACCGGGTTCAGCATAAAACTCGGCACCAATATGACTCACAAAGGCACTGATAACGGGATCTAAAACAGGCACACAGGGAACCTGATGACGCCGTGTCTCGTCTTCTAAAACGTCACGCAACTTCGGATCAACAAAGGTAAAAAGAATAAGGCCGGGTTGCTCAAGTGCGGCTTGGACAATGGCTTTAACTTCTTCTCCATCACGCACCATAGACCACACATGTTCGGTTGCTGTTGCCCCTTCAAACTGAACCAAACACGCTCTGGCAACATGCCGTACTGTTTCACCCGTAGAGTCAGAAACAAGGTGTAGATGGATATGAGACATTGCGATAGTTCCATGGAAAAGCAGAGGACAGTTTGTGGACAAATCAGCCCGTAATCAAACACACACCATTCGATCCTTGTAGACCCTAAATCCATCAGATCATTTATTGGACTGGATAGTATTCTTACTTGAAAACGCAATCACTGGGTATGAAGTGAAATTGATCGTCGTTCGTCCCTCAGTTTTCAACAACAGTTTTAGAAAAGACTTCAATGGATTCAATTGGTTTTGAAAACTGTTCCCAACTTTTTATTAAGCTTATATGGCAGGAATAAATGGGATGGATTTCTGTGTGCAATCTTGTGGATTGAAAACTATCCCCGCTACCAAGGGGTACAACAACATCAACTACCTTTTATTATATAATAATATTAAATAGTAAGGGGCAGCTGATTTATCCCAAACTTTCCCTTTCACTAAAAATTGTGTGGTCTATGGCAACTGAACAAAAACGCTTTCTTGAGACTCTCAAAGGCAATGTTTCTGATCGTCCTCCTTTTTGGTATATGCGCCAAGCAGGGCGCTATCTCCCTGAATATCGTGAACTCAGAAAAAAATCGAAAGGCTTTCTGCATTTTTGCTATACGCCAGAGTTGGCTGTCGAGGCGACCTTGCAGCCTTTGCGTCGGTTTTCGCCAGATGCGGCAATCTTGTTCAGCGATATCCTGGTCGTGCCAGATGCTGTTGGCCGGGATGTACGTTTTGTTGAAGGGGAAGGCCCCCGATTGGATCCAATGCGCGATGCGGCGATTGTCGATACCTTGTCGCTTGAGCGGATCGATGATCATCTAGCCCCTGTTTATCAAGCCGTTTCAGAAATTGCCGCAGCGATTCCGCCAACAACGGCGTTGATTGGTTTTGCTGGAGCGCCCTGGACAGTGGCGATTTATATGGTCGAAGGGCGCGGCGGTACAGCCTGTGAAAATGCGCGCCGTTGGGGCATGACGGATCCGGCCGGCTTCGGCAAATTGATCGATTTTTTGGTTGAAGCAACCATACGCCACCTAAGCCATCAAATTGATCATGGTGCTGAAGCCGTACAGTTGTTTGATAGTTGGGCGGGTGTTTTAGATGCAGAAGAATTTGAGCTGTGGTCGATTGCACCGACCAAAAAGATTGTTGCGGCCCTGAATGCTAAATACCCGCACATCCCTGTCATTGGATTCCCCCGGTTGGCTGGATCGTCGAGCATCGCCTTTGTGGAAAAAACGGGCGTTAACGGCGTTAGTTTAGATTCGACGGTCTCTCTGGACTGGGCTCGAGATGCCTTTCCAGCATCAACGGTTTTACAAGGAAATTTAGATAATCAGCGGTTAGTCATTGGCGGTGATAATCTAGATAGGTTGACCTTGCGTATTTTAAACACGATGAAAGGCCGACCTTTCATTTTCAATTTGGGTCATGGTGTTGTGCCGGAAACACCACCGGAACACGTTGCTCGGGTGTCAGAGTTGATTAAAACGTTTGCGGATTAATCGGTTCAGCGACGAAGGAAATTTAGTATGTCTGACCGTAAACGGATCTCTGTTGTTTTGTTCAATCTGGGTGGCCCAGATAAACCAGCAGCGGTCGAACCATTTTTATTCAATCTGTTTAATGATCCGGCGATTATTGAGCTACCAGGATTATTTCGTTGGCTTTTGGCCAAGCTGGTCTCGAAGCGTCGTGCGCCCATTGCGCGGGAGATTTATAAGCATTTAGGGGGATCGTCGCCCTTATTGCCGTTAACTCAAGATCAAGCCGCTGGGCTAAAAGTTGCCTTATCAGCGCAATATCCATCCAATGATTATCAAATTGATATTGCGATGCGGTATTGGCATCCGTTTGCTGATGAAACAGCGAAACTGATTAAGGTGTTTGATCCAGACATGGTGGTTTTACTGCCGCTTTATCCACAGTTTTCAAAAACGACAAGTGGATCGTCTTTCATTGATTTTGAACAGGCATTGGATCACGCGAAGATCGGGGCAAAGCGCCGAACGGTGTGTTGTTATCCAACGGATTCCGGTGTGATCGATAGCCACGTGGATTTAATCACTGAATCGTTGAAAAAAGTGCCTGATGGCTGCAAGAGCCGCATTCTTTTTTCTGCGCATGGCCTTCCGAAAAAAGTGATCGAAGGGGGTGATCCCTATCAGTGGCAAGTGGAACAAACCGCTGATCAGGTGGTGAGTGCATTGGCGATTGCGGATTTGGATTGGACAGTATGCTACCAGAGCCGTGTTGGACCCTTGGAGTGGATTGGGCCGTCAACAGAAGCCGAAATCGAGCGCGCGGGTCAGGATGGCGTGGCGTTGATTGTTGTGCCAATCGCCTTTGTTTCAGAGCATTCAGAAACGTTGGTTGAGTTGGATATCGAGTATGGCGAACTTGCCCATGACAAGGGGGTCGAAACGTATATTCGCGTGCCAGCTTTAGGCACGTCACAGCCATTTATTGATGGATTGGCCAAAACGGTGATTGAGGCGGTGGCGGACCAAGAGACCCTTCGTTCATCACCTGGACCCAGGCTGTGTCCTCATGGCTTCACGCGGTGTCCCCATAAGGGCGAACCATGTGGGCAGCAAGCAAAGGCAGCTTAATGGAACTGTCGGCAACAGCCTACTTGGTGATTAAGGCCATTCATGTGGTAGCCGTGATCTCATGGATGGCGGGATTGCTCTATTTACCGCGGTTGTTTGTGTATCATGCAAGCGCGCCTGTTGGATCTGAAACGTCTGAAACGTTCAAGGTGATGGAACGAAAACTGCTCCGGGCGATCATGAACCCAGCAATGGTTGTTTCTGTCGTCCTGGGCTTGGTTATGATCGCTGATTTAGGCATTTCCATGGTTGGAACCTGGTGGCTGGGCGGCAAGATGGTCTGTGTCATTGGCTTGTTAATGTCGCATGTGGCTATGGCGAAATGGCGCCGGGCCTTTGCGGAAGATCGCAACACCCACGACCACAAATATTTTCGGTATATGAACGAAGTACCGACCCTTTTGATGGTTATCATTGTGGTGCTTGTGATCGTCAAACCGGGTGGTTAAAGGCTGAGTTACGCTGTTCGATAGCGTACTGTCTTGCAAACTTCATTTGACACAAACGGGCTACTCCGCCATAGGAAGGGCACGGGCTTCCAAAACCCGTGCGCATGGGGCGTCCGCCCTGGCCAGGATATCGACCATTAACCCTCGGGTTTATGGCTTGTCCTGGCAGAATGCGGCCCCTCCCTTAATGCCCTTCATCGTTGTTCTGTCGACGTTTCATTCCCTATAATTGGCCCGATCCGGGCCGCGACAGTGAAGACGGTGGTACCGACTTTTCTTTCATAAACAGGCCAGTTTTCGACCATGAACCTTAAAGATCTTAAAGAAAAAACACCCCCAGAGCTTTTGGCATATGCCGAAGAGTTGGAAATTGAAAACGCGAGCTCCTTGCGCAAGCAAGACATGATGTTCGCGATTTTGAAGACTCTGGCGGACAACGACGTCGCGATTTTTGGCGATGGCGTGCTTGAAGTTTTACAAGATGGGTTCGGGTTCTTGCGGTCGCCAGAATCCAATTATTTGCCAGGTCCGGATGATATTTACGTCTCGCCGCAGCAAGTGCGCCGCTTTGGTCTGCGCACCGGTGATACAGTTCAGGGGCAAATTCGATCACCAAAAGATGGCGAGCGTTATTTCGCCCTGCTGAAAGTTGATACGGTCAATTTTGAGGATCCCGCCGCTGTTAAGCAGCGGATCAATTTTGATAACCTGACGCCGCTCTATCCTGATGAACGGCTGACGATGGAAATTCAGGATCCTGAACACAAAGATCCGACGCATCGGGTATTGGATTTGATTTGTCCGGTTGGCAAAGGTCAGCGGGCGCTGATTGTTGCCCCGCCCCGAACTGGTAAAACCGTGATGTTGCAGAACTTTGCCAACTCAATCGCGAAAAACCATCCTGAATGTTATTTGATCGTGTTGTTGATTGACGAACGTCCAGAAGAAGTGACCGACATGGCCCGGTCGGTGAAGGGTGAAGTCATTAGCTCGACGTTTGACGAGCCAGCCTCTCGCCATGTTCAGGTGACAGAGATGGTTATTGAAAAAGCGAAACGATTGGTCGAACACAAACGCGACGTGGTTATTTTGTTGGATTCGATCACCCGTCTGGCCCGCGCCTATAACACCGTTGTGCCGTCATCGGGCAAGGTTTTGACCGGCGGTGTTGATGCCAATGCATTACAACGTCCCAAACGCTTCTTTGGCGCGGCGCGGAATATCGAAGAGGGTGGGTCTTTGACAATTATCGCAACGGCCTTGATTGATACAGGCTCGCGGATGGACGAAGTCATCTTTGAAGAGTTCAAAGGAACCGGTAACTCTGAAATTATTTTGGACCGGAAAATCAGCGACAAACGGACGTGGCCTTCGATTGACATCACCAAGTCAGGGACCCGCAAAGAAGAGTTGCTGGTTGATAAAGGCACGCTGTCGAAAATGTGGGTCTTGCGCCGCATCTTAATGCCGATGGGTGTGACCGATGCGATGGACTTCTTGCTGGATAAGTTGAAACATTCCAAGAACAACGCTGATTTCTTCGATAGCATGAACACATAATTTACGGCGACAAGAATAAGGGGCCTGTGTTAGGTTGTGGGTGATGACAAATACAGAACCCCACAGCTTTAGAAGCTTATTTTATCGTTGAACGATTTAATGATCTTCTGAAGTTGGGCTTCTGATTATAAGACAGGTAAGGTTATGAGCGCTGTGTGCACCGTTCTTTATATCGAAGACAACAGCATTAACATGACCCTGATGCAGATTATTCTTGGCCAGTTGGATGGGGTCGAGATGGCCCATGCGGAAGATGGTGAAACGGGCATCGCCATGGCAACAGACCTTCGCCCTGCGGTCATCTTGATGGACATCAACCTGCCTGGTATCGACGGCCTGGAAGTCACGCGACGGTTATGCGCGGCCCAAGAAACACGTGATATTCCGATTTATGCGATTAGCGCTGACACCTCACCCCATAGCATTCAGCAGGCTATCGAGGCAGGTTGTCGTGATTTTATTGGTAAACCGTTTGATGTTCGCAGCTTGATGGATTTAGTTTCCAGTCATTGTCATGCCTGAACATGATGGGCTTCGCATAAACGCAGGGCTTGATTTGAAAAGTGACGATTATGGCAAGCCCGACAATTGGTGATCGAGTCCCAGAGGCGTTTTCACACCTTTTATCGCCCATACAAATCGGCCCAAAATTGGTTCGAAACCGTTTGCTGGTCACGGGTCATGCGCCCCGGTTGGCGAAAGACAACAAACCGAGTGATGACTATATTGCCTACCAACGCGCCCGTGCCCGTGGCGGGGCGGGCCTCCAAATTACTGGCGCGGCTGGTGTACACCCAACAGGGGTTTTGGCGGGTGCTGCCGGTCTGCGGAATGTTGATGATGGAATTATCCCCGGTTATCGTGCCCTGGCGGATGCGATCCACACCGAAGGCGGCCTGATCCTAGGGCAGTTGGCTCACTCTGGGGCAACTGTGGGAAATTCAGATGCGGGGCGACCGCTTTGGGCGCCGTCCCCGATCGGATCGGAACTGACCCGAGAAATTCCACACGAGATGACAGTCTCTGAAATTCAGGCCGTGATTGATGCCTATTATGCGGCAGCGCAGCGGGTTCGTGATGGTGGATTAGACGGTGCCGAGGTCTTGGCGGCGTTTGGGTTTTTGGTTGTCGCATTTTTATCGCCCCTAACCAATAAGCGCTTGGATGCCTATGGCGGCTCGGCAAAGAACCGCCGCCGTTTTGTTTTAGAAGTCTTGGCGGCCGCGCGGGCTGGTTTGGGACCGGACCGAATACTGGGATTACGCATTCCCGGCGATGAAGACACCCCCGATGGGTTGTCCGCCAAGGATATGATTGGTGAGGCCAAGGCCTTCGCTGCGACGGGGCATATCGATTACCTGAACGTGATTTATGGCACCAACATGAAACGCATGGGCCGTATGAAACATTGGCCGCCGACCCCAGCACCCCATGGGTTGTTTGTTGAGTACGCGGCTGCGATCAAACAAGGGGTTGATATCCCCGTGTTCACCGTTGGCAGGATCACCGATCCCCGCATGGCAGACGCCATCATTCGTGATGGCAAAGCAGACATGGTGGGCATGACCCGGGCGCACATTGCCGACCCGGACATTGGCCGGAAGATTGTGGAAGGCCACGTGGAAACCATTCGGCCCTGCGTCGGTGCCAACGTGTGCATTACGTTAGCTGGGGCCGCCATCCGGTGCTTTGGCAACCCGGATGCGGGCCGGGAAGCCCACGTGACCCAGGAAGTCCCCGCACCCCACGCCAAGACCATCGTGGTGGTTGGCGGCGGCCCTGCGGGGCTGGAAGCGGCACGGACGGCGGCGGCTCGGGGCCATCAGGTAACGGTGTATGAGCAAGGCCCAAAGTTGGGCGGCCAACTGCGCCTGTGGGCGGACACGCCGGACCGGGGCGAGTTTCATAAATTGCTAAACTGGTATGAGGCAGCGTTGATGCGGGCCCAAGTGCGCGTGGTTCTTAATCATACTTTTGACGTGGGTACTCTGGATGGTCGGGCCGTGGATGAGGTGATCTTGGCCACGGGGTCCAAGGCGGCAGCGCCTCAGCGGGTCGAAGGCCACAAGGCTTCGCCCATTGTGTTTTCCACGCCGCGCGATGTTTTGGAAACGCCACCTAGTAACGCGGGGCCTGATAACTCGGGTCACGTTTTATTATTTGATGAAGGTGGTGATCAAACGGGACTTGCGGCTGTCATGAAGCTCGTGGAATCCGGATGGACGGCATCCATCGCCACAACCGAGTTTGTCATCGGCGAGCATATCGATCCGGTTGTCCGCACACCGTTGTATCAACGGCTGTTAAAGGCTGATGTCCGACTTTTACCCAATGAACGGCTGGTTCGGGTCGAGGATAGAGATGCTGTTTTGCGAAATATGTATTCTGATCAGGAAACGATGATTGGTTCCGTTGACCTGATTCTTGATTGGCGCGGCAATGCGGTGAATGATGCGCTGCTAACGCCGCTGCAAGACGCGGGCATCACTGTCTATACGGCGGGCGACTGTGTCGCGCCGCGCAAGGTTCACATCGCGATTGCCGAAGGCGCGATGGCGGGCCGGGCCGTTTAAGCAGACCCACCACCGGTAAAACATTAAACCGTAAAAATGGTTGAGCCGGTTGTCTTGCGGGCTTCCAAGTCCCTATGCGCCTGGGCCGCATCTTTCAGTTCGTAGGTCTGATTGACGTTGATTTTCACCGCACCGGAGCCGACCACATCAAATAACTCGGCAGCACTTGCTACCAAGTCTTCGCGCTTTGCCGTGTAGGTCATCAGCGTTGGCCGGGTGAAGAACAGCGATCCTTTGGCGGACAAAATTGCGGGCTCAAACGGCGGTACTTTGCCGGACGCATTGCCGAAGCTAACGAACATGCCAAGCGGCGCAAGGCTGTCCAGGCTGGCGTCGAACGTGTCTTTACCGACCGCGTCATAGACAACCGGAACGCCCTCGCCGCCGGTGATCTCACGCACCCGTGCGGCAACATCTTCGCTGCGATACAAAATGGTGTGATCGCAGCCATTGGCTTTTGCCAGGGCGGCTTTTTCTTCGGAACCAACGGTGCCGATGACGGTCGCGCCCACGTGCTTGGCCCATTGACCCAAAATCAAACCAACACCCCCGGCAGCGGCATGCAGCAAGATGGTATCGCCTGCCTGAACCCGGTAGGTACGGCGGATCAGATACTGCACCGTCAAGCCTTGCAGCATCATCGCCGCCGCTGTGTTGTCATCAACGCTGTCCGGTACTTTCACCAAACGGTGCGCTGGGATGACACGCGATTCTGCATACGCGCCCAACGGGCCGCCCGCATAAGCAACGCGATCACCAACGGCGACCTCGGTGACGCCATCGCCGATCGCTTCAACCACGCCAGCCCCTTCCAAGCCAATGCCGCTCGGCAGGGGTACGGGATAAATGCCAGTGCGGTGGTAGACATCGATGTAGTTCAGACCGACAGCGGTGTGCCTGACCAGGGCTTCACCAGGGCCTGGGGCGGGGACGTCAACGGTCTCGAACGAAAGAACCTCAGGGCCACCAGCGGCAGCGAATTTGAATGCGTGAGTCATGATGTTTCCTATTGAGTCTTGGAATTGATTGAGGTGAATAAGGGAAGGCCTTGGCCATCTTGAAAGCCTTCAATATCGAGCAATTCTTGTTTTGTCGAGACGCCAAAGCCGCCAGAAAACCCACCGAGGGCCCCATTGGAGCCGACAACACGGTGACAGGGGATGATGATCGGGATCGGGTTCTTGCCACAGGCGTTGGCAACGGGCCGGGCGTTACTGCCCAGGTCCGCTGCGATATCCGCATAGGTTTGCACCTGGCCATAAGGAATTTGCAGCAACCGTTGCCAGACGGCTTGTTGAAACGTGGTTCCTTGCGGCTTCAGCGGCACATCGAAGGATTGGGCCGATCCATCGAAATAGGCCAGCAAGGCCACAGATGCGTCCGTCAGCACGCCAGCGGGAACGGCGTTAGAAAGGACGTCTTCTGTCCAGTCAACGTCTGTCAGGGCATCGTCCACAGCCATCAGACGCAAGTGCCCAACGGGGCTGTCAATCACGCAGGTCTGGCGGGTTAGGTCTGGTTCAACCGGCATGGGCAATCACGCGGGCGAGGTCCTCAGCGGTTGTCACCGGCAAGCCGCAGACCGGGCCAATACAAACATAGGCGGCAGAATTGCCATCGACCAAGCCTTTGCCCGCTGCTGGGTGATTGATGGGGATCGCCTCGACATCGGCGACGGCGTACAGAACTTGGCGTGGATGGGCAGCGCGGTGATACGCGGCCTTTAGTGAGAGCGTTGCCGCCGATGAAGGATCGCCGACAACGACGACTTGGATGGGGTTTTGCAAAACTTCAGCCCCGCAGAGATATCCGGGCTGGGCCGTCAGGCGCTGTGTCTCGGGTGCGGCGAAGGCCGCGACCAAGGCCTCGGCGCGATCACCATAAGCCGCGTCCCCTGTGAGGGCGAACAAGCGCGCCAGCACATCCAGCATGGTGCCGTTGCCAGCAGGGGTCGCGTTATCATGGATCGGCTTGGTGCGCTCCAGCAGGTTGGGCGTATCCGACGCGGCGAGGAAATATCCGCCCTGCTCGGTGTCCCAGAAATAGGTATCGGCGTCGGCGACGAAGGCTTTGGCCTTCTCCAGATAATCCGTATCGCTGGTGACGTCGAACAACGCCAAGGCCGCCTTGGCCAAATTGGCGTGGTCTTCCAACGTTGATGGATGCCGGGCTTTACCAGCCCGCCACGCATGCAGCATTCGGCCATCTTTATTACGCATGTGGGTATCAACAAAGTGAAAGGCGGTGCGCGCGACCTTGATCCATTCTGGTTGGTCGAAGGCCGCACCGGCACGGGCCAGGGCGGCGATCATCAGGCCATTCCAATCGGCCAAAACCTTGTCATCCCATTCGGGCCAGATGCGTTTATTGCGCACCGCTAAAAGGGTTTCTCGACATTTTGCCAATTGGGATTCTTCCGTATCGGATAAAAAGTCAGGCCGGTTGGTGCGATTCAGGATCGTGTGATCCTCCCAATTGCCATGCGCAGAAACATCATAGGCCTGTTTGAACAAGGCGGCGTCCGCGCCCAAAAGGCCGTCAATTTCTGCTTCGGACCAGACGTAGAACTTGCCCTCGATGCCTTCACTGTCGGCGTCATAGGCGCTGGCGAAAGCAAAGTCAGTGGTCAAATCGAGGCCGGTTTTCATCTCACGCAGCAGCCATTCAACGGTTTCAGCGATGCGTTCTTTATACAGGCGACTGCCTGTGTCGGCCCAGACCTGGGTCATCAGATCAATCAGCAGCGCGTTGTCATACAGCATCTTTTCGAAATGCGGGGCGAGCCAAACTTCATCGGTTGAATACCGGGCGTAGCCACCGCCCACATGATCATAAATGCCGCCTTGGCTGATTTTGTCCAAGGTGATCTCGACGGCTTGTTTGAACATGGGTGATCGGGTGCGAATGGTGGCGTTCCACATCAGTTGGAACATCGTCACTTGCGGAAACTTGGGCGCCCCTGCGGTGCCGCCGTGAATCGGGTCAACCATGCGGACAGCGTGGCCAGCGGCCTGGTCAATGGTGGCGCGGTTAACGGTGCCGCCGGTTTGCGGCTTGGTTGCTTTGACCACCGCTTCGCGCACGGCGGAAACATTTTTGGCGATCTTGTCTGGGTCCGTCGCATAGGTTTCCGAGATGGCGTCTAGAATTTGCGGAAAGGCCGGGCGACCAAAGCGCGGTGTCGGCGGAAAATAGGTACCGCCCCAAAAGGGTTCTAAGTCGGGTGTGAGAAACATGGTGAGCGGCCAACCGCCCTGCTCGCCCATGACGGCCAAGGCCGTTTGATAGAGCGTATCCAGGTCGGGGCGCTCTTCGCGGTCGACTTTGATGTTGATGAATTTGTCATTCATCAACGCGGCAATGCTCTCATTTTCGAAGCATTCATGCGCCATAACGTGGCACCAGTGGCAGGCGGCATACCCGACCGACAACAAGATCGGCTTATTTTCTGCTCGGGCCTGGGCTAGGGTTACTTCGTCCCAGGGTTGCCAGGCAACAGGGTTCGTTTGGTGTTGCAGCAAGTAGGGGCTGGTTTCATCAGCCAAACGATTGTCCATGGCGCGGTATCCTTCGTGCGTATTCCTGATGTTCCCATTGGCGCGTGGATCGCTTACCCTTAGAGACATACCCATAACCTCGGGAGGCGAGCAATGAAGATCAAGGTCGATGTGGACTGTACTCCAGAAGAAGCCCGAACTTTTTTTGGTTTACCCGATGTACAGCCGATGCAAGAAGCAATGATGAAAGAGGTCCAAGACCAAATGATGGGCAACATGAAATCGATGGACCCGGATATGATGATGAAAACATGGATGCCTTTGGGGCTACAAGGCATGGAGAATTTACAAAAGATGTTTTGGTCGCAATTGGCGACGGGCGCGAAATCTGGCGATAAAAGTAAAGATGATTAACCCGTGAACGTGGCCTCTGCTGCTTCTGCTCTGCCATGACCGACCCCACCATCTATGCCCTATCGAGCGCCGCTGGGCGGGCGGGCGTTGCTGTGATCCGTGTGTCGGGTCCGGCAGCGGGTGCCGTCGTTCAAGCCCTATGCCGAACCGGATTGCCAAAGCCTCGGGTCTTGACCTTGGCGACGTTGTGGCGGTCAGCCCACTTCAGTGATCGTTCGGGTGACGAATCGGTCGGCAATCGTTTGGAGTCCGAATCGAGTCTCGCGGAGTCCGGGGTCGATTGTGGATATGTTGCAGCCGAATCGGGTTTTGATGGGGGCGGTGAGGTGATTGATCGCGCCTGTGTGATTTGGTGCCCTGCCCCGCGCAGCTTCACCGGCGACGATGTCGCTGAATTTCAAGTGCATGGCGGTCGTGCGGTGATTGATGCGACGTTGCAGGCGATTGGCCTGGTTCCCGGAACCACGCCTGCGGAGCCAGGGGCCTTTACCCGACGGGCATTCGAAAACAACCGAATGGACCTGACCGAGGCCGAAGGGCTGATCGATCTGATCGATGCAGAAACTGAGGCGCAGCGACGCCAAAGCTTGCGTCAAATGGGTGGCGCGTTGGGCGGTCTGTATGAAGGGTGGCGGACCCGCATGGTCTCTGCCCTCGCCCTGATCGCAGCCGAAATCGATTTTTCGGATGAAGACCTACCGGACACGCTGCTGGATCAAGCCCGGGCATCACTGACGGTGTTAACCCGTGAGATGACCGATCATCTGAATGATAACCGGCGGGGCGAACGGTTGCGCGATGGGCTCCGCGTTGCGATCATTGGTGCCCCCAATGTTGGCAAATCGACGGTGTTGAATTGGTTGGCAGGGCGTGATGCGGCGATTGTGTCACCGGTTGCGGGCACGACCCGTGACGTGATTGAGGTTCATTTGGACATTGGCGGTTATCCTGTCACCTTCGCCGATACGGCGGGATTGCGAGAAACCGACGATTTCATTGAACAAGAAGGTGTGCGACGCGCCCGGGCCTGGGCGGATCAGGCAGATTTCCGTTTGATGGTGTATGACGCGACGGAGAAAACCGAAAGCGTTGTCAGCCCCTCAGCAACGGACATCCTGATTTTTAACAAAGCTGATTTGGTTGACCGCACCGAGGAAAGCCAACCGGGTCATTGGGTGTCGGCGAAAATAGGCGATGGGATGACCGGGGCGCTGGCCGATGTGAAACAACGCCTTCAGGCGGCCTATCAGGTCTCGGACGTGCCGGTGATGACGCGGGAACGTCACCGCCTTGCGGTCACGGATTCTAAGGCGGCCCTGGAACGCGCCCTTGCTGCTGTTGATATTGATCTGATGGCTGAAGATGTTCGATTGGCGTCAAATAACCTCGGTCGGATCACCGGACGGGTCGATGTTGAAGATATTTTGGATGTCGTGTTTCGAGACTTCTGTATTGGTAAATAGGAGCCCGACTGTTTCACGTGAAACATTTATGGGGGGCGAACGATTTTTAAGACCCCAGATTTGGTAGCCAGCGTGTTTCACGTGAAACAATTGTGGATGGTTTGATTTCGAATCATCCACAGGTCTTGGCCTGACCTGGGGACAAAGCGCTCAGACAGGGCGATCCTCTTTTGACTTTTTACACGTCGGACCCTAAGTTCCGCGGCATGAGCACCTTTGATGTCATTGTTGTCGGCGGCGGGCACGCCGGAACCGAAGCCGCCACCGCGTCTGCGCGAGTTGGTGCGCGCACGGCCCTGTTGACTCATTGGTTCGACACCATTGGTGAAATGTCCTGCAACCCCGCCATTGGCGGCCTTGCGAAAGGTCAGTTGGTCCGTGAGATTGATGCCCTTGATGGCGTCATGGGCCGGGCCATTGATCAAGCGGGCATACAATACCGGATGCTGAATAAGCGAAAGGGCCCTGCCGTCTGGGGGCCGCGGGCGCAGGCAGACCGTGCGCTTTATAAGGCGGCCGTCCAGCGCACTGTTTTAGAAACCGAAAACCTGACAATTATTGAAGGTGGCGTTGATGATCTGATCATGGACCCGCATGACACTCGCCGCGTTATCGGTGTGCGAACAGCCGATGGCCGCGATCTGCACGCTGCTGCCGTGGTTATTACGACGGGAACCTTTTTGCGGGGCCTAATCCATATCGGCGATCAAAAAATACCAGCGGGCCGCGTTGGCGACCGGCCTGTGATTGGTCTCAGTTTTACATTCCGCCGGTTAGGTTTTCCGCTTGGCCGCCTGAAAACAGGCACCCCGCCCCGCCTGGATGGCCGGACGATTGATTGGTCCTCGCTGACCGAACAGCCCGGCGATAACCCGCCCGTGCCGTTTTCCTATCTGACCGATGAGATCAAAGTTCCACAGATTCCTTGCCATATCACCCGCACAACGCCAGCCAGTCATGCGTTGATCGCTGAAAACCTGTCGCGGTCGGCGATGTATTCCGGCCAGATTGATGGCACCGGACCGCGCTATTGCCCGTCCATTGAAGATAAGGTTGTTCGGTTTGGCGAGCGTGATGGCCATCAAATCTTCTTAGAACCGGAAGGTTTGAATGATCATACGGTTTACCCCAATGGCATTTCGACGTCGTTGCCAAAAGAGGTGCAGCTTGATCTGTTAAAGACCATCCCCGGTTTGGAAAACGCTCGGATGATTCAACCGGGTTATGCCATCGAATATGATTTCGTCGACCCCCGTGCCCTGCACCCAACCTTGGAAACCCATGCGGTTTCAGGGCTGTATTTGGCCGGGCAAATCAACGGAACAACCGGCTATGAAGAGGCCGGTGCCCAAGGCCTGATCGCAGGCACCAACGCAGCCCTCGCCGCCGCAGGGTCCGCTGCTTTTGTGCCTGATCGCACCCAAGCGTACATCGGCGTCATGATCGATGATTTGGTGACATTGGGCACCAAGGAACCTTATCGCATGTTCACATCCCGGGCCGAGTACCGCCTTAGTCTGCGGGCCGACAATGCGGACCTGCGCCTAACACCTTTGGGCAAGAAAGTCGGGTTAATTGGCAGCGAGCGCACAGCACATTTTGATAGCCACGAAAAACGATTAAACGCCCTGCTTGCCCAACTTCAAGGTGCCATAGCGACACCAAAAGCGTTGTTGGATAGTGGCCTGACGATCAACCAAGATGGCGTTCGCCGATCCGCCTTGGAAGTCTTGGGCTTACCGAATGTGGGATGGGATGGCATCCGTCAGGCGTGGCCCGAGTTTACGGGGGTTGATCCCGATCTTGCCGAACGGGCGGGTATCGAAGCCCATTATGCACCTTATATAGAGAGACAAGCGTCGGATGTCGCCGCCTATCGCCGCGATCAAGGGCTACACCTGCCCCCGGACTTGGATTACGCCCTTATTCCCGGCCTCTCCAACGAAGTTCTGGAAAAGCTGGAAACCGCCCGGCCATCTGACTTGGCCGCCGCCGCCCGGATATCCGGCGTGACCCCTGCGGCGCTGATGCGGATTGCCACGCATATCCGCAAACGGGCCGCGTGAGCTTTTGACGTCTGTTTTATCCGGTTCTGATGAAAAACCCCTCACGCCACAGGCCGTTGCCGATCACTATAACCTCGATACCGATGTCATGGGGCGATTAACGGTCTATGTCGATCTCCTTGGACGATGGAACAAGGCGATTAATTTGGTTGGGCCGTCAACGATGGTCGATCCATGGCGCCGCCACATTGCAGATAGTCTTCAGCTCATCCGTTACCTACCCGAATCAAAAAATGATCCTGAAAACGATACCATCGCTGATCTTGGCGCTGGCGCCGGGCTACCAGGTATGGTGTTGGCGATTGTGACAGGCCGACCCGTGACACTGATTGATTCCCATCAAAAGAAGGCAACCTTTCTGCAAACTGTTTCACGTGAAACACAAACAGGCGCCACCGTTTTGTGTAAACGCATCGAAGACGTGCTCCCGCTTTCTTGTGCCGCCATCGTCTCTCGCGCGCTCGCGCCGCTTAGCGATCTTATTGCCCTCAGCCGACCCCACATTTCTCCCTCAACGGTTCTTTTGTTCCCAAAAGGCGACCGAGTTGAAGAGGAATTGACGGAATCGGCAAAAAAATGGATAATAACCCATACCCTTTATCCCAGTGATACGGACCCAAGAGGTCGTATTGTTGTGATGACCGATGTAAAGGACGCATCATGACCGACCTATCCTTCCTCGAAGGCAGCGATTCACCCCGAATCCTCGCCATAGCGAATCAAAAAGGCGGCGTCGGCAAAACAACGACCGCCATAAACCTTGGAACTGCGCTCGCCGCAATCCAAAAAAAGGTTTTAGTGATCGACCTGGACCCACAAGGCAATGCATCGACAGGTTTGGGCATTGGCCGTGAAAAACGGGGCGTTAACGCCTATCACGTGGTGATGGGCGAAGCGACGTTGACAGCCGCAACGGTCACAACCGCTATCCCTGGTTTGGCTGTCGTGCCCTCTGGTGTTGATCTCTCTGGCATTGATATTGAGCTGGTTAACGATGAAGCCCGCGCGTACAAATTAAAAAATGCCATACAAGAAGTCTCAAATGACTTTGACTATATATTGATTGACTGCCCACCGACTCTAACCTTGTTGACGGTAAACGCACTCACTGCGGCGCAATCTGTTTTGGTTCCGGTACAATGTGAATTCTTTGCCCTGGAAGGGATTAGCGCGCTGGTCCAAACCATCGAGCGGGTCAAAAATTCATTCAATCCGGGCCTGACCATTCATGGCATTGTTTTGACAATGTTCGATCGACGGAACAATTTATCCAATATGGTGGCTAATGATGTTCGCGACCACTTTGGCGACAAGGTCTATGACACGGTAATCCCGCGTAATGTTCGGATATCAGAGGCCCCGTCTCATGGTCGGCCCGTCTTGCTTTATGATTTGCAGTGCGCCGGGTCTCAGGCCTACCTGCATTTGGCCAGTGAAGTGATCCACAAGGAAAAACGGCTTAAAGAAAACGGCTTAAAAACGAATGGCTGAAAAACGAAAAAGCTTGGGTCGCGGGCTTTCCGCCCTCTTAGGCGACGCCGGGCAAGACTACGCAAGTTTGGATAAAGTCCGGTCCAGCAAAATGGTGCCGATCGAAACTGTGCACGCCGGTAAGTACCAGCCTCGCCATGTTTTTAATGATGACAAAATTGAAGAGCTGGCCGCGTCCATCAGAGCAAATGGTATTCTTCAGCCACTTGTTGTTCGGCGCGATCCAAACGCATCCAACGGCTATGAAATCATCGCTGGTGAAAGACGCTGGCGGGCAGCCCAAGTCGCTCGGCTGCATGAAATACCCGTCATCATTAAAGAGTTAAATGATCAAGAAGCGCTCGAAATTGCTCTGGTCGAAAACATCCAGCGTGAAGACCTCAACGATATCGACGAAGCCATGGCCTATCGGCGGTTGGTTGATGAATTCGGTCACACCCAAGATGATCTTGCAAAGGCCTTGGGCAAAAGCCGCAGCCATATCGCGAATACGCTTCGTCTGTTAACACTGCCAAAGGCTGTTCGCTTGATGATCGTTCAAGGCAACCTTACCGCCGGGCATGCCAGGGCTTTGATCGGCTGCGAAAAAGCAGAAAAACTAGCCAACGACATTATTGCGAAAGGCCTGACGGTTCGCGATGCGGAACGCATGGCAAAAACGGCCAACCAGCCTCGCGTCATTGAAACCTCCGGCCCAAAGAAAACCGAAAAAGATGCGGATACCCGCGCGCTCGAAAAAGACATCGAACGGACAACTGGCCTGCCGGTTCACATCACACCCAAAGGTCCGGGTGGCACCATTGCGTTTACCTACGATACCCTTGATCAGCTTGATGACATTCTGTCCCGTCTAAGCCACAAACCATCATTGGCAGAAAAGACGCCCACTCCCCTTGCTGCGAAACCGGACGTGCCAAAAGCCAAGGCACCACAACCCCCTGCGCAAAAAACCCCACAACAACCAACGGCCTCCACGGCCCTGCCAAAAATTCCAGCCCCTCCTATCAGATCAGTGCCTAAACCAGCAGTGCCTAAACCAGCAGTAACGCCGCAAACTCCAAAGTCAAATCAAGCCCTGCCGCCGATACCTGCGCCACCAAAACCTGGAACAAATACAGCGGCCAAACCAACGCCGAAGACGGCACCAATGGCTGGCCAAACGCCCACCCCACCAGCGGCCCAACCAGTGAAGGCGGCGGCGCCAAAACCAAATTCCAATGCAGATCCCTATGGGCCGCTAACCGCAGCGGCGGCCGACGCAAGTAATCAGCCACCGGCAGAACCCGTTCGAAAAAAAGAAGGACCCGATACAGCGAGCAAGCACGCCGATGGCTGGGTTCAGGAAACGGGCCCTGTTGGAGACGACGACGACGACGACGATTGATTTGACCCTTAGCGGTTACTCATCAAACGTCGCCCCATCTGTCCAATTTGAAAAAAGCACCGCTCGGCTTGTTCTTTGTCAATCGACAAACCGCCGCGCATGGCGACCTCTGCGTCACCCAAGACACCGAGCGCCCCAAGCAGCCGCTCGCGGGGCCATTGCTGCACAATTCGCACAACCAATGGTTTAATTGCAAAAAAAATGGGTGGCCTTAATCCATCCACGGCAGACGACGCAGAAGTGCCCTGCTCAACCCGCCCGCGCGCCTCAATAAATCGTTGGGTCAGGCTAATTGCCTGTCGGACGACCCCTGCCGTCGATCCACCCTCAACGTCTAGTCGATCAAATTGGGCGACGACGGCGTCATGCCGTCCCAAAAACGCCTGAAGAATAATGCCATCAGATCGAGACTCCCCACTGTCCACCAAACAGGCGTGCACATCGGCAACCGTGATCAAACCGCCACCAACACCTTTAAAAAAGCACAGCTTTTCCAGCTCTGATCGATTCAATGCCCGGTCATTCCCCAGAAAACCCATAACCGCCGCCCGTGCGTCGCGATCAATCGTCAAAGAAAATCCTTCAACGACGGACTCGATGAGGCTCATTTGTGCCCGTTCATCATCCGGGTAGCACCCAACGGACAAGGCGAGAGCATGACCATCACAAAGCTTTCGCAAGCCCGACCGTGGGGTCAGCTCGGCGGCTTCCAAAACGACAAAGCCGTCACCGACACCGTGTTCCAAAACACTCGCAACGGATGCTGTTATGCCATCATTTGCCCCCCGCACCCGTATCACGCGCCGACCACCACCAAAGGCAATGGCATCAACTTCTGCTACCAAGGCAGCCGGGTCACTCTTCAATACCGCAGGATCCAAGGTGACGACACGAAAGGGATCGGTCAGATCATCAACAATCTTCTTCGAAAGACCCTGGGCCAGTTCGGAAACACGACCCGAATCTGGGCCATAAAACAAGGCGACGCGTTCGTCGCTGGGTCCGCTCCGGACCAAGCCTTCCGCCCGTGCTACATTCCCCTTCAAGAGGCAGAACCACGCTCTAATACCAAGCGGAAATAAACCGATATACGGGCCGTTAGATCTTCGGCAATTTGGCGCAACGCCCGCGTTCGCGCATCTTTCTCTGCACTCAGCGTTCCAAAATCAGACCGTTGAATATCAAAGCTACTAACGGCCTTAATACTCCCACTCAGCGGTTCCTCTTCACCATCAATCGGAACCAATACAAATGATCCGGTCATCAGCAAATTGGCGCGGGTTGCTTCCGATGTCTTCTGAACGCCTAGCGAGGTAATCGACTCATTCACCCGAACTTCTAAACTCCACTGTGGGTCCCTAGAGACCCCCCGTGGTGAAAATCGATCTAACAAAAAGTTCCGCAACACCTGCCCATTGCGATCACGAATAATCTCGATACGGACCTGCGCTAATTCGACACTTGTTGAAGACCCACCAGCCACGCGCCCGTGCAATGGTTCGAAACCACAACCGCCGAGCGCGGCCAAAAAAACAAGCACAGCCGCCCGTTTAAGCAACAACATTGACAATCCGATCTGGCACAACAATCACCTTTTTTATGGGTCCACCGGCAATGGCTTTTTGCACAGAGTCTAACGCCAAAGCCAGACGCTCGGTCGTCGCTTTATCCGCTCCTTTTGGCACGGTAATGGTCCCGCGCAACTTGCCATTCACCTGAACCGCAATTTCTACAGTGTCATCAATAAGCGCAGCGGAATCCGCATCAGGCCATGTTTGATTGACCACCAGCCCATCTTGATCCAGCATTTGCCACATTTCTTCGGCCAAATGCGGCATCATCGGGCCAATTAGAATGCAGACGATTTTTAAACATGACCGCAAGAAGCTCTTATCAACCGATTGCCCGGTGCCCAACTTTTCAATGTCATTGGTCAACTCGCGTATACGCGCCACCGCTCGGTTAAAATGAAACTTATCAATATCATCTGAAACGTCTGCAATCGCCCGATGCATCGCGCGATAAACAGCCAACGTATCCCCCTCCAACCGGCTAGGGTCGTTCGGTGCCATCGCATCACCTGGGCCAATGCGGCTGGCCATCCGCCATAACCGATTAACATATCGCCAGGCACCCTCGATCCCAGAATCCGTCCAATCCAAATCGCGATCCGGTGGGCTGTCAGACAACATAAACAAACGCGCCGTATCAGCACCATAGGTCTGAATAATCATCTCTGGATCAACAACGTTCTTCTTTGATTTGCTCATCTTTTCAGAACGGCCTTGGGTGACGGATAGCCCCGTTACGTCATCGACCAAACCGGCAGCACCAGCCACAACATGATTGGGCAAGACCCACTTACCATCCGAATCTTTAAACGTGGCGTGGCACACCATGCCCTGGGTCATCAAACCATCAAACGGCTCGTCTAACCCCAGATACCCACATTGGCGCAGGGCGCGGGTAAAAAATCGCGAATACAACAAGTGCAATACAGCGTGTTCGATGCCCCCGATATACTGATCGACAGGCAGCCAATAATCCGCAGCGGATCGTGTGAACGGGCCGTCAGAAACGGGAGCAGTGAACCGCGCAAAATACCAAGACGATTCAAAAAACGTATCAAACGTGTCGGTATCGCGCACCGCATCAGCCCCGCAGTTCGGGCACGAAACATGCTTCCATGTTGGATGACGATCCAAAGGATTGCCCGCGCCCGCCAATTCAACATCGGTCGGTAATTCAACGGGCAACTGATCGGCAGGTACCGGCACAACGCCGCAACCATCGCAATGAATGGCCGGTACCGGACATCCCCAATACCGTTGACGCGACACGCCCCAATCACGCAACCGATAGGTGATGGTCCCTTGTCCTTTGTCATCGGATTCAAGACGGTCAATTACCGTTCGTTTTGCTGTATCAACGTCGAGGCCATCCAAAAACTGTGAATTAAAAATTGCCCCTGGCCCGACATAGGCCTCGCCAGCAATGGTAAAAGCCGCCGCGTCGGCATCCGGTGGTAAGACCACAGGCGTTACTGGCAGATCATACTTACGGGCGAAATCCAGATCGCGTTGGTCATGGGCGGGGCAGCCAAAAACGGCTCCAGTCCCGTAATCCATCAACACAAAATTCGCCACATAGACGGGAAGCGTCCACCCTGGATCCAGCGGATGCTGAACAGAAACTGATGTGCGATAGCCTTTTTTCTCAGCCGCTTCGATCACGGCTTCGCTGGTGCCCATCCGGTTGCACTCGGCAATAAACGCGGCCAGCGCAGAGTCAGTCAGCGCTAATTCCTGGGCCAAAGGATGGTTCGCCGCGACGGCACAAAACGATGCCCCAAACAGAGTATCTGGCCGGGTTGTGAAAACTTCTAACGCCTCTTCGCGGCCCTCATAAGGAAACCAAACTTTGGCACCTTCGGATCGGCCAATCCAATTCTCTTGCATCAACCGGACCCGATCAGGCCAGCGTTCTAGCGCCGTTAAACCGGATAACAAATCTTCTGAAAACGCGGTGATTTTCAGGAACCACTGCGACAACTGCCGTTTTTCAACCAAGGCCCCTGATCGCCAACCCTTGCCATCAATAACCTGCTCATTGGCCAAAACCGTGTTTTCAACCGGGTCCCAATTCACCCAAGACTCTTTGCGATAGGCCAATCCGGCCTTCCAAAAATCCAAGAACATCTTTTGTTCATGTTGATAGTAGTCGGGATCACACGTTGCGATCTCGCGGTCCCAATCATAAGAAAGGCCCATGCCCTTCAACTGTTGACGCATCGTCGCGATGTTCTCATGGGTCCATTCTGCGGGATGCCGATTGTTCTCAATCGCCGCATTCTCAGCCGGAAGACCAAAGGCATCCCACCCCATGGGGTGCAAAACGTTAAAGCCACGCGCACGTTTATAACGGGCAACCAAATCACCCAACGCATAGTTCCGCACGTGCCCCATATGAATCCGCCCGGACGGATAGGGAAACATTTCCAGCACGTAATACTTTGGCTTTTCTGACGTCTCAGAGGTCGCGAAACACTTGTCGCGGTCCCAAACAGCTTGCCAGCGGCTTTCGGACTCTTTGACATTATAACGGGCGGCGGTGGTGTCTTCGGTCACACTCAAATTCCTGTCGATAATCGGTAATGCGCGGTTGGGCTCCTTGCATAGCGAATCCGATGCGCTTCGACCAGTCTAACGATCAAGGTACGGCGCGTCCGCCTTCAAAAACAGCCCAATCCCAGCAATCCCTGCCGCGCCAGCGCCGTGTACCCGGCGCACATCAGACCACCCGACGCCGCCCATCGCAAAAACAGGGACCGTCGCGCTTTTTGCTAATCGCGCAAACCTGTGGATACCCAACGGCGCAGCCCCGCCATGACTGGCAGTTGAAAAAACGGGCGAGATTAAAACGGCATCGGTCCCAATCGCGTCGGCGGCCCGCAGTTCGCGTTGGTCATGAACAGCGGCGGTTACAAGTGAATAGCCAGGTCGCTTTCGCACGCGCCTCACGTACCATGCGGGCAAATGCACGCCATCGGCTTGAACATCAGCAGCCAAATCCAAATTCCCGGCCACCAAAAACGGGATGCCGCGCTTGAAACATTCTCGGCGCATATCCGCACACAAGGCGGCCCGCTTTGGGTGGCCATAATGGCGGAAAATAACGGCAACCGATTTAGGCAGTGTTGAAACGACGCCAACAGGATCGGGAACCCGATTGTCATCCGTCAGAAAAAAGGCCATAGGCAGGGTCTGGCGCATTGGCTGAACACTTCATAGGTTAAGGATCAACGATGCATCATGCGCGCTGTAGCGGCGCCCTGAAACACGACAGGATATTTTATGTCAGATACGGCCCCCGCCCGATTACAAAATGTGTTGGAAACGATCAACACGGCGTGCGTATTGGTGAAGCGAAGCCCTGACACCGTGAACGTGGTTGCCGTTTCCAAAACGTTCCCCGCCGACGCGATTGAACCTGTATTGGCCCTCGGCCACACAGCCTTTGGCGAAAACCGTGTGCAAGAAGCCGATGAAAAATGGCCCGCGCTGAAGGACCGGTTCCCCGGCGTTCAGCTTCATTTGATTGGTCCCCTGCAAACGAACAAGGCGCGCCGAGCCCTTGAATTGTTTGATGTCATTCAAACGGTTGATCGCCCCAAGCTGGCCAGAACGCTTGGGCGTTTAATGGATGAAACCGGCTTGCGCCCTGATGTGTTCATTCAAGTGAACACCGGGGAAGAAGACCAAAAAGCGGGCATGATGCCCTCTGCCGTTGATGACTTTGTTCACCTGTGCCGCGATGAATTAAAGATGCCCGTTGTTGGCCTCATGTGTATTCCGCCCGTTGACGAAGATGCCGCCTTGCACTTTGCCTTGCTGGCCAAGATGGCAACCCGTAACAACCTTGAACGCCTCAGCATGGGGATGAGTGCTGACTATGATATCGCTGTGCAATTTGGGGCCACGGATGTGCGGGTTGGTTCCGCCATTTTTGGAACCCGCGAAGCTCCCTAAAACTTTGGCACTAAGATGGGGGCTCAACAGACACAGCGCTGACTGGCCCGCAAGCGGCCAAAACCCGCAGCACGTCACCTGGGGCCAATGCTACGCACCCTTCGGTCGGGCTGAAATTAGGCTTGGCACAATGCAAGAAAATCGCGCTGCCCCGGCCCGGCACTGGCGGATCATCATTGTGTCCCAACACAACAACAATGTCATACAGACCATCGTCGCGCCACATCACCTCATGGTTTGCGGCAAAGGGTAGAGTAACGGCTGTGTTATAAGCCGCGTGCGTGGGGTCATCGCACCAGCCATCAGATGCCAAAATAGGCGCGGTTGGCATCTGGGTTTTTGGTTCAGAGACCCGATCTGGCCGATACAAAACCCGCCGCATGGGCCAGACCCCAACGGGTGTCGCGCCATCGCCTTCGCGCTTATCGGCTGAAAACCCGCCACGGCCAATGGCGCACGGAAGGACTTCGTCACCGAACTGACATTGATTATCTGACATCACCCGAAGAACGGTCATGCGTGCTTACCTGGTTAACGCGCGGAACTCAGAAACTTAGTTTTGGACGTTCAGGATCGGAGCGTTCGAACGACTGGTCAAGGCCTGGGTGTTTTCATAGCGGCCGAGGGCTTCAATCATCGCGGAAGAGAACCATCCCCCTTCCGATGCCGTTGATCCAGCAGGGCGCTGTTCAATGGCTTGCATCAGGTCTTGCCGCTCTTGCTGGTTTTCTAGAATAACCCGCTCGGCAAGCCGGTCGGCTTGTTGGTCAGCGGGTAGGGTTGCTTGAGGTTCACCCACAGCGGCGTTGGCAGGCTGTGCGGGACGCGGCGCAGGTGATGCGGCAACCGGAGCCTCGCTAAACTGGAATCCCTGCGGTGACAACGGGCGAACCGCCCCGCCGTTCTGCAAGGCTTCTAACATATCGGGCGGCAATGCCGATAAGGGCACAGCCCCGCCAAAAGACGCAGGGGGTGATGCAGATGCGGCGCTTGGTTGTAAATTTGACGTGGGTGCAGTGGCCCCCATGTTCGCAGCAATGGCCTGTTGGGTGCCGCCCAAGGCCTGAGCAATCGGATCAAAGGCGGCCTGCCTCGCGAAGGCAACGTCTTGTTCGGCCGCAGTTGCTGCCGTGGCTGTTGAAGGCTCAGGTAACGTGGTGGCAAATGCTGCACCGAAGCGTTCTTCGGACGGTTTGCCCGATGCGGCGACGCTGCTGTTATTTGGATCGACGTCGTCAAACAACGCCATCATGTGTTCGCCGAGGTCTTTGCCGGTTGCGTCTTCAACCGCAATGTTGGCAAGCGCACTCAGGGTGCCGAGCGGCCCAAAGAACAGGGTTCCACCGGCAACGCGGGCGGCACTGGAAAGATCATCCCCGGTCATTTCCCGGTAGATCGAACTGACCAAAGGAATGTGTTGGAGGGGATTTATCGTATCGACAAAATTATCAAAGGTGAAAAAACCATCATCGGCAGGGGCGCCACTGGCACCTGATCCGTTGCCACCCAGGTCATCGCCTTTCGGCGCATCATAAGCATTTTGTTGCGGTGTCTCGCTCGCTTGGTTCATCACCAAGTATTGGAATTGTGAGGCTCGATCGGTTTCGCCAACCGACAACAATCCATCGCCACCGCCCGAATCGGACCGCTTGGCATCCACGCGCCAAGACGTGCCTGCGGCGGCACTCTGCACGGTGGCGTTCCATGGATCGTAAGAATCGGCCCGAATGGCCATGGCGAACTCTTCCCACTGGTTTCAAAAACTCAAACCAGAAGAAGCACACACCGTGCCAACTTTAACATCTTGATTTCATTGAAACATAGGTGGAGCAACTACCCGCAATGGCACCTCTGTGGGCAATATCTGCCGCCCGCTTTTGCCGTGCCGCACCTGGCTCTAAATAAAATGGCCACCCTTATGGGCCTTGGTCTTCAAATAATCTTCATTATGCGCATTAGATGGAAACGCGTGTGGAACCCGTTCAACAATATCCAGACCACACGCTTCCAGGGCCGCAACCTTATCGGGGTTGTTGGTCATTAGCCGGATTTTTGAGAATCCTAAATGACGGAACATGCGCGCGGCGGGTAGGTACACCCGCTCGTCCGCATCAAAGCCCAACATTTCGTTCGCATCCATCGTATCAAAGCCACGGTCTTGCAGGGTGTAAGCGCGCAGTTTGTTGACCAGACCAATGCCCCGGCCTTCTTGCGCCAGATACAACAAAACACCACTGCCCTGCGCCGCAATTTCTTGAATGGCGCCGCGTAGCTGGTCACCACAATCACACCGCAGACTACCCAATAAGTCGCCCGTGAAGCATTCAGAATGGATGCGTGCCAATACGGGCTTTTTGGGGTCTGGCTCGCCGATGACAATTGCCAAATGCTCGATGCCGCCATCGTGCGGGCGGAAGGCCAAAATACGGGTATTTTCTGCATCGGCTAGTGGTACCCGGGCTTCACCAACCAATTTAAGGGTCCGTGCGCTCGATGCCTGATGTTGGAACACATCGCCCGCATCAACGATCATAAAATCACGGCGGCGGGCCCAGGCGTTGACATCGTCAATCTGTGCGGAATCGAGATAGGCCAGCGTCGCGGCGGGTAATAGGCGGGCGATCTTGGCCATGGCGACGGCCGCACTGGCGCAATCAAAAGGCTCGGCGGCGGTGGCGGTTAACCCATCAATGGATGATGGGGTATCGTCGGTCGTTGTTGGATCGGCCAGCATGAGAATGGAGTCAGCCGTTAGATCGGCCTCTGCTTTCAACACAATTGCGCGATCAGGGATACCGGGTAAGCCCAGGGCCATCGCTCGCCGATTGGTAATAACCACCTGGATTGGGCCAATTTCTGGTTGATCAAACCCGGCTAAAGCCGATGCGGTTACGGCTTCTGTTGCCAGAATAAGTGCCGCAAAGCCCCCGGATCCGCGCACCACAACAGGTCTGCCACGGCGCAGGTCCGAAATGGCGCGATCAACCGCCAGCAGAGCCATAGGCTCGCGCGATGCCGGGCGGGGAAAGGACTCTATGTTGCGACTCACGGGGTTCGGCTCACGAGGGCGGCTCCAAAACAGGGTTTAGCTGACTTGCTCGAAACGGAAACATAGGGCCAAATAGCACAAAATGCACGGTCGAACGGAAAATAGGTACCAGTTATGGATCGAGGAAACATGGGCAGCAAAAGACTTCTTCTTGTCGATGATGATGAGATGTTGGTTGAGATGTTGGTTGATCAGTTGAAGTTGCATGATGAGTTCACGGTCGAGACGGCGATAACCGGCGCGGCATCTTTAGAAATGGCCAAGGGCGAATACTTCGATGTGATCCTCTTGGATGTTGGATTGCCCGACCTTGACGGTCGCGAAGTGTGCCGATTGATGCGCCGGGGCGGGGTGCGATCCCCGATTATTATGCTGACCGGCGCCGATACGGATTCGGACACCATTCTGGGGCTCGACGCGGGGGCCAATGATTATGTCACCAAGCCTTTCAAGTTGGGCGTTCTGTTGGCCCGTGTGCGCGCCCATATTCGCCAGCACGAACGCAGCGATGACGCCGTGTTCACCATCGGCCCGTATGCGTTTCAGCCCGCGAACAAGTTGTTGGTGATCGAGGCGGAAAACAAAAAGGTCCGCCTGACCGACAAAGAAACGGCGATCTTGAAATACCTGTACCGGGCCGGCAATCGGGTTGTTGGCCGCGATGCGCTATTGGATGAGGTCTGGGGCTACAACGTGGGTGTCACCACCCACACGTTGGAAACCCACGTTTATCGGTTGCGACAAAAGATTGAACGCGACCCAGCCAATGCCCAATTATTAGTAACAGAACCGGGCGGCTATCGCTTGGTGCCTAATTAAGGTGACATAGAGTTTAATTAGTTTTTGTCTATGTCACCTTAATTAACGTAGATGTCTGTCAGGTGGCCCGAATTAACAGCGACACGATCCCGAATTCTTCGAATTCAAGTCATGTCCCTTTAATTCTCAGCGGCGGTCAGCTTTATCGGTCGTTCTGATTGGACTCAACGACCGGCGCGTCGAACAGTCTTGGGTCGACGTCCATGCCTGTTCGGGGGTCGAGCAACGTTACGTCGGTTGTCACGCCTTGGCTATCGACAACGCGCCATTTCCGTAATTGAAACGGGGCGTCGGTGAATGTGAGTGTCAGCGCCCCTTCATCCGGGTCTGACGATTGCGTCACGGTAACGGAAATCAAACCATTGGCGTGCTTGAAGTCGCTGACCGTCAGATCTGGATTTTCGAAACTTAGATTATCATCAAGCAACGCGGCAGCGGGCGTTAAGACCAGTGGAATATGGCTGATTTGGTTCAGTTCGGTATCGATATAAATCAGGAACACGCCGTCGGCGATCAGCACGATGGGTACCGGCGGGTGATACTCCATCCGCATCTTGCCTGGCTTGGCCATCACCAGCTTGCCCTGAGCATAGCTGCCGTCGGACGCGACCTGGATAAAATCAGATTGCAAGGTACCGAGTGTGTTTAGGTAGGTTTCGATTTTGGTCAGAACCACGCCTTGGGAGTCTGTTGCAGCGATTGATTCAGCATTGGCGGATGGCAGGGCCATAAGAACAATGACGAGGCCGCCTAATGCGGCTCGCAGCTTTAGCCAAAACCCAGACATTCTTTTTCGCACTCCAGATAACCGAATCGGTCGACACAGAGTGACCATGTATACCGGCGCGGCAAGGCAGAATTAAGGCTTCTCGCTGGTTTGATGATGGCGGAGAGTCTTATCCGCCGTGATGACCAATCAAAACTTGGCGCCGACCCACCCGATCAGCGGCGCTGACGACGCCTTCGGATTCCATTCGTTCAATGATCCGCGCGGCGCGGTTATACCCAATTTGCAGGTGGCGTTGTATGAAGCTGGTTGAGGCTTTGCCTTCGCGGGCGATGATCGCAACGGCTTCATCATACAGCTCGTCACCCGGTGCGCCGCCACCGGCGACGTTGCCGCCGCCCAATGCATCGGCTTCATCATCTTGGGTGATGGTTTCGATGTATTCAGGCTCGCCCATGGATTTCAGATGGCTAACAACGGCCTCAACTTCGTCATCGGAAACAAATGGTCCATGCACGCGGGTGATGCGTCCGCCGCCCGCCATGTACAGCATGTCGCCTTGGCCGAGCAATTGTTCGGCCCCCTGTTCGCCCAGGATCGTGCGGCTGTCAATTTTTGATGTGACCTGGAAACTGATCCGGGTGGGAAAGTTGGCTTTGATCGTGCCGGTAATCACATCCACCGATGGTCGCTGAGTCGCCATAATCAGGTGAATACCTGCCGCCCGCGCCATTTGCGCCAAGCGTTGAATCGCGGCTTCAACATCTTTGCCCGCGACCAACATCAGGTCGGCCATTTCGTCGACAACCACCACAATGTACGGCAGGGGGTCGGTGCCGAGCGGCATGTCTTCGTAGATCGGTTTGCCATCGTCATCGAAGCCCGTTTGGACCTGGCGAGTAAGCACGTCGCCGTTTTTGGCGGCTTCGACAATCTTGGTGTTATAGCCCGCGATGTTGCGCACGCCGACGTTCGACATGGCGCGGTAGCGGTCTTCCATTTCGCGCACCGTCCACTTCAAGGCGACAACGGCTTTTGATGGATCTGTGACCACGGGCGATAACAAGTGCGGGATGCCGTCATAGACCGACAACTCCAACATTTTTGGATCAACCATGATGAATTTGCACTGATCAGGTGATAGTTGATACAGCAGCGACAGAATCATTGTGTTCATGGCAACGGACTTACCCGAGCCGGTCGTGCCAGCGATCAGCAAGTGCGGCATCTTTGCCAGATCGGCAACCATCGGCGTGCCACCAATGTCTTTGCCCAAGGCAAGCGGCAGCTTCGCGCCGGCTTTTTCGTAATCGCGGGACGCAATCATTTCGCGCAGTTGCACCATTTCGCGGATGTTGTTCGGCAACTCAATACCGATCACGTTGCGCCCAGCAACCACGGCGACGCGCACGGAAATCGCGCTCATGGACCGCGCAATATCATCGGCCAAACCAATAACCCGAGATGTCTTTGTGCCCGGTGCCGGTTCCAATTCATACAAGGTCACAACCGGGCCGGGACGGACTTTAACGATCTCACCTTTGACGCCGAAATCGGACAACACAGAAGCCAGCATCTTGGCGTTTTGTTCCAAAGATTCTTTCGAAAGCGTCTGGTCAGCGATGGAGACGGTGGTCTCTGCCAGTAAATCAATCGGCGGTGTTTCATAGGTGGAGACAGCGGTGCCAAGATCGAGTTTCCCTTGGCGCTGGGCGTGTGCCTTTTTGCCAAGTTTCGGTTTGGCTTTGTCTTCAACGACAGCTTTATCTGTCGCAATGCGTTGACTGCGTTCGATGATTGTGTTCGCGACGCCGGTCTCTAGGGCGCGCGGCTGGATCATGGCATCGTTATCATCATCGGCAGCACCAACGGCAACACCCAAACGGAATTCAGTTTCAGGCGCAGGTTTTTCAAACCAAGGTTCGGCCCGCTCGCGCAAGGCCTGCCCGCCGAAGCGCAAACCATTTCGAAACGTCACTTTCGTGTGGTGCAGCCCGGCGATGATTGCCACACCGAACACTCTGCTCTCATGCAGGCTTAGGCCGGTCGCAAAGATTAGGGCCACAAGGGCGATGAGAAAACCGACCGCAGCAATTGCGAGCGGCGCCATTGCGAGGCCAGCGCTGGTTAGAGCATCTGCCAGCGGCGTCATTGCCAACCATCCAACAGTGCCGCCGAGGCCTGTGAGAATGGGCCATGTTGTTGGCGGCGTGAGGGCTTGCAGAGACACAGCAAAAAACGCACTCGACAGCAATGCCACACCAACCCGCCAACTGATTCGATGAACGGGTTGCTTCGCCATCAAGCGTGCGCCCCAGGATAGCAAGCAGATCGGGAGTAAGGCACTGGCGAGCCCCAATGCCTGAAGGCTGAGGTCTGCATACATCGCACCAAGGGACCCAAGTAGGTTGTGGGCGGCACGTTCTGTTGCATGATTGAGTGAAGGATCGGCTGGATCATAGCTCATCAGTGCAGCCAATCCGGCAATACCGATGGCAACCAGGACGAATCCAGCGGCTTCGAACCCGCGCCGCTTGGCATAGGAGACGAAGGCCTCAGGCAGTAAAGGTTGGTCGCGAAGATCGGATCGCGTGGGTGTGGATGCTTGGCTCATACATCCGGTTTATCGGGTGACGCTTTACAAGACCTTAACAAACCGGGCTAAAGCGTCATCAATTATCTCAATCGGGTGGACCAGTGCGATGCGAATATAGGGTGCGGATAGGTCGGTTCCGTCTGGCTCGGGCCTGCCCAAATAGGATCCTGGCAAGACCCGAAGCGCCGCGTCGCGCCACAGCGTTTCCGCCGCAGTAATGCCGTCACCGACATCCAGCCACAGAAAAAAGCCGCCCGTCGGGCGATAAAAACCAAACTGGCCTGCCAGCATTGATTCGCACAGGTCAAATTTGGCGCGGTAAAGATCGCGGTTGGCCGCCGCATGATCGTCATCATTCCAAAGCGCGGCGGATGCGGCTTGGATTGGCATTGGCATTGTTGATCCGCCATAATTGCGATAGCGCCGCAGCACATCAATGATCGCGGCATCGCCAGCCATGAAGCCAGATCGGAGGCCCGGTGCGCTGGATCGCTTGGAAACCGAATGGAAAATCAACAGGCCTTCAAACACGTCGCCAGATGGGCCTGGACCCAGCGCTTCGGCAGCTTGGAGCGCCCCGCAAGGTGGGTCGGTGTCATACAGGTCGGCATAGCATTCATCGACAATCAGCAGCGTGTTGGTTTCACGCGCTTTTGTCAGGGCATCTTTTAAGTAGTCGAGTGAGGCCACCGCCCCTTGGGGGTTCCCCGGGTTACAAATATACAGCAGTTGAGTGCGCGCCCAATCGGCTTCTGACAACGACGCCAAATTTGGCAAAAACCCAGTCTCAACGGGTGATGACAGCGCAATGGGGTCAAAGCCATTCAGGACTGCGGCACCGGCGTAAACATGATAAAATGGGTTTGGGAACGCCATCGCCGCATTGGTTGGTCGATCGGCGGCGTCGCGGACCAGCGTCGCGATCATGAACAATGCTTCGCGGGTGCCGACGCAGGGCAAGACATGACGATTGGCATCAATGCTATCTGCGTTCAGACCAAAGCGGCGGGTCAGCCAGCCGACAACGGCGTTTCGTAAATCTGGTGTTCCGTCAATGGGTGGATACCTATTCCAGTCGGCAGCATTGGCCGCTAGGGCCTCTAACACGAACGCGGGTGGATCATGACGTGGCTCACCAATCGACAGCATGATCGGATCAGCGTTTGTTGTTGGCGTGATGGGATCAAGCAGCACGCGCAGCCGGTCAAACGGGTAATCAGGCAGACGATCAAGGGTCGGAAATTTCATAGTTTGACGCTAGATCAAGACGTCCGCAAAAAAAAGCCAGAAGATTGAGGAGAAGATCAACGGGCAGATGGCGCTTCCGGTGCCCCCAAAAAAAGGACCGGAAGATTGCTCTTCCGGCCCAGGGGGTCGAGGCCGCGGAGGGGCGGCCTCGGGAGAAAAGTGTAACAGTGGTGTTAGATCACAAGGTTTGTGATCCGCGACCAAACTCTGGGTAGGCTTCCATGCCGCACTCGGAGCGATCCAAGCCCATGTCTTCGTCTTCTTCAGTGACCCGGATACCGATGGTTACTTTCAAGACGAACCAGACAATGGCGCTGGTGATTGAGACAAATACGCCGACTGCAACAATGCCGATGATCTGCGTGATTATGTCGCCTGCACCAAAGATGCCGACGGCCAAAGTGCCCCAGATGCCTGCAACCAAGTGAACAGAAACGGCACCGACAACGTCGTCGATTTTCATTTTGTCCAACAACGGCACCGCCAGAACAACCAAGCCACCACCAATGCCGCCGACAATGATCGACAAGAAGTGGTTTTGCAGATCGGGACCCGCCGTGATGGCAACCAAGCCACCCAACGCACCGTTCAGCGCCAGAGAGACGTCAATTTTCTTGTACGCCAGTTGGGCCATAATCATGGCGATAATAACACCGGCCGCAGCGGCCAAGTTGGTGTTCACGTAAACAATCGACATGGCCGTGGCATCAGCGGCACTGCCCAAGGCCAATTGCGATCCGCCATTGAAGCCGAACCAACCGAACCAAAGAATAAACGTGCCCAAAGTTGCCAACGGAATGTTAGCACCCGGCAGAGCGCGGACAGAACCATCTGCGCCATACTTACCACGCCGTGCACCCAAGATGATGGCACCGGTCAAAGCCGCCCAACCACCAACAGAGTGAACGATGGTTGACCCGGCAAAGTCAGAGAAGCCCATCTCGGCCAACCAGCCGCCGCCCCAAGACCAAGAGGCTTGGATCGGGTAGATAACCCCCGTCAGAACAACGGTGAAGATGATGAACGGCCAAACCTTGATGCGCTCAGCAACCGTGCCAGAAACGATGGAGGCTGTCGCTGCAACGAACACCATTTGGAAGAACCAGTCAGAAGATTTTGAGTACCCTTGGTCGGCAACGGCGCCAACCATGGCATCGGTGGCTTCGTCTGCGTTCAGCAGGTCTAGCTCAATACCAGCCGGATCATAAAACAGCGAGAACGTGCCCATATAACCGGTCACGTCCACATACATGATGTTATAGCCGATCAGGTAGAACATGATGCCCGCAGTGGAATAGAGAGCGATGTTCTTTAAGCAGATCGTGGCGGTGTTTTTGGTCCGAACCAAACCCGATTCCAACATGGCGAAACCAGCCGCCATGAACATGACCAACACGCCGTGAACCAAGAAGGCAAAGGTGTTGAAGACATAAGCTGTTTCCGTTGTCACAGCGGCGTAAGCAGGGGCTGCAACAACGGCTGCAACGCCAGCCAGCAACGCGACAAGGCCCGTCCGGGCGATCCGCGATGTGGGGATTGAGGTGGGCGTTTTCATCAGGCTCTCTCCTTAGATCGCGTCAGAGTCAGTTTCGCCGGTGCGAATGCGCACCGCCTTCGACAGGTCGTAGACAAAGATTTTGCCGTCGCCGATTTTGCCCGTCTGAGCTGACTTTTGGATCGTTTCAACAACAGATTCGACAAGATCATCGCCGACTGCGATTTCCAATTTTACCTTCGGCAAGAAGTTCACGGTGTATTCCGCACCCCGGTAAATTTCTGCCTGGCCTTTCTGCCGACCAAATCCTTTGACCTCACTAACGGTCATGCCCTCGACACCCAAAGGCGTCAGGGCTTCGCGGATTTCATCAAGCTTGAAAGGCTTTACCACCGCCATGATCATTTTCATGCTTTTGGTCCCCTTCCTGGTTGGTTCAAAGATCCACGTGATTTACACAAGTCACGCAGACCAAACGTTGTGGAGACTAGTTCCCCAGACTCGGCTTCCTTAAATCAAGAACCGTGCCGACTCTGTGGAATTAAAAAAAATAATTAAAAAACAATGTCTTACGGGAATGTCAGAAAGAATTTACACATCAGAATACCTGTGTGCGATGCACAATTTTTCGCCAACTTACAGTGAATGACTATTTTTTGTGCAAATTTGACGTAAGCCCTTGCGATGCCCATTTGGGATTGATGAGCCGCTCTGTTCATGAAAGAGATGACGCTATGAAAACGAATAAAAACATGACAATTCCTGATCAGGTCGATGTTGCCATTGTCGGCTCTGGCTTTATTGGCCGAACGGCGGCCCTTGCGATTAATAACCTTGGGCTTTCCGTTGCCCTGATTGATCGTGCACCGCCAGAAGCAGGGCTGGATGAGGCTTTTGACGGGCGCGCATCAGCCATTGCCTTGGCAACCCATCGTGTGTTTCGTGCCGTGGGTGTTTGGGATGCCTTGGCCCCTGTTGCGGCACCGATAAAGGATATTCGTGTCTCTGAAGGCGGATCGCGGCTGAACCTACATTTTGATCATAGCGAGCTGGGCGATGATCCGTTTGGCTTTCAGATTGAAAATCGGCACATGCGCCAGGCGCTTTATGATGGTGTGAACGCCAACCCAGATATTCACTGGATTGCGCCGGTTACGCTAACTGATTTGAAGACGGATGCGAACGGGGGTCAACTAACGCTGTCCGATGGGCATGTTATTAATGCGCGTCTGATTTTAGGTGCCGATGGACGGCAATCGTGGACCCGAAGCCAGTTAAACATTCCGGTGACAAAATGGAATTATGGCCAGACGGCCATTGTTTGCAGTGTGAAAACGGAACGAAGCCATGATTTCGTTGCTCATGAACATTTCCTCCCCGCTGGTCCTTTTGCCATTTTGCCCTTGGTCGGTGATCCAAAGGATCCAGGTAAGCGCGCCTCCATCGTTTGGACCGAAGATGAAGCGCTCGCGCCTCATATCATGGCGCTGGACGACGCTGGATTTCAGGCAGAATTGCGCCGCAGGTTTAGCGATTTCTTGGGCCATATTGATGTCGAACCGAAACGGTGGGCGTTTCCGCTGTCGTTGCAGTTTGCGCGGACCTCTGTGGCCGAACGCACGGTACTGATTGGTGATGCTGATCATGCCATGCACCCGATTGCCGGCCAGGGTCTGAACATGGGGTTGCGTGATGTCGCTGCGTTGGTTGATGTCCTAACGGAGGCGCAACGTCTGGGGCTGGATATTGGTGCGGCAGACGGTTTGCGCCGGTATCAACGAAAACGACGGTTCGATAACACCCGTATGTTGGTCGCCACAGATGGCTTGACGTGGCTGTTTTCAAACCGAATTCGCCCTCTACGTTTGGGGCGTGACGTTGGCATGGCGGCGGTCAGTCGCATTCCGCCGCTGCGTCAGTTCTTTATGAAAAGTGCAATGGGAACCAAAGGTGCGTTGCCAACCATGATGCGCGCATAGCCGGTTTGTTATGGATCGCGGCTCAGGCCCTTGGCCTCTAGCTCGGCCAGGTAATCGGCCCACATTTCATTGTAGCGGGTGCCGTAATCATACAAGGTTTCCCAACTAAAAATGCCGGTGTCATGAAGATCGTCAAATTTGAGACGAACGGCATAGTTGCCAACCGGCTCTACGCCCATGATGCCGACATGTCGGCGGCTGGAAACGATTGTTTTTTGGCCGGGACCATGGCCTTGAACTTCGGCGGATGGGCTTTCAACGCGCAAAAACTCAGCAGGCAGTGAAAAGGTCTTCCCATCTTCAAAATCAACATCCAACGTCTTTTGTTCGCGGTTTAGGCGAATTTCGGTGGGTTGGATTTGGGTGCCGGTTGCCATGGTCTTAATCTTTCCGAGCTGAAGGTGAGTCGTCCAACGGACGGGCCTCATCGGGTAGCATAATCGGGATGCCGTCGCGAATAGGATACGCCAAACCAGCCTTTTCACTGATGAGTTCTTGTCGTTCCGCATCAAAAACGAGCGTTGATTTGGTCAGCGGGCACACCAAAATTTCAAGCAATTTTGGATCAACGGTCTTTTCGGTCATGATTTCCCTCTCCGTTAGTGGCCAGCACCGGGTTGAGCCCCTGAACCCGCCTGGGAATCATCGTGTGACGCCATGGTCATCAACGTGGTTAGCAGCTCTGCCCGTTCGGCAGAGGATGCACATTCTAGGAGGGCTTGTTTCTCTCGCGGATCGAACGGACACGCCATGGCCAGAGAAATAACCAGGGTCAGGTTCGATGCTTCAGAAATAGCCGACCAGTCGGCACCAATGTCGCGACCGTTCAGATACCGTTTCAACGAGTCCAACAACCCATCTCGGCTGAGATCAACGTCATCGGTTTCATCCAAATCAGCGGAAAATTCAGAATAATCAACCACCATCCGCCGGTATCCGCGCATGGTATCGACTTCGTTAATAACCCGAAACCGGTTCATCCCGGCCAAAGTGATGATGAATCGCTCGTCTTCCGTCTCATTAAATTCAACGATACGGCCAATACACCCAACGTCATACAACGGCGACGCTCCTTTGGGTGATTCTTCATCCATCGCCTTGGGTTGAACCATGCCAATCACCCGGTGGGACGCGAGCGCATCGACAATCATGTTCACGTAACGCGGCTCAAAAATGTTCAGCGGCATGCGCCCAAACGGCAACAACAGGGCCCCGGTCAGCGGAAATACCGGAATTGTTTCCGGCAGCGCGATGGGTCCGCCGACGAACAAAGGTTCCGTCATGAAAACAGAACCGTGGACATTTTCTTGCGGCCGGCTGCGGCAATAGGGTCCGAGAATCCAAGCGATTCAAAGATTTTCAACAGTTGCGCTTTTGCGGCTCCGTCATTCCACGTGCGGTCGCGGCGCATAATGTCGATCAATTGATCGACAGCATCTGCGTGCATACCGTCACCGGTTAGAGCGATGGCGTAATCGAAACGCATTTGATGATTATCGGGTTCGGCTTCTAGCCCGCTTACAAAGCTAGAGAGGTCGGACGCTGGGCCAGCATTAGCTTGTTCCGCCAGTTCCAGCGCTGTGATGGCGGCAGAAACCTCTGGTAATGAAATTGTTGCGACATCGAGACTATCAACAAACTCGCGCGCACCGGCGAGGTCTTCGGTCATGATGGCAACGCGCAACGTACCTGCAATGGCACGACCGTTGGCCGTATCCATCGATAAAATTTCCTGATAGACGGCAGAGGCGGTCTCAACATCGCCCGTGGCCAAAGCCTCGTCGGCTTTATCAAGAGCCGCATCCAGTGGTGAGCCTTGTCCGCCCATGGCTTTCTTCACAAACGCCCGTAGCTCACTTTCAGGCAACGCCCCTTGGAAGGCATCAACGGGCTGGCCTTGCGAAAAGGCATAAACAGTCGGGATGGATTGCACCCGAAGCTGACCAGCGATTTGTTGATTCTCGTCCACATTCACCTTGACCATACGAACGGCGCCCTGTTGTTCGCGCACAATCTTTTCCAGCATAGGCCCTAGTGTTTTGCAGGGGCCGCACCAGGGGGCCCAAAAATCGACAATCACGGGCACGGTCATCGACATTTCGATAACGTCGGTCATGAACGCTTGTTCGTTGCTGTCCTTAATGATGTCGCCGCCAGCACTGGGTGCAGCAGCACCCGGGGCGGGTTGATTGGTCGGATCCATGATAAGGGCCATAACAAACTCCTGAATATTTGGCGCGCACGGGCGCGAAACGTTACTCTTTAAATGGGATGCGCGACCTTGGGCGCAAGACGATCACGGGTCAAGATTCACCACAGCAGGGGGTTGGTGAACAGCCGCCAAAAATGAAACAAGATCGGCAGGCTTAATCCGCGTTGTCATGGTGTTGATCAGCGGATGGAAGTGAATCGCAGCGTGATCCATCAAGGATGCATCAATCACCACGTTTACTTGTTTTTTGGTATCGTTGATCGCAGAAAACGGCGTGACAGATCCAGGTTCAACGCCCAGAACCTCAAACAGCAACTCTGGTTTGCCGAAGGATAAATGCGCCGCACCAATCACATGGCGAATAACCTTTGGGTCTATCTGGCGATCTTCATCGCAAACCAGCAACCAAAGCTGGCCCTTTTTGTCTTTCATGAACAGGTTTTTGCAATGGCCACCATCCAGCGTGCCGCGGTGTGCCTTGCTTTCTTCAACCGTGAAAACAGGCGGATGTGTTGTGGTTTCGCATGTCAGGCCAAGATCAGCCAAACGCTGCAAAAGCTGTGCGGGCGAGGTGGGAAGATGATCAGTCATGATGCGGTGTTAGCAAAGCTAGACCAGCCGTATCAAGCCCCCGGATGCCCCATTATTGGGCACGCCCTCTAAAATCATCACGAATGATGTGTTTCCCCGCTTGAAATCCGCGCGATGATGCGTATAGTCCGGCGCTTCGAACGGAATGCGGGCGTAGCTCAGGGGTAGAGCGCAACCTTGCCAAGGTTGAAGTCGTGAGTTCGAATCTCATCGCCCGCTCCATTCGATCCTTTTACGCCATCAGGACTGTGAAACAGGCAGCACTAATTAGTGCGCGGTGTGCTCTGTGCCGATCAGGCCGGGTTGTTCGTGGTGCGATGTCCAGGCCGTATCAATCATGGTTTCAAGCGCTGTTTCATAGCGGGCGAGCGTTTGTGATTTCTTCGCCAGCTCTCGGCTCAGGTGGTCAACCTTATTGCGCAGCGACATAATCTCAATATCGACGGTTTCATAAAATGCACTGGCAACGGGACCGTTCTCGGTTTGGGCGGGACCAATTGTTAAGATGCTGGTGAACGTCAAACTCATTCGTGCCATTAAGCGACGGGCCATCAAAAAAGCAGCAATGGATTCGCCTTCTTTGTCGGATGTTGTTAGCGATAAAATTTTTATCAATCGAACATAAGCTGTGCTGGATATCGCATCGGGTAACGCATCCACGCTCCTGACCAACGTTGAAAATTGGATGTCGCGCTTTGCCATCAGGCTTCGCGCTAACAAAAACGCGGCAATCGCGTCATCATCTTCATCGTGTTCGGCCAACGCCAGTATGCGTGCAAGACGCTCTAAATGTTTCGCCTCAATACCGTCCATCGTAGGCCCCTGCCGTGAATAAGATGTTAGACGTCAGGCTCGCCAATTATAGTAAAGATGGGGTTAACGAGAATCGGGGTTTTGGAAAATTTGTGGCCTCACCGACCCGGCAGATCGACCGTCATTGATGTGTTGTCGGTACCGTGGACGGAATCGACGCCAACAACGGTCACCGTCTTGATGCCAGCTGGAATTTTGATGCCGGACAGTGATCGGGTAAACGGCTGTTCATCGACATGCGGGTGAAACAGCGTGCGGGTGCCGAGGACCGCACCGTCTGGCGCGATGATCGACCACGCATTCGCATAGTGATCCCAGCCCGTGTCGGCGTGCAACAGCGTCACATCAAATGAATACGTGCCGTCGGTGTTCAACGCCGCTTTGGCCCCGACCACAGATACGTTATCGGCCATGGCATGGGTAAACGCGATAAGGCTAAGAGCTGCGGCAAACATGATCTGTTTCATAAAGAGGCTCCGGGTTCTTTGACGCTTTCCATCGCAACAAACGTGGACGTATGTGACACATGCGGCAGGCAGGCGATGGTCTCACCCAGCGTGCGGCGATAGTCGCTAATGTCTGCTGTTCGGACCTTCAATAGATAGTCGAATCCGCCGGCAATCATGTGGCATTGCTCGACTTCGGGGACCGCCCGCACCGCCGTATTGAAAGCCTGTAACGCGCGCTCTGTCGTATCTTTCAAATGGACCTGAACAAAGGCGACGTGCCCGCGCCCTAATTTATCGTGGCTGACAATCGCCGTGTATCCCAACACATACCCGTCGCGTTCAAGGCGGCGCATGCGATTTTGACAGGGCGTTTTAGAAAGGCCAACGCGCGCAGCCAGATCCGTGACGGTTTGGCGGGCATCTTTACGCAGTTCAGCGACAATCTTTCTGTCTATTCGGTCTAATTCACTCATGGGCAATTCCAAAATAATCAATTTCACTAATCTAAGAACATATTATAGTAAATTAGTAACAAAACATAGAAAACATAGGAAAATTACCTATCGGTGATGCAGTACAATCTTCAAAATGCTTTCAAATAGGGAATCAACACCATGACTGCTTCTAACGATCTGCGGGCCGCCATCCGCCGTGCGACTCTTGAACCGGAAGCCAACGCTGTTCAGCGATTGATTGCTTCCGCCAGTTTGGATGAAGCAACTCGTCAGCGCATTACGGATCGGGCCGTCGCGATGGTGCGTGATCTGCGCGAAAACCAAGAGCCTGGTTTGATGGAGCAGTTTCTCGGCGAATATGGCCTCTCGACAAAAGAGGGCGTTGCCTTGATGTGCTTGGCCGAGGCTTTGTTGCGCGTTCCCGATGCGGAGACCATCGACGCATTGATCCAAGATAAAATCGTCCCGGCCGATTGGGGTAAGCATTTGGGGCATTCGGCGTCATCCTTGGTGAACGCATCGACCTGGGCGTTAATGCTGACCGGACGGGTCTTAAAAGAAGACGTCGATACGGGTATCACATCAGCGTTGCATGATATGGTCCGCCGCTTGGGCGAGCCGGTCGTTCGTAAAGCGGTTTCGCAAGCCATGCGCGAAATGGGCCAGCAATTTGTGTTGGGTGAAGACATCACCGCTGCGATGAAACGGGCGGCAGGTATGGAAGCCAAGGGCTTTACTTATTCCTATGACATGTTGGGTGAAGCGGCGCGCACCGAAGCGGACGCCCGGCGGTATCACTTGGCGTATGCCGACGCGATTGGCGACATCGCGAAGGGCTGCAAACACGATGATATTCGCCAAAATCCCGGAATATCCGTAAAACTATCGGCCTTGAATTGCCGGTATGAATACGGACAACGTGATCGGGTGGTGCCGGAAATTACCGCGCGCCTGTCGTCTCTGTTAACTTTGGCGAAAAGTGCCAACATGGGATTGAACATAGACGCGGAAGAAGCGGATCGGCTTGATCTTTCTTTGGACATCATCGAAGCAGCCCTTTCGAACCCGGCCTTAGAAGGCTGGGACGGTTTCGGTGTTGTGGTTCAGGCGTATGGTCCGCGCGCTGCGCATGTTTTGGATTGGTTGAATGATTTGGCGACCCGCCTGGATCGCCGCATCATGGTGCGTTTGGTGAAAGGGGCGTACTGGGACGCAGAAATCAAACGGTCGCAAGTCATGGGGCTGGACGGGTTTCCCGTGTTCACACGCAAAGTGAATACGGACGTCTCATATATCTCTTGCGCTAAAAAATTGTTGGGTATGACAGATCGCATTTACCCGCAGTTCGCGACCCACAACGCGCACACGGTTGCGGCCATTCTGGAATTGGCCAACGATCCCAAGTCGTTTGAGTTTCAGCGCCTTCATGGGATGGGCGAGTCTCTCCACACGGCTGTATTGCGCACCAATAAAACCCAATGCCGCATCTATGCGCCGGTTGGTGCGCATGAAGACTTGTTGGCCTACTTGGTTCGCCGATTGTTGGAAAACGGCGCGAACAGCTCCTTCGTTAACCAGATCGTCGATGAAACCGTACCGCCGGAAACGGTCGCTGCGGACCCCATAGCGGCCGTCCAGGCTTTGGGTGCCACGATCAGTCATGCCCATATCACGCACCCCTCTGCCTTGTTCGGTTCTGCGCGAAAGAATGCAAAAGGCTGGGACTTAACCGACCCCGTCACGGTGGATGATTTGAACCAAGCGCGGGATGTCTTCCGAACGCATCACTGGAAAGCAGCCCCCATCGTTGGGTTTGATCGCGCTCATTCTGATGCAGGCCGAGAGGTCACAAACCCGGCTGACACATTTGATCGTGTTGGCATGGTCTACGATGCAACAGCGGCAGATGTTGAGCGCGCCTTTGAGGCCGCCACCGTTGCCTATCCAGACTGGGCGGCGTCTCTCGCAAGTCATCGCGCTGCGTGTCTCCGCCGTGTCGCGGATGCCTACGAAGACAACGCGCCAGAACTTATGGCTTTGGCCTGCCGCGAAGCCGGAAAAACGTTGCTGGATGGTGTCGCCGAAATTCGCGAAGCTGTCGATTTCTTGCGGTTCTATGCGTCAGAAGCGGAACGGTTGGAATCGCTGGAACCCGCTAACCCTCTGGGCACGTTTGTCTGTATTTCGCCCTGGAACTTTCCGCTGGCAATCTTCACGGGTCAGATCTCTGCCGCTCTCGCTGCGGGTAATGCGGTGATCGCAAAACCGGCGGAGCAGACCTGCCTCATCGCGGCCCGCGCTGTCGAATTGATGATCGAATCCGGCATTCCATGTGGCGTGATTCAATTGCTGCCTGGTGATGGGCTGGCTGTTGGGGCGCCGTTGGTATCCAGTCCGCACTTGGCCGGTGTGTGTTTCACAGGGTCAACGGAAACAGCCCACGCCATCAATCGGGCCATGGCCGACCATGCGGATCCAACGGCTCCGTTGATTGCTGAAACTGGCGGCCTCAACGCCATGATTGTTGATTCAAGCGCTCTGCCGGAACAGGCCGTCCGTGATGCCGTGATGTCGGCCTTCCAGAGTGCTGGGCAACGGTGTTCTGCGGCGCGCATCGTCTATGTTCAAAAAGACGTCGAACACCGCACGTTAACGATGCTGAAAGGGGCCATGGCCGCGTTAAGGATTGGCAACCCTTGGAACATCTCAACGGATGTCGGCCCGGTCATCGATGAAGAGGCACAAAACGGTCTTCAAGCGTACATCGACGATCAAGATGCCAAGGGACATGTGATTGCCCGCCTTGCGGTACCGGATGCTTTGCGGGCGGGCCGGTTCGTCACTCCAACTGTTGTTCGGGTTGACGGCATTGAAGCGATGGAACGAGAAATATTCGGCCCGGTGTTGCACATCGCAACGTTTGAGCCAGAGGACCTCAACGCTGTTGTTGATGCCATCAATGCCCGAGGATATGGCCTGACATTGGGCATCCACACCCGTGTTGATCAGCGGGTGCAGGACATTGTTGAACGCGCCCATGTCGGAAACATCTATGTGAACCGCAATCAGATTGGTGCCGTTGTGGGCTCGCAACCATTCGGCGGCGAAGGTCTATCTGGAACCGGTCCCAAGGCGGGCGGGCCTCTGTACTTGCGCCGATTCCGCAAACCTAAACCGGGTGTCCGCCCCGACGTCGCGCTTAATGAGACAGATTTGCCTGGGCCAACGGGCGAAAGTAACCGTCACCGCGTGCATCCGCGTGGTGACGTTTGGTGCTTTGGCACCGACGTCCAACGCGAAGCCGTCGAAGCCCTTGGCAACACGGTTCACGTGATGGATAGGAATGACTTTGATGTCAGTTCGCTGGAAACAATCAGTAATGTTGATGCCGTCATGGCAATGGGCACTGAAGATGCGCTTCGCTCGATCCGCCAAGCCCTCGCGGCTCGGCCCGGACCCATCGTTCCGCTGGTGCTTGATCCTTCGGACGTATGCGGCCTCGTCACCGAGCGGGCACTGTGTATCGATACGACAGCAGCGGGCGGAAATGCGTCTTTGTTGGCGGCCGCCGCAGAATAAGCACCCAAGACAGTTTTGTGTTGCCCCTTCCCGTTGGGAGTCTCCTAGTCTAGGGTCTTAGGTAAATAAGGGGAGTCAGTCGGAGGGGACAATGGCGAACAACGCAGAATCACAAAAAAAGCGGCTTATCACAAAAGTCGCAGCGGCATTAAAAAGTACGGCAAAGAAGGCGGATGGACCAACAGCCGAGCGGTTCGCAAAACATTACTTTATGCACGCACCGCCGTCTGACCTGATCGACCTTGGGTTCACTCATTTGGTCGCCATTGCATCGGCTCATTTGAAACAGGCAAAAAACCATTGTCCGGGCGATGAATCGATTCGCGTGTTTAACCCAGAAGCCAAGAAAGACGGCTGGGATGCGGCCTATACGCTTATTCAAATCGTCAACGATGATATGCCGTTTTTGGTGGACTCGATCACGACGGAATTATTGTCGCGTGAGCTGACGGTCCTGCATCTCTTCCACCCGATTCTAACCGTTTGCCGAAAAGGCAAAACTGGAACATTGGATGGCGTGGCAGAAATTGGATCACCGGCAAAAGATACGGCGCGAGAATCGTTTATTACTGTGGCCATCCAACGCCGGCCCAGTGATGAACTAAAATTGATCCACGATCGGTTGGTTGGTGTGCTGCTTGATGTGCGCGCTGCGGTGGAAGATTGGCGAACAATGCGCCAAACTATGAGCGGCATCATCGAAGAGCTGGAGATCGGTGCAACCGGTTTCACGCCAGAGGAGGTCGCCGAATCACGCGACTTCTTGCGCTGGATTCATGACAACCATTTCACATTCTTGGGTTACCGCGATTATTCCTTCAGTGGCAAAGGCAAGACAGTTCGTGCGAAAGTCGATGTTGATTCAGGCTTGGGCATTTTACGCGATGCGAGTGCTGTTGTGTTTGAGCGCGCCGGTGATGGTGCCGCCTTGGCACCAGAGGTAACTGCATTTTTGCGCCGGCCTGATTTGGTCATCGTTACCAAAACCAATAGACGGTCGCGCGTTCACCGGAACGTGCACATGGATTCCATCGGCATTAAGCGTCTTGATCGCAAAGGTAACGTGATCGGTGAACGGTTGTTTGTCGGCTTGTTCACATCCGTTGCCTACAACCGCTCACCTCGCGATATTCCGCTGCTGCGTCGCAAAGTCGATCATGTGGTTCAGCGGGCAGGGTTCACGCCCAGCAGCCATGATGGCAAAGCCCTGATCAACATTTTGGAAACCTTCCCACGCGACGAACTTTTCCAAGCAGAAGCCGAACACGTTTATGAAACGGCGGTTGGTGTTCTGCATTTGCAAGAACGGGCGCGGGTAAAACTGTTTGTTCGCCGCGACGATTTTGACCGGTTCGTCTCATGTATGGTTTATGTGCCACGCGATCGATTCAACACGGATTTGCGCGTGCGGGTTCAGAACATTTTGACAGCGGCCTATGGTGGGCACGTCTCTGCGTTCTATCCACACTTTGGCGACAGTGCTTTGGCGCGTATTCATATTATTATTGGTATGGACGGCCAAACGATTCCTGACGTCGATGTGGCAGCGGTTGAAGGCTTGATTGAGGCGACCGTTCGGTCATGGGCTGATCATTTACGCGAGGTTTTAACCAAAGCGCATGGTGAGGAAATCGGCTTTACGTTGTTGCGTCGTTATGCAAATGCGTTCCCGTCGGGTTATCGAGATGACTACGGACCGAAGTCCGCTCTCGATGATATTAATCTGACGGAGCAGGTTATTGCTTCGGGTGAGATTGGTATGAATTTGTACCGCTCACCAGATAAATCAAAAGTGCAGTTCAAATTATATCATCCGGAGTCGCCGATTCCGTTGTCTGATGTCTTGCCGATTTTCGAGCACATGGGTTTCCGCGTACTTAATGAACATCCGCACATGGTTGAACCTGCGGGCGCGATGTCGGTGATGATCCACGATTTTGGATTGGTCACGAAGGATGGATCGACCGTAAATATTGATGCGGTTCATGATGATTTCCATGATGCCTTCCGCCGTGTGTGGAAAGGCGACATGGAAAGTGATGGGTTCAATGCGCTTGTTGTTGGATCAGGTTTAACGTCACGGGAAGTGATTGTCCTACGCGCCTATTCAAAGTTTTTGCGCCAAGCTGGAATCACGTTCTCTCAGACGTACATGGAACAGACGCTGGCGAAGAATCCTGGCATCACACGTGATATTGTTGATTTGTTTATGTTGCGCTTTGATACCAAGCGTCCGGCCAACGCCGACAAAGAAGAAGCAAAAATCAACAAGCGTATTCTATCGGCGCTCGACGACGTCAGCAGCGCTGACGAAGACCGCATCTTGCGACGCTTTGCAAATGCCGTGCAGTCAACATTGCGAACCAACTTTTTTCAAACGGCCGCCGATGGTGGACCGAAGGCGTGCCTATCGTTCAAGCTGGCATCGCGTGAATTAGATGAGATGCCGTTGCCGGTTCCATTCCGGGAAATTTTTGTGTATTCGCCCCGCATCGAAGGCGTGCACTTACGCTTTGGCCCTGTTGCCCGTGGTGGGTTGCGTTGGTCGGATCGGCGCGAGGATTTCCGCACCGAAGTTTTGGGTTTGGTCAAAGCCCAGCAAGTTAAGAATGCGGTCATTGTTCCGGTTGGCTCGAAAGGCGGGTTCGTTCTAAAAAAGATACCGACGACGGGTGGGCGTGCCGCCTTCATGGAAGAAGGCATTGCTTGCTATCGTATCTTTATCTCTGGGTTGTTGGACATCACCGACAACTTGGTTGGTAATAAAGTGAAGCCACCGAAAGATGTTATTCGCCATGATGGCGACGACCCATATTTGGTGGTCGCAGCCGACAAAGGCACGGCAACATTCTCTGATTATGCCAACGCGGTTTCTATTGACTATGGCCACTGGCTGGGCGACGCGTTCGCGTCTGGTGGCAGCCAAGGGTACGACCACAAAGCGATGGGTATTACGGCTCGTGGTGGGTGGGAATCTGTCAAACGTCACTTCCGTGAGCTGGGTAAAGACATCCAAAAAGAAGACTTCACCGTTGCCGGTGTGGGCGACATGGGCGGTGACGTGTTTGGTAATGGCATGTTGCTCTCTGAACATATTTGCCTACAGGCCGCGTTCAACCACTTGCACATCTTCTTGGATCCGGCGCCGGACGCGGCATCCAGTTTTAAAGAGCGAAAGCGCTTGTTCGAAACGCCCGGCTTGGCGTGGTCTGACTACAACACCACGCTTATGTCGAAGGGCGGTCAAATTTATGACCGGTTAGCCAAGTCGTTAAAACTGACCCCAGAAATTAAATCGATGCTCGGCGTCACTGTGGATACAATCACACCGAATGCCTTAATGACGGCAATTTTGAAAATGCCGGTCGAGCTGATGTGGTTTGGCGGCATCGGCACCTATATCAAAGCAACCGAAGAAAGCCATGCTGCGGTTGGTGATCGCGCGAATGATGCCATTCGTGTTAACGGCAAAGAGCTTGGCTGTCAGGTCATTGGCGAAGGGGCTAATCTCGGGGCGACTCAACGGGGCCGGATAGAATATGCGTTGAACGGTGGTCACCTAAACACGGACTCCATCGATAACTCGGCTGGCGTTGATTGTTCGGATCATGAGGTCAACATCAAGATTTTGCTGAATGCGGCACAGCAGCGGGGCGACCTTTCTGTCGCCAAGCGAAACACGCTGTTGGCAAAAATGACCGATGAAGTGGGCGAGTTGGTGTTGCGTCACAACTATGCGCAGACCCAAGCGATCAGTAAGGTGCAAAGCCGGGGTGTGGCGGTTATTGATAATCAACGCCGCCTAATGCGCAGTTTGGAACGCATGGGTCGACTCAACCGCGCGGTTGAATTTTTACCCGATGATGACACGCTGATTGAGCGGGAAAAGTCTAAGGTCGGGCTAACCAGACCTGAAATTTCAGTTTTGATCTCTTACGCCAAAATTTGGTTATACGATGAATTATTAGCGTCTAATTTACCAGACGACGGGTACCTAATCGACGACCTGCTGGCGTATTTCCCAACACCGCTGCGTAAGACTTACTTGGCCGACATTAAAAAGCATCGACTGCGCCGCGAGATTATTGCAACGCGCGTGACCAACTCGATGGTTAACCGGGTTGGCGGCACGTTCGTGACCGAGTTCATTGAAAAAACCGGCAAAAGTGCGGCCGACATTTCACGGGCCTACATCATTGCCCGCGAAGTTTTCCAAGTTCGAACACTCTGGGCAGACATCGAAGCGCTCGATAACAAAGCCCCAAGTGCGGCGCAAACAAGCATGCTCTTAGATGTTCTGCATCTTATGGAATGGGTCACGTTGTGGTTCCTACGGTCAGGTGCCAAAGGCCTAGATTTGAACGAGCATATTTCTGCGTTTTCATCCGGTATCGCGGAATTGGCAGCAGCGATTGATGAGGTTGTGCCAAAGCATTATTTGGAAGATGCGAAGCTGCGAGCTCAGCCACACATTGACCAAGGCGTGCCCACGAATTTAGCGTACCGCATTGCCAATGTGGTGAACCTGTATTCCGGTTGTGACATTGTTCGGTTGGCGCAGAAAAAATCAGCGTCTGTTGCGTATGCCGCCAAAGTCTACTTTGCCATTGGGACGCGGTTCCGGTTGGGTCGATTGCGGGCGGCGGGCGAGATGGCCGCTGGTGATTCGCATTGGCAACAACTGGCGGTCGCGGCTCTTATCGAAGAGGTCTATGGCCACCAACTACGCATGGCCGAACAAGTCATTGATTTGGCGGGTCCGAAAGAGGTCAATGTTGAAAGCGCTATTGACGTTTGGGTTTCGGCCCACCGCGAAGCTGTCGACGCCACAGAGATTCTGTTGAACGAACTGTGGGCGGTTGAGGTCAATGACTTGGCCCAGATCGCCGTTGCCAGCCGCCAGTTGCGGGCGATGACCGAGAGTGCCTAACGAAAAAACCCAAGAGGCGGTGGCAAAACCACCCATCGTCGCTTGGTGTTTTTATGATTGGGCGAACTCTGCGTTCCCAACGGTTATCACAACGCTTGTTTTTGCGGCGTACTTTACCCAAGGAATCGCCACAGATGTTGCCACGGGAACCGCGCAGTGGAGCTTGGCCATCAGCCTAAGCGGGTTGGTGATTGCGATATCGGCACCGGTGGTTGGGGCGGTTGCCGATCACTGGGGCCCACGCAAACCGTGGTTACTTATTCTCAGCACCCTCTGTGTTATTGCATCGGCGATGTTGTGGGGCGCAAAGCCCGATCCGGCCTTTGCCGTGTATGCGATGATCTGGGTTGGTATTGGCACGATTGCGTTTGAACTGAGCATGGTTTTTTACAATGCCATGTTGCCCGATCTTGTGCCGCGCCGATTATACGGGCGGGTCTCGGGGTGGGCCTGGGGCGTCGGCTATGCCGGTGGCCTTAGCTGCTTGGGCATCGCGATGGTGCTGTTGGTTGGACCAGAGATATCACCCATAGGGTTAGACAAAGCCGCGGCAGAACATTTGCGGGCAACAGGCCCGTTGGTCGCCATCTGGTTCGCCGTTTTTGCTATTCCGTTGTTTTTAATGACACCAGATCGAGCGCGAACAACGCTGACCCTCGGGCAAGCCACAGTTCAGGGTCTCCGCACTTTGGCGGGTGTTATCCGAACGGCCAAGCAGCACACCCAAGCTTTTTTGTTTTTGATTGTTCGCATGATTTACACCGACGGCCTAACAACGCTGTTTGCCTTTGGCGGCATTTATGCGGCGGGCACGTTTGGGTTCGATTTCCAAGAACTGATTTTGTTTGGCATCGCCATCAACGTGACATCTGGGATCGGTGCGGTAATTTTCGCCTGGGCCGATGACAAATTTGGCGCCAAGCCGACCATCGCCACCGCTCTCGTTGGCCTCATTATTTGCGGCACGGCTCTTTTGTTTGTCGAGGGTAAAACGATGTTCTGGGTGTTCGGGTTGCCCTTGGGTATTTTTGTTGGCCCGGCCCAAGCGGCCAGCCGATCTATGATGGCGCGTTTGGCACCCGAAGAAATACGGACGGAAATGTTTGGTCTGTACGCCCTTTCCGGCAAAGCGACGGCCTTCGTTGGTCCCGCTTTATTGGGCGCGGTTACGGCAGCAACCGACAGCCAGCGCGCGGGGATGGCGACAATCGTTGTGTTCCTTGTTGTCGGTTTGATCGGTCTTTTGTGGCTGGTGAAAGAACCCCCAGCGGTATTAACACAGAGTCCCTGAGTCACGTGGCTTTTTCAGGCGGTTTTGTTGACTGGCGTTGACAGTCTGTTGACCTAAAACCGGCAATAAACTGCAAAAAAATCAACCTAATTTTGACTAAGTCTTTGTTATAAAAAGAAACAAGGGTACTTTGCTATGATTCTGTTAGCAATTGTCAACAGGTACCGCAATATCAGTCCTTGTTTCAGCAATGCCGCACCCCGTCGCGAGCACAATCATTCGGAGCCTGCCCGTTGGTTCAAAAATCTGATTCACAGTGTCAAACAGCCCAGGAGCAAAATTCCCGTATATAGGATTTGGGTCCGATAATGGGAAATGCAAGGAGTGACCCCATTTTCTTGCATGATTCATATCGTCTGATTGATGGGATAACCCGTCTTGATAAGGGAGGGTCGTGCCGAGCATGAGGTCGACAGCGTCTTCCAAATGTTCCATTAAATCGAATCAAACCGGATGCGGGCACAAGAAGACGCGCCTCACACCCAAGAAATGACATCGTGTAATTTTGCGCAGGCCCTTCTAAACTGGCGCGATGAGCGACGCCATTTTCAGCGCTGTTTTTGATCAGTCCCCAGTTGCCATGATGCTGGGGATGTTTGATGGTACGGTACTACGCGCCAATAAAAATATTACCACAATTTTGGGATATGATGACTCGGTATGGGTGGGGCTTAAATTTGCCGACATCATCCACAGTGAAGACCAAGAGATACTGACAGAATGCTTTAATGGTCTAAGAGCCGACGACAGAGAAACTGAAAAATTTGGCGGCCGTTTTCTCTGTAGCGACGGTTCTAGTGTCTTCGGGTTCATCACCGTAACACGGATAAAAGAAGCAGAGGATGACGCTGACTGCTTTCTTATTGTCTTCGACCATCATGGTCGATCAGAAAACATAAAGAAAGACAGCGCAAATTTTCCACAGGCCGCCATAAGCATTCAAGACCAAGGGGTATGGCTGCGTGCGATTTTTGAATATGCGCCGATGGAGATCGTGCTTAAAGACACAGAAGGCCGCATCATCGGAATCAGCGGCGATGTGGTTAAAGAACTTGAGTTAGATCCCAAAGACGTTATCGGACGAACGACAGCCGATTTCTTACCGATGCGAATTGCAAAAAAATATATGGATGCTGATCAACGCATCGTCGAAACCGGAATACCGTCGTATGAGGAAATTGTTGAGGATATTGAGGGTAAAAAAGTACGATACTCATTAAGTGCGAAGTTTCCAATTCGTGACGATAGCGGCGACATTGTTGGCATTTGCAGCATCACCAATGACATCACCAGCCTCAAACAATCTGAAGAAGCGCTCCGTACAGCCAACGAAACGCTGGAAGGCCTCGTTAAAGAACAAGATCAAGACAAGGCTATACTTAAAACAATCAACACCTTGGCATTCGACCTTATCTCAATACCCTCTAAGGAAGAGCTTGCTTGGTATCTGGCACGTGAAGTCGCCGGTCAGCTTGGGTTTGAAGACTGTGTTATTTATTTCCTGAATACTGATGCAACCGCGTTGCAGCAATATGCGGCCTTGGGCAATGCGAAAAACCCACACTCAGATGAGATCGCGAATCGATTAGATATTCCCATGGGTCACGGAATCACCGGCCATGTTGCCAAAACAAAAAAGCCGCTGATCGTGAATGATTTGGAATCAGACGACAGATACATTTCAGATATAAAGCCCGCGCGTTCAGAAATTTGTGTGCCGTTGATGGTTGGTGACGACGTTAGGGGCGTTATAGATTGCGAAGCGGAACAACCTGGTTTCTTCACTGAAAAACACCTTGATATCTTAATGACCGTCGCAGCCATTGCAGGCGCAAAATTGAAACTTATCGAACAAGCCCAAATTGCCTTGATGGCAAAGCAAGAATTGTCACGCACCCTGGCAGAGTTAGAAGTAATTGTTGAGGCGCGGACAATCGAATTGACAGAGGAAATCGCTATTCGAAAGCAAGCGGAAGATGCCGCCGCTGCGGCCAATAAGGCGAAAACTGCTTTCTTATCATCAATGAGCCATGAGTTGCGAACACCGATGAACTCTGTTCTTGGGTTCTCCCAACTGTTGGCAAGTGACCTCGACAACCCTTTGACAGATAAACAGCAAGAATTCGTCTTAAAGATTTTGAAAAATGGCGAACTGCTCATGGAACTCATCAATCAGATTCTTGACCTTGCGAAGATCGAGGACGGCAAGGTTGATGTGCATGCTGAGAGCGTTGATGCCGCAGATATAATTTTAGAATGCGTTGGTCTGGTTCAGCCGTTGATCCGTGAACGTACGATCCGCCTTGAAACTGACGTCTCAAATGCCCAAGGCATTTACCTTTGGGCTGACACAAAACTCGTGCGTCAAATTCTTCTTAATCTTTTGACCAACGCGATCAAATACAACCGAGAACATGGTTCCGTTTTAATTTCTTGCCACCACACCGAAAGCGGCACCGTTCAAATTAGCGTTGCCGATACGGGAATTGGTATTCCGTCTCATATGCAATCGTCGTTGTTTGAACCTTTTAATAGATTGCAACACTATAACAGCGCCATTGAAGGCACGGGAATCGGGTTAGTGATTTCCAAAAAACTTGCCGAAAGAATGGACGGGTCTATTGGTTTCAGATCACAAACTGATCAAGGCAGCACGTTTTGGGTTGAGCTGCCCGCGTACATCGATACGAAATCTTGTAGGGCATAGGATTAACGTTGTTCTTCCAACCGATCCGTTGCCGGTGGCGGGGTGCGAGACAGCGCCGAAATTTGGTCACGCTGTTCATCTGTTAACGAGATGTCGGCTGCGGCGAGAGAGGCTTTCAACTGATCGGTATTGCGCGCGCCAATGATTGGGCAGGTAATACCTGGGTGTGATGCGGCCCAGGCAATCGCCAGGCTGAGTGGATGCTGGCCCCAGTCTTTTGCCAGTGCCGTGAAAGCCGCCGCTGTTTCATAATACCAGCTTTCGTCATAGCGCTTGGCGTATTCGGCGTTGGTGCTGAGGCGGGCCTTATCGGGCCTGGCCCCATCCGCATATTTACCGGTCAGTAGGCCGCCACCACCCGGCCCGTAGCACATCACCGCCATGTCTTCGGCTTGGGCTAGGGGGAGAATTTCGACTTCCACCTGACGCTTCACCAAATTGTACATCGGCTGGATCACATCAAAGGCGGCCCAGCCGTTCACCCGTTGATGGCTTAAGGCCGTCGCGATTTGATAAGCGGCATAATTACTGCAACCCAAATAAAGAACTTTGCCGGATTGAACCAGATCATCGAGAGCGCGCAACGTGTGTTCAATCGGTGTTGCCGGGTCCCAGCGATGCATGAACAAAATGTCTAGCCGGTCTGTGTCGAGGCGTTTCAGGCTGTCTTCGACCGCGCGCACGATGTGCCGACGGTTCGCGCCGCGCGCGGCGGGGTCTGTTGTGCCGCCAACGGGCATAACACACTTCGATGTCAGAATAATCTCATCGCGCTCGGGTGCGATCAGGGGGCCGAGAATTTTTTCTGCAAGGCCGCCATTATAAACATCAGCACAGTCAAAAAACGTGATGCCCGCCTCGCGGCACGCGCCATACAAGCGCCCGGATTCTTTCGCGTCGGCTTCGCTGCCGAACGTCATGGTGCCAAAGCACAGTTCTGAAACGGGTACGCCGGTGCGGCCAAGACGAATAGTTTTCATGGGGGACTTCCCTAATTAAGGTGACATAGAGTTTAATTGGTTTTTTCACCTGTCCCTTTATTTATTCAGAACGGCGAGCGCAGCATCCATGCTGGAGATAATCGGCTGAACGTCCTCCATCGACAAGCACATTGGCGGCACCATGCGCAAAATGTTGCGATCCGGCCCAGATTTACTGACCACCAAACCCTGGCGGCGGGTTTCTTCGAAGACGGCGACCGTGGCATCAGTTGCCGGTTTCTTGGATGTGCGGTCCTCAACCAACTCAATTGCCATCATCAACCCGCACCCGCGCACATCGCCAATAACGGAATGGCGTTGTTGTAAATCTTGCAGGCCCACTAGCAACGCCGCACCCACGGTTCGGCAATTTTCGGTTAGGCCTTCGTCTTTAATAACCTGGAGAACGGCGCGGCCTGCGGCGCAGCTCATGGGGTTGGCACCGTAGGTGTGGAACAAGAACTTATCGGCCATAGCTTCGGCGATGGCGCGTTTGGTAACAACGGCCCCCAACGGATAGCCATTGCCGATGCCCTTTGCCATCACCGCGATATCGGGCACAACGCCGTGCGCATCAAAGGCCCATAAGGTATTACCGCCGATGCGGCCAAAGCCAGACTGAACCTCATCGACAATGGCGAGGCCACCCCGGGCGCGCACCCGTTCGAACGCGCCCTGCATGTAGCCATCAGGCATTGGGATGATGCCGCCGTAGCCCTGCACCGGCTCAATCAACATGCCGGCAAGTTTGCCCGTGGTGCCAGATTTAATAGTTTGATCCAAGGCATCTAGATAAGCCGCTGTATCACCCCCAAAAGCGCCACGATAGGCATTTGGTGCGGGGGCGAATTGCACGTTACCAGGCAGCACAACGTCATGCCTGAAATTATCAATGCCCGTGACCGACTGCGCCCCATAGGTTGGCCCGTGGTAGCTGCCTTGCAGGGCGATCAAGTCTGCGTTGCCGGTGTAGCTTCGAGCCATCATCATGGCCAGATCAATGGCTTCTGAGCCGGAATTCGTGAAGTGCACAACCCAGTCTTCACCGGCGGGCATGGTCGCCGCCAGCTCTTCGGCGAAATGGGCAGGAACGGGATGATAAAACATCGTCGTGCAGTGCGGCAGTTGGTCGGCCTGTTCCCGCGCGGCGGCGTTGACGGCGGGGTGGGCATGGCCAACAGAAATACAGAGGTTCATGCCCAGCAAATCCGTCAGGCGATTGTCTTCTTCGTCCCACAAATATTGCCCCCGTCCGCGCTTTAGGATTAGTGGTTTTTCGAACGGTTGGAACTTGCGTTGCGTCGCCGCGTAATAGGTATTGCGGCGGTTAACAACGCCTTTGGTGGACCAATCGAGGGGCTGTGTCATGGTGTTACTCTCCTGTGTTGATGGTCCCCAACGCCTCGCGGCGGGTTTGAATAAAATCGGTGAGGCCGTCACGAATGCCATCATCAAACGGCGGCGGCTCATAATCGCGCAGCATCTTTTTCCACAGTGTGTTGGCGCGTTCATGTTGCCAGGTTGCGCCCTCGGCTTGCCATTGTTCATAGGTGCCATTGTTGGCCAATGGCGCGCGGTGAAAGGCTTGTTCAAAGTTGCGCAGCGTATGGGCTGATCCTAAAAAATGACTGCCTGGCTCAACCTCGGCGAAGGCGTCCCAGGCTTGTGCTTCGACACTCACATCGACACCGCCCGCAAAAGCAACCAAGGCGCTGCATCGTTCCGCATCCATCACACATTTTTCATAGCCGGTGGTTAGCAGCCCTTCCAAACATCCGGTTGCGTGAATGATAAAATGTGTTCCCGCCATAAACGCTCCAGTCAATTGTGCGGTGCTTTCGCCCGCCGCTTGGGCATCGGGTACTTTTGACGCGGTCAACGCGCCGACGGAATGAAACGGCACGCCCAATCGGTCAGCCAAGGTTTTTGCGCACATCTGAAACTGGGTGCCTTCCGGTGTGCCAAATGTGGGCGCACCGGACTGCAACGAAATCGGGCTAAAGAAGGTGCCGAACACGCACGGCGCGCCGGGGCGTATCAATTGGATCAGGCACAGGCCCGCCAACACCTCGGCCAGCACTTGCGCCAGGGTTGCCGTCACGGTGACAGGGCTCATGGCACCGCCTAAAATAAACGGCGACACAACAACGGCTTGGTTGGCGCGGGCATAGATTTTCAGCGCCCATAACATGGTCGCATCCAAAACCAATGGGGCGTTGGTATTCACCACACTATAGAGGCAACAGTTTTGATCAACGAAATCACGGCCAAAAACCAGGCGCACCATCTCGACCGTATCTTCGGCCCGATCGCGCGCGGTCACGGCCCCCATAAAGGGTTTATCGCTGAGGGTTAAATGCGCCTTAGCCATCATTAAATGACGTTCGGGAACCGGCAGATCGACCGGCTCACACACCACGCCGCCTGAATGATGCACGGCATCCAACTGATAGTGCAGCTTGGTAAAGTTTTCAAAATCGGCATAGGTCGCGTAGCGGCGGCCTTGGTCCATGTCATGCACAAAGGCCGGGCCAAAGCTGGGGCAAAACAAACTGTTGTTGCCGCCAATCATCACCGACCGCGCCGGGTTTCGGGCGTGCTGCATGAATTGTTTCGGCGCGCTGGCCTGAATGGTCGCACGGCAAAAGCCTGGTTCGAACCGAACGCGTTCGCCCTGCACGTCACACCCTGCGGCTTTAAATATTTCTAGGGTTTCGGGATCTTCGCGAAAATCCATGCCGATTTCAGACAAGATGCGGTCGGCATTATGCTCGATCAGGCACAGCGCCTCTTCGTCGAGCAGTGATAAAAAACCAATTTTGCGTTGGATGTACGGTGCCGCATGGCCATGCGCGTTGGCCGCCGTGCGGGCGTCTTGCCGGGCTTTGCGTCCACGTCTGCCAGGAGGCTCTGTCATCGCCGTCATTGTGGGACCCTCATCTAATCCAAGATAAGATTAGAGAGTGCTAATGCTCTCGCCTAGCTCCTTCACACTTCATCGTTTCTTCTAATGCCGGGTATCAGGCCGTCGAGTCGGGTGTTTGTTGAAAGGCGCCGCACGGTAGATCAGGAAGTCTTGTTTGCACGGCACCGATCAGGGCCTTGCTGCACTGTGCCGCCAGTTTTTCGGGCAGTGACCCAAGCTCTCCCTCGCGTGCGAGCAGGGTGATGGTGCGCTGAAAGGACGGCGCGGGCAGCCGGCAAATTCGCACATCCATATGTTCGGCGACGCCATCAAGTAATAAGGTTGGTGACAGGATCGCGAAACCCCGACCGGCGGCGACGGCGGCCATGATCATCGCCGTGCGATCAGCGGCGATGGTGCGCGGAATGGTCTGGCGAATGCGCCGTAGGTGTTGGTCGGTGCGCCGTCCCATGGGCACCTCGGTGGTGAAGCGAACAAGGGGAAGGGTGGTGGCGATGGTGGTTAAATCATCGATAGGCCCGGCATAGGAAGGGGGCAACACCAGCAGAAAAGTCTCGCTGACCAACGGTAAACGCACCAAACCATCTAGGTCGAACATCGGATCAGACGTGACCAGAATATCGACCCGGCGCGCCCGCAAGAGGCCTTCGTGGTCGGAGGCCAGTCCGGCGCGCAACACCACTTCTGGGATGGCGAAACCATCTTGTGCGACACTAAGAATGGGTTGGGTCAAGATGGTCGCGATGGAGGCCAAGGTGCCAACCCGCAGCAAGGCGATGGGCACCGGCCCCAGCCGCCGCATTTCAGAGCGCAAATCTTCCATCTCATCCAAGATGCGTCCGGCCCGGCGGTGCAGCGCGAGGCCGGCCGGTGTCGGCTCCATCGGGCGTGACGCACGGTCAAACAACGGTGTGCCGAATTCAGCCTCAAGGTTGGCCAAGTGCTGAGAGGCAGCCGATTGCGTCATGGTCAATTGCGCGGCAGCTTGCGTCACCTGCCGGGTTTCCATGATTGCAACGAACACTTCGATGGCACGCAAAAGGTTTGTGCTGCGGTCAGATGACATGCTCACATCCATCAAAATCAATACGACTATCAGAAAATCTTATAATGAAGCGATGGCGTTGCGCAATCGACCTGTGACAGATCACACTGCTGCGATGAGGACAGATAAGAACGATTGCGATGTTTTGATTGTTGGCGGCGGGGCCATCGGCCTTTCACTCGCCTACCACTTGGGCCATATCGGTGGCCTTTCTGTTCGGGTGTTGGAACGCAACCGGTTAACCAGTGGCACGTCTTGGCACGCGGCGGGCATCGTCGGGCCGCTACGGGCGTCCTTAAACCTAACGCACATGGCGATGTATGCGACGGACCTGTTTCCCCGGCTGGAAGTTGAAACCGGTCAAGCCACGGGCTTTCGCACCACAGGTGGATACTGGCTGGCCCAAACAGAGCAACGCATGATCGAGCTGCGCCGCATCGCGGGCATGGGGCGGCGCGTTGGTCTGGGTGTTTCGTTTGTCACACCGGGCGATATTGCGAACGCGGTTCCCGGTCTATCGCCCGATGGTCTGGTCGGGGCCTTACGGGTTGAAGAAGACGCACAGGTCAATCCGGTCGATCTGTGTATGGCCTACGCCAAGGGTGCGCGGGCCAAGGGCGTGGTCATTGATGAAGGCATCGGCGTGGCCTCGATCGAAACACGCGAGGGTCGGGCGACCGGCGCCTTGTTAGATGACGGCACCCGCATGAGCGCAAAAGCCGTGGCACTGTGCACGGGTGCCTGGACCAAACCCCTGGCCGAAAGCGCGGGTGCCATTGCGCCGCTGCAAGCGGTCGAACACATGTACATCGTGACCGAACCCATGGCAGGTCTACCAGACCCAATGCCCATTTTACGGGATCTTGATGCCGGTATTTATCTGAAAGGCGATGCGGGTAAGCTGGTGTTGGGTGGATTCGAACCAAACGCAAAAGTTTGGCAGCCAGAAAAATCTGACCCCAAAGCGGATTATCTGATGTTCCAAGATGATTGGGATCAGTTCGCCCCGTTTATGGAAGCGGGCCTACGCCGCATGCCAACGTTTGAAACGGCGGGCGTGCAAACGTTTATGAATGGCCCGGAAAGCTTTACCCCCGACACCAAACAATTGATGGGCGAGACGCCGGACGTGCAGGGTTTGTATGTCGCCGCGGGTTTCAATTCCATCGGCATCATGTCTTCGGCGGGGGCGGGCAAAGCGTTGGCGGAATGGATTGCTGCGGGCGAAGCGCCGTTTGATCTGTGGGACGTCGACATCGCCCGCGCCGATCCGAAATGGTCGAGCGAAGCGTTCTTGGCCGACCGCATGCGAGAAGCCGTCGCCAATCAATTCGCCATGCATTGGCCGCTGAAGCAGCCGCACACCGGGCGCAATCTGCGCCCCTGCCCGCTGCACGATGTGTGGCAAAAGGTTGGCGGCGTTTTTGGTGTTACCGCTGGATGGGAACGCGCCTTGTGGTATGCAGAAACGAATTTGGAAACGCGCCTGCCTGATACCTACGGGCCGCAACCGTGGTGGCCGATTGCTGAGCGTGAAGCCAAGCACATGGCAAAGCATGTCGCGGTGCTGGAGCTATCGCCGTTCACAAAAATTGATGTTACCGGGCCAGGGGCATGTGCGGCCCTGGAGACTCTCTGTGCTGGGGATATCGATATACCCGTTGGGCGCACGCTTTATACGGTGATGCTGAATACGCGTGGTGGCATTGAAGCCGATATCACCGTTTCACGTTTTGTGGATGACCATTTTCGCATCACCTGCCCGGCAGCGACACGGTGGAAAGATCTGGCCTGGATCAGACGCCATATTCCGAACGGCACGACTGTTCAGGTGGGCGATATGACCGAGAACGAAGCTGTTGTTGGTGTGATGGGAGCAAGGGCGCGCGACCTGATGATGGCGCTCTCTGATGGCGATTGGTCGAACGCGGCGTTTCCTTTTGGAGCGGTTCGCACCGTCATGGTTTCCGGTAAAGTCGTTCGCGCAACGCGGATCAGCTTTGTCGGCGAACTCGGGTACGAGCTATCAATCTTAGTTGATGATGTAATGGTTGTTTATGATGCCTTACAAAGGGCGGGTGCCGCGTTTTATCTAAAACCACTGGGCCACTTGGCGCTAGATGGTTGCCGGTTCGAGAAAGGCTTTCGTCATTGGGGTCATGATCTAGGCCCGGACATCACACCGCTTGAAGGCGGCATTGGCTTCACGATCTCGAAAACACGGCATAATTTTATCGGTGCAGACGCCATCGTAAAACAGCGCGATCAAGGCGTTGATAAAAGACTGGTTTTGCTGACCGTCGAAGACGGCCCCAACGGCCTACCGGTTCTGTTGCATGACGAGCCGGTTTATCTGGATGACCAGATTGTTGGGCTGACAACATCGGGCGGGCGGGGCCCGCGAACGGGCTTGTCGCTGTGTTTTGCCATGGTGGCGTGCGGGGCGCAGGAAACACTCGACCAGGTTCGGCGCAAGCCCTATCAGGTTGATGTGGCGGGTGTTCGCTATGCAGCCACGGCGCTGGCGAGGCCGCCTTACGATGCGGATGGACTAAGGATGAAATCATGACGCAACACGTGCGGGTGGTGGTGGTTGGTGGTGGCGTGATGGGTGTGTCAGCGCTGTATCATCTGGCCAAGCTTGGCTGGTCGGATGTGATGCTGCTTGAAAAAAATGATCTGACTCATGGATCAACGTGGCATGCGGCGGGGCTGTGTACGCACTTTGCGCACAGCCCAACCATCATGGAAATGCGCGCTACCAGCGTCCGCCTGTATTCAAAAATTTTGGAAGAAGAAACCGACCAACCCGTATCGTTCCATGCCTGTGGCGCACTGCGGGTGACGCGCAACCCAGACCGCATGGCTGAATTCAAACATGTGCAAGGCATTGGTAAATTTGTTGGATATGATTTCCATATCGTCACACCCGATGAGGTGCGCGACTTGCACCCGCTGGCCGAAACCGGCGATGGATTGCTGGGCGGTATTTATGAGCCGTTGGATGGCTACGTGGACCCCAGTCAGGCGACACTGGCAATGGCAGCGGGAGCGCGTATGCATGGTGCAAAAATTCTACGTCAGACGCCTGTTACCGCCATTGACCAGATGCCATCGGGCGAGTGGAAAGTATCGATCCCCGGTGATGAGATTCTCTGCGAGCACATCATCAATGCGGCGGGGACATGGTGCCGCGAGATTGGTGCCCTGATGGGAATCGAATTACCGGTCGTGCCGATGCTGCATCAGTATTTGGTGACGGATCGGGTTGAGGCCGTCGCGGCAATGGATCGCGAACTCCCCATCATTCGCGACCCGGAAGAAAGCTGGTACGTGCGCCAAGAACGCGATGGGCTGATTTGTGGCCCTTACGAAAAAGATGCCGTGCCGTGGTCCATCGATGGCGTGCCGCCGGACTTTGGCGCAGACCTTATGCCACCCGATTTGGACCGCGTTGCGCACATTGTTGAAGCGGCGATGGCGCGCGTACCCGCGCTGGCAGATGCGGGGATCAAGACCATCGTGAACGGCCCCATCACCTTCACGCCCGATGCAAACCCGCTGATTGGTCCGGCCTATAATTTGCGCCATGCGTGGCTACTGACCGGGTCGAGCATGGGGGTGATGGAAGGCGGTGGTGCCGGAAAGTTTTTGGCGGAATGGATGATCAACGGATCACCCACCATGGACCCCATCGCGGTTGATTCCCGGCGCTTTGGTGGTTACGCGGCAGACCGCAGTTATCGCGTTGCCAAAGCGAGGGAATGCTTCGGGCTTCAGTTTGGCGTGCATTATCCAAGGGAAGAACGCGCCGCGGGACGGCCTGTGCGAACATCATCGCTGCATGAAGATATGCGCGCGGCGGGCGCAGTGATGGGCGCGGCGTATGGATTGGAACGACCCAATTGGTTTGCAACTAAGACCAGCGGCACGGAGACTATCGATTCATTCTCGCGGCCCAATTGGTTTGAGGCGGTCGGTGCTGAATGCCGCGCAGTTCATAAAAACATCGCCGTTGCCGACCTCTCGGCCTTTTCGGTGTTTGATGTTTCTGGCGCAGATGCAGAAGCCTTCATGGAGGGGCTGGGAGCAAACCGCCCCCCCCGTGCTTTGGGTCGCATCGGGCTGACTCATGTGTTGTCACCGGCGGGTGGGGTTCTTTCTGAATTCTCTGTCGTGCGGCTGGGCGATGATCGTTTCAGGCTGTTTTCTGCCGCCGCATCCCGCCGCCGCGACGCAGACCGGCTGCGCGAACATGGCGCAACCTTATTACGCGAACGCAGCGATGGGATGCGTGTCCAAACAACGGATCAATCGGAAGCCTGGGGTACGCTTGGTGTTATGGGACCAAACGCACCGGCATTGGTCGCAGAGGTGACGGACGCTGATCTTTCCCACGCAGCCTTTCCTTGGTTGTCGTCGCAAACCCTGTCGATTGCGGGCGTTGATGTCTTGGTGATGCGCGTCAGTTATGTCGGTGCGCCGGGGTTCGAGCTTCATGCGCCAATGGCCGATTTGCCAAAAGTTTTTGCCGCGCTTCAAGCCGTTCGAGCCTTTGGATTCTATGGCGCGTTCGCCATGGATGCCATGCGGATTGAAAAAGGCTATCGCGCCTGGGGCAGCGACCTTACAACAGAACGCACACCACTGGAATCTGGATTGGGTTTTCTTGTTAAAACAGAGGGCAGAGATTTTGTTGGGCGCGATGCTTTGTTACGCCGCGCCGAGGCACCAGATCGATGGCGCATGGTGTTGCTTGAAATTCATGGCACCGGACCTGATCCGTTTTACGGCCACACAATCTTCCGCAGCGACAAGACCGTCGGTGTGGTGACATCGAGCACTTATGGTCATCGCACAAAAAAGGTGTTGGCCTTGGCGTACCTGACTGACGGCGCGAACCCACAGAACGACGGACTCAGCGTTTCGATTTTGGGTGAAGTGCGTGCTGTTACTGTCTTGCACCAATCGGCTTACGATTCGACAAATGCAATGCTAAAAAGAGATTAAAGAATCTGGCTGAGAAATTCTTTGGTGCGTGGGTCCGTCGCGTCTTTAAAGAAAACTTCTGGTGTGCCGTGTTCGACAATCACGCCCCGGTCGGTGAAGTAAATGTGGTTTGCGACTTCGCGGGCAAAACCCATTTCGTGCGTGACCAAAATACAGGTCATGCCATCTTCGGCGAGGTCTTGGATGGTGACCAAAACTTCTTTCACCGTTTCTGGATCAAGTGCTGCGGTGACTTCGTCAAACAACATCACATCTGGGTTCATGGCCAGTGACCGGGCAATGGCGACGCGTTGCTGTTGGCCCCCTGAAAGCTCACCAGGGAAACTGTCTTCTTTGCCTTCAAGTCGAACGCGCTTAATGAGTTGCCGGGCCCGAACTTCAACGTCTGCCTTGTCTTCTTTCAGCACCGTCACCGGTGCCATCATGATGTTTTGAATTGCCGTTTTGTGCGGAAATAGATTGTACTGTTGAAAAACCATGCCGACGCGTTTGCGTAGTTCCAGTTTGTTCAGGTGCGGATCATTCACTTCGATTCCTTCAACCTGAATCGAGCCTGAATTGATTGGGTTCAGCGCATTGATGCAGCGGATCAACGTTGATTTACCAGACCCAGAAGGCCCGATCACACAGACACAATCGCCCTTCATGACGTCGAACGTCACACCCTTTAAAACCTCAAGTGATCCAAAAGACTTATGAACATTTTTGATCGAGACCATGGGTTGGTCCGGTGTCCAGTTCGATGCGGATGCAGTTGAAGTCTTGGCCATGACGGCACCTATTCAAGGTTAGAGTTTAACGGCGAACCGGCGTTCAAGACGCATGGTCAACCGGGCGATGGGATAGCAGTAGGCAAAGAAGATCAGCAACGCGAAGCCAAAGAACGGCACCAGAAGTTCGGGGTGATTATCGGCCCCTTCCATTGCTTGACGCGACAGGGTGATCAGTTCTTCCACACCCAACAACGAACAGATCGGTGTCGCCATGGTGAGAATGGCATACCAGTTCATCCACGGCGGAATCATCCGCTTGAAGCACTGCGGCAGAATGATCATCAACAATTGCTGACGACGACTGAAGGCCAGACTTTCAGAGGCTTCCCATTGCGCTGTTGGCACCGATTGAATGGCACCGCGCACGATCTCCGCGATGTTCGCCATGATTGGTAATGAAAGTCCGAAGACCGCTTTCATCCAACTGGGTATGTCGATGATGAAGCCAAAAATTTCAATCTCAAACGGCAGGGCCAACATGACGATGAACAGCAAAACCAACCAAGGCGAATTACGAAACGCCTGGGTGATCCACTTGGCCGAAATTCGTAACGGTGTAAGGGGTGAGATTTGCGCGAAGCCCAACAGCACACCAAAGACAGTGCCGATCAACATGGCGAAAAAAGAGATTAGCACATTGAACAAGAAGCCACTGCCAACCAAAAACGGCATCCACCGGAACAACGTATAAACGGCATCGGTGTAGGTGAAGTTTGAGCCTTGGGCATAGGCCGTTAGCGGCCACAACAAGATCATCGCCAACATCGCGAACGGTGTCCACCAGGGCGCATTCGCCAACCACCGGCTGACCATGAGTGGATCGGACCCAATGGTCTTGGCCGGACCAACGGGTAGAAGAACCGGAAGGTCTGTCTTGGCTTTGCCGGTGATGCCGGGGATTGCGCTCATGCGCCGTACCCCGGGATGCGCATGGTCCGTTCCCACTTATTCATCGACAGCACAAGAATGCCAACAAGGCCGATGTAGGCGAACCACAAAACAGTCATCGCCGGATATAGCGCCGACGGAAAGTCATTCCAAATTCCGATCATCTGGTAGGCGAGTTCGGGCACGGCGATGGCAACGGCTTGGGTCGTGGTTTTTACCAGATTGACCAGGTTGTTATTCAGCGCGGGCAGACTGACGCGGAAGGCCAGGGGTAAGACGATGTACCCATAAATTTGCAGGCGATTGAAGCCCAAGGCTTCGGCGGCTTCTTGTGTGGATTCGGGAACGGCTTCGATGCCGGACCGGAAAATTTCCACGTTGAAAGCGCCAGCAAAAAACGACAGCGAAATAATCGCCCATCCCACGTTGGAGATGATGGGTATTTCGAGCCAGCCGTCTGGCGAATAGGTTGGGGTAAATTGCCCCAAAGCAAAATAGAAAAATAGCAACTGCACAAAGGGCGGCGTGTTGCGGAAAAATTGAATATAGCCCTGCACGCACAGTCGTAAAATGCGGATCGGTGATCCCTGCGCCCAGGCGCCAACGACGCCAATAATCACACTGAAAAAGACACATAGAATAGAAAGCTCGACCGTGACCCAGAACCCACCGACCATACGGTCCCATTGGACCGGGTCATGGAAAAAGACAAAGTTCCAGCGCGGGGCGACTTCGTAGAGATCGAGAAAGTATTGGCGGATGAAATCAATCATCGGGGGCTAGATCAACAATGCGATGGGGATGCCCGATAACCGAGCACCCCCAGGCATTAAAGATCAACCTTATTTCGTCAGCCAGTCGGCGTAACGATCAGATTTGTCTTTCAAGAACTGCGTTGGCTGAATGCCCCACTTGGCTTCCCATGCGGCCAATTGACCGTTTTGCAACCAGTTGAAGCTAAGGCCAGACATAACGTTGCCAAAGACACAGTCTTTTTCTTCTAACGGAACGGCCAAGCCCCAGGGGTTATCGTCTTCCGACATCAACGGCATTTCATAGTCATCCCAGTTGCCTGATGCCAGATCAGAGCCGATGGATGAATCATCATAAACCCAAGCCACGCACTTTTTGTCGCGCAAGGCTTGCTTGGCTTCGGCGTTGCCAGTGAAGGCAACCACGTTGGCACCATAACGTTCGGTAACGATTTGGTTGTAGAACGCACCTTGCTTGCCGCAAACAGGCTTGCCACGCAGATCTTCCCATTTGGTGATGCCAACGGCTTTTGGCGACATGACGTTGGTGCCTGATGTGTAATAGTTCGGCTGAACGATGCCGACGATTTTACGGCGGTCTTCGCGGTCAGACATGGTGGCGATCATCAGATCGATCTTGCCTTGCTCTAGGAACTGCATGCGGTTTGATGATTGAACGGAAACCAATTCAACATCAACACCCATGGCCGCACCGGCAGCCATGGCCATGTCAATTTCCATGCCGACAATGTCACCGGACTCACTACGAAAGCCCCAAGGCTTGTAGTCTGCTTTAACGCCGACAACCATTTTGCCGCGTTCCATGATCTTCGTCCACCGTTCGTTGGTGCATTTGTTGCCGTGCCCGTCGGCATAGGCGGCTGAACCCGACATTGTGATGGCGAGGGCGGCGGCCCCCAAGATTGCTTTTTTCATGTGCGTGTCTCCCTGCGGTATGCGGTTTGCTGAAGTGGTTTTTATGGGCCGGACCCCTCCGACCAGGGTTGGATGGTTCCAACCAAGATTTTAGCGTATGTAACAACCGTTACGTCTGTCAACGGGCAAGTATGGTTTTCAGGCTTTATATTAAGAAATTTTGGTCTTTAAAGCGTTATTTGGAACAGTTTTGTAACGTTTGTTATGTAATTGGATGCGAGTCTATGTCGAGCCTCTGTGCGCCCACGCCATTATATTCCAAGCGTTGGGATGAATTGGTTCTAGCATCTACATCAGTTTTTGAGCTCAATTGCATCTAGGACGATTGGAGGCGGCTTTAAGTTTTAATAGAACCTGAGGAAACGTTGGTTGGAATAGCGGCAATAGCGCTAAGCGCTTCTATAAAAACCTAACGGGCTTCGCCTTTTTTACGGCAGCGCGCATAAATCATCAGTCCGAAATTTTTGTCCAAGAACCGATGGATGAATTTTGGTAGACTGAACGGCAGAGCGCGAACTGGAATATAGTGAAGGTATGTTTCTTCAACCTGAAGCTCTGGTTCCAGTAATTCAAGGAACGCAGATCGATCATAAGAGTAACCAATCGGGTTGTCGGCCCCATCATAGTGTCGGATCAACTCATCAACATTTTTAACGGTAAAAATACCCTCGCGCCCTCGTCCTGAAAGACCGCCTCCCAAATACCCTAGAACTTTTGGAACCCAACTGAAGAGCCACCAATTTCGTATAAAGAAATTTTGATAATAAACAGCAATGGTTGCGGTGCCATTCGGCTGCAAGACTCGCGCAATTTCTTTAACGCAATTTTTGGGACTCGTTGTGTGGTGAATAACGCCTTGGCAGTGCACATGAGTGAATGTGTTATCTGGAAAATCAGTGGCTTCAGCATTTTGGCGTGTGACAACAGCATCTAAACCTAGAAAATCTAACCTTTCCCGCGCGAGCTCTATTGCTCTCTCTGTCAAATCGGCACCCGTCACGGAAGCATAGCCTCTTTTCGCAAACTCTGCAGTCCAGAATCCAGGGCCACAGCCCAAATCTAGTATGGAGGCACCATCACTCACTTCGGGAAACAGTCTGTTGTCAATTTCACCAGCAAATGCGTCTTCGGCGAAAATTTGACGCTGAACTTCGTACTGCTCCGCGAGGCCTAGAGATGAATCAACTTCATCAGCAAACAGCGGTTTTTGCTCCCAAAAACTCCGAACCTCATTGATCGTAGGATCGCCCATCGTTCTTCCTTCGTTAGGTCGGTTTCTTTTTGCTGTCAAAGGTTGGCGTACCAAGCCAATTAATATCATCATCAAAAGTAGCCATCTTGAGTTTTCTTAACCATGTAAAACAACAAAATGCTCTAATTACGAGACGCGAATTACAATGAACAACGATTGCTTACAAGGTTTTTGACTTGAACATTGCCAATAGGGTTGATTTTATGAACCATATTTGTAACAAACGTTACATTGTTGAAAATTAAAAACCGCCCTACTCTCTGTAAAATGCGCAAAACACTGAACCAACTCACCATGCTCGCCCCTGGTCTTAGCCCGCAATTACAGCGTGCGGCCTATGCCGTATTGGCGCAACCGAACCAAGTGGCGGTGATGTCGATGCGGGCCTTGGCCCAGCAGGTCGGCGTCGCACCCCCGACCATGTTACGGTTGGCGCGTGCCGCAGGGTTCGCGAACTACGAGACATTCCGAGACGTCTTCAAGCAAAGCGTCGCGACACCACAATACGGTGAACGGGCATCTTGGTTGCGCGAAATGGGCGACAGTGGTGGCATTGAAGAGGTCGTCAGCCAAACCGCAGAAGCCGCCACCCGAAACATCAAAGACTTTTTTCATGAAACCATAGCCGCGCAGATCGAACACCTTGCGACCACGTTGATGCGCGCCCGCGATGTGCACATTGCTGCCGCTGGATCACCCCACGGATTGGCCCATAGCTTTCAGTATGTCGGGCGCATGGCGTTTCCGAACTTGCGACTGGTGCCCCTCGGGGGCGCCTCTATTCATGACGGCATGATCCAGCTGGGGCCGGAGGATGTGTTGCTGGCCCTGTCCGTTAATCCTTACGCGCGGCCCACGGTCGATGCGGTGCAGTTTGCCCGCTCGCGTGGGGCATCGGTTGCTGCCATTACTGATGATCGGTCGTCGCCGTTGGCCGTCGGTGCCGATGCCGTTGTGTATGTCGGCACAGAAACCCCGCACTTTTTCCCATCAATGATTGCCATGGCTGCCGCCCTAGAGGCCTTGCTCGCGGCGATGGTGTCGATGGGCGGGCCGGACATGATCGCAAAAATTTCCGATGCCGATTCCATCATGAATGCGCACAACGCCTATTGGCGCGGTCAATAGGCTTTCCCACAGGAGCAACCATGCAACCCTTTGACGGTATCCGCGTCCTTGATATGACGCATGTTTTGGCCGGGCCGTTTTCGACCTATCAACTGGCGGTATTGGGTGCCGATGTGATCAAGATTGAATCACCCCATAACCCAGACATGACGCGGATTGAAGGTGCAACCCCTGCCCTGAACGAGGCGCATTACGGCACGTATTTTATGGCCCAAAATGCGAACAAGCGCGCGATGGCTGTGGATATAAAGACAGAATTGGGCAAACAGGTTTTGCGTGATCTGGTGAAGACCGCCGATGTGCTGGTCGAAAATTATCGAGGCGGCACATTGGAGGCGCTGGGTCTGGGGTATGATGATCTGAAAACGCTGAACGACACGCTGATCTACTGTTCCCTGACGGGGTTTGGTCACTCGGGGCCGAAGCGATCAGACCCGGCCTATGATATTGTTGTGCAGGCGTTTTCTGGTTTGATGGCGGCGAATGGCGAACTTGATGCGCCGCCGGTGCGTGTTGGCCCGCCGATGGTCGATTATGGCGCGGGCGCCCAAGCGGCGTTGGCGATTTCTGCGGCGCTGTTCCAACGGGAAAAAACCAAACGCGGCCAACGCATTGACGTTGCCATGGCCGATGCGGCCTTGATGATGATGAGCGCGCATGTCTCCGCCACGTTGGCAACGGGCATCCCGCCCAAAGCCCATGGCAATGCCCACCCAAAATATGCCGGGTATGCCACCTATCACACAGCCAATGGCTTGCTGATGATTGGCGCGTGGAGCAACAAACAAATGGCAATGTTGTTCCGGGTATTGGGTGACGAGGGTCGCGCCGATGACGTTGAAAAAACACCGCGTGGCGAGGTTGGCCACCGCCTAGCGGATGACACAGAATTCTTGCACCAAGAAATGCCAAAAAAATCGGCTGATGACTGGGAAGCCCTGCTGAATCAAGCCGGTGTTCCCGCATCACGTGTTCGAGCGCTTGATGAAACGCTGGCTCATGAGCAAGTGGCGTCGCGCACGGTTTTGCAATCCTATGCCGGATCGGACCAGCCGGGTTATCCCAGCGCCCTGCCCGTTGCCGCGTTCACCTATGAACACGGCGGCCCGGCCCTCAAAAGCGCCCCACCAAAAGTGGGTGAACACACAACAGATGTGCTGAACAGTTTGGGATATGGGCACGATCAGATTACCGCGCTGCGAGCGCAGGGTGTCGTTATTTAATCCGGCGTATGGTGAAGGGCATGAATACCGTAACCGACCATCGCGCGTTCCTAAAATCCCTGACGCCGGATCAACAAAAAGATTTGACGGCGCGCAGCGATGGGCGTGGCCTTATTCAATTGGCTCTGCATCTTGGCCTGATCGGTTTGGGCGGCTGGGCGATTTTAGCCCGCGTGCCTGGCTGGCCCGCGTTGTTGGTCGTGCAGGGCATTCTAATCGTCTTTTTGTTCGCGGCATTGCATGAAACAACGCACCGCACGGCGTTTAAAACGCGGTGGCTGAATGATGCGGTCGCAAAGTTCTGTGGGTTCGCGATTGGCCTGCCCGCCCATGGCTTTCGGTTCTTTCACTTTAACCACCATCGCTTCACCCAAGACCCGGAACGCGACCCAGAATTAATGTTTGAAAAACCAGCGACGCTTTTGAGGTATCTCTGGACAGTTACGGGATTGCCGGTGTGGTGGTATCACCTCACCATGATTGCGCGCTATGCCATGGGTCGCAGCAATGAAAGTTTCATCCCCGACAGCGAGCGCGCCGCCGTCCATCGCGAAGCTCGATGGATGATTGTCGGCTACATCGGTTTGGCCGCCGCGTCCGTTGCGTTGTCGACCACGGCCCTAATCTGGATTTGGATCGTGCCGTTGTTGCTGGGGCAACCGTTCTTGCGGCTGTACTTGATGGCTGAACACGGGGGCTGCCCGTTCGTAACCAATATGTTCGAAAATACGCGCACAACCTTTACCAACCCGCTGGTTCGATGTGTTGCGTGGAACATGCCGTATCATGCCGAGCATCATGCCCATCCCGGCGTGCCGTTCCACAAATTGCCAGAATTTCACCGGCTCTGCGGGCCGCACCTTGTGGTTACTGAGCGCGGGTACATTCGGTTTCATGGGCGTACAGTAGCCACAATGCGCCATCTGCGAGCAGACGGTTAAGCCACCAGCACGTGATACAGAATACAGAGTTGCGCCAACCAAGATCCGGCAAAGGTCAGGGTGCGACCAAACGGAACGTTCAAAATATAAACGGCAGCATGCGCAACGCGCAGCCAAAAATAGGCAACGGCGGCGGCGGCAGTGGCCTCGTTCGAAACCCCGGTGAGGTGTGCGACAATGACCAGTGCGGCAAATGGCACCAAATTTTCAATCGCATTACGGTGCGCATTTTTCGCCCGCTGCGCCCAGGCAGGTAATGGCGTTCCGTCGGCTTTGTAGGTCAGGGCAGGTAAGACACCGACATTGGTGATGTGCGCCAAAATGTAGGGCAGCCAAAGCAACAGGGTAAACCCAGTTACCCAAACCAGCATTTCAAGTTCTGTGGTCATCGCTACGGTCATGGTTTTCTCCCTCAGTCGGCGCTCAGGGGTGAGCGTGCGTGTCGTTGCCGATGTGATGGACGATCAATGATAGGAACGCAACAGTGTTAGGATATCATCGGTTTCAAGCCAATGAACCCAATTATCGATGGTTTGTGGGGGCAGGTTAAGGCCTACCACGTTACGGCGAAATTTTTCAAAGATCTGATCAGACGTCATAGGGTTTTCGGGCGCGCCCAATGGATAGGCGACGGCTGCCTCATGCACGGACCCGTCAGTTAGAGTCACGACCACCCTATCCGGTTGGCTTTCGTCATAGTTGAGGTGTGGATTGTTCAGGGCGAAGGGGAAGATGTCGGACGCATCAATGAGATGCTTAATCTTAGGGTCATTCCACCGATTCGGTGTGAAATCAGCCGCAGCCACTGCCCCAAAAACCAATGCCACCGCCGCACAGAATGGTAAACTAAACCGCGCCGCCGCATCGTCTTGTGGATGCTTGAACGGCATGATGTTGGCGTGAAACTTCGGTAAGTAAATCTCGATGTGGGTGATGTTCTCTACGCCAACCGTCCCCCGCGTATGTAAGGCCAACGCGCAGTCAATAATGCGATGCGTGTAGCCGCAACTGGGATAGGCCTTCACCGTAAGACCGTAGGCTTGCAAGGCAAGGGGCGCGCCCAAATTTTCAAAGGGTTTCACAAGGCGGTCTGATTGTGAATGGGCGGTCAGGGCAATATAGCCATTATCCCCTTCCAAGGCGGTGGCTTGGCCGGTTAACCCATGTGCCGCAAGGGTGGCCGCGATCAGGCCAGACTCAGCAGCGAAACCGGCTTGAAGCGGTTTGGTATCCGATCCGAACTGCGCAGTTAATCCTGCGGCGCGGCTAACCACAATTGCCATGGCGTTCTGGCACTGGACCGTATCCAAGCCCCACAAACGAGCCGCCGCCGCAGTGGCACCAATCGCCCCCAGGGTCGCGGTCGCGTGCCAGCCTTTTTCGTAGTGGTCGTAATTCATCGCCTCACCCAATCGGGCGATCACCTCAAACCCGGCAGCGTAGGCAACGGCGATGTCATCACCAGAAACAACGCGCCCTTCGCAGGCGGCAAGCAGGGCGGGAAAGATCACCGCTGACGGATGCGTGTTGCCGGGGCTTTCCCAATCATCAAAGTCCAGAACGTGTCCGGCAACGCCGTTCAGAAACGCAGCTGCTTCGGGCGCGCGCCTGTGCGCTGTGCCAAAAACAGGCGCCGTTCCCGTTCGGCCTCGCGTTGCGGCCTGGGCTTTGGTTGCCACCCGCGATGATGCACCAGCAATAATACATCCCAAGGTATCAATCAGGGCGTTACAAACGGAACTGTGGGCCTTCGGTTCCAGAATAATATCGGCATTGGCGACAAATGTTGCCAACTGTTCCAAAATGGGTTGCGAGGGATCAGCCGTCATCATGGCAAAACTCTAAGCGCGCAATCCTCAAAAAAACACCCCATCTGCCGCAATCTGTTTGCGAAAGACGGGGTGCATTAAAAAAAATTAGCCAAATGAATTATCCAGCGCGAACGGTTTCCAAGTATTTGGTGACCTCGTTGCGCAGTACCTCGCCTTGTTGTGCCAATTCTTGGGCGGCGCCCAGCATTTCTTGCGATGAGGCCTGAGTTTCGCTGGTTGCTTGGGTGACTTGTGTAATGCTGCTGGAGACTTCTTGGGTACCGGCGGCGGCTTGTTGGACACTGGTTGCAATCTCTCGCGTGGCCAAACCCTGTTGTTCGACGGCTTCACTGACGGACGTCGCGATCTCGCCCATTTCACCGATGGTGGTGCCGATGCCCTTAATGGCGTGGACGGCGTCGGCTGTCGCATTTTGGATTGCCGTGACCTGCGAGCCAATTTCTTCGGTCGCTTTTGACGTTGCCGTGGCCAGAGATTTAACCTCTGAGGCGACAACGGCGAAGCCCTTACCAGCCTCGCCAGCGCGGGCCGCTTCGATGGTGGCATTCAGGGCCAAAAGATTGGTTTGCGATGCAATGTCGTTAATCAGATTAACAACGTCACCGATTTTTTGTGCGGCCACAGCCAGACCTTCAACCTTTTGGTTGGTTTCACCGGCCTCGCTGACCGCCCCCTGAGAAATTTTGTTGCTCTGCGTGACCTGGCGGCTGATTTCTTCAACGGAGGCGGACAACTCTTCAGCGGAAGAGGCAACCGTTTGAACATTGACGCTGGCTTCTTCCGACGCGGCGGCGACAGAGGTTGCCTGTTGGCTGGCTTGTTCGGACGTGGTTGACACGGTTTCTGCCGATGCTTGCAGTTCTGATGCGGCTGAACTGAGTGTTGAAACAACGCCCATGACGCTTTCTTCAAACGAATCAGCCATATCCATCATGCCCTGCTTGCGCGCGGCTTCTGCTTTGGCGTCGGCGATGCGTTGGTCTTCTTCTGCCTTGGCTGTGGCCCGACGCCGTTCTTCAACGCGCTCGGCTTGTTCTTCTTGGGCCTGTTTTTCAGCGATGCGTTGCTCTTCTTGCAGGCGATCATTGTCAATCAGGCTGTTTTTGAACACGACGACGGTGCGGGACATATCGCCCACTTCGTCGGGGCGATCAGATTCTGGAATGTCCACGGTCCGATCGCCACCGGCAAGGTCCTTCATCGACCCGGCCAATCGATTCATCGGAGTTGTCAGCGTGCGGGCAAAAAAGTACCCACCGGCTGCGATAAGGGCAAAAATAATGGCGGTAGCAATGATCATATTATTGCGAACCCCGCGAACGGGTGCCTCAATCTCTTCCAACGTTTTGTCTGACATAAAAGCCCAACGAGTGCCGTGGAAGTCCACATAATCATAGGCCAAATCGACGGCTTCGCCGGTCTCATTAACTTCTTTGGTAATACCGTGGTTGCCGGCCAGTGCCGTTTGAACCACGTCAGATTCAATTTTGCGGGAAAGAATGGTTTGTTCTTCCGTGAATCGGTCTTGGCTGCGCATCAGGTTATCCGGACCAACAAGGAAGGTCCGTCCGGTTTTACCCAGGCCAACGGGGCTGGTCATAATGTCATTCAGCTCATCGACTGGCATTTGGAAAACCAGCGCGCCATCAAGCTTGCCGTTTTCATCGATCAGCGGCGTACCAATAAAGCTGGCCGGGGCGTCGGCACTGGGGCCATAGGGGCGAAAATCAAAGAAGGATATTTTTCCAGGTTGCGGATTTGACATCACCGCGCGGAACGCATTACCTAAATCTGTATCTTTCCATTCGCCCGTGTTCACATTCGTGGCGTAATCCAGCTCTTTGAACACGGAATAAATCAGGTTGCCCTTCGTATCGAACAGGAAAATATCGTAATACCCGCCTTGGCGTTGAAATGTTCGGATATAGGGATGGTACTTGGCGTGCGCGTCGGAATAGGTCGATCCATCCGGGGCAAAATCCAGATCTTCCTTTTGGCCCAAAGGGTTGGGGTTGTCTGTGATGTACAGCTTTTGCAGGGTTTCTGTTGGGTTGCCGGGCAATAAGCTCCAACCGATGGTAAAGTCTTCAATCGCGTGGATCAGCAGCGGATTGACGGCCTGCGTTTGGATATCATGCTCGATGGAAAGCAAATATCTCTCAAGCGTCGTTTTCCGTGATTCCATGACCGCATCAAGCTCTTCCTCCGCGACTTCATAGATGCCAATTTTAGCATCAATATAGCCCACAACGCCGACTGCGACAGAGGCAATAAAACCCGCGCCAACAATGGCGGCAGGCACACGGAACGCAAATTTGTGCCACGCAGAACCTGTAGTTTCGGGTTGAATTTCTGGTGTGGACTTGGATGTCATGGTTGTTCCTTTAAGGTTCACGTCATGAATGGCATAGCAATTTCGTATTCAAGTGAATTACAGGGTCAAGACATGAACACGTTACTTATTTTTTGGCCTAATGCTGAATGATTTTATAGTTTACTTGAAAGCCCATCTTACCTGTCAGTAAATTTGTAAGTAATTAGGGGTTTCCCGCCCCTACCTAGGGTTTTCCCCTATTGGCCAATTGCCAGCGGCGCCCTTATCGGATGGCGCACATGATAACCCGCAATGGCGCACAGAAACTATCCTGCCCTTGGCCCGTTGATCGGCGGTGCATTGCGGCGATTGAAACGGGCAACCTGATCGTGAACCAAAGCTTGCACGTCGAGCGCTCTCGCCGTTTCGATAAAACGGCTGCCGCCACGCTTCGTGAAACGAAGCGTTTTTGGTGCCGCCTGGGTGACTTGAACACCCGACCCCCGCATTACGAAAGGCGTGGGAAAAATATAAAAGCGTTTTAATTCAATAACTTATTCGGGCGCTGTCGCACACAAAACTTGAATAGAACGGCTTAAAACCGGACAAGATTGAATAGCGTTGGCACGTTTTGGTCACAGTGACATTAAGATTCACGGACCAATCAAACGTTCGATGTATCGATTTTAAAAGCACTTAGGCAAAAAGAAAGGCCCGGCGGACCGGACCTTTCAATTTTATGACCTTGGTCTTGTTAACGGGTTGCCCCCAAGGCCGGACTGTCTAAGTCTTTTGCACCGTAAGTCAAAACAAGCAATACTGCAATCATAAAACTTTCTAACAAGGGGGGGGTGCATCGTGCATTGGCGCTTAGGAATTGATTTGGGGACAAACTCATTGGGGTGGTGGGCCTTTGAGGTCGCGAAGGAAGGAAGCCGCTGGCAAGTTGTGCGATCCTTAGATGGGGGTGTGTTTATTTTCCCCGATGGGCGGGAGTCGGGCAAAGGCGGTCGTGTTGGTGACAGTAAGGCCGTGGCTAGGCGGGATGCCCGGTCTATGCGGCGCAATCGTGACCGCAAACGGGTCCGATTGGCAGCCTTCGAGTGCGAGCTGCGCGACCTTGGGCTGTTGCCCCCAAAGCCCAAAGGAGCGAAGGCGGTCAACCAACGCCGCAAGGAACCGAATCCGCCATGGGATGCTAACCCTTATCGGCTCCGCGCCGAAGCCATGGACCGGTCTCTGACTCCTCATGAATTGGGCCGCACTTTGCTGCACCTTGGTCGCCGCCGAGGGTTTCAGTCCAACCGCTTGGAACAGAGTGATGATGACGGCGGCAAACTAAAAGAGGCAATGGAGCGCTTGGAAACAGACCTTGGTGAGCAAACGCTGGGGCAATTTCTGTGGCAGCGCGTTTGTGACAGCGACACCGTTGAGAAACAAGGCGGCAAGGCGAAGGGCCTTCGATTCCGTGGCCATGATGAATTTTATCCAAGCCGGGCGATGTATGCGGCGGAGTTCGATAAGATTCATGAGAAACAAAAAAACAACCACACACTCACACCAGAACAATGGGACCGCTTTCGAAACCGATATGTTCTGTTTCAATGGCCGCTGAAACCCGTAGATCGGGGGGCGTGCGAGTTTTTCCCGAACGAAAGCCGTCATTGGCGTGACACGCCGATTGGTCATGATTTTCGAATTTATCAGGAACTGAATGCACTAAAATGGATTGATGCTGACCTGGGCGAACACGCCCTGGACCCAGAGCAGCGAACGGCAGTGCTTGATCTTTTGATGACTCGCGCGTCAGAGGTGAAGTTTACGGCGATCAGAAAACTGAAACGAACAGACAAAACACTGCTGTTTGCAGGGGCCACGCGCTTCAATCTTGAAAGCGATAAACGCAAAGGCCTAAAACCGCATGTGATCGGGGCACGGCTTGGTGCTGACCCGGCCCTACCTAACCTTTGGGCGCAGCGATGTTCCGACGCAGGGGATGACGGCGTTCTTGATGATATTTTTGAGCGCCTTCACACCGAGGCTGACACCGAAGAATTAAAAGCGAACTTATCCGACACATTCAATCTAAATGACGAGACAATCGTCGCGTTATTAAAAATCAGCGTTGGAAAACCAACAGCCAGCGTGTCGCGCCGGTTTATGGAAAGTATCGTCCCGGTGATGCAGCACCAAGGCTTGATGTACTGGGAAGCCGTTTCTGAACTTGAGAATGAACAAGGTGAGCGGTTCCACCATAGTTACCGGCCCGGATTGGGTGATCGGCTATTGCTGCCATACTACGGCGAAATTCTGAGGGGTTCCGTTCAGGGGGCTGATCCGAAGAATTTTTCCGCCGATAACCCTGAAAAACACTTCGGGCGCATCAACAATCCGACGGTCCATGTCGCCCTGAACAGTTTGCGAAAAGTGCTGAATGCGTTGATCGCACGGTTCGGCATGCCCACCGAAATTCATGTCGAACTGGGGCGTGATCTGAAAAACAGCCGTGATAAACGCGATAAAGAAACGGCGCAGCAAGCAAAGAACCAACGCCGGAACGAAGACATCCTAAAAGAACTCGCGCGCCACAAAATTCATCACCCCTCGGCGATTGATATGAAGAAAGTCAAACTCTGGGAAGAGCTAGGCCCGACGGAAATGACGCGACGGTGCCCGTTCACCGGCAAGAATATTTCCTTCGCGCAGTTGATAAACGGCGATGTTGAAATTGAACATATTCTTCCGTTTAAGCGAACACTGGATGATTCAATGGCGAACTTGACGGTCGCAATGCGGTCGGCCAATCGCCTGAAAGGAAATAAAACACCGTTCGAAGCATTTGCTGATGATCTTTATGAAAAAGACGGCATTCCCTGGGCCGAGGTTCGGGCCGGTGCGCAACGATTACCCGAACACAAGCGTTGGCGGTTCGGTGCCGATGCCATGAAGCGTTTTGAAAAAGATAACGACTTTATCGCCCGGCAACTTACCGATAACGCCCATATCGCCAGGGCGGCAACCCGGTATTTAGGATGCCTAAAAGGTGTGCAAAGCATTGTCCCAAATCGGGGTGGCTTAACCGCCATGTTACGGGGCAAATGGCGGTTAAACGGCATCCTTTCCGATGACAACAAAAAGACCCGCGACGATCACCGCCATCATGCCATTGATGCGGCTGTTATCGGTCTAACGGACCGAGCAGTTTTAAATGAGGTCTCAAAGCTGTCGGCTCGCGGTGCCGATGATCGGGTTAAAATAAAGATTCCCGATTTACCGGAACAAATCGAGCAAGACGTTCGAACCCGCGTTCCGGCCATCATTGTTGCCTACAAACCCGATCACGGTTGGCAAGGCGCGATGGTGAAAGAAACCGCGTATGGTTTTGTTGCTCAAGACCGCCGCGACCCCGACCTACCCGAACACAATCTTGTGGTTCGCAAACCGCTGACCAGCTTAACGGCGAAAGAGATAGAAGCCGTTCGTGATCCGCTTATTCGCGGTGCGGTTCGTGATCATGTAGACACAGCGAAACAAGGAGGTGCGACTCACGAAAAGGCCCTGGCGCAGTTCACTGAGAAAACCGGAATCAAGCGGGTGCGTATTCTCATAACCGACCAAACCGTCACGCCCGTTCCGTCCGCGCCGTACAAAGGGTATAAACCAGATTCATACGTTTGCTGCGATATTTGGCGTTTGCCAAAAGGTAAGGAAGGCCAGTGGGTAACGGGGCAATATAAGTGGGAAGGGGTTTATTGGCTATATGCAGAGGCAAGCGAGCTCGCACCAAAGCCAGAAACCAAAAAACCGCACCCAGCCGCTAAGTTTGTAACGCGACTGTTTAAAAATGATCTGGTTGCCTTCGACGATGGCGGCATGACGGTGGTCAGGCGGGTCGCAGGGTTTAGCACGACGAATAATAAGCTTGATGTTGTGTCCCACAATGAGGCGAACCCAAAGCAAACGTATGTCAGCATCAACGTCTTGGGTGCTCAGGGCCTTCGAAAACTTTTTGTGGCACCCGATGGCTGTATCAAGGGGTTACAGCGAGGCGGATCGTCATGATTGGCGGCATTGTCGAAATTGCCGACTCGGGACGTCACGTTTCGATCTATCGCGGCTTTTTGAAGGTATCTGATCAGGAGTCAGAATTAGGTCGGGTGCCGCTGGGCGACATTACGGCGCTTATCTTATCCGGACCGCAAATCACGCTCTCCAAGGCGGTCATGGTTGAACTGGCAGAACGCAAAGCCGTTATTGTGACGTCGGGCAGAAATTGGCACCCCATATCCATGACCCTGCCCTTTGGCGTTCATTTTGAAGCAGCAGGTATTTTAAATGATCAGATAAAACTATCGGAACCCAATCGCAAACGGATGTGGCAACAGATTGTAAAATGCAAAATAGGCAACCAAGCATGCGTGCTTGAAAAGCAAGTGCCAGATAGCCCGGTTGTGGCAAGTTTATATACGCTTCAAAAACGGGTTAAGTCGGGCGATCCAGATAACATGGAGGCACAAGCCGCCCGCCAGTATTGGCCCGCCTTATTGGGGGCAGTATTTCGCCGTGATCGTCACGCTGAGGATACAAACGTCTATCTAAATTACGGATATACAGTTTTACGGGCGGCGGCGGCCCGCGCGGTGTGTGGCTCGGGCCTCCATCCATCCCTTGGGCTTCATCATGGCAACCGGGTTAATGCTTTTGCTCTGGTTGATGATGTGATGGAACCGTTTCGACCTCTGGTCGATCAGGTTGCTAAACAAATATCGGAAAACACACAGGCGATGGGCCCCAATGAAAAACGCCAACTCGCGGCAGTTCTGCAAGCAGATATGATCATGGAGCATGGCGTCGCACCAGCCATGAACTGCATAACGCGCTTGGCCCAATCGTTGGTCAGGAGCGTTTCGGAAGGAAAAGCTGAATTGGCCTTACCAACCGTGCGTCCCGGCGATTTACTCGTGTGATGGCATGATTGTTGATCGCGACACTTGGATCAGTGGGTATCGCACAATGTGGTTGATGGTGATGTTTGATTTACCTGTTGTCGAAAAAGATGAACGCAAAGCCGCAACGGGCTTTCGGAATTATTTGCTCGATGAAGGTTTTCACATGGCCCAGTATTCGGTGTACTATCGATTATTGGACGGAAAAGAATCGGTGGTCGCAACAGAGCGTCGGATCATGGCAAAAATACCGCCCAGAGGCTCTGTTCAGCTTCTCGCCATTACCGATAAACAGTACGAAAACATGAAAGTTTTTAATGGTCGTGATCAAAAACCGACAGAAAAACCTAACCAGCTCGTTTTGTTTTAGGGCCATGCCGGTGCGATTTATAAACCGAAAGGCTGCAAACATCTTTAAAAATCAGATGCTTACAGCCTATCTAGAGCTTAGACATTCCGGCCTTGGGGGCAACCCGCAACGGTCAAACGCGCTGTGCCATTTAAAAGAATAGAGCTTAGACATTCCGGCCTTGGGGGCAACCCGCAACCATATTCGTAAGTGATAGTTGATTCAGCATAGAGCTTAGACATTCCGGCCTTGGGGGCAACCCGCAACCAAGCTTTTCTGACATGCCTTCAAGCTTGGAGAGCTTAGACATTCCGGCCTTGGGGGCAACCCGCAACCCAGGCCCACTCCAGGAGGGCAACAATGTCTTAGCTTAGACATTCCGGCCTTGGGGGCAACCCGCAACTGGTTGTTCGTTGTCACTACGAGATAAGTCAGCTTAGACATTCCGGCCTTGGGGGCAACCCGCAACGCTATGGCAGTGCGATAGTGTGGCGGAAATCAAGCTTAGACATTCCGGCCTTGGGGGCAACCCGCAACAGGGACGGAAAGAGGCAGCTTGACGTTAAAGCTTAGACATTCCGGCCTTGGGGGCAACCCGCAACCCTGCTACCAGAAAAACAAACGCCGCCACCAGCTTAGACATTCCGGCCTTGGGGGCAACCCGCAACTTCAAATTTGTGCAGGTTGAAATTGGTTGAAGCTTAGACATTCCGGCCTTGGGGGCAACCCGCAACCACACGAACACGATCACGCCTCATGGCACAAAGCTTAGACATTCCGGCCTTGGGGGCAACCCGCAACTTGAACAGCGCATTTGCCACCTAGAGCCATCCAGCTTAGACATTCCGGCCTTGGGGGCAACCCGCAACCTTGATCGCGGTTGGCATTATCGCCTTATTAGCTTAGACATTCCGGCCTTGGGGGCAACCCGCAACGACTAATCCCCGACACCCTGAGCACCCCAACCAGCTTAGACATTCCGGCCTTGGGGGCAACCCGCAACACGGCACGCCGTCACGGTCCAGCACACTGATGAGCTTAGACATTCCGGCCTTGGGGGCAACCCGCAACCTTAAAAACCCTCATGTGTTTCATATCTGCAAGCTTAGACATTCCGGCCTTGGGGGCAACCCGCAACAACGAACCGTTGCACGTGCTGCAATGATGTAGCTTAGACATTCCGGCCTTGGGGGCAACCCGCAACAAAAAGAAGGTGGACGCCCGATGCTCTACAAGCTTAGACATTCCGGCCTTGGGGGCAACCCGCAACGACGAACG
>Ga0222633_1000039_pt1 | contig 131913 bp, 110 predicted proteins | sample AntAcemetageno48_FD_179816 | JGI IMG/M metagenome (GOLD analysis project Ga0222633, IMG submission 179816) | Saline water microbial communities from Ace Lake, Antarctica - #48 | ecosystem: Environmental > Aquatic > Non-marine Saline and Alkaline > Saline | place: Antarctica: Ace Lake...
ATGACGATTGAACCGGGGAGGGGGGGTCGTCGGGGGCGCCATCGACGTACCTTGTAGTAACACGAATAGTACAACACGACAAAGAGCAAGGGGAGGGTGTCATCGCTTTACGTTCGTGCTCGATCTCGAATTGTTACTTTCTCACGCACAAAAATCTGCTGCGCATAAAAATCCCGTTTTTGATCGCCAAATGCCGCGTGGCTCCTCACCCACTTCGCGCGGCGCGTGACCGCCGGGCTGTGGGATTCTTTTCGCGTGTTTTGGAACGCCTGCGCGCGTACTAAGCTGCGTGCGTGTCGTGACGGAACTCGGAACGGAACCCTCTGCGCGATACGGTGCTTCGTCGGACCCGCGGTTTCTGGTGTTGTTGGCTTTCGAAAAGGTTACCCGAGTGCCCTCCTCGAAAAGCGCCCTTTCGGAACGGGAAACGCGAGGACGCCTGTCCCGTGCGCGCGCGTGCGGAGGACGGGAACTGGACCTTCCGTTACGGGAACGGTTTCCCGCACCACCGCACCACCGGTGTGTACTATTGACAAACTCCAGTACGACCGGTAGTAGCTATGGTTCCACCCGCGCCCTCGGACTCCGCGGGCGGGTCCACGCACGCGGCAGGGGATGACGTTGGTGCCAGCGACGGCCCCGCCAACACGTTCGCGCATGCGCATCAACAAGCGCACTTCCCTGCGCCCGGTGGTACCGCCGGCGGGTTCACGGCTCAGCCGGCGCATTCGCACGGCGGGGGAGGCATTGGCGGAGGTGGAGGTGGAGGAGGTGTGATGACAACACACACACAGCAGACACAACAACACGCCACCACCCAACCCTTCCTCCCCGCGGCGCCCGCGCACAGCATGCAGAACAGCGTGTTCACCGCTCGGCGGTGGGACCGGGCGACCGGCTCGACCTCCACGGTGGGCGCGTCGAGAGCGCGCAATCGCGTACCCGAGACCAGGGAAGACAGCGCGGGGGATTCGTGCGGGGGGGACTTTTCGAACAACACCGGGGACGGACCGGTGGACAGCACCGAGGCGCAGCGGTTCGATTGCGACAGACGGGGGGACGGGCACGGTGACGCGAGGGACGTTAAAAACGAAATTGGATACGCCTCGGAGGATGACGGCGAGGAAGTAGAGGGAGGGGCGGCGAGAGCAGCGACCTCCGGGTTCGGCACAGTGAGGGATACGTATCAAGGCCCCCCAGAGGTGGACAGCGCACCGCCGAATTCGTTTATGGTACGGGCCTTTCCCAATCGCCACGTTCCGCCTGCGCGATTGCCCATACTCTTCCTGCGAAGGGACTATTACTATGGAGTACAGGGCCTTCCCTTTCCAATCCCGGATATACCAATCCCGGATATACACATCGAGACTGACGCTTTTTCTGTTACAAGCAGGGCATCGGCGACGGGTTCGCGGAAACGTCGCCCGTCGGGTTTCGCGTCGGCGGGTTCGGAGGCGGGGGCGGGTCGGTTCCCGCGACGGCCGGCGGTTTCGCGGTGGGCGGGGACGGGCCTCCGGGCGCGAGCGCGCGCCGAGGCGGGTCATCGCGCGGGTCAGCGGGCAAGCGCAGAGCCGGTGCTTCCCACAAGCCGAGCTTGGTCACCCCCGCTGCGGGGGGGGGCGGTACCGGCGAATCCGGGGACGCGACTGATCCGGGCGATGCGTACGCGCCGCCGCTGCCTCATAGCGGGAGGTTCGCCATTAGCGGCCCGGCGTTCAGCGCGCCCGCGACGAACCCGCCCCCCGTCCCGCTGTTCCACTCCGCGCACCAAACGCCTCGGGAAATAAACTCCCCCGTCCCCGCCGGCACCGCCGCCGCGGCGCGCGCGCTGGCCATCGCGGAAGCCGAGGGCGAGTGCGAGGCGCACCGGTTCGCCGGGCTTGGCGGGATGGACATTGGTTTAGGTGATGGGTTTGATTTTCCAAATCACGACGAACACGGGTACGCGCCCGCGTACTCGGAGGAAAACAGCGGCGAGTTGGGAGGGGTCAGAGGCGGCGGGGGGGGGGCTGGCGGGGGCGACCACACGTGTGGGGTCGAAACCCGGCCGTCAGGGCGACCGCCGGGCGACCGCCCGCCGCACAGGCAGACAGACGTGAGGCGTGTTCGTGCGGAAAGCGGCTCGGCCGGCGGCCACGTACCACCCAACCACACCGCGCGGCCGGCGGTTTCCGGGGCGACGCCGTCGCAAAATTTGTCCGGCCGTCGCGGAGGGGTATCCGCCGGCCCGGCGGACGGCGCGCTGGACATCGCCGGCGGCGGCGGGCGGTCGGTCGGCAACGCCGAGATGACGCAACACGGCCGTCCGACTTTTTCCGCATCCGTGGGCGGCGGAGGGTTTAGCATGCACAAGAACGGAAACGGTGGGCAGCAACAAGCCGTGGCGATGCTCGGCAACTCGGACGAATCCGAGGAGGACGGCGAGGAGATCGGCTCGCGGCCGGGGGGGGGCGGCGGCGGGTTCCAACACGGGGACGCGGATATGGAAAACGACGACGAGTAATTCAGGCGAATTCGCGTGCGACACCACAGGGACACGCACGGTTGCGTTGCACGCGTAAACGGCCACACTTTTACAAATAATACCCCAAGCGGTACGCGCGTCGGTACTTGCGCCAAAAAAAGGAGTCACTCCTTTCGCGTTCCAAACACGACGGCCCATTCGTTTTCTGTTTCTACTCGCAAATCGTCGATAAACGGCGCGCACGCCAGGAGCACCTGCGGCGTCTGCGTTGTTAGCACGCCTGATAAACACACTCGTCCTTTGGGAGTGCAGAACTCCGCGAACAACGGCGCCAGCGCTAAAACCGGTCCCAACAAAATGTTCGCCACCACGACGTCGAATTTCGGCTCTCCCTTTTTCAACCCGGGCGGAAGCGCCCCGCCGTTCGGGGTTCCGTCGGCCAGGTAGGTCTGCATTTTCGTGTCCACGTTATTTAACCGAGAGTTTCGCATCGCAGCCTCCACGGAGACGAGCTCGTTGTCCACCCCGGCCGCGCTTTTCGCGCCCATCAGCAAAGCGCCTATCGCCAAAACCCCCGAGCCGGTGCCGAAATCCAAAACGCTTTTTCCCGAAAGTTTTTCCTCCACGAGCCACTTTAAACACAAGCGAGTGGTGGGGTGTTCCCCGCTGCCGAACGCCAGGCTGGGTTCCAGAATCACGTTTATCGAGTCTTTATCAAGGTCTTCAGGCTCCGTGCCTTGTTTCACGATCCACAGCCCATCCGCGACCTCCACGTTTTTGAACGAACGCAAAACCACGCCGACCCACGCGTCGCCGGCGATTGTTTCGGTTTTGTAACTGAATGTGGCGCACAGGATCTCCATCGTGTTACGCATGATTCCCTCGATGTCCGCCCCTTGGGCGAACATCACGGTGACGTCACACGTGTGCCAACTCTTCGTATCACCCGCGAACACTTCCTTTTCCTCGGCGGTGCCCGCATCGGCATCCTCCACGACGCAACACGTCGCGCCCAAGCTCAAAAGCACATCCTCAAGCGCCCCCACATCCGCGCGGTCAAGCCTCGTGATCCGGATGCAATCCACGGTATCGTTCTCGTTGGCTGACGTTACCAACGCGTTGGCGAACGCGGGGCGGCCGCGGAGACGCGTACGAGTTGGGCGGTCGCGAGCGCTGCTGAGCCATCGGATGTGTCGAGGACCGATGGCACCGTCGGCGGTGGATGAAAACGCGAACTGCGTCGGAAGCGCTCGTCGCGCAACCGACGCCACGGACACGACGCCTCGGCTCACCAAGTACGAAGAAGGCGTGACACGCGCGAGGCGGTGCAGCGCGCCACGCGCGATTCCGCGGGCCAGCATCGGGGCTGTGGTGCGCGAGGAATGATGGGGCGTAGAGACGAATTTGTTTCTGATTTTGGTTTTTTTTTTACTTTTGGTTTTTTGGTCTCGCTCTTGCTACTTCCGCAGCGATGAAAAGCTCAGGGTATGCGCACGACGTTTGCACACGCGCACGGAGCGCGACTCGCACGTTCCGCCACACTCGCAAATAGTCTCGAGTTCGCGCGCTTACGGGTTGCCTCCCGGCGCGGGCGGCTGGAACATGCCGTACCCAGCCGCGGCGAGCGCCGCGGCCGCGGCGGCTTGCTGCATCGCCGCTTGTTGCTGCTGGGTGGGTCCCGGTCCTCCCAGGCCTCTGCCGCCCGGTCCGCCTACCGGTCCTCTTCCGCCGGGGCCGGGGCCCGGGAAGGCGCCCCTGGAAGGCGGCGCTCCGTACCCCGCCATCGGACCTCCGATGAAGCCGAGCATCGGCGTTCCGTAGGGGGGGTACCCGTTCATCATGAACGGCACACCCGCCGGGTACTGTTGGCTTTGGAAACCGCCCATCTGGCCTTGCATCATCATGGGCGGTTGCACGGTGGGCGGCGGCTGCGCCGGTTTCTTGCCGAACGAAGGCACGAACGCGCTGGCTTTCGCGCTGAGCGAAAACGGTCGCGCGGTGGCGCTCAAAGTGGAGCCTTGCGGCTTGTCTTTGTCCGGGCCGGCGGCGGGCGCGGGCGGGGGGGACGGCGACGGAGACAGCGAGGTCCTCGTCTCCACCTGTGTGGCGTCCAGCCCGCCGGTTTTCGGCGCAGGCGGGTTGGGTTTGGGAACGGGCGGCGAGCCCGAGCGCCGGCCGGGCGTTTCCTTGTCCGCCAGCGCCCTTGGGATAGGTAAAACAAAGTGTCAGTCTTGAGTCGGCGAGTGTGGGTGTACTGTATATCGCGATGTATGGACAAACAGTCACCAGCGTTAAAGATAAAACAGTGCGCTTGTGACGTACGGACGCAGTTGCCAGTACCTGTAAATGTACGGCCGTAGTAAACAGCAAACAGTCGAAGAGGGGCATCAAACGTGGAGGCGGGATTTGGGAAAGCCCCAACGCGTACCTGACCCCTTCCGGGACTTTCGACGAGCCCCACGCCGGTTTGTGGGGAAGCGCGCCGCCTCCTTTCGTGAGCAAGGTGGTGTTACCCGCGTGTTGGCCCCCGGCCGCGGCGCCGGTGCCCACCACGGCGCCATACAAGTCTTCTTCGTCGTAATCAACCGTCACCCTTTGTCCGCGTTCTTCCTGCATGTGCACGTTCGTGGATTGCAGGTTTTGGATCTCCCTCGCGATGCGCGCGGCTTCGCGCTCCGTGATACCGCCGCTCCCGCCTCTCTGAACCGCCGTGGTGTACACTAACTCGTCGAAGGAGGTGTCCACGCCGAACATCTCTTTGTTCGCCGCAAACTGGTCCCACGCGCCGCCGGCGCCGGTTGCGTTTTGCGCCGAGGAAGCCCACCCCCCTTTGCCCTTCCCGGACTTCATGGCCGGGTCTTCCAGCAAACCGCCATTCGCGGGCCCCCCCGCGTCGCTCCCGCCCATTCCCTCCTCGCCCGCTCCGGGGGTCCACGCCACGAGGGTTCGTTCGAACCTCTCGTTTTTTGAAATGCCGCCGTCGGTGAACCCGTCCGCGTTTGACCGGGACGGCCCGACCGCGAGGTCAGTCATGCCCACGTCGCTCGCCTTCAGGGAGACCAAATCGGCAACCGCGATTTTCATCACGTCAGCCGGCTTGCTTCGTTGCGCCCGGCCAGCCTTGGTCGCCTTGAGCTCGGCCATGCGCACGGTGAACACGAGGTCGTCCTTTTTCCACTGCGTTTGGAGATTTTGGGGAGGTGGGGATCGTGAGTTTCGAGCCATCGGAGATGGGTGACGCAGGTGACGCGATGACGCAGGTGACGCGATGACGCAGGTGACGCGATGACGCGATGACGCAGGTGACGCGATGACAGGTGACGCGATGACGTTGAAGTGGGTGGATAGGAACGTACCTGCGCATCGGACACCGACGCGGAGTGGAACACGCCTTCGTACACGTCACCTGATTTGAGCTGTGGGATTGTGGTAATGAGATATGGGGCGATGATACAAAGCATGGTGATAGGGTTGGATCGGTCAGCCGATTGTCGCGCGCGGGCGCTTCTGTGATGAAAACGCGGTGTGATCGATCGAAATGAGGGTCGTGGCCACGCGGGATCGTTGGCGCGGGAGCAAAAACGGACACCCGATACGCACCGTTACTTCGACGTTGTACCCCACGAGTACCTGCGCCACGAACGCCAGGCGCTCGCGCGCGGCAACGACACCGGGTGGCGGCATCGTGGCGTCGACCGATCTGCGTGCGATCGCGCGATCGAGCTCAAGACTTTGGCTGACGATTCCCTGAGGCACGTCACCCACCACAGGAGAGGGGTCACTGTCTCGCACTGAAAACGCGAAAGACCGGTCGTGTAGTTGACCCCGTGACACCCTCCCTCAGTGTCGCCCCTTGGCGCGCACGTCGGATTGGCGCGCTAGATGGGAACCACGCGGGGATAAACAAGTCGTCTTGCGATAAGCAAACAGTCTGATGAAGTTCGAAAAAAGAATTTTTTGGCCAGAATTGCAGGTTCTGTGGTTTCATATTTTACATCGCTTTCATCGGGGGTCGCAAACGCCTACCGTATCAACGCGTGTTTGATTTCGTCGTAGCACACGAGCTGGATGACGATGACGGCGCTGACGTGTGCCAAGCGTTCCGCCCACCCCGCGTACAAACCGGACCAGCCCAACTCCATCGCCGTTTCCACTATTCCCGGTCGCTTTTTGGACGGGTACTTTTTCGAGACGGGCACCTCCAGCGCGCTTCCGCTTCCTTCCTCTGCTTCGTTTCCATCCACCGAGTCGTTTCCACGCACAACACCCTCGATCGCTGCGAACTCGAGAATGTTTGCGTTGTCAACAGTCTGACTGTTTGCGGTGTCAACAGTCTCACTTTCGCTTTTCCCACCCCCGCTGCCTTTGTTGATCACGCTCATTAGGGTATCCCCCGGCTGCGACGCTAAGGACGCTAACAGCGCCGCGAGAAACGACGCTGGAATCTGCGCCACTAACGGCGAGGTAAGGGTTTCACTTAAGTGCGTCTCCATAAACGCGAAAACCCCGGTGCCGCCTGCGTTTTCGCTCGCCGCGGCTAAAAAAACAGCGAGCGCCGCGGACGCGTCCCTTGAATACCCAACCGCCACGTCGTACGTCGCTAATTGAAACATGGAAAACGGAATCATCTTCGCGTAGATCGGGGGCAGGGAGTTCGCGAGGCCGTCGAGGCCTTCTTCCCTGAACAAGCGTTTCACGGCTGCAAACGCGTTCGGAGCGTACCTTTTGTCCGCGACCATCTTGATGCGGGTTTGTTCCAGGGGAAGCAACGCAAGCGTGGCGATCGATTCCGTCGCCGCCGCCGCTAGCAACAACGTCAACAACCGGTGATCGTGACACCACGTCGCGATATCCGGGTTGTCGGATTCAAGAAAAGCCTGTTTCAAGTACTCGAATCCGCCGTACTTAAACGCGCCGTGTAACAGGAAACCGAGCATGGTGTTCCCAAGACCCCGGGCCAAAACGCCTATTCCCTCTTCGTCGACTAGAAGTTTCATCGAATCGAAAACGCCGCCTGACCGTGCGAACTTCTGTGGGTCTTGTTGTACCCGCGTTTTCACCACATCAAGCGGCACCGCGCCCGCGTGGGACACACACGCACCGACCCCACCCGCAGCCGCGTACTTCGCAAGCAAAGCGCCGGTCATCAAGGAGGCGACGCATTGGATTTTGTGTCCATGTCCTTGTCCTCGGCCGTATTTATTTCGGTTGCGCGCCGCGAAGGCGTGCTTCGCCCGTTTCCGGAACCCCAATCCGCGGTCGTGGGTGACTCGCAGCCCACAGTCGGATCCGAGCGGCTCGCAACGCCTGGACGTGGACGCCACGGCCGTTGGGCGCGCCCAGCTCGCGAGACCGGTCGCCATCCTCCCGCGCCTCGTGTAGTGGAAAACGGAAAGGACGCACCGGCGGGATATTTTGTGACTCATCCAAAAACGAAACGTGACTCGGCAATTCGCCATTGCTGCCAGGCCGGGTGAGGTGGCAGGCCGAGGGCGACCCGAGGCGGGAGGTTTTGCGAACGCGTCGTGGTCGTGATGCCATTGAGTACCGCGCGTGCGCAAACCGCGAGACCTGTGGCGGTGTGTCGTACGACGTGTCGGACGAGGCAAACACGAATTGTATCTTCCAATGGTTCGGGTGGTTCGGGCAAACCAGTTGTACGACAAGTGCTGCGAGTTAATAAGCATCATTCGTCACGGCATCGTCTAGCCACCCCAACACACGCGCGCTTCGGCGACAACTTCAACGGCCGGAGCACGGACGACGACGGGTACACCGCGGACACACCCGACGCGCTCGCGGCGACGTGCCCGTTACCCATGAACATCGAAATAAAAGGCGACGTGCCGTACTCTGAGGCGAGCAGGCGGTACCGCCGGACGGTGTTCACGAACGCGGATTGGTTACAACACAGAAGCAACACGAGGTTGTTTGGCAACTTGTCTGGGACGTTCACCTCAGGTGTGGTGCGAAGTTTAGTCACGGAAGTAACTGCAGTGGCCAGTCTGGGGTTGTTGTGCTGTGTGTGGAACGGCCTGATAGGCGGTTTCGAAGATTTCCATGACGTGCTTCACGCCCCGGCGTTTCCCAACATCCACGAAGTGTTCCTAGCCAGGTTACCCGCGTTGCCGTTCACATTGGCGTCACCAGCGCTTGGGTTACTTTTAGTGTTCAGAACCAACGCGAGCTACGCCAGGTGGGTGGAAGCCAGAGTGGCTTGGGGCCGGGTGGTGAGCCACTGCCGCAACGTCATGCGGCAGAGCGCGCTGTGGATTTCAATAAACCCAGACGCGAAGGTACGCAGTGCATTTCCCAAATCCCTCAGACTGTTTTCCAATACCTGTGGTACAAGACTGACACTTTGTTTTACCTACCTCAGAGCAGCATCCAATTCTCGAGCTCGTCTGAAACGAGTTTTCCCGTGGATCAAACCATTTCAAACGACCAGCACTTACACAAAATAAGGTGCGCCACGTGGAGTTTCACGCGGTGTCTTGCGAACCGAGTTTCGGGGCCTGAGGACGAAATGGCGTTACAACGGGCGTTACTCACGCGGCTGGATGCATCTTCCGCGAACCGATTACTCCGGGCGCCGAACCGCCCGTTACAGGCGCTCGCGGATTTGGGCCGCGCCATGAACGCGTTACCGGTGGATGAAAAACGACGGGTGGAGATGGACAAGAGCGTTATTTTGCTAGGCGACGCCTTGGAAACGTGCGAGCGGATATTCACCTCGCCAGTGCCTTTGGTGTACACCAGGCACACTGCGCGGTTTCTTTCGTGCTGGCTGTTGCTGTTACCCTTGGCCCTGTGGGAGCCGTTCGGGAGCAGTTGGAACCACCTCGCAGTGGTGCCCGCGTCGACGCTCGTGGCGATTTTCTTTTTCGGAATCGAGGAACTGGCGGTGCAACTGGAGGAACCGTTCAGCATCCTGCCGCTCTCAAAACTGTGCGACAACGTCTGGGACGGGGGCGTGGAGCTTTACCAGGAACAGTGGGACGGGAACTCGGCGCTGGGGACGTCCTCGCCGATCACGGAAAACGCCGCGGCGGAGTTTGCGGAGAGCGTGCGATTGTGAATATCATGAAGCGCGCGTGACGATTTTTTCAAGTATTCATAGAAGTATCATCATTAAAAGAAGCTTTGTTTCTCGTCACTCGTACCTCCGTTGTGTCGCCCCGCGTCCGCGGCGTGCGCGTTGAGGCTCATGGTTTGGCTCCCGGACGTCACGGGCGGTCGCGTGGAGGGGGTTCCGATTTCGTGGGAACTCACCAGACCCTCCTCACCTTCCGACCCTTCCATTTCCAAATCAACGTAGCTGCCCCCCATCGGCGCGACGCCTGCCAAGCCGTCCCGCACGTTTCCCGTAACCGCTCGTTTCGAAGCGCTGACTCGTGTGCGAAAGAACTCGTCGTTTCTTTGGCGGTTACCGCTCATGATCTCGCGATCATAAGCACCACCGCCTCCTTCGTACTCGCCTCGGTTCGTCAAAGCAGTGGCGAGCTGTTGAATTTCTTTTGACGCGAGGAACCCTGGGGGCAGGGGTCCCAGTCCTAAGGTCTCGACGCCTTCGTTCATGCGCATGAACCTCGGATCGGGGGCGTGCCCTCCAAACCCAGCCCCGGTGAACGACGACGCGCCGACCTGTCCGGTCCCAACGGACCTGGCGAACGCCAGCGCGGCGAGTCCTTTTTTGCGTCCCTCGTTCCGGTCAGAGTACTTTGGCAGGTTTCGCTCTTCAGGCGGAGGCACGGGATACGAAACCCCGACGTCGGCGCGGACGGTTCGTTGCGGAACGTCGTTCTTCGGTCTCCCGAAAGGCGCGGGCCACAACGGCAAGTTACGCTTCGGTTCCGGTTCGGACGGGGGATGGAAACGAAGCGCATGCGTGACGGAAGGAACAGGTTCAACTGATTCGGCGTCGTGTCCGTCTTTGTCGAACGCACCGCCGTCGTCCCGAGGTTCCGCGAAAACCCGCGCCATCTCCGTCTCCGTGGCGTTCAGCACGCCGAACGGGTTACCGCGTACGTCACCGCCTAGCTCCGACCGTGCCTCGGCAAAGTTCTTCTCCCCGGGGCCCGACCCTTTCTCGGAAGGCGACGTGTTTCGCCCAAACTCCAAACGGATTTTCTCGTGCCTTTCCAGGAGCTGCGACGTAGCGCCGGGGACGTGCGACGCGTTCGTTTCCCGCAGCAACTCGTCGCGCGTCAGCTCGCCCTCGCTCTCTTCCTCCTGCTCCTCCGCGCCGAACACCCCGGCGTCGCGCAAGGCGGACTCGTCGTCTGAAGAAAGGCCTCCTGCGTAGTCGCCGCGTTTGAACCGTTCCGCGTTGGCATCGCCGACACCCGCCGCTTTCTCCCGCAGCTTCTGCATCTTGAACTGCTCGAACTCCAGTTCGAACGCAACGGTTGGCTTCCCGGGTGCGTGCGCGTCCACCTGGTCTTTCGGGACCTTCACCGCCTTGCCCGTGCGGTTGGGGTTGTTGTACTCGGGGGCTTTCGTGGGGACCCACCCTTTTTGGTGCGCCAACTGAAGCGCTTTCGCCTTGCGGCTCGCGCGCTCCAGAGGCACGCGGATTTTCGCCTCCCGAAACGGTACCAGCGCGCGCGGGTTGTGCCAGTTCGGGGGCTCACCCAGCATCCGCCGGTGGTGGGACGTTTCCGCTTCGTGCGAAAGAGGGGTTGGTTTTTTGGCGCGGTGAGTCCTTTTTTGTAAGTCCGACTTTTGGGTCAGACGGTTCTCGTCATCCGAAAACCCGTCCCCGTCCACCCCGGCTTCCTCAAAAACTCCAAATCGCACCGGTCCCAACCCAGCGCCGTTTCCACCGTACCCGCGAGGCGGCGCGACACGCGGATTGCCCGATTGTTTGGGCGACACCGACAACGCTTCGCTCTCCGCGTCGCTTCCTTCGTAATCGGTTTTGTCCACCACGCGATGCGTGTCGTTTGTACCCGCGCGGATGGATATCTTCGCCGTGGACCGACCCGCGAGCTCGCGCTTCGCGTCCTCCAGGTGCTTGGACATGTGCAGCGCACGCTTCGCCTGAGGGTGAGAGAAATGAGGTGAGATAAGAAGGGATGGACACAACGAGTCAGTAACCGGGATTCGTGTTTTATGTTCACTTTTTCACGTAGAGTGACGCAGAAAAAAAGCCTGCAGATTTCAAAAATCTCGGGCCACGACGATGCTTTCGGTGCGCCTTCCCTGGATCGCGCGCCTGGAGTAACCCGCGCGTTTGCCGTTTGTTCAACCCGTCAAGCACCTGCCGTACCGTGATTTGTTCCTCAGTCAGCTTGAGTTTCCCCAAGTCAGTGCTGGTGAAGTCCCATCCGCCCGTTCGCTGGTCGTCGAAAAAAGTCGGTCTTCGTCGGTGGCGACCCTCGGTGCCCGCGTTGCTGGGCAGGGAAGTCACGCCGGGGGCCCGGGGGCCGACGCCGCCGCGCTTCACGCGCATCGCCTCGTCGGCGCGAGGACAATCGTGAGGGACCCTTGGAAGGTGCTGCGATGAGGGCGTCGCGCTACGAAGTGAAACGGTTGCCCGTCGTTGCGCACCGTCGTGGCTCATTCGCGGCGTTGGCCGATACCATAACTGAACACCACTCACCCACAGACAGAAATTTGGCAACGACTGCTGCTCCACTACTACGACCCGCGCGTCTCCTACGGGCGGAGCGCGCGGAGTGGGGAGTCGCGCGCATGGCGGGCTCGACTGACCCGCGGCGGACGGCCGCGCGAGGCGACCCTTCGTGGGGCGAGTCCTCGAGCCAGGGCGCGAGTTCCTTGTACGACGACGACTCCACGGTTCCCGAGGAGGATGCTTTGTACAAACACGGCGTGGGGAACGCGGGGGATGTTTCCGAGGAATCTTCTGGGTCGGACCAGGAGTGGGACGAGGAACGCGGGGGTCCTCCCGGTGGTGGGTACGGTACGTCATCTGAAACAAACCGCACGACACGTGTATTCAGTCCGTCCAGGACTACGCGGTTCCGCCCGGTGGTGGCTTCGCGTGTCTTTCCAAGAATGAAAGAAATGTCCGCTTCCCTCCGCGATTCGACTCGCAGTCGCACCTGTAACACCCCACTCACCCTTTCTCCCACCCTGCCCATCCCCCCCCCAATCAACCCGCAGGCGCGTCTCCTGAAAAGGAACCCATGCTGGGCGGCACGCAAAGGACGGACACGAAACACGCGCCGTCCGGCTCGGTCAGGGACGGGGGCGGGGGCAGAAAAAAGCCCAAAGCATCGCGAAACGGAAAACCACCCGTCAAACAACAAAAAACAAAATCCTGGTTCGCGTGGGGTGACCAGTCTTCCGGGTCCGACGGCTCGTCCGAAAAAGTTCCGAAAGTATCGCACGCAAGGGAGGCTGAGTTAACAAGGAAAGCCCAAGCCCGGGATACCTTACGACGCAAAGCGGAACGGCGCTTGTACCGCCCCGCGAGTTTCGTGCTTCTGGGCAAGCTCTCGTTGATGTGGCTGGGGTTGATTTTGCTAACATACGCGTGTATCTTCCTATCCGCGCTGGTTTGTTTCCTGAACCCATACGCGGTGGTTTTAGACGGGTCACTGGAGTACTTGTGGAGCGTGGTGTGTTGTTTGTCCCTGTTAGGCGTCCCGAGCATGCTGACGCACCTTTGCGGGTACGTGTTCCTACCCCCGGTCTGGCCCGAACAGTTCCCCGAACGGGAAAAGGTTTTAGAGGAACTGGGAGGGTGCCTTCTTTTCCGGTTTTATCACGTGAGGGGGCTAAATCGGCCGCAAGCCACGAAGCAAGCGGTGGATACCGCGGTGGAGGTCTTGTCAAGAACACTGCCCAACACGCTTTGGGAAGTGGAGGTCGTGACGGATCGCGAATTGTTTTTGGAAAACGCGAGCGTCAAGGAGTTTGTTTACCCGGAAGGACGGGTGGGACCCGGCGGCCCGGGGTGGGTTTTGGGGTCGGGGAGGGACACTTTGATACGGAAATCGTGGTTTAGAAGCGCATTTGATAGGATGGCTGGTCTGTTTGGGGGACTGGATGGAACCGTGTCTAGCAGCAACACTGGCAGCAACACGTCGCAAGTCACGCCGTGTCAGTTGCTTTCGTACGCCGTGGAGGTGAGCGCCGCCGGGTGGGGGGACTGGGTGGTGCACCTCGGTCCGGATGGGATTTTGAACCAACGGGCGGTGGACGCGGTGCTGGTGCACTGCGCGCGGGAAAGCCGGCTTTCCGCGCTTGCTAGCTCATCGCAACCGCGAGCGCGAAGATTGGCGCAAGGCTCGGTGATGCCCGGGATCACCCGGACGGCTAACTCTTTAGACGGCGGCGTCCCCACCATGGCGGCCTGGCCGCCCGCGATGGCGGAGGTGCTTCGCGCGGGGGAAAGCGCGGGGGCGACGCACTTGGCGTACAGCCGGGGGACGGTAGGGCCCGCGTTAGCAGCCTCGCCGGGGCGGTTCTTAGTGGTGCCGAACGAGATGGAGCGTTTGGTGGGGTGGTCCGATGACGGCACGCCGCCGGGCAGGTACGGCCTTGGGGCTTTCGCAAATCCAACGGCCACTGTTTACCGCCCCTCTTTGACGTCCACGGCCGTCACTAAAAGGAAGCATCCTACATACAGCACAAACGCACTGTTCGGCCCGATTACTCTAAGTGCCCTGTTCGGCCCGATTACTCTACCCAATCCCCCATACCGTGCACTCAAGACTGACCTTTTTCTTTCCCACTCGCAGCGAGCACACCGCGTTTGCGCTGCGGTGCAAACACCGCGGCGCGCAGTTCGCTTGGCTGGACGCGGGCGTGCACGTCCCGGTGACCAAAGGGTTTTGGTCGTTGTTCAAACAAAGGGCTAGGGAAAACGCGGCGCTTGCGCAACTGCTGATGGAGGACTCCAGCGACCTTACGAAAAGACTGGACCCCACCACGCAAACCATGTTGGCCACGACGTGCGTCTCGTCCGTGTTTGCGAAACTCGCGTCGGTGTGGTACGGCCTTGGGCGGTTCCCAAATCCAGGCACTGTTTCTGCCGCCCCTCTTTGAGTGCACTACTCGTGATGTATGTGGCATTTCCAGTACTAGTAACAGTTACCAGTACTGGTAACTCTTACGAATACATCAAAAGTGCCCTGTTTTCCCATAAAGCACACCCACGGACTCAAGACTGACACTTTGTTTTACCCATCTCAAGCGTCTCTGTGGCGCCGTTTATCAAGCACGCGGGGACGCGGGAGGCTTTTTTCTTGGCGTGTTTCGTCGGCGCCACGGGTGCGTGTCAGTTTTTCATCTACGCAATCGGGTTCTACGTCAGCTCGGGCGCGCGGCACCTCGCCACCGGCGCGCCAGGGTACGTGTGCTACTTGCTTTTGTTCGCCGTGACGTTAGTTTTGGTGCCTGTGTTCAGTGCGTTTGAGCTACTGGCGGTTGTGTTTGCGCCGTTTTTCGCCGCGAAACGAACGAAAATCGAATCGAGTAACGCGAAGAAAGACGTGAACGGGTCTCCTCCTGTTCGGTCAGGTGGATCCGACAAGTCCGTCGGATCCGAAAAATCGGATGACCTGATCGGCAGCGACGGGGAGGTGCGGCGGTGGAAAAGTAGAGGGGGGAGCCGGCGCAGGGGGGACCGGGGGGGGTCGCAGACGTTCACGGCGAGCCTGGAGGAGGGAGGTTTTCTCGAGGAAAACACACCAGACGCGGCGACCGCGACGGCGCGCGCGGTTGCGGTGGCGGCGAACCGGCCACCCTCCCGAGACGTGTCCGAGGCTACCACAGGAAGGCCATCGCGAGCGCCGTCCTCGAGTTCTTCAGGGTTCAGTCGGCCCAGCAGCAGGGCGGATCGCTGGCTAAAAAACAGCGCGCCCGTCGCGAAGCGGTAGCCGATGTTACCCGAGATGTACTTTTTTGAATAAACTTCTACTCGTTCCCCTAGACTTTCCCGCGCTCGCTCACAACGACAAACACGACCGCATACGCGCCCCGCGCTCGCTCACAACGACACACACCACCGCATACGCGCCATGGTGTCCATGATCCCCCTTATGTCTCCCCCGCGGCGTCGCCCCGAGCCCGCCCAGACCCCTCCTCCGGAGCCTCCCGACACCGCGCTTCCGCGTCTCCCGAAGCCTCCTCCCGAGCTCGCGCTTCGGAGGCTTCCCGACGAAGCCTCACGTGGTTGCGCGTGGGACGAATACACCTCGTCCCAAGGGCACCCCTTTGCGTGCGCCCACGTTTGGGCGGCTGCACGCAAGGGACACGCTTCGACTTTGAAGTGGGCGCGCAAGACCGGTTGTCCTTTCGACGAGAGCTGCTGCGCGGGAGCGGCTCGGGGCGGGCACCTCGAGGTGTTGCAGTGGGCGCACGCCAAGGGGTGCCCTTGGGACGAGGTGACGTGCGCGGGAGCGGCGAGGAGTGGGAACCTCGAGGCGCTGCAGTGGCTGCGCGAAAAAGGCTGTCCGTGCTCCTCTGCAGCGGAGGGCGGTCACCTGGAGGTGTTGCAGTGGGCGCGTTTGCCGGGAAACGACTGTCCGTGGGACGCGGAAACGTGCGCCGCCGCGGCGCGGGGCGGGCACCTTGAGCTTCTAAAATGGGCGTGCACAAACGGGTGTTACTTGAGCCCCGAGACCGTCAACAGGGCGGCTTCGTTTGGGCACCTCGAGATTCTCCGGTGGGCGCGCAAACAAGGGTGCGTTTTGAGCGAAGTGACGTGCGAGCGAGCTGCTTCGTTCGGGCAGTTGGACGTCCTGAAGTGGCTACTCCTGGTGAAATGCCCGTGGGACTCAAGGACGTGCACCGCCGCGGCGCTGAGCGGCGACTTGGAAATTTTAAAATGGTTAAAACAGAAAGGCTGCGCGTGGGCCGAAGACACGTGCGCGAGTGCGGCGTTCGGAGGACACCTTGTTGTGTTGAAATGGTTGAGGTCAAAGGGATGCCCGTGGACATAGCAAACCGCCTTGGACGCGGCAAGGGAAGGACACCTCGACGTTTTCGAGTGGGCGCTGGGAAACGGCGCACCCGACAGAGTGTGGGGGGACGAGGACGAGAACGACCCCGTGGAAGAGTGGTACGTCGGGGGAACCGCGGAGAAGCCGCCTGTTAACCGGGAAGAAGACGAAGACGAAGAATCTTTGGGGGATGGTATGGAGACCCAAACCTCTCCGGCGGCGACGCCGCTGAAGCCAAAACACAACAACACGCCTACCCCGAAATTCACCACCCCTTGGTCAGGAGGCTCTGCGAAAAAATCGCCCGTGTTGTCGCCAGTGAAGACGTACAAAAGGAGGACGCCGGTGGGTACGCCCGGGTCGGCGAAACGCAAGACTATCGGCGGTTGCGATGAAGAAACGCCTTGCAAAAATCAAAAAAACGCCCGAAAAAGCGACGACGCCGGCGGCGACGATCCCGGAAGGACCCGCGCGGTGTTCGAAACGCGACGGGCGGAACTGGCGGTGCTCCGAGATGGCGATGCCGGGGAACAAGCTGTGCCAGAAACACAGGAGCGGCGGAGGGGCGGCGATGATGACGCCTATTGAATAGGATGAGTGATGAAAACGAAGGGAGACGCTCTATCGACGATATCCGTAGGAATGCGGTTCATTCTGCATAAAAGAATACACTACACTACTCCTACTTCGCCGCGTCGTCGTGTTCCGCGTATTGCCTGAACCGCAGTTTCACCAAAACAGGATCGCGTCGTCGCTGCGACGCCTCCTCTGGTGTTTGCGTGTGGTCCAGCTTGAAATTTTCCTCCTCGGCATCTTTTGTCCAGAACCACCAGTCGTTACCGAACCAATCAGAAAGTTCGGTCAACAGACCGTCCTCGACGATCTCGTCGGGTTGCTCCAAGAGTTTCATATCCACGCTGTGCAGGCGCGCGGCTCGGAGCTCCGCAACGGTGGGTCGTTCCCTGTCCCGCAAAATCCGTCTTCGCCGTTCGAAAAACGCCTCATCTTCTTCCAAGGCGTCTCTTCCGAAAATGGAAAAGAACGCCGAGTTTGAAAAGTCACTACACCCGCGGTACGCTTTCGTTTTCAAGCGCGCGAAGTACGAAGGTTCCTTTTTTACGAAATCAGCCTCTTCCTTCGCCGCGAGCGCTTCTTTTGCGAACCGCTGTGATTCCCGTTTCGCCAGCTCAATGGCCGCCTTGCCGATCCGGAGCCTGTGTTCCGGCTCCTGCGACGACGCGTGCCCGATGGTGAGCCGGTGAAGTCTTAACAAACCAAAGGTGGCGCTCTCGCCGGGGTCCAAAACGACGCACGCGTCGTCTGGGTGCTTAGGAGTCTTGCCCGTCATCGCGGTCATCTTCGTGCCTGGCATCGTGCCTGTCGTCGTTTCATGTAACGTGAGCTCGGAACTCGCAACGCCGCCGCTCAACACGTGCACGGCTTCGTCCATCTCGGTCTCGCGGCTGCTCTTCGCCGTGCCGACTAGGAACGTTCGGACCCGTCCTTTCCGCCGCACGCTCTGCGTCGCGACGCCGCTGAACACCACCGCGGCGGTTTTCGTGAACCCTTTTGTACCGCCAGAGTGCGCTGACTCCGCTGATTCCAAAGCAGCAAGACCTCTCTTGTTCTTCTCCGCCAGCGTTTTCACGCGCTCCCGGTGAAGCGTCTCCGCGCGCGTAATCACCGCTTCCGGGCCTGACTGAGACGCGGCCGCGGGGTCGTCGCCCCCGTTCGCGGCGAGCTCCACCAGCGCCACCACCCCGGCGCCGTGTGTCACGACTCGTAGCCCCCCAGTCGCGTCGTTTCCTTTGTGCACCGCGCTCATCAAGTCCATGAGCTGCGTGCGGTCATACACCGCTGAGTGTTCGTCGATCTCAAGTCCATACGCTCTTCGCGATATTTTCGCTAAGCGCCACTTCAAACGCGTGTGGTCGTGCGACGCCAGGTAGAAGTACTGACTGGTTTCGTACAAAACGTACCCGGCGTCGTCGTCGCGGACGGCGCCGTCGCCGCGCTTGTTGTCAACCGCGGCGTGCGTTTTCGCGGGCGTCTTGGAAGGCACCGACTTCTGTCCTCGCTCCACAAACGGAAAGTGCACGGGACAATTCTTGACCGTCTTCGCTAACGTCGTTCGTTTGCGGCGCGCGCCCATCCCGAAAACCGTACCCCCCCCCGAAGTAACGGGCTCCCGAGCGTTGTCGTAGCAGATACACCGCGGCCGTCCCTCGGCTTTATCCTTTGCGGTTCTCCGTTTGATCATATCCGCCATCGATTCAAACTTGGTATCGCTCGGTTCAATAACCCGCGTCTCGGTTTCCCTTACCTCCACCACGTTCCCTTTCGAGTTGATCAACTTGCGCCGCTGCGTGATCCTCTGTTGCGTCGGCTGCGGTTTCGGTTTCGGTTTCGGTGCAGGCAATTCGTATTCAAGTCGTTCTTCCTCCCTGTACTCGGTCCCCACGCGCGCGGCTTCGTTCGCGGTGGCCACGAAACTCGCAAACGCACCCGCGATTCGCCACCTGTTGCCGGGCGTTGAAAGGTTTCTCAGCGTAACCGCATTTGCCGTGGACGCCTGTTTTTGTAAAAGAAAAGTGTCAGTCTTGTACCTGATGGGCAAACAATGTGTTAGGATTTGGGAAATGCAATACTTACCTTTTTCTCACCCTCGATGACGTGCTTGCGCTGAAGCGCGGTCATCGCGGCGGTGCATAGCGAGTCGCCTCTCGGGTCCGCACTGGCGCCCAAGTCAGTACACCGCGCTGCAGCTCTCCAAGCGCCCCTGGAAGCGTGGGGCTTGGCGTCCCTTCGCGCCAGCAATCCAGAAGACGCGGCTAAGCGCGCTTCGATGACGGGGTCCAGTTTTTTGTCGAACACGACATTTTTTGAAAACCTCGGTTTCGGTAAAGGCGGCGCCGGTGTCTCCTGCGCAAATAGCGAGTTCAAAAGGCTTGACACCATCCCTGTAATACCCTCGTCTTCTTCGTCGTTTTCGTTATCTTCTTCTGTTTTGTCCTCCCACGCCTCCGCGTCGACTCCGTAGTATTTCTTTTTGGTTTTGATTTTTCGTAAAACTTCCCGGAGCTCGTCCGCGGTGACCTCCACGCCGTGCTTCTCCCGGAGCAGCTCGGCGACGATATCCACCTGCCCGTCCGTGAGCTTCATGGCGTCGTACGTGTCCTCGTCTTCCGCGGTTTCCGGAAGTATCGCCCCGTTGCCATTCGCATCCGCGGTGGACACACGTTTCTTCGCAACGAACGACTCTCCTTTGTCCACGACGTTCCCGCGCTCGTCCATGGTGACGGTTTTCGCCGTCGTCTCGCGGTGCGTTTTCGTGGTGGTGGTGGTCTCTTCGTTGACGACAACCAAGTCGGACGCGTCGGGGCGCCGGTCAGCATCGTAGTCGTCACCTTGCCGTTCCACCACCTCGTCGGTTTGAACGTCAAAAGCCATGGAGCGCATCACCACCCTAGCCGTGCCTCGTAAGTTAGGCGGCTCGTGCGGTAGCCCCCTCTTCGCGCGAACGCCGCCAACCGGAAACGCATCCTTCGCGGTATACACGTAGGCCTGTTCCGCGTTTCTACCCGCGCCTTCTTTGCGCAAAGCGTCGCTCGTTTGAACTCGTCTCCTAACAGCCCTGATCCCGGGACGCCGACCAAGCTCATGCCTAGTTTCCGCAGGATTCGATCCCAGGTGGTCCTGGACATTTTTTTTCGTATCATCATCCAACACCCCGACTTTCCGCTCCGAGCGTTGCACGACCCGCAACACGCGCTCGAAGTCGGCGCCCGAGGGACGTTCGACTTTGATATTTTTGCCCATTCCAAAATCTTCGCTCGTCGCGACCACGGCGAGTACGACGCCCTTTATTCCCGAAATCCCCTCGGCTCGATCCGCCTCCGCGTCTGCTACCCGCTTTTCCGTTTCCGTCATCGCGGCCCGCGACTTAAACCAAGCCACACTGCCCCCTCCGTTACTAACGATGTGCTGTGAATGCAAAAGACACGTGTCAGTCTTGTATGGGCAAACAGGGAGGCGGGATTTGGGAAAGGCCCAATACGTACCGGAACCCATTCACTCTCATCCGCGAAGTCGCCTAAATCGTCCACGCGCGTCCGTCGCACGTCGTTCGTCCCCGGTTCGGAGCGCATATTTTTTATCTCCGCCCTGATTCTTTGTCCCTCCTCTTTGCCTTTTTGCTTTTCCGCTAACGAGAACACGGACGCGTTTTTTTGGTCGTTTTTAGATGTGCGCTCGTCCTCCGCGGAGTCATCACCCAACGCTTCCTCGGTAAAAAACGCAACCTCGTCTTCGTGCATCGACGCGAGGGTGTTGTTCAGGGTAACGACTTCCACAACGGGGCGTTGCTTTTTCTTGTCCCTTGTCTCGCGCAACGTCGTCGCGAGTGTTAGGCTCTTGGTCAGCGAGACGTTCTGGGCCATGGGGTCGTAGTCGTGGTCCTCGTCGTTCAAGGCGCCGAGCGTGCCTTTTTGCGCCGTGTCGAGATTCGGGTCGTACTCCTCATCAGACCACGACCTCACGGAAGCGGCTGGGGAAGGACCCATCACCACTTCCACGCGTCCGTCCCACCCACAACGCGCACCGCGACTCTCAACAAACGCAACCGCGACGCGCCGTGACAAGCGCGCCGCGCGGGATGCCAGCGAAGACAGGCAAGGAACGCACGAGTAGAAGGTAGTGGCGCGAAGCGAGGTCGGTTTTTGGAGCATAATTTATTTCATCCCCAGCTCACGAATCTCTCGTCAGTCGTGGCGTCGCCGAGACGAGGGAGGCACTTGCGCCGGTTTAGGTGGGTCTTTGGATAGCACGCGTGCTTGTTCTGGGCGTGTGCTTCGGGTACATGGCGGCGAGAACCACACCAGCGGTGGCTTTAGTCGCGTCTCGGTTGATTCGCGCGGCGGCGAGGGAAACGAGGCGAAAGGTTTCTGATTGCCACCTCCCTTTGCGCAAACTCGCGCCGCCCACCTTCACGTCCCAACGGCACCGCAGACACACCAAAGTCTTCGCCACCAGCGCGGCGCTACCCGAGAACTCGCACCTCAAAGCCCACCCCCTGTTCCAGCTGAAAACGGGCGCCTTTTCCATCCACGACTTCGAGTTGGTGGTGGATACGATCGATCTGCAAAACGGCGTGGCGCCCGTGAAAATAGTCCGCCCGAAATCCGAAGACGCCGTGCTGGACATGTACGTCGAGCTCGGGCGGTTGGACCACGACCCGTACTGGGCGGCGCTGTGGCCGTCATCAATAGCGTTGGCACGGGAAGTAGCCTCTGCGTCGAAACAAGACGTCGTCAAAAACAAGCACGTCTGCGACTTGGGCGCCGGCCTCGGGCTCGCCGGGATGGCGGCGGCGATGGCGGGCGCGCAGTCGGTGACGTTTTACGACAGGGAACCGTTGGCGCTGCAGTGCTGTTTGCTGAGCGCGGAGGCGAACGGGCTGAATGTGTTGCGGGTTGACGGAGATACAGAAAAGCCGGGGTTTGTGGTTACGCGAGGTAAGACGGACACCGAGGGCGCGGGTTCGATTCCGGAAGGCGGGGAAGATGATGACGGTGCCAAAGAAAAAGATGAAGAAGATGACGCCAAAGATGATGTCGCCAAACAATCCAAAAGAACCGACGTCTCCGCGCTCGTGTTCGACTGGAACGCCGTGCCAGTCGGTCAACCGAAATTCGACCTAGTGTTGGCGTGTGACGTTCTGTACGAAAAGCACGCGGTGCTTCCTGTTGCTCTTTTAGTGCCCCAACTTACTACTGAAAAAAAAGGAACCTGGCTACTCGCCGATCCGCCGAACCGCGCGCCGAAAAACCGGGAAGAGTTTATTGCGTTGGTGACGCGAAACGACGACCGAAAAATGAAGTTAGTGAACGAACCGAAACCGGTTGTGATTACGCACCGCGGGTCCACGGACACGGTGTTGCTGCTTGAGTTCCAAACCGAGGATGATAGGTACTTGTACGAGTGTAGTTAGTAGTAATTCTTTATTTATTCATTTTTACGTGTGGTGCAGCAGGAGTGAATATCTATCTAGTCATGACGCGACGTCTGTAGCGGATGTATTAATACGTCCGGACCCGTCGATGTCGCGTCGTTGAATTTCAAAAGTGTCGACAGTGGTCAGTCTCAGGCTTCGGGTGCGCCGTTCGCCTTGGCCCAAGATAACAACTCGAAGTGCCCTTTCGCCTTCGCGTTCGCGCACGTAAGCCAGTTCCACGGGCAGCCGTTCGCGCGCGCCCACTGTAGCATCTCGAGGTGCCCGTTCATCGCCGCGTACGCGCACGTCCACTCAATCCATGGGCAGCCGTTCGCGTATGCCCACTGCAGCACCTCGAGGTGCCCGCAGTAAGCCGCGCCGTCGCAAGTATCCTCGTCCCACGGGCAGCCGTTCGCGCGCTCCCACTGCAGCATCTCGAGTTGCCCGCCACTTGCCGCCGCCCAACACGTATTCTCGTCCCACGGGCAGCCGTTCTCGCGCGCCCACTGCAGCACCTCGAGGTGACCATTACACGCCGCGTCGTCGGATGTCCTTTCGCTCCATGGGAAGTCGTTTTCGCGCAACCACTTCAGTACCTCGAGTTGTCCGAGCTTCGCCGCGAACGTGCACAAGCTAAAAGTGTCGTCGTTTGGGTCGTTGTAGTCTTCGTCGCCGTCATCCAGGTCAACTCGCTGATCCAGGTCACCTCGCTGATGCAAGAGCCGCATCCCGCTTAACTCTCCGAAATGTATGGCATTCTCAGCGTTAAGCTCGTACACTCTACGCCCCGTCGCCACCACCGCATCGCGCATCTCACGACTCACCGCTCGGAGCCGAGCGACATCTGAGGGATCGGGCAGATTGCGCGAACTCAGGATGTGCGTGATGAGGATGTGGGCGGGCAGAGCCGCGAAGGCGTGACCAGCGTCGATATTACTAAAGTCAACAGTGTTGGGGTAGGCGGTGGGCATGGTGCGTCGTTGCGCGGGCGGTTGTGACCACGAAGTGACTTCATGGTGACTCGTTTTCGGGCGGTCCGAGGAAAGCGTTACGATTATCCATTTTCTGTCCTCGTCGTCGAAATTTTGCACTTTTTGGTTATTCCCCTATTCCTCTCGGCACCCCGTAAAGCGCGGCACTTCCAGACGCGCGCTCCCTGTTTCGACGCAAACTCGCGTTCGCGTTTCGAGTGCGCCGACGCCGACGATGGTACGTCCATGCTTCTTTCCATCGCAGCCCAAACACATCCGCGAGCACCGAACGAGTCGGCGTGTCGCGGTTTGGATTACTTTCGGGACGCTTCCGAAGCGTCGTGAAAAAGTGAAAATCTCGCGACACAGGACCACGGACGTGGCTCGGTACCCGGAACTCGGAGGTTTTTCCGTGTCCCATCACCGGCACGTCTCTGAAACCGCCTCGAAATGGAGTGTGCGTGCCGGGACGACCACGTGCCATTACAACCCGTCTGACCGAACGTCCCACCTACCCCACATCCCGAACTCGTTCATTTCACGAAACAACAGAGGGCTACTAAAACCAAATCCTTCGATGACGGGATTTTGACGGCGGGCGACGCGACGGTTTTCCCGACCGGGGACCCTACGGAACTCGCGGATGCGTTGAACAACATCGTCCCTGGGGGGGAGAAACCAGTGCTGATTGACAACCTTGTGCAAGAGAAACCAGTGCTGATTGACACCCTTGTACAAGAGAAACTCGTTCTGATTGATGACATCTCGCGCGACAAAGCGACTGTCCCCCAGAAACCGAAGAAGAACCCGACCCCCCTCGCCGCAACCGGCGTCCGCGTTTCCTTTCCAATCCCTGGTGCGAAAACGCGGCACGACCCGGTCGGCGGTGTCTACGCGTTTCCCACCGCCGTGGAGCCGAGTTCCGAAATCGGGGCTGCGACCGTCGCCGGAACAATCGAATGGGCCGCCGCGCACGCGTCGGGGTTGGAACAAGAGTTAAGCAAAACAGGCGCGCTTATGTTCCGCGGTTTCCCGTTGCGGACTTCGGGTGATTTCAGCGAATTCGCGACCGCGTTGGGGTACCCTTCCCTGTCGCCTGTAAGCGAACAAGGCACCGCGCACGCCGAACTTGTAAACAATCACTACCCGCACCGCGTGTTGTTCCACTGCGACGACAAGACGTTCGAGTACGAAAACTGCGTGTTGATGGACGGGCACCGGTAAGTATTTCCCACCCACCACATTCCGCCTCCCTGATTGCCCATACGAGACTGACACTTTCTTTCTTTTCTCTCAGGGCGTACGCCAAGCTGAAAACCCTGGCTCCCGATTTCGTGAACGACCTCGAACAGAAAGGCGTGCGGTACGCCCGTGTGATGACTCTTGACGACCGACGGAACTCGGTGATAGGCAAGGGGTGGAGGAAGACTTACGGCGTGAACGGCCCGAAGGCGCTGACGAGGTCGATTGAGGAAAACGGGCAAGGCGAGATACTGGAGTGGCTGGACAACGCATCCTGCGAGTTTCCCGTGCGTCACTTTTCGGCAAAGATGGACGCCGTGCTTATTGACCCGGCAGATGGGTCACTTCCGCGGGACCGGAAAAAGTACCTGCACCAAGTCCTCGCCGCGCACCGCGGGTGGACGGACGAGTGGAACCGGCCCGGCTCTGGGGTGGTTTTCGGGGACGGCACGGAGATTTCATGGGAACACGTGACCATGATCGCAAGGGTGTTCGAAGAGGAAACCGTGGCCGTGCCTTGGAAGTTCGGCGACGTCGTACTTATTAACTCCACGCAGGTCTTGCACTCGAGGTCGGCGAGTACGAAAAACGCCGTGGTGCCGCGTCGGGCGCTCGTGAAGACGCTGAAAAGCGAGACGCGTATCGGCAAACAGTCGGCCGAACAGAGGGACGATGGTTCCACAAGTCACACGACCTGCGCTCCAGGACACGCGGTCGCGTCTGCCGCCAGGGCGGGCTCGTCGACCCGGTACCAAAAGGTTTGCAAATCCGCGAAGAAAGCGCGAGGGCTCCGCGCCGCGCGCTTCGCGGGGACCGGAGCGTTCGCGTACGCGATGTGAACAGTAAGTTAAGTAGAAGTCAACTCAAGTAGCAGTTAAGTCAAGTATGTAGAAGTTAAGTCAAGTAGCAGTCAATTCAATAAGTAGCAGTTAAGTTAATAAGTACCATGGTAGAGATGAATAAATGAATGAGCCCATCAAGGTGTACTTTTATCCGTTTTCGGTGATGACAATCGAGCGCTCGTCTCTACTCGCGCATCACTACACGTACGCAATACACGCCGGCGTTTCTGTCGTCACACCGCGCCGGCATCCCTAAGAAGCTGAACAATCGCCGCGTGGTTCCCTCGAGCGACGTTAGAAATGGGTGTCGTTGATGCGGACAGCGGCGACCCGCCAATATCGTTCGCCTTGTTGACGTCCGCGCCCACCTCGATCAGCGCCCGCACCACCGCCTCGTTGCCCTGAAAAGCGCCGATGAACAGCGGCGTCGCGCCGAGATCCCTTGCCTCGTTGATGTCCGCGCCCAACTCGAAAAGCGCCCGCACTACCGTCTCGTGGCCATTTTGAGCGCCCACGTACAGCGCCGTCACGCCGTTATCCCTCGCCTTGTTGACGTCTGCGCCCGCCTCGATCAGGGCCTGCACTACCGCCTCGTAGCCCTTTTGAGCGGCGAAGTACAGCGGCGTCACTCCCCCCTCCTTCGCCGTGTTGGCGTCCGCGCCAGCCTCGATCAGCGCCAGCACCACCGCCTCGTGGCAGTTTTGGGCGGCGATGTAAAGCGCCGTCGCGCCGTTATCCCTCGTCGTGTTGATGACATCCTCGCCCGCCTCGATCAGCGCCCGCAGTGCCATGAACAGCGGCGTCCCGCCGTCATCAATCACAGTGTTGACGTCTGCGCCCGCCTCGATTAGCGCCCGCACTGCCGTCTCGTGGCCCTTTTCAGCGGCATAATGTAGCCCTTTCTCGTCACACGGGCAACCGTTCGCGCAAGCCCACAGCACCACCTTGAGGTGCCCGCCCCCCGCCGCCATCGAGACCGTATTCTCGTTCCACGGGCAGCCGTTCGCGCGCAACCACTGGAGCACCTCAAGGTGCCCGCGGTAAGCCGCCGACGCGCACGCCCGCTCACCAAACTGGCAGCCATTCGCGAGCAGCCACTGTAACACGTTGAGATGTCCGCCACTTGCCGCTGCCAAACACGTGCCTGCGTCCCACGGAGTGTCGTCCGCTCTCAACGCCTTCAACTTCTCGAGCTGTCCGCTCCTCGCCGCTGCCTCACAAAGGTATTCTTTACGCGACAGGCAACCTCGCCGTTGCAGGCGCTGCACCGCGCTTAAACATCCGAGGTTCACAGCACGCTTTTCTTTGAGCTCCTCAAACTGTAGCCCCGTATCTGCCACCGCGTCGCGCATCGCGCGGCTCACCGCTGGGAGCCGTGCGAGATCGGCGGGATCGTCGAAATGGTCAGATCTGAGCACGTGCGTGACTACGATGTCGTTGAGAAGGCCGGGGATGGCCTCGCCCGCGTTAGCATCGCGGCGGCGCTCACGCTTTTGCTTTCTCGCGCGAGCTTTCTTACCGGACATTGCGTTGAAAGACAAACGTGGACGGGTTTGTGTGCGTTTCGTGTGCGCGTCGTTGTGCGTCGAGGCTTCCGCGAAAGCGACTGTTCGTCTACTTGGTAGTGTTCATTCATCAAAAGTTTGGTTCACATTTTGTTCACGTATGCATGGCTAGTACTACATCTCGTCTCTACTCGCTCATCACTACACGTACGCGTCGCGTGCGTTGCATCCGCCCGACGTGGGGGCAATACACGCCAACGTTCCCGTCGTCACACCGCGCCGGCATCCCTGAGAAGCTGAACAATCGCCGTGTGGCCGTTTTGAGCGGAAACGTACAGAGGCGTTGCGCCGCCATTAATTGCCTTGTTGATGACCGCACCCGCCTCGATCATCAACCGCACCACCGTCTCGTGGCCAAACAGAGCGGCGAAAAACAGCGGCGTCCCGCCGCTTTTCTCTAATGTGTGGATGTTCGCGCCCAACTCGATCGGCACCCGCACAACCGCCTCGTGGCCAAATTGAGCGGCGATAAAAAGCGGCGTCTCGCCGGTATCCCTTGCCTTGTTGACGTCTGCGCCCGCCTCGATCAGCACCAGCACCACCGCCTCGTGGCCGTAACGAGCGGTGATGATGCTGAGCTCTGTCTCGTCCCTCGGGCAGCCGTTTTCGCGCGCCCACAGCAGTACATCGAGATGCCCGCCCTCCGCTGCTCCGCGACACGTGTTTGTGTCCCACGGGCAGCCGTTCGCGCACAACCACTGAAGCACCTCGAGGTGCCCGCCCTGCGCCGCGAATTTGCACGTATCTTCGTCCCACGGACAGCAGTTCGCGCGTAGCCACTGTAGCACCTCGAGATGCCCGCCGTAAGCCGCCGACGAGCACGTCCACTCGTTCCACGGGCAGCCGTCCGCGCGAAACTCCTTCAACTTCTCGAGCTGTCCGCTCCTCGCCGCTGCGTAACAAACGTATTCTTGACTCGACAGGCGACCTCCCCGTTGCAGGCGCTCCACCGCGGTTAAACATCCGAGCTCCACGGCGTCCTCTTCATCATGGTCCTCAAACCGAATTCCCGTCTCCGCCACCGCGTCGCGCATCGCGCGGCTCACCGCTGGGAGCCGTGCGAGATCTGCGGGGTCGTCGAAATACTCAGATCTGAGAATTTGAGTGGCGACGAGGTGGTCGGGAAGGCCGGGGATAGCCTCGCCCGCGATAGCCGCGTTGCCCGCGTTCGCATCGCGGCGCTCGCTCTTTTTCTTCCGCGCGCGAGCTTTCTTACCGGTCATTGCGTTGGAAGAGAGGACGGGTTTGTGAGCGTGTTGTGTGCGCGTCGTTGTACGCGTCGTTGTTTGTCGAGGCTTCCGAGGGGCGTTTTTGAAGGAAAGGCGGAAACGTGTTTCGTGGCGCCCAAGAAAAACTCTCCACAACGAGACGCGCGCGCCGCGTGACACCCTCCACGATGTCTTCCAACGCGACGCCTGGTGCCGAAATGAGCGCACACAGAAAGAAGAGCGAACAACCTGCGACCGTCGCGATCCAGCCCGAGACGCAGAGCGCCATCCCAGGCCTTTCCGACGACGTCGTCATCGTTGAAATTCTGGGAAGGATCAAAGACCCAACAGACCTCGCGGTGCTTCGCGCGGTGAGTCGTGCGATGCGCGACGCGGTGGCGGCGACTGGACATCAGGTGAAGGAGACGACGTGGGAAGATGCCGCCGGGCTTGGGTACTTAAGCACGCTAAAGCACCTGCATCGACAAGGCCGTCTCAAGTTGTCTCAAGTTGAGGACACCCAGAAAGTGCTTCAACAGGAAGCGGCTGCGAAAGGGCAACTCGAGGTGCTGCAGTGGCTACACGCGAACGGCTGCCCGTGGAACAGAAGCACGTGCTCGGGAGCGGCGGGCGGCGGGCACCTCAAGGCTATGCAGTGGCTGATCGCGAACGGCTGCCCGTGGAACGCAGACACGTGTGCGTGGGCGGCGAAGGGTGGGCATCTCGAGGTGCTGCAGTGGGCTCGCGAGAACGGCTGCCCATGGGACAATTTAACGTGCTGTTGGGCGATTCAATACGGGCACATCGAGCTGTTGAACTGGGCGGTCGCAAACGGCTGTCCTCAAAACATTTTGTAGTGGTACGAAGACACGCGCGGCGTTTCACCGAGTGTGGAAATAAATAAATAAACCCAAGAGATACCCGGCTCACGCCCCCAACGTTTTCGCGAAAATCTTTTCGAACCGTTTCGCGATCACCGGGTCCACCAGCGTCGCGGTTCGCAGCCCCGAACTCCCGTCGGTTTTCCATTTTCGGTACCACTCGCAAAAGCGTTTCGCGGATTTTTTCCCGTCGCCTTTCGTGGGGGCGAACGCGGCGGAGAAGGCTTCATCCGTTTCCTCGAGATTTTCATCCGCGTCTCCGTCGTCACCGTCGCCGCCGCCGCCGTCCGCCATGCCCTGTGCGATCGCGGCGTACCGCTCCAGAAATTCGTTCTCGGTTTCGTGTGCCACGTCGGCGTTTTCGTCGTCGGATTCGTCGGATTCAGAACCGTCCGATTCGTCGTCCTCGCCGTCCTCCTCCTCCGCCTCGGTTCCCGCCTCCTCGTCATTCACGAGCTCGTTCACGCCCTTCATCGCCTCCTCCAAAGTCGAGGCGAACAGGCGCTTGTCCGGTGCGCTCGCGCCTTTTTTCGTCGCCGCGCGAAGCATACAAACGTACGCGTCGAGATGCGCGGCGAGAAGGGGTTGGTCGTCCGAGTCGCTCGGGTTCCACCCAGAGGCGCTCGCGGCGTCGCCCACGGCGCGCATCCACCCAGCCGGGTCAATCGCCACCGCGCTGGGTGCCGCCCACGCGACGGCGACGAGAAGGTGCAGCGCGGCGCGCGAGTCCCTTGGGCTTACGGCGCAGTCCGCGGCGTCTCGCGCGGCGGTGACTACGTCAGGGGTCGCCACAGAGGCGCACGATGAAACCGCCGCCGCGACGGCTCTTGCCGCGGCGCAACGCGTTTCGGAATCCTCCGTCTCGGCGAGCGTCGCGGCGGCGGCGGCGGCGCCCGGCACCGCGAGCGCCGCCGTCACCAACTCTCCCGCGTTGGACTCGACGCACGCGCCGAGCATACAAGTGAGCGCATCCAACGCGTCGTCGTCGCAAATTTCGTCACCTTCCCTCCTTTGCCAGGCGGGGAGAAACGACGCCCAGTCACCCGCCGCGGCAAACACCTTGGATGCAGTCGCGGCGTCGACGGCAGCGCCGGAAGTACTCGCCTCCGCCAGCGTCTGGCACGCAAACCGGAGCATAGGCGCCGTGGCTGGGTGCGCCGGGGGAGTGTCGGTTTCATTTGCGTCGTGCATGTCAGTGTCATCATCGTCATCATCACCGACCAAGAAACATGGAGGCTCCAGCGCGGCTGCCGCTTTCCAGTACGCCCTGACGTGCGCGGCGGCGATTGCGGCGAGCTTTGTTTTCGCCGCCGCGGTTTTCGTCACCGTCGCCTCGTCGTTGCCTTCACAGTTCTCAGCGCACTCGCACAGAGACGCAACGGCTTCCACGGAGGTTTCCCACGCGTCGATTCCGGTTTCGTCGTCGCCGTCGTCGTCACAACCATCGCCTTCGTTCCCGTTCGGGAAAACCTCGGCGTAGGCGTGGACGATTCGCGCCGCGAGTACGGCGGCGGTTTCGGGCGCAATGGCGCTTGTCGCGGCTTCGGCGAGTCCGGCGAGCGCCCGCAACGGCGCCGCGCCCTTTGCCGGGTTCTTTTCCGCGAGCGCCACGAGGCGCTCAGCGAGGCACACGGTGGCTTCTGAAGAGGCGACACCGAAGGCTTCGTCCGCGCAAGGCGCTTCAGCACACACCGCCCTCGCCGCCCACGACGCAGCGTCCCTCGTTACCCGCCACGCCTCTTCCACCTTGTCTTCGTCTTCGGCATCAATAGCTTCGGGGGTAGGGCGCTCCAGCGAGGCGACTAGCGCGGAGAACGCCTCTCGTGCTACCACAGGGGTGGTGATTTTCGTGGAAACCGCCGCCAAGTGGCAAGCCGCGGCGACCACGACGTGGGGCGACGCCGCCGCCGCGACCGCCGGGAATGCGTGCTTCCGTAAAAACTGCCGCGTCGCCGACTCCTTCGCCTTGTGGCTCGCCGACGTCAACGCGCCCATAACACGAAGCAAGCCAAAGTACGCGGACTCGCCCAGCGCCGCCTCAGCCATGGGGGCGACGTGCGCGATAGTTACACCCGACGCAGCCGCGGCCTTGCCCACTTTCTCAACCTTCCCCTTGGGCGCTTTCGACAAAAGCACATCCATCACGTCGCGCGCCGCGAGCTCTCCCAGGGTGGGCTTGGAGTTTCCGTTATCTTCATCAACCTCGTCTCCTTCTTGCGTAATTTTCTTCTCCTTCTTTTGTTTCTTCGCCGGTTTTTGTTTAACAGCCTCCGTTGATTCGAATGACACGACCGCGAGGTGTTCCAAAAAGTCAAGCGCCGCATTTCGCGCGGTTACGCCGCCGGCGTCTCCATCGTCTAAACACTCTTCCATCGAATCGCCGTCGCATCGCGCTTCGCCGCACGCGTTCGCCCGAGCGTACTCCTCCGGGTCATTGAAAAGCCCGTCGCGGTCCTCAGCCGTCAACGAGACGTGCGGCAGGACACAGTCGCGCACGAACAACGCAAGCAATACCCTTCGCGAAGATTCACGGGTCTTGTCGTCCTTGGCGCCGACAAGATCAGGCACGAGCGCGTCCCTTGTTGATCTCCGGTCCAGCGCCGCGCGCAGCAGCGCAAACGCCGCGGCGGTGACTTGCGGCGGCGGCGTGTTGGATCCCGGTGCGATGGATGCGATGCTTTTCGCGGCGTGTACAAGTTTTGTAACTGTCACGGCGTCAAGAACATCCGCGTGCCTTGTCAGCAAAGACGCGCCGAGCTTCAGCCCGCGTTTCACCGCGATCCAAGACTCGGGAGAGAGGACGTTTTTACTAAACACGCACGACGCGCACACGTTTTCCACGCTCCTCACAATTTGTGGCAACTCATTCGCGAGCGCGCATGGCATGTGCGCCCTGGTCAAACGGAACAGAATTTTGAACGCAACCCTCAAGGTGTGTGAGGTGTCCCTCGACGGGTCGCCAGTCGCGCCGGCGAGTTCCTCGAGTTCCTTGACTAGTCGCGGCACAATAAGCGCCGCGCACAGCCGCTCCGCGCAGGGATGCGTGTTTTCAATCGCCACGGTGGGGTCCCTGAAGTACTGGAAAGGCGCGGACGCGACGTACGTGGCGAGCAGCAACCCGGGTTGATTGAATAAAGTGCCGGGCGAGGCGTCGGAGGTGGCAAACGCGATGACGTCCTCGATCAGGCGCGCCGCGCTGGCGAACCGATCGGTTTTCGCGATTGCGGTTTCATTGATGTCGGACGGACGCATCGCGACCGCATCATGTGCGGCGAGCCTTAAGCAGTCCGCGAGCAGCCGCCTCGTGTCCACGGGCGCGACGACCAACGCCTTGAGCGCGGCGGTGCGAACCTCACAACGCGCGGGTTGGGTAATACCGCCGACGCCGCCCGTCTCTGTGCCCGCCTCGAGCTCATCGCCACGGCTGCTGCCCCCCCAACGTTTCCGGAGGCAGTTACGCGCGAACGTAGCCGCGGCCAGTCTGCGAGTGGGCGCGCACGCTTTGTCGGAAGCCACGCCGAGAAGCGCGACGCACAGCCCAGAGACATCCTTCGCAGCCGCGGTGTCCAGCTTCGCGGTCGCGTCGTCACGCGCGGAGGCTTCGAAACCGGCGAGGGCGTCGAGGGCGATGCAGAGTTTCGACGTGCCGCCTCCGGAGCTCATCAGCTTCGCTTTGAGGGCTGCCGCGTCGGCTCTTGGTGCAACGGCGGCGGCGTTAGTAGCATCCGTGAGAGGCATCGAGCCGCGAGGATGACGACGCGCGGCGCGGGCGTGTCGTTGTACGCGCGATCGCGCCCGACGTTTGTCTTTGTCTTGGAAGAAACGCTCAAAATAGTTCCCCTAAAAACGTGGGCCCGCGTTCGAGGCTACAGAAAGTTTCGAGCCGACGAGGCTTCACTTCGACCGTCGCGCGCCAGACTCCGAACCCGCATCCGCGGCTGAAACGAGTCGACCGTCGTCGTCGTCGTCGTACCCGTGCAACGCGCGAACCATCGCGTTCGCGTCCGGAGTCCGGATCGCACCACACCGTCGTCGCGAGACGCACGAAAAGCACGCGTTCGCGTTCCGCGTCCACGCCGAGTCGAATATGGGTGAAGAACTCAAGACGCTGGAAAACAACACCCTGGTGGGGAACGGGCGGTACCGCGTCGGCGAAGAGATCAACCGCGGGGGTACCGCGGTCGTGTACGAGGGTTACGACAACGCGCTCGGCATGCGCGTCGCGCTCAAAGTACGCCCGCCCCCGTTCCCACCTCACACGCGCCGGCCGTCTTCTTCTTCGGTCGTTGTTTCCTCGACGTATCGACACCCGCTGACCGCGTCTGCGTCTCCCCCTCCGCAGGTCATGAACGTCGCCCCGGACAGCACGATCGCGGTACCCCTGAAGTCCGTGAAACGCGAGATCAAGTACGCATCGAAGCTCGGCGCACGCGCGGCCCAGGGCGACTTGAACGTCGTCCGGCTCCTGAACGTGGTGCAGGAAGGGCAGGTGCGTGAAACCCTCCCGTTTCGAGCGAACGATGCCGAAAAATGCACAGCTGTGCGTTTTTCGCCGCGAAGCGTACCAATTGCGCGTCAACGCGCGCGCTTGCGTGTCTTCTGTGTCGCTGTGTCTCTGTGACACCTCTGTGAGACACCTCTGTGAGACCTGCGAGACACATCTGAGACACAGAGACCTCTGTGAGACCTCACCGAAAGAGGTCTTCCCTGACACTACCGACACTACCGACGCTACTGACACTCAAAAAACTTCCTTCTTTTTTTCCCATCTCGCTGCAGGGAATCCTGATCCTGGTCTGGGAGCTCGTGAAAGGAATGGACGTGTTGGACTACATGAACTCACTAGGCGGGGTGATGCCCGAGGAAACCGCGAGGCTTTACTTCAAGCAGCTCCTGGACGGTATCCGGTGCATCCACGCGCACGGTTTCTGCCACAGGGACATCAAGCCCGAAAACGCAATCGTTGAAACCGAGACGGGAATCCTGAAGATTATCGACTTCGGGCTTTCCAAGCACCTCGATTCCGCGCGGACCGTGGGTATTGGGACCCCGGATTACATGGCCCCCGAGATTCTAGGAAGAAGCGCGACCCCGGGCGGAGGCGCCAGGTGCGGGGCTTTCCCACCCAACACATTCCGACCACTGACTGATTGCCCATACTTGTCCTGCGAAGGGACTATTACGACCAGAAGGGCGCATTCCCTCTACCCAGTACCCTGACTGTTTACGTAATACCAATCCCGGATATACACATGGTCCGAGGGACTGACACTTTCTTTTGTTTATCGTCTCAGCGGAGACATAAACGGCGGTTCCTACGAAACCGGCGCGTACGACCCGGAGAGCGTTGATGTTTGGGCCATGGGGGTGATGCTTTACCTGCTACTCACAGGTACCTACCCTTTCGAGGACCGCCAACGCCCAGGTAACGTCACCGCGACCTTGCGAAGAGTCAGGGAGGGAAAAATAAACCCCTTCCCCGACCGCGTGTGCCCCTACGCGCAACAGCTGGTGCGACACATGATTCGCGTGGACCCGCGGCGGCGCGCCAAGCTCTCGGAAGTCGCCGAGCACCCGTGGCTCACTGGTGCGCACCTTCTCGGGGGTGCTGGGGGGTCGGGGGGTGGGAGGGGGGACAATTTGATGGACGCCTCGCCCGCGGGAGTGCAAACCAAACCCCCGGGATTCGCCAGGCGATTGACCGGCTTCATCAACGGCATCTTCGGCGGCAAAGGACGGGACTGAGGGACATGGGAATTTGTTTTTTCGGGATCGCTCGCTGGAACGCGGGTACGTTCCGAGCCGAGAGGCCTTGACGCAGCGAGTGGGTGTGAGGTGAGGGTGACTCTCTTAACTGGAAGTGAGACGATTTGGAGACGATTGGAGACGATTCGAGACGACTGTTCGCGGCGCGCATTCGCGCTCCGACTGAAATAAAACGTTCGAAAAAAATCATTTGATCGTGACTTGTGTCTTCTTTCAGTTTATCGTGTTTTATCGTGTTTACTTTCAACTCTGGCGTCGTTTTTGAAGCTGGTTACCGGTCAAGAATTCTAATTCTCCCGTTTTCACGCTGACGACGGTGACGACACTTTCTCGCCAAATGAACACGTGCCAAGAAAGTCGTCACACTCCGACGCGCGGCGTGCGTCTCGCGTGTGGTCTCGCGTGATGCGTTGGATTCACGCGAGGCTCGCGCCGTTGTTCGCGGTTCTTCTGCTGTGCTCGTGCGGTGCGTCCGCGGTCCCCCCCCCTTTGTTCCCTTTCACCCGTCCGCCATTCGCGTGCCGCGCCCGCCCTTCCCGGAACACAAGACTGACACCAAATTCTCCTCTCCCCTCCGCGCGCAGGCGTCACCCCCGCCACCGCGCAAGACCTTGTGCTGACCCTAGGCGTGGACACTAGCGGCACGGTGGATGAAACCGAGCAGGTGAACTTTTCCGTGGACACAAGCGTTTGTTTCGGGTACCTTCACGTGGAGCTGTGGGACGTCGACCGACCCGCTCCTTCCGATGCCGACCCGGCCGTTGCGGATCCTATGTTGATGGTGCGCCGCGCAAAGAACCCGAGCGCGAGTTACTCACGCGAGGACAACGACTGGAGTTGGAGCGATGACACGTTTGTGGACCTTGAGGGGTACCGGTTGCTTCGCGCGTACCACCGAGTCGTGGTGGACCTGAGACTGTGTTCCGTCGCGTGCGCCGGGGCGTGCGCGGGAGACGACGCGCCGACCAACTGCCAAGCGCTGTGCTTGGTGACCTGCGAGGAACTGGAACCTAGTCACCGCGCCGAGCCGTTCAAAGTGGCCGTGAAGAACGTCCGGGACTGGGTACAGGAAAGCCTGAGTTTTGAGGTAAGGGCGAGTTGCGTTGAGTACGACGCGGAGGACGCGACTAGCGACGTACCGCCGTGTCCGCGCCCGACCGCATCGGCCGGCGAGTGCGGAGGAAAAGGAACGTGCGGGCTCGCGCCTGGGTTCACGTCCGGCGTTGTGAACCGGCTGAAACTAACATCAGGCGTGTGCGCGTGCGACAAAGGGTGGGGCGATGCGGGGTGTGACCAGGCGCTGTTAGAACTGGAGGCGAACGCGCCACCGGTCGCGGTCACCGTGCCGGTTGGCGAGTGGGCGTACTACTTTCTTGACGTGGAAGACGTTACTCACGGCGATGACCCGAACGTCGCGGTGCTGGTGGAAATGACCCGGACCAGCGGGGACCCAGTGCTTTTCGTGAAACGCGTGGACGGGACTGACACGACCTCTGGTGGCGGCGCGAGCGTCAAGACGGGCTCGCTCACCGCCGCGCCCACCGACTCGGGCGGCGCCATGCCTTGGGTCGGGGACTACGCGCAATTCGCGGACACCAACGGGTTCCGCATGCGTCTTAACTACCACTACATCTCATTGAACCCCGCGAACGTGGGAAAGTTTTACGTCGCCGTGTTCAACAACGACGTGTATTTGCGGGACAGCGCGGTGGTCTCGCTCTCAGCGAAGACGTCCTTCGCGGCGGGGGCCGGCTCGGCAGCGGATGACCCGCTGTGTCCCGAGCAGTGCGGGTCCTTATCTACCCCTTCCAGGGGCGACTGCCTCACCTCCGCTGCGGCGACAGGGGTCGCGGTGCCTGCCGTGGGTGTCGCGCCGGTGGGGGGGTGTCGCTGCGCTGAGGGGTTCGCGGGGGACGCGTGCGAGGGAACATTTTCCGTCGTCTCCGTCGCCACGACGTCAAGCGCGAGCGCGATTGGCGGGACCCTGGTTCCTGGCGAGTGGGCGTACGTAAAGTTCGACGTCGACCGAAACGTCGCGGACGCGGGAATCACCATAAGGTTCACGCACGACGGCATTGGACACCCCATTTTGATGCTCAGCGCCGGGGTAATTCCCAACCTCCTCGACGCGCACTACGTGTTGAGCACCACGGAGTACCTCGATCGCCGGTCGCAGTTCAAAATAAGCGCGCGAGATTTGAACGTGGACACCTACTACGTCGCTGTTTTCAACATGAACTACTACCGCGACGGTGCGTGCGTTTACCAAATTTCCGTGGAGAGCACGTTCGTTGACGACGGGTACGGGGTTACCTCGCCCGGGTTCATGACCGTGGTCTTGGTCGTGATCATCGGGATGTTCGCGTGCGCCGCGCTCACCGCGGTGCGCCGGTTTTTGAGAAGAGCCATGCGCCAGCGAACGCTGCGTGACGTTTTGATGGGCAGAGCGCCCCCTCAAGGCTGGGGGGACGTCGCGCTCGGTGCGGGTGCGGCAGGAGGCAGATCCGGACACCGCCCGCACCCCGGGTGCCCGAGAAACGTCGTCGACGCGATTCCCACAATCGAGTTTGGCGGCGAGGCGTGGGACGCCGGGAAGTGGGGTAAGGAGGACGAGGCGTGTTCCGTTTGCATCGACTCGTTTGAGGTTGGCGAAACTCTGTTATCCCTGCCGCAATGCCAGCACGCGTTTCACAAAGGTACGGCCTTGCGCGTTTCCCGAATCCGACACACCTACGTGCGCGCACACAAGACGTTGACCGCTTTTCGTTCACGCTCAAAAGACTGCATCGAGGGGTGGCTCGCGCAAAACGCGACGTGCCCCAACTGCAGGGCCAGTCTGGTGCCGGTGGAGGGCGGCGAGACGGACGTGGAAACGGGAAACGGCGCGGCCCGGGGCCGGCCAGCCGCGCAGAGTGACGCGCCGGAGTCGCCGCCCGGGGTGGTGCAAAACGCGCCCACGTCTGGTGACCGTGGCGGCCGCGAATGAAGCGCGGGAAGACGCGAACCGGGGACGTCGCGTTTTCGGCGGCGGCGCGCCGGTGACGGAATCGGCGAGGCGGGCGACGCTCGCGCCGGTCGCGTCGAGACGCAGTTGAGTCGTGAGAACATGAGATGGGAGTCGACACCTTGCTCGCTTGTCCTTGCTTGCTTGTATGCTATTTGTACTAAATACACATTCTTTTATTTTCAAAACAGACAAACCTTCCCCCGGGGTGGGGTTCGCCTCAGCGCCGTCCCGCCCCCGCGCTGGCGAGCTCGGACGGCATCCCGCCGATCGCGCTCGCCGCCGAGGAAAGCGCGGCGTACTTGGCCTTCGCACTTTGTCGCTTGGCTTCCGTTTCCGGGTGTTCCGTGAGCAACGAGTTCACCACGTTGGGGTGGTACAAGGACTGAATCAAGTGCTGCTGTAAACCGCGTTGCACGGAGTTCACCAGGAAGTGCATCACCGCTTTCGGGACGGTGTCCGTTAGGATTCCCCGGGAAATGGAAAAGTACGACCCCAGCAGAATTCTTACGATAAATAAAAGAAAGTGTCAGTCTTGTATTGGGCGATGTATGGACAAACAGTCACCAGCTGAGAGATAAAACAGTGTTGGGAAACGCCCAACACGCACCTCGTAACGAAAACTTGTAACATCTCCTCGTCCGTTTTAGGCTGGCTGGCTTGTAACTTCCCGGGAGGCTCGCGGAGGGTAACGACGCCGTCGTCGTGGGAGTACAGCGAAGACGCAGTGGGTTTCTTTTTCTCAACATCTGAGTCTGAAAGTACCGAGTTTGTTTTCTCCCCCAGAACCTTTCGCGAAGTGCCCCCTGGGGACTTGACGTCGTTTTCGTTTGTTTCGCCGTCCAAAACCGCTCCGCCTCTTCGCGTCGCGACTTCCACCTGCGCCAGCCGAAGCGCTTTGCTCCCACCAACGAACTCAGGGTGGCTGGTGTTGATGTGCGCGAGCTGGCACTCTACTAAAGATGCGATCATGCTTTCCGCGGGCACCAACCCTTCGTTCAGGAAATCCTTTGTAGCGTCCTCCACGCTCTGCGCCAGACGCGGGTACCGCTGCAAATCAAGGGAATGAATCAGTTGCCGCGCGATGCGCGTGAGCTCGTCGTGTACCAGCCTGGCGCACTTTTGACAAGGCTCGGTCATTTTCCGTATGGCCTGCTTCACAAGCATCTCGAAGGGCTCTTCCGGTAACAGTAACACCGCTTTTGTGCCCGCCGAGTTCTGAATCGCGGTCCGGATGTCCTCCTCGCTCATCGCGCGCGTCGGGTCCAGGCTCTCCAAGCCTTTCACGAAAATGTCCTGCAGCACGTAATGAATCCGCGCGCCGCCTTCCAGCGCGGTGGTGTTTAGGTCCTCGTTCTTCCCCGCCACGGCTTTGGTGAACCTAGCGGCGTACCCGTGGAGTTTCTCCAGGACCATGGCGGCTTGTTGCGCGGGGTCATCCGGGCGGCCGTCGCCCAGGGAAGCCAGCTCGCGTTGCGCTGCGTTGTTGTTCACAAGAAAAGTGTCAGTCTTTCGTAATGTGTATGAGTAAATAGTCAGAGTAATCGGTCCGAACAGTCACCAGCGTTAGAGATGAAACAGTCGCCAGCGTTAGAGATGAAACAGTCGTCGTGGGATTTGGGAAAGCCTTACACGCGTACCTTCGTTTCGGCGGGCGACGATTTTGTCGGTAAGCGCGGGCAGTAGCTCGCTGATGTGTTCCCCCAGAATTCGCGAAACGGTCCACCCCAGCGCCTCGGTGCCGCAGTGCTGCGCCACCTCGCCATACGACGGGTGGTGCCGGAAGAACTCCAACTCGCTTTGCCGCGCCTCGCGAATGCTCCGGCGCTGCGCGATGTCCTGCTGGCACCGGTTCACCACGCCGACGTACCCCAACTTTTTTGGAAAAGAAAAGTGTCAGTCATGTATGGGCAAATAGTCTTGGGATTTGGGAAATACAAGTACTTACCTTTAGCGGGACGACCTCGCCCCTTAAATACGCCATCGCGTCCGTGCCCCGGTCCATGATGTCCAGCTTGGTGATGACGCCTATGGTTCGTTTACCTTCAGGGTCCACCAGCCTTGACAGTGTAAGCGCGTCCGAGTTCGCCAGGTCCGAGTTACCGGGCGTGACCGCCAAGATCAAGCAACTGTCGCGCTTGATGTAACTCAGGATCATGGTTCGGATTTGCTTTTCAATATCGACTGGCTGGTCCCCAACGGGTACGCGCGTGATTCCTGGAAGGTCAACCAACGTCATCGTCAGCACGTGCGGTGAGCAGATTTTTAACCTGATCTGTTTTTCGGAAACCCCCTTGTTCGACCCCACCCCGCGCGTCGTTTCCGCCTCGATCTCCTCGCGAATGGCTTCGAAATCGGTGAACACCTGACCCGGCAAATGAAGGAACTCGCCCCACTCGGATGGGGCGGGGGCGTGGTGCGTGCTTCCGGGGTGGTACGGCGTGTGCACTAGCTGTAGCACCAGCGGTCGTCGGGTGCAGATATCCGGACCTCGTGGAAGGAAATCCCGGCCCACAAGCGCCTCTAAAACGCTCGACTTGCCACTGCTCTGGGACCCGACGACTGCGATTTGGGGGAGCTCGAGTTCACCACCAAGCGCGTCAACGCCAGCCTGGCTGAAAATGTCCTGCAGCTTGTTGATTAGGGGCACCAGGCCGTCGCCCAAGGTGTGCGGGTGGTGCGCGACCGGCATGGTGAACGACGACCGGAGGGGCGCTGTGCTTCGGACGAGTGGTCGTCATCAGACGAAAACGTTGGACGAAGTGTAACGTTCACGACGTTCCCCTTTTCGTTTCTGGCCGATCACCTGCTGCTTTGCCGCGCCGCGAGCCGAGCCCATCGCGCATCTCACGCGTCTCACGCCTGCAGGCAGCACAACGACACGCGCCATGGCTCTCATGGATACCGTCGGCAAGGTGGTCGGCAAGGTCGTGAAGTTCGCGGATGACTACAAGGTACGCGTTTTTTCGTGTTTCGTGGACTCGCAAGGCGCCGCGCTTCTCGATCACCAACGCGCGACGCGACGAACCCTACGCCTTTTTTTTTGGCAGATCACTGACACGCTCCTCACCCGGTTGCTTCCCCCCAAAACCCAACAGGACTACTTCCACTACGGCTTGATTCCCGCCATCATCGTCATCGGCATGACCACCACCCCGCGGCCCGGGCTCGCCGCGCTGCTAACGCCGGTGTAAGGCGGCAAGGGATTGGATGTAGATATACGGAAAATGAGACGCTAGTAGAAGATGCAAAGATGATTCGTTCATAGTAATATCAAAACGTCGTCACAACCCTTACACAACTAAACCTCACGGCCCGTTCCGCTCGCGCAGTTTCCGGTCAAACTCCTGTTCGTCGAATTCCGTGGCGCTTTTGTTCGAGCTGAAAATGGAGTCGTCGCTGGACACCACTCTTCGTTCGCCCGCCATGCGCTTCGCCGCATCCAGCTTCGCGGCAAGTAGCTTACCAGGCCGCATGAGTTGCTTGGACGCTTCCAGCCGAGCCGCATTCCTTTGTTCAATCGCTCCGTTCTTTTTACCAGTCAGGAACCATCTTACCGCGGGAATCGCGAAGAAACTCACCGCGTACGCGGAGAGCGCGGGGAGTAAACCGACGACCACCGCGACTAACTCCGGTTTCCGCATCGCTGTGAGAGTAAAAAAAGTGTCAGTCTTGAGTCTCGAGTATGGGTGTACTTGGTAATGTGTATGAGTAAACAGTCAGAGTAATCGGGCCGAACAGTGTGCCTGGATTTGGGAAAGGCCCAACACGTACCGATCGTCGGGTCCCCGCAAAGGAACCCGAGCGCCACCACGCCTACGAAGTTAAAAACACCAAGCGCGCACGCCATTGTTCGCTGCGACGACGTGGCTAGGGAAAAAGCAATTTGTTCCTCCTCCGCCGCCCCCGTGCTGTACCCGCGCATCTCCGCCGACGAAAGCACCGCTTCGATCCGTCCAAACCCACCCGCGGTGCTTTCCATGGTTTCGAACTTGTACACGATTTCGTTCGATTGCGGGTCCACAATTGGCGTGCCTCCGAACCGCACCAGCGCGGGCAGGACGAAGCTCTCGTCGTCCGTGCCCACTGACAGTTCGTCCCGGTCCAGAAACGGCGCCAGCTGCTCCGCGGTGAGCGTGCCTTTGTTTTTCTGGATCGCGAGGCCGACCAGGGCCCTGATTGTTGAAAGAAAAGTGTCAGTCTTGCATGGGCAATCAGTCGCGGAATGTGGTAAATGGGAAATACTTACCACCGCCGGCGCTCGAACTCGGCGTTTGGGTCCCCGTCCCCGAACACGAACGAGAAAACAGCTTCGAAGAAGTTCATATCCCGCGCGCCTTCCAGCTGCGCTTTGTACGCACGGCGCTCGTAGTAATACGGGTCGAAGTACCACAGGAAGTCGAAGGGCGAAAAGTACATCCTCGGCCCGAAGAACATTCCCCCCATCCCGCCGCCGCCGCCTCGGCGGTCGTTCCTGTCGTCGCTCGACCGGTTGGAAAGCAGGGCGAATATCGCGGCGTACACGATCGCGATTGACGCGATTAGGGTGGTGCCGAAGGAAACTCGGGCGAGGTAGGACCCCACCTTGCCGATGGTTTCCACGGCGGGTTCCAATTTAGAAATGCGGAAACTCTTCTGCCCGATAGCGCCCCGAAGGCCTTTTGGAAACACGTACCGGATGTCTCCTATTTCGGAGACTTCAAGCGCGGCACCGGTGTCCGCCGCGACCGCGGTCATCGCGCGCTCTGCTTCACTAACCTTGCACCCCGCCGCGCTCGCAACGTCCCCAACGGTCACCGAGAACCCCAAGCTCTCGATCGCGTCCAGCACATCGTCGCGCAGTTGTTTTGGTAAAAGCTCGGTTTCCACCCGGCCTTTGGGAGACGCAACCTTCTCGATGACGTCGCCTAGGTTGGAAAGCGCCGCCCGTGGGACGGTCAGGCTTCGCGCGTGCCGCGCGGCATCAGCGCCTCCGGGGGCCAAGCGCGGAAAGCCAAAGCTCCCGTCGACGCGCATGGAAACCGAACGAAGATGCATCTTACGTGTGGTGGCGGGTTTCACGACGTGGCCACCGGGTCGTGTCGTCGCACAAGCGCCCCGGGAAGCAGAGACGCACCTAACGCGCGCCACGGGCGCGGCCGTGAATCCGCGCAAAGGCATCGTCGCCATCGCGGGGTGTTCGACAGCGAAAAGGGGATGACGCGCCGCGTTGTGAAGCTGATCTCGCCCGTCCGGCGGTTTTGCGATCCCACTCGGCTCGTCGTTGAGGACGACTCGCGACGACTGCCCGGCTTCTGGCACTTGCAATATTTCCGCTTGTCATCGAATCTGACGAGGACTGCTCTTCCACAGAACCGCCCGCGCTGGCGGCCGTGTGTTCGCGCGCCGCGACTTTTTCGGGGTGACGCGGACATGGGGTTCCCGAAACCCCTCAGCGTCCTGCCTCGTCTGTTCGCGGCATTCTTCGCGAAGCTTCGAGGCGGTGAGGACGGTGAGGATGGCGAGGAGACGAAAAAAACACCTTCGTCGCCAAACAAAAGCGGAGTCCCCGAGGCGTGTCTCGCGGACGCCCCAGAAGAGGCTTACGCCGTGGAAGAATACGCGCTTACGGGGTTGACGCTTTCGGGCGTTGACACGCCCACGGCGACGCCCGCGCACCGAGGTTCCCCACGCCGGGACACGGAAACGGCCGAGGCCCACGCGGAATTCGCCGAAACGACGGTTCCCACGACGACATCGACGTCTTCGTTTTTTCCCTCAACCTCACCGGCGGTGCCTTGGGACGCGCTTCCCGAGGCGTGCGTGCAAAGAGTGTTTCTTCACGCCGGTGTACGAGCCTCGCTCAACGCGGGTGTTACGTGCAAGGGCTGGCAAAGGGTGTTGGCATCGAACCACTTCTGGAGGCTTACGTACTTGGCGCATTTCGGGTCGGAAGATGTGAGGGCACGTTTGGAGGAAAAGGTTTCCCTGATAAAACAAAACAGCAAGAAAAAAACAGAAACGCCCTGGCGCGCTGCCTTCGTTGACAAAACGCGCGCGAACAAACGATGGGCCACCGGCTCGTGCGTGTGTGTGTCGTCGCTTGTTGACGGGCACGGCGTGTCGCAGGTCATTGGCATCGCGACGGATTGCGACGACGAAAATGTGCTCAGCGTCGGGCGCGACGGGAGCGTCGTGGCGTGGTCCGTGCAAAGCGGCCGCAAAATACACGAGTGGACGCAAAACACAACGACCAACGTTTGTTTCGCATTTTGCAAAGAAACGAACGTCGCCGTGGTGGGCGACGCCAGCGGCGTGCTCACCGCGTACGACGTACAGCGGTCCACACGGCTGTGGTGCAGTGACGAATCAGGGAAGGACTCGTATGGAGGTCTATTACTCAAGGAAAACAAACCCAAAGTAAGCGCCGCGGCCACCGCCGTGGCGATCGGCGGCGGCGCCGTGGTGGTTGGCTTCGCGAACGGCGCGATTAGGGCGTACTCGCTGTTCACCGGTCATGATGAACACGACTTGACGCAGCAAGGGCCGTCCAGCATGCAACAAGAAGTGACCTGCGTCGCAATCCATTCCGGCGGCGAACACGTAGCCGTCGCGGCTGGAGCGGAGGTCACGACGTGGGCGATGAAACGAAATAATACGTTTGGAACGGGTAGTAGTACCCGTGAAGATACTACTACTAGTAGTAGTACTAGTACTACCAGTATTACCAGTGCTACTAGTACATCCGCTCCATCTACGCTTCGGTGGCTGGTGGGGCACGACGACGTCGTGCGCGTGATGCGTTTCGTTGGACGCGACGTGTGTCGCGGTGTACATTGCAGTTCAACTGAAAGTGCTTACGATAACGTTAACTCAGGAATCGACTCCAACTGTCCGCCGGTTTTGCTCACCGCGGGTGACGACGCGACGACCAGGGTGTGGTGTGTCGCCAGCGGTCAATTGCTTCGCGAGCTGCAAGGCCCGCCAGGCACCACCGAAGCGGAGCACGCCGGGACCGTGCCGGTGGCGTGGATGTGCGTATTGGGCCTTTCACCAAATCCCGCCTCCCTGTTTTGCCGATTGTCCGCCCGTAATTACTCACTCGCATTACCAAACACTGACACTTCTTTTTACAATCATAGACACACGCCCGCCCCTGTAATCACGGCGCTGCAGGTTTGGTGCGGGTTAGTGGTGGAGGGTAGGCGCGATGGCAGTTTGTTGGTGTGGGTTGGGGCGCTTGAGGGGATGGGGGGGGTAACGCGTGAGGCCAGTAACGACGCGACGTCAGAAACACAAGTTCATTTTCAAAAGCGAATAACAAAACCGGCGTCGTATCGCCGCTGGTGGGCGCACGACGACGCGGTCACCGCCGTCGTGGTCGGCGAGGGCCGAGTCGTGAGCACATCAGTGGACGGCTCAGCGCACGTCCTCGTGCTCAGCCCGGAGACGCTGTGGTACGCCTCCTCTTGGCGCGAGAGGAGTGGAAGAGGAGCGAAAACAAAGGCGGTCGTTTCGTTCGCCAAAACGGACCACAATAAATCGCCGCCGCACTCGCCGCCGCGACGACGCTCGGTTGACTTTTTCGAAACACCCGCGCAGCTCTCCGCGGCGGCGCGCGGCGTTGCGTATCGCGCGTGGCGCGGCGGCGAGTTCGCGGGGGCCGAGTTCGCCGCGGCTGCGTGGCGCACGGCGGAGTCCTGGCACGACGAAATCAAAAGCGCGGCAGCGGTTGGCAGTGGGGCGTGGCGAGCCGTTGATCGACTTTCCGGCGGTCGCATCACAGAATCCGCCGCGGCGGCGGACAGAGCGTGGACGGATTGCGTCGGAGTGGGCGTCCAGATTTCAAGCGCCGCGGCGAACGCCGCGCACACCACTGTGAGGGTCACGTCCGCTTTGACTGTTGAAACAGCCGCGGCGGCGGAACGCATCACGCGTGAAGTGGTAACTAGCGCGCACTCCATGAGCCGCTCCGCGACGCAAGGTACGTATTGGGCCTTTCACCAAATCCCGCCGACTGTTTGTTTAACCTTACACAAGACTGAACACTTTTCTTTTACAGGTTTGGCTTTTTTCCCCGGCTTCGGCTTCGGCGGCGCCGGCGGCGCGCGGGGGTTTACGTTTCGCGAACACGCAGGGAACGGCGTTGCCTCCGTGTCTGTAACCGGGCAACTGCTACTTACCGGGGATGTGGACGGGAACATCGTGGTACGGCACTTCGGGGGAGTTGGCGCGATGGCGGGGACATCCGTGTGAGTTGGTTTCGAGTCGATTGGCGTTGTAAACTGCTTGTAGATCCATATGTTTTTTTTTTTTTCGATCATCGAGCTAACTAGAGCGTCTAGATCCTAGCCTATTTTATCACTGTGCCCGCGGGCACAGCGATAGTTATCTTGTTAGCGGAATCCCAGCTAACCATGGCTGGGCGGTTGTGGTTGGCAAATAGAAGATTGCTTTGATTCAATGTATTTCATAGTCTACGCACTTTGTAGATCGTGTCGTAGCGGTTCTTCTGGTAGCAAGGATTGCAAATTTTAGTTCCAGGCTCGTCTTTGCAGTTGGTCCACATACTGGTCGTATCCCTCCCGCACTTCACGCACGTCGTCCCCGCGGCCGCGGCGACGTCCAGCTGGTTCTTGTTGTAGCAAGACCTGCAAAATTTAGTTCCGGGCTTATCTTTGCAGTTGTGCCACATTATGGTCGTATCCGTCCCGCACTTCACGCACGTCGTCCCCGCGGCCGCGGCGATGTCCAACCGGTTCTTGTCGTAGTAAGGCGTGTAGATTTTAGTCCCGGGCTTTTCTTTGCAGCCGTGCCACACACTGGTCGTATCCGTCCCGCACTTCACGCACGTCGTCCCCGCGGTCGCGGTAATGTCCAGCTCCTGCGAAGAATATGGAACTCGAACGACGTGAGTCGAGGCGGAACAGCTTGTGACGGAAGTTATCATGCCTATGAATGTCGCTAGGGCAAGGAGAGAGAAAGAAAGAAGAAGAACCCCGAAATGCGCACCTCTCGGTGGATACACGGCATACAGTACCACGCGTCCTTTTCGAGCTTCGAGCTTCGCAATTGGCTTGTATTTGCCCCATCCTTACCGCATTCGAAGCACTTGCCATGGCTGGCAGCGAGCTGCGAAAAAGAGCACCGCGGGTATTGGGGTCAGGTTGTGATGACACAAAGATTATGAAATATTGAAGCGTGGGATCGACGCGCGTGACATACCTGTCGGTCGTAGCAAACACGGCAGACCGGTTTGTCCTTATCGTCCCTGTTGCCGTGCCAACTACTCGTCTCCGTGCTTTCGCACTCGGAGCAGACCAACGCGATGCCCTGCGGAGGAATGAAAGTTCGAGGGTGAGTTTTACACGCCGTTGACATGCAACGAACACGGTGCAGGCGAATGGGTCCTGGACACCTCACATCAATGCGGAGTGCGCACCTTTTTTATCCATCGTCCCGCATAGCGGACCTCCGGAGACTCACTGTGTTATTTAAGTTTGCATCGCCAGGAGCGAAAAGAGTTTTGTCAGTGACGCCGCTTTGGCAGTTGGCAGGAGAAATCGTAAACAAACGAGGACAAGGGAAGCACGCACCTGCGTGGAATATATGCTTTGCGAAAAGCTTCGCCTTCCGAAGGTATAGACTCGTTGCTCGGCGTCATCGCCCAGCGTCTGGGCTTCCGCGTGTCGCGCAGAGCACGCCCGTGCATTCGTGTCTGGTCGATCTAGATGGACTGCTCGCGCACGTGCGGTTTGACACGACGTGAAACGAATCCGGCGAGCGCGGAAGGTTCGGGTGCGTCGTGGAGTGTGGCGCGCGTGGTTTCGAACGGCCGCCGGCTGCGGGCGGTACGCGTGGGCATCCGCGCCACCGAGTGCATACCCGCCATGCTTAAGCACGCCATCGTGCAACGTCCGAGGCGCACGCGAGAACTGATGTTTTTCGCTAACACTCGCGAAGGTCTTTCGCCAGCAGTTTTTTCGTGGTTCTTGGATAACGCCACGCGCGCACGACACTCCTCGACGCGCACCGCGCTGATGGCGTCGCATGTCGGGCGATTACCCGTGGCGAATCGGCGTGTTCCACGCCCGCGCGTGGCGCGACGACCGGCCGGCCGGTGCGTCGCGGCCGCGGGCTTAGACTCGTGGCGGGTCAGTTCGGACAGATCCCAACAACGCCCCGACACGGCACCTCCAAATGACTTCACCGGTGCAGTCGGTGTCGGCGCGGATATAAACACCACCACCACCACGCGTCGCGCCGCACTCACTGGTGCGCTCGTGGCGTGTGTCGCGCCTACGGTGCCTGAAGCTTTCGCGAAACTTAGCACCACAGAGTCGGTGTTGTTAAACATCGATCCCGCCCGGTCGTACCACCAAAACGTCCCGACGTTGTTCGCGCCTCTGTTTGGGGATGATTCTCGGGAAACGATTTTGACGTGCGTGGTGCCTGATGTGCTGTGGTTTTTGACACAAAACCTGGCCCTGGGTCCGCTAGAAACCCCAATTCGGTGCGTCGTGGTTAAGCTCGAGGATGGGGGTTTGTGGGTCCACGCGCCGCTGGCGCCGACCTCCGAGTTTTTTTCGCTAATTGAAAGTTTAGGCGACGTGCAACACGTCGTCGTGCCTACGTACGCGCTGGAGCATAAGATCTTCGCCAAAGACGCGTTGGTGCGGTGGCCTGCTTCCAAACTGTGGGTGGTGACTGGGCAATTCTCGTTCCCAGTCGAGGTGAGTGATGAATACGTGTTCGGGCGGATTCCGGATGGCGTGCTTGGGGTGGGCGGCAGAGACGGGCGCGTGGTTTTTAACGAAAACAAGGCACAAAATCCGCCCTGGCTAAACGAGATCGAATGCGACGTCCTCCGCGCCGGCCGGTTCGACGTGCTAGGCAAGGACGTGTCGTTATACGAAGCGACGTTTCTCCACCGGAAAACGAAAACCTTGATCGTCACGGATTGCGTGGCGTTGATACCCAGCGAGATTCCGCCGTTACAAACCCCGGAGAAGTTACTGTTAGTAGGGAAGACATCCACGGACGATCCGCAACCTCCCGATACGTTGGAAAACCGGCGCCGGGGATGGAAAAAAATGTGCCTCCTCATAACGTATTTCTTCCCCGAACACGAAGACCTGGTACGCCCGGGTTTGGTGACGTGGAGCGAGGGGTGGGAAACCAACTTCGCCGCGATCGCGGATCGGCTGCTGGTGCCGCCGGTGGTCCGGGCGACGCTGTATTCGCAAGGTACGTGTTGGGGCTTTCCCAAATCCAGACACTGTTCGGCCCGATTACGGGTGACTGTTTGCTCATACAAATTACGAAAGACTGACACTTTTCTTCTTCTTTTTTTACACCAAAGACCCGGAACGGGTGAAACGTTTCGTGGACCGCGTGGTTGGCGATTGGGATTTTGAACAAATAATCCCCGCGCACTGGGCCGCGCCGATTGACGCGACCCCTGTGACCTTTAAAAACGCGTTCCGGTTTCTGGAGGACGACAAACGGGACCCGTTCAATGAAGGGGACATGCGACGCGGGCTGAAACCAATCGCGGACTCGGTGGTCAAGGGAAGGGTGGGATTTGGGACGAGCGCGAAAACGTGATTCCAGAATTTGTTGCGTTTGCGCATCGTCTCTTCTATCTTCCTCCGCCCTCGCGTGTCTTTGTCCATTTTTTGGGGGGACACGCTTCTATTCCTTCCCGTCCGCTCTTGCAATGTTTTGTCGATCCCTCTCGTACGCCTCCTCCAGCTTGGCTTTCAGGACGAGCCAGTCTTTGTACGATATCTGCCCGGCGCCGTTCGTGTCCGCCGCTTTTATCAGTTTGTCCACGTCCGCGCCTTTCCCGAAGGCTTTAATAAGGTCGTCCTTCTCCAAGTACCCGTCGCCGTTCCTGTCCAGCTCGGAAAAGTTCGTTCGCTTCATGTCCTCCGCCCTTAACGTTTGCTGCCACAAAGTCAACCCGGGGCCGGGGACGCCGTCAGGGGAGTCCACGGTGTCGTAGAATTTCGGACCGGGGGCTGCTTTTTGAGACGTCAACCGTGGGTTCGAACCGGGGTCGAACGTGCCTCTCCACACCGTCTGTGTCGCGGAAGGAGGTTTTGGTCCCGGGTTCCCGGGTGTCGAGTCGTCTCCGTTCGGAGTCGCAGCAGGCGTGGCACCACGAGAACGGCCGTACAAGTCAACACTCGCGCCAGTCACAACCCCAGCAGCGAAAAGCACTGACGCCGCGAACGCGCCTTGCCGAGACCCCCAACCCGCGGACGTGCTCGCACCGCGCGTGAAGCGCCGCAGGAAGGGAGAGCTTGTTCGCGTCAGGAAACGCGTGGACATCGTGTTGCGTGCTGTGACGCGACGCGTGAGGAAGTGACCCTGGGGTGCGTGGCAAAGCACAAAGCACGACAGGCGGGGTCTAGGAAGACACGAAAAAGAACTTCGAAGTGAACTTGATAAATTTATTATTAAAACGCTCGCGCGACGCGTAAACGCCGCGGTGGTAAGCTTTTGAACCTCGCGCGTGTGTTAGGGTAACTAAGAATATGTTAGTTTCCCTACGTGTGTATTTTCGTGTATCTCCTTGACTGTCGGTGTATAGGGGATGTGTCGTTCCGTGTATCTCCTTGACTGTCGGTGTATTGGGGATATCAGAGGTAATAGTCCCTCTGGGGATATCCTTTCCGTGTGGGTGTATCTTATCACACCGCGGACGGGGCGTCCGGATACGCCCCCGCGGGTCGCTCGGTTGCCCTTCCCGCGAGCCCGCCTTTGCCCGTGTTTTGCTCTTCGGTTTCCACCATCTCGTCCAGGTTGGTGAGGTTTACGATTTCCTTAAGCGCCTTTACGGTGACCGCTGACGCGGACGAGATGTTGATGAACTCTCGCAGGGAAATCGTGGACGAGGCGAGCTCGTCAAGGCCTTTTTCCTTGCCCTGAAGCCTCAACTCCTCCCGGTCCTCGTCGCAGGATCGCAGGATGTACAGCGCCAGCGCCGCGATTTCGTTGTCGCTTAAACTCATCACCCCGGTTTCATTGTCCCCGTCCTCGGCTTTCGGGTTGAACGTTTCCCTTAACATGTCCTGGATCTCAACCAAGTCCAGTTGTCCGCTGCCGTCGGTGTCTTTCTGTTTAAAGAAAGCAGACGCCATCAGGGCGTTGATGGAGTACCGCGCGCACTCCTGTTCCAAGTCAACCTCTTCCTGAATAAAGGACTTGTACAGCGCCGACTTTACGCCTAAACCGTTCATCGCCACGAGGTCCACCACGGTTTTCGCGACACCCAGGAACACCAAGCCGCTCACCACGGTTGTAATGAACAGCTGGAAGTTGAAGCTCGCCACGTTCCCGGTGGCGCTGACGTCGATGTTGATGCCGTACACGTACATGTCCTCCATCGCGCCGTTGGGTTGACCGAGCGCGTTGACCGGCGAGGTCCAGTCGTTTGTCGGCGTCCGGTACGTAACCTTCTGCCCCCGTGACGTCCACGCCAGCGAGGACTCAACCTCCACGATTGCGTAAATGCCGTCGTCCCCGAGCGCGGAGGTACCGCTCGTGTCATCGAGGTTGTAGTTGTAGTACTGAATCGCAACCCCGAGTCGCAGTCCGGTCAAACGGGGGTACGGGTAGTTCAGGACGTCCACGCCTTTGCCCGTTAAATCCGCCGCGGGTGTCACGCCGTTGGGCTGGTCGTCGTACCGTTTGTCCAAATCGACGCCTGATACGATAAAAAAGAAAGTGTCAGTCGGGGTATGGGCAATCAGGGAGGCGGTGTGTGGTGATTGGGAAATACTTACCCGCGATTTCAAGCAACTCGGCGACGCTGATTTGCAGGTCCTCGCCAACGACGGTGCGGTAGTTCGTGTCGTCGCCTTTTCGGCGGATATACGCCTTGGGGTTCACTTTCGGGTCGAAGTTCCCGGACAACGTGGAGTATCCGTGCAGAATGGCCATCTGTTTGAGAAAGAAAAGTGTCAGTCTTTCGGACCGCGTGTATGAGTAATGACTCTGGACAATCGGCAAACAGTGTGTCAGGATTTGGGAAAGGGCCAATACGTACCTGGATTTCCTCCACCCCGACCGGAAACAAGTTGGTGTTGGTTTTGTATTCGCAGATTCCGTTGGCGAAGGAGAAGCCTGTGTCGGTGGCGGATGAGGGGGGGGTGGACGTGGTGATGGGCGCGCCAGCGGGGGACGCGGTACATGCCGCTTCGCTCGCCTTCGCTTCCCTGTACACTTTTTTGTGGTCGATGTGCGTCGTGATGAAAAGCGACCCCGACTGCGACTTCGCGATGAGCTCGTCCCCGGTGAGGTAGGAACACAAAGGCTGGTTGTAGATGAAGTCGTCCGAGTACACGAACGAGTACTGGGGCTGTTGGGGTTGGGGAGGGATTTGATGGGAGAGAGGGAGGGGGAGGTGGTCAGGAGGTGATGCGGTTGTGAAGAATAAAATAAAAAACCGGAGACTCCGCCCGAAAGCAGACCGACGCGACGCCGTCTCGTCACGACGCGCTTTGACGAACTTTTCGTGAAAAGTTCAGGAGACTTGTTGGGGGAACGAAAAGATTTTCTCGTTCACGTACCAGGTTGCCGCAGGGCGCGGTGATTGCGCCGGATTCGGTGCTGGCTTGGTGCGTGGCGAACGCGGTGGGGGCGAACGCGTACGAGCTGATCACCCCGACTGGGATTTCCACTGCGAGGAATGTCTTGCCCAGGATCAGTGAGGTCACAATTCCCACCAAAACTGCAATAACCGCAAAGTAATAGAACACCGCCAACCGCCAATCCTTGATCCTGGTGAACTTGGAAGTGGTGTACGCCAACCCGCGCACGACGCGCATGGCAGTGGCTTGCATGGTTTTCCCCACGTCGGCAACGGCGTCGGACATGGCGACGAAAATACGGCGAGACGCAGGTGCGCTCGGGGAATGAATGGACGGGTCGGACGAACAGTTCGTTGTGAGCAGACGCCATTATTAAATGTTGACACCGTTGTTGACTCTGAAAGAAAAGCGCGCGAGACCGGCGAGAGTGCGTTCAATAGTTACTCCCAAATGCAAAACGCAAAACGCACACGCCACCGCCGTCACCTTCCATCAAGGCGGGTTCGACGCGCGGGTCTAATTATTAGCTACTCTATATAGTACCAGTGTCGCGTTCTCCCGACGCGACGCGTCTCGTTCTCCGTCTGTATCGCTCCGATACAAAACTCACAATTTTCCACAATTTCTTATTCATCCTCTAGCCTCCTAATTCATCCTCCAATTCATCCCAATTCAATCCACCGAGCACAGCAGCGCCACGCCTCGCATGATCCACTTGTTCGTGTGGTCCTCGCTTCGCAGGGTGAAGGTTGAGATGAAATTAAGGCCGGTTCGTTTTTTGACTTTGTAACACGGGGTTTCGAACGTGTTTTTCGTAACCGCGTCCTTGGCGAGCTTACCGGTCACCGCCAGCACGGGCAGCGCCGTGTACAGCTTTTTCGGTTCGCTGTCCACCATCTTGTTCGCCTTGCCGTCCCAGCCGCAGCCTTCCAGGAACAGTCCGTACACGTACACCCCCTCTGATGGTTCGTCTTTCAAAGTTTCGACTGTTTTCGGGGGAAACGTAACCTCCGAGGTCATCACCACGTCATCCAGCGCCCACCGGTCAGACGCGTGCGCCCGGTTCACCTCCTGTTTCATCGCCGTGAGGAACCCCTGCGGGTTGAAAAACCCGGTGAGCCAGAACGCTTTGGGTTTTCCTTTCTCTAGCCACTTCGTGAGCTGCGCGTGTCTTTGTAGTAACCCCTGGAACCAGCTCCCGATTGTTGAGCTTTCCCAGCTTTTTGACAGCCACTTGGACGGTACGTTGGCGTCGAAAAGCGAATCCAGGGCGTCCACCAAGGAACCCGAAAGCGCGACGGTCCCCGCTACGGCCAATCGCAAGTTCACCAAAGTGGACCGACACAAATCCAAAATTATGTTCAGCCGGTCAATTTCTTGCCGCAGATGCACTGTCAACGGCTGCGTCGCCCCCCCTGGGAGTTTCTTCAGCCGTTCCTTCGTGGGCTCCAACTCGAAGCTCACCGGAACCTTACCAAGCAAGTCCTCCGCGATCGCGTCCACAATCTCGGCGGGGGACAACCCGCCTTCGCCGCCGCCGGTTTTAGGCATCGTCCCGACCACGGTTTCCACCAAACTCTTCACCTGCAGTGTCCGAAAGGTTAAATCCGCGTTGCTGTGCAGCCCGAACACCTCGGGGGAGTCCTGGGACGGGAGCGCTTCAATGCAAGTTCGTATTTCCTCGATTGTTTTGCAATCCGGAACCTGGTATCCGGGAAACAGCGTCAGGTTTTTTTCCAACCCGCCGCGGTTGAAGTACTTCCCGGCGTACTGTTTGTGGAAAAGAAAAGAGGTTAACGTCATGTGTTGGGCGTGTATTGGACGATGTATGGACAAACAGTCAGGGTAGTCGGTCTGAACAGTCCCCAGCTGAGAGATAAAACAGTGTGTGTCGGGTTTGGGAAAGCCCCGTCCGGCCGTACCGTGTCCATCAGCAGTTCGTCAAACCCGTCCGTGATCCGTCCTCCGTACTGAATGGAACTGACCATGTACGTCACCGTGGGCCACGTCGGGCTCGGGAGCTTTTTCGTGTCCATCTCGGTCAGGTGGTTCTGAAGAAACTGCACGCACGCGGAAAGGTCGCTTTGGTTGAACTCGTACGGCACGTTCCACCCGATCGGCCCGAACTTTCGGCGCTCTTGTACGATGGAGTGCATGTAGCACATCACGAAAAGCATTTGCCTCCACTCGAAAAGCGACACCGCGTCCAGCATGTCTTGGCTAACCCAATTGTACGAGTTCCGTAACCCAGCCCGCATCCCAACCGGGGCTTCGTTTGTTATTTTGATGCTCATCTGTAGTAAACCGATCGGGAACTGCGGGTGCGGCTCCGCCGTGATCCACAACCTGAAATCTGTGTGGAGGTTCTCCGCTTGCAGTAGGTACACCTCAATCTCAGCCATGTAGGCTAGCCCCAAGTGCGTGTTCTGTAACAACACCCACTGCCCCATCTGCGTCGCAACCGACATCAGCCGCCGCGCGATTATTTCCTGGCCTTGGCCCATGGACACGCCCACCGTGGTTATTTTCTTCTTCTTCGCGAGTTCCTCAATCAGCTTCGTGGGATCCGCGCCGGGCGATAACAAACAAATCAGAGGCACGTACGGCGTGCTTTCTCCCCACGTGTGCTCCATGTTCAGGGGGACGGACTCCACGAACCTCTCTCCAAGAGCCTCCGAGATGTACGTCTGCGCGGCGACCATGGTTCGGTCTTCCCGCAGCGCCTTCACAATACACATGCGCTCGAACGAATTCACGCGGTCTGCGATGAGTAAAAGAAAGGGTCAGTCTTGAGTCGGCGAGTATGGGTGTACTTCGTAATGTGTATGAGGGATTGGGTATAGTAGTGGTACCGGACTTTCCGACTGTACTCCATAAAGAGCAGGTAACAGTGCGTATGTGATGTATGTAGTATCTCCTTTTAATGACGGCCGCGGACGTCAAAGAGGGGCGGCAGAAACAGTGTGCCGCCTGATTTGGGAAAGGCGCAAAAAAATACCAACCTTCGAAATCGGGAACCCGCGCCGCTTCCGGCGCTTCCTTGTCGTACCACGCGCGCCACAGCTTTTCGTTGACGTTGATTGATTCCACGATATCGGCAAAGCTTTTGTGTTGCGACATGGCGACTAAATCCAGCCAGCACTTGTCCGGGATCCACGCGTGCGGTTTCTTTTTAACCGACTTTGGGTCGAGGCTCCCGCCGCCTTTCAGAAACACGTTTACTAAATCCAAACTCAACGCCTTGGCGCTGACTTGGATTTTGTTTGTTAACATCAGCGCAAACGTCAGTTTGTGCCGCTCGAACAAACCGCGCTGGATGTACAGGTAAATGGAAAACGTCATCCACTCGGTGATGTTTTTTATGCGCTTTGGAGTTTTGCCAGAAAAGTGTCAGTATTGTATGGTCAAACAGTCGGAGGGATTTGGTAAGTGCAATACGTACCTTCGCGGGCATCGGGGCTTTCTCCGCGTCGTCGATGGCGCGCTCGTACAGCGCGTTGAACTGCCCTAAAGATGTTTGGTACATCACGTCGCAGGTGGCGAACTCGGCGATGAGGAAGTACATCAGCGTGGCGCGGTGCGCGACCGGGCGGTACTCTTCGCACGCTTCGGTGATTTTGACGTTTGTTTCCGCGGCGGTGGCGAGCTTCTCGTTCACGTCCTGCGCGGTTTGCTTGGTGTTGTTCAACACGTCAATCAGCTCCACGTCGTCCAGTAAGTTGCCAGTCGAATTCGCCAGGCGGAACAGCAAGTCATCCTCCAGCTGTTTGATTTTCTTTTTGTACGAAGTAACCTCCTCAACGAGGGCCATGCGTTGTTGCTCAAGTTCGTACTTCTCCTTCAAAATCAGCTTACCAAGGAGCTGGTCCTCCAAACCAACCATGGTGACGGTGAAGTCGATGACCAGCGTTTTCGCGCTGAACTCGGGGGAGTAGTGCGGGTTCGGTAACCGGCTCGTGCTGCGATTGGTACACGAAAAGTCAGTCTTTCGTAATGTGTATGAGTAAACAGTCAGAGTAATCGGGCCGAACAGTCACCAGCTGAGAGGTAAAACAGTGTGTGTCGGATTTGGGAAACGCGCAAGGCCGTACCAGTACAGGGCGAAGGAATCGCTGAAATCAACCTCTTTCCCGTCGCTCAGCACGATGATCGCGTTCTTCCCTTTCCGCACGATCCTCTTTTCCAGAATAGGGTCCAGTATGGGGTCAAGCGTTTCTTCGATGTTCTCAATCAACATCGGTTTCCCAAAGCTCATGCAGTCTTCTAAGTGGTTCCGGAAGTTCTTATCCCCAAGCGTGGTGGTTTTCATGGCGTTCACTTCTTCCCTTTTTTTGATCCACGCCAGCCCCTGGCCTTGCGGATCCACAAGCACCGGGTACCGCGTCGCGCGCGTGGTCATGATTCCGTTTTGAATGGAAAGCTCGTCCGTGGGCAACCCCTGCAGGTTCCACTCGCCGATTTCACTCTCCTCCACCAGGAACCGCGTGACGTCCAGGTTTTCGGTAACCGGAATGCCGCGCGAGAAAAGGTCGCCGTAGAAGTCCCGTGTGCATAGTAGGTCGCGGAACTCTTTGTTGAACGGGCCGAGGTACGACACGAAGCTACTCGCCATCGCGCAATCCCCGGTGAGCCTTTGAATTTGTAAATCGAACTGTTTCGACTGTTCCGTCCACCGCACCTCTTCACCCGCGAGGGCGTTGATCAGCGTGGACGCGGCGTCCATGCGGTACTGCGTCGCGGTGGCGTCGTCCTCCAGTTTCTTCTTCTCCCCCATCGCGAACTCGAACTTTGTTTGCATGGCGTCTAAATTGGACTGCACAACAGCCAGCGCATCCTCCGCGGTTTGCTTTTCCTTGTTCGCCGCCGCTAACTCAGCCTCCGCCGCGCGTAGCATCATGATTTTCGGATCAACCACTTTCGCGACTTCGTGGTACGTCACCATGGCTTGCGCCCACCCGCACAACCCGACCGCGGCGTTTGAGGCCTTCGCCGCGTCCTCCGGGTTGAAATCGGGCGTCGCGAAGTACGGCGCGAGAAGCTCGCAGGTTTCGTCGTTTATGCGTTCCTTGGGGAACGCGATGAGTTTCGCCAGGAACTGCGAATCGCCCATCATCTTCACGCTTGTGGGGTAGTTCTCGGAGCTGTTAAAGCACATGAACCCCTTGAACTCCTGCCACTTGGTTTTCTCAATAGGGAACTGCCGCAGCAACAACACGCAGTCGAAAACCCGCTTCACAAGATCGGGCGGGTTCTTCATCGCCTTTAGGTTGGTGATATCTTTCGGCTTGATGGAATCGAGGGCGGCGAGCGCGGCGTCTAGCGCGGGTTGCGCCTTCGCCAGGTCCGCCTCCGCTTCCGCCTTTTGAGCCGCGATCGCACTCGCCTTAGCAGTCACCGCGTCCACGATGACGTTGACTTTGGCTTTTTCCTTCTCCGCGACCGTGGTGTTGGCGCTGATTTCTTTCAAAAGCGTGGCGCTGACTTTCTGCGCCTCGGCGAGCTCGACGTTCTTCGCCGCTAAATCCACCTGCATGGTTTTCACGTCCGCCTTCGCGTCGAACAGTTTGCTGAGCCCGCTGTTGATTTTATCCGCCAAAACCCGAACCTCGCCAAGTTTCTGGTCGTATAAACTTCGGTACCCGGCGATGAAGCTGAGGTAACTCTTCGGGGTGACGTACACGTTCCTCCGAAACTTGTCAAAGTACTCCCGGCACGCTTTGATTGTAAAACAAAGTGTCAGTCTCGGATAAGCAAACAGTCTTGGGATTTGGTGAAATACAATACGTACCTTTCGTGACCGCGACGTGCACGCCCCCCATGTGCGCCTGCAGTTTTCGTTTCACGGACTCGTCGCACGCCATTTCGAAGTCGCCGATGAACTTGGTCGATACGGCGACGAGGGCGTCCTGCGGCCACGGCAGGAACCAGTCGATGGTACACCCGTTGATTAAGCCCGGGAAGTCCCGCGCTCTTTTTGAAAACTTGTCCCCGACAGGGGAGAAACACAAACATAGGTGTAGGTTGTCCCGCACCCGTGAGGTGAAAAAGTTCCACAGGTTGTCGTAGGAGTCGATTTCACCCGGAGCGTGTTTTTTGAACGCGGGCCGGCAGTCGTTGACGAGCGCGTCTTGTTCTTCTTTCGGGAACAAACCGGCGACCTCGCCAGTCATCAAAAGCTGGTTCAAGTATTCCAGGAAACTCTCCTCCTTGACCTCCGCGTCGGTGAATATGAACGCGACTTTCTGGCCTTTCAGCCCCGCGACTTTGTACAGGCTCTTTAAATCCTCAAAAAGATTAACCGTGTTGTACGTCTTGGTGATTTGGATTTGAAACGGAAACGCACCGGCGATGTACGCGGCTAGCCGCGTTAGGCTTTGCTTGCCACTCCCGCCGACGCCTATCAACAAAGCGCTTCCCCGGTCCATACACAAAAGCCGCGAAATACGCATCATGTGCTTCAGCGCGTCTTCAAAGAGCACCAGCTCCAGTTTCACGCTTTTCGACGTGTCGTTGAACATTTGCTGGCGTTTCATGGCGACGTCCGTGAGGTGCGCGAGGGACACCGAGGCTTCGTAAAAGCTGGGGTTCGCGTCAATCAACTCACCCGTTTCCTCGTCCATCTCGGGCTCGCGCAGAAAGTCGACGAAGTAAACACGCGTCTCGACTTGCTTCACGATTTGCTTTCCATACGTGTCCTCGATGAGCTTACGATAAATAAAAGAAAGTGTCAGTCTTGTGTTGGGCGTGTATTGGACGATGTATGGACAAACAGTCACCAGCTTCGGTAAAACAGGGAGGCGGGATTTGGGAAACGCGCAATACGTTACCTTCATAATGAGCGCGTCGCCCCAGTCCTTGTCCTCGTGCGTGGTGAGCTTGTCGCAAAACACGCGCTCGCACTCGTGCCGCCAAAGCGCGACGAGGTATCTGCTTGTAAAAAATAAAGGGTCAGTATGGGCAAACAGTGTTGGGATTTGGGAAATACAACACGTACCCTTCCGGCGTGCTTACGGACCCGCCATACGCAGGCCTTTTGGTTTCGTCATCCACAGCCTTGAACCGGTCTCTTTCCGCTAAAATCACGCCCTGGAAAACCTTGGAAAGCTCCCTCATGTTGAACAGGTAGTGAAACTTCGCTGGCGTCGGGAGCATCTTGTGTTGGACTTGGTTCCACAACTCGACGGTTAGCGGGACGAGCTTTTCCGCGCACGCGCATAGTTCCGGGGTGAACACATCGCTGGCGAACCGCCCAGCGACGAGCTGCCCGAAGATGTTGTTAATAGCGGCGACGCTGGGAAGCGGGACGTTGAAAATCGCAAAGTGGCGTTTCAAACGGTTGGGGATGTCGTTTTTACCCCCGCCCGGGGTGTTCATCGCGGCGAGGTATTGGCAATCGACGATCATCTTCATGTCCCCAATAGGTTTTTCCAGTGAGTACATCCCGCCTTGCTCCAGCAGTTGCCGCACCGCTTCGTTCGTGACCTGGTCGCCCCACTCGTTCATCATGGGCATGGAAACGTCGTCGATGAAGAGGATCATCTTTTTCCCTCCAGGCGGTCCGTAGGTTTTGCCCTGTCGCTTTTCCACGCTCGCCTCCACCGCGTTTTGAAATGTCTGCGGCGTGGTGAGTGACGAGAAGGTTATGGCTTTTTGCCCTAAAACATCCGAATCGAACCCGCCCATGAACTGCTTGATCGCGGTGGTTTTCGCGGTTCCAGGGCCGCCCACGAAAAGCGCCTGTTTGTCCACGCGTGTCACGAGCCGCAACAGGTTTTCCAGCCGCACCGAGTCCAACGTCGGGATGATGAGTCGCGCGAATTTCGGTTTCTCTTCAGACGAAGGGTACCCCCACGTAGGCACCACGTTTCGCCAGTGCGTCCACTCCCCGGTGTCGTGCTCCACGAAAAACTCGAAGAACGTGTCTGATGCATCCGCAAAGGCTGATACGATAAAAAAGAAAGTGTCAGTCTCGTATGGGCAATCAGGGAGGCAGAGTGTGGTAAATGGGAAATACGTACTCGGGCAAACCGAACCCCCCGCGATTTCGCACATCTGCTTCGAAAGTTTCGGCCGGTCCGCCCACTGTAACATCCCGCCCAGGCTCCACGCCACGCAGTACAGGAACATCTTCTCGTAGTGCGAATCCCCTGGTGAGGATTCCTTGTCCTTCAACGACAAACCGCTTGCCGTGTGCGAGTTCGTTTCGAACGGTAACAAAACCCCTTTCAACAAAGTAATGAGGGTGGTTACTTGGCAAAAGTCCATGCTGACGTGGTCCCACGGCGCGCCCGACATGACCGGTTTGCACGTCATGCGCATGTGGTGAATCAGTGGGTCGACGTACTTGTCGAACAAGGCCTTCAGAATCGTCGCTTCCGCTTTGGGGCGCGTGTCCAGCCAGCTCGCCACGAGCGGGCGCCACCCTAGCTCGGTTTCGCTGACGTAAATGATCCCCGCCCTCGACACGGTCGCGGGCGACGCGTTGTTCAAGTTCTCAGGCTCGAACATGGCTTTCATGTTCCCGCTCATTTGCACGCGGTCGCCGTTGGCTAGTGTCAAAACTTTGTTATCGTCAAGCACCGTGTTTAAATTCTCGATCCAAATCGCATCCACCGGGCCGTCCAGGATGATCCACGTGTTGTTTTTCTTTTCCTTCGCCGCTCGGCGCCAAAGCACCGCGAAAACCCCATCCGTCCAATCGCCAGTCGCCGCGTCCATCCTGCCGAACATCTGAGGCGCCGTGATGGCCTTGGGGTTCATCTTCCAAATCACGTGCTTCACGCCGAGCTCGGTCAGCGCGCCCGCTAGGGTTTCCGCGATTGCGGTTTTCCCGGCGCCAGTCGGGCCCACTAGCATGATTCCGTGCCGCACTTGGTAGGTTTCGTAAAGCTGCACGCACTTGCTGAGCCAGGTGGGGTGGAGCTGTAAACCTTTGCTCGTGGCGACTTTGGCCATCGCAGCCTCCACATCCGGGAACGTCGCTTTGTCCGCCCTCGTGCCAGGGAAAATGTCGTCGATGAGGGACAGGAACAAAGTAACGTCCTCCGCGACGAACTTTGACATGTTCATATCACGCAGCGTGCGCATCGCGAGGTACACTTCGCTTTTGTCCGGGTTCGCGCGCTTCGACGAACCCATCGTTCGCAAAACAGACAAGATGTTCCGCAACCCGAAATCGTAATGCGGCTGCTTTGAAAGCTGCTGCTCGCACAACCCGTACAGGACGAAAAACTTTTTCCCGAGAAACTCGTTTTGCTGGTACCCGCACGCCGCGAGTTTTACTTTTTTGATGATTTGGCGGTTCGGGACCATCATGGTGACCCCACGGAACAGGGATTTCAAGTTCTCGGGGAGCTCCTGCCTTCCCGCGTACCCGGGGTTCATGGTGATGAAGAACCCGACCCGCGGGTCAAGGGAAACCTTGGCGCCGTCGGTGAAGATGAACTCGGTTTTCCGTTCCCGGATCGCGCTGAGCACACAAAACACTTGCTGCGCGCACACGGAGAGGACGTCCAGGTTGATGCGGTTGAACTCGTCGAAGCAACCCCACAAGCCGCTTTGCGCCAATCCTCGGTAGATTTTGCCCATGCCTTTGTAGTCCATCTGGTCTGAACAGTTGAACACCACGACGAACTTCCCTAGGGTGTTCCCCAAGTCTTTGGTGGTTTCGGTTTTCCCCGTCCCCGCCGGCCCGGCGGGCGCGCCTCCTAGGAACATGCCGAGCGCCTGCGAAAGCGTGACGTAGCAAATGTCCGTGAGTGGGGTGATGACTAGGCGTTCCTTCACGCCCAGGTACTCGTACGAGTACTCAAAGTCCACGTCGCAGATGCTGATGATCACGGTTTCACGTTCGGTTGACCAGTAGAAACGGCACTGTTTCATCCACTCGAAATCGCTCGGATCGCGGACGCGTTTTTTTTGCAAATCCTCCGAAGTGTCCCGCTGGTGGACGTGCACCGTGATGCACGTTTCCAGGTTCTGACGCTCGTTCTTGCCCAGGGTACTCCGGGTGGTGATGACGATCATTTCCTTCAAAAGCGCGTCGCTTTTTTTCACCGCCCGAGACACGCCTAGTTTATCTTTCTTCGCGTCTGTTATGGCGCTCTGCATGTCCTGCGTCCACAGGAACTGAATCCCCAACAGCGAAACTTGCGCCGGGTGCTGAAAAATAAACGTCTCCAGGTCCTGCGTCTGCACCTCGGCGTGCGCCATTTTGATCACGCTTTTCATCGTGTTCTGCATGCCATCCACCAGGTTTTGTAGCCAAGCTTCGATGTTCCCGGTGGCGAAAACCGGGTCGTCTTCCAAAAACCCCTCCGCGCCCATCGTTTGGAACCGCACCACCTCGCCCTGCTGCGACGACATGTCGATCATTTTGAACTTTTGAGTTTTGCCAGAAAAGTGTCAGTATCGTGTGGTCAAACAGTCGGCGGGATTTGGGAAATGCAAGGCGTACCTTGTCGTTTTTGTCGAAGGTGACGTTCGTCACGCTATCGAACAAACCGCTTTGGAAGTGCGGGGTGACCATCACCGGTTCGGACCCCAAACTCAAAATCTCAAGCAAAGTCGGATCCGACACGAAGTAAAACCGGGGAAACTGCGCGCGCTTCGTATCAAGAAACGCAGTCAGGCTTTTTTGACACAGCTCCAGCTGGTCCGTGAGATACGGCAGCAGGGTCAAAATCGTATCGCCGCCGTAACAAACGCTCACCACCTGTGATTGCGAAAAAAAAGTGGTTAACGTCTTGTATGGGCAAGCAGTGTGTTGACGGATTCGGGAAACGCGCAATACGTACGTGCCGCGTTTCCACCGCGGCAGAGACCATCTTAAGGAACGCTTTGTCGATTTGGTTGAACCGCTTCGCCTCCAGGGGGAGCTGCTTCACGATATCGCCGCCGCTGAAAACAGCCTCCATGTAGATCCACATGTTCTGAACAACGAGCCACATCTCCACGACGTCGCCCACCGTGCTGAGCTTGGCGGTCCACTCCGCGACCGCGGTTTTGAACGGCGCGCTGTACCTGTTCGTGGCCATGCTCCCCAGGGCCATCTGGGAATCTTCGAGTTTCTCCACGAGCTCGCCCGTCGCCGCGGCGTCCAGGACGCAAAACCCTTTCGTTTTGAACTCGACGAAAACAAAGTTCTGGTCCTCCCAGTCAATGTCGATCTGCCCTAGTTTGGTTTCAACCTGCGCTTCCTTGTTCGCCCCGCCGGTGAGCTCCTCGATCTCGTCGAGGTGCGGAATCAGGTTCGAGTTCAGCAAGTCGCCTAGCTTGAACGTGTCTTCGGACATGTCCAGTGTCACGGATGTCAAATCCTGTAACGCGACCCAGTGCCTTTGCCTCATGGACGGCGCCGCGAGCGATTGCACCGCCGGGAGAATTTCCAAAAAGTCATCAATCTTTTTCCGCAAATCCGCGTACGCGGTCCAATCCCTCAGCGCTTTGGGAAGCTTCCTGCACTGGTTCTGGAACCCAGTTACTTGTTCGTTCATTTGCTCGATGTTCGCCACGACGTCCGTCCACAGAATTTCCGAGTAGTTATCAATAGTGCTGATCACGTCTTTGTACAGGTCGTACAACCGGTTCAGAAACTCAAGCTCCTTTTCCGTTTGCTCCAGCTCGGGGTAAAGCGTTACAGGCAAACCGAACAACGATTCGCCGTCCACGTACGAGTTCCACTTGCGTTTCCGGTTGTCGAACTGTTTCTGGTACGTGTCTAGACGTTCGATCGCTTCGGCGGGGGCGACACCGCCCACCATAGGCCCGTTTTTGTCCCAGTCAACACGGAACGCAACCGCGTCAATCACGAACTGCTTGACTTGCTTTAAAAGTTCCCGCTTGAACCCGGCTGAGGGATAAAAAAGAAAGTGTCAGTCTCTCGTAATGTGTATGAGTAAACAGTCAGGGTAATCGGGCCGATCAGTCTGCGGAACGTGGTGATTGGGAAACACGTACCTTGCAGTCGCTGTAAGTTTTCACCGACGCTCACCGCGCTTGCGACCATCTTGCCCCAGGTCTTTTTCAACCCAGCAACCTCTTCCGTTTCCGAAACTGGCACGGATACTTCGTACCGCGTTAACAGGGCGTAGACGTGTGTTATCGGGTCCATGATGGTGTCGATTTCGCTTTCCTTCGTGCGGATGTCCTGCTGGATCGCCATCACTCTGCGCACGTCCTCCAAATCCTCCACGTCTCGCGACAACAAAAGCGTGGTTTCCTTGACGTACTGTAACAGCTGCGCCAGCTTTTCCTTGCCGTGCAGGTGCAGGTTCTTAGCGAACTGCGCTTTCCAAGTCGCGGCTTCCTGTCGCAACGCGAGTTTCAGGGGCGCGGTCTCCAAGGAAAGCGGCCCGATGACGTGCACGGGCGCGAACTTGTGCACCGCTTTTTCGATGCTCATGTACTGATTGTAAAAAAAGAAATGTCAGTATCGTATGGGCAATCAGTCTGAGGAATGTGGTGATTGGGAAATACTCACCTTCATCAGTTCCTTTTCAAAGTGATCAAGACTGGGGTTCGTGGCGATGAACTCGTTGTACTTCTCCGTAAGGTTGCTGAGGTACAGAAAGTCGTACACTTCGTAGGTTTTCAGGTGCGCGTTCACGGCTCGGCGAACGGACTCCACCGAGCCGGTGAGCAACAACACCAGTTTCACGATCGCGATGTCGCTCGCGATTTCGTCGTAAAAGCTCTTGGTGCCGATGTTGTCGTAATCAACGCTCGGGTCGTTCGCCTCGTCGCCGTTCAAATCCGTGTTCCCCCACCGTTGGATTTGCCGCGACACGTACAGGATCTTTTTAGCCGCGCCGTTGATTGCGTGCTGCACGTCATCCAGGTTGGGCTGTAACACCACGGAAGGCACGGAGAGCTGCACCGTGACTTCGAAAAACGGCCGTTCCAGGAAAAGAAAACCGCCGCCGAAGTTGGCGCCAACCTTTTTTTTCAACAAAGCGAAGCTGAGCGGGATGGGTAAATCAAAGTGTCAGTCGGGGGTGTGGGCAAACAGGGAGTCGGCTGATTTGGAAAAGCCTGGCCCACACGTACCTCCGTTTCGTGGCGTGGAACACCGCGCTGTAGGTCATGCGGGCGTAGTACCCTTTGAAGGCGTTGACGTGCGCCGGGTCTATTTGCGCGATGACCGCGCCGGTTTCGTCCCGGGGCAGTTTCTCCAACAACAACAAAACAATCTCGTCGCACGCCCGTCGCACTTCGTCGCTTTTCACCGCAAGCGCCCTGCCCTCGGTTTTCGTGAACCTGGTTTGCATATCCACAAACTCCTCGCACGACGTGGATTGGTCATCCGGGAGGTTAATCAACACCGACCGGCTCGCGTTTTTCAGGTTGAAATCCACGCGGTTGTGAAGCGTGTCGTTGATTTTGCGAACCAGGGTTTCCAGTTCCTCCAGTTTCAACCAAGCGAGTTTAAGAAACAAGTCGATGTTCGTGCTGGTCCAGGTTAGATCCGTGAAACCCGGTTTCAGGGAAAGGAGCACGTCCGCTAGGTGCGGCTGTAACAAATCGAGGGTCACGGGGGCGATTTCGTGCAAAACCCGTTCGTGCTCCGTGATCAAGTGCGTCAATCGGTTGAAGTAGCTCTTGAACCGCTCCTCTTGCGCCAGCACTAGTTTCGCCGTGTTCGGCACGTGCACGTCAAGCTGGAGCATGAACTTGGCTTCCTTGATCAGCTTGACGATGTCGGGATCGAAGTTCACAAGAAGCGTGCCCGTCACCGGGTGCTTCACCAACAGCGTTGCCCGCAAACCAGCCTTGCTCTTCTCCACGCCCTTCATCCAAGCCGTGTGCCACATCTGTTCGTACGTCACGAGCGCCAGCGCGACTCTGTTGTACATCTTCACGATCCGCTTCGCGCCTGGGGCGAACATGATGAGTTCGTTTTTGGAAAAGTCCCGCATGGGTTCTTCGATTCGTCGAAGCAGCTGCCGCGCCCAAAGAATGTCCCCCGCCACGGGAGGCGCGTTTCGCGGTTTCGGCGGGTTGTGCTTTTGAAGTTCGTAGGTTTTCTGCACCGCTTCTAAATCGGCGCCGTAGTTCCTGAAGATAACCGGGTACTTGTCGTCCAAATCACGTTTCAGGGTCTCCCGGTGCATGATCGCCCTGAACTGGTTCAACAAACGCAACGCGGAGCTCGTGCTTGTTATGTTTTCAAAACTCTTGTTGATGAACTCCTGAAGGCTCGTTTCGAGGTCGTGCACCGCGACGTTGAAGTCGAGAAAGTCCCGGTCGAACTGGTTCGCTCTGTATTCCAAAAGGTCGTACGGCTTGCGCTTGAACTCCTCCACGGCTTTGAAAAACTTTTGAGTTTTAAGAAAAGTGTCAGTATTGTATGTTCAAACAGTCTTTGGATTTGGGAAATGCAAGACGTACCTTCTTAATCAAAACCTCCAAACCGTCGATGTGTTTGTTCTTCGCGAGCTCGGTGAACTGCGCGATCGTGTGTAGGGCTTCGGTGAGTTTCTGGCACCGCTTCGAAAACAGCGCGAACTTTCCAAACACGGTGTCCAACGCGAAATCAAACTGTTTCGGTTTCGGTCTTTGCGCGGCGAGCGATTCTTTTGTTTGGTCGTACCGAGAGCGGTACGCGTCGTACAGTTTCGTGACGTTTTGCAGCTTCGTCACCAACGCAGGCTTATCAACGTGCGACCAAAGATTCGTACCGTCCTCGCGCAAATCCTCCACGCAACGCGCGATCATCTGGTTGGAAATTTTGTAAAGCAAACGCGTCATGCGCGGCGTGGTGCCGTAGTACCGCGCCACGCTGTACATCATCACCACGTTGTTAATCAGGGACGGGAGGGTTTCAACCACGGCGAGGGGCGACGAATTGTACAGCGGCTCCAGGCTTTTCTCGAGGGTCGTGAGGTACTTCACGTTGTCCTTGGCTTCGTTCAGGGCGTCCGTGAGCCTTAAGTCCGTGGCTTTCCAGATTTTGTGCGCGCCGCTTCGCCCGGCGTTCGCCACGCCCAACACCAAACGGCTGGCTTTCGACTTGAGCTGCTCCGTGATTGAGTTCAGCATCCCCATTCGTCGTCGCCAAAACTCCAGCTCCGTGTCGGGGCCGGCGTCGTCGCTGAGATAAATAAAAGAAAGTGTCAGTCTTGTATGGGCAAACAGTGTTGGGATTTGGTAAATGGGAAATACTCACCTTTCTTTCTTGCCGGTGTCAGCCAGTCGGGTAACCCGCGGTACCGCGGGTTTTTTAACAACCTCCGACTTTTCTTTTTCCGACCACGGCGTGGATCGCGGCGTTTTCATCCTTCCAGGAGTCGTTGCGAGGCTTTCCTGTCTTCCCGGTGTGCCGAAAGAAGCGCCCCCCGTCGCGTCAGTCGCGTCTTGTTCGGCGGCGGCGTCGGGGTCGTGTAAAATTTCGCCGAAAAACGCGCCGCCGCCCTGCGTCTCCGCGAGCGTCCCCTCCGCTTCTTCGATCCACTGCTCCAAAACCTCGTCCACGTGCGCTGCAACCAGTGGGTTGTTCGCTAACTCGGCAAAAGCCCCTGGGCGCATTTCTTTCATGTCCCCCACGATTACCCGCTCCGGCATGGCGAGCTCCGCGACGGCGGTGAGACTGGTCGCCGCGTCGTTTAAGACGGCGCCGAATCGTTTCACGTTCCCCAGAAACGCATCCGTGGTTCTGTTTTCGTACAAGAAAAGGGTCAGTGTAAGTATAAGCAAGCAGTCAGTATAAGCAAGCAGTCGGCGGAATTTGGGAAGGCCGGCGCAGCACGTACTTGCTGTTTGCGTTCTTTTTCGTGATACCGAGCTTTCCCCAGTCTTTTTGTTGTTTCAAAACCGGGTGGTACAGGTGGTTCACCATGGTTTTCAGCGCATCCAGGGCGCTGCCTCTTGTGACGCCGAACAGCACATCAGTCCCCGGCGCCACGATCGCCTTCGCGCCGCACACCCGCACGAAATACGCGCACTGCCCCGTCACCGCCGCGCCGTCTTTGCCGTCCGTGAGTGTCAACACGCTTTCCGGTACGGTTGCCTTGGCGACGACGTGGACGTTGCTCTCGATGTTTCCAAGCGCCGCGCGCGTCTTGCCGCCGCCTTGCTTTAACTCGTTCAGCTTCAGGGTTGCTTGCACCGCGGTCGCGCTTCTCCAGCGACGCGCGTGCTGCGGAGGCTCCCGGGGTTGGTACAAAAAAATAAGCTTTTTCCCTCCATCCGCCAGCCAGAAGTCCTCCACGTTTTTCTTGAACGGAAGGAGCTTCGTAAGCGCATCGGGGAGCGGTATACCGAACGCGTCCGCGATCTGTGGGTGTGGACAAGGGAAGGGAAGGGAAGGGAGTCAGTACGTGGCGCGGGTGTTTGGGTGTGGGGTTAGGGGGAAGGGTAAAGCGCGTCTGAAGGACGACGCGACGAAACCGATTAATCGCGTCGTCCTAGACAAACGCGACGGAAGGCCTTGGTCTCGTCGCCCTTGGGCGGCGGTGACCGCGCCCGCATCTGCAAGCCCATGTCCCTCGCAACACGTACCTTGTCCGCGATGTATTCCATTTTGCCATATGCCTCCGCCATGGCGCTCGTCGCGCGTCACCACCTGAGACTACCCCGACCTCTTCGCCGACCTCTGCCTACGCGTCGATGACAAAAAAAGTCGTTGCTTGGCCGTGTTCAACGTGTTCAACTCCGCGAAATCGAGCCTTCGCGCCTTGCCGCCCGCCGTGCGCCGCGCGGTGCACGGTACCCCCAAACTCGGGAGTCACACGCGCGACACAGGGCGTTACTTCCGTGGGGTTAGAGCACCAGAAACACGCGTTCGTGGTCCGCGCCGGTCGCAGTGCACGCCTTTCCGAGGGAATGTCTGGTTCAGGGAATTTGAATTCGTCTGTGTTTCCGCTTTTTCGCCACCAGCTAGCCGTTGGCGTTGGCTCGCTGGCGTTGGCCCGTCCCAGGCGAAGCAACGAAAAAAAAACGACCGAACGAAATGAGTCGTGGTGTCTGTTTAGCACACATCAGTCGTGCTGCGCGGGCGACGCGCGCGCGGAGAGTACCCCGGCCATGGCGGACCACGACGACATGCTTACGGTGGAGCCCGAGGAACCGGTGATTCACGACGTCAAGGTACAACACGCGTATCGCACCACGGTGAGTTTGCGGAACAACACGCGAAACGCGCTGGAGGTTTCCATTCGCGCGGGGTCCCCCGAGCGCTGGGCGGTGGCGCCTTCGAGTGTGTTTCTGGAAGCCGGTCGTACCATGCGGGTTGATTTGAGGCTAAAGCTCACCAGAGAGCTGCGGCCGAAACGCTTAGCTGGAGGCGCTGGAGCAGTGGGGTCGTCCTCCGGGGACACGCAACATGATGGGGTGGACACAATCACACAACATCGGCAACGAGACGTGTTTCACGTCAAGACGGAGTACTTCGAGCGACGGTTCCACGCGAGTTTCACGGTGGCTGGCGACGAGAGCGGCGTCGCGACGAAAGAAATACAGATCGAAGACCGCGGAAGGAGCGTTTCTTTCGCGTCTGGAACGACCGGAGGTACGTCAGGCACAGCAGAGACCACCGACCAACAGAGGTCCACATCACCAGGGCGAGGGCGTTTTGTGGGATCCAACAATCCTCCGGGAACGAGCGCGTCATCCGCGCGCGCCGCGCAAAGTTCAGACGATAAAGACCCTGCGTGGTCTTCTGCTAGAGTGCGAAAAAGCGAAATCGCGATCCTGGATGACCGCTTGGACCACTTAGAGAAATCCAACAAACGAGCCTCGCTTGATATCAAGGACAAAGACGAGCTGATTCGCGCGTTGCGTTCGCGGCTGGCGCTTGTTGGAAATACGATAGACGCGCGCGAAGATGGCGACGACTCTCGCGACGCCACCGAAACCAGACAGCAAGCCGACGAAAAAATCGGAATCGTCTCCGCCCTGAGCTCGGCCCGGGCCACGATCAGCGAGCTCACCGGGGCGAACGCTGCGTTACGGGCGCGGTGCGACACGCTTGACGGCGAGGCGAGCGCGGCCCGGGCGGAAGCGGTGGGACTGCGACGGCGCCTCAGCGAGCTCGCCGGCGATAAAGCGCCTCAACTAACTGACCTGGTCGCATCCGCGCTACACGAAGAACGCAACGCGTACGAACAACAGTCCTTAAAAGCATTAAGAGTCCTGGAAGCCAAAGATGCCGTGCTTTTCTCTCGCGAGCGGGAAGTCGCGGAGGCGCGCGCGGATATCGGCGCGGCGCAAACCACGCTCACCGCAACGCGCCGGGAGTTGGATTTGACGGAAGGTAAGCTCATCGCCAGCCTGGACGAAACCAGTGCGCTACGCAGAGAGCTTTTCGAAACCCAAACGCGAGCGTCTGGGAAAGAAAAACAGGCGCGAGACACAACTGATGCTTTGCAAAAGGAGCTTGAACAAGTCAAGGAGAAAGCCTTGGACTCGAGGGACGTCGCTGAAAAAATAAAACGATTGGAGGAGGAATTAGTTTTCTCGCGCGCCGAAACCGACGCCAATCAACGTGCGCTTGAAGCATCGAGTTCCGAGAATCAGGGCCTGAGGGGTTCCCTGAAAACCGCGTCTCTCGAGAGGGAACACGCTTTCGCGAGACGGGAAACTGTTGAAAAAAGTGTCCGAAATCCGAGTGGGGGGAAACCGCCTTTGCCCGGCGCCACGGCTTTTGTCGCGGTCGACACGACGGCGACCGCGACGGTTTCGAAAGAAACCCCGAGTAATCACGTGTACCCCGAAACAATGTTCGTGCAGCCTGAGTTGGTCGTTTCTTCCGACCCCAGGCTGGTGGTTGGCGAAATCACGCGTCTAAGGGACGAGCGCGACGCGCTCGTGAGGGAAATCGGGGAGTTTCGGGAAACGGCGACGGGCGCGACGCTCGAGGCACGGAACAACGAAACGAAACAAAACCAAGCGAAAGAGTCATTAGCTTCGGCTTCCGCTGGTAGAAAAGAAAGCAACGTCACCAACAAAGAACTCGCCGCGCTTCGGTTACAAGTCAAGGAGTTACAAACCGCGCTCCGTTTGCGCGACGGCGACGCGCGGCGATCGGCGGCGGCGAAAGAAGCGGACCGCGTGGCGGAAACCGAGTCCCTGCGCACGGAACTTGCCGCGATGCGGGACCGGCTTACACGCACGACACGAGATGGGAAATCGAGTAAATCTAGTGATTCGCAAAGGGACACCCCTCAGTTGGCGCATGAACCCGATTTCGCGGCGGCGGAAAAACGAGCACGCCTCGCCGACGCCAAAGCCGACGCCGCGGAGCGCGAAGCGAAAGTGTCGCGCGACCGCCTGGCGGAGTACGAACTGAATGACCGACGACATCGAAACGACGCGTTCACGGCCGGCCCGTCAGGGATTGACTCCAGATCCTCAGGCGCGGAGCAGCGCTTGTCTGGAAAAGTCACGACGCTGACCGCCGCGTTGGGCGCCGCGAACCGCCGAGTCGTCGACCTCGAAAACGCAATCAAGACGCACGGCGGGAAGATGCCGAAAGCGGTGACGTGGGGAGCGCCGGCAAGTGCTAGTGACGATGCACAAGAGATTCAAGGAGGTACAGACCCTTTGAACGTTTTGTCGATTCGCTGGGAAAACGAGCGCGCTCGTTTGGAAAGCAAGCTACGCGCCGCGAATGAGGACGGCGCGGTCCGTGTCCAGGCCCTGGAAGCCTCACTTGCGAGTCTTCGCAGCAGGAGCGGTTTGCACGCGGAAGTCGCGCGTCTCGGGGACGCCATCGGCTCCTCGGCGCGCGCCGAAATCAAGGCGAGGCATGACTTGAAACTCGCGGAGGAGAAGCTGGGAAAGGCGTTGTTGCGGTTGCGAGGGTTGGGCGTGGATGAAGAGGTGGACGAAGCCACGTTATCCACGCATGCGGCGGACCAAGCGCGGCGACTCGGGAGCATCGCCGTGCACGGCGGCGTCGCGGGCGGCGTGGACGGGCTCGGCGAAATGCCAACGGGTTCAGGTAACAACAGTGTTAAGTCACGCGGTGGTTTCGATCGCGACGCCACCCGGTACCACCTAGAGATTGACCGCTTGCGCGCTGAGTGCGAAAGGGTGGCGTTGGAAAGCGGACGCGAACAGAGCGCGCGCGCGGACGCCGCGCGCGAGCTCGCGTCGGCGCTGGACCGAGTCGCGGACAGGGACCGGGCGCTGCACGACGTGAGGGAGCAAGCCGCGCTGGGAAGAGAGAGAGCAGCGGCGACGAGGTCGCGGGAGCTGGGCGAAGCCACTCGGTCGCGGGCCGCCGCGGAAGCCAGGGCGGTGGAATCGGAACAAGCCGCGGCGGACGCCAAGGAGGACGCGCGAGCGGCGCGGACGGAGTGCGCGCTCCGGGTCGCCGCCGCGGACGCGGCGCGGCGGTTTGCGGAACGCACTGCGGAGCTCGCGAAGCAGGCGGCGTCCATCAAATCCGGTGAAGCGGTAAAAGCTAAAAGAGACGCGGAACGCGCGCACGCGACGCTTGACGAGCGCGCCGTCCAGCTCCGCATTCTCACCGAAACCGTCGAGGCGTTACAAGCCAGCGCGGGGTCGGGCGACCGGGAGCAGCGAATCGTCACCCTGGCGGCGCAAGCGGCTACCGCGCGGGCATCAGAAGCTGCGTTGGAACGAAGGTGCGCGGAGCTTTCCGCGGAAGCGAGCGGGCGAGTCACCCGCGTCGCGGATTTGGAGAAACAGCTACTTGAAGCGGAACGTGGCGCGAACGCGGCGGATACCCGGGCGGACGCCGCGTGTACGCGCGAAGCGCTTGCGTGTGACGAACGCGCGGCGGCGCGCGAGGAAAGTAGCGCGGTTGGCGAGGAAGCGGCTGCGCTTTCGCGGCGGGTGGACATCGCGCAAGACGCCCAGGCGTCCGCCGAAGCCAGAGAACACGCCGCGCGAGTTGCGCTTGAACACCAGCACGTAAGGCACGTCGAGCAACTGCAGTACGAACGCGAATCCGCGAACGACCGGTAAGCGCCTTTCCCAATCACCACTCTCCGCCTACGCGATTGCCCATACCCCGACTGACACTTTCGGCGTTAATCGTGTAGGTTGAGGAAAGCCGCTGACAACGCCGCGCGCGCCGCGGGTGTGGTTGGCGTGGTCAGCGCTGCGTCGTATGGAAACGCGTTCCACACCACGTTTGTGCATAGGGACGCGCTTTTGGACGCCGTGCGAGACGCGTGTGCGATTCGCGAAAGAATCGAACGACACCTCATTGACGTCAGCGATACCGTGAAAGCGTTGTTGATTTCAAGGACGCAACGCGAAAAGGAAAACAAGGAGAACGAGAACGTGGAAGGGAAACAAGACGCGCCGAGTTCCAAACGAGGCGTCGGTGCGTCGTTCCCGGTACAGGGTGTTAAACACTCGGGCGGTGACCTTAAGGTCAACTCAACTTCCAACACGACTCACGACAACCAGTGGGCCTTCGCGGTGTTACAGCGGTTGCGGCAGCTGGTGCTTGAGGCGGAGCGCGAGGTCGGGCGCGCGACGGTTGCGGCGCGAACGGCGGCGGCGGGCGAGAGCGCGGCGCACCGCAGAGCCGCCGCCGCGGAGGCTGCGCTCGACGCGCGCACCGCGGCGTGGGAGGAAGCCACGTCATGTGCGAGCGCTGCTGAGGAACGGTCCGCGCTCCGGACGGCGGTGGCCGGGCGGTGCGCGGAGGAGCGCGCGCGGTTCGCATACGCGCGGGTGGCGAAACTGGAGGACGCGCTTGTAGCAGGTACGTATGCATCCTTTCCCAAATGCAGGCACACTGTTTGCCCATACAAGACTGACACTTTTCTTTTCCACAAACAGCGACGCGAAAGCTGACTGAACAAACGGGCGAGGCGAACCGGGAGAAACGTTGCGCGGTTGAACTGACGCGCGCGGTGGATTCGTTAGCGCGCCGAGCCCGGGTCGCGGAAGCGGACGCGACCGCGGCGAAGCAAGCCGCGCACGCGGCTGCGGAGGAACTGGAAGGCTCACCCAACGGCGGCGATGCCGTGAGGGACCTCAAGGCTTACTTTGAATCCGAAGGTACGTATTGGGCCTTTCCCGAATCCCGCCGACTGTTTGCCCATACAATACTGACACTTTCTTTTATTTATCGTAAGTCGTCGGGCGCATGATTCTCGGGACGCGGGCGACCGACGAAAACAAAACAAACGAACAAGCCACCGAAAACGCCCGCCTGGTGGGGGTCACGCGGGAACTGTGTGCCGCGAAACTCACCGAACGGAGCTTGCTCGCGAGCCTCGCTGCGAACAGGCGCAGGGCGGACGCCGCGGCGGCACACGCCGTGGAGCTTCGCGCGAGTTTGGACGTCGCGGAGACGCGACTCGCCGAGGTGACTCGCGCTGCTGTGGAAAACGAACAAGAAAACACAAACGAAAACGCTTCCGAGCTCGCCGCGAAACTCTCGCGTGAGGCGCACGTCGCCCGGGAAGAAACGCTTCGCTTAAGAGCGCGGGTCTCCGAGCTCGAGCTCGAAACCGCGGAGCTCGCTGGCGGGCGCGAAGCCGCTTTGGCGGCGGCGAAGGCGGCGCGCGAGGGTACGTATTTTATTTCCCAAATCCTGACACACTGTTTGCCATGACAAGATTGACACTTTCTTTTATTTATCGTAAGGCGCTCGCGCGGAAATCGCAGCCGCGAGCGCGCGCGACAACGAAGCCTTCGCCGCCAAGGCAAGTTCGCTTCGCCGCGAGTCCGAGGCGGAGTGCGGGGCGTTGCGCGCGTCACTGCGAGAAGCGCAGTCACGTGCGCAAACCGCACGCGCGGAGACTGCGGCGATACAGGCCGAGGGTGCGTTGTTCGAAGACGCGAGCGCGACGCCGCGGTGGCGCGGAGTCGCCTCGAGCGCCGCGGAGGTGAGGGCGGAGAAAGCAGAGTCTAAGGCGCGCAAGGCGCAGACACAATTGACTGAGCTGAAGGATGAACTGAAGTTGAAAGAGCGCGTGGTGGAACAACTGCGGCACGCGTTTGACGTGAGCGCGGGGACGGCGTCGTCTAGTAAGAAAGCGGGTAAGCGCCCGAGCGGCGCTGCGGTGGACGCCGCCGTGGTCGCCGCGTCGGCGATCGCGACGTCGTCCGCCGTCAACGCCGCGCTCGGCCGGCGGTTGGTGGAGGCGCGGTTAGCGGAGGCGGACGCGCAGCGCAGGCTGAAAATCACGTCGCGCGCTGAGAATGAGTACCGCGCGATGGTGGCTGACCGAGACTCGAAACTGGTTGCGCTTGAACAGAAGCTGCGAGACGCGGGGCGGGATATCGCGACTGGCGGTGCGACGATTGGAACCGCGGCGCCGCCGCGAGCGCAAGCAAACTCTTCCCTGGTCCCGACCCCGAAAAGCGTGACCCCTCGCTCGACGCCCACGAAACAGCCGTTCAAGCCCCCCGGGACGACCTCCCGAGCCGCCGCGGTGGCGACGGAAGGCAAGGACAACGTCAACGCCAAGGGCAAGAGCATCGCGTCGCTCGCCGCGGCGGCGGCTTCCGCGAGACGCGGGTTGATGCCCGTGTCTGTCAGCGACGAAGACGAAGCAACCGTGTCCTCCTCCTTGGAGTCAAGAAACACCGCGGCCACACACAACTCGCCGCACGAGGGCTTTTCGACGTACATAACCCCTGAAGTCCTCGCGTCCGGTGACATCGTACACGCGTTGGCGCTCGAGTCGGAAGTCGCGCGTTTGAGGGTGGCTCGGCAACGCGCAGATAACGAAGTCGAGCGGCTCGCGGCTGAGTTGGCGGCGTTCAAGGCGCACGCGCCAGAGCCGGAGGAGATGGACGCGTTACGAGACGAAGCCTGCGCGTTGAGGGAACGAATCGCCGTGCTGAATGCGTCAGGGAGCCCTGAAGAGTTGCAGCGAGATATCAACTCCGCGGTGGTTTCCGCGGCGGCGGCGCTTTCGGGAGGTACGAACAACTCCGGACGCTACGCCACAAACTCAAATGAGGCGCCCAAACCTGGTTCCGCCGCCGCGGCGACGGAACACCTGGTGGGCGCTCTGAGGGAAACCAGGAACGAGCTGTTCCGGGCGAAGCAGGATGTGCGAGACATGACCCGGACTTTACGGGAAAAAGGCAAGGAGAAGGACTCCATGGACGGCGCCGAGCAAAGCCGACGGGAGGTGATCAGAGAGCTGACGCAAAGGGCGTCGCAGCTTGGTAAGGACAAAGCGGAACTGGTGGACGAAAGAGATAAACTCCGGGAACGGTGCCGCGCGCTGCGGAAAGAGCGAGACGCGACTGGGTCGGGCGATGACCAACAAAACACGAATCCCGGATTGGCGTACACCGACCGTAAAGCAGCAAACGCATCATCCAACACTTGCGTGGATTGCGCCATGCAAGCCGGTCCCTCCCTCGGCGACGCGGGCGCGCTTGTTGACGCCACGTCGCTCGGTGAGGTTTTACGGCAACGCGTTGCAGGTACGTATTGCATTTCCAACATCCAGCGACTGTTTGCCCATACAAGACTGACACTTTCTTTTATTTATCGCAGGGGTGGAGCGCGCGTCTGCGTTTTGCTTGCGACGCGCGAAGTCGCAAAGCGGCGGCGACGTCGCCGAGGTGGCGATTGAGGCGAACCTTCTCGCCGTGGACGCGGCGGCGCTGCGGGCGGTAGTTGAGGCGCTGTGCAGTGCTGGTACCAGAAATGAAAATCTGTCGCCGACCGAGATGGTCACCGCCGCGGCGATGGCGGCGATGCGCGCGATGCCGGGCGCCCCGGTGGTGCACCACGTGATGCCCAGCGTGGTGGCGGCGGCGATGCAGATGGCACCGCTGGTTGCGGATCGCAACACAATCGACGCACCAGTCGCGTACCGCGCGCGCACTCAAAGAAATGTCGCCACTGACGTTGACGGGCTGGCCGCTGTGATGAGAGACGTGGGCGTGGACACAGGGCCGCTGACGTCGGCGACGAGGAGCGGGCCTGACGCGCGGGACGACCCGGAGGTTGTCATCTCTGCGCCGCGTGACGTCGGTACGTCGCCTGGGATTTGCGAGCGCGTGCGCAACGTATCAGTGGGGGTAAACGTGGGTGGACAATCGTCTCCCCCTCCTAGAGGCTACTTTGACTCCCACCGAAACACCAGGGAAACCGGCGTGGACCCGAAGGCGCTCATGCACGACGCCGCGACGGCCACGGAGTTATCCACTGCGAACTTCAACCGTGACATGACCGCCGTTGCGGAGCGCGACGCGCTTGTTGAACGAAACGCGGAACTCGCAAAAGCGGAAGTTTCGTTAAAAGAAAAAACCCAGAAGTGGAAACTACGGTGCGAGAGCTTGCGCGGCGAACTCGGCAGGGCGATGGAGAAAACCGCGCAGGCGGAAACCGCCGCAGAAACGCTTCGCGCGAGCGTTGCGAAAACCGAAGCGGCTGGGACGGTAAAAGCACAACCGGCGGATGCGGGTTCTGTGTCTGGTGACTTATCAACAGACACGCCAATCCCGCAAACCCCCGAAGCGATCGCAGCGGCGTTGACCGCAGCTCTCGGGCAAGCAAAAGACGCCGTCGCCGCCGCCGACGCGCTTCGCGACGAACTCGCGTCGAGAGACGAAGAACACGCGCGCGCGGTTTCAGCGACGCGAAGCACGATTCGCAACCTGCGAGGGTCGTCCCCCGCGGACCGAGCCGCTTATTTGGAGGCGCTCCGGATACACGCGGACGACGCGTCCGCGCGACGACGCGAGCGCGAGTTTGGTAAGGGGGATGTGCTGAGGAGCGCTTTGCTTGGTGGCGGTGGCGGTGGCGCTAATGGCCACGCTTTAACTAAAACTGCTCCGTCTCTTACGACCGCCGCCGCGTCCGCAAAAAAACAAGATCTCGCTACGGCAAACGGAAAAGAGCTGCTGCGTCGCGTCACCGCCGCGGAAACGCGGCTCACCAAAGCGGTCGCGTCCACGGCGACCGCGTTGGCGGTAGCGGAGCAAGGCGCGCGTCGGTCGCAGGACCGGTTCGAAAAAGAAGCTGTCGTTAGTGCCGCGCGCGTTGAAGAGACGGTACGTGTTCCCTTTCCCAAATCCAGGCACACTGTTTTATCTCTCAGCTGGTGTCTGTTTGCCCATACGTGGTACTGCTGCAGGACTGACATTTTTCTTTTGGCCCAATCACAGGACCGTTTATGCGCCGTCGCGCGCGCCGAGTGCGCTTCCCTTAAAAACGCCGCCGCGCGTTCGGGAAGTACGGCGCGGTGGGGCCACGTCTCGAAACAGGCTCGGTACCGAACGTTGCTCAAGGAACTGCTGGAGGAACACAAGTGCGACCGGGCGGCGCACTCTTTGGAGTTGGCGGAGTTGCAGCGCAAGGTGCAAACTCTGGAGACTGATAAGTCGCACAACAAGACTCTGCAGACAACGGCGAGCGATACAAGCAAGACGATTGCGACGAAAAACCCTATCTTCTCCACCAAGAATGACGACGTGTCTCCCCCCAAGCGCCGGCGCGGCGCGCTCGCGAGCGACGACGCTATGTCCCCGATTGGCCGAGTCCGCGCCGCGGTTGTGGAGATTGAGACGCGGCGGGAAGGGTATGGTGGTGCGGTTCGCCGGGCGGTGCGCCCTGCTGGGAGTTCCGTGTCGTCCGATTCCGGGAGCGACGCCGGACCGGCGGCCGCGGCGGCGAAGGCGGAGCTTAAAACAACACAAGCGCCCTTCGCGCTGGGCGGCCGCGGCTCCGAGTTTTCTGTGTACGACATCGAAACCGAAACGACGATACCAACCACCACTCCTTTGTTACTCGCGGCGACGAAAGCCCGGGAGTTGCTCGGGAAGCTTTTGGCGGCGAAGGATGACGTAGAGCGGCTTGACTGGCTTGAGCAACGCGCAGTCGCGACGGAGCGCGAGCTGGAGCGGCTGCGAAGCGCGCGCGACGCCGCGACGGCGTGCGGCGCCAAGGCGGAGCGACGCGCGAAGCACCTCACAGGACGCGTGGAGCAGCTGCGAAGGGCTTTGTCTGAAGCCGAAAAGGTTTCCACGAGCGCCAGCGGCCCTGCTGCTTTCGCAAAGCTGGAGCAACGAGCTTTTGATGCGGAGACGAAGCTGGGGAAGGCGAAGAGTGACAGCACGCGGTTGAAATCGCTATCGGGGGATATCAAAAACGCCCTGGACCGTGTGAAGGCGGAGAGGGAAAAAGTTTTTGGGCTAGAGAAATCGTTAGCCGCGGCGGAAGCCAAAGCGTGTTCCACGAAAACGTCCCTGGACCGACGAGACTCTGCGATTGCTGATTTGCAAAGCAAGCTCGAATCCGCGGCGGCACAGGTGCTCGCGCTGGAAACCAGCTTGGCCGCTATGGGCGGCAGCGCGAAGGCGCACGGCGACGCGCTTAAGTCGCTGCGGGACGAGCGCGACAAACTCAAAAAGGAAATTGTAAAAGCAAAGGAAAAGTTTGACATCGACGTCCGCGACGCCGCAGTTGAGGCGGAAGCGGCGGAGCGAGCCCGAAACGCGGAAACCACGAAACGCTTGAAACGCGAAGCCAAGCGCATCGATGCGGTTCTCAAATCCCACGAAACGCGCGTGGACGCGGCGCGAGGTGAGGCGGACCAAGCGCGCGACGCGGTTTGCGAGTTGGAGCGTAAGAGTGCCGAAACCAGAGAGCTCGGTGTCCAATCCACCGCCGCCGCGAGAAGACACTCCATAGAGATGTTGGGGGGGGTTCGGTCGCTGGCACAAACAGTCGTGCGCCTCGCCGCCGCGGTGGGGCACACCGTGGGTGCCGCCAGTTCTCATAAAACCTCCGAGCAAACCGCCACGGAAGCCGCGGCGGCGGCGCTTGTCGATTTCGCGCCCGACGAAATCGCCGCGCTGTTGGGCGCGGATGAAAACGACGGCCTAAACGGACCTTCAGGGTCTTTGCCCATACGCGGCGGCGCCGCGTCCACCCCCGAGTCCTTCCACCAGCTGGTGCTTCAAATGGAAACCAAAGCGGAGAACTTGCTCAACGGTTTGGTTGCCGTCGGCGAGCGAGAGTTCACTGGGCGAACTGACTCGGACGCGTTTGATTCGCTGCGATGGATACTCGCCGCGGCGACGGCGGAGGCGGAACACGCCGAGTCCGCGCTGAGACGGGCGGTGCCGTCCATGGAGGACTGGTGGAATGGAAACGGGAAAGATGCTTCTGCGATATCACAAACTTCTGTGAGGACAGATACTTTTGTGAGGACAGATAGCTCTGAAAGAAAGGACGAAACGCCTCACGAAACCACTCGAGGTCGGGGGAAACAATCGGGGCGCGAAAAGAAATTTCCCCAAAATAAAAAAACAGACACGGAAACCGGCACGCGATTCAACTTGACAAACGCCGCGCGGTTGTTGGCGTCGTCGGACGACGGCGAGAGTAACTGACTTTATTGTCATGACTGTGAGACAGTCGAACGCATCGCGGTTTAGTTAGGGTTTAATTATTGGTAATCAAAGAATAGAGTAATACAGTAACGCGTGCTGTTCGATACTACGGTAGCGACGCTCGCCGAAACCACTGACCCTATTATATATAGTGGAACAAAACCATCTCTCTTATTTTCATTGTGTTCCTCGCGTCTATGGCCGCGGAGACGGAGACGGGTCCGTCCGGATCCGCCCGCGTTTTCGTGTTGTTCGGGGTTGCTGGATGCGGGAAAACCACGCTGGGTAAGGCGCTTACGGATCGTTTGAACGGCGTGCCCGACCGAACCAGGGAGTCGGTTTTTCTTGACGCCGATGATTACCACGACGAAGCTGCGATTGAAAAGATGAGAAGGGGCGTGGCGCTTTCGGAACAGGACCGCGCGCCGTGGCTCGCGCGCGTCCGCGAAGCCATGGTGGCCAGTGCGGCGCCTCTACCGAGTGACCCGGGTGACACGCGACGGCCAGGACGGGACGTCATCGTGGCCTGTTCCGCGCTCAAGCGTTCGCACCGAGCCTTTCTTTGGGCTGCCGAATCTCAATGGCTGGGAAGCGTAAAGTTTGCGCACCTGCGGGTTTCGGAATCGAGCCGCGACATCCTGGCGTCGCGGCTTGAGGCGCGAGCGCGAACCGGGTCGCATTTTTTTAATCCAAAGCTGCTCAAGATGCAACTCGCAACATTGGAACTCGATGGATCCGAACAAGAAATCGAGACTGGCGGAGAGGTACCCATTCAAGACGCCGTGGACGCGTTGTGGCGGGTGTTCCTCGCGATTGAAACAAAAACGAACGACGAAAAAACGAATGACGACAAAACACGTCTTTGGCAAGCGTCTCTTTTACACTTTATGGACGCGTGGTACGAAAAGATTAGCGTCATTGCGAAAGGATTAGCCTCAGAGGTTGACTCTGACACCACGGTCATTGACCACGCGTGTTTCCGGTGTTCCACGGAAACGCAGTACTGGGAGGTGCTTTTTGATTTACAAGAGATGGGACATACAATCGCCGGCGCTTCCGTGATCGGCGGGCGCGAAATCACCACCGTTAAGTTGAACCCGCCAATCACGTGGCGAATGAAAAAAATACAAGCAATAGAGGTACCAATGCCCAAGCCCGGCCGCCCGAAAGAATACGGGTGGGAACACGCGGAGGTGGCGCTGATGGAAGGTACCGTGGGTTGCGGCGAGGTTTTGGGTACCTTCATGAAAAAACATCCCGAAGTTCTGTTCGACGCGAAAGGGTTGGGAAAAGAAATAAACAAAGAGATTTCCCTCGACTTGGGCGACGGGCTCGCAGTAAAGTTCCACAACAGGCCTTTGCTTGAAGTCGTGGCTTGGGAGCTTGGAAACGGCACCGCGACGATTCCAGGTGCCGACGGTACAGTGACACTTGCAGGTGTCGACGGGACTGCGACGACCACACAGAGCAACGACGCGACCGAAACAACGGGAAAGAAACGAAAAAATATCAGTCCCGACGAAGAGTTAATCAAACTCTTTGATTTCGGCGACCCTTCGTGTGTCTTCGGCCTTGAAGTCCGAGAACCTTTTGTTTCCCGGATTTTGGCTGGCACGAAAACCTTGGAAACAAGGGGATACCCTTTGCCCGAGGGTTTGATTGGTAAACAACTGGTGCTTCTCGCGGCGCTGGGGTTGCGACCAGGGGAGTCACAAAAAAGTGCGATTCCAGACGAAGCGCCGATTGGCGCCGCGTTGGTCGTCGGGACGGTAACTTTTGACTGGGCGGTGAAGTGTACGTATTGGGCCTTTCCCAAATCCCGACACCGTGTGCGCATACGATACTGACACTTTTCTTTTACAAACACAGACGACACCATCGAGGAGTGGCATTTAGACACGACAGAACACGCGGTGCCGCCTGATGGCGACTCTCAATTCAAGTGGGACGGCCAAACCGCACTGTGGAAATGGCACGTGGCGCGGGTCACGCAATCGCGAAGCGCGGAGCCGTCGCCAGCGATGACGCGAAAGCTGCGAAGCGTGTTCCAAATACACGCGAGCGTTTTCGACCTGGGGCTTTCGTTGGGTGATGACGAGAATCTGGACGATGAACACGACGACGAGAATCTCGGTTTGATAGCCGACAACGGCACTCTCGACACTCTCGACGATGCGCAAGACGAAGAAAATGACCGCGGGCGCTGGGCGGACGAAGGCGCGTTTGACCGGCCGTGGCACTGAGTGTTTTGTGATTTAATCGTTTGACTAGGTAGATTTTATTATCGAACATCGAGTAGACTAGGTAGCTATGATTCAGTAAGTCCTAAAGTTCCCAAACTCAACGCAGGTCCCGTTCCCGTTTTCGCCGCGTCACCGCCTCCGCCGCCGCCACAGCCGCCGCCGCCGCGCGCTCACCCGCGGCCGTGCGGAACTCCACCACCCGGCTCGGCCCTTGCGTCTTCCTGTCCCGTTCCCGTTTCTCCGCGATTCGTTTCTGCGCGCTCGCGAGTGCGTCGTAATAGTCCTCCTTGGCGTACGCTTTCGGGTCGAAAACGTCCCTGGAAAAGTGCGTCGCCCGCTCGTCGATGCCGAAGTGCCGCACCGCGGATCGCAGAAAATCGGGGTTGCGGAACCCTTTGGATTTCCGCAAAGCGTCGTTCACGTCCACGCCGTCGCGTTTCAGTGAAAGCCACTTTTGCATCTTGGCGGTCATTGAGGCGCTGCAGGGAGAAGTGTCGGGTTTAGCCTCCGGGACCCGCGACGCGTGAGTTAGGAAACACTCGGGCGCGCTGTGTTTCAGGCGTAAAGGCGTCGTTTGGATTGTCTTGGACGTGTTTGCGGTTGACGTGGACGGCCCGCCCAGGGCCTGGGTGTCCCGTTTCTCTCCCTGCCGTCCTGACACAACACGTTCCTCTCCCTGGTCCTCTCTAAGTTCCTCGTCTGGTCGTTCCGGGTACGCTGCGTACGCGTTCGCGGTGTCGCCCGGCGCGGGGCGCGCGGGGCCGGCGACTGGCTCGTCTTCGTCGAATCGGTGCCCTTCGTCGAAACCTGAAGAGGGCGCCGCGGTCGGTGATGGCGAGGTCCTGACTGTTTGCTCGTACAACTCAGGACATGGCGCGGGGCCGGAGGGTTCACGGTCTAATCCGTCCGGGACGGTTTCATTAGCCTGGGTAACCGCCCGGGCGGGTGATTGCTGTGTGTCTCCACGGGGCCCGGCGTCCGTTCCGGTTGATGCGGGGACGGCGGGGACGGCGGGGGCGGTTTCCGCGGGTTCTGCAGAATCTGACCCGTAGCCCCCTAGCAGCGCCCCGAGGCCTCCAGCGTCGTCTTCGGCAGAGCGCGACATGCCATGCACAACCCCGACGCGACCAGAGGGTCCGCGGAAGCACGCGCGTCGCAGCGTGACAGGGTATGCGTGCCGCGAGGCGACGCTGGAAGACCTTCTGATGTCAAAAAAAAGGCACTCCAAAAACTCTCCGACGACAAAAAAAAGTAGCGATTGGAGTTTCCCGGGAACGTCCACATTCGTCTTCCGAGAGATCTAGCGACGCATCCCGGTGACACGATGTGCGCGCGGCGCGAGTTACGCGCGTAACCATTGCCTCCACCCGTCCACCCGTCTTCCGGTCGCGAAACCGGAAGACGACGAGATGATTGGCCACAGCCCGTGATGATTAGCAAAGCACCGCCGGGCGGATGTGTTCCCGCCGTGAAGTGAACTGAACGTATTTTTTTCTTAACGCGACGGGTACTATAATATTTTGCATAAAACTTGATTAAAGTTGTCCAACGACGTGTGCTCCGCGGGCAACCCTAAACCCTTTTCTCGGCGTCGGAAGATACGGTCCATAACAGAAGTGAAGCTGGGCTCATGTAGTAGCCTATCGGAGCAACCCCATTGAATCTCTTCCGAAATTCTTAAACCGGAACGTCCCCAAGTTTCGTGGCCATGATGTCCTCGTACATGAGCCTCGTTTTGCGCTCCTTGGCGGCGGCGAACACGGCGGCGACGACGGCGAGCAGCGCGAGAAGCCCCAACCCGATACCCAGGCCGAGGGCCAATTTTTCGTCAGCTTTTGAGTCCGATGACGATCCACCGTAGCACGTGCCCGCGGAGATCACCGTGGAGGGGTCAGAGTACAAATCGCCGATGGACGCGCACGTGATGAGTCCTTTCCCGGCGCCGACGCCGATCGTGGAGTACGTGGACTCCAAAAGTTTCTTATCGGCGTCGTAATCGCCGGAAAAGTCCAGGAGCCAGGCGCGCCGGTACAGCGCTTCAGCGGCGGCAGGGCTGACCTCGTTGAGAAAAGGCAGAATAGCAGAGGCGAACGCCCAGAGCTCGCCCGCGGTCTTCGCCTCCTGAACATCCTTTGTGTAGTACATGTACCGAAGCGTTCCTTGAATAAACGGGACCAGCATCAAAGTACCGATTTTCTCGTGGATGTCGTTTAGCGGGTCGCAATCGGTGGTCGCGCCGACGCGCGCCAGTTCTTTGCCCCTGTTGAAAAGCGCGAGAAGTTCTTGGTTCACCTTGGCGATTCCAGCAAATCCATCCGTGCACGTCATGAAGTTCTCGCAGCGTTTATCCCCGAGGTAGTACAGCAGGTTGTCGCCGTCGATGTCGCTTCCGTACGAGTACCCGAGCGTTTGAGAACCCGCCCAAAAGGCAACCGCCTCGTCCCACGCCTTGACCGACGCATCGTCGTTCTGCGTCAACGATTGCGCGTGGCAGTCGTTGACCTGATCCTGCATCTCCCAGATCGCGTATGGAAACACGTTCATGTACACCAAACCTTTCTGGATAGCTTCTTTTCTGAAAGTGCGCCCCACGGTGGCGAAGTCCAAAGCACCGACCTTGGTTCCCTCGAACGCGGCTTTCATCATGTCCTCGCCCCAAGTGTGCTCGTCGAGGTCTTTTTCTTTCCAGTACGCGTTCATGATGGAAATGAACTTGTTGTCTTTGTACTCCACAGTGGCGCCTGCGCCTTTCGTTGCAGCGAAGCTGGCGAAACCGCGTATGGAACGAGTTGCGGTGCTCTTCAGCGAGTTCTTGCCTTGCGTCCAGACGTCGAACGAGTTTGCACAAGATGGGGCGTTGGTTTTCGCGTAATTCGCCACCGTGAACTCGCATTCGCCGTCCGCGGTGGGGAACGACATCGTCTCGGCGACAAAACGGCACGAGTTCCCGGGACACGCGGGGGTGCCGCCGCAGTCGTTGAGGTCCTCGGCACAGTTCGACCCGAGTCCGCTCACGATGTCCACCAGGTCAAGGTCGATCTTGGAGTGTCGCGTCACATCTGTCAGAGGCTCGTACCCGGCGAAGTACTCGTACGTCGCGTCAACGCCGATGGTGTGCGCGCCGAGGAGCGCGGCGGCGAGGGGAACCACGAGGCTGGCACGCGCGTGCATTTTGATACCGCTGTTTGTGTGCGGCGCAGGGCGTGGCGTTGTGAACCATATGTGCAACCGAAAACACACGAAAAGCCCACCCGAGAAGGCGAAACGACCGACACACGCCAGGCACACGACGAAATCGGGGGGGTCACGCGTGGTTTCGGGGAAGTGGCTCAAGGGAAAGCCTACAGGAATTGGGTCGTAAGGACAATTATGACCATCGAAACGGCAACGCGTTTTTTCCCAAATGCTTGCCGGTGTTCTTTTTTGCCTCCCCCGAGGCCACACGAAAGCACACGCCAAAAGCAATCTCAAGCTGAACGAACAATCTTGCATTTTTTCGGAGGGGGACGACGAATTTTCGGGCGGGAACTCCGACACCTTCTCCGTTGCCGAAACGCCAAACGATCGTCAGACCTCCACGCGCGTCACACGCGCCGCGGCGGTCGAATCCGGCCCTCCAGTTGTGTTGCGTATTCAATACGTGCACGTGGAACCTCGCTTTGCACCGCGTTTGGGGTGCGCGTCGTCGAGCCTGCGCCTCGGAAGCGTCCCGCCGCGGTCCGCACGCGCGTCGTCGCCGTAATCGTCGGGCGGCCATCGACCACCCGTTCCCACCATGGTTGCCGCCTCTGGGAAGCCAACTCGCTCGCCCGCTAAGCGCGGCGCGGGCAAGCCCTCGCCCGTCATCGCCAAGGCTAAGCCCCTTTCTTCGCCACTCGCGTCACCAACCCCCTCGCAGCGCTCGCGAGGCCGCGTTGGGGGCGCCAACCCCGAGCAAGATCAAGCGGCGTCGCCAACCTCGAGATTGCCGAGATCGCCGACGTCGCCGCGCGGTACCCCGCGTCGCGGCGCCGCGGTCAAGGCGAAACTGAACATGGAGGCTGCTGCTGCGGACGAAGCCGCGTTTGGGGACAACCCCAGGCGCCGTGCCAAGAAGGACGACGACGACTACGACTCACGAATGGCCTCGGACGACGACGCCTTCGACGAGCCATCCTTCGGCGCGAAGAAGCCTCCGAGACCGAGAAGCAAACCAGGCACGCCACGGTACGTTTCCACGCCCTGACCTACGTTTCGTACCTCGAATCACCCGGAAAGTGGCGAGTTTACGTGTATCGTTATGCGATACATGCGATGACGCAAAGACAAGGCGCGGACGATACGAATCCAACTCGTTCGTGGGCCCTGCGCACCCGCCGTGGTCACCCGAAATCGGTCGCGATCTTAAAGGCCCCCTTCGGCGGTGTCGGAAATTTCGCCCAACTTGCAGGCAGTGATTTTTCGTCTTCAGATTTTTTTGCAATCCGCCGCCTCCATCGATCTCGCGCTCACCTCACACCAACCCCCCCCTCACAAAACCTCCCAGGAAGCCCGCGCAATCCCTCCTCACTGGGCTTTCCCTGGGCGCTGATGGCGGGTCACAGGACACGCAAGGCAAGTGTCAGCTCGCGGAGAACCTGCCCGCGATTCGGGACGTGCAAGACATGTTCACGGACATGGTGAAGAAGCTCCCCGAGTTAGGCGCGTTCATCAAAAAGCTCGGCCGGCCGCTTCGTGTGGCCACGATGTGTAGTGGTACCGAGTCGCCACTGCTGGCGCTGGATAAAATAGGCAACGCGTGCGAACACGTGTACGGCGCGAAGCTCAACGTGGATCACGTTTTTTCGTGCGAAATCGAACCCTTCAAGCAAGCGTACATCGAACGCAACTTCGCGCCGCCCATCTTGTTCCGTACGTATTTTTGGGCGTTTCCCAAATCCTGACAGTGTTTACTGCCCCTCTTTGACCATTTGAGGGTACTACTAGTAACAGCTATTACAACTACATACATCACAAGTAGAATGTTTACTCATACAGTACACCTGTAGACTCAAGACTGACACTTTGTTTTACCCGTCGCAAGGCGACATTCGCGAACTGGACGAAGACCAAGCCACCACCGCGTACGGCGCGCTGGTTGACGTCCCGGGTTGTTGCGACATGCTCGTCGCCGGTACGTCGTGTGTTGATTACAGCAACCTGAACAACGAGCAGAAGGAAATCACGGAACAAGGCGAGTCAGGCCAGACGTTCCGGGGGATGATGACCTGGGTGCAGCGCAAACAGCCCCCGATCGTGATTTTAGAGAACGTCTGCGGCGCGCCGTGGGAAGACATTGCGGAGGCGTTCCAGGCCAAAGGGTACGCCGCGCACTTCATGCGTGTCGACACCAAGCGCTTCTACATCCCGCACACGCGCACGCGCGTGTACCTGTTTGCCACCAAGATCGCGCCTGTGAAAGGCGAGAAAGCCCCCAAGCCGGGCGAGGACTACACGTGCGCCGTGTACCGGAAGCGAGTTAGGACGCTGTCAGGGTACAAGGACAAGAAAACGAAAAAGAACCATGAAGGCACGCTTACGAAGCAGTGGAAGGACAAGGTGAAGGAGCTGGAACGCCCCGCGTCGTCCACGCTGGAAGCGTTTCTGTTTGACTCGGACGACCCGCGCGTGCACAAAGGACGGCAGATGCTGGCGCGCCCGGGCGAGGACGGCACGCGCGCCGGGACGGATTGGGCGCGGTGCGAATCCAGACACCAACGCGCGCGCCTAGAGGAAGGCCTTGGCGCACGAAGGCCGTTCACGAACTGGGAAGGCGGGTGCGTGATGCCTGACTACGCGTGGAACGACTGGGGCAAGGCGCAGACCGACCGCGTGCTTGATTTGATGGACATCGACTTTCTGCGGCTGGCGCAGGCGGACACGGACTCGGCGCACAAAACCTTGGTGTGGAACCTGTCTCAAAACGTGGACCGCACCACCGGAAGCGGCGCCGCGGGGATTTGTCCGTGCCTCACGCCTTCCATGGTTCCGTTCGTGACGAACCGAGGCGGGCCGTTGGTGGGTATCGAGGCGTTGTCCTTGCAAGGCATCCCGGTGGACGACTTGCTGTTAACCAGGGAATCCGAGGGCCAGATGAGCGACCTCGCGGGCAACGCGATGACCACCACCGTGGTCGGCGCTTGTATGCTAAGCGCGCTGTTGCTGGTGAAGGACACGATTTTCGCGTACGGCGCGGTTGTGAAACAAGGCGCCGCGGACGAAGCGGCGAAGAAGAAGAGCACCGCTGGGTCTTCTATGGGCAAATCAGCCACGTCCCTGTCCGTCGGCGGCGCCGCGGGTGCCACCGCGACGGAGTCCAAGGTGCAAGGCGTCGCCGACTTAGTGCCAGGCGACTTAACCCTGTGCTCGGTGGTGCCCAAGGGCGACCAGAAGGGGTACCAGGTACGTGTTGGGCCTTTCCCAAATCCAGGACACACTGTTTACAGCCCCTACGTGACTGTTTGAGTACACTACTAGTAACATTTACCAGTACTGGCGACTGTTACAAACAAATACTACATCACAAGTGCTCTGTTCGGCCCGAATCCTACGACTTTTTATACTCATACACGTTACGGGAAGACTGACACTTTTCGTTAACAATCACAGAAGCTCCTCGCCGAGGCGGGTGCGGCGGCGCGTTTGTGCGTGTGCGAGGCGCAGACGGGGATCGTGGGTGACATCAAGCAGTGTTTGGATTGCGGCCACACCGCGTGCGGTACGTGCTGCGGCAGACCGGAGCACAACTACGTGGACCACAAGATCATTCGAACGGAGCCGAATGACTTCGCCGCGAAGCTAAAGAAGACCCTCCCCATGCGCGTCACCCTGGACGGCTTGGACGTCGCCGCAGCGACCGCCAAGGTACGTATTGGGGCTTTCCCAAATCCCGCCTCCCTGTTTGCCCATACAAGACTGACACTTTCTTTTATTTATCGCAAGGCCAAGGCGTTGGCGGAGGACTCTGGTGAGCTTTTCGGGAGCCAGTCCACGGAGGACGACAGTCGAGAGGAAACGTGGAGGCAGTGGCACAAAGCGCTGAACACCGTGGCCAGCGCGGAGTTCCTGTTTAGAGACGTAAGACGGGCGGACGTGTGGATCGCGAAGTACGTCTGCCCCGGTGAGGACGAAGTCGTGCTTGAGTTAAGAATGGGCGCCCCCGCGACGCAGCCCGAGTGGCGCGTGGTGGTGACCCCGGCGCCCACAACGGACGAACCCATCCACGAGGTGTTTACGCACCCGATTGCCAGGATGCGCGTCGCGCCTGGGGCGAAGCACATGATGGACGGTGACTGGCAAGTCCTAGTGCCGGTCATGCGTTCGTTTGATTTGCAAATCACGGGGGGCGGCGTGTTGGTGGAGAGCTGGCAAGAAACGCTCGGCATGTCCAACGACGAATCCAAAATCACCCTCCTGGCCAAGGACCGGAAGAACTGGACCGCCAAGCGCTTTTCCGAGTACACGGTGAAGTTCGTGAACAAGAAAGACAAACTGTTGTTGGACCTTGACGTGGAAGGCACGTACAAGCTGTTCGACAAGTGTGGCGCCGCGCAGGCGAGCCTTCACAAGCGCGTCGGGAAAGACGGCTTGAACAAAGCAAACGAGATGTACTTTTTCCTCGACCCAATTCGCAACAGCAAGGGCGAGAAGGATTTCTTCGTGTTCGCGGATAACCACCGCCGTTTGCAGTACGGCGAGCACCGCATTCACGGCGGGCGGGTTTCGCCCGATTTCCGGGCCAGTGACACCAACGCCAAGGTGGTGTACACCTGCGGCACGGACGGGCAGTGGATGAAAGTCGGCGCCGTAAAGTTGGAAGAGCGCAAAAGCGAAAAGGCGGTTCTGGCGGCGCCCCGAAACGCAAACGCGCTTTGCGTCGGAGTGGGCGGGTGCGCCAACGCGGTGGCGGTGATGCACGTGACGGTCCCGCTGCCTGCGGTGGACGCGAAGGACTGGCCGGAAGGGGATTTCGTGACCCTACGAAACGACCGAAGCAACGCAACGTTCGGCAGGCTGAACTGGTTCACGAGCCGTTTAGATCTGCCGGACGGCGTCCAGAAGTTTGTCCCGCTCGTCGCGGGGGACAAGAAACAATGCGCCGCGCTTTGCGACGTGGCGTGCCCGCGGTGCGCACCGGTTCCCCCGAACCTGGAGTGGGTACGGAAAGCGGACGAGCTGAACGAGAAAAAGATCGAGTGCAGAGAGGACCCGGAGCAGGCGGCTGTTTTCGAACAAACCCTGAAACGAAGGCCAGCGCCGTTCGTGGTGCAGTGGCGAAAACAACCGCAGGGCGGGGTTGGTTCGTTTGGCAAAAAGGGCAAAGACGTTTCCTCCGACGCCGCAGCGGTCGGCGACGTGGTGATCGCGGTGAACCCGGCGACGCTGGTGCACCGCGCGTTGGCGAACATCGTGGGTGGGGTTGCCCGAGAGCGCTCCGCCGCGCGTCTGTACGACGCGAAGAACCAAGCACCCGAAATGGAGTGGCAAGTCGTGAAACACCTCGAGATGGACACGGCGGCGCCGCTCAAGCCGTTTGAGCTGCAGTCGAACCGCCGCGACCCGAAAGCGCCGCAGCCGCCCGGGTGGAACGTTGGCAAGTTCCCGCTGCGGCCTGAGCAGCTGCGGTCGCTTCACTGGATGCTGGAACGCGAAAGCGACACGCAGCCGGCGTTCGTGGAGGAGGAGGTTGCGGAGTCCGTGTTGCCTGCGCTCGGTTTGCGCATGGACGGCCGCGCGCGGGTGCAGCGCCTCGTCAGAGGCGGCATCATCGCCGACCAGGTTGGGTATGGCAAGACCGCGATTACGATCGGCGCGATTCTGGCGAACCAAATAAAGTGGCCTTTGCCCAACGCGTGCGGTACCGCCGCGAAGCCCACGCCAGTCCGGGCGATTCCCACGAAAGCCACGCTGGTGTTGGCGCCGTCGCAGTTGCTTCGGCAGTGGCCGCGTGAAGTGGAGAAGTTTTCGCAGGGTGGCAAACTCAAGGTTGTGACAATCAGGACGGTCGCGGATATCAAACACCTCACCGTGGGTGAGATCCAGGACGCGGACGTGGTGATCTGCGCCACCTCGGTGTTACGGTCGCCGCTTTACTTCGAACGACTGGCGCGACTCGCCGGGGCGGGGCGGATGCCCGACTGCAAGTCAACCAACGCGGGAAGGCACTTCGCCGCGTCCTACCACGGGTGCCTGGCCGGCCTGGAGGCGCAAACCGAAACCCTCACCGGTTTGGGCGGCGCCGCTGTCGCGAGCAAGGCTGTACGCAAGGGCAAAGGCGAGATCCAGAACGTGCGCATCATCGCCCCGAAACGCCTGAAAGGGAACGCCCTGGTGCAGGCCACGAAAGCGGCGGGGGGCTTGGAAGGGTTCAAGCACTTGGAACCGGCAAAGAGGAAAGCGGCGGAGGCGGCGGCCAAGGCCGCGGCGGACGAAGCGGACAAGACCGCTAAGAAGGCGCCCGTGGTCGTCGTCAAGACCACGCCCGTAAAGAAGGCCACGCCCGTGAAGAAGGCCACTCCCGCGAAGAATACGTCAGTGAAGAGCACGCCCGTGAAAGCCACGCCCACGAAACCCACCCCGCCGGCTGCCGGCACGCTCAGCGCCCGGGGCACGCCCAAGCGCTCCGCCGCCAAGCCGTTGACTTACTCGGAGGAGTTCGGTGCCGCAAACGGCGAGGATTCCGATTTCGAAATGGACAGCGCCGAGGAGACGGATGACGAGTTCGAGGCTGCGCGGTCGCGGAAGAGCCAGAGCAAGTCCAGGGCAGCGAAGAGCAGGAAGCGCACCAAGGTTGAGGGTGAGGACGATGACGATGACGATGATGACGAACCGGTGGACAAGGACCACTGGGGTTTCGACACCCGGGAGGTCCGCGCGGACTGGACGGAAACCACGTCGCCGCCGCTCGAGATGTTCCACTGGCGCCGAGTGGTGGTGGACGAGTTCACGTACCTGCGGTCCTCGGACAGGTGCGTCGTGTTGGGGTTGAAAGCGGAAGCGCGGTGGGTTTTGTCCGGTACCCCACCCGTGGGTGCGTTCGCGGAAATCAAAGACACCGCCGCTTTACTCGGTACGAACCTGGGGTCGGACGAACAACCGCGGTTCACGAAATCCGAAATCACAAAAGCGGAGACGTTTCAGTTTTTCAAGGTACGTGTTGCGCGTTTCCCAAATCCCAAGACTGTTTACGTCCCCTCTTTGAGTGCACTATTAGAAACATTCACTAGCACTGGCAACAACTACATACATCACAAGTGCACTGTTTGCCCATACAGTACACCCGTACATCTCACATCACGAAAGACTGACCGTTTTCTTTTACAATCACAGGAGCGCCCTACGCAGCACTGGCACGAAACCCGGCACGCCGTGGCTCAAGGGTTCCTTGACCGGTTCGTCCGGCAGAACATCGCGGAGATTGATGAGATTCGGTCGGAGGAGATCCCGGTGGAGATTAACTTGCGGCCCGCGGAGAGGGCGATTTACCTCGAGCTGGACCACTACCTGCAAGCCATGGACATGAAGGCGCGGCAGCAGAAGAAGGGCGGGAACAAAGGCGACCGGGACAAGCGCCTGGCCGCGGTGCTTCAGGGCAGCGCCACCGCGGAGGAGGCGCTGATCAAACGGTGTGCTAAGTTCGAACTGGACGACGACGAAGGCAACGCGATGCGGACTTGCCAGGACATCATCGACGTCCGGGAAGCTCAGCTGGAGGAGTGCAAAGAATCGATGGTTGAAAAGATTCTCGACGCGCGGTACTTTTACAAGGAATGGAAAGACACGGCGGAGTGCGTCGGGGTTGAGTTGTTCGACGAAGAGGACAAGGAAACCGAAAACGCGTTCGTGAAGTGGGAAAGCACCATCGCGTCGGACGGCGCGGGGGACCCGGAAGGCACCACACTGCTGAATGCGTTACTCACGGAAGCCAGCGAGGCCCGGCTCATCGCGGATGAGCACGAACCCAAAACGCGCGTGCCGCCGAAAGGCAGCGTTTTGAAGCTGCTCATCGACGGCAAGTGGCGGGTCGGGACGGTGAAGCTCATTACCGGGTCGCAGAAGCAGACGCTTGTGATGGTGTTTGAGGGTGGTTTTCGGCCGAAGAAACAGCTGTTCGTGCCGTCGCAAGAAACCGACATCAAGGTGGAAATAAAGAAGATGAACCCGGAGCACGTGGAGGTCGTGGAGGACGGCGGGATCCTGGCGCAAGCCAGGCGCGCCGCGGAAGCCGTCGTGGCCGCGGCGAACGGCGGCGACTCCGGTGGCGGCGCGGGAGGTACCGGTACGAACACGCCAGCTGATACGCCGCAAGTCACGCCGAGAAAGAAACTCCCGGGCGGTGACTCCCCCGCGGTTGCCCAGTCCGCGGCGCCCACGCCGTCCAAAGCCACGACGCCCTCGCGCAAAGGCATGCCCAAGAAACTGGACGGCGAGCTGAACGACCAGAAGTGGAACATCCGCGAGGAGGTGCGGGCGCTGCGCATGTTAACAAGAGAGCTCATCGGGAGGGTGCGTTCGCTGCGTTTCTTCAAGTCCGTGCGTGACCTGCAGCAGCTGTCTGCTACGGATGACGTGGTGTGCGTTGCGTGCGCGGCGGCGGTGGATGCGAAGACCGGCGGCGGCAAGAAACGCCCACCCGCGCCAGCGCACCCCAAGTCCGAATCCGGCGTGCTCTCCACCTGCGGCCACGTCGGGTGCATGCGTTGCTTGAAACTGCACGCGGATGCGCAAGGGTGCGGCGTGCCCGGGTGCGGGTGCCCCGCGCGGTTCTCCTCGGTGATTGACAGTGCGTCTTTGGGGTCGGAGAAGAGGCTGGTGAGCGCGAACCTGAAGTCGCCCGGCAAGAAGCCCAAGGGCAAGGCGGCTGGGTCGTCTCACTTTGGCGACAACGAACCTCTGGAGAGCGGTTCGCACGGCACGAAGATGGCGCACCTCGTGCAGAGGATCAAAGACACACCGAAAGACGAGCGCATTTTGGTTTTCGTGCAGTTCCCTGATTTGATGCGACAGGTCGCGGATGTGCTGGCTGAGGCGGGTATCAAGACCCTGAAGCTCAAAGGCTCGGTGCACCAGCAAACCGGCGCGCTTGATGAGTTCCAGAAAGAAGATTTAGGAAAGAACGACGCGCGCGTGCTTTTGTTGCTTTCGCGGGACGAATCCGCGTCTGGCGCGAACTTGACAACCGCGAACCACGCCATTTTCGTCCACCCGTTACTCACGACGTCGCAGTACGAGTACGAAGCCAGTGAAACGCAGGCGATCGGGCGCATCAGGCGGTACGGCCAAACCAAACTCGTCAGGGTGTGGCGGTTCCTGGTGAAAGACTCAATCGACGCCGAGGTGTTCAAACAGCGCACGGAGGCGATGATCACGGCGCCGATGAAGGGGGGGGTGGTGCCGAGAAACTGAACGGAAGTTACGGACTACTGACCTACTAACCTAACGACTCTTTGTGCATTTAATACGCTGAAGAAGAGGGAGACGATGACGACTGAACCGCGACCGGCGCGCGAACGTACATGTAGGTCGCGGAGACGAAACGATAGATATTGCTTTTCATTAAACACTTTTTAACGACTTCCCATTCAAACGCTTCACGCGCGCGTCCTCGTCCGATGGCGACGCGCGTGGCGTTCGCGGCCGGCCCTGGGGCTGGCGTCTCCTCGTGTCTCCGCGTGCCACGTTTGCGTGGAGTAGGTCCGTGTCGTGGCAGACCTTCGCGTGTCGTCGCGGACGGTCCCGCCGAATCAGACGTGGCTGCCGAGGAAACTAACACGACGACCGAGCCGGCCGAGGTGGAGACCCTGGATGCGTTCGCCATGCGCGTGTGCGTTCGCGTGGGCCGCGGCGAGAAGGAAGCTTTGAAGATCGTCCACACCCTTCGCGCGAACTGGTTCGAAACCGCGGTGGATGTCGCGTCCCTGACCGTTGAGCAACTCGTGGGCATGGGGGTTCCCGCGCGTTTTGGCCAGGCCATGAGCGACCTCGCGCGTTCAGACGCGGACGCAGCGCGCGTCGCGTCATTCGACGCGGACGCGACGACGACTTCGTCCGACTCGTCACGTGTATCCTCAAGCACGTCCTCACAAAAAGCCAGGCACGACGGGTGGATCGGCGGCGCGTTACCCGGGCCTGATGCGAGGTTGGAACGGCCGACCACTGGGCGAAGCGCGATGGTGGGGAGGGACTGGGGCGACAGCAAAGCAACTGGGTTGGCGTTAGCGGACGTCCGGGTTTCGCGACGTAAGCGTTTGCCCCCGTACGCCCTTATCGCATGTGAGGTCCCGTCATCCCTGAAGTTGGAGCTTGAGAAAATGCAAAGAGACGTCACCACGCGACGCGTGGGGGGCGGGCGCGCGCCGGTGCGGTTGCAAACCGCGGAAAACTACGAACAGGTCGCGCGCGGGTTGATGGGGTGGCTCGTGAGGGTGAAGCGAGGAGGCTGGGACGGCGTTACTGCTGTGCAAGGTACGGGTACGGGAAGTCCCCTTGTGTCACCTACGTGCGCGCCGCCCGAGGGGTTGTCGCTTTGGGACGCGATTCCAAACGACACCGCGGAGGGCGCGACGCTGGCGATCGAGTACCTGCAGTGGCTGTGCGAAGCGCGGGGAATAGCGTCGTCCACCGAGGCGTTTCAGCTGCGGTCGTTAATCGCGATTGCGAAGTACGTACACGGGGACGGTGGAGGGAACGGGGGAGGGTTGGAAAAACCAATCGTGATGGAGCTGGTGCGGGTCCAACGAAGCGTGAGCGTCACGTCCAAACGAGACGTCAAGTCTGCGGACGAAAGCGCCAAGTGGCTTGATTGGCCTGATTATTTATCCTTAGTCGAGCGGTTGAGAGTGGAGTGCGCGCCGCTCACGGTGCAGGGCGACCAACGGTCGGACACGGACGTGGCGTGCGCGGTGCAGCGGTACCTGCTGTTTGCTATTTTAGCCTCAGTGCCGGACCGACAAAGGACGCTTCGCGAGTTGAAACTTGGAAAAACGCTCGTGTGCGAGACCTTCGACGAAGCGGTCGACGTTGAGGAAGACGTTTCATCTTCCTCCTCTTCCTCCCAAATGTCTTTCGCAAAACGCCGGACCTGGATGGTCCGGCACGCCCCCGAGGATTACAAAACCGGAAGCGCGTACGGCGCGCGGCCTGATTTAGTGCTCGACGACCGTTTGTACCCGGCGCTGGAGCAGTGGTTGTTTGGGACGGATTTTGTTTTTGCTAAAAGTGAAACACGCGAAAACGGTTTCGACGTGGAAACCGCCGGGTACAGCGACTGGGGACACCGCGCTGTTTTGCTGCCGCAGCACGAGTTCGTGTTCTCCAGGCCGAACGGCTCTCCTTGGACGGTATCCGAGCTGTCGCGGGCGTTTTCGATGACTTCCTTGCGAATCACGGGGCGGAAAACGAACCCGCATCTGGTGCGCGACATGGTCGTCACGCACGTGCGCGCCGAAGGCCTGGCGAGCGACGCCGAGCTGGAAGCTTTGGCGATGTACATGGGCCACAGTGTGGCCATGCAGAAAGGAACCTACGACAGACGCACGACGTCGCAGAAAGTAGCCCCCGCGGTGGGGCTGATGTCGCAAATCAACAAGAGGGCGGGAACTAAAAAGGAGTAGGGAGGTGCAGGTGTTAACAAATATTGTAATCGAAAAGATATGCGTTTTCACGGCTTTCAAATGTTGACTGTCCGCGCGCTGAAACGAGCTCACACCCGTGCCGCACCCCCCGCGGGGCCGTGCGTCGGGTCCCCGACGCGAGTGTCGCGCGGTCTCCACCGCGGTGTGTATCCACCGGCAAAGCGCGGTCCAGGTGTGACTTTTGAAACGGACGTTTCATCGGTGCGAACGCTCGGCACGAACCTTCAAACGCGCGAGATGTTAGATCTCATCCGCAAAGCGCTGCGAGACGTCCAAGATGCGGTGAAGCCTCTTGGGAAGGTTCTTCTCGCGACGAAGCGCTGCCCGAACGACTTGACAGGCACGACAGTTGTGGTGGGCGGAGACAGGTTTCGCGTAAACGAGATGTTCGCCGAGGGAGGCGCGGCGAGGGTGTACCGCTGCGTGGCTGTTTCGGCCGGTCCTTGTGGGGCGACCGCAACCGATGGGACCTGCTCAGTTGCTGAGGCAACCCAAGGGACCTGCTCAGGTTCTACGCCGAAAAGCAAACAACAAGTTCCCAACAAAAGTCTCGCCCTGAAGCAGTGTTTGCTCGACCCAGGCCTCTCCGAAACCGAGGCGATCCTGGAAGGCACCATCCACGCTTCACTGTCGGGCCATGAGAACGTAGTCACCCTGCACGCGCACGACGTGTTCGTGCCTCGGCGTCGCGAGCGAAACGCCGCGAAGGAACCCGTGCGCGAAACGCGCGCTGCGCTTTTCGTGATGGACCTTTGCGCCGAGAGTTTGGCGGATTTCGTGCGTCAAAGGGACGGGCTGACAGAAACAGAAGCGCTGCTGGCGTGCGCCAGCGCCGCGCACGCGGTGGCGCACATGCACGCCAGGGACCCGCCGGTGATACACCGGGACGTGAAACCGGAAAACGTGCTGCGTACGAGTAGTAGTAGTGACGATGACGACGAAAAGAATGAAACAAAAGATGCTTGTGAAACACACGACAAAAGCGACGATGACGCGAGCACAAGTACGTCCCAGTGGCGCTTGTGCGATTTCGGCAGCGCCGCGGTTGGCGAGCGGCTTTTTTCCAGCTCTCGTGACCGGTCAAGCGCTGAAACTGAGTTCACAAAAAACACAACCCCGACGTACCGCTCACCCGAGATGTGGGACCCGGTGCGGTTCCAAGCCTCGGGGGTAAGTATTTCCCAACTCCAAATCCCATGACTGTTTGCCCATACGAGACTGACACCTTTTTTTTTTCCAAACAGGTTGGGAAACCTTGCGACGTCTGGGCGCTGGGGTGTTTGCTGTTCGAGTGTTTGCAAAACGCCCCCCCGTTCGGGTTCGAACCCAAGCTGGTCGCGTTGCAAGGCAGGTTCGCACCGGTTACTAAGATTTGTATATCGAAAAACACCTTGGAAATAATCAAAGACTGTTTACGCGTGGACCCGGAATCTCGGCCGAGCGCGCTGGACGTCGCGGCGCGGTGCGAAGAGTGCTTGAAAAGAATCAGAAACGGGGACGGTGTGCTTTCCGACGCCGACGACGAAAACGTCAAGGCGAATACCCTTGAAAACGTCCATGACTCAAACGACCCAGGAATAACTCAAGACACACAGGGACGGACTGTATCCGAAGTATCCGAAGTGAGGACACTTTCTGAAAAGCAATCCGAATCGAACACAATTGAAACAAAGCACACCCGCGAAGCCGTTCTTGACTGTGTTGAAGAAACGGAAACGGCGGGCACGGGATGGGCGGCTTTTGGGGAGGTCGGAGATTCAAATTTGGGTCGAGTGGGGAAAACGGACGAGCGCGCGGCCGAAGAAACTGCGCAAACTGAGGAGGAAACGTCTCCTCCCGATTTGACCGCATGGAACGCGTTCGACCGCGAAACCGAGGATGCTACGCCATCCGAGGACACGGACAAGGGCAAGGGTACGCAGCAGTGGGCGACGTTTTGATTTTAGTAAATCTTTTAGTCGTCCTGTTTACGAGTAGCTTGTCGTCGAAGAAAAAAAGGAAATCGTTTGCACGCGTCTGTTTTACTTCACCGCGCTAAACACCCACACCTTTTCCCTTTTTAGTTTCTTTTCAGCTACAACTACCCCATTCCTACCAGGGTACAGAAGCCCGATCCCTACAGTACACCCGAACTTTTTTGTTCGGTTCATCATCGCTCCATCATTGTTCGATCGCGGATTCTTTCGCGTCATCCATCATTCGCGTGTTGAAATTCCAACCCCAACACCCCCCCTCAAATCACCTGAACGTCGGCACCACCCCAAAGTCCTCTTCCCTGAACCCCGCTGGTATGTCGTCGAAGAAGGTATCCAGGAAATCCGCATCCGCCTGTGCGCCTCCTTTCACGAAATCCGCGACGAAGGAGTTGAACTCGTCGTCGGCGGCGAAGTGCGACGCTCCGTTTCGCGCGGCGCCGCCGCTGCCGCCCGAACTCGAAGGCCCGCCCGACGAAGGCACCACGGCTTCGTCGTCGTCGTACCCGTCCGATGTGGTTTTCCGCCGCTTACCACCCTTGCCGCCTGCCCGAGTGGTGTTGGTGTTGTTGCTGGTGGTGTTGTTTTGTTGCTGGTTGCTTCCGTTTCCGTTTCCACCAGAGAAATAGTACGGTTCGCTCGGTTTCAGGTGCGCCAGCGCGACTTCCCGAGCACGCTGGGTTTGGTCCGCGACGGCGGAAGGGGCGCCGCTTCCGCTCGCCGCCGCGCTTGCGCCCACCGAGTTGAGCTTCAGCCCTACTCCCGAAAACAAAAAACGAGCGTGCTTCGCCACGAAGTCGTTCGCGCTGTGGATCTGGACGTCGCAGGTGCTGATTGAAAAAAGAAAAATGTCAGTCTCGTATGGGCAATCAGTCGGCGGAATGTGGTGATTGGGAAATACTTACCGGCAAAGAAACGCGCGGTCCTCATGGCACACCACCACCACCGGGTTGGCCTGATGGGCGATGAAAGGAATCGGGAAGGGAAAGGAACGTCAGTATGTCAGCAGTACATTTTGTACAGCTTGTGTCTGTGAAGAGTCTTTGACAAGTCGTCTAGAGTAATCACTCCGTGACGCATTCACCAAATCCCGCCTCCTTGTTTTACCGAATCTGGCGACTGTTTGTCCATACATCGCCCAATACATGGACTGACACTTATTTTTCCAGAAAGCGAGGTCGAGACTGGATTGGAAAAAGCGTCCCAGGCCGTCTTCGCTGTGCACCGGTACGCGGGGCGGTTGGGTGTGGTCCGGCGGACGCGTCCTGTGGGCGCGCGACCGCGCGCGAGTTGTTCAAACCGCGGTGGGAAGCGTGTTCGCGCGGTTGCGTCACAAAACACAAAGCCGGACGCACCTGGCAGATGTCGCACATGGGCCTGGCGGTCGGCGCGAACGCGACGCGTTCGTGTTTCGCGACCACCGGGTTGGCGGAATGGATGCTGATGAGGGAGGGAGGGTTAAAGGAGGTGCGTGGGGGTTGGTGGGGGTTAGTTTTGGTGACCGTTACGCGCGTAACGGTCGGTCCACATGTCGCGTCGACCTGGGAACGCCAAGCCCCCGCATTTGCGTCACAAGCAAGCCCCACCCCGCGCCGTTCCCGGCGAACACCGTGGACGAAAGAACGGCAAGAAAGCACCCATCCGAAGACGCGCGACGCCGTTTCGCCCATTTTCCAGCAAACGCGCGTCCCCCGCAAACACGCACCTCATGTCGCACGACCCGCATATCACCGCATCGTCCGCGCAGCACACCAGCGTCGCGGGGTTCGCCGTGCACACCTCGCAGAAAGTCTTCATGGCGCGGTTTACAGAGGGCTCCCGAGCGCGCGCCGCGAAGTACATTGGATGAGAGAATGCCCATGCGAGAAAAAGGGGCAACCGAACGAGGAAAATGCACAGGTGGCAGCCTCTCGTTTTCGCGAAAGCGCAGCCGCTGAAAAGTCGTAAGGCATTTATTTGGTGATGATGGGTGCCGACGTCACGTCATCCAAGTTTTTTTGTCGTCACACACCGCGACCTTTTCAAGAGATGACTGGACGAGAGCAGGCGTTTCGTTTTCGCTTTTTGAAAGAATTGAACCAGATTCCCATATTATTTTTTTCGCGCCAGGACGTAATTCTACCTACGCGGATCTACTATTACTAACAACCCTAACACCTATTCCCCCCTCCCTACACCCCACTCGACTCCGGGAACAAAGCATCCAGGGTGCTTTGTATTACTTCCAGGCCGACCATCATGCACAGAATCTCCGACCGCGCCGCGCCTAGGACGTCCAGCGCGGCGCGCGTGCAGTTGCGGTCGCCGACCAGGTTGTTCAACGGCCCGCGGCTCCAGCTCGCGAGCAGCGCGTCACGCGTTTTCAAGCGAACCTGTTCGTCTTCCTCGAGTTGTCGTTGGTCTCGTTTGGACTGACGCTGACGCTGTGTATCACTCATTCCAGGTTGATTCGTGTTTGGCACTGAATCATCGTTCCCTCTTGCGGACACGCCGTTTCCCTCAAAATTGACCTCCTCGTTTTTATACCAAACCCCGTTCGGCCACAGCGTGGCGTCGATCCACTCCACCACGCGTGTCACCGCCCCGGGCGTGCGCAACGCCCTCGTTTTGTTCGCAACTAGCTCCTCAACCGCACTGCCCACGAAAAACTCCAGAGTCTGCCGCGCAACGGACACGATGGTTCGCCGCACCACGCCTTTGTTGTGCAAATGAAAAACGCTCTCGAACAACTGCAACACGCCGCCGTTCATGTTTACGGAACTTTTGTCGTACTTGAGGTCGGCCTCGGAGGCGTCGTCGGAGTTCCGAATGTTGGGATATGATGCGCTCAATCCATCGCAGGTACTTAAATCCATTGACGAAAAGTTCCAAGGCACGGAATGCGCTCCAGTCGTAACAGCACTTGACCCGCTTTTGCGCCTCGCGTGTTTCGCGCCGGTTGGAGGTTTTTTGTGCGCGGCGTCGCCGGACGGTGTGTGTCCGTCGCCGGCGTGACGCAGACTCCCTCCAAACGAAATCGTTTTCATCCCTCTCTCCGCCACGGCTGCGAAGGACGCGACTGAGGACGACTTTTCGTGTGCCTTGTCGCTGTTGTCCGGCGCGAAAACCCCTGTCATGGTGTTTTGGTCAAGAAAAACGCAAAGCGGCTTTTGCCAACCCGAAGACGAAGACGTCTGGACTCGTTCGTTTGATGCGTCGTTAACTCCCGAGAATTCAAACTCAGCGCCGCATAGCTCAACGAGGTACGCATCAAGCAAAGACCTCCTCGCTTCAAGAAACCCTCCGTCCAGGGAGTTCAGGACAAATCGTTTTTTGGGTAACGAAGGAATCGAAGGAATCACGCCCTCCTCGTTTTTCGCGGAAACTTTCAATCGCTCGTGCAACGCTTGAAAGTTCCGAAACCGCCGAGGGACGACCCATTCTTTTTCCGCGCCGGTATCGCCGGTATCGCCAATCAGCCGGACACGCACGGTGTACACCGCGTACGCGCTCGCGCCTTTCCCGGCGATGTGCGCCTCCGTGACCCGCACGGAGGTTTGGGAGGAACCGGCGCGGGTGCCAAAAAGAGATTCCGCGGCATTTGAGGTTTCGTCGGGCGAGTTCTTATCACGCTCCGCCGACGCGCGCGCCGGCTCGAAATCAGGAACCGACGAGCTCGGTGATTCCGGCTCGCCATTCGTGCCGTCGTCGGGTTTTTCCAAAGCGCACTCGAGTTTTGGTTCGTACGATTCGCTTCCAGAGCTCGGCCCCCCCTTGCTCCCGTTCGCCGCCTTGATGTCGTCCTCCGCCGCGAGCAGCGCGTTTAGGCCGCGGTGCGCCCAGGCTGGGGAGAAAAAACCCAACAGCGGCCGTAATAAACACCCCACTAGCAGCTCCCTTGCCAACGGAACAAGTAACGGGTTGGTTTTAGTGCTCGCACCTGTTTCGCACAGCAGCGCCGCACATATCGTCTCGCACCGCTTGGATAAAACGCGGGAGGCGTGTTTCTCGAGCACGCGTAACGGCGACGTCGTTTCGGTTTCGGTTGCTTCGTTTTCGGAAAACAAGCCCAGGTCTTTCAGCAAAACCCCCGCCATCGCGCTCTCGGTTTCTTTCGGCGTCGACCGGACGTACCCATCAACGCCATCGGTGGTCACCAGGGTACGTTTCGCCTCTCTGAACTTTTCCAAGTGCGTCGCGAGTATGGTTGGAATTTGCTCCTGGCACGAGGAAAAAGAAAGTGTCAGTCGGTCGTAATGTGTATGAGTAAACAGTCAGGGCAGAGGTGTAGCCGTCCCTTCGCAGGACGAGTATGGGCAATCAGGCAGGCGGAATGTGGTGATTGGGAAAGGCCCTTACCAAGCAAAGCTCCAGCAAATTCACGCCCCTCGTTCGTTTCGCGAGCGCCGCGAACGCCACGTCCAACACGCGCGACACGTTTCGGGGAAACTCATCGTCCGTTTCCGCGATTTGCCGGTACCACAGCTTGGTTATGAACTCGGTGACTATTTTGTCACGCAGCTTGGACCACGCGCCTAGCAATCCAGGGGATTGTGCGGTGGGAGGATCGAATCCGGATTGATTTCTCGATTGGGTTTGGCTTTTTGGCGACGACGTTCGCGGCAACGACGAGTTCGAGTTCTTTTCCGAGCTCGTCTCAATCGTCTCGAACCTGTGTAACAGCTCGTGAAGCTCGGTTTCGCGTTTCGTGAGGCTGTTTGTTGGGAATTGGGGCTGTGCCATTTCTGTAGCGCAAGACGTGGACGCCGTGTCCAAGTGCGAACCGCGCGCGTCCGTGTCCATCTCGGTTGCATCTAAATTCGCGGAAGTGCCGTGTTGTAACCCTCCTGTTTTACCAAACAAATCCCAAGTAGTCCCCGCCGTATCCCCCGCGCCTCGGTGTTTCCTACGACTCACGCTTGCGTGGAAACGTTTCGTGCGCGTGTCCCACCGTGTTTCGAAACGCACTCCACCCAGCGTGTGCGTCGCGAGCACCACGACGAACGCGACGGGCAGATTGTACCAAAACTTGGAGCTCGCAAAACTCAAGGAAAAAGACACCACTGATGACGCGAGCACCAGACCCAAACACGCGCTCACGGCGGACCTCGCCACGACGGTCGCGTCGGGGCGGGGGGGGGCATCCATCACGACCGGCAAACCGCGTCCCCTCGAACGCAGCCTCCCGGAGTCGTCGGCCCGGGCCGGGCGCTGTGATGGCAATTGTTTCGGGTCCACGTGTTCATGTTGGAAATCGCTGTTTTTAAATTCCTCCTGTTCCTGTGACTGTTTGCTTGCCGGACGGACGGAATCTTTTCGTGCTCGGTTCTCGTGGCTCTCGTGTTCGCGGGCCCTCGTCATCCGCCCTGCATTCATCGCGCGCGCGCCGCTCGACCGCGAAAGAGGTTCACGCGCGTTTCCGTGTCGTCCCAAGAGTGTCACTGGGTCCACGTCCCCGCCGTTCCGAAACCTTCGGAAGCGTCCCGTGGTGCCCGCCTCAACGGGTGGGAAACGCCGCGGGCAGGAAGATCTGAGAAGCGCCCCCGACGTTTCGACCATGGCGCAGGCCCCGATGCAGGCCAAGCTGGTACGTTAGGGACTTGGGTTACCGGGACACGTGCACACCCTGCCGTACGACGCGAGAAACGCGATACCCAACCACACACACCCCCGAACCACACGCCACACCAACACAGACGGAACGTGGGTGTCGAGTGCACTTCTGGAAAACAGGTTTGGGTTGGTTCTTTTGCGAAGGAAATTTCGTTAAAAACAATCGCGCGCGCACGAGCGAGTACAAGTAGCGCCGTTCGTACCGTCAAAACACCTCGTGACTTACCGTCAAAACACCTCGTGACTGACGTTTCTTTTTCTTTCAATCACTCGTACCTGTTTCAAAACCTTCCAGGTGCTTCTCGGCGACATGGGCGCCGGTAAGTCTTCTTTGGTGCTTCGGTTCGTGAAGGGTCAGTTTTTCGATTACCAAGAAAGCACCATCGGCGCCGCGTTTCTAACCCAAACCGTGACCACGGACGACACCACTGTTAAGTTCGAAATCTGGGACACCGCGGGCCAAGAGCGGTACCACAGTCTGGCGCCCATGTACTACCGCGGCGCCGCCGCCGCGATCATCGTGTACGATATTCAAAGCCAAGCTTCGTTCGCGCGGGCGAAGAGCTGGGTTCGGGAGCTGCAGAGGCAAGGCAACTCGCGGTTGTTCATGGCCCTCGCGGGGAACAAGTGCGATCGGGACGAAACAAGAGAGGTGGAGGTGGACGAAGCCCAGGCGTACGCGGACGAAAACGGGCTGCACTTTGTGGAAACAAGCGCGAAAACGGCGACCAACGTGAACGAACTTTTTTACGAAATCGCAAAGGTACGCAACTTTCCCAAGCACCGCACTTCGCCTCCCTGATCACAGCCCCTACTTGACGTCCACTCATTAAAAAGGAAGTGCACTACTGGTAACGCTTACCAGTACTCGCGGCTCTTACAAATACATCCCGAGTGCTCTGTTTGCGGAATACAAGTTGCGAACGTCGCGACCGACTGACACTTTCTTGTTAATCGTGCCAGAAACTCCCGAAACCGTCGCTGCGCGACGGCGGCGTGGGAAACGCGCCGGGCGTGGTGCTGGACGGAAGGGGGGGCGACCGCGTGAAAACGCAGTGCTGCTAGGTTTGTTGTGTACACCATGTATGGGGAAGAAGGGTGAATTTTGGATGGGAGGATGGGATGATGGGAGGAGGAGGAACACGCGGGACGTCGTCGCGTTGTCAATCCCTAATTTTGCTAAATGGCCTACAGTATTTTTTTCGCGCGTCATCTTCACCTTCACGCCTCGCGTCACCCTCCCCGTTTCCTTTTCGCTTGTGCTTCCAATGTACTGCTGACATTCTTTTCTTCTTTTTTAACCACCCCTACTCGCGGTTGCGTTTCGTTCTGCGCGGTCAACTCCGCGTGCAGCGCGGCGAACACGTTCGTCTTTCCCTTGGTCACCGCGTTCGCTAACCCCACGTCTAGCAACGCATCCACCATCCCCCGCGTCGGGTTCCGCCCTTCGTCCACCAAAACAAGCGCGCTTACCGGAAGCAACGTCGCGGAGAACGCGTCGTCGTCAGCAGCCTCGGTGGACGCCGCCGCCGCGCGTAAAAGAGGCAGACTCCTCACCAAGTCCTCCAGCTTGTCCACGATGCGCGCTTGATCCGAACCCCCGCCTGCGCTCAACACGAGTTCGCACTGATGCACCTCCCAGATCACCTTCTCCAGGGCCTTGCCGACGGGGGTGGCGGACATCGCGGGTGGCGTATGGCCTGGCACAGAGGGCCGCGAGGTCGACACCGAGGAAACGCGGAACCGACCCGCCCCGAGGCGCACAAAGGGAGTGTAGGGTGAGACAAGCCCCGTGAAAGTTTTCTCTGTTTTGCGAGTCATCACCCTTTTCTCGTCCGCGTTTTATGCCGACTAATAAGTCACACACGAGGGGAAATAAAAAATTGGCGTCACGAACGAAACGCCAAACGTGTCCTTGCATTGGTCATTCCAACTCGCGCGTCGTCCCTGGACCGCCGTTCGACACGGTCACGACCGAGATGTTCTCCTACGCGTACAGCCCGTCCACCGGTTTCGACCCGACCAGGGCGGACGCGCTTGACGACGAGAACCAGCTAGTGCCGCGTCACTCCGTGACTCTTCAAGAGCTCGCCATGGAGAGACCACCGCGCGGTCTTCTCGGAACCGCCAAGTCCGGCGCACCGAACCGACGCGCGTTCGGGGACTTGTCCAACTCCAACCCCGCGGGTTCGGGGCACGCAGGTCTGCGGAAAAGAGCAGGCACGCGCTCGCACGACAGCCAAGAAGGAGGCAGCGCGCGCAGTGTGGCCACCACGGCGGTCTCCGACGCCAGCACGTTACCGATGCGAATGGATTGGAGCGACATGACACGCGCTGAGATTTTCGCCATCCAGGCGCAGCGAGCGCGCGCGGGTGTTTCCAAGGACGGCATCGCCGGAGGGTACGGCCTGCCTATGGACGATCATTCGCCGCGGAACCCGGGAGGGCACGTCACGTCGCCCGCGGAATCAACCGCCACGAGGGACACGGATGACACCGTGCCGCCAGGCGCGCTGACCATCGCGCGCGCCGCGTACGCGGCGCGGAGTTACGAAGGCTCGCGCAACGCGATGGAGGTGGAACACGCGAAGCAGCACGGGATGCCTTACGAAAGTAACGTGACTCAGCTACTGCAATGGCGGGACAAAAGCCGGAGCGGGTTTGTTTTTCTCGCGGGCGTCGCGAGCTTGACGCTTCCAAACGCGCCCGGGTTCTTCACCGCGCGCATGCCGTACATCAGCCCGGTCGTTGTGTGTGCGTACATCGGCATGGGGTACCTGGTAAGGGCTAGTTTGCTGCAAACCGTGTTTTCAAAAAGAACGCACAACCTGTCCATAAACGCAAACGCGGCGAAACGCGTTGCGGAAACGCTGGCGGTGCGTTTAAACGCAATTGTGGATAAACACGACGACGTGCTGTCGGGACGGGACAACGCGAAGGTTTTGATGACCTTCACTGCGTTGTTTTCGGTCGCGAAATTGCAAACATACCTGAACAGCACGTGGTGGGTGTTGTGTGTGGTGTGGTGTGTGTGCTTCGTTGTGCCCAAGGTCGTGTCCACGCAAACTCCGCGGATCGCGAAAGTACGGAACTTCGCGCGCGCCGAAATTCTTGGTCGCGCGTTCAAACTTCCAGTGGAACAGCGATGGGCGCTCGGTGTGGTGGCGCTTTTGGGTTCGTGGTACGTCGCGTGGTTCGAGCTCAAACTAGTGCTCGCGTTCGTCTCTTTCGTCTCCCTACGGCTGTGGCGGGAAACCAACAAAGCGCACGCCGCACGATTGGACGCCGCGATGAGGAGCGCGTCGGCGTCGGTGAACCGCCGGCTAAGCCGCGCCGGAAGCGAGTTCCGCAGCGCCCTGGTCGGCGGAACCCCGAGCTTCTTAATAAGGAAACGGTTCCGGTGAGAGGTAGTGTTCCCTGTATATGTATAGTAGAAGTCAAGAAGTAGTACTTGTGTTAATAAGAAAGTGAAGTGATGTATTCATTCGAATATCTAACACCTAATACGGGATGATACAACTAGTTCCCAACACTACCACTAACTAGTCTAGCTATCCGGCAGTTCCAGCCGCATGCCTATTTGCTCCGCTAACTTCGCAATCGCCCGGCGCGCGTAGAACCGCCTTTGCGGTTCCGGAAGCGCGCTTAAAAACGCCCCTGCTTTCTGTGCGTACTCCACGGCTTGTCTCGCCGCGGGGGGGTCTTTGTTGCCGAAAACGTCCGCGCGGTCGTGCTCGTCCTTCCCTAACGACCGCCAAAACACGTTCACGGCGACGGACGCGCCGCCCCACCCGTCGTCGCGCGAATGTTTGCCCATACAGTTTTTCTCATCTTCATCATCTTCATCATCTTCATCAATTTCATCGTTCGTCTCATCATCGTCATCAAGCGCGTGCGCGTGGTGAAACCACAGCGCAGGTATGAACAGCGCCTCGCCCGGGTTGAGGTGCGCGACGACGCGCGCGGTTGAGACGTTTTTGAAATTGGGAAACGCGGCGTCTCGGGCCTTTTTTCGCGCCACCAACGCCTCGTCCAAGTCAACCGCCTCGTCCATGTCGTCCACCCTGGAGGACGACCCTTCGCAGTGCATGAAAGGCTCTGCATCCGGTGACCACAGCGTCACACGCTTCCGCCCGACGACCTGTGCTAAAAGGTTGTCGTGCGTGTCGTAGTGCGTCCACAGCGCGACGCCCCTCGACGCGACCCTCAAAACGCTGGAGTGGTATTTTTCCGTGTCGTAAATACTGCCAGCCCCGAAAAGAGCGCATCCGCGAGGTCCGGCCGTGAGGTCCGCGAAAAGGCCCGGGAACAAATCGAAAAAGTGCGCCTCCGCTTTCTTGACGCCGCTTACGCTCCGCAGGTAGTACGTCTCTCCTTGCGCGATGACGGGCGGTAGCGCGTTGGCATTATTCCCCGTCACCCTCGCCACGAATTCGGCCAAACCCATCTTGCGAAACTCAAAGTTGCGCTTCGTGCCAGGCGCGCGGTGCCCGGCGAGATCGACGGTGTTTGTTTTGTTATGTTTAGGGTCTAGGGTTTGCTCTTGAATTTCGGGTGGGGGGCACACGTGTACGTCCACCAAGCTGTTCGCTTCAGGGCACGTCGCAAACCTCTCCGGGGTCCACTTAACAAGCGCGTCGCCCATCCACATACCGGTCAAAACCACAGGCTGGTTGTTGTTTTGTTTTACAAGCGCGTCGAACTCTTCGCAGGTCGATGGACACCGAACGCGTCGCACCTCGCGCCGTTGCGTTTTCGGGACAGGCGGCGGCCACAGCGGCGGCGCGGAGTTGTCGTTGGGGAGCGCGGGGGGGAGGCGCTCGGAGAACTCAAACGCCCTAAACTTGCCGGCCTCGTCCGACGAAGCTCTGGCCGCGGCTTTTTGGTCCACGGGTGTTTCCATCTGGGGCAGCGACGCCGCACACACCGCGAGCGCGGTGACATCTCCACTGGCCATCGTCCTGACTTTGTTTAGTGACAATTCGCGTACTGGAAACGCAACACATGACGGAAGGCCGGTGTTCGCATCACCAGGGTGCGTCACGGGGCGGCGACTGCGGTCCAGACACCCGGAAGCGTCCAGCAAATCCTTCCAGCGCTTCGCGTCGTGCGACGAAACAACCAACGCGACATCGGTCTCGACCTGCCCCACGGGCTGGTACCCCCAGATCCCCGGGTCCATCGCGTGCCAAAGGCCGAGAAAACGATCTACGTCTCGCGCTCGTCACCAGACCACCGCGCAGAGCCGGGAAGGGGCACGGAGCCACACCGAGACGTGCCGCCCGACAGAATGACGGAGAGAGATTTTCCTCGAAGGTTTGCTTTGCAAGGGTGAGTGACAAATCCCAACTGTATTTCCCAAATCCCAAGACTGTTTGACCATACGAGACTGACACTTCTCCACTTTTCCTTTTACGAGTCCCAACTCGTCGATTTCGCCAGTGATGGCTTCGATACCAACCAACTTCAAATATGAGTCCCGCAGCTCAAAAAAAAAAAGGAGGGCAAAACTCAAAGCCTGAAAATCGCTTGGCGACTCTTTTGAGATCTCCGCCCCCACAAGTCGCGCGCGCCACCCCCCGAACGCGCCGCCTGGACGTTCAACGCGACCGCGACCGCATCGTTCGGTGTCGTGACCTGCGTCGTACGGAGTCGGCGAGACGCGAAGCGAGAGGACGATGTCCAACGGTACGTCGCGGTCGAAGCAACGACAAAATCACGCTCACCCCAAACAACACAAAACAGAACGTTCGGATGTCACCGCGTTTGAACCTGGCGGGGCCGCGCGTCTGCTTCCGCGAAACCCCGCCGTTCCCGCCCCGAGACTAACCTCGCACATCATCGCTTCACCACGCAGCCGTCCAATCCCGCGTCGCGCTTGGTAACCTGACCAACGATGAGGTGCGTGTGCGCACCCGGGGGAACGCGAATCTAGAAATGGGCAACGGCAAACAACTTGAAAATCGCCTCGGCGCTCGATCTGTTGCCGGGTCGTCCCCAGGCACCCCAGCTCGTGCACGCGACGAACACCCTACGCGCGCTTCCATTTCCCCAAAACCGCCCTGACCCGTGTCCGCCAAACACTTCCCAAAAAAAGGTACTCCTCGCCGCCGGCCTTTCCGACCTCGCGTCTGGTGTTCCCCCCGACGGAAGGTCCAAGACCTGCGCGGTTGTTGAGACGCACTTGGAAGGTTCGAACGCACAAACGATGGAGCGAGGCGCCGGCGCGAAACTCGACCCCGACTCGAGTGCGATGTCTCCCCCCAGCGTCACCGTGTGCGTGTCCTTGACCTCAAAACTCGCACACGCGCATGCGTCTGCTTCATTGACACTAAATGCGCGTAAGGACACCACGAACGGATTCCTCGCGCACGCCACGCCGGCGCGGGGTTCGTTTGGCTCGCGCGCCGCTTTGGTCGCCACGCCGACCACGCAGTTTACGACAAACGACAATCACGCGCCGGCGTTCGCGGCGTTCGCGGCGACAACGACGACGACCCCGGAAGCCCACCAAGCCGTAACGACCACTGGTGGCGCTATTACCGTGGATTCCAACACAGTCCACGACTTGCCATCACTCGAAGTCGAAGTGCACGTACCCACCAAGCCAAAACTGGACGAAGCCCCGACGCCCGTTCCTCGCGCGGGGAAGAACGTCTCGTTCCAAAACGAGCTGCTTTCTCCGGCCACCGCGCTCGCGGTGGAGTTCCTGGCGGGCGTCGGTGCGACTGCGATAGGTAATTCGAAACCAAACACGGATGGGACAGACATGGACACAAACTCTGGCAACACAGGAAACACCAATGGGTCGGAACGCCTTTTCCAGAAGTTCCAGAGCGCGGCGGTTGATTTGAGCGTTCGGAAAGTTTCAAAAACAAAAACGACTTTTTTTGACCCCGCCGCGAACAAACCCGAACCGTTCCAAAACCCGCCCCCGCGAGGCGTGAAGCGCCGGACCCTGGGCGAGGCGGTCACGCAGTTCCAGCACGAAACGCAAGCGGCGGCGCTTTCGTTTGGATTCGGTGGAGTTGGTCTTTGCGGCGTGGTTGCACAAGGACGGGTCGGAGACGTATCACAAAACGTTTCCCAAAACGAATCGCAAAACGCCGAATCCCAATCCCTGTACGCCGCGCTGGCGCCCGCCGCGAAGAAACGCAAGGCGCGGCGGTGGCTCAGCGCGGACGAAAAGCAGTTCGCGTGTGGCATTGACGGGTGTCAACGGGCGTACGGCAGCGCGTCATCCCTGTGCGCGCACAAACGAGGGCACCACCCGGGGTGGAAGGAACGCCGGCGGGACGCGCGTATCGCCGAGGCGATATCGGCGGCGGCGCGCGGCGAGACCCCCGTCGCGCGGTTGGACGATGACGACGACGACGATGATGATGACGACGGCGACGGCGGTAAACAGGCTGACGACAACGACGACGACGACGTAGGTGACGATCAGGACGTCGCGGGTAGACAGGCTCGTAAAGAAGGCGCGAACGCGCTTGACGCCAACGCCAGGGCGACCCCGAGCGGCGCGTGGATCGAAAGTCTCGCCGCGGACGCGCACGCCCGCTTGGGGGCGCTACGGCGCAGCCGGCAAAGGGTGCAGCGGGGTTTACGGGACGCGCGGGTCGCCACTGCCAAGCTGGGCGCGCCTAGGGAAGGTCGTGGCACTCAAGGAGGTCATGGCATCGACAACAGGGAGGGGTCAATCGACCGGGACGCGGATTCAGTCGCCGCGGCGTGCGCCGCTCGTTTGCTTTCCAATTTCGAAAGCGCGCTTGACTTGGAGCAAGACACTTTACACGCCTGGCTTGGAAAGTTGGAGCGCGTGGCGGAGTTGAGGCAAGCGGCGGGCCGGGTTTTGCGAATCAAACCAATCGACCTCTCTGGGGGGTTCGAGATCCGTTTCCCGCAACTCACCGCCCCGGCCACGCGAAGTGCTGCGAAAACGGCGCAGGACACCGCGGACGCGCTCGCCGGCGCCGCCAACGCCAGCGCGACCGGTCCGGGTTCGAAAAAGGAAAAGACGGGGGGTTTTTCCGGGAAAAAAGAAAAGATGGCGACGATGGACGAATGAGGTGGTTGATTAAACAGAGTAGGGTAATATGATCATCTAAACCGGGTCGAATCAGACTGAAACGAAACGTACGCGGCTGTACACTGGGTCGTACTGAAACGAGTCACCAGGGAATGCGGTGGTAGCACTGAAGGTTATACTAATAGTTGTCTTGACACTGCCGCGAGATCGCCGATTTTGAGATTTTGAAATACAGCGAAGCGCGGATTCGCGACAAAAGTTTGACGTTCAATATGTTCAAGTATGTATCACGCGTTTTTATTACAACGATGTCTTCCGTTTGTGGTGCCACGAGAGTCCGTTTACCTCTCGTGGGTAACCCGCAACAGAGAGCATCTATTTCGTTTGTCAAAGATCGTTTCGTTAGTGCGCGTCTTAAGATGCTCGGACCATTCCCATTCGTGTCAAATTCAGCCGTCAAAAAAAGAAAAGTCGCCCCCAAAGCGCTTTCGCTTCCCGACGGATGTGCGCTTTCGTTCCCGCCCCGCCCCTCCGCCGTCCCTTACCACCCCTACGCACCGGAAGGAACCCTCGCCCCAATAGCGTCCTCCAGATCCCCGCTGAACATCCCGAGGAACGAGGTGGGGCCGCCTTCCGCGGTGTTTGAATCGGGACCCGCGCCGGGCTTGGTTTTCTCCTCCGGCACGTCCCCCAGCATCCGGGTCAGGGAAAACAGCTCTTCGTTTTCCAAAACCCCGACGTTCGCGGCGTCGCCGGAGTCGGCATAGGAGGAAAGCACCTGTCTTCTCGGTACGTCGCTCACGACACCAGGCACAGCGGAGACTAGCGCTTGTTTAGTAACAACAGTTTTGATGGGTTTCGAGCCAGAAACCGGCCGACCCGCTTGGCGGGAAGGATCCTCCAGCCCCATCTCTCTGCACATGTTCGAAAACTCGCTGGGATCGGCGAAACCGGAAAGCGTGAACTCGCCGGCGGTTGGCACGGGTGTGGCGCCGGCGCGTTGGTCGGAGCCGTGAAGTCTGTGTGGGACACCTCTTTGTTCCTCCAGGTCGCTTCGAGTGCCAGGTGGGGTTTGAACATCGGCGGGACCGCCGAACTCCAGGTCGGCGCCGAATATGGACCCCCCGCCTCCGAACCCGAACCCAAACCCGAACTGGTTGGCGAACTGGTGCGAAGCGGCGTCGCCCCCTCGCGCCAAAGAGGAACTCCCGCCGCCACCGAAAATGGACCCGAAACCCCCGCCGGAACGCAGAGGTTCGTGGCAGAACGAACCCGACGCCGGGTCCGTGTTGTGCTGCACGTGCATCTCCTCCGCCACGCGTTTCCGCGGCGAGACGTTTTCGGGAGGCGTCGCGCTCCGTGACCGGTCGCGGCCGGGCGCGACGGAACGCTGGTGCACCGGCGGCGGCGGCGGCGCGAGGTGCGGCCGGAGCGCGGCTTTGGTGGATGGCACCCAGCCGTACCTGACGCGGAACATCGCAGGGCGGCCGCAGGCGTCGAAGATGTCCGTCGCGGTGGCGCCGTCGTGCGATGCGTTCCAGGCCCCGACCGCGGAATCCGCGTCCGCGGCTTCAAACGGGTACAGCTGCAGCGTCGGGTGGTGTTCCTTCACGTTTTTGGGCAAGTGCGCCGTCGCCGTGGCCCACTTCACGGCGAGGTGCTGCATCAGCCCTGGCACGGATTTCTTCGCCCGGAACGTCAGCTCGAGGTGCGGGTTCAGACCCGCAGCCTGAAGCGCGCTTTTCGTGGTTTCGTCAACCGCGAACAACTGCAGCATCAGCCGGGCCTTCCCAGACTCGGCGTCGGCGTGTGTTTTTTTCGCGGACTTCCCAGAAGTTTTTTCGCGCTTCAAATTTTTCACCGACGCCGCGTGCTCGCCATCCGCCGACTCGCTCTTCTTCATCCCCTTCAGCTTCCCCCGGTTTGGAGAGCCCGCTCCGGTATTCCCGGCCTTGGTACCCGTTCCGTTCTTGCTGCCCTTGGGCCTGCCCCGTGGCCCCGGGGGTTTGTTTTTGCCCAAAAGCGACACCGCGCCGGGGGACGCTTTCACCACGCCGATGACTCCGTTTGTCCCGCCGTCCTCCAAACCATCCGGCCCTTCCCCTTGCGAAAAAACACCAAGCGCCTTGAGCTTGGCCCTTTTCTTCCCCTCCGTCCACACGCTTTTGTCCAGTTCGTTTTTGAACTCCCAGGCTAATTTGTTGCGCTCGGTATCACGCTTGCTGTGCGTACCCCGGTTCGCAACACCCACACATGACAAGCGGTCCTTCATCGTGTGCCAGCTCTCCATGGCGGTCGCGATTTCGTCCGCGTCGTTTTGGTCAACCTGCACGCCAAGCGGCGCGAGCACCGCGTTTATTTTTTTCACCTCGGCGTTGTGAAACGCTTTCACTTGGCTTTTTGTTTTCGTGCCAAGCACCTCGGCGATTTTTTCGAAATCAGGACCGACAAGCTTCAGCGCCCCGAAGAACTGCTCATCCTCGCGGGGAGTCCACTTCGGGGGGGTGGGCTTCTTGTCGCCCGCCGCTGCGAGTGAAGAGGTTTGAAGAATGAACTTTTGTCAGAAAAGCTTTTTTTTCTGAAAACAAAAAAAAAACATCGCGAGAAAGATACGTTCGCGGAAAATCGGAGCACGCCTCCCCGGTCAACGGCCTGTACGCGTGTCTCGACCGGGCAGTCCGCGGTTTCGCGACGCAGCTGTGTTCGCCTCGGTGTCTCCGCGCCAATCGCAAACTTCCAAAATCGAAATCAACACTCGGACCGCGCGGACGGACGCGAGGCTTGACCATAATCGGACATCCCAGATCGGGTGTTGGTGCGTTCGAGAAAAATTCTTCTTCAAAAAGAAAAAAAAAAAACCTCGCGGCCGCGGCGACGGCGACGAGCCGGAGCGCGTGTCACGGCCAAAATATTCCGCGAATCGAGCTGTGCTTTTCACCGAGCCTTCGTGGTCGCCATGACCGCCCGTGACCGAAATCGTGGGAGGGACGGAAACAAACCGGCTGGTTCGATGACACGAACGTTTCGGTTTCGGAAACGGCGTCGCGCCGAGCTCGCTCGCGGAGAAAAAAAAAACAAGACACAACTTTTTCGCGCGCGCCAGGGCGCCGTCCCCTTGTCAAATCGACACGAAACAGCTTGAAACTTTTCACATCTCAATAAAGGTGCCGAAGTAACAGCCGTGTGGAATCACATTTCGATTTGGACGTGGGGGGGCGCCGTGACCGTCCCGACGCGCCGTCGATGTGTGTTTTCAAAAAAAAAGCAAAAGCGAGTCACCTAAAGAACCAGCAAAATAAACCCTCGGGTTGGTTTGTGGACGTACCTTGCGTAGCGAGTGCGGTATCGTTTTTCGTGCCGTCTTTCGCGTCAGGGGCATCCCCGGTGTCATCCTGGACGGGTTCCCGTTGAGCGGGGGGTTAGAAAAAAATCAAAGCGTGCGTAATAGCGACGCGCGTCGCTCGCGTCACGCGCAAACATGGTTGAATGGGAAAAGATTTTCATCGGAAATCGAGATTCAAGATCGCGCTGTGGAAGCGAGGACGTACCTGAGGCGCGTGCGACCTGGGAACCGCGGGGGCAGGCACGGAGGTTTCTTGTTTGACCGTCGATACGTCGGCCCGCGACGAGTCTGTGTGTAATGCGGGAGTTATCGCGTCAGAAACGAGGTGCGAACGGATGAGGATTGCGGGAAAAGATTTGTGAACGAGTCGCGAGCCGCGGAACGCGCATTGTGCCAGGGTTTTCTCCGACACGGCAACGCCGATGCGCCTGGTTTTCGAGGGGTAAACGCACCAGTTGAAACGACAACTTCGCTGGGAACGTGTGTGGGATTGGTTTCGCGGCCCGCGGGGGCGTCAAACGCGGTCGCAGCGAGCGCACATTCCACGGGAACAGCCGCGGAGGTCGAAGGAGTCCCGCCTCTGTTGGAAGAAAACAGTGGGGATAAGACGAGGTCAGGACACGCGTTGGGTGTCGTTGGTTGGCCGCGGAAACCCGGGAAAGCCAGTGGGGGTTCGTGTCGGGCCCTACGCCGTGGGTTACGCGGGCTTGAAACACCGGAAACGTCGTCGTGACGACCGCGGTACGCCGCATTCCGGCGTGTTTGGAGACGCAACAATTCCAAATTCGCGTCGACGCATTGCGACGAGTTCTTCCCCTCGGGGCAGATGCTTGAGTGGGCACGACCAGTCCTCTGGAGAGGTGAAACCGCAGTGAAAAGCGTGGGAAACGTACCTCGTGAACGGGCCGTCCATGCCGGTCAGTTTTGCCACCGCGGGGACGGTATCCGCCGAGGTCACCGCCGCCGGGGGGCAGGGCGTTGGCTCGGCTCCCATCGTCGTTGGGGGAGTTTGGGAACGAAGAAGCAACGACGGTCGATTTCCCTCGGACGCGGGGCGACGTGTGGTTCGAGGTACGACCGGCGCGTTCTTAAGCTCGCGACCGGGACACGCGCGTTGGGTAACGCGTGGTGGTTACCCTGGACACGCCGAATTCCCAACGCGAAAGGCGCCACGAAAACGACGACGCGCGGACGGTGTCTCGTCTCGAGCGGGACACGGAGCAGAGCAACTAACTTCAAACGTTCAAAAGAAAACGCGAAGCCGACGCGATGGTCGTGTGCGAGACGCGCGGGTCGGGTTGCGCCGAGCGGCACGTCGCGTACACGACGGCGAACCAAACTCGATCCGATCGAACGCGAACCACACCACCGGTCGGGAAGTCACGGTGTTTCGGGCGCGTGCGGTGCGCTCGAAGAAGTGAGGATGGGTCGAGGTGGAATGATGATGGCATCAAAAAATTTGGCGCACTTTCGTATTTTCGTCAGACCGGCAGATTTGTGAGCGTTTTGGAAAAGCGTTATTTGTCTAATCGTAAAAAGTCGTATGGGCATTTCAGTCAGGACCGGGCGTCACCGATTTCGTTTCTTCGTATCCTCGATCAATCGGCTCGTATCAAGTTGGGTTCATCGTGGACGTCGACCGACGGTTGCCGATGAAAGATTATGCCCAAACGCCACCGGATCCACGTTACAACACAGACTAAATGTCTCAAGAAATTTGCCAAACCGACGCAAAACCAGTAGGCATCAGACCACCCAGGCCTACCAGCCCCCTTCGCCAAAGAGGTGCTTCCGTTTTAGGCTGGCATTCCTCTTTCCAAGTCAACACACAGCGACACAGAAACCACGACTCTCGTGCCACGAAACATTCATCGGCGTCGCCTTCGTGCGCGCCACCCCCACCCCGCGATGACGTCCGAGCTCGAGGCCCTGCGGCGTGTGCTGGACGGTGGGTCTTCGTCTGACACGTCTCCTTCCTTCCTGGTGTCCGGCGAACCCACCGGGGGGTTATCTCGGAAACCATCATCGCCGCTGGATGTGGTTGCCATAATGAAGCGATTCGACGCAACAGTCGGGGCGCTCGGGGAAACCTTTCCCGGGCCACACGCGGAGGCGACCCCGCGTGTGGATTCCTCGAGCGGACGTTTCAAGAAGGAGGAGGATGCGTACGAAACTCCGCTGTCGGGGGCTGAGTCCACCGTGGAACGCCTGGATTTGGCGATGGCGCAGGCGGAACGCGGGCTGGACGACGCGTTCGGTCGCGTCCGAGATTTTTCCCAAAAACAGGAGGAGGCGCAGAAGGAAAATGACGCGCGTTTGATGCGCGACGCTCGCGACGCCAGCGCGCTGGAGGTTGACACTTTACGGGACACGCTGGCGAACACTCGGGCGGTGTTGGAGCGGCGAGTGTGTGTTATGGAGGACGCGGTGGTTGGCGCTGAGTTTGAGCAAACTCGCTTGAAGGCGGTGGTGTCGGAAATGGAAGTGGAGCGATCCCATTTGTTGGCGTCGCTCGCGGCGGAAGCGGCGGAGGGAAGAAAAACAGCCGACCAACTGCAGCGCGCGGAGGCATCCGCGATCGCCAGGGAGAACGCGGCTGGGGTGTGGGTGGCAAAAGCAACCGAAGCCAAGGCGGTCGCGGAGACGAAAGTAACGGCACTGCAGTCGGAGCTTGAACACACGCGTTTGACGTGTCGGACGTACGAGTCGCAGTTGGGTTCGGCGACACAAAAACTGAAGGCCGAAGAAACGGCGCACCGCGAAACGCGCCGGAAACTGAACAAGTACCGGGTCTGGTACCGTGCACACGAAGACGAGGGTAAACTCGGTTGTGTCACGGAACAGGACGTCGCGACGCAAAATAGAAGTACGTCGCGTGAGGACATAGAAGGTATGTATTGCATTTACCGAACCCCAACACTGTTTGACCATACAATACTGACACTTTATTTTATTTATCTCAGTTTGGCTGCGAAAGGAACTTCAAGCGCGGGAAGACACGGAAACTTTGTTCGTTTCGTTGCGTGACTTAGCGCTGCGGCCGAATGAGAACAAAAAAGAAATCGACGCACTGCGCGGGGAACTGGAGGCGTTGAAAAGCTCGGGTTCGTGAAAATAACAAAAGCCTTTCGTAAAAGTCCTCTTACACCTCAACCTGCGGAGTACTCCATGTGCGTTGTTCACGTTTCGTGACCTACGTTGACTCACGCGTTGCCTTTCTCCAAGATTTTCCACATGACTTCCACGGGCACGGGCGCGTACCACGCCGGGGCGCCGCGTTTGGACAACTGGTAGTTGAAGTAGATTTCCTCACCCGGCAAAACGTCGCGTGCCGCGAGAAACGCGATGCCGCGCGTGTTTAAATTCTCAGGAACCTCCACCGGTTCGTTCGTGGGGCCGTCTATGTACCAGGGCACGTGCTTTTTTAAAGGGTTTGTTGTGTGTTTCGCGATGCGATTCGCGGAGGGGTGTTCGGTTGCGAAGCGCTTTGCGGTTTCAGGCCGCCGCGCCTCCGCAAAAAGCTGCGTTGTCGCGACTTCAAGTCTAACCTCCGCCCACGCCACGTCCACCGCCACGACGTTCGGCGGCACATTTTTTGGCGGGTGGTTCGCCAGCGCAGCGGTGCCCCACCCCGGGCACGCGCCCGTCGCGGCGACGGCGCGCGCTTTTATGGCAAAACAGGCGCCGTCCAGGTACCCGCCGCCCGCTAGGTGGCACAGGTACTCCAGTTTCAAGTCGTCCAGTGACGGCGCGGGAGCCGGGATAAGCACCGTCATTTCCTCTGCTGCGCCGCCGGTCACTGGAGGCACGGGTGGGGTATATACTCCCGCGTATAGACCCACCAAGCCCCCTCGAGGTATGTGGCGTGTGGAAAATAAACCCGCCCCCGCCCCTGGAATTTGGCTTGTGCGTACTGTCGTCGGCGGTGCCCCGCGCTCGGCGATGCTTTTTTTTTCAGCACTGACAGCGTTGTTTCTTCCCGTGTTTGTTTTCGCGATGGTGGGATCTCGCAACGTCTCCGCGGCGAGCGCGGCTGCGGCGGCGCGGTACAGCGCTTGGCGCGCCTCTTTGGGTGGCATGCCGAGAAGCGCGGACACCACATGGTCCTGAGATGGGGTGAACCCCAAAGCGCGGGCCAAGCGCGACGCCAACCTGGAGTGCATGGGTCAAGATTCTTCACGTCCGAGACTCAGACGCGTGTGGGTTGGTTTCACGGCACTACTACTCTATTAACCACCACGTACGTGGTGGCCAACGGCCGGTCCCGGGGTCGACGCGGACGCGGGGTCGGGAAGTTCGCCACGGCGCGAACCACGCGGGTAACACACGGCGCCGCGCTCGCGCGCGCGGCGGTAGAGGTGCGTGTGAGCAGTCCACCGCCTTGAAGGTACAAAAGATTTGAGTCGACCACAAAAAAGGCGTTTTAAATTTTTCACTCGCTCCGTCTTTTCCCCAGCTCGTCCTCCAGCGCATTCGCGTCCCGAATCACAACCTCCGCAACAAACACGCAAATCGCCGTGCCCAGCATCAGCGCGTCCGCGAAGATGCCCTTCTGCGTGGCGGGGGAGGCGCAGAAGGCGGTGCCGCTGTAGGCGTGACAAACTCCGTGCGCCAAAAAGAGAAACAAACGCTGCGCCGCGACGGAACACCCGGACGCGACGTGTCGAATTGCCCAAGCTCTGTGCGCGCGGACCCAGGCTCGTCGCGAGGGCGCTGGTTCGACCCCGAGGGATCCGCGGCTTTCTTTTCTTTTCGCGAACCGAATCGGAATCGAAACCGCGACGCACGCCGTTGCGAGAAACCAAACGATACACGCGTGTTCGAAGGTCATGAACGCGTTCGCGCCGCCCCACGTTTGACCCGCGGTTCGCGTCGACACGTGACTGGTTGCCCACACACACGCCTCCGCCATCTTTCCACCTAAACCCGCCAACTCTGGCCAGAACCTCGGCATCACAAAGGATAGGGCTTCGTCTTTTGGCACTCCCGGAAAGTCGTGTTGGTGGAAGTGCAGTCCTCTTTTGTGAATCACGGTGAAATACCCATACGCCATGGATAGGACGACGGCGAAGAAAACGACCCCGGCGAGACGGTGCGTTTTCGTGGTGGTTGTGGTTCTCCCTTTCCTCGACGGAAACACCCTGAACAGCCTGGAGAGCTGAACCGGCGCCAACACGCTCCACACCACGGATGGCAGGACGTGGAACACGCACGCGGCTTGGTTCTTGGCGTACTTGGTGATTAGTGTCGCGGGGACAACTCGGCGCGCGCTTTTCGAAAAAGCCGCGCTTCGCCACGGCACGCACGATCCGGGTGCCCACAGAACCCAAACCACCATCATGGCGCACATGCCGACGCAGGTCGCGAAGACGACTTGGATGCGCAACCACCTTGTACACAATTCTTTTGAAGGCTCGAGGGGTTCAACAGTATCACTTCGCTTTTCACGCATCGCCGGCGCGACCACCGCGCCGCGCACTCAGCGCATACTCGGTTTATTTAATAAATACCTTCCACCTGTCCACCACGGTCTGGTAGTATTAACACGACAAAGTGTCAGTCTCGTCTCGTACGTACCCCTTATTACGTCGCCTTGCGTTTCCCGCCAATCGCTGATAACGCTTGGGCGAGCGTGAGGTGCGCGACGACGCCGGCGGGCCCGGCGAGACACAAAAGCGGAAGCGTCACCGTGGCGAACGCAATGTGCGGCACGCCCCTGATGAAATGGGACGAGGACGCGGGTGGGGTGTCAGTGTGGTGTGGGATGCGGTCGGCGGAAATCCATTTGGACTCCAACTGGAATCTGTAGATTGAGATGACATTCGGTTCGCCACCCGTACCGTTTTTGCGAATCCTCCGCGACCCACACACCCACGAGCAAGTCGTGACACACGAAATGCGTCCACCCGCTGAACACGACTTCGCGAACCTTGAACAGCTCCGTGACGCCGTCCAAGGTGCCAAACCCCGCTTGTTCGGGAACCAAGCCGGTGACGAGGGCGTTCGCCAAGGTCACAACGTACAGCACGCCGAAAACGAAACAAAGACCGAGGACGACCGCTTTCCAACGTTTCGGGCGCCACGACGGAGGACACGCCAGGAGCGCCCACCCCACCACGCACACGTTCAAACCTCCGAAGAGCGTGAAGTCGGTCACACCCGGAAGACCGGGTATGGGCATGTCTCGGGGGGCGGAGATTTGTGTTCTGTACTGGAAAAAGTGACGCTTTTTGACATACGAATCACATCTCGCGTGCGCCTCTGTCGGAGCACGATGGCGTGCTTCAGCATGGCGGGGCTGCACGCGGTGACGCGGATGCACACGATTACCACCTGTAGCCGGCGGCCGTTCGAACCGATGCGCGCGACACTCCACGACGCACGCGAACCTGCCGCGCTCGCCGGATTCTGTTCACGTTCACCTCGTGTCAAACCGCACGCGCTTCGGCACACAAAGCAGTCCATCTGGATGGACCAGGCACGAAGGCACGGGCGTGCTCTTGGCGACACGCGAACGCCCAGGCGTTGGGCGATGACACCGAGCAACGAGTCTACACCTTCGGAAGGCGAAGCCGCTCGCAATGCATATATTACCCGCAGGTGCGTGCTTCCCTTGTCCTCGCTTGTTTACGATTTGAACTGCCAAAGCAGCGTGTGATGACAAAACTCTTTTCGCTCTTCGACGCACACTCTGGCACAGTGAGTTTCCGAAGGTCTATGGAGCCGGACAATGGATAAATCAGGTTCGCACTCCTCAGTGATGTGAGATGTGCAGATGACCAAGACCCATTCGCCTGCACCGTTCTCGTTGCCCGTCAACGGCGTGTAAAACTCACCCTCAAACTTTCATTCCTCCGCAGGGCGTCGCGCTGGTCTGCTCCGAGTGCGAAACCACGGAGACGAGTAAGTGGTACGCCAACAGGGACGATGCGGGCAAACCAGTATGCCTGGTTTGCTATAGGCGACAGGTACGTCACGCGCGTCGACCCAACGCGTTACTATTTCATATACTTTGTGTCGTCACATCCTGACCCCAATACCCGCGGTGCTCTTTTTCGCAGCTCGCTGCCAGCCATGGGAAGTGCTCCGGTTGCAGTAAGGATGGGGGAAACACAAGCAATTTGACTAGGTCGAAGCTCAAGAAGGACGAGTGGTACTGCCAGCCGTGTATCATGCGAGAGGTGCGCATATCAGGATTCTTCATTCTTTCTCTCTCCTTGCCCTAGCGACATTCATATGCATGATGACTTCCGTCACAAGCTGTTTCGTCTCGACTCACGTCGGTCGAGTTCCATATTCTTTGCAGGCGCGGGACATTGCTGTGGCCGCGGGGACGACGTGCGTGGAGTGCGGGACGGATACGACCAGTGGTCAGTGGATAAACAGCAAAAATACGGGAACTAAATTGTGCACGCCTTGCTACAACAAGAACCGGTTGGACGTCGCCGCGGCCGCGGGGACGACGTGCGTGAAGTGCGGGACGAATACGACCAATCAGTGGTACGGCTGCAAGGATAAGCCCGGAACTAAAATATGCAAGGCTTGCTACCTGAAGAACATGTCGGACGTCGCCGCGGCCGCGGGGACGACGTGCGTGAAGTGCGGGACGGATACGACCATTAAGTGGATCAACAGCAAAGATAAGCCCGGAAGTAAACTTTGCGTGAGTTGCTACGGCAAGAACCGCTCCGAGAAGAAGAAGGCGGCTAAAGCGAAGGAGGAGTGAGTCTTCGCGACGACCGGAGAATTTGAAGCTATATCTTCGCCGCTTCTTCGACTCTTCGTTGGTAAAGTTGAGCGCAGACTGGTGAGTGAGAAAAATCAAGATGAATAAATAGCGGGTCGAGCTCACCTGTCCCCACTCCCAATCAGTACCTCCCGGTGGTCCACGACAAGTCCCCATCCCCGTCCCCATGCCCGGTCTTCGAGGTTTGCAATGCTTTCTCGTTCTTCACCCGAAGCGCCACACCCGCCTTTTGAATCGCCGCCGCCGTGTCGTCAGTCCACGTTTTTTGAAAAACATCAACCGCCCCACCGCGCGTGCCTTTCGACGGGGAAGCGTCCTCCCCCGCCCACGGGTTGGTTTTGCTCGAGTCCAAGTCGCTGACCACGTACTTGGTCGCGGCGTAGAACGCCTTGGCGGCGTCGTGTCCGTCTCTGGCGATGGCAACCATCACCCCCCCCACGTTCGCTTTCTTGCCAACCATCTCGGTCAGCAACGTGAGCAGCTTGCCCAAACCGGTGCGCTGCGAGTCGGGCTCGACTTGCAGGGTCTGCACGCGCAGAACGGGCACGTCCGCGTCCTTTTCGAGTTCGAAGCCGTATCGCACGAACGCCACCGGGACGCCGTTCGGTTCGGGGTCCACGTTCGCCGCGCGCGCCGCGAGGCCGGTCGGAGACGCGTGCGCGATGAGATACTTGCTCCCTTCCACAAACGCCTCACGCGCCAGCTCCTTCCCGATGCCGCCATCGAGCCAGGCCACATCGCCGCACAGGGGCCTCATGTTTGTTTCCGTCAGGGCGCTGATCCACAGCCTGTCGTCGTCGCCGAGTTCCTCCGCGGCGACGGCTACGTTGGACTTCTTTTGCAAAATCATACCAAGCGCGGACGTCACATCGAGTCCCTCCGCGGCCTTGAGGACGTCGCGCTTACGCGTGAGCGCCGCCCCCGCCGCCTTGACCGCGGCCTTCTTGTCCGCGGCCTTGCTCGAGGACTTGGCCATTCTAAGTGCGTGCGTGGGTGTGGCGGATTCCACCAGGGTGATTCAAAAAGAGTTGCGACAGCTTTTTGAAAAGTTTGTGAAAAAGTCGGTTGACAGTTAATAAATCACCACGGCCTTTGTCCCTTCGCTTCTTCCGAGGTACACTCTACCCTTTTGTGTTGGACGTCGAGTTCGTCGCACTTCATGTCTCCCACTAACGCCAAAGTCCACATGCCATACGCCGCCGTCGGTCGCTTTTCGTGCACCGCGCGACAAACGGCGACCCATTCTTGGTCAGACATCCGCTCGCTTTCGTCGTGCAAAAAGTCCACAAATTTGCCCGCCAGCACCGTCTGGGATTCAACCGCGAGTTCCCCCCACTTGCCGTTGTAGTGCCCCGCCCGCGGCCCGGTAATCGCCTTCAACAGCAACACGTCGTGTCCCCGCGCCATGCCTGCGAGGTACTGAATCTTGTGCGCAAGGTCCAGGCTTTGCAGTTCTTTTGCCAGTTTGCCGTTTTTTTCCTCGCCGACTAGCGCGCGGTGGTGTTTCACAAACAAGTTCGTCGCCGCTTCCAGCGTCTTGCACGTTTCAAAAACCAACTCGCCCCTTGCTTCATGCTGCGTCACGTCCGTGTCGCAATTCGCCTGCTCGCGCAAGGTATCGCACCGAACCCGTTTTCGCCTACAATCCTCGTGGTCCGAAATACGTTGGGTAAGCACGTACTTCGCGCCGGCCACTTTCAGCCCGGAATCTCGGCAAATCTCCTGCAGCTCACGCGTGTTGTGTTCCTGCATGTGTTCCCACAAGCGCGCATACCCACCCGTAGCCCATTGCACCAGCGTGTCGCAAATGCGAAAACTTTCCTCCGCGGTCTTTTGCTTCGCAGCTTTCGTAAGCTTCGCGACCAACGCCTTGGCGCGTTTCAACTCTCTCGTCGCTTTGTCCGCGGCCAAATCGCCGGCATCCACAGCAGGCCTCTCACCGTTTGCGTTTAAACCAACCAGCGAACTTCGATCACTATCGGACGTGAAATACGAAGTGATTGGTTTGTTCCTTACTAGGCTTTCCATTTGCATCTTGCTTCTCAGCCTACTTTTGTCAGTGCGGGGCGCGCGATGGAGTCGCCCGCCAGCGCGCTGCGGCGCCACCGGAGTGAGGTCCGGCGCTTGCTGCGCGTCGGGTTCACGCACTACGCGCGTCTGAAAACCGCGCACGCGGCGTGGAGGGACACGGGAAGGGGTACGTGCGGCTTTCCTTTCGTGACCCACCGACGCGCAGCGCACAGATGGTGCAACACGCATCGCCCGAACGCGCGGCGACCACCGCGTGTGGTCCCGTGGACGTTTCACCGTCCCTTTCGTTCGCGTCTCGCTTCGTGCCGTCGTCGTACTGACCGCCTTTCCCGTGTCTCACCAGACGTAATAACCGCGGTCGCCAACGCCGCGCTTGTTCGCGACACGTCCTGTTCGCACCCGCTTCCCGGAGGTGTGGGTTTGATTCCGAATCTGCAAAACCGGTTGCGAGGGAAACGATTGGCGAATCTGCAAAGCGCGCTGCGCCGGGCGCTCGCGGCGAACCACGACGGCACGACCACACACGAAAACGAAACCCACGGCTCAAGCTACGGCTACGCCGAAGCCGCGCGGTGCGCCGCGGTGGTGTACGCGGTGCGGGAAACAAACGCGGTGGTGGTTGAACTTGAGTGTTTACTGAGCGGAGCGATGAAAGATGAGAACGAGCGCGCGAGCGAAAACGAGGCCGAGAAAAAAACGCCACGAGGAAGCAAACTTTCAGGGCAAGGGTCAGTAGACGCCCTGGACTCAAACGAGCCCGTGTTCGAGTGCTTACCCGCGCACCACCTACTGGCTCTTTTGAAACAAGCCCTGGTGGCGTACCAGGAAGACATCGAGGTGAAGCGCTGTTTGCTGCGGTTGCTCGCGGCGGGCGCGAAACGCGCGCTGGGGATATCCGGGGACGGGGACGGGGACGAGTTCCGGGACGAGTCTCGGGACGAAGTTGGGGACGACACCGACGAACCCGGGCTCGACATGAACCACGAAACACTCACCACGGTAGTGGCGACTTGGATCCTGTGCCCGGGAATTAACCAAGAGGAGAGGGAAGAGTTTGACGCGATCGTGCGCGCGGAGACGAAATGATGAATGTAAAAAAAAGTATTTGGCCATTTTTCGTTTTCTGCGGCGGCTGCTCGTGAACCCCGGCGCCCGACCACGCGGCGCCCCATTCAGTCTCCGCGCGTGTGTCAGGCGAGGTGTTTCGTCGCTATGGCGCGCGATGACCTGCTCATCTCCACGAACGAGCGCGAGTTCATTCTCCGCGCGCTTCGTGAAAACGAGCTCCGCGTGGACGGCCGCGGTCCCCTTGATGTGCGGCGCGTGAGTTACCGGTTCGGGCCGAAAGATGGGCAATGCGAGGTGACGCTTGGGCAGACGCGTGTTTTAGCAGTCGTGAGTGCGTCTCTTGAAGCCCCAAAAGGCGGCAGGGCGAACGAGGGGAGGCTCACAATGAACGTCGAGTTTGGGCCGATGGCCAGCCCGAATTTCGAACCAGGCCGGCCGGGACAAGACGCATCCGAGGTTGCGGTGATTTTGGAACGCGCGTTCACCGAAACCGGCGCGGTTGACGTGGAATCCCTGTGCGTCTTGGCCGGGAAGTTCGTGTGGAACGTGCGGTGCGACGTGCACGTGCTTGACGCGTGTGGGAACATCGTCGGGGCGTCGTCGTTAGCGGTGGCGGGGGCGTTGCGGTCGTTCCGGCGACCGGAAGCCACCGTGGCGCCGGCTACGCGCCAAGTCGTGGTGCACTCCCCCGACCAGCGCGAACCCATTCCCCTCGCGATTAGGCACACCCCCGTCGCGGTGACGTTTGGTTTCTTCGAGGGCCTGGACGGGGTGTTGTTAATAGACCCGTCAATCAAGGAAGAGCAAGTCGTAGATGGGGAGATGGTCGTGGTCATGACCAACCACGACGAGCTGTGCGCAGTGCACAAAGGGGGGGGCGTGGGGGTAGCGCCGGGGGAGGTGATGCGGTGCGTGCGTTTAGCGAGCCGAGTCTCGGTGGACGCCGTGTCGGAGCTCACCAAGGCGCACTTGGCGTGGGAGACTACACGGGACGCGCGGCGCGTGCGCAGGCACTACGGCGCGTCTGTCGCGGTTAATGAAAAGACGAACAAGGATTTCGGTTTGCCGGGAAGGAAAGACCACTTGTCGACCGCGGCGACGACGACCGCGGAGGGAATGCCGCCGGACGCCGCGCAAAGCGACAGCGAAGAAGATTTCGCTGTCGCCGAGGAAGGGGTTGGTGAGTTACAGGAACCCGTTGATCAGAAACAAGCACCTCACGTGCCCTTAGGTATGATGGCACCAAACGATTCGGAAAGCGATTCGGATAGCGCCGGGTCTTTGCGCGACGCGGATATCTCGAGGGTTTCGGTGAAACAAAAACGACCCGGGCTGAAACAAAAAAACGTCGAGACGGAGAACGACGACGACGTGTTGGGGGGGTTTGACGACGCGGCGAGGAGGGAGAATGGGAAGAAAACGAAGCGAAACGCGACATGGGACGACCTTCCCGGGGACGGGAACGACTTAGCCGCCGCGATCAAGAGCAAGGTTGATAAGAAGAAGAAAACGAAAGCGGCGAAAGGGCAGAAATGAGTTTGTAAAAAAATCAAACATCTTCCTCCGCGCACGCCGGCGCCGACGTCCTCGTCACTGTGTGCTTTTGGTTCAAATCCAGCTTCGTGAACACTGACACGATCGCAGGGACAATCACCTCACCTCGTTTCGAGGGAAGCAACGTGCTGATGTGTCCCCCCGCGATTTCCCTTTTCTCGGCGTTTTCGTCGCCCAAACACGCCGCGCGCAACGTCCCGAAAAGCTCGCCCTGGTGTTTCCCCAAGAACCGGTCATTCACCGCGCTGACCTGCGTCACCGCGCCTAGCTTGGGTGGCCCCGGCGCGTGGCCCAGTGCCTGGCGTCGGCTGGACATCAACCGGACTATTTTCGGCAAACTCAAACACTCCATCGTCGCGGCGAGTTTTGTCTCCGTCGCGTTCAGGGGCTCGCCGTTTTCCTCGAGATAAAAGCCGAAAGTGTCAGTCTCTCGTAATGTTCGTAGCTTGTATGCGCAAACAGTGCACTTGTGATGTATTTGTAAGAGCGGCGAGTACGCCGTAAGAGTTACCAGTAGTAAGTACGTTACTACTAGGGGAAATACTTCCGTTGAATGACGGCCGTGGACGTCAAGTGGAGCTGTAATCGAAGAGGCGGAGCGTGGTGATTGGGAAACACAGTACGCACCTTGGTCAACGTCACTTTCTCGGAAACCGTTTCGTCGCAGGTGTCCTCCCGTAACACTTCAGTTAAGGTATCCGCGCAATCACCAGGGGCTTTTTCCAACACGTCCCACGCGATCCTGTTGTGCAAAACCCCCGTGAGGAACGACGTGGCGCTGGACGTGGCGACGATCGGGGCCACACCCACGCATGTTTCTCCGTTTTCAATACAAGCCGCGGCGACGAGCGCGCCTACGGAAGCCACGCTCCCCCCTAACGAAACCCCGGTGAACACCACGTTTGCGTTTGGAAACTCGGTATCCGCCCATTGCGCGATTCCAGCGCTTACGATAGGTAAAACAAAGTGTCAGTGTTGTATGGGCAACCAGTCTGCCTGGATTTGGGAAACGCCCTCCGGCCGTACCTCTCCATGACACCGGCGGCGATTTGCGTGATGAACGCGGCGACCGACGGTAACACGTGCGCGTACTGGGTCTCCGGTTTCCGCGGCCCGTAATACGGGAACATCAAAATGCACGACGCGATGTCGTGCTTCAAAAGGTCCAGCGCAATTTGCTTCCGGTACCAGTAGTACTGGTCACCCGTGGTGGGTAGGTGAATCGCGATTCGTTTCGGGTTCGGCGGTGGCGACCCGTCAGTAGCTTCTTTCCACACGAAAAGAAATTTTCCCTGTTTAGATGGAGTTGGAAGGTACGCCGCGGCGGGTGATTCAAACGAGGCTTCTCGAAACGTCGGCGTCAGGCGTGCGCCAGGGCCCAAACACCCGGAAAACACACCCGGTGCGCTTCGTTCCAACTCGCCCCACTTTAATCCCCGTAAACCGGAAGTGGCCTCACCCGAAGTCACCGTCCCAATCACGTGTTCGTACAACTTAGACGCGGCCACCATGTCGCCGTAGCCTTCGTGGAAAAATCTCTTGTTGCTCCCGCCACCCACGTTACGAGCCACCACGGCGTACCAGTCGTCGAGGTACGACATGCGAGGACGACACACCAGAGGTACAGTAGCGGTAAGGAACTGTTACCTCTGGACACGCGCGCGTCGTCGTGTGCGTCCACAGGGGCAACGGAGGAGAGATCACGGTTTCCTGATTTGGAACGTTGGAAGTGCCGACTGTTTTATGGATTCATAAAAATAAATTCAGTCTCTGAAAGACCCCCTCCTACACCCCTCCACCCTGCTACACGTTCAAAGGCGCTTGTCTACGCGATACCCAATTTTTGTGTTTCCTTTTCCCACTCCTCGAACGCCAACGCGACTCCGTCGCACACCTCCCTCATGGCATCATTTGTTTGCGGCTCGAAGGCGTCGCGCATGCCTTTTTGGATTTTGTGTTTATCGACGAAGCGAAAAACTTTTGGAATCTCCAGCACGATTTTCAAATCAAGCGCCGTGGTGATTGTTTGGTTGGTTAAATCCACCGTCACGGACGTGACCGTTTTCTCCGCGCGGTACGCCTTGTTGACCCACGTAACCACGCTTGCGGGGGTGCCTTCCATTTGCCCGGACTGCTGCGTCAAAGTTAAAGTAGCAGCGGCTCGCGAGCTAGTTTCATTTGTGTCATTCGATTTCGGACTGCTCGTACTACTCGTGCTCAGCAAAAACACATTCACGGGGTTCAGCGCCACAAACGGCCCGACGAAAAATAACCGACCGGAGAAACCAGGCGCCTTGACCCTCCACATCTCCCCCCCGTCATCGTCCTCGCCGCCTTGTCCTTCCAAATTCGACGACACACGCGTCGCGGGTTCCGGGCCGCCCGCCAGCGCCGCGTGCATCGCGCGTTTGGACGAAACGAACGCCATCGCGGTTTCCACATCCCATGCCCTGCCACCATCCCCACCGTTCGCCGTGTCCTTCCCAGAAGGCAGCGGCCGTGTCACGGACGTGACAATCTCAAGCACCACCGCGTTTGCCAAATCAATCGCGGGGCGGGGTTCGGTGGCCACGGCGTGGGTTCGGGAAGCACCGGGGGTGCGCCTCGGCGTTCGTACCAATCCGCCTCGGCAATTGTTACCATTAGCCGCCCGTCGCGTTTTTGCAGCACCGCGCGCTTTGCAGACCGACGAACCCCCCGAGGCACACGCAGCCGTCGCCGCCGCCATGTCCCTTCGCGTCTAGAGACGCACCTCCACGGCGCGTCAAAGACGCACGGGAAAAGCAAGGCGATGCGTGTCGGTGGAGGTGGTGTGACTACGGTAATGGCGAGGAGGGAAAAGCCCATCCGCTTTTCGGGATGAAAAGTTTCAGTGATGACGAGTTTTAAAATTACCTGTCACCTTCCCCGTCCGCGCCCCGCTCCGTTGCCTCCCCGTCCCCTTCTCGCCGCACTGGGT
>Ga0222633_1000043_pt1 | contig 125865 bp, 133 predicted proteins | sample AntAcemetageno48_FD_179816 | JGI IMG/M metagenome (GOLD analysis project Ga0222633, IMG submission 179816) | Saline water microbial communities from Ace Lake, Antarctica - #48 | ecosystem: Environmental > Aquatic > Non-marine Saline and Alkaline > Saline | place: Antarctica: Ace Lake...
TATATATTTTACAAACCGAGACCGCGAAGGGTCCGCGCGAATAAATAATTACACCCCCGGGTAGTACGGCGTCTGCTGCGGCGCATATTGCGGCTGCTGCCCGTACTGCGGCTGCTGTCCGTATTGCGGCTGCTGCCCGTACTGCGGTGCGTGCATGCCTTGTTGCATGGGCTGCACGAACATCGTGGGCATCCCGGTTTCCGGCGGCGGCAAACGGGTTTTGACTTCGTAATGTTCCTGCGCCGCGGCGCACGGGTGGCACCAGCAGTGTAAACAGAAGTCCGCGAGCACTCTGTCGTCCACGCCGTGTCTCTGGCGCACTTGTTTTCGCAAGCCTTGGGTGTACGAAATCATCGACACGCCCCCGATCCAGCTGCATCCCAAGCCGTTTGACATGAGAAGCCCATTCAAGATGCACCCCAAGACAGTACCGCCAACGCACAAACACCCAGCGGTGGCACACTCCCTGGTGTCCCACCCGTTGCACGCATCAGCCCGATACCCTGTTCGCATCATCTTCGCGGTCGCGCCGTGCAGCGTCCACGGACACAACGTCGCGGCGCAGCACATGGAGCAGTCGCACTTACCGCCTGGGGCGTCGCACTGGCAAAGCCCGGACGACCAGTTCCCCGGTCCGTTTTGGCCTGGGACGGGCGGCCGCTGTTGCCCGCCCATGGCCATGGGCTGCGCGTGGCCGTACATGGGCTGGCCTTGCACCGGGTGTCCATAAACCACAGGCTGCATCCTCAGACCCAAGTGCGGTTGCGTGAGGCGAGGGAGGGGGGGAGTGGCGTCCCCGACGCTTGGTCATCGTCGGATTAGCATAGCAGACTGGGGATTGTTAGCGCGATATATTTTTAGTTCCGGAAAGCGGAAACCCCTACGCAACTTGCTTTTCCCTTTGGAGCCTGCACGCCACTCGCGCACCCCCGGGCGCGCGGCCGCGATGGTATTGGCGCGGGTGGGTCGCAGGACTGTCCAGGCCGCGGCGCGCGAGACGTGGCGTGCGCCGGTTTCCGCCTCGGAAACCGCCTCTCGGTTCCGAACCGGCTCTCTTGATCCTGGCAAACAGGGGCTGGGTTTCGAAACGTGCCGTCTTGTCGTGAGGGATGGGTCGTCCTTCTCGGCGTCCGCGGCGGCCTTGGCGGCGGCACGACGCACCCGCGTCCCTCCCTTGACGTCATCATCATTCGCGGCAGTTCAGGAGCTGACTCGCTCACCTGGCGCGCGCCAGTTCACGCGCTTGGTGGTGGGTGGTGCTGTGGTGGCAGCGGGCGGATGTGGTTTGGCGCGGTGCGACGCAAGCGGCGCGCCAGACGCGCCGGGCGCGCTGCGGAAGCTCTTCGGGTTCGAGACCCCGCGGGTTGACGAGGGGCCTGCTGTGGATGGCAGGAACGAGCTTGATACCATAAAAGAGCATGACACGGCACGAGACGATTGCACAGGTCCTAACAAAACTGACACGACTGTCGCCGACGACGCGTCGGCCACGGAATCGTCAAACGAAACCGCGCCCCCGTCTCACCTCATCGGCTGGCATCTTCTCCTTTCCCTCGCGAAGCAGCACTGGCCCGCGCTTCTGCTGACCGTGGTGGTGACCGTCGTCGCGTCCTTCCTGAAGCTCACCTCGGTGAGGCACATGTCAAAGTTGTACGACTTGATAGGCACCCAAGGCGGCGGCAGCGGCAGCGGCGGTATCCCGGCAAAGCCGCTCCTGGAGCTCGCCGGTTTGCGCGCAGCTGAAGCTTTCGCGAAGTACGTCCTGGTGAGGGTCAGCGGCAATACAAGGGTGGAGATGGAGACCTCGTTGCGACGTCGGCTGTTCGCCGCGTTCATCACGGAGGACATGGCCGTGCTTGAGCAGCGAAGCTCGGGTGAGACCCGGACACGTCTGGGACACGAAGCGACGCAAATTGCGGACGTCGTGGCGCGGAGTATCACAGGGGGCGTGAAAAGCGTCGCGGTGATTTGTCACGGCGTCGTTTCTCTTGTCCGTCTGTCCTGGGAAATCAGCGCCGTGGCGCTCGGGATGGTGCCTCCTGGGGTTTTGCTTTTTAGCGCGGTAGGCGCGGTTTCCGCCGCGGCGCACCGCAACGCTGCAGTCGCGAACGGGCGCGCGGCGAGCCTCGCGGCTGAACGCGTGGCGGGCGTGCGAACCGTGCGAGCGTTCGCCAAAGAAGTCGACGAAGACTCGCGATACGCCACCGCGCTTGAGCACGCTGCTGCGACACGCAAAATTGCCATTCACGCGCACGCGGTCCACCTCGCGCTCTTCGCCGCGGTTCCAGCCACCGCGGTCGCGGCGTGGCTGTGGTACGGCGGGCAGCTCGTGGAGTGCGGGCGGTTGACGGTGGGCGAACTCACCACCGTGGTTCCCCTGGCGATGGAAGTCGCCGGGGCGCTGGCGGGTTTGAGCGAACTCAGCGCGGAGCTAAGGCGGGGCCTCGTTGCAGCGGACGCGGCGGCACACGTGTTGGGCGCGCCACAGAAAGTGGAAACAAACGTGCGACGAAACCTGAATTCGGTGGTGGAGAAAAGTTTGCGAAAACGGCGCGGACAAGGAAAAGGCGTCGACGAGAACACGACGAATACTTTCTCCAAGACCAAAACGAACACCTTCTCCGACAAAAACAAAAAGCCGCCTCCCTCCGGCGCCGTGTGCTTCCACGACGTGCACTTCGCGTACCCTTCCCGTCCCGAGGTTGACGTGCTACTGGGTTTCAGTCTTGAGTTGAAACCAGGGGAGGTGTTCGCGCTTGTTGGCCGGAGCGGCGGCGGAAAGAGCACGGTTGGGGCTTTGCTGGAGCGAATGTACGACCCGAAAAAGGGCACAGTGCGTATCGACGGCGAAGACGTGTCAGCCGTGGACCTTACCTGGCTCCGGGGCTCAATAGGCCACGTCAGCCAATCCCCCACGCTGTTCGACGGCACCATTCGGGAGAACATCGCATACGCGGTGGGTGGTGTTGACAACAAAACTGTTTCATTCGAAGAAGTTACGGCTGCGGCGAAAACGGCGAACGCGCATGAGTTCATCATGAATTTTCCAGACGGGTACGAAACGCGGGTTGGCGAGAACGGGACGTTTCTTTCCGGCGGACAAAAACAAAGGATCGCCATCGCGCGCGTCGTCATGGCCAACCCATCCGTGTTGCTATTAGATGAAGCCACGTCAGCGCTGGACGCTGAGTCCGAATCGGCGGTTTCGCTCGCATTGGAAAAAGTGCAAAGCGGGAGGACCACGATTTTAGTCGCGCACCGGTTATCAACAGTGAGGCGAGCGGACCGAGTCGGGGTGTTACACGAAGGGAAGCTCGTGGAGTGCGGGACGCACCAGGAGCTCATGGCCAAGAAAAACGGGCGGTACCGAGCCTTGGTGGAAACGCAGCTGGCGAGGGAATAGCGGACATATTTATTACCTTGTTTTGAAAAAAACGGTTTTGCAGAAAATACGCCGCGAAAATATCTTGCGTATCTCCTATTCCAGATTGCTCCACATGTCCACATGTCCACTGCCCCTCACGCGCCTCACATGGCCGCTCCCGACGGATGGTGGCAAAACGGCAGCACGTCGTCGATTGAGCGCGCTGAGAAAGATGCGCACGCGCGGGGGCTGGTCTGCCCAATCACCGCGGAACTGTATCGCGACCCCGTGCTTTGCGTTGGCGACGGGTACACGTTCGAACGCGCTGCTGTGGAGAAATGGTTCGCAGATGGCCACACGACCTCGCCCATGAGCGGCGTCGAGCTCGGCACCAACCGCCGGCTCATCCCGAACTTCAACGTGCGGCAGCGAGCGGACCAGCTCCGGGGGGGTGTTCCGGTTGGTCTGAACCGGCCGAACGACACATCGCGGGAGGAGGAGTTGAGTCCCGAAATCAAATCAGTCCCGTCGGCACCGCCGATGCCGTCGAAATCAACCGGCACGGTGGCGGGCCCGTCCCAACCCGGCACGCGACAGGGCGGAACCGGCGATTTCCACCACGACCCGGGAAAACTGACGATTCACGAGGCGCGGTACGGCTGGGCGCAGGATTTGTGGGGGTGCACGACGAGCCCGAACCCGAATCACGGCGCCGGCGCGAAGGACGTTACGGAAATCGTCCGCGGTTTCGCGCGGAACGACCGGCTCAACATCAATCCGCACTGTACCCCGCAGTACATGAACAAAACGTTCTGGCCGGTAAGGGCCTTTCCCAGTCAACACACACCGCCTCCCTGAATGCCCATACTCTTACCAGAAGAGACGTCTTACCTCTGCCCTGACTGTTTACTCGTACACATTGAGAGAGACTGACACTTTCGGCGTTAATCGTGTCAGGAAACGGCGAGCGGACCGGCGATTCCGCGGCGGCTGGGGGTGCGGTACTCGTTTGGGCCCAGCGGCCCTGTCAGGGAAGTCGCGACGCTCGCCAAGCCGCACGAAACAGTCGCCCTGACCGTGACCCTCGCGTCCAAACACCCACCGCCCGCCACGCAAACCATGCGCCGCGACGACCCCACCGCCGCCCTACCCCCCACCACCCTATCAACCGAGGACTTGAAAGGGTGCTGGCAGTGCGTGTGCTGGCCGATTTTCTCCGCGTGCGAGTACAAACGCCCTGATGGGAGGGACACGCTGTGGCACGAAGGGTGTCTGTTCCCACTGCTCGTGGGGTACAAAGAAGCGTGGGACCGCGTCGCGCCCGATTCGAACGCGTTTCGAAAACGAGGCAAGGACGACGTGATTAACTACAACCCGGCCTGCCCGGGCTGTTTCTGTTTTGGCATGGGATGCTCCTGGCGATGGTGCAAATGCTGAGTGTGTTGAATGTGTTGAATGTATTGAGTGGCTATTATTAGTATTGAGTATGTATTGTGTATTGTATTGAAAGAAATTGTACGACCTTTTACTGACGACTGCAGATCGTCCTTTCTCCACCTTTTCTCCCCATCCTTTCCCCACAATCCTCACACTTGGCGCGCACGGCGTCCGCAATGGCGTCCCCGGTCGCGACCCCGAGTCGCGGTGTCGCGTTCGGTGGGCTCGGGCGCGTTTTTTCGGAAGCTCGTGGAACGCGCAGCCGTCTCGGCGCGCGAAAGGCACGGACGCGGGGACGGTACCTGAAGCGGGAACGAGACGGAACCGTGCGGCCTTCGAACACCGTGTGTCGGGGCTCTCGATTTTCCGAACAGCTCGGCGACGCGGGCGCGCCCAAGCCGGGGAGCATCGTGCAGTCCCCGCCCCTGTACGTCAAGCGCACGGTACGGGAAGGGCAGACCGTGAGGCACCCGGGGACGATAATCGTAAGTGCGCTTATTACAAACTCGGTGGTCACCGGAACCGGAAGACCACCGCGCGCAAATCGACGTAACGACATCTCCCTCCCAAACGGTCGGGGACGAATCGGGCGCGCGAGCGTTTCTTTTTGGGAAAGGTTTTTTGTGGATTTTTTGGCGTCCACCTGACGACCGTCCAGCTGCAACTCCTCACCACACACACGCGCTGACGACGTCCCTTCTCGTTTACTGACCAACCCATCTAGGTTCTCGGGGACGTGAAAAAAGGGTGCGAGGTCATCGCGGGCGGGGACGTTTTCGTGTGGGGCAGTTTGCGCGGGGACGTGGTGGCGGGGAGCAAGGGTGACCTCCGGGCGAAGGTTTTCTCATTGGACTTAAGGCCGTCGAGTTTGGTGATCGGGGGGGTGGTACGCGCGGTGCCAACAGGCACCGCCGGAGCCGCGGCCGCGGCGAGTCACGCCAGTGGGGTACCGCAGGTCGCGGAAGTTTCCGATGACGACGCAACCACAACGGTTTCCTCGTCATTCGGAATACCGTCCTCCGCGAAAAGCGCCGCCGCCGTTTCCTTCGATGGCAAAAACAAAAACACGATGGAAAAACGAGGCAAAATGGCAGCATCGAAAGGCCGCCGCATTGTGGTGCTTCCCGCGAACGCGAACGCGGCGAGGTTGGCGGACGAGTCGCTTTCCCGGGAAAAAGCCATCGCGCAAAGCTTGCCGGCGCGACGAACCGCGTACTTCACGGGGTTTTATATCGCTGCGGTTGGCGTCGCGTTGGTCACGTTTCCCTCGAAAACGTTCGCACTTCTGTTCGCCCTCGCGAACATCACCAATGAGTGGATTCGAGTGTTAGGCGTGCTGTGTCTCACCTTCGGCACGTACTACGTGGGCAGCGCGTGGGGGGACGCACGCGGGATGGGCGCGCGCGGGTTCTACTTCGCGACGGTGGTTGGCAGGGTGTTAATTTTTTCCAGCTTTTTATTCATGGTGGGATGCGGGTACCACCCCGAGCCCGCGCTGCTCGTCCTAGGGTTCGTAAACCTCGTAGGCGCGCTCGCGATGGCGCACGCGCTGACCGGGGGGGGGAAGGGAAGGGGGGAAGCGGGGGGGGAGACGTGAAGGGGGCGAGGTGTGTGTGTTTAAGGCTTTTATTGTGTTTTTGCGAGAATGAAATCGCCCGCCCGATTCCCAGCAATCCAAAAATCGTAACACCCGCTCACCCAAAGTCTTCGCCTTTGCCCCTCGCCCCATTGCACCACGCGCGCCGTCACACCGCCGCGCGAGCATGGTGCACACGGAAGAACGCAACTCCCTTCTGATGGGGGGAAGTGCCACTAGCGAGGAGGAGACGCAGGTGCGTTGCGCGCGCGTTACCTCACGGTCCACCCCGGATCGTGCCGCCTGGACGAACACCCGCGGATTCTTCGTGTTGAGTGTCGCTCGAGATGGGATGCCGCCACACACCGCCATGGACGGTTGCACTCCAAGCAGACCCCTCGTTGGATTCGCGTACGTTTCTTTTCTGTTTGCTGTTGCTGACCGCCCCCCTCCCCCCAAACCCGATCCCCATCCGAAACCTCAACAGGGTCTTCTCAACGACGCGCATGCGCATCACTCCGGGCGCAAGCCTTTTATGAGCGTGGGCGCGTACGTCGCCACCGTGGCGACCGTGGGTCTGGTCGCGTTCGGCGCGCTCGTTTCCGTTGACGGCGGTGCGTACTCCGAGCACCTCAACTTGCGTCTTTCCCGGGAAGGCGCGGCGCGAGTCACTTCACAAAGACCGCCGAGGGGCTTCGAAGGATGGAAAGGCGCGCCTTTGTGGGACGACGTTGGTGAGATCCCCGTGCTGTTCACGAAGGGCGCGGATGAGGCGGATTTCGTGGTGGTTGGGCACTCAACCGACCTCAGTAAAGACAAGTACTTCCTCGCGTCACTGCACAAGCACGGCATTCACGCCGCGCTTTCCGGGAACGGCACGCGGTGGCACTGGTTCGAGGACAAGCTGATGGGGGCGAAAGCGGCTTTGTTACAGATGAGCGGCAATCCCGTGGTGATGTTCGCGGACACCACGGATGTCATGTTTTCGTGCCCCGATACCGAGATCCTTGCCAGGTTCGCGAAGACCGGCGCTGACATTTTGATCGGCGGCGAGTCCCAGCTCTGGCCTGAAATCGACACGTACTTCGACATGACGGACGAGCGCGAGTTCTTGTTGAAGACGGCGACGAAGATGGGCGAGAAAAACATCGGGCTCGTCGACGAAGCCGCCGACGCGACGGACGGCGAGGACCGTTTTCCCAACAAATGGGCCAACGGCGGGACCTGGATGGGCAGGAGGAACGACCTGCTTGATTACTTCTCTGAAATCGAGGGGTACTTAACGACGAACGTGGAGAGCCAGGGCGTTGGGGACGGGTTTGCTCGGGCGTGCAAGCCGTACAAGATGACAAACACGGAGTACGAAAAGCGAACGATCGCCGCTGGGTTTTTCGACGACCAGACCTGTTTGAACCGATTTTTGATGGAAAGCGCGGGGCAAAGGAACTCGAGGGTGAAGGTTGACATGGACGGCAGCCTGATGCTGTCCCTGGGAGGCACGGACCCGAACACGTTCAAAACCGCGAAGGACGGGCGGGTGTTTTGGGAAAAAACGCAAAAAGCCCCCTGCGTGTGGCACTTCAACAACCCGGATTCAAAAAAACGCATGCCCGCGGTGGCGAAGAAGTTCCCGGGGTACTGGGTTTAATGTTGATAATTTAATGAGGGGTTGTGAGGAGTGAAGCGGCAGTAGTCAAGCCTTACTACTGCTGTTCCGCCGACTACTGTTCACGTTGTATACCGTATTACGTTGAAAAATGCGACATTGAAAAATGCAATTGTGTATTAAACTGTCTGTCTGTCTTTCACGACCGCGTTTTGTGTTTCCGTCTATTCTCTTTGTCTTTTCCTTTCCCGTCGATCCTGCTCTCTCACGCGGCGTCAGTCTCACTGCGGCGCTAAGTTCACCCGTAGCCACTTCACGACGTCCAGCCACCCGCTTTCCACCGCCTTTTCCAGCGTCCGCTCGTCCCACGGCGCGCCGTTCGCTCTGAGCCATTTCAACACCTCCAGGTTGCCGCCCTCCGCCGCCGCCGCGCACACGTGTTCGTCCCACGTCCCGCCGTTCTGACGCAGCCACTTCAGGACGTGCAAATGCCCGCCACATGCCGCCTTGTCGCACGTCGTCTTGCCCCACGGCGCGCCGTTCAAACGCAGCCACTGCAGCGCCGAAAGGTGGCCGCCGCCCGCCGCCGCCGCGCACGCGGTTGTGTCCCACGGCGCGTCATTCGCCCTCAACCACTTCAAAACCTCGACCTGCCCTCCCTCCGCGGCATGCTGGCAGATGCAGTCGCACCACTCGCACCCGTTGGCGTGCGCCCACTTCAGCACGTGCAGGTGCCCTTTTTCCGCGGCTTGCGCGCACGTCTCCGAGTCCCACGGCGCGCCGTTTGCGCGCGCCCATCGCACAATCTCCAGGTGCCCGCCCTCCGCCGCCCTCCAGCACGTCATCTCGTCCCACGACGCGCCGTTCGAGCGCAGCCGCTTGAGCACATCCAGCTGCCCGCTCTCCGCCGCGTGTTCGCACATGCAGTCGCACCACTTGCAGCCGTTCAAACGTGCCCAGCGTAGTACCTCGAGATGCCCGCCCCGCGCCGCTTTCTCGCACGTCCACGTGTCCCACGGGCAGCCGTTTTGGTGCGCCCACCTCAACACCTCGAGGTGCCCACCACCCGCCGCGGCTGAACACGTCTCTTCGTTCCAAACGCACCCGTTCAAACGCAACCACTTCAGCACACCGAGGTGTCCGTTAAACGCCGCCGCCGCGCACGTCGCCGCGCTCCATGGGCAGCGGTTTTCGCTTTGACGCAACCACTGATTGTGAACGAAAAGTGTCAGTCTTGTCTGGGCAAACACTGTTGGGATTTGGGAAAGGCCCAACACGTACTTTCAGCACCTCGAGCTGTCCCCCTTTCGCAGCGGCGTCGCACAAGAGCTTGTGAAACGTCAAACGACCGCGCCTGTGTAAACTTCGCAGCGTGCTTAAGCACCCCAGTTCCGCCGCGGCTTCCGGGGGAAGCTCCGTCACGGAAGCAAACTCACCGATCGCGTCGCGAATCTGGTTGGTCATCCTCAAAAACCGCTTCAGCTCTGCGCTTGACAACCGGCTGGCGAAGGAGGGCGCGGTGGCTTGCGCGTCGACACGGTGGAGGGCAACACCACCGCGGGGGAGGGTAATGGAGTTGCGCGTGTGGTTGGAGGTCATTTTATGGAAGGTGTCGTGCGCGGATGGTTGTGAAGTGTCGCGTCGTTGCTTTTGGCTTTTATCCTTGGGCGTTACGAACGATGGGACGTGCCGAAAACGACCTCGAAGCGTCATACTGCATAAAAAATTATTTCCAGCTTGTCAATTTCGCGCCCACGCCTTTTCTTGGGCAAGTCGTTGCTCTTCACTCCTCGACGCGCGTCGAGGGCCATCCTCCTCGATGGCCTCCCCGGACGCGCGTCCCGCGCCTGATGCCGTGTCGGACCGCGCCGCGCTCCTGCGGTACGTCCTGGACCACGTGTTGCAGCGCTGCTCGCTTCCGGATGGGGTGTCTAATGTGAAAGACTTGAATCTGGCACAAATCGACGTCCCTTCCCTGCTCGCGAGTTTGCGCGAACCGCTTGGACGACCGGACCTGAGGGGCGCCACACTTGGCGAGTCGTGGGACACGACGCAGTCAGGAGCTGACACACAACCTGTCGTGAGTGTGGAGAACCCTCCAACCCGGACCAACCCGACACCTTTTTCGGTAAACACGCCGGACGAAGATGGTGTCCCCCCCGTGGTGAGTTTCGCGTCGCTTGGGCTGGACGTCCCGGTTTTGTCAATCAACGCGTCGTCCGCGTCCGCGCTTTCTCGGAACGGAAGCAATGGTTCCCACGCCCCGACCCCGAAACGCTCGTTGTCACTGGTGTCGCAGCTGCCGGTGAGAAACAGCAACGGGGCGGCGCCTGATGCAAACGCACACCACGACGCGACGTCGCCGGACGTGCACGCCGGCGGAATTGCCGCGCCCATCCCGGAACTGATCCTGCCGCCGCTTCGGGGAGGCGGGCCGTTTGGGAATGGCGGAGGGGTGGGTGGAGACAGTGTGCGTGCGCTGAACACGAAAGATACCTCCGCAGACTCCGCAATCGCCCTGTGCGCTTTCGAAGTGCTCGTCGCGTCTTTGGGCGACGCGGCGCACCCTTCGGTGGACGTCGCGAGGACGGCGCTGGAACTGGCGCCTGCCGTCGCTCAGGCGTCCGTGGCGTTGCTAGCGCCGCATTTAAAGGATGCGCACGCTGAGACGAAAGCAGGCACCACAGCACGCGTGCACCTGCGTTTACTCGCAGAAGCGTCCGGGTGCGGTTCTCAGAACGCGTCCGGTTCAACGACCGCGTTTGGGGGCGACTCTCCAACCGCGGAGCGCGCGCGAGTCGCGTTTGTCCGGCGACAGCTCGCGTGTCTCACCGAAACGCTCTGGGCGGCGCACGACTCTGGGTCAATTGCTGATACTTCTGTCGGGCAACACACTTCTGGTGCTGATACCTCCCACGACGGCTTTGACGATGAAGACGGCGCTTCCGTAGCGCCTTCCGTGGGCGCCGTGATTGAGGAAGTCAACCGCCTCGCGAACAACGCGCTTTCGGACAGCGCACTTTTCACCACCGAAACTTGCGCCGTGACAAAACGTGAGATTCAAAAATTAAACGAACACGCGCTTTCGCGAACCGTCGAGGCGGTTGTGGAGATGGTCGAAACTTCCCTGGACGCTGTGGATGCGACAAATTCCGCAACGCAAGGAAGCGCGTGGCAGTACCCGCCCGCGTTGGCGGGTACGTATGTCGACGGCTTTCCCAAATCCGACACACCGCCCGTTTTACCTCTAACGCGTCAGTGACTGTTGTCCATACATCGCGATATACAAGGACGTTAACCACTTTTCTGTAAAAAGCACAGGCCGGGCGTACGCGCAACTCACGAAGGGCGTTTTCGACCCCCTGGACGAAAGCGCGCTGGCGGACGATCTGGACGAAACGATCTGCGCGCTTTCCGGGTCAGGAGGCGCCGGCGAGGCGTTGGGTATCGGACGCACGGCTCGCGACGCGATTTTCGCGTGGACGCTCGCGAGACGGTACCGGGAGGTTTCGGTAGGGGACGGCGCGTTCACTGGGTCTTACTCGACGGACGATGCTGACAAGAAACAGTCATTAGCGAGTCGGGCGTACGCGCGCGCGCTCGAGGCGGAGACGCGAAACGAGGACGACGACGACGACGATGATGATGACGGTATGGTCGGTTCGAAACACACAAAAAGTTCCGCAAACTCCGCGTACGCCTTGCTCGCCACCGCAAAAAGCGTGTTATCCGCCCCGCACTTTGATCGAAAGCAAGTCGCGCCGTCGATAACATCCGGGAACGGAATGAATTCCCCGGATAAAACTCGTGTTGACGACGCATCGCTCACCCTCACGCACGCCGCGCTCGGTCCCCTGGTGTGGTGGACGGAGGTACGGCCTTGGTCCTTTCCCGAATCCCGCCTCCCTGTTTTCCCACACAAGACTGACACTTTCTTTTATTTATCGTAAGGGCGCGCTTTGCGACTTTTTCAAAGACGTGGACGTGTGCGCCGTTGAGCTTTTGCGAAGGCTACCGAAAGGGCCTTCCGTGAACGGCGTCGTGCCCAGAAAAGAAAAAAGCAACCCATCAATGACGCTGGCCGGGTTCGAAGCGGTGCTTTCGCTGGGCGTGGCGGCGGCCACCGCGCGCGCCAGGGTCGCCGCCGCGGTTTCCCCCGGCTTTGACGAAGCAATGATTGACGAATGCGGCGCCGACGCGGGCGCCTGCCTCGCCGCGCGGTGCTGCGCCGGCGCCGCGGAGGAGGCGTACTTTGCGTTGCGGGGCGATGCGGAGGAACACGACTTTGAAACGTGGAAGGCACGACATGGGGGAGTTCTGGTGGGTGGGGGGTCGTCGGTTGTGGACGGAGAGTCGTTTGTGGAAACGAGAAATGGGGAGTCACTACACAAAAGTAACGACCAACAAATGGACATCGCGCCTGGCCTCGCCGTGTTAGCCGACGGGTGCGCTTGTTTAGCGGACGCGTTTGAGGCGCACCTCGCCGCGTTTGTTGTCGCGGTGGCCGGCCCCGCCTCCGCGAACGCCGCCCCCGCCGCGCTCGCGTCCGCGTTCGGCGAGGACTTGTGCAAATGGCTCGCCACGGTTCCTCCGCTGGACGCTGGTACGTGTTGCATTTCCCAAATCCGACACACCTACGTTTGCCGATTGTCCCGAGCAGAGTAATTACGTAACACACGCGGTCCGAAAGACGTTAACCACTTTTCGTGTACCAATCGCAGGCGCGCGTCGGGCGCTCGCCGGCGCGAAGAATTTCCAAAACGCAGTCGCCGCCGCGATCGGCGACCGCGCCGGCGGCCAGGTCGGCAGGGCGGGCGACGGCGTGGACATCGTGCACAAGGTGGACAAGAGCTTCCGGGAATTCGGGCAAGGTACTTTTAGTGGAGGCGCTGACAAACGTTCCGTGACGACCGACAACCGTTGCGTGACGAAATTCGAGCCGTTTCGGTTGGAGTTGCGAATAGCGCCTATGGTGTTCAACTGGATCGCTGGAAGAATCGACGTCACACGGCGCACCATGCGGCGGTCGCTTTCGGCTGAGAGTTGGCGAGGCATGAGCGGTCTTTCCAACACAGCCGACTTTGGCGTTGCTTTTTCCGCGGTGGAGCTGGTGCGGAGCGCGTGGGATACCCTTGAGGCGTTTTGGCAGTTACAGGTCCCCGCCCCAGTGTCGTCCATGCGCGCGCTCACCGAAGGCCTGGACGGCGCGTTTCAGGAGTACGCCGAGTTCGTTACGTCCACGCTGGGCGAGGCGCAGGACTTCGCGCCCGAGTTGCCTGTCTTGACTCGGTACAAAAAAGACGTCATCGACGCGAAACGCAGGGCGTTCGAGGGTGAGCGAACGAGCTGCCGAGCCAAAAACGAGTGGTGGGGCGATTTCTCCGCGGACGCGCGCTGGGGCGACGGGCCGGAACGTTTGGCGATTGGAAAGTTCCCGGGTCTCGCGGATGACCAGAACGAAACGAATTCGCAAACGCAATCCAATTCGATACTCGGTGGTAAACATTGTACGTTACCCCAGCTCTGCGCGCGGGTCGCTTCGTTGCACTTTCTGCGACGGAACCTGGACGCGCTTGAAACGGAGGTCCCTAGCCGGTTCGCGAAGATGCAACGCGCGCAGGGGGTGGACGAGACGCACGCGAGCGAGGCTCACGAGGTTTACGAAAATTACGACCCCACGAACCCGTACGTAGCGAAAAACACCACAGTGTGGTTCGACGGGTTGCTGGACGGCGCGCGGCAGACCCTGACCAGCTGCCAAGCGAAAGTCGCCGACTACGTGGCGTGCAAAATCGTGTACTGGGACTTGCGGGATTTCTTCGTCGACGGCTTGTACCGCGGCGGCGTGAAAAAAGGCGAAAGGGCGTTTTCCGTGGTCCAGAGGCTGGAAGCGGCGCTGAGGGAAGTAGCGCGGCGTTTGCCCGGGGGGGACGGGGGTTTAGACACACTTGACTCTTCGAATCACGGACCAAACGCCGCGACGGAAGCGCGAGACGGAGTCGTCCACGCCCTGCTCCGCGCTACGGTGCAGGGGTACATGTGGGTGATGCTGGACGGGGGGGTGGGGCGGGTTTTCGACCACGACGACGCTGCGGCGTTGGAGGAGGACCTTTTGGATTTCAAAGAGCTGTTCACAGCGGGGGGCGAGGGGGTTTCCGCGGACACCGTGCAGGTACGTTTTGCGCGTTTCCCAAATCCAGGCACACTGCTTGCCAATACAAGACTGACACTTTTCTTCTTTTTTTACAATCGCAGGCGGTGATGAAGCGCGCGGAACGACTGCTCATGGTCATGTCCCTGGACACGCAAACGCTTTGCGATGCGTACCTGGAGCAGGAAAAGAAGCAGACGTTCAACTTGCCAAACGGTGAGTTAAACTCGAGAGCAGTAGCGGCGTCGCCTGGAGGGGGAGGCGACGTCGGCGAGCTCGACGATGAGGGCGGGTTCGGCGCGTCGACGTTGCTCCGAGTGTTGTGCCACCGCTCGGACCGAGACGCGAGTAAGTTTTTAAAGGCGAACATGCACCTGCCCAAAGGCGACGAAGGGAGTGTCACCGCGTTTCTCACGGGCAAGGGAAATTCAGCAGCCGCGTACCTCGCCAAGAAGTACGAGAAGTACAAGAAGTGAGAGGACGTTTTATGAGAAAAAAGAAATCTTTTCATGCCATCATCATCCCAATAAAAGTTTCGTCTTTTCAAATCGCTTTGAAAAAGCCACGACTCTCAGTTCGCGCGCCACTTTGGACGCCGCCAACATGACCGACACTCCCCCACCCGCACCCCAACCCGCTTCGTGTTCATTCGTAACCTGGTACATCCCACCAGCGCACACCTCAACGGCGATCTCGCCCTGCTCGGCACATGGAACCCAGCCAAAGGTCGGTGGGGGGTAATTGTGAACGAATACCTTCCTAAAAACGCCCCTCTTCCGTCTGACAACCCTTTCAGAGTTGCCGTCAAGGAGGCGAACATCCAGGACGCTAGCAACGAGGACATTCTTGCACATGTAAACGAAAGGCTCGTGGATGACACTCTGGTGGGAGTGCCACCTTTGGAACGCCCGACCGAGGGCTTTCACGCGCGCTTCGGTCGACTCGACTTTGTGTTGGACAGAGGAAGGTTTATTGGTGAGGAGGACCTTCCGAAAGCGCTCGTCACTATGCTCGCGGAAGCCAGCGTGCGCGTCATGAAACAAGAGCTCAATCGCGAGGAGCTTCCTGAGCACGGAGATATAGCCTCGCACTGGTTAATCAGTGCTTGGTTCGGTCGCAAGACAAAGACGGGCAAGATTGACCACCTTAACGCGCACAGAAAACACTCGATCGCGCTCTACAAAACCGGTTGCTTCGGACCTCTCGTGCGACTCGCGCATCGCGCCGCTACGGAAGCTGACGAGACCAAGGTAGAGAACCACTTCAAGGGCAGTCTCATTGCATTTGGGATTGGAACCGTACCAAACCCCAGCCACCCTACGATGATAACTACATCACAAGTATGCGAGAAGTTCGTCCACCTCGCGATGTATTACGCGACTCTCGCGATGTACAAGGCGAAAGAATGCGGCGCGGCCGTGTTGGCCGACCCCGAGCTTGACCCGACACATCCCACGTACCCACACGTCATCGATGCGCTCGTCGAATTTCAGCACCAACACCGACCTGTTCGGCGAAATCACAAGGGCAACGACGATGACGTGCCTCGCGCGGATGTATTTCTGGAAACGCAAACTGAACGGCGATGACGAGGCTGCCGCGTTTTTGCAAGATGTCGCGCCCGTGTCCGACCACTCGCCGAAGCTGTGGAAGGATCACTTTCAAGCCGCGTTCTCAAACATGGCACAGTTCAACATGTTAGGTATGTACGACGATGAGCGATCGAACGAAAATTTTGTGAACATGGACTTAGAGTGATACGAACGCCTGTCAAACTTAGCTCATTGTTGAAGAAAAAATAAACGAACACCTCACAAACACGCCAATCTTTACATTTCAAAAGCGTAGTTGGGGTTCACCGCGAGTACTCGTTGGTCCACGGCTCGTTTCCGTTCCTTCGCCGCTCGCTGCGCGGCGAGTTCCGGTGTGTCTTCCACTTCTTCAACATCAGGCAGCTCCGCTTGCGGTTCAGCTTCCTGAACCACAACCAACGTTCCTTCCCGTCGAATCAGGTGTCCGATTATGGTCCGCACCAGTTTCAGCTCTGCGAGGAGTTCCTTGGTATCCGCGATCCCCTGCGTGTTTGCGATCTCGCCGATGTACCAGTTGGTTAAATCCACCTGTTTGACCCCCGCGCCTTCGATGCCGTTGTCCGCCATCTCTTCACGACGAATATGCCCAACAAGCGCGTTCCGAACTTGCTGGAACTTGTCAAACCCAACCGTCGCGGTGGCTTTGCGAACGGGCGGCGCCAGCGACGGCGTTTCCAAATCGCTGTCGCCGTTGGGGTCGGGGGCGGCAGTACCGTCACCGTCTTGTGCTGCCTCATCACCCCCCGCCTGTCCATCATCATCATCAGCGTGTTCTTCATCCGCCTGCATCCGTTCCGCCGGCGGCGCCCTTCCGTGCGCTTCGTACCACCCGTCAGGAAGCACCGGGCCGTAGTCGTCCACGTCGTCGTCCACGCCGTCGTCGGCGTCCAGAGTAACGTCGCGCGCCTCCACGGCGATGATTGATTCGCTTAACAGCCTCCGCGCTTCCCGCACGTGCTGCGGCAGCACGTCCTTTCTGCAGTGCATCCGTGCAAGGGCTTCGGAAAGCCGAACCAGCGCTTCTAGCTGTCGCACTGTTATTCTGTAAGCGGCCTGTGACCCGGGCTGCGAGTCGCCCTGCCGTAAAGAAACGTACGCCTCCACCACTTCCTTCTGCGCCTCGGGCGTGAGTTTCGGGCGGATGGTGCGCGCGTACCGGATATAACGCTGCAGCTGCTGTAGGCTATACGGGGGATTCACCGCCTGCTCACGCCGCTGGTGCAACGCCACGATGTGCCGCGCCAAGGTGTAGTCGTGGAACTCGTCGGGCTCGTCGATCATGACGTGCACCAAGTCGAACCGCGAAAGAATAGGCGCTGGGTGAGTGTAACCGAAAAGGGTCAGTCGAGTCTTGAGTATGGGTATACTGTAGTATTGTGTGTACTGTAGTCCACCAGGGGTAGCAAACAGGGCACTTGTGCCGTGTGTAGTGCACTTCCTTTTAATGACGACCGTGGACGTCACGAACGGGGTGGAGATTCAGTGTGCCGCCTGATTTGGGAAACGCGCAACACGTACCTGGAAGGCTCAGGTTGTGCTTCAGCTTTTTCGAGCGGTCGTACCGCCCCCCCAACGGGTTCGCCGCGGCTAATATGCTGGTACGCGCGTTCAACGTCGCGTTGATCCCAGCTTTCGCCATGGAAATAGTCTGCTGCTCCATGGCTTCGTGAATCGCGGTTTGGTCCTTCGAGTCCATCTTGTCGAACTCGTCGATGCAGCAGATGCCGTTATCCGCGAGCATCAGCGCTCCGGCTTCGATGCAGTACTCGCCGGTTTCGATGTCCTTCGCCACCGTTGCGGTCAAACCCGCGGCGGATGAGGACTTGCCTGAGGTGTACACCGCCCTTGGGAGAAACGTGGAGACGTACTTCAGGAACTGCGATTTCGCGCAAGAAGGGTCGCCCACGACCAGCACGTTGATGTCGCCTCTTAGGTTGATTCCCTCGCCGGTCACTTTGTGCACCCCCCCGAACAGCATCAAAGAAACCGCCCGTTTGATATCCTGGTGCCCGAACACCGTCGGCGCGATGGACGAGACGAACTTGTCGTACACGTTTGGGTCTCTGGCCATGGTTGAAATGTCGCGTCGCTCCTCCGTGGTGAACTGCTCCAGGACGTCCTCGTCGTTGTCGTCGCTCCTGATGTTCGCGCTCGAGCCTCCGTTCGTGGCAACGGTGGCGCCTGATGCGTCACCCGCACCCGCAGTTGCCGCGCTAGGGTCCGCGGTGTTCACCACGGAGTGCGCCACGAACACCATCCGGTAAAACAACTCCCGGACGCCGTAGCTTCGTAAACCGGAAATCCCCTCGCTCTGCCCGCGTTTCTGCGAACCCTGCTGGTTCGACCCGAGCTCGGTGCGGTCACCGGCCATGTTTGAGGGCGCGCCTTCCGGAACCACCATCAGGGTGCCAGTGAACACGGCTTTGTCACCAGCGCGCGCCTCCTCCACGGCTTCGTGTCTTAAAATAACCTCCATGCTCCGAGGCAGCGACCCCGCCGGGACTTCGTTTGCGTTTTCCTGCGAGTGGTACACGAAAAGGATCAGTCTTGTAAGGCCACGTGTACGCGTAATTACGGGCGGACAATCGGCAAACCGTGTGCCTGGCTGGATTTGGGAAACACGTTTGGGAAATACAAACACGTACCTGCACGCGCACGCGTTGCCAATCCACGAACTTGCACCCGTCTTGTGACAGCTCCCACTTCATCCGGTTCCCGCACTGCGCGTTGGTGCAAATAGCGGGAGTAGTGTACCGGCACTGCTGTTCCACATCAGGGACGTCCGTGCCGCACTCCACGCATTTAAACGCCCCTAAAAGCAGTTCCGGCCTTACCTCCGACGTTCGCGTCACCGTTCCGGAGAAACTTGTCAGCTGCCCGATGTTCTCCGCCTTCAGCTCGCGTAAACGGTGCACTCTTGGCAGGTTAACGAACGCGACCCAGAACTCTTTTTCCTTCCCCCCGTCCCACCGCACCATCAACGGTTTGTGCTCACGCACGAACTCCAACACCGCCCGCCGCAAAAAAGGCTGGTACTTGTAGAAGTTCGCCTCCACCGCTTCGTGCGCTAAAACCCCGTCGTACTCCATCAGGTGCTGGAAGTTGACGTAAATCGTAGTACCGCTGCGCTCGTACATCAACTCCAGCTGTTCCACGTATTCCTTGTACGACGCACCGCCTTCGCCTCGGCCGTTCTCGTTCTCGCCGGCGCGCTCATCCTCGGACGTGTACGAGTTGAGGAAGTTCAAGAACGTACGCGTCACGTCCTCGCCCCCTTCCACCGCGACGGACGCGGACGCCATGGTGGGATTTCAAGCCGTGTGACCCCGGATAACGTCCACGATCGCGGAGACCTGAAGCACGCGACCGGACGTTCGTCGCTCACGCCGATCTCACAGACCGCGCGCGCAAGTCTGATCGAGTTGGCACCCATCGAATTCAAAATACGACGCGAAAACGCAAGGTTGTGGGTTCTTTTTCGGTCGAGAAAGTGGGCCATTTCGATGCGCAGGTGAGCACCGCACTAAGCGCGGGGATGCCTGTCCCCGCGCGCGTGCCCGGGCACGGCGGTCGGTACCGCTTCAGGGAGTACGAGCCTGTTGACCGGAAGGTGCTTGGTATTTTGCGCGCCGTGGCGCACGACGAGCCCCCCACGGAGGCGTGGGGCAAGCCCCCACACCAATCAATCGTGCATCGCACGGTGGTGGTAACCGACGAACTCGAGCGCGGCCGGGTTATCGGTGCGGCGAGGGTGATTTCCCAGGATGACACTGATTTCCCGCGCGTGGCGCACCTTCAGTTCGTGTGTGTCGAGGAGGACAAAAGGGGTAACGGCCTTGGATCGGCGTTGGTACGGTGGACCGAGACGGTGAGTGACGAGCAATTTCGGGCGAGCCTTTTGGAGCTGGAGGTCGACAGGAAAAACACGCGCGCAATCGCGTTGTACGAGAAACTGGGATACCAACAGCAACAAGAAACGAGCGCCGCTTCGAAAGCGTGGTCAGAGAATCCGGTAATACGACGCATGCTAGGACCACCGCGAGTGCTGAGGTTCGTGAAGGCAATAGCACGACTCGCGCCGCTCGGCGAGGTGACGAATTAATATTACCAGGTACGTTTTTGGGTTGTTATTATTATCATCAACCCTTCGCCGAATGTACCGGCGTCGTCGTAAGTCTATTATAGTTACACTTAAGCGCTTAACCCGCACACGACCTGCTCCGTCCATCGCCCCGTTGTCCACATCACTCTCGAACTCTCGTCACGATCCGCCGCCGCTGCTCGCCGAGCACGCGCGCGACGTGCAGCCGCTCCAAGTTTTCCATCTCGGACTCGAAATCGGTTTCGGTGCGATCGAATTCGGTTTCGGGGTCGGTCTTAACTTTGTCCTGCCGTGCCGTCGCGTGTGCCATGACGTCGTCACGGGTGTCACCCCACCAGGGCTCGCGCAGGAACTCGTCCATGTCTGGTTCGGTGTCGCCCGCGTTCACAACCGCCCGGCGGCTCGCCAATGCCAACTCATCCTTCTCCCGTTCTGCCGCGATTGAGGTGTTTAGATTCGAGCGACGCGAGGAAACCGAGGTTTCGTGCCCCGAGCTCGGTCGTTGGTCGTCGTTTTTCGCGAAGGATTTGCCCCCGAACAAGCACGCGAAACAACCCCCGCCGCTCCGGCCGGTGGAGTCAGCACCCATGCCGCGCGCCCGCGGGGTGCCTCGCACACTGCCGCGCGGTGCTGATGGAAGAGAATTGCTTTTTCGGCGCGAGAAGATTTCCGAGAAGGTGGGCACTTCCACCGTCAACCAGATCTGGGCACTCATTCATCGGGCGCTGGGAGTCAGGCGCCGGCATGACCGCTTCCGATTCCGACGAAATCATGTTCGTGGGCGAGACCCGGGGTGTCGGGGTGGTGGCGGGGGACGGGCCGCGAGGCGTGAAACGCGGTCGGTACGACGGAACCGCCGACGGCGAGGCGTTGGCGTACCGCGCACTTGAAGCGCGGGATGCCCACATTGGAACCGTGACCGAAACCGGAAACGCGCAGCAGTCCACACTCCTCGCGGACCCTCCGTTGTTCCGTTTGTTCCGCACGGAGTACATCCCTACCAAGCATAACGACGGGTGCGTCACGGTTTCCAATTTAGTCAGGGGGCCCGTTCGGTGGGCGGTGGTGAGCAACTTCAAGATAGATTTGGACTTCATTTCTCAGGTATGTGTTGGGCCTTTCCCAAATCAACGACTGTTGACTGTGTTCCCAACAAGACTGACACTTTCTTTTATTGGTATCAGGCCAGCCCGGAGTTGTTGACGATTCCGCGCATCGTGTTTCTTCACGGCCAAGACGACGTCCCGCAGTGGACACGTCAAAACGCACCGAACAAAATCACCGAAAAACAATGGAGCTTCCTGAAGCCGCAAGTCCCGCAGTGGGGCACGCACCACAGCAAGTTTTTTTTGTTAGTGTTTCCGGCGGGTTGCCGGGTGGTGGTGATGACCGCGAACCTTTGCCAGCTGGATTTGACCGTCATGAGCAACGCGGTTTGGTGGCAGGACTTCCCGAAGAAGACTCCGGCGCAGTTGGCGAGACACGCGAGCTCGGAGTTCGAGGAGGACTTGCTTCTTTACTTGAACAGGCTGGGGTGGCGCGGGGGGGATGAGCTTTTGGCAGACTCCACGGAAAAGGAACTGGTCGGCCCCGAGGCGTTTCGTCAATTCGACTTTTCAGGCGCGGGCGCGAAACTAATACGGTCGGTACCCGGCCGGCACAAAACAAACGAGCGAACGTGTTGGGGGCATCCCGCGCTTCACCGCGCTTTGGAAAAGCAACGCTTCCCAAAGGAGTTCAAAGGCTCGCCCGTGCTCGGCCAATTCTCGTCCATGGGGAGCTTCTCCGAGAAGTGGCTGGATGACGAGTTTTGCGTGAGTCTTTGCGGAGGCGTGGTGAAAGGGACTGAAAGTACTGAAGGTACTGGTACTGCAAGTACTGGTACTGCAAGTACTACTCCTTCCGCGGACAAACAAAACAACTTCCGCAGCGCGTCATCGGAACTCCTCGCGCAGAAAAGCACAGATGCTTCCAAACTGGGCAAAGGCGCTCTTCACCTGATTTGGCCCACCAAAAACGAGATAAGAGACTCCCTCGCCGGGTACGTCAGCGGCGGTTCCATTCCCGGCTCGGCGAAGAACGTGGGGAAGACGCACGTGTTGCCCAAGCTACACAAGTGGTCCACGTCGTCGGGGCACGAAACTTCAACACGCGACGACCACCCGTTCGGACGCCGCCGAGCCGTGCCGCACATCAAGACCTTCGCGCGGTACTTGGCGGGTGACGGCGATACGGGTGAGGATGAGGACGAGAGGACAGAGGATGAGAGGACAAAAGAAACAGAAAACGGAAAAGGAAAGGACACGGCGAAGGATCCAACTAAAGGGTCTTCCATTGGCGCTGGAACTAAGTTGGCTTGGGTTTTTCTGGGCAGCCACAACTTGTCGGGCGCGGCGTGGGGTAAGTTTGAGTTAAACAACACGCAGCTCAACCTGTTGTCGTACGAACTAGGGGTTTTGCTGACTCCTAACTTGGTGGGTAAACGAGTTAGCACTCCTTTTTGCGTGATCGCCGCGAGCGCGCTACTGGCGGGGCAGGCGGTGGATCTTCCCGGGATGACGTGCTTGGCGGGCGCGCGACCGTTTGACGGCGGCAGCGAGAAATCTAAAGAGGTTGAGTTTCGACACGCCTCCGCTGTCAATACCGTCGGATCGAGTGGCACCGCGTCAGGCAACACCGCTTTCGCGCCTCTTCCGTACCACGTCCCGCCGCCCCGGTACGAAACGGACGACAAGCCGTGGACGTTCGACGAAACGCACGCCGAGCCGGACTGGCGGGGGCAAACCTGGGACCCGCGTGGGTGACGCGTTGGGACGCCCGGGACGAGGGGACGCGTCGGGAGGGCATACCGGCAAGGGCGTACGCGTGACCCCCCCTCGCAGAAGTAACGCGGTGTTAACACGTCAGTAGTAACAATACTACACGTATGGACCACACCCTGCCTACACCGTCTCTACCACCGTGCCTTGCGGCATTTTCAAACCGTCCCACTTTGGTTGTTTCGCCGCAGTACCCGCGCTTGCTTTCTTTTTCTTCCCGCCTCGCTTCGGCGCCTCCGCCTCGGCGCGCGCCGCAAACAACAAACGCGCGTTTTCCCAAACCCCAAGCGCTCGTTTGACTTCTTGTTTCTTTAATTCGCACCCCCTTCGCTTTGACATGCACGCAAGCGCCCTCGCAGAGGAGCACCCGACCGTGCATATGGCGTACAAACAAGTCTCGTTCCATGGCGTTGCGTTTATTTCGAGTGGAAGATTGGACAACCCGGCCGCCGCGCAGGCCACCGCGGCGACGAGACCGTCAATTGCCCGCGCGCGACCCACGGCGTGGATTGCCACGCCTGCTTCCCGAAACGCCGGGCCGATCAAATCGATAACGCCGGCGAGCGCGCACGCGCGTGCCTTTAATTGCGCATCAGCATCGGCGGCAGAGGCGGTCTTCTTTGAGAGCTTTGACCATTTCTTACCGGTCGCGGCGGTACCCGGCGCGTCCGCGTCCGCCTCCCCCGCCAAACGCGCGCGCGCCGACGCAACCAATTCTTTCGCGCGCTCCGCCGCAATACACGCACGCTCCGCATGTTCGCCGGCGTCCGCGTTCCGGTCCAGACCGCCCCACGCACCGACCAGCGCGGCCGCGGCGAAGGAGGCGCGCGTGGAAGGCGCTGACGCGAACTCCGCTGCGTTGTCTAAACAAGTCCCGTCCCCGTCGTTCCGCTCGCCGCCTTCGCACGCGAAGCGCCAGCGACTCGCGAGATGCGCGCCGAGTCGTTTCGCAGTCGAAGTCAGGTCGACATTTGCCGTGACGTTAGTCACCGTCGTTCGGCGCTTTTCAGGTCCAAACCCAGCGCGCGCGCCGTCCCACGAAACCACCGCGCGTAACGCACCGCACGCCCTAACCCCCAACTGCGACAAAACATCGTCCACGGTAAGTAAATTGCCGCACACGTTCCCGTCCGCACACGTCGCGAACGACACCGCGCACGTCCGCGCGACATCGACTTCGAACTTCGGTAAATTTAAATTCGTCTCGCCGCGATACGCAAAACACGAGTCGGAATCGCCGGTTGCGGCGAGAACTCCGTTCGATCTGCTTGCGACGATGGTGCTTTTGTTAGTGTCGCTGTCAACACAAACAGTGCCCTTGTCGCCACAGAACCCGAGCGCCTCGGGCCAGACCGTTAAACACGACGCGAACGCGGCGAGCGCGCTCACCGCCGCCGTCGCGCCCCGGGGACAAATCCCAAAACGTGCGTGACTCGCGCTTGCGCTTGCGTCGGCAACTCCCGCTTTACCGCCCGGGGCACACGAAGGCCCGGGAACGCCGAACGCGAGCGCTTCCAGTACCAATCGCCGCGTCGCCGCCATGGCGTCTGTGTTGTCAACCGAAGTGCCCACGCTGTGCGGCTGGCCAGAGCGACGAAGCGCGGTGGCGCACGCCGCCGCGCACGCCGCGAAACGCGCCGCGCTCGCCGGCGACACCGCGCTGCAACTTTCGTCGTTTAAAAACTGCAGCGCGCGCCGCGGGTCTTTGCCCGCGCACGCGGCGGCGACGGCGACTTCCAAACGACTCGCCACTTTTTCCAACAACGTTGTTTGCGAAGTGTTCCCTGACGCTTCATCGACGGCATCGGGTGCTTCCCCGTTCGCGTCAGCCCCGGGACGCGCGTCGTTCGCCGCGAGCACGAGATGGACCCACCACGGGAACGAATTGTTGTGCGTTTCGTTACCGGTCCACCACGGTTGCGCCAACGCGCGCCACGCGCGATCTCCATGCTGACTGTCGTCGTGTTCCACGCGCGGCGCACTTGCGTCGGGTACATCATCGTCGTTAGTAACCGCGAGGTCCAGGACGGACACACACAGCGCGCGCGCCAGCGTGTCAATCGAAACGGGCGCGTCTGCGTCCGCCCACGACTCGGCGACGGCGACGGCGGCGCCGGCGGCGGGCGATGTGAGAAAGTCAGCGATGGTCTCACTGACTTGTGCCGAGAAATTGTGTGCATTGTCTGCATCAACCTCGTTGGTTTCGCCACGCCCGCGCCCACGCCCGCGACCGCGGCCGCGCCCGCGACCACCCGAATCGCGTCCCCGCGTCGGTTTCGGTTTCGGTTTCGCGAGGGAAAGCTTCCCGCTTCCCTTTTCACCTCGCGACACTCTCTTCGCCACCGCCGCGAGCGTTTCGTCGTCCTCGTCCGAACCGTCCGTACCGTGGCTCTCTTCGCTGCTCTCGTCCGCTTCCAAAACAGACCCAGAACCGCACATGTGGTTCCTGCCGCGCTTACGCCCGGGGAGCCGTGACTGTTTGCCCGTTTCGAACAAACCAAACCCGTCGCCGTCGCGTAAACCGCGCCGCAGCGGCGACAACAGGCGACGCATTTTGGTGGGAAACGGTGTGGGCTCGGTTTCGTCCTCTTCTCGTAACTCTTCTCGGCTTCGCAAAAGCGGTCTCGCGCGCGCAGTGTCGAACTCGCTCTGCATGCTCACCAAACGAGTCTTCAGAGTGGTGTTGCCACGCGCGACTGGCCCTGGATGCGGGGCACCGCTCGCGTCACCTGCGCTTAGACGCGTTCGCGAGCCCCCCGCGTTTTTGCCAGACTCTAAACGAGCTTTATCCTTTTCAAGAACACCAACCCTCGTCTCGAGCTGCTTGACGCGTTGCTCCGCTCTGCGCAGCAGCTGTTTGGACTGCAAAAGTTCGTGTTGAAGGGCCTCTGTCTGTTTGTTCGCGGCGGCGATGGCGTCCTTCGCCGTCGCCTCCGCGGCGCGTGCCGCCGTCAACGGCGCCGTCACCAAAGCCGCCTCCGCCACCGCCGTCTCCGCCTTCGCCTCAGCCGCGATGCGCCGAATGCGCTCCTCGCTCGCCTCCGCCCGTGAAGTAGCGGACGCGTGCCTCGCCTCGCTCTCCCACCGAGCGGACTGAGCGCGCGCGGCGGCGAGCTCGGCAAGAAGCGCCTCCACTCCGCGCGCGGCGGTTTCAACGTTTCCGCCGGCCGGCGCTGGTTTGTTTCGATCGGTGTCGCCGTACGGTTCAGAAGCAGCAGGTTTACACAGCGTACCAACGGCTTCCAGCACGGGTGCGCGCGTGCTGAGACTCGCCTGCAATTTTTTCGGTCGTAAGGGGTCACATGGGAAGTGGGATGACGTGGAGACACGCGACGGTCGGTCAGCGACCTGTGCGGATGAAAACAGATTGCGTCTCCGAACGCCCGCGATGTCGGCGTGTGTTTTGGAGGCAAGAAAAGGCGGGGGCGGTGGCGGGGGCGGGGGCGAGCTTCTGAAAACACCAACCTTGAGTGCGATGAGGCTCGTGCGAAGCTTCGCACGCGTCGCTTCGCTCTTGTCCAGGCGCTGCCGCAGCTCGCGGACCTCCGCGTCCGTGGTTGTCATCGCTCAGATTTGCGAATTTCGGGCGCAATCGGAACCGAGGTGGTCAGCGACGCATGTCCACCTCGGGCGCGCACGGATGGGTCCGCGGAGAGCGCACCGGGTGCGAGTGGGTGGCTGGCACGTGAATACCCACTTTTGGCCCACTGTTGCGCAGGTCGGGAATGGTGAGGTCACTCTCCGCGCTGTGAACAACTTTTCTGGCGCGAAACGGAAAGGGTGAAAAGGGGCTTGCTTTTGAGCGAAAGCGTCCCACAGCGATAAGCGCGACGGTACGGCCGCCTCTGCGCACTTCCTGCGACGCCCGGTGGTGATCGAGAAGGTCCACTCTTGTTCTTTTCCACACGGACGCGATGCTCGTGACGTGTCCGCCTCGCGTGTGGGCGCCGATCGCGGCCCGGTTTGTCACCCCCGCGCGCCCGAGGCACGGCCTGCGCGTCATCGCGATGGGCCGACGTAGCAAAATCAAGAAAGCGCGCCAGGCTCCGGACACCGAGGACGCCCCGGTGTCTGTGCCGACCTCTGCCGCGCCTGCCGCGCCTGCCCAGCCTGCCGCGCAGCCTGCGACACCCACCACTGCCAAGGAGGCGAGGCGCGTGTTCGGCAGTCAGGGCCAGGAAAGCGGCCCCACGCGTTTAAGCGCCAAGGAATGGAGCGAGATCGAGGAGGAGAACAAGCGGGCTAGGGAGATGCAGGGCGGACCTGCCTCAAGTGCGGGCCCGGCGGGCACCAGCGTGCTTGACAAAGCGCTGTCCGCGGACGCGATGTTGCTTTTCGCGGTGGACGGTGCGGTTCCGGAGGTGGTCAACGGGCGGGTCGCGATGTTCGGTTTCTTCACCGCGCTTGTGAAGGAGTTGATAACGGGCGAAACATTCACGTCGCAGCTCAACTACAACTTGACCCACGGCGTGTCCTTGACCATCATCGCCCTGGTTACGATGGGTACCCTGGCGCCTTGTGTCATGGCGAACCAACAGGAAACCCCGTTCAAGGGAGACGGCATCGCGAAATACAGACCGGAGTTGAAAGCCAAAGCGGGACGGCGGTATTTATGCGACCCTCGGTCGGTGGACTGCGCCGGGTTACCGGGCGTGGACACGCCCGTCGGCAGATTGGTGAGTATTTCCCATTTACCACATTCCACTGACTGATTGCCTATACACGACTGACATTTCTTTTTTTACAATCAGGGATTCGCGCCGTTAGCGGAAACCTGGAACGGACGAGCCGCGATGGTGGGGCTGATCGCCACGTTCGTGGTGGAGGGGTCGTCGCACCACGGGCTGTTCAGGTAGGACTTGGGTGGCGTTTTGTTTGTTGAGAAATTCTCCCGGCGTGACAGCGGCGCGGGGAGGGTACTCCCCGAAAAAGAGTAATACCTTAGTCTAGATTTCATTTCGATATACCTTACCTACCCAGCACCGCTCCTTCCCCTACTCCTTCCCCTTTCGAAACGCGTGCGCGATTTCCTTAAGCGTCTCCGAACTCACGGGGTACAAACCCTTCCCCGAAGAGGATTGCAACACCAAAACCGAGCTATCGCAGCTCGCGGGTTTCCATTGTTGGCGCTTGGTGTGTTGCGCGCCGGCCAGGTATCCGTGCTCGCGAGCGGGAATGACGCACGGTTTTTGGACGCGAAATTTACTGCAACGCAGCGCTTCCCAGGCCACGCGATTGGGCCAAAACGGCGTGATCACCACGAAGGATAGGGCCTGGTTATTGTTCTCAGCGTCAAGTAGCAACCGCTCCAGCCGCTCCGCGATTCGCAACACCAGACCTTCCTCGAAAGGCGGGTTTACTTGGAAACTCCCTCTGGCACGATTAACAAGAAAGTGTCAGTCGGTCGTGATGGGTATGAGGGATTGGTATTACGTAAACAGTCACGGTAATAGTCCGAGGGAATGCGCCCTTCTGGTCGTAATAGTCCCTTCGCAGGACGAGTATGCGCAATCGCGGACGGCGGAACGTGTTCAATGAGAATACTTACCTGGTTGGTGAAAACTCGAAAAAGCTCCCTAAACTGCCGAACACGAAATCGGTATCGGGAAACGCGCTGCAAAAAGTGGAGAACCGGCAATTCAGCGGGCTCGCGAACAGCTCCGCCTCTACTTTTAACTCGCCAAACTTCAAGACGTCGAAAACGTTACCGCAAAGAGCGCAGTGGTGCCCGCCGCATATGCGGTGCATTCCGCCCTGCGCCGCGGTGTAACGCGCGACGCAACAAAACGCGGCGAACAGAAAGGCGGGCTCCAACTTTTCGTACTCGAGCGACGCACGCGTGTTTTCTGGCGACTGCGCGTCCATACGCGCGAGAGCATTACCTCTGTCCATACAGGCACTGTTCGTTTCTTTATCCGAGTCGGAACCCAGACGATGCGCCTCGTACAACTTGTGCAGTTTCAACAAGTGCTCGTCCCTGATTTCAACCCCGGCTTTGCCGAGCGAAAGCTTGGTTTTGGCGACGGCGGCGGGTTTACTTCTCTTGTGGTTTTTACTTTCGGTTTCGGTTTTTTCGCTCGCCGCCACGGGAACGCGCTCCAGCACGATTTTTGGGAAAGGGGTTTCTTTTTCTTGTGCCTGTCTCGTTTTCGCGACCGCCACCGCGTTCCGCGCGCTCGCAACCGCGGCGACCACCGCGTTCGTGGTGTGTTGGATTGACTCTTTGGTCACTTCTGCGATCGATTTGCCATCTGCGTTACTAGTCATCGGAAAGCGCCTCCCGCAAAACTTTCGCGTCGCTTCGTCCGATGGCAAAAGCGGATCCACCTCACAATCGTGGCCAATCATCATTTCCTCGAACGCGTTCGCCCACCGGTTTTTGCCTACAATCGGGGACACTAACTTTTCGAATTGGAAGCACAGGTGGGACACTGCTACGAGCCGAGCCGCTTCGGTGAGCGCCGCCGATGGCGAAACCGAAAAATCGCCGGACGCACTCGGAAAACCCGCAACCGCCGAGTTTCGAACCAGCTCGGAATGGCGCTCCCTGCACATCGAGAAAGTGTCGTCCAGGATACGTGCGCTGTTCAGCACAGGCGGCGACGCCACAGCCACGGCCGTGGGGAGGTCGGGAACTCCAGAAGGTACCGACCGTAACTGCTCTGTTTCCGGACGCGATCGTTTCGTCGCCAGGGTGTCTTGTGCATTCGCGCGCCGACGTTTTTTTTTCGGGGCGTGTTTTTTTTCATCGCCACCGCGCGCATCATTGGACCCCCCGCTCGCCACCGGGGAGTCACGGGACATAGGTGGTTTGTTCTTCCCTCCCCCGCCCTTGATCACCGACTGCAACGCCGCCCAGTTCGTCTGCATCGCGTACCTGCACGTCCTCCCGGGGCGGTTCCCACGACCCCGCGCACCAAACAGTAAGAAAACTTTCGTTGGAGTTTCCGAAACCGCCTAGTTTTGATAAACCAATTGGACCGCGCCCGACTCCTCGCCATTTCGAGACACGCGCGCCGCCTTCGCCCCGCTCGGGACGCGTCGGACCCGATGTCTGTTCTGTGCGCCTCCGCATATTTGGCGACCGCGGCCGTCTCCGGTTGCCGCGCGTCACGCGGCAAGCGCCTCCCCGCGGCCGCCGCAGCGCGGTCCCGGCAAATCGCCATTCCCCAAAACGTGCCTTGTTACGATTGCGTTTCCACCCCTTCACGCGAACGAAGAGGCGTTTCCTTGATCACACACGGCAAGAGAAAGAAAGGCTTCGCGGAGATGATGGGCGGGGGTGATGTGGATGTGATGGTTGCTGTTACGAAGAAAGGTGCGCCGGTTTCGGACGCGGAGACGTGTCCATGCGGCGGCGGCGACGAAAAAGCGCCGTACTCCAGGTGCTGCAAGCCGTATCACAAAGGCGAGAAGTACCCGGCCGATTGCGTTACCCTGATGCGGTCGCGGTTCACCGGGTACGTCAAGGGCGAGGGCGAGTACGTGGTGCGGACGACGCACCCGGAGAACCCGCTTTTCGCCGGTGGAGCGAAGGCGGTGTCGGGGGTGGTTGTTTCGTCGTTGGCGGATGACGTGCGGGCGACTTGCAAAAAGGTGAAGTTTTACGATTTGGAGATTATGAGCGATAAAAAAAAGAGCCAAGACGAACACCTCGTCGGGTTCAGGTACAAGTGCAGAGTGGTGGGACAAAAGGGGTTCACCGAGTCCGCGGAGGAGAAACACAGCGAGTTGAGTACGTTTCGGCGGGGGGACGGTGGGGAGTGGCTGTTTCTGGACGGCATCACGGGGGCGGTGGATAGCTGAAAGGAAGTTTCTAAAAAAGCAGGTTGTCTCAAAAAGCGAACAATCTGTAATCTGGCGCGAAAAATTCTGTCAGTCGTCCGCGTCATCTCGCCCCGCTCGTCCGCCAGTCGTCGTGCCACAGCGAAACGCGCGTAGCACGACTCGATCGATTCTTTCACGTCCCCAGGCTCGGCGGTAACAACACATCCACGCCGCGTACGAACGTGCTCAGTCCTCCTGTGACCTGCTGTGCGTCCTGTGCCGTGATTCGGAATCTGGGATAGAAATATCTCTTTTCGGGACGGTTGCTTTGCGCGCGAACGTGATGTGCTCGCTCGCCGTGTGGGGCGCTTTGGTCGCCTCGCCTCGCCTCGCGCGCCGAGTTCGCGTCAACGCCACCTACGAGCCCTCACCCCTGGATGGCAAGAAGAGCCGGTGCCTTCCCCTGCCCATCGCGACGCCTCAGGGATACATGTGGAACTCGGTGCGCAAATTGCGCCCCGCGATGGAGGAGGAGGCTACTTGCGAACCCACTAAAGACGCGTGTTCCCTGGCGTACATAGCGATGAAGTACGACGAAAAGTGCGTCGGGTGCGAGGGGAGTGGTTTTGTGAAGACGCGCGCATTCAAGAGTTCGAGGAGAAACTCGAAAAGCACCACCGGGCGGTGCTTGCTTTGCGCCGGCGTTGGTTATGTTCGTGTGAACACCACTAGGATAGAGCCTGACTTTTCCAAGAACGATAGCATGCCTGCTGATTACGACCCGCGGAACGTCGGGTTCCCCAAAGGAGAGCAAGGCCCGTGGTGCGAGGTGAAGGAGAAGAGCTGGAAGAAAAACGCGGGGAAGAAAATCGGGGAGGCGAAAATCGGCGACACGCCCGCGACGAAAAAGGGCGACAACATCAACATCGGCACCGCCACGGGCTTGGGGCCGAGGTAGTTGGTGGACTCAGTACTTCGTGAAGAGACATGCGTGACAAGTAGTGTGGACCCAAAGTAGTCGGGACCCAAAGTAGCAGGGACCCAAGTGTACTGCAAACGTTTCTTTTTGTTACACAAGAATCGTCACTTCGTCATCGCGCCTGCATCCGCGTCGTCGTCCGCGTCCGTCTCGTCCTCGCGCACCGACTCGGCGGTAACCGTTTGGTTGAGCTGCGATTGCGAATTGGATTGCGCAGAATTCGCAAGCCGTGTGGGTCCCGGTCCCGAGTTGGTGGAGCCAGTGGTGGGCGGCGATGCCGTGCCCGCCCCCCCCTGTCCCGCCCAGCCCTCCTCGGTTCCGGCCGCCGCCGCCGAGTTCCGCCCGTTGGCGGACCCGACCCTCGAGCCGCTCATGGCTTCCACCTGCGCCGCCCGCATCGCGGATTTGTAGTCGCCTCGCCTGATTTTCAGCAACCGCACCGCGCCTTGGGGACACGCTTTGAAGTCGGGCAGGAACGGATCGGTGGTGAGGGCTTTCTGGCCGATGTAGCACCACGGCCCTAGCTCCGATTCAAACGCATCCGACCCCGCATACACCACGACCTTGCCTTGAAGAATCAGGGTGAAGTATTCCGTGCTCACGCCTTTTTTGTAAATCGCCTCGCCCAGCCCGGCGCCTTCTCGGCTGTCAGACGCGTCCTCGTTGAAGTCGATTTGCCCGGACGACCCTCGCGAGTTCCGGGGCAACGAACCCTGGCGGTTCGGCAACGACCCTTGGCGGTTCGGGGTGTTGGCGTGCTCGGCGTGGCCGTGCGAGTGCGAGTGCTGGTGCGAGAAGTTAATATGCCGCTGCGCTTTCGGGGTGAGGTCCAGACCGTTCCCATCAGCGTCCACGCTCGGCGTGCCGTGGTACTTGCTGTCCCCAAAGCTTTCGTCCTCTTCGCACTCCTCCACCGTGCTTGCGGCGATGAGTTTCTTTAGCACTCCACCGAACCTCGCGAGCTTTTTGAACTCCGTGACGTTCAGGGAGAGAAACGCGCAAATCGCGTTTGTCTCCGCTTCGCTGAGCTTGGTTTGGTCCCGAATTTTGTGCTCAAACAGGGTGAGGAAGTTGGTGGGGTCCGCGACCCTCGGGCCGCGGCCGCGCACCGCCGTGTCGTGCTTGTTCACGTCAACGTAGTTATCGGTTTCGTCCACAATTTCATCCTTGATCACCGCTTCCAGCACGTCTTCAAGGGTAATCACACCGGTAATAATCCTGCGCGTGCCGCTCCGGCTGTAGTCGTGAAACGTCGCCCCCGCGGAGTAGTCGCTGATGTGCCGCCCTTGCGTGCTCATGTCCTCGGTAATCTGCGCGTACGAAAGAACCCCGTCCGGGCCGTAATACCCGTTCCCGTTGTGCGTGCCGTTGGAGTTCCAAAACGAGTTGCCACTCGCGGGCAAACCGCCCTTACCGCTGATCGCATCGAGGGTGCGAACCGGCGTACCGAACGCGTCCACCTCGCCGTACGCGACTAACAAGTGCAGGTAGCTCGACTTGAATTCCCGGAACACCTTGTCCAGAGACGTTGTTTCCGCTACGCCCCGCACGAACCCGCCTTCCCGGTTGCCGTGGAACGAAATCACCGCCGCGACTTCCACTTCGTCGTCCGGGTCTATCAGTACCAAATCTTTCGTGAAAAGCATCCCTATTATGTTCTGGCGGTCGATTTCAAACACGGGAATGCGGGTGAACCCAGATTTGTAAATATCCATCAGCACGGTGAAGGTGAGGCGGGTGCCGCTTTCAATCATGAACACCTTGTCCAGAGTGGTCATCACGTCGTATACCTTCTTGTCCTTGTACTCCAGGGCCCCGGTGAGAAGGTTGCCGTCATCTTTGTTCAACCCCGACTCGGTTTGCGCATCAGGGTTCTCCACGTGGATGCGTATTAACTTGTTTAGTTCGTTCGCGCTGAACACCTGGCCGATGTCGCGGCCCAGCACGTAATCCAACAGCAGCGAAATCGGATACGCCACGATGTACATCAGCACGATGAACACCTTGACGATCCACGTGGTGTGCGCGCCGATGTACAAGCCGTGCCTTGAACACGCGGCTTGCGGGACGATTTCTCCGCAAATCACGATCAGTATTGTGGAGGCGGCTAAACCGACCAAGCCGTCCGTGAGATCCGCCATTAAAATAGCAATAAGCGCGTTCACGGTGGTGTTGCCTAACAGTAACGTACACAGTAACAAGTTCCCTTTCGCCCGTATGGGCATGATTTTCTTGGCGTACGCTTTCTCTTCGTCATCCCCGCCCTCGGCGAGGATCTCCAGGCTGACCATGTCTAAGCTCATCAGCCCTAACGTTAGGCCCGAAAACAAACCCGAAAGCAACAAAAGAATCACCGCGAGGATTAAATTCATGGTGACGTTTCCGAAAACCGCGCTCGTGGTGTCCTCCACGGCCCAGCCGTTGCTACAGGTTTTTAAGGCGAGTGGTGGTCGGGGGTTGGTAGGTCGTCAGGAATGTGGCACGACAGGCGTGAAGCACGGGACACGGGAGGTTCGCGGGCACGAAACAACAACGCGCGTGTGTCCACGGCGCGTCTCGTCTGAAGAGACGAATGAGGCGAATGAAAACGCGTCCGCGAGTCGCGTTTTTGACGCGTTTCATTCGCGACACGTGGGGAACCACCGGGGTGGATTGGTACGGGGTTCGGGCTGGAAAAACAAAGCACAACACGTACCTCGCGTAGCACGCATCCGCGCACGCAACGTCTACCGCGGTTGTGCTGTTGTAGCACGCGAGCAAGCAAGCCTCCATGGTGGCAACCAAGACACGTGTCAGTTCTTTTCGTGCCACCCCTTTTCAACGATTCGTCGTAAATCTCACGAAGCGACGACGAACGTGCGCTAGTGCGCGGCGTACATCGCGATTGTCGCGAGAACGGCGCGGTTTTTCGCGAGCTGGGTAACCTCCCGATACGTCGACTCACGTGTTTTGTGAAACGAACAGGTGACCACGTCGCTCGCGCTACGCAGATCTGATGGGCACGACGGACGTCATCTCTAAATGTCGGTTCCCAAGCATAGTCGTGAAAAAAGGCGGGCGAGGAAAAGTGCTTTGATGAAAGTTTTCCAGAAACAACACAACCTTACGGACGCGGGTATTACGACGTCGCGCGTCCCTATCTCTTTCCCGTACTAGACTACTAGTAACACGGCGACGGATTGACCTGCCGACCTCAGTCCCACTATACGCGCGTCTTACCACCCGTCCCGGGCGTAATCAGTCGTCGCTTTATTACTGCGTATAAACCGCATCAACGTCGTCCAGCTCCAACAGTTTCTCCACCAGCGCGTCGTTGATCGCAGCGGCGTCTTCGTCGACTGAGATTGTAAAAAGAAAGTGTCAGTCTTTCGTAATGTTCGTAACTTGTATGAGCAAACAGTGCACTTGTGATGTATGTTGTGCATTTCCTTTTAATGAGTGGACGTCAAAGAGGGGCCGTGATCAGGGAGGCGGAACGTGGTGATTGGGAAATACGTACCTTCGACTTCCGCTAGAGGGGTCATTTTAAGCGCGGTGTCGTCGGCGTTGATTTCGAACCCGGCGTCCGCGAGGGCTTTCTGGCACTGCATGAAGCTCACCACTTCTGTTGTCACCACGAACCCTTCCCCGCCGTCGTCTCGCGGGACGATGTCATCGCCTCCGTTTTCCGCGGCGACTTCAAAAACCTCGTCCTCTTTTTCGGACGAACAGTTCAAAGAAATAAACCCCTTCCTTTCAAAGTTGAAAAGCACGCTTCCCGGTTCCGCGACCTTCCCGCCACTCTTGTTGATCGCCGCTTTCGTGTCCGCCGCCGCGCGGTTCACGTTGTCACTCAAAACCTCAATCACGATCCCGACGCCGCCCGCGCCGTACGCTGGGGGAGATGATGAAAAGAAACGGTCAGTCTTCCCGTAACTTGTATGAGTAAACAGTCTACTTGTGATGTATGCAGTACAGTATCTCCTTTTAATGACTAGTGTACTCACAGAGGGGCGGCAGAAACGTGGAGGCGGGATTTGGGAAATAAAATACGTACCCTCGTACGTCAGCTCCATGTAATCCGCCTGGCTCGTGTCCGTCGCGCGCTTCAGGTTCCGTTCGATCAAATCCACGGGGACGGACAGCCTCCTGGCGTCCGCCAGCACTCGCGCCAGCTGCGTGTTCGCCACCGGATCCGCCCCGCCCCCCTCCTTCACCGCCGTCACGATGAGCTTGCCGAACTTGCCGTACAGCTTGGTGCGGATGGCTTCGCCTTTTTGCTGTTTGTTGTTTTTTGTTTTGGAACGATGGAGAACGGGTTAGATTAGATGCTACTCGTGGGAGGTGGGAGTTGGTCCCTCCAGTCGGCCTGAGAAGCTGAGATGACGAGCACCGCGAAGAGAGGTACCCTGGGGAGTCAAATACACTCGATTTCGCATCCTTCTCCATCTCCAAAACCCCGAACAACGCACCTTCCTCGCGGCTACTTTCGCGGCTTTGCGTCCCATGCACACGGGCGCGGTACAGATTTGACGGCGAAAACCTCGGTCCCAACCCCGCGCGCAAGGCCTGGCCTTGGAAACAGGCGCCACGGCGTACCCCGCTCTTGCCGTGAAGGACGCCGCGCGTGCGGCGACGGAACACGAAAACATTGCGGGCGTCAAGAGCAACCGGCAGCCCTGGAGCATGAAGGTGTGCCGAGGCAGGAGGAGAGGTGTCGAGGAAAGAAAAGGTTGACATTTTTTGGTTAGGGTGTGGCTTTGGAACGAAAGCGAAGAAACCAATCGTCCGCCGAGCCCGGGGAGCATCTCTCGGCGCGCGCCATGGCGCTCGTGTCCTCCGGGCGCAGGCTCGCGGCGCTTTGCGTGCGGAACACGCGGTGGTGCGCGGTGTCGTGTGGTGGCTTACAAGTGGAACGCAAAGGTGAGACGACGTGGAGTAGTTCGTCGTTTAGGGCGTTCGGGTCGCGATCGGGCGGCGGTCGCGGATGGGCGCGGCGTGATTTGATTGACGGATCGTCGCGCAAAGACCGGTGCGGTGTTGACCACGGGGCGTGGCATCGCGCGACGAGTCATGGAAAGCACGGATGCGGAGTAAACGCGCACCCCGGTAACAGGAGCTTCCACGGCAGTTCCTACCACCCAAAACAGTCACCCGACTACTACCAAACCCTGGGCATCCAGAAAACCGCGGATGCGAAAGAAATAAAAAAGGCGTATTACGACCTCGCCAAGAAGTACCACCCGGACGCGAACAAGGACGACACCGAGGGCGCGCTGACGAAGTTCCAGGACGTGCAGAAGGCGTACGAGGTGCTGAAGGACCCGTCCACGAAGCAGATGTACGACCAGGTGGGCCACAGTGGCTTCGAGAGCACGGGAAACGGGGGCGGCGGGGGCGGCGGGGGCAACCCGTTTGGCGGCGGCAACCCGTTCGGAGGCGGCCCTTTCGGGAGCGGAGGCGGAGGCACCGTGGATTTCGAGGACCTGTTCGGGGATTTCTTCGGGGGAGGCATGGGCGCGGGGGGTGGGGCGCGGGATGTTCAAACCACCGTCCGGGTGACGCTCTCTGAAGTGAAAAACGGCACCGCGAAGCGCGTCGTGATTCCCGAAACGCAAACCGTGGATCGGCGCACCGGCGTCCGGACCACGCACGCAAAACGGGACGTCGACGTGGACCTTCCCGCGGGGGTGGAGGACGGGCAGCGGCTGCGCGTTCCCGGGGAAGGCGTATCGTCAACCGGCAACGACGGCCGGCAACGGAAAGGGAGTTTATACATCAACGTCGAGCTCGCGGAGGATGTTCGGTTCGCGCGCGTCGGGAACGACTTGGTCACTCGCGTGGACTTGAGTTTCACCGAAGCCGCGCTCGGGGGTACCGCGAGCGCGCCGACGCTCGACGAATCAGGAGACGTCCAGGTAAAAGTAAGACCGGCGACGCAAACCGGGGACCAGCTGCGTTTGCGAGGCCGAGGCTTGCCCGAGCTCGGCGCGCGACGCGTCGGCGATTTGTTCGTGAAATTCCGAGTCGTCACGCCGAAAAACATGAGCGACCGGCAGAAACAGTTGCTCGTTGAGTTCGCCAACGAGGAGGTTGTGAAGAGTTTGCCCAAAGCCGACGGGGCGAAATCAGAATACAGCAGCAAGGATACCGCGGAGAGCAAGGAAACCGAAGACACCGCATGAAAGTGACTAGAGACGATTCCTGATCGACTGTTTATTTTAATGTTGTGACGCGTTACAAATCATTGTAACACTTCGCACCCACTCCACTCACAAACTTATGCCTTGATTGCGTATTTGCGCATGGGGAAGTAGGATTCCTTCTTCGCCTGCTTCGCGGTTTTGGCGCCGGCTTCCGAGGCGGTCAGCCTGCGGCGGATCGCCCTGGTCTTCTTCGGCCTCAGGTCAAGAGGAAGGTACTTCTTCCCCGCGTACGCCTCGCGAAGGTTCTTGAGCTGGTTTTGGCGGATCACGGTCAAGACCTGCGCGATGGACAGGCGCACAACCTTGATTTTGCTGAGTTTGTTCGGCGCCCCGCCGGTGACCTTCGCCACGCGCAACGCCGCGAGCTCGGTCTTCAGCTCCTTGAGCTGGTTCAAAAGGTCACCCTTGCTTCGCTTGCGCAGCTCATACGCCTTGAGACCGGCTGTGGATTTTAGAAAAAGAGGGGGCGGCGAAGGTCAGCGGGGAGGCGTGGGGTGGCGATGGCGCGTGTGTGTGTAGCTCGTGACCTGCGAGTCGCGTTGGCGCTTTCAAGGTGTTCGCGGCGTCATCCAAGCGGTGCGGTGCGTCGCCCCGGTCGGTACCGAACGGACGATCGGCGCCAGTCGACCCGCGTCTGGGTGCAGCGCGGGTGAAAAACCCTATTTCCCCGCGGGTCCCGAATGACGCGTGGAAACGGTTCGCGGCCGCGCGAGTGCGGACACCGGACACGCAACCGAGACGACACCTGCACGCCAGGCGTGTGTACTAAGCAAAACACGAAGAGTCACGGGTACCCCGTGTCTCGCCTAAGACGATATCGCGGTACACCGTCGCGAACGAGACCCGGATTGCACCCGCGAACCCTAAAAAACCCGAAACGCGCGTCTGACGCCGGCAACGCGTTCGCCGCGAACGTGTTTCGTCGCCGAAGACGCGCACAAGGAAGGACCGGAATGCGGTCACACGTACCCATTGCAACGACTACGAGCGACTACGCCGCGTGTCGAGTTAAGAGGGCGATGGCGGGGGACGGAGCGGCGTGAAATACATATTTTGGCTGCGAAAAGAAAGCGGCAAAAAAAAAGTTTCCGCGAAAGGGATCATCTATGAAAACGAAGCGGTCGACAAAGAAACCGAAACGAAGGTTTCATCGCTGTTTTCCCTTTCAATCTTTTTTTCTGCTTAATTTTCGAGCCGGCGGTGTGTTTTTTCCATTCGGTCCACGCGCGCGCGTGGGGCAACGCAAGTGTCGGCGCGGGCACTGCAGTTGCGAGATGGGAGCTTCTAAAGGCAAGGCACCGGTTGCAACGAGTGACCCGGTTGAGTTGTTTCAAAAAGAACTCGCCGGTGGCGCCACCGCGTTTCTGTCAAAGTCCGATGCCCGAGCGGCGGCGGCGCGCGCTGCGGTGACTGCGCTTTTCGGGAAGCTCTCGTCGTGCGTCGCGGCGGAGGGGATCGATTTACCCCTCCCAACGCTCCACACCGAAGGGCTGGACGCGGAACAGGTGTGGATGCAGATCGAAATGCAGCTCGAGCCTTTGCTGCAGAAGGCGAAGAAAGAGCTTCGCAGGCTGAAACCGGTGTTGAGTTTGGGCGAGAGCTTACCCGCGGAACGGTTGTTGCTGCTTCCCGCGAACGGCGCCGCGGAGCCGTCGGACGGCGGGTCGGAGTCGGATGAGCACCCGGAGTGGGAACCGTTCCAAGAAGGCGTGGAGTACGACATGGATGACGAGGATGACGAGGAGGAGGAGGAGGAGGATGAGGAGGATGAGGGTGGGGATGCGAATCCGGAAAAACCAAAACGCAAAGATCTCACCAAAAAACTGTTCAAGGATCCCGGGATGTTCAATCTCGCCGAGATGGAGGATTTCGCGGTGCAAGCGGAGGCGGAGGAAACGGAAAGGCTAGCGAAGCAGACGCGACGCGCGGAACGAGCCGCCGGTGGTGGTGCGTCCGGTGGTGACGGTTCGGATGACGAGGAATCCGAATCGGACGACGACGCGCTGGACGCCGAGGACGACGACGCCGACGATTCGGATCAGGCGGACGACGACTCCTCGTCCGACGACGACGACGACATGGCGAACCTCATCGGCGACGCCGCGCAGATGGCGGGCGTGGACGTGCCTTCCGGAAGCCGCGCGTCTCGAAAAAACGACAAGGCCGCCGCGAAGAAGAAGGGCAAGGATATCATGTTCACTGACTTTTTCGGCGACGCGCCTTCCGGGAAAGGTCCCCGGAAAAAAGCCAAAAACGAAGACGAGATGAGCGACGAGGAGGAGGATTTGTTCGGCGAGATGGAACGCGGGGAGATGGAGGGAGGAGCGGACGATGACGGCGAGCAAGGCTCCTCCGACTCCGACGAAGGCGTTGACGCTCTTGACCAGGAGGACGAAGACGCGCTGCGGGCAGAGTTGGAACGCGAGCTCGCGAACGAGCTCGCGGAGGGGAGCGACGAGGAGCCTGACGAGGACGAGGACGGCGGCGAGTTCAAACAGGACGACGACGACGACGACGACGCAGAGAAGGATGGCTCTGAGGAAGAAGATGACGAGGAAGAAGATGACGAGCGAGATGACGAACACGTCGCGGCTACCACTGTCGCCTCCCGAAGAGACGGTTACGCGCCATCCGCGTTTCAGCGCGCGCAGACGAAGCTGGCGAAGCAGATTTCCGGTTTAGAGAAACGCGCGCTTGAAACCAAAACCTGGCTGTTAAAAGGCGAAGCCAGTGCTAAGGAACGCCCGAAAAACTCCGTGCTAGAGGCGGACCTTGAGTTCGACCACAACGCCGCCGCGCCGCCTGTGGTTTCCGAAGAAATGACGCAAAAACTGGAGGACGTTATCAAATCGAGAATCGTGGAACAGCGGTTCGACGACGTGGAGCGCGTGGAGCCGAGCGGCGACGACCGCAAGCGACGGCAATTCACGGAGCTGGATGACCAGAAATCCAAAAAAGGCCTCGGTGATATATACGCGGATGACTACGTGGCGCAGAAACAAGCCGCGAAAACGCAAGGAGGGGCTTCGTTGGAGGAGGACAAAGAAACGCCGCTCGTGGTTGAAGCGCGGGCTTTGTTTGAAAAACTTACCCAAAAACTCGACGCCCTTTCCAACTTCCACTTCGCGCCGCGGCCGATGGTTCTGGAGATGACCATTAAGAGTGACGCGCCCGCGCTTGTGGTGGAGGAGGTTGGGCCGGTGATGGCCAGCGCTGGTGCGGGGAAAGCCCCGGAAGAAGTGTTTGTGGGCGGCGACGGTAAGGGCGGGACAAGAGGAAGCGCGGCGGGCGACGTGAAAGCCGACGGCGAGCTCACCAAAGACGACAAGAAATCGCAACGGGCAAAGCGCAAACGCAAGGCGAAGGCGGTTGGGAACGAACACGAACGGAAAAAAGTCAAAAGGGAGAAGGACAAGGAAGCCAAGGAGAAAGCGGCGGAGGACGCGGGGTTCACGCGGAAAGCGCCAAAGGTGGCGATGCTCGCGGCGGCGCCAGCGGGGTCGCGGTCCAAGAGCGAGTTTTCGAAATCGTCCAAGGTGTTTTCGATGTTACAGGAAGCCAAGGAAGCGGACGCCCTCGGTGTCTCCAAGCCGAAAAAAAGCGACGGCATGAAAAACAAAGCGTCGCTCAAGTTGTGACCAGCAGGGCACGACAAAGAGTGGAGAGGAGACGACGGGTACGAGACGCGGCGAGACGCGCGTGCGAGCCCCGGCGTAGACCTAAACTTGTCCACTGATTGCAGCGTTTTGGAAAATTTCAAATACTATTTCCTCGGGCCTGCCTTTGCCCTCGCCACTTTTCGTCGCCCCGCGTGGACGCGAACCACGACGGACCGTCCACGAGCATGCCTCACATTACTCGAAGATCTTCCCTGGACGCGTTCTTCCTGGACGCCATGGACACGCAAAGGGCTCGTTCGTCGCTCTCGCTTTCCAGGAGTGAGCCCAACTTGTCGTTCTGTGACGGCGAAAGCGAAAGCGAGTCGGACGACGACGAGTGTGGGTCCGGGCCAAACGAGCTCGCCCCCGCCACGACCCCGAGCACGCGGTCGTCGCCCTTCAGGACGAGGACACGAAGCGCGGTGCCGCGCCGGGGCTCGCGACATTTTCCCGCCGCGCTTCGGTCGTGGCAACGCTCCGTCGCGGTCCCGGAGTCGACTTTCTCTTCGCTGGAAGCGAAGCGAAGGCAACGCGGCAGCGCGCACCGTTCTTCCCCCCCGTGGTTCGTCAGCGCCCCGGACTCAGCAGTCGCCCTGGTGTTCACCCTTCTTTGTTTCTTCCTGACCCTGACGCACGTCGCGCTTCTCACGCCCATCTTCGTCGCCTTCGACGCCCCCACGCGCCTTGGCGGCCACGGATCGGATCCGTGGCCCTGGGAAGCGGTGGTTGACTTCGCGGTTGGTGTTTTCTTCCTTGCCGCGCTTTTGAACAATTTTCGAACCGGGGTGCTGATAACTTCGTCCCAGCTGGGGCGGCGGGCCGTGGTGATGGCCCCAAACGACATCGCCTCGGTGTACGTCACTCACGGGACGTTCATAAGCGAAGCAGTGGCGGTGATTCCGTTGGTCGCGCAATGCGCGTGGTCGTTGTGGCTCGCGAGCGTCGCGCGCGACGCCGGGGTGGACAAAGGTAAGTAATTATATTTCCCAAATCCCGCCGACCATACAATACTGACACTTTTCCTTAAAACTCCAAAGCCTCCTCCGCGCACGTCGCCACCGCGGCGGTTCGTCTGTGTCGTCTTATGCTTTTAACCCGGTTACGCAAACTGTTCGGCACAACCGTGGGTGACGCGGAGTCCGTGCTCACCGGCGTGACAGACGCCGCGACCTCGCTGCTGCTCCCGGTGTGGCTCGCGCAAACCTCGGGTGAGTTTCTGTTGCTCATAAACACCTGCGCCAGTTTGTTCATCGCGACCGCGAGGCTCGAACCGATCCAACACTCGTGGCTCGCCGCGGACCGCTTCGGCGACGGCGACGGCGACCCCACGGGCGCGAACGACCCGACAGAAACCGCCGACTTCGCCGATCTCAGCAAGTGGGACGTGTACGTCGCCGCGGTGTACTGGGCCACCGCCACGGTGAGCACGGTCGGGTACGGCGACGTCGCCGCGGTCACGCTTCCGGAACGATTGGTGGCGACGGCGGTGATGATCGTGGGCAGCACGTGGTTCGCGTACCTTGTAGGCGCCATCGCGGCGCTCGTGAACTCGCACGGCGCCGCGGCGATTCGCAGAGCGGCGTACCGGGAGAAAATGATCGCCCTGCGGTGTTTCCTGGACCGGCACCCGTCCGTCCCGAAAACGCTCCGCACGCGCCTCGTGACGTTCTTCTCGGATACCTGGATCCGGAAAATGAAAACCAACAACGACCGCGCGCTGCTAAACGACCTCCCAGAAGCGCTACGCCGGGAAACCAGGTTCCGGGCGCTGGAGGGCGATCTTCGTCTCGCGTTCGGCGGCAAAGCGGCGACGGCGCAAAACAAAGAAAGCGAGCAAGACGCCGGCGAGGAAGACGGAAAACGAGGACAGGTTTCCGAAAAAGCCCTTCGCGCCGTCGCGGACGCGCTGGTGTGCCGCATCGTTCCACCCGGCACAAAGTTCCACATCGCATCTACCTTCGTCATGGTCAACGAAGGCGAGCTCGTGGTGACCCTGGGTGGAGGTTTCGACTTTGAATCCCCCGCAACGCCCGGGCTGGTCACGCGACGCGCGACGAATTCCCTTCTCGAGGCGAGCGTGAAAAGCGGTGACTCGCGCGACCGCTTCGTGGTGTGTCGCGGGACCGCGCGAGCGCACTCAATCGGCGTGGAGGCGTTTTGTTCCCCACTGGATCGCGTCGCAGCGAGACGCACGCAGAACGTCCTCTCCTGCGTCGCTTCATCCGAAACAGAAGTGTACGAGATGGACGCGGCGCGCGCGGCGCGGTTGGGGGGCGAGTTTCCCGATTTGCGCAAAGGCGCGGTGGTAGCGCTGGGATTGGTGGACCCTGAGACGAACCGAAACGACAGCCTGACGTGACAGGTGTCCGTGTTTGCGTAAATACTTGACGATAACCGACGTACTCTACCCATCGTCGTCCACCGCTGATATCGCCGTTTCGATCGTCGTCACGGGTCGCATCGTCCGATGCGAAGTGTGCACGGCTCGCACGGCGTGGTCGGTTTCCAAGTACCTCGCCTGTGCCCACAGCCGCTGTTCGCTGTTCAGAAAGGTGTTGACACTTAACAAACGACGCGGCGGACCCACAGGTTTTTCTTGGTCTCGTTTCTTTTTACCTTTTGCGGAGACGTGCCCATCCTTCGCGTTTTCTTTTTCTTTTTGTGGCTCATCGAACAAACAATACGCCTCGACGTAAACGCTTCTTTTTTCCTTGGAAGTCACCGCCTTGTACCGCGTTTTCAGCCCCAGCCTCCGTGAGCTTTCGTTCGCGGATGCCAGCTTTTCTGGGAGTTTCAAAGCCGCGGCCTGTGCGTAATCCGTGGCGAATGGAAGCTTGGCGCCGGAGTCGTCGTGTTTTGCTAAAGTTTGCGCGCGTATTTTCTGTGTCCTTTGTGCAGAAGCGAGACGATTCTTCGTGTCCCGTAAACCAGTCTCTAACCTCTCGCCGTAGGACACCTCTTGCTTGGTTAACCTGCGCGTGGCTGATTTCGTGGCCACCCCGGATGCGAGCGCGAGCGCGGTGCTGGACATCATACTTGTAGGGGGTTTCGCGGTGACCCGAACGTTTTGCGCGCGCGGTTTCGTCACGTCCCTCCCCGCATCAGGGCGCACGCAATCGACCGTTTGCCTCACCGCGATTGTGAAAGCCAGGTCGCGTCTCAGAAACGCGAGGCCCCGCGCCGCCCGAGACGCGGGGTGCGACGAGCCCGCGTTTCCACATCGCACGCTGACCGTGCGGTCACGGACCGGCGACGACGCCTCCGCTTCGGAGGACTCGGATGACGACTCCCCGGAGCTCATGTCGGACTGCCTCAACTGCGCGCCACTTTTTGGTTTTAGTGCTTTTTTTGATTCGACCGAGAATAATAAAACGCTTTTGGCGTGTGCCGGCCTCACGCCTGATGCCTTGCCATTCAGCATGCGCGCCTCTCCCTCGCGTCTCCGCGCTCCGGCACCCCTCACATCACATGCTTCTTCGTCGAGAACCACCACCAAGCGCGTTGCCCACCCTGTCCGCGCTCGCGCCGCGCTCCGGTGCCCCGCGTCCGATGACGCCGAGGCGGGACCTTCTTCAAATCGGAAAGGCCCGGACACACGCGTTGCGATTGCTTGGTGGCATGCCGGCGAGTTCCAGGCCGCGGAGCTTGTGCTTGAGACGTATCTCTCGGCGTACCCGACTGATGTTACGGCTTGGATTTCGTACGCGCAGATGCAAAAGAAGGTTCGCGTAAGCATCGGCGAAACGCCAACCCCCCGGCTGCATCCCGGCGCGCAAAGCGCGTCTGACGTTTCGGTTTCGAAACAGTCCGTGTGGAGAGCGCGCGCCGTGTTGTATCGCGCGATAAAAGCCTGCGTGGACGATGACGATGACCCTCCGAACTCAAATTCTGAATCCAGAACTACACACACATCACGCGCGCAACTCATACAAGCCTTAGGGCTGCTGGAACTGACGCACGGGTACGAAGCGTACGGGTCGACGCTTCTTGAAATCGCGGTGCGCCGCGGACCGACGCTCACGCCCGTGCTTCGCTGGCGCCGGTGCCGGGACGCGCGCGCGCGGCACCTCGTCGCGGGCGCGGGACGGGTACGGAAAATGAGAGACGTCGTGAGGGAACGGTTTTGAAAGGGTGATACAGGTGTACATTGTACCGTGGAGGTGAAGTGTATTGTCTTCCCAAGTGTCTTCTAATAACATCGTAACAACGCGTCTTATCAAACTTCCTCGACTTCGAACTGCGGGTACGCATCGGGATCGAACTCGCACTCGTCGTCGTCGTCGTCAGGGGACTCGGCCACAGGCAGGCCTATCGCAGCCTTGATTTTAGCCAGCTCGTCGGTGTCGATTTCCGGTAAACCAGCCTTTGGCGGCGGCGCGGCGAGCGGAACCGCCGCGGTTGTGTCGGGTCGCGGTATGGGCAAACAGTCCGGCGAAACCGTCGCCGTCGTCGTCGGCGCGTCCGGGTACTGGTCGTCCGTGTCCGGGTACGCGCCGTCGTCCAGCTTTGATTGTAAAAGAAGTGTCAGTCTTTCGGGCCATGTGTATTACGTAATTACGGGCGGACAATCGGCAAAACAGGGAGGCCGGGATTTGGGTTCCTAGGCCCAGGGCCGTACCTTTCCGGCTTGGTCACGCGCGACCCGTTGTGCTTTGGGCATCCGCGACTCCACTCTTTTCACCGCATCCACCACCAAATCTTCGCGTTCCCGCTTCACTCGTTGCACCGCATCCGGGTTCGGGTCCTCGTTCGCCCATTTAACTGATAAAGCTTCCGAGGTATCTGACGCGAGCTTTTTCTTGCCAGCACTGTTTTTTTTCGTGGAATCCTTCCCAAGCAACGTCTGGCCCGCCATCGCTTCCTTCGCGAACTCCGCGGAAACTCGAAGACTGAAGTTGACGAAGCCTAAGCACTTCGTGGGCACCGCGTGCACGTCTGCGATATGCCCCCACTCCTGGAAGTTGCTACGTAATAAATCAACCACCGCGTCTTTCGACAAGTGCCCGGCGCTCGCGGCGCCGCCGTAATACACAAACAGCGTTTTCACGTTCTTCACGAAACTGCCCACGCCGCCGTTGTTCTCCCGGTCCGTGGCGTTCCGTTCCCGCCCGAACACGTCGTGCGTTTTTGACATGGCAGCCTCGTCAGCAGCGGTGGGCAGGGTGTGGAGATAAGAGCAGGCTCCGCCCGCCGCACACGCGCCGCGCGCGAAGTGTACGCATTTGTACGTCTCGCCACACACGTCGCCCCGAGTCCGCCCCGAATCCAACACCGCGTCGCATCGAGTCACCGCGGGTTGCTGCTTTGTGCGTCCTCCGCCTGGTTTCCCTCCTCCTCCAGATGACGATCCGTACCACACGTTGCCAGGCACACCTTGTGAGTTGTCCACGTTCGAAGCTCGCGTGGGTGGGCCAACAACCGCGCCCTGTTGTGTTCGTGCGGTGCGTCTCCGCGCCTCCGCGATCGCTTCTAACGTCCACATCCAAACCTCCGTGTCGTCTGTCTCCGCGGCGAGGCTCTCCGGGTGCGATCCGCCGCGGGCACCCGGCGGCGCCTCGCCGCGGCTCATACCGCCGAGCCGTGCCCGAGACCTCTCGGCGCGTGAGATAGTGGAGGGGGAGAGGAAAGGAGCGGCGCGATGGAACATCGTGACAAAAAGTTATATTACACAGAAGCTCCTCGCTACGTACTCCCCGCTATACTAGAACTTCGGCATCTTCCCCCGGTCCCAGAAGCTGGGTTTCCCCGCCTTGACCCACCGGTACTTCAAGTCCTCCAGCACCTCATCCGTGGTGTGCTCGTGCAAGCACTCGTTCATCGCGTTCGCCTGCGCACGACACGCCCACACAATCGACACCGTCCGGTCCTTCACGCAGTCGTAGTACTCCTTCTGCGTCGTCTTGCACCGCACCACCGCCCGTTCCTTCATCAACGTGATGAGCCCCTCCTCCTCCTTCTTCTTCACCTCCGCCGGTCCCCCGCCGCGGACGTGGCGCGCGTTCATCGCGGGGTTTCCAGCCGAGCCCTTGCGCCCGTCCAGATTGAGGTGTCTGCCCTGAGAGACGACCCGACGAAGCATCTGAGTGTCGAGAAAAATGGACGCGCAGTGCCTTTCAACTTGACACGCAATGCGCTTGATTGAAACCGACACACGGTAGATACGCGGTGAACTGATCGGTCCCGTGCCTGTTTTACCGGTCAACCCAGTCTTTCTCTCGCGCCGACACCGTGCCACGTCCCCGATATCTCACACGCCAAGTGGCAACGCAGTGGCACTCATTCTCCCACCGCACCCGCGTCGACTAGCACGCCTTTGTGTCCACCGGACCGAGCCTCGCGCCCACACCGACGGAGGCCTACTCTACCCTTTCCTCTTCGCGATGCGCACCTGCGTTGCCGCGCGCGTGGTTTCGGCGCCCGTGGCGCGCGGGCGGCGATCGCGGGCGAAGACCACCCAGCAGTTGCGGTCACGGACCACCACGTTTGCCTCGGACGCACCCCTTACGGTCAAGACGAGCGTGCAATCCAGGACGACGCGAACTGAGGGCCGCCCGGTGTATTCGCCCGACTCGTACCAGGACATCTGCTTCCACGCGTACCAGTCCGTGGCGGACGGGTTGGGGGACGGCCTGCGGCTGATGGAGGTGGAGTTCCCCGCGGTGCCCGGCGAAGACGCGTCGTACAAAGCCGCGAGCGACATGTACATCGACTTGAACATCCAATACGCGCTGACCGTGTTTAGTAAGATCCACAAGGAAACCGGGAAGACGTGCGAGCTGTTGGTACCGGACGGGCCGGAGTACCGCCGGGCGAAAAAAATATTCGCCAACTCCCTGGAACTGAGCGAAGGGTGCGTGTTGAACACCCTGGACGGACAGAAAACGGAAGCCGTGGGGTCGTTTTTGGGAAAAGTGTTCGGAGGTAAAGGCTTACGCACCAGAACGGACGACGTGGAAGGCGAGGGGTTCGGGAACGCGGATATTTTCTGTGTCGTGAACCTCTCATGCGTGGACCTACCCGTGGTGGAACGGTTCGTGAACGAACAACTGGGGGGCCGGCCGCTCGTGTTTCTGAACAACGAAGTGCGTGTTTATCGATTTCCCAAATCCAGAAATCCAGGACACTGCTTGATGCCACGTATGGAGTGCAGTTACGCAAGTCTTACCACTACAATAAGTGCACCAGAGGACAAGACTGTTTGCCCACTGATCCCCCAAAACAAGACTTCAGCCTGACCTTTTTCTTTCCCAAAACCAGTTGGACACGCTGCGCGCGGATTTGGGGTTATTTTCCTTCCCCGAAAAAGACGTGCACTACCGGTTCCTTTCCCAAATTAAACCCGTGTATTACTTGCGGACCCGGGCGTACTCGCGAACGATAAACGTGTCGCCGTTCGTGATCAACTACAGCGGCGCGGTTTTCCGGGAGTACCCGGCGCCGTGGCAGGTCATGGTGAAGCAAAACACGGGCGAGCTGGTGTGCGTCGCGGAGGACGACGATCGGTTTACCCTCGGCGAAGGTACGGAATTTTCCCATTTAACACATTCCGCCTCCCTGATTACTGCTCTGTATCGAGTACAGTCGAAGAGTACGGACCCCACTCCGTCGTGCCCCTTTCCAATCCCTCATACACATCACGAGAGACTGACACTTTCTTGTTAATCGTATCAGCGAAGGAAGAGATGCTCATCGCGCTCGGGTTGGCGGACGAAGACGGAAGCACCATGCAGTTCCTGCGGTCGGGGTACAAAACAAACACGTGGTGGGAAGAAGAGAGTGAGCAGGAGCAGTTCGATAGCTGGAGGACGTGAAGGTGTTGCGCCTGAAATAAAAACAATTCGAAACACTTTTGACTCGTATCGCGAGTGCCTACGCACTTCAATGTCACGTCCTGCGTAACCGGCTCCTTACGCACACCGCGGTGCGCGGCGTAAGATTTGCGCCATGCGCGCGATGGCCATCGCGGCGTGCCGCACCCTCGGCCCGACCGGGCCCGGTGGGGTGTGTCGCGCCGCAGCCTCGGCGAGTCGAGGCGGGCGCGGTGCGGCGCGAGTCGGTGGTGGGCGAGGGAATGGCGGTGGCGGTGGCGTCGGTGGGGTCCAACGGCGCGGCGCACCCCCGAGGGAAACCGTCACGGGTGATACCCGCGGCGCAGGACAATCATCCCCTGCATGGGGCGGGGGGGACCAAAGAGCGGAGGGCTCAAACGCGCGGCGGGGGGTCGGAAGGGCGTCACCCCGACGCGACGGGGATGGCGAGTAAGTATTTCCCACTCACCACATTCCGCCGACTGGTTGCCCATACGAGACTGACATTTATTTTTTTACAATCAGGAATTTCGGCAGCGCATCTTCACCCGGCGACGCGTTTTCACAAAACTCGTTGGAAAACGCAAACCCAAACGACGCGCCTCAGCGCGTGGCGAAGCTCATGGCTTGGCGCGGCTTGTGCAGTCGCAGAGAAGCAGAGACGCTCATTTCCCGAGGCGTGGTGACCGTGGACGGCGAGGTGGCGAAACAGGGAGACAAAGCTTTGTGCGACGCGCGCATAACCGTGGATGAACGCTTTGGCCAAAGCTGGCTCCGGTCAAAAATAACCCTGGTGCTTAACAAACCGGTCGGCGTGGTGAGTAACCTGCCCTCTAGCACGGAAAGTGAGGCGGCTGAGTTGCTCGTGCCGAGCAACGCGGCTGACGAAGAATCAGTACGTGTGTTCGACGAGGCTCGGGAATGGAAAGCGCCTCTCCCCGGTTGGGAGGCGGGGGAAAACAACGACGCACCGGGAGACGCGCGAACGAGAAAAACCCGGCGGTCAAACACGAGCACACACAAAATTACGCTAAACGTGTGCGGCCGCCTGGACAAGGACAGCCGGGGTTTGCTAGTGTTGACGCAGGACGGCGTGCTCGCGAAGAGTTTGATCGGGGGTAACGGGGTTCCAAAGACGTACGAAGTCACCGTGGACCGCCCTGTGAGCGACGACGCGCTCGCCAAGCTCAACGGCGACGTGTTTCTCGACGGATCGAAACTGCGGCCGATGCGCGTGCGCAAAACCGCGCGCGCAAACGACGGCGAACACGTTTTGCAGTTCACGTTGCGGGAAGGCAAGAACCGACAAATAAGACGCGTCCTGTTCGCGGTGGGGTTGCGCGTGACGGATCTTGTACGCACCAAAATCGGGGGAATCGCGCTGGGGGACCTGCCGGAGGGACGGTGGCGCGCGATGAGCGATTTCGAGTGCGCCTCGTTGCGATCGGCGCGTCGCGACTGATCGCTCCGTTTGGCGCTTACTTGGCGCGTCGCGACTGAGGAGTGATGTGACTGATTTCGGCGAACGGCGGCGGCGGTGGCGGCGGTGGCGGCGGGAGCGGTCCCTGATTGTCCGGCAGGCCGGTTAAGTAATACCAAGCAGCAGTGTTGTCTTTTAAACTCTCCGGCGACGGTATTCACAAAAAAGGAACTCGCGGCGTGTTCGGCGTTTTCGGTTCCCCGGAGTCTTGGCGCCAACCGCGCGCCAATCGCATCGCCTTACGCGTTTTGGTTGTGGTTCGCCTTGGACCCCCCCCCCTTCTTCTTACTCTTCGCGGCCCGGGCCTTCGCCTCAGCGACCGCGGCTGCCGCACCGCCCCCCCCGGTTTTCTTCTTGCCACCCATTTTCGCCGCTAAAATCTTCTTCGCCTCCGCCGGGTCGATCATGTCAACCGGCCCGGCGTGCTCCGCAGCCGCGGCTTCAGCGATTTTTTCAATCTTCGCCGCGCCGGCGCCGGCGCCACTCGCCTGCGCCGCGTCTCGCTCCGCTTTCTTGCGTCGCTTCGCCGCGGCTTTGCTCTCGCCCCCAATGTTGCCCGCGGTCGCCGGCGCCGCGGTCTCGTCCCCAACCTCCACCCCGAGCTCCAAAAGCGCGGCGTCTAGTTCCTCGAGCTCTTTTGCTTTCTGCTCCTTCTTGGAGAGCGTCTTTTCCGGCTCGGGCGCTTTCACTATCGGGGCTAACACCTCCCGGGGCGCAACCTCCTCCTCCTCCTCCTCCTCGTCGTCGTCATCCTTCACCATGTCATCCTCCTCTTCCTCGTCACTGCTGGATTCGTCAGAAGACACGTCATCCAAACCTCCAGCAGTGTCTTCAAGCCCCTTGAAGTCCTCCGGCAACGGCGCCAACCCGCCGCCCCCGAACCCGCCGTCCTCGTCGTCCGTATCGCAATCCGCCCACGACGAAACGGCGCCCGCCGTGTTCGCCGCGTGTTCCCAAAGCTTCTCGTCAAGCAAGTCACCCAGCGCGGCTTGTTGCTTCGCCTTGAGTTTTCTTTCCTTCTTCTCCTCCTGAGTTTGTTTTAGTGGGGGGGGGGCATGGGGTCAGAATCGATTGCGGAATCGATCGGAGTCGGAGGTCTCCTTCGGTATATTTTTACAAGCATCCAAGCATCCTTTTCGTGTTTGCCAAACCGCGGGTGCCACGAAGTACGGGACCTTGTTTTGGACCTTCGCGGTGACGATTTCCCCAAGTAGCACTCCACCATGGTTCCCGGAATCAGCCGTGCTCGCAAAACCTCTCGTACCTTTTCCTTCTTCTTGCTCTTCGTGTCCAGCGCCGCGAACACGTTCGCCGAGTGCACCGCGCTCATCGTGGCCTCGACTTTTTTGGTAACCCTGGTTGGACCGAAGATCGGAAGCGCCGAAGAGCGAGGGTTCGCGGGCGCTTCCCGGGTGCGCCGGAACTGGCTTGTGCGCCTGGAAACGCGCGGTTTGACGGTTGGGACAACTGCGACGAGGGTGGCGCGCTCGGGAGGGTAGAGGCCGGGCCGTGCGGGGTGCTATGTCCAATCGATCGTGCCTGACGCGACATCACCTTTGGCGGCGGGGATTTTGAAGTCTCAAGATTTCGAGTCTTCGGTCTGGCACTGGCCTACTGGCACACAGTCCGGCTTTTTGGTTCACAGGGGCATCCACCCTCTTGGGTTATTTCTTGAGTCCCGCCATGTCTGTCTCGAGAAACGGTGAAACGCTCGAGTCACGCTCTAAAATCGTGTCTGGGGAGTCTCTTTTGTTGTTTTACACGTCGCTCTCTCGTCGGGAAAGGGAGAACCTTTTTTCTCCCCTCGTCTCCTTTTTCTAAGCCAGGCTCGCTTTGTTTCCCCGGACCCGACAGTACCACACACGTCAAAGTTGCGTCGTCGAGAATCGCGTTTCGAGACGGACGAAGTCACGGACCCAGCACACGTTCACGATTATTGGATTCGATCATCATTCAATCATTGGCCTTTCCCGTATTTCCCCCCTTTTGGCGGTTCCAGCGCCGGCTTCCCTCCCGACTCTCCTCCGAACTCCACCACACCCGGTGCCTTCCTTTTCCCCTCGCCAGGGGCGTCACTCACGTCGGGCAACGTGACGAACGGCGCGGTGACGGTGTCGAGGTACGCCAGGGAAACCGGGGACGCGTCTTCCGGATGCACGCCATCGGAGTTCACGTTCGGTCCTTTCTCAGGTGCAGCCGCGTCCTCCCAATCGTCCGTGCTGTTCGCCACGCCAGGTCGTCGTCGTTTGCCTTCGCCCGGGGCCTCGGAAACCGCGGAAACAGACTCGTTGGGAGACGCGCGACGCACGGCGACGTTGCCGCGCGCGGTGCGCACGGAGCAGACGCTCTTCGTGTGCCTCCCACGAAGCGCGAACACGTGGCTCGGGGTTCCGGTTGGCGTTAAAAGACCGAAAATCGGCATCAGGCTTTGCACCGAAAACGCAGCACGCGCGCCGGACCGTGCGTGTGTACCGACGCGCCGCCAGTAAGTGGATAGGATTCCGCGGAACGCAAACACGCGAGTACGTGAAACCCGCGGGACGGAAAAAGTCGTGAGGCTCGCGCGACGTGGTGTGCGCCACACGAGGAAGTCGAGTGGGTTCACCCATTTTTGACCACGTGGCGTTCGTGCGTCATACTGGTCCAGATTTGATTTCCTGCTGCAGTCCCGCAGCCCCGCACACACGTGTTTCCTTGCCCACCCTCGCACCTCCCGGTCCATTCGTGTGCCACTGTGTCGGCGCGTCCGGCCGATGGCCTCGGTGCTTTGCCGCCTCACCGCCGCCGCGTTGCTTTCTCTACCCCTTGGTTCACCCCCCCGCTTCGCCCCCCGCGCCCCGTTCCCACGACACACCAAACGGAGGTTCACGAACGCCTCGGGGTCCGATTTGGTGTGGGATTCAGGAAGCGCGAGTTGGCGCCCTGGTCCTGCTCCTGCCGAGATGTCGAACGACTTCGGGACGTTCAACAAAGCCGCTTCTTCCGCTGCGGCGGAGCGGAACAAGGTACCCATCGCGGACGTGTTCGTGCCTCTTTTGAGGAACGCGAAACCCGGGACGGTAGTCGAGCTGGCGTGCGGCACGGGGCAACACACCGCACATCTGGCGAAGGAACTCCCGGCGTTCACGTTCCAGCCCACTGATTTGGACGACACGTCTTTCGCGTCAGTGACGCACCACTGCGCCGGTAACACAAACGTGATGACACCAATCACGGTAGACGCGACGGATGCGAGCTGGAGCGACAAAATAATGACCGAAGAAAGCAAACTCGCCTGCGCGGCGGCGGTTGTGGGTGCATTAACTCAAGACGTCGCCGCCGTGCTCATCGTCAACATGACGCACATCTCGCCTTGGCGCGCGACGCTCGGCGCGCTGAGCGGTTCCTCGAAACTTCTTCGCGAAAACGGAGTGCTGTTCATCTACGGCCCGTTTAAACGGGACGGCACGCACAACTCAGACGGCAACGCGACCTTCGAAAAGTCCCTGCAAGAAAGGAACCCGGAGTGGGGGTACCGGGATATCGAAACCGTGATTCGCGAAGCCACGGCTGTTGGATTTGGAACCCCGACGATCACGGAGATGCCGGCGAATAACTACGTCTTGACGATGAGGAAAGTGGGAAAAGCGTGACTGGAGCCCGTATTTCAAGGAAAGGACTGAGTTGTTATTCATAAATCCTACTACACCAGTTTTCAGTGACATGGCACTCTCACCACTCAACACAACTGTTGTGCAAGCCTCCGCGGGTTACCCGTGCATCCGTCGTCGCCGGCGGCGTCGCGAGACGATTGCGACGGCGAAACAAACAAGCGCGAAGACGACGGCGTACCGTCCGCTTGGAAAACCAACCGCGCTTTTTTGTGGTTTGAAGGTACTAATCTTCTCGAAACTCGTGTGACTTGTACGCGCGTTGTTCCGTGACAATGCGTTGTGGAGGGGCACAGACTCCTTGACGAACACGGGCGTGGCCCCAAGAACCCGCTTTTTGGACGGGTCCGACGCCGGTGCGACTGCCGCGTTTCGAACGCCCGCTTCGCCATCGGCGCGCGTTTCCTCAACGACGACCTGAGACGCGCGTTTACTCTCGGGTAGCCTTGGCGTTTCTTTTTCATTTTTGGAGGGAGCTTTCTTTTTTCCACCGCTTTTGGAACCACCAACACTTTTGTCAATCACCGCTTGTTTCACTTTGCTCATCGTCTCGGTCATCACCCGCGCCTGCGTTTCCGCGAGTCGCACCTCCCTGTCGACGCTGGACAGACTCACTTCAGTCGGGTCAAACTCCAAACACGTTTCGCCCGACCAAACCTGCGAAGCGTCGAGGTTCGCGAAGTACGACCCTTTGTACGATAAAAGCCGAAAGTGTTAGTCTTGTATATCGCGATGTATTTTCAAACAGTCAGGGCAGAGGTAAGACGTCTCTTCTGGTACGAGTATATCGCGATGTATGGACAAACAGTCAGGGCAGAGGGAATAGTCCCTTCTGGTACGAGTACGGGCAATCAGTCGGCGGAATGTGGCAAAGGGAATACTCACCTAAATACGCTTCGAAAACGCGCCCCGCCGTGCCGCGCGTTTTCGCGCGCGTCAAAACGCTCGTCGCGATTTTTGTCTGCGTAAGCCCCAAGTCATCGGGCGGGTAGTTGAACAGACGCACGGTGGCGCCGCACATGGCGAATATGCTCTGTGCGGCGTCCAGGGTTGCCTTTTGTAACCAGGCATCTTTTGTTTCGGAAAAATCGGTTTCGTTTTGTTTACGACGTCCGCTCCGCGCGTACTTTTTCAAATCGAGCTCGCCGCCGTAGTAGGGCGGGTAACCCTGCTGTCTTAATTTCATGGTCACCAGCTCGCAGCAGTGCGCGTGCTGATGAGGTGTATTGTCGTCCGTTTTCCAATTCCCACGACTCACTGGACACAGCGCCCGTAACAAACCGGCTTTGTTCCCGGCGCCATACGCCGCGTTTTCGTTGAAGGAAAAGTTTCGCGCCTTCGCGTTTTTTGAATGCACCGCGAGCTGCGGTTGCATAAGAATAGTGTCAGTCTCGTGTTGGGCGTGTATTGGGCGATGTATGGACAAAAGTCACCGGCCATCGGTCTGAACAGTCACCAGCGTTAGAGATAAAAGGCCGTGCCTGGATTTGGGAAACGCGCGGTTCGTACCTGCGGTTCGCTTATTGAAAACTTACCCTCGTCTCTTAGGTGAAGGTTTGCGATTTTTTCAAACGTGGTGTGGCCGTTGTAAACCGCGCCGCTCTGTTCAGCGCGCAACCGGAGCATGGGAATTAACATCGCGACCTTGTTTTTCTCGTCCGCTGCTTTAAGCGCGTTTCCCGTGACTTCGTAAAAGTCCGCGGGTAAAAACTGGTTCCCGTCCTGAGAGAAAAAAAAAAGTGTCAGTCTCGTATTGGCAATCAGTCGGCGGAATGTGGTAAATAGAAATACTTACCAGGGGCACGGCCCAGTCGTACCCGCTGTCAAACGCGTGTTTCACGGCGGCGTTGCGCACCGAGTTCTGCGCCTGCGCGAACAAAACAAGCTCGTTTTGTTCTTTGGTATCAGTATTGGTATCAGGGCTTCCTTTACTGTCCGTCTGGTCTTTTCTGTCCGTTTTTTGTTTCGTAAAACACGACGCCGCGGCGAGGGGCGGATAGACGTGCAGAATTTTTGATTCCTCAACGCCGGCGTTTTTCAGCCCGTCGATTAGAAGACTGCGCTCCGTGGCGTTGACAATTCGGTTGACGATCCAAAACACCGGTACGTCACTTGGTGGCTTTACTTCGTGTATCGCGGAGAATACCGAATTCAAACGAATCTGCCCCACACCCTGTAACGGCCACATGTCGTTGCCGAGCACGCGGTACACTGCAAAGGAAGGATTTGGAGTTATGTTATTCGGAATGTCCCCTTCGATGACGTTCCCGACAACCACGTCCCCGCCGTCCCCGCTGTCCCCGCGTTGACTCGCCTTGACCGACACCAGGTCGTCAACAGCCCCAATACGCGTATCAGTGTCAGCCACGCCAGCCACGGTGGGGGTCATGGCGACCAGGGCTAGCAGCGCCAGCGCCTTGACCGCGTGCAACACGCGGTGTCGATGTCGGTGCCGATTTGATAGCAAGGCCGCGGGGCGTGCCGACCAACGTGCGCGGTCGCGTTGGGCGGACATCCCTCTTCACGACCAGGGACACCGGCCGCCCGGGGTCCCGCCCACTGACGTGCCGCGTCCCGGTGTCCGCGGGACCTGCGCCGACGCCAATGAGCACCGTACGTTTGAGGGGAGACTTTGTTGAGGGCGACGCCTCGGGAGTGCCGATTGTTTGCGGAAACTCTTCACGGCTGGAACTTCGGCCGAGCCAGCGAAGTGAGCCAGAAACGGATTCTATAGGGCGGGCGTTGAAACCAGACCACCTGTGAGTAACCAAGGGCATCCGATCAAAGCTGCGGTGAAAGACATGATCGACCGGTGCGCGATACCGCTGATGACTGGATTGGTTTATTAGCCACAACCTCTACGATGTCGCCACACCTCGGAGCGCGACCTATCCTTGGCCCTTCCTCCCATTTCCCACGCACGTTTCCGCGCATGGCGACGGCGTCGATGACACTGATGCGCGTCGCCGGCGGACCTGGCGCGCTGGCATCGAGTTTGGTCCGCGGGTGTTCCGCCTCGAGGGTCCAGTCGCCATCGCGTTGGGGCGGTTTCGGTGCGGCGTCCCGTGATGGGAAGGCACAATCGATCTCCCAACGGCACGTCGGTTGCGCCAGGCACGGGCACACACAAAAGCGCTTCGCCGTGGTTTCGGGGGACGACACCGCCGATGCGGCGACATCGAGTTCTTCTGTAATTGACACCACGACGACGACGACGGGCACGACGACGAAATCCACCGCGCAGGCCACCAAACCCAAAGCCATCGATGCCAAACCGTCATCCGTCCCGCTAGGCATCTTCTCATCCGGCGCGGTGCTCGTGCCGCACCCCGATAAAGCGGAGAAAGGCGGCGAAGACGCGTGCTTCGTGCTTCGAAACGAAGGCGCGTTCGGGGTGATGGACGGCGTCGGTGGGTGGGCGGACGAGGGCGTTGATCCGGCGGCGTACTCCAACCAGTTCGCTGAGAAAAGCGCCGCGGCCGTGCTGATGGGCGCGCTCACTCCGAAGCGCGTGATCCAAGAAGCGCACGACCGGACAAAAATTATAGGCAGCGCCACCGCGTGCGTCGCGATGCTCACCACGACAACAGGGACGATGTCCATAGGGAACCTGGGTGACGCGGGGGCGATGGTGGTGCGGAACGGCCTGGTGGAGTTCAACACCCCGTCGCAGCAACACGAATTCAACTGCCCGTTCCAGCTCGGGTGTACCGAGTTTTACCCGGAATCAGACGGCCCAGAGGACGTGCAGGTGTTCCACGTCCAGTGCGAACCCGGGGACATCTTAGTCATGGGAAGCGACGGGCTGTGGGACAACGTGCCGCACATGGAGGTGGCGCAAATCTGCGCGGAGGCGGTGGCGGAGGGGAAGGACGCGCAAAGTTTGGCGGAGCAAATCGCGACGCGCGCGTTTGAGCACAGCGTTGACGAGGAGTACGACAGCCCGTTCACGATCGAAGCGCGTAACGCCGGGCACGACGTGGAGTGGTGGGAAAAAGCGAAAGGCAAGGTTTTAGTGGGTGGTAAGTCTGACGACATCGCGGTGGTGGTGGCGTTTCTGGACGAGGTTGGGAACTGTCCGCCCCCCGAGTCGGAGGACGACGACCTAGACGGCGAGTTTGTGGAAAACGAAAACGGCAAAGAGACGTAGGCCGCGGGTGATCAATATCTAACACAACTGTTTTGGCTAATCTAGTTAATTTATAACTGCTACTGCTACTGACGCCTGCGTACACGTTACACCGATTCCGTCCTCGGCGTGCGTCGCGGCGCCCGCTCTGCTTCGCTCGCGTCGCCCGCCTCGTGATCCTCCTCCAAAGGTTCTTCCTCCACCCGCTCCAGCGGCCCGTGTCTGTTCGTGGTCTCACCGAACCGATTGAAAGGGTTCGAAAGGCTGAATCCAAAGGCTGAGACGAAAGACACAGCGTCGGTGGAGGCGGTTCCCGATTGCTTGCCATTTCTTTCCGTAAACTTTTCATAACCTTCAGCATCCTCATCCGTCTCGTCCTCCACGACAAACGCCTTCAGGTCGGGAACGCCGTGTCCTTTCAGCGGCCCTGGGCCGATGAAAAGCTCCACAAGCGTCTGCAAGGTAAACCCGAATTCTTGTAAATACGGCCAGGTCGCCGCGAGTAACGCAGTTGGGAACTCGAGTAGTTCCCAAACCACGTCGCGAAGTACGCCCGCTAAGTCCGCTTTCAATAGCCGCCGCGACAGTTTCTTCGCTCCCGCCACCGCCGCGACGAAAACAAATAAAGGGTAACTCACAATCTCCTCCGTCACCACGGACACGAAACCGTGTACCACGCCGCCCGGCACCAACGTCTGGCCTAGACTCTCCGCCAGGGTCGCCGGGAACGCCGCGGCTTCCCGCGCGGCGCGCCGGACCCGGCGGCGCACCCAGCCCGGTTTCATGTCTCGCCGCGCTTTGTCTGCTCTTTTCACGAACGCCTTGGCCAACGCGAACAGCTCCACCCGGTTGGCGCGCACAAGCACGAAGAGCACGCAACACACGGGAACCACCAACACCACGAACGTGGCGGTTTTGATGAACCTGGAGAAGTACGGCCAGACGTTCATGGCGAAGGACAGTGACCAGGCGCACCACTCCGGAATGCCACGCACGCCGTTGGAAAAAGGGCCTTCCACGACGAACCCGCGGTACACCACGTACGGCACCCAGCTGGCGTAAACAAGCAACGGCAGGTACCCGGCGTTGGTGTTCAGGAACCTACCCACCGCGACGACCCACCCGCGCACCGCGCGTCGCGCGCCGCGTCGCGCCTGTCCGGACTCGCGCCACCGCAGTTCACGCACCAGCGGGTCGTCCCTTTTACCACCACGCGACGCATCGTTACCCGTTCGTGCGGGTCTTCGCGACGCGACCGCCCCGCGCGACGCCAGGGCGACATCGGAGTCGTACCGCCCGTCCCCCGAACCGCGACCCGGGACGGGCGACGACGACATAGCACGTCGACTGCGGTGTGGCGACTGGGACGAAGAGGGAACATCGGATAAATAAATGGAATTGGCACACGTTGTTTGAAGTGTCGACTGAAAACTGTCGACTGAAAACTGGCACGAAGTACTCTTGGCACCTAAAGTCTCCTTGTTAGAACTAAACCCTGATCGAGGTGTTAGGCACAACCGCCCCTCTCGGACGTATCACACCTCGCAACTCACTACCCCCGAAGCTCAAGCAGTTCCACTTCTAACTTAAAAGTCGCGCCCGGCGGAATCTCGCCTTCCCCGACGTCGGCGTACCCGACGTCGGCGGGCACCACGATGTTTCGTCTTCCTCCGACCCGCATGCCTCGCAAGGCTTCCGGGACGTACACCACTGGTGGCGGCTTCGGGGCGTTTTCGCCCTGGATTGTAAAAGAAAAGTGTCAGTCTTGTAAGGCCATGTGTATGAGTAATTACGGGCGGACAATCGGCAGTGGTAATAAATAGTCCCTTCTGGTACGAGTATAGGCAAACAGTCGTCCGGGATTTGGGAAAGCCAAAAAGTTGTACGTACCGTGAACAAACCGCCGCCGCCTTCCTGGTCGTTGACGCGTTTTTTAGGCACCACGTTCGTGGCTTCTCTCGTGAGGGTTACTTTTTCGGGGGACCCGTCACCCATCTTTTTCCGAATCGTAAGCGTAACGTCGGTGCCCGCGTCGCCTTTGTTGCGCGCGAAAAGTGTCAGTCTTGTATGGGCAAACAGGGAGGCGGGGTTTGGGTGTGCCGAAGCACTCGGACACTGGTCCGAGACAATATACACCAAGAGTACAAAGTACTCTTGACAAAAGGGCCAATCACTCACCTTGCAGTAACGCGCCGATTTCGGAAATAGGCACGTTGAGCAAATCGCCGACGCCGTCGATCGTGACGATGGTGTCCTGCGCTTTGATCCCCGCTTTCGCGGCCGGGCCGTCGAACACCACGGTTACGACGTATAGCTCCTCCAGCTCGGGGTCTATCCGCACCTCCGCGCCTATTCCCACCACGGTTTTGCGCACCAGGGGCTTGGCGTATTCGCTCGGGAGCTTTCCGAACTTGAACTCCAGGGGCTCGGCGACGGTCCGGTTACCCCCCAAGGTTCGCGCTTCTCGGGATGAAACCGCGGTTAAGCCCCGGTAACGGCACGTGTAGTGCACCACCGCGGTCTTGCCGGGCTCCAACAAATCGCCGCCGCCTTTGGCGATGTCGTAGAACTTCACGCCGGCGTGCGCCTCGCCCCGGAACTCGAAACCGGCGCTTTCACGGTAATCATCCTCGCTCACGTCCTTCTTCTTGAGTTCCTTGGTGAACCCTATCGCGCGCGCGGGTTGTGTGCTGCTTGGCGCTAGACTCGAAGCGACGACAGCGAAACCAACCAGCGCGCCTCGGCGGTTCGTGGGCGCCGAGGGTGGGACCGGGACCGAAAGGGTGTTTTCGTCGTGGTCGTGCGTACCGACAACGCGGTCGCGATCGGCGTTGCCACTGGCGCGGACGGACGCACAGACGCGACGCCCGTGGCAACCTCGGGTTTTCCCAACGCGCCCTGTAGGTTGCGCGACAACAACGCAGGTCGTCTGCGACGCGAACATCGTGCGCGGTGTGAACGCGTGTGGCGTCGAGTCAGGGTGGTGCGAGCAACATGGGTCGCGACAGGCTCTTATCCAGGTGCCACGTGTGGGTGCGATTGACGTTTTTCACAGTTTTGAAAGGTGAGCCACCTGTCATCACCGCGTGTCCGTGTCGACGGACGCGATCAAAGGCGAACAAACCTGTCAACGAGGGTCAACCAACAGGCGTTTTATTTCTTTTCGCACACCGATTTTGGGCACAAGCAAAGCAACGACCTCGGAATGAGCGACACATCGTGCGCGCCGATGGGCGCGTCCGAGGGCGGTGGCGGGGTCTCGCTGCCCGCGATACACCGCGAGACAGATGACGCACCACCGAGTACCAAAAATCGTCGCAGTGCGAGCGCGCGGGTGGCCGCGTGCGGGGCCAAAATCGACTGAACGCTCGCGAACGAAGCCTCCCATCGACAAATGCAGGTCGCGCATGCCTAATTGTTGTCCTCGCGGCACAGGGTGGACGCCAAGTACATACACGAAGTGGAGCGAAGAAGTGCTGTTGAGGCGGAGCTAGCGGATGCGGTTGATGCGTGTGATGACGCAACAAGGGAACGGGAAAAACAGAACACCCGGGCGCGAGACGCGGAAACTTCTCTTCTTCGCGAGAAACGTTTGTTTGCAAACGCGCGCGACGCGTTTGCGGCGGCCAACGAAAAAAGGGACGCGCTTGAAACGAAACGCCTCGCCGAACTGACGTCACAAAAATCCCAAGTTGCACACCTGACAAACGATATGAAACACCAGGCAAAGATTCAAAGCTCGACAGAGTGCGCTTTGAAGGAACAGAGACGGGAAACGAGCGCGTCGCGCGACGAGGTTTGTTTCCAAAACGTTTGCGTAGAAAAAGCCCGGGTCGCGGCGCAGGCGCTCGCCGTGGTTGTCGGCGTGACTTGTTCTAATTTTGAGACGGAAAAAACCTCTATGCGAACACAAATGAAACGGGAGCAAGACTTGAAGCAGGACGACGTTGTGAATTTAACGCAACAGCTGGCGAACGCGCAACGCGAGACACTCGGCGCGCGAACCGAGCTCGTTTTCGTGACCCAAAACCTCGAGCAGGCGAAATGCGGCGCCGCGGTATCGCGCGCCGCGTCGGCGTCGGCGGAAGCGCGCGCGGTTTCGTTTGAAACCGAACTCCGACTCGTCACGAGACGCGCGGCATCCCTGGCTTGCGAAAAACAAGCGCTATCCGTTGTGTTACGGGATTAGGAGAAAGCATCCGTCACGGAAACGGCGTTTTCAAACGCCGCGACGTCCACGCGCGACCTCGAACGCGAACACGAAATCAACAAAAACACGTCGTCCTCGTCGTACCGCCAAGTCGGACAGCTCGCCGCGTCCGCCGGGCGCACGCGTTTCGCGAGAATTGAGACTTTGAAAGCGAATTGCAGAGCCACGCACGCGGAAGCGAGTGAGCAAAAGGCAAACGCCGCCGCGACCCGAGCCGCGACAAAGGCAAACGCCGCCGCGCTCGCCGTGGCGCTCGAGCGCGCGCGGGTCGCGCACGATGCCGCAGAGGCGTTGCGCTTGACAGGATTGGAGAGTGACTCTAAGCTCGGTAAGGCGGTACACGACGCACAGCACGCGTTTGCGGTGGCGTCTTTGGCGACAAGTGCGGTGTCAATTGCGGAGTCGAAACGCGAGCGCGCTGTGGCGGCTTCTATAAAAACGGCGATGGCGCTGAAAGAAGTCACGGAAACACTCACCGCGACGACGCGGGTTCTGGAAACCACGCAGGAACGCGTTTTGTGCGCCGAAACGGCAGCGCGCCGTGCATCAGAGGACACGGTAAGGGTGACAGCACTAGAGGGTCGTCTACACGAAACAGTCACCGCACTGCAGCGAGAACTACACGAAAGAAAACACGAAGTGGCCGCTTCGCGCCTCGACGCGGCTGCGTTTAAACGCGACGCGGCCGTCGCGAACGGGAAAGCGCTCGTTGCGGAACGCGCGGCGGTTGAAGCGGCGCTCGTTACGGATCGCGCGAAGTCGGCTTTAGGGCTGGCGGAGTCGGTTGCGGCGACTGAGCTGGCGACACGAACAAACGTGTCACAGGAACTGCACAGCGCGAAGAAAAGCAAGGTCGCTTTGGAAACCGCGCTTGTCGCCGCGGAGCGATTGACGAAACGAACGCAAAAGAATCTCGTTGACACGGAGACGAAACGTCGCGACGCGGTTGCGTCGCTTGAGAATCTCGAAACCGCCTGCGAAGAAGCCCTGCGCATCTCCGCGACGCTCGCAGAGGAACTACAATTCATCCAAGCAAGCGAGAAGTTCCTCAGGGGCGAAGTGCTGGCGAGGGAGGTCCGGTTGGAGCAGGCGAGGCAGGCGACGGCGACAGCGCGTGAAGAGTCGCTCGCTTGTAAAGCGGCGGCGGAAGCGGCGGCGGCGACCGCGGCGGCGCGTCTGGAGAAAGCGGAAGCGGCTGCGTATTGGTGCGTTCGGGATCTGGAAGACGCGCTCGAGGCGGAACGCGCGGGGAGACGCGCGGACATGGCGGGGAACATGAGCTCGACGGGAGGTTGAACAAAACTGGCAAAGTCTTTCCTTCCAAACCAAACCAACTTTCATCATTGCGTCTCCATCGCGATTCGTTTCACCAACACCAAAACCGACTCGAGCGCCAAAACCGCGCTCGCCACGCCTAGCCCGACGTACGTCTTATCCGGTTTATCAGCCAGAACATCAGTCAACCTCAACTTTGTTTGCGTAGAGTTTGATTTCGGTTTCAATTCGATTTCTTTCCCGCCTTTCCCACCCGGGCGCGGGCGCAGCGACGCGACTCGCGCTGCGATTGTAAAAAATAAATGTCAGTCTTGTATATCGCGATGTATGGACAAACAGTCAGGGCAGAGGTAACCGTCTCTTCTGGTACGAGTATGGGCAATCAGGGAGGTGGAATGTGGTGAGTGGGAATACTTACCCGCGGTTTCCATTGTTTTCCTTTCTGTTTCCTCATCGCCGTCTGGCCTGCTCACGAACAAAGGCGCCCCCCCGAAGTACGCCATTGCCACTCCTACTGAAAAACTAACAGAGTGCCCCATGTTGCTCACCACGTGCTCGTTGCCAAGCGTGGGCAGCCCCGCGATCCAGGCCAGGCCGGTACCGAACGCTAACATCTGTAATGCCCGATAAGCTACTCCGTTCGGATTCCACTCGGGTTCAGCGTTGATGGCGCTGTACGCCGCGACGGCGCCGAATACCCCGAAGATCGCGTCGCTGCCGCCCACGCTCAAATTGGTGTTCGCGTCAAACGCGCACACTGATAAAACCCCGACCGCGCTGGTGCATACGTAGATAACGACAAACATGGCGGTTCCTAGAAGGGCTTCGATTTCAGCCCCGATTGTGACCAGTGCGGTGGTCGCTACCAAAAATTCCACAAACCCGTAGTCCGTTACGCAAGCGCTCCACGGCCGCAACCACTGGTTGCCTGTGATCAACGCGTCGTCCACGAGCGCCAGCTTCAAAAATAAATCCCCGCCGTTCCCAACGCCGGCCTTGTACGCGTAGTAGTCCGTGAAAAAAACAAGCAAGTGCGCAAGGGCTAATAAATACGCCGCGCTCGGCGCCGAACACGGAACCTCGTACACGGGCGACTGAGGCGAAAACCAAGGCTGCCATCCAATTGGTGGCTGGTCGTCACCATCGACGCTTGTTGACGCCGGCGCTGCTGTGGCTTTGGAGGTATCGTGGTCACCTGTTTCATCTATGGTCAAGTAATCTTCTATGATATCACTGGGCGTCCTCGGTGCCGTATCGGTGTCCTCCTCCGTTTGTTTGCCGAGGATGGCATCAAGCGCGCTCAAGGTGCCTTCTTTCCGTGGTGTCTCTCCGTCCTCGGGTGTGGTCGCGGCGACACGGCGACTCAAGACGCCGCGGCGAGGTGCCGCTCGCGAAAACCGCCGCGCCAGCGCGAGCACGCGCGGACGTGCCGTCGCGTGACACGACGCGAGCGTGGCCATGGCGCAGGCGGTTGTGTGTGAGTGATATCTGGATTGAAGAGATTTTTAGCGGACGAGTTTTGGGGGAACGATTTCGACTCAACTTGCGCGAGTCATCGTCAATTACAACACCGGCGACCGGCTCCGCTCCCCACCACTCCGTTCGGAGCGCCGCTTGTCTCCCAGGCTCGCGCGACCACCGCGGTGCGAAGCTACTGACCATGGCGCCCAAGGGCGGCGCCAAGAAAACGAAGAAGGTGCGTCGCGTTGTTGGCCGGTCTGCTTTGCGAAATGCAAAGGACCACCCAAATTGGGTTCCGCCCGGAATGGATTGACTCCGCGGTGGCTCGGACTGGTCGGCCACGCCGCCATTACCCGTCCAAGTCGCACCGATTCCCGTGGCTTCAACACAATTCAAACGCACACCCTGACCTGACCCTTCATACCCCCGTTCAAACAAACCCAAAAAGGCCGGCGACGCGGACGCCGTGGGCGACGCCGCGTTAGTAGAGGAACTTACGGCCAAGCTCGTTGCGCTTCAGGCTTCTCATGAAAAGGAAACGGAGGACCGGAACTACGCGCAGCTTGAGCGGGACAAGATCGACGACTTCTGGCAAATCACCAAGGCGGAGCTTGATGAACACAAAGCGCTGTTACGCGTGAAAGACCGAACACTGGAGGAGCTGGAGGAACAACACCGGGTGGAGATAAAGGTGTATAAACAGAAAGTAAAACACTTGTTGTACGAACACGGCGACGACGTGACTCGGTTGAAAACGGACGCGGAGCACGCGTTGAAAACGCAGGCGGATGATTTCCGCAAGCGAAGTGGGAACTTGAGTGACGACAAAAGACAGGTGCGGCTCCAGATGAAGGAAACCGAGCTGGCGCACGAAGACGTCGTGCGGTCGCTGAAGCTCGATCACGCCAAGGAAATCACGAAGCTGCGCTCCGAATTCGCCCTCGATGCGGATGAACTGCGGCTGCAGTACGAAAAGAAACAGAAAACCCTACGAGACACCCTGGAGCACCAGCGGAAGCACGAAATACACGAAGTAGAGGAACGGAAAAACACGCACATCAACCTGTTAATGAAGAAACACGAAAGCGCGTTTGGCGAGATAAAAACGTACTACAACGACGTGACGCACAACAACCTGGATTTGATTAAAACGCTGAAAGAGGACGTGAGCGAGATGAAAGCCAAGGAGGCCACGAACGACCGGTTGATGTTTGAGATTTCGCGGGAAAACAAGAAACTCAGCGAGCCTCTTTCCATGGCGCTTAGGGAGGTTGACGATTTGCGGCGACAGATGGGTAACTTCGAGAAGAACAAGGTAAGTCTTCAAAACGTAAAGCAGCGCTTGAGTGATTCCGAAAAAGGACGAAGAAACGTGGAGTGGGAACACGAAGTCACGATGCAGCGGTTCGCGAAGGTGACCCTGGAACGGGACGCGCTGCACGCCAAGTTTGAACGCGCGATTTTCGACGTGCAACGCAAAAGCGGCTTGAAGAACATGGTTTTGGAGCGGAAACTTGACGCGCTCGGGGACGAGCTTGAGAAGAAAGAAGCGCAGTTGGGCGAAGTTTTGAGCGCTAGCAATTTGGACCCGGACACCCTGGCGTTGGTGTCCCGAAAACTCGACGAAGTCATGGACAGCAAGAACCAGCTCATTAAAGCCCTGCAGTACGACGTGCAGAAGGTGAGCAAGGCGCACAACGACCTGATAAGGGTCTACGAAGCGAAGCTGCGCGAGTTCGGCGTGCCGGTTGAGGAACTCGGGTTCAAGCCGCTCGTCACGAGCGTCAACACCGCGCCGGCGGGGCTGGTGGTGGGGGCGTAGCTGGTACGTATTTAGTCAGGGAACGCACGGGACCGTGGACACACATGGTTTCAGGATGTACGCCCGCGTGGCGAGGTATACCTCGAGTAGTAAGTACTCGAGGTATACCTACCGAGAAGAACAAACCGGCTGTGTAAATGAACCTAGTCTACGTGATGGAGATTCACAAACGAAGCATTTTTTGATATTTCAACTCGCGCGGCGTTTTCTTTCTTTTCTGAGAGGCTAGCGAGTGGTGTCCGTCCGTCCGGACGTGTTTCACCCTTTATTCACCCTCCGCGTCTTCCATGGTTTCATCCGCGGCGACGTTGCGCTCCCCTCCTCCGTGCGTGTCATCCCGGTCGTGGTGCTCCTCGTCTGCCTCTTCCTCCTCCTCCTCCTCCTCCTCCGCTTCCTCCTCGTTCGGCCCCAGCCCGGTCATCATCGCGGCCGCCGCTGCCGTGGCGAAATCGGGAATCGCCTCCGCCTCAGCCTTTGCTTTCTTTTGCGCCTCGTCTTCGGGTGGGGGCATCGCCGCAACCTTCTCGTCGAGCCAGGCGTGGAACTTAATGTCCGATTTCGCGGTTTTCGTAGCAATGAAGGATTTCCCAACAGAACCCCGGCCCTTCCCCGCGCCAGCCCCGGTGCCGCAAACGCGGTGGAACACGTCTTCCGTGTCCAGGACGTAGGACGTCTTGCTGTTGCCGCAGGAGATCTTACACTCCAGGGAGTTATACACTGAAACCACGCCGGATTCGCCCGCCTCGAACCCGGCGATCTTCCGGGACCGGGGCAGGTACACCTCCGTGCGATCGGAAAGGTCGTGCCAGGGCTGTGATTGCGAAAGAAAAGTGTCAGCCGTGTATTGGGCGATGTATAGACAAACAGTCACCAGACGAGAGATAAAACAGTGTCCGGATTTGGGAAAGACAAATACGTACCTGGTGCCCTTCGTCCTCGTCCTCCAAACAAGCGCTTTGCAGGAACCCCTCCAGGTACTCGTGGAACTGCGCCTCCATGGTGCCGCCCGTGGGGAGGTCGCTTTATTGTAAAATAAAAGTGGTTAACGTCCTGTATGGGCAAACAGTCGGAGGGATTTGGTGAAACACAATACGTACCTTTTGTCCAAGGCGCTGTCCATCAAACGCAACCCGAGGCCTTGGCCTTTGTCCAGGCTCCCGATGCGGTACACGCTCTCGTCCATGAGCAGCACGGAGGCGTTGGCGTGGTACGTGGACTCGTCGAAGTTCGCCGCGCCGCCGCGACTTTTTTCGTACTCCGCGAGCTGCGAAAGTTTCACCGCGGTTTCGTCGGCGGCGAGCGCCTGCACCTGTTTCACGATTTTGAACACCAGCTTGTCCAGGGTGAACAGCACGTACGAGTTCGCGCCCAGTAACATGCGGCAGTCGTCTTCGAACGCGGAGGACTCCACCTTGCCGTTGAGGAGCTTGAAGAAAAGCCGCAGGAAATCGGTGTGGATCTCGAGCTCTTTCCGTTGCCGCACGCTTTCGGGCTCCGCCTTGACCCCGAACTGCCGGGACATGGAAGCCGCGCTTTGCCGCGCCACGGCGAGTCGCTGTGATTGTAACAGAAAAGTGTCAGTCTCTCGTAATGTGAGTGAGTAAACAGTCAGAGTAATCGAGCAGAGGTAAGACGTCCCTTCTGGTACGAGTATGGGCAAACAGTGCCTGGATTTGGGAAACGCGCAAGGCCGTACCTCGTAAAGGTGCTGGTGCAACCGGAACAACACGTAGTACCCGTCGTGCGCGTAGAGAAGCCGCGTGCCGTCTGTTTTGTCGAGGGGGTGCTGCGTGTGCAGCGTAGTGTCCGTGCTTTTCGCGGAGTCAGCCGAACCGTAACCAACACGAATTCCGGAAACCGGAAAGCACGCCGCGTAAAGCTTCTCCTCTTCGTCATCCTCCGAACCGCCTTCCGCCGCTTCGTCCTCGCTCTCGTGCTGTTTGGGTTTCTTCTTTGCGCCGCCTCTGCCGCCCGGGCCTTTGCGCTTCTTCGCCACAACAACGAGGTCGCCTTCATCATCAGAGTCGTGGTCCGGATCCGGGTCCTTGGTTTCGACGTGGTGGTCGTCCTCGTCCCCCGACTTGTCGCCGTCCTCGTCGTCGCGCGAGGACTGTTTCTGTTCCCCGTCCTGCGGTTGTAAAACAAAGTGGTTAACGTCTTGTGTATCGCGTGTATTGGACGACGGCCTGGTCAACATGGAGGGGTAATCGGTCGTCTAACAGTCACAGGCGCGTTAGAGGTAAAACAGGAAGGCCTCCTGATTTGGGTTCCCAGGCCCAAGGCCGTACCTCGTCGTCGCCGTCCTCGCCCATCTCCACGTCACCTTCCTCCAAATCAGGTTCCCCCTTCTTCGCCTCCTCCGCTGCTCTTTCCGCGGCGTCGCACAAATAGTCCCCCTCCGGATCACCGCGCGCGATCGCGAAAAAAGGCTCCACCACGTCCCGGAACGTCTTCAGAATCTTCAGCGCGGCGTCCGCGCTGACGGTTTCCCTGGCCGCGAATTTCAAAACCGCGTACACGTCGTCGTGTACCTTCCGGTCGTCGTACTTGAATGTTAGGTCATCAAGGATGGTGTTGTTTTCGAATGCGCCGCCGCTGCCGCCGCTCGGGTTCGAACCAACCACCGAATGCACCGCGTTCTTCGCACCACCCACCCCAGGTCCGGCTCCCGCTGCACCACGCCCCCCACTGCCGAGCACCCCCCCTTCCCCGATCGTCTCGTCGCTCAGCTTCTTCCGGTCACTCGCTTCCTTGATCTCCGTGGTCATGCCTTTCTGCGAAAGCGCCTTCTTGTCCGTTTGCTTGAAATAAAAGCTCCTGTGATCTAAGCTCTTGTTGTAGTTCTTTTCGTAAACGTCAACCCAAATCGGCTTGACTTCGAGTTTCACGCGTTGCCACTCAACTTCCTTTTCGCGTAACCGCTCGATGACAATAGGCGCGGTCACCGCGGGGTAGTCCTGGATCATCCGCCGAATGTCCGACCCCTGATCGGTGCCGATGCCGTACAGGCGCTCGATGGACCGCAGGTGAATCTGCGTCAGTTCGCCTTCCCCGAGGCGGTAGTTCCCCCGTTCCTCCACGGTCATCAGTCTGGCCTTCTCCACAACCGGACCGAGGGCTTCGATCGTGACCTTGGTGGTTTCCAACACCATGTCAAGCTCGAACCTGTCGTCTTCGCACCGAAAAAGCGCCTCTTCGTACTGGTTCTTCCTCATGGCTTTGAACGAGTAGTCTTCCGACCCGGACGTCACGCTCACCCAGTTGTCGTTCAGGTTCGCGACGTGCGTCGGCGTCCTGATTGTAAAAAAAGAAATGTCAGTCTCGTATGGGCAATCAGACTGAGGAATGTGGTGATTGGGAAATACTTACCTGGAGCTGGCGGGCGCCTTGGGGAAGTTCACAGGCAGCAACCGGTACGACGGCCCGCACCGCTCGCAGGCAGTCAAGTCCAGCTCCGAAATCGGTTTGGACAGAAACTTCTCCCGCGCGCTCATGACCTTCATCTTCTGCATTTCTTTCTGCGAAAGCTTGCCGTCCTTCGGGCCCTTCCCGCTGCCCTCCACGAACTCGAAATCCATGTGCTCGCACCTCGCCAGGAAATCCGAAAAACCCGCGTGCAGCTCCGGGTACTTCCCCAGAATATCCCAAACAAGCGTCTGAAGTTCCATCTTGGAAATCACCTCGCTGTTGAAGATGTTTAGGCACTTCACGAGCTCGTTGTACGCGTCGCGGTCTTTCAGCGTTTTCTTGACCTTTTCGAAAAAAGCCAGCTCCTTCGCCAGGGATGCCGCGGTTTTCTTCTCCTCGGGTTCCTGGTGCACCTGCGATTGGTAACGAAAAGGGTCAGTCGCGAGTCGGCGAGTGCGGGTTCGTAACAGTTACCACTGTGTCAATTCACCACAGTACGCCAGTAAACGTTACCCGTAGTAAGTACGTCACTAGTGTGAAGTACTTCCTTTGAATGAAACTAGTGGACGTCACGCAGGGGCATCAAACAGTGTGCCTGGATTTGGGAAAGGTCCATTACGTACCATCATCCCGCCATCCATCCCTTTCCCCTTGCGTTTGTTCACCCCCAACACCCCCTTCCCCCTGCCTTTCATCGCGCCTTTCTTCCCAGCCGCGGGCGTGGAGAAGTCGGGGAGGAAGTACGTGAACTCCTCGAGCAGGTCGTTGTGGGACTTGAAAAGAAGCGCGACTTTGATGCGTTTGTGCGAACGAAAAGGGTCAGTCTTTCGGTCCGCGTGGCCTGAGTAATTACGCACTCCCCAACCGTCAAAACAGGGAGGCCGGGAGGGATTTGGAAAGTAAATAAGTGGTAACCGAAAAGACGCGGCGCTCGGAGGTGACTGCCAGCCAGTCGGGAATTTAACACGACGTACCTTCTTCGTAAACCTGCGAGATGGATTTCAAGTTTTTGCGGTACATGTTCAGAATCTCCAGAAACGCCTTGTACACGGATTCGTCGTTGGAAAATCGCGTTTTGATTTTGTTCACATAAGAGATCGCGTGCACGAACTCGACCTGCGGTTTCGGGGTGCCGCCGCCGCCAGCGCCCTTCGTGCGCTCAAGCTCCTCCCTTTCCTCGCGCTCCACGTCTTCCACGCGGATCTCGTGGCCCTGTTGATGTTTTTTTTTAATTTTTTAATTTTTGGAAAGAGTCAGTGGGCATTCAGTGACATATTATTGTAAATTGAGTTGGGTGCATCCATATCTTAAAAAATTCAAGCGGGTGCCAACCCGCCGCGATATTCGGAAAAGTTGGCGGGTTATCGAGGGACGCGACTGCGTTGCGGTTGACGCGGGGATTCCTTCGCGTGGTTCGTCGGTCGGCGTGTTTGTGGTTTGAAACCCTTTCGCTGTGCCGGCCACGCGGGTCCCTCGGTCGATCGCGCACCGGGTATCCCCCGCATAGCAAGGCGCATCGACGCGACCCCACCGCGATCTGAAAGAGCAGAAGACGCACCTTTGGCAGGAACTGGTTGAACCCGAGGATGAGGTCTTTGTGTCCCCTGAAAATCGTCTTGACTCGTTTGATGACACCCTCGGTGTCGATCCTGTTGTGGAGGGGTGGGTGGGAAGTGAATGGTGAGTTACGAACCAACGAGTGTGTGCTTGCGTGATCCCGGGAAACGATGTCCGGCCCATACGCGTCGCTGGGCGACGCGCCCGTCACGGACACGGAGGATTGACCGCACCCGCAACGGCGGGAGTGATGGATCAAAACAAAGCAAGAAAAGCACATTCGGCGTCCGTCCGCCCGTCGTACCTCTGCGCCTTGAACTCCTTCATGATCTCCAAGAACTCATCGTACGTGTCCTTCTTGTTCTTCAACCGTTCCTTAAGCTCGCGGAGGTACGTAAGCGCCTCCTGCTTGCGCAGCGCATCGTCCGACGATGCCTTCTGCATCGTAAACGCCGCGGTCGTGGATGTCGCCTCAACCTGTAGTCGCCGCACCCAGGTTTTGCGGGGTGAGCCGTCGCAGACCGACCCGAGGTTGTTGTGCGGTGCGGTGTGTTGGTCTGATCGAAACCGGAGACTATCGCCGGACGTCGCGGCGCGCGAGAACGGAGAGAACTCACCGATTGACGAGCGCGTCCGTAGCGCGGCGTTCACTGCCGCGGGGACCCGCGTCATCGCCGGGACAACGATTTTGCAAAAAAGAGCGCGTTTCCGCGGGAACTGCGTATGGATATTCAGGCTGAGATTTCAACTCAAAATCTTCCACGTCAACCTCCGCAAGACGCTTGAATCGAAGCGACGAGGGAGATCGCACGCAGCTTTTTGGCGCTCGAATGGCCCAAAAGCGGCGACAACGAGCAGAAGGCACAAACATACAGTGTCAAAAAAGAGAGAAATAAGGAGTTCGCCCCGAAGACACGGGCGAGATAAGTCTTCAAGGTAGTACTTCCATTTAATAACCTTCTGTTTTCTTTCAAACAAGCCCCCATACTACCCGCTCACCCTTGTTTCCCCAGATCGATTTTCTTTTTAAGTGCCTTCCCCCCGTGGAACACGGCGGCGTCCACGATGGCGCTCACCGCGAACGCGCCGCCGACGATCGCAAACACAGATGTTAAAAAAGACAAGAAAGATTTCCCCGTTTCCGTCATGGTCACCTTGATCGGTGATAGGTCGTAGAAGAAGAACACCCCCGGCAGGAACGTGCCTTCACCAGCGTCAACTTGTTTGAAGTGATCAGTCACGCTGAACTGGTTCGTGCGTGTGACTTTATTACCCGAGACGCGACCCCCGCTTTTGTGTTCGAAAACCGTCGGCACAACTTTCAGAAAGTACTGATACGTCCCGGCGTCGCCTGATTGGTAAAAAAAGAGTGTCAGTGTCTCGGACCACGTGTATGAGGGATTGGTATGAGTAAACAGTCGTGGTAACAGTCCTGGGGGAATGCGCCCTTCTGGTCGTAATGCGCCCTTCGCAGGACGAGTATGGGCAATCGCGCAGGCGGGACGTGGTGCATGGGAAAGGCCCTTACCCGGCATGTTTCGTGATATCGCGTCAAGCGGGTTCACCACGCCTGGAAAATCGTCCCCGAACGAGAGCTTGTTTACCGAATGACTCATGTCGAACTTCGTGGTGTGGAACGGCATCAGGTCGTGGACGTGCATGTTCCCGTGCTGGAAGCTTTTCCGATTAACAAGAAAGTGTCAGTCTGGTATGGGCAATCAGGGAGGCGGAATGTGGTGATTGGGAAAGTTCCTAACCTTTTGCCGGGGGCGAAGTGGAAATTACCCGCGACTTTGTTGACGTCCAGGTACCCGTAAACGGAACAGCCTTCTTTGTTTTCTTTCTGCGCTTTTAAGTTCTCGCTGAAGCCCTCGTTCTGACACTGCGTAATGCTCTCCGGGTCACTAAACGCCCAGCCCTTTAGCCGATAGCTCTCACGCACCTCCTCACACGTATCGCAACACTGCTCGGGGGTCTGTTCGCTGCCGTAACAGGACCCGCACTTTTTTTCTAAAAGGTGTTTGTCGCCGTCTGTCTCCGTCGCCGTCCCCGTCGCGTTCCCGTCCCCAGTCGCGTTCCCGCCCCCCACCTTTTTCCGGCTCACCTTGACCAGTTCCGGGTCCACCTTGTGCGCATTCACGTCTTCTTTCGTGCCAGCGCTGATCGCCGTCCCCGTGGATGAAAGCCGGCGCTTGAAAATGTTATGCCCGCCCACGTCCAACTCCTGGTCGCCGGAAACGTCCTGATTGTAAAAAAGAAAGTGTCAGCCTCTCGTAATGTTCGTAACTTGTACGAGCAAACAGTGCGTTTGTGATGTATTTGAAAGATCCGCGAGTACTGGCAAGAGTTACCAGTAGTGCACTTCCTTTTAATGAGTGGACGTCAAGTAGGGGCTGTAATCGGGGAGGCGGAACGTGGTGATTGGGAAACACTTACCATCACGTCCAGCGAAATAACCGAGCACGGCATCCTGGGGAAGGTAATGTCCAGGTTGATTCGCATTTGTTCGCCCCGGCTGGTGTCCACGGAGAGCTGGTAATCCGTGGTCATCGTCATGTACACTCGGAGCTCGGACAGAAACAACAAACACATCACCACGAGCGCCAACAACGTGATCACGCCCCCGGACAACGTTCTTTGGAAAAAATCCTCGTTCACCTTGGGAAACGCGTCGAAGCGCTGAAACGATTTCCAAGCGTTGACGCCGTCTGCGCGGCTGGCCTTGCCCATCGCAACAGGCCACGACGTCGTGCCGCGCGTGCGCGCCGCTCTGCGGCGACGAAAGAAAGACGCGGCTCGAAACTTGACGAAGGCGATCGCGAAAAAATCGGGACTGGTAAAAAGAACGCTCTACAATCACCTCTCTGCCGTGACCACTATCGTGCTCGCAGACCGATGAGCGACCCGGGAGGGAAGCCCGCGAAGGATACCGTCTCCAACGAAACCCAGCGCAGGGCGGATGACGCGGCGTTGAAAGTGCACGAGAACGCGAAACCGTTCGGGGCGAATCTGCGATTCGAAATCCTGACGCGACTGCACAAAGAAACCGCCGCGCTGGACGCCCTGTTCGACGCGGAGTCGCTGCGGTGAGCTTCACGTTTTCTTTGTGGCGGTTTGGGGACATCGGCTTGCTGTGCGACTATTGCAGCTCTTTGTGACGTGACTTGAGGACAACGCGGTCAAGGCTACGATGTACGACACCACCGGTCCGATTGCGGGAGTGCTACAGAAGGCGCCGTCGTCGCAAGAAAAAAAGCTCTTCCCCATAGCTGCTATCTCTACCCGATGTACCCGAAGTACCCCTGGTCATCCTTCGCGAGCGCGGTTTGCCGCGTCGCGCGCGTTGTGCGTTCCTCGTCATCCTCGGAAGGCGCTTCGTCCCACTCGCGTGCGTGCGTCAGCGCCATTTCTATCGCCTCGTTCGTGGGCGGAGCCCTGACACACAACGCCTTGATGGCTTGTGCAATCGTGTCAAACTTCTGAAGCGCCTTCACGCAATCGCCGAGCGCTTCGGGCGTTCGTTTAGAAACGTCGCACGCGGCGATGGCGCCTTCGCAGTGCAAAACGCAGTCCAGAATCGTGTCCCTGGTTTCCCTTGAACGGTCCTCAAGAACCCGGCTGCCGGCACCGGGGATGACGTATGACAAAAAGTTTGCATCAACCGGAAGACACGCGGCAAGGGAGTCGCTTGTAACCCCGCTGCGCTCGCCGGACAGAAAGCGCACCGGGCACGCGCGTGGAACAAGCGCGGCGTGCGCCTGGAAGATGGAGGAAGATACGTGTGACATGTCAGTTTCTTGGCGGGTTTGGGTTTAGGGTTCGGGAAATGTGAATGTACTTGTATGGAGTACCGGACGCACTTACCCGGGGTTCCAACCCGTTCGTTTGAAAGCACCACCTGTCGTCCATCTTCGGCACCACCTTCGCGTCGCCGTTCGCGGTGGCCCGGTCGTCCCGAATCGCGTGTCGCAGCCGCGGCAGGGCTTTTGTTGGGTCCCTGCGCGCGCCAAATGCTCCAGTTGTTTCAACCAACTCCAGTAAATCGGGGGAACACGTGGTGTCAATGAACGACTGCACGTCGTCGAACCGCGCGGCTTGCGTGGGGTGAAAGTTGTATTGGTCGCTTGACAAAAAGCACGGATCCGCATCGCAAACGATCAAGCCTCCCACTAGTTGCCCATACACGGCCGTGAACGCTAAGCCGATTAAACCCCCTAAACCGAACCCGCACAGAATGAACGGTTTTCGGTACAAATCCAGCTCCACTGCGAAGCTTCTTAGGTCCTCTACTAACGTGGAGGTGTTGTACGGCCGGGCGCGGTCGCTGTCGCCGTGGCCGCGGAAATCTGCGGTTGTACAAGAAAAGTGTCAGTCTTGTATGGGCAACCAGTGTGCCTGGATTTGGGAAAGGTCCAAACCTACCTGGCGCGAAAACTCGGTACCCGCGTCTCGCGAGCGCCACGCCTAAATCAGCAAATCCCCCCCCCGCCTCGCCTAAATCGTGCAACAGTAAAATATCAATCAAATCACCCTGGTCGTCCTTCTTGTCACCCCAGACGTGGTACCGCAACCGCGGACCCGTGGGAAGAGTTAAAAACCTATCCGCGCCTCGCCGCGCGTTTGCGTGTTCGAAGTTTTGCGCTTTCTGCGAATGCGAAAGAAAAAGGTCAGTCGCGAGTCGGCGAGTGTGGGTGTACTGTAGTATTGTTGTAGCGGTGTAGTCGACCAGGGGCAGTAAACAACGCACTTGCGATGTATGTAGACATTTGCCAGTACTGGTAAATGTTACTAGTACACTCGAACAGTCAAAGAGGGGCATGAAACAGCGTGTCAGGATTTGGGAAAGCCCCAACACGTACCTGCAACGCGAAAACCCACTCCCCCGCGCTTACCCTTGGCGGGCGTTTGCGCAGTGCGTTGGACACGGCAACGCTCGCGGTTTCCGACTCTTCGCCGGTGGTGGGGGAAGCGTGGATGCCGAACTTGGCGAAACGAGGGAAACGGGGGGGGGGCGGTTGCGGTGGTCCTTGTCGTGACGCGACGCTTGACTGTTTTGACACTGACGTGACCTCTTCAGGCAACCCGTCCAGCAACGCGTCCAGCTCGTCCGCGTTCATTGTGACCTTCTGAACGGCTGCTTTCGGACCACTTTGACGGGGGGGGACGACAGGGGGATAGTGTTCGATTCACGTTGCGCAAACCAAGCCGTGTGTTCGTCAAGACGCGTTCCGAGGAGTGCGCGCGAGAGGAGCGTCTCCGTGACTGAAAACAACGAAGAAGAGTGGAAAGTGAAGTGACAGGGAAAAAGGTTGGTTTCATTTTGGGTTACAAAAGAAACCCTTTCCCTCTTGCCGATTGTCCAGTGTAATTACTCATACACACGGCCCGAAAGACTGACACTTTTCGTAACAAAGTCGCCTCTGCTTCCTCACACCCCCGGGTCCTTCTCCGTTTTCTCGGTGCCAAACAGAAACACCAGATCTTCCGTGGTGAGCTGCGCCCTTCGCGAGGACCCGCCGTCGTGGTCCGCTTCGTCCCCGAACGCGGCGGCGACCATCGCTCGTTTCCGATCCTGCAGCGCCAAAATCCGGTCCTCCACCGTATCCCGCACGGTGAACCTCACCACCTTGACTTCTTTGGTCTGCCCGATCCGGTGCGCCCTGTCGATAGCCTGCTCCTCCGCGGTGGGGTTCCACCAAACGTCGGAAAGGATGACGTGGTTGGCGCAAGTCAGGTTCACGCCCAAGCCCGCGGCTTTCAAAGACATCAAAATCACGGTCACGTCGTTTTTGGTTTCAAACTCAATCAAAGCCCTTTCGCGCGCGCTTAGTGACATCGTGCCGTCCAGCCTCCTGAAGTGGATCCCCGCGTTGCGCAAACACGGCTCAAGCAAATCGAGCATCGCGGTCCACTGCGAAAACACTATTGCTTTTTCGGGAGCGGGAATCGCGTTGCTTTGCGACTTCCCGGAGCCGTCCGGCGACCGCACGCTGCCGTTCGTTGTGAGGGAAAGGCTCACGCCCCTTCCTGGGACTAAAACCGGCGCCAGGGGGGGCAACGCCGCGGCGAGCGCGGCGTCGGAGCTCCGGATCCCCCGGCGAAGCTGCGTGCCTTTCGCCACGGCCGCCGCGCTAATCGCGCCGCCCGGAGGCACCACCCTGCTGGCCTGCGCCGCTTTGCCCGCCCGGGAGTTCGCCTTCTGCTTCGCCGCGTGCACCACCAGCCGGTGCTTGTCCCGAAGTGAAATCAGGTAGTCCATGATGCCCCTGACTTTGGTACCTGCCATGAGCGCCTCCATCGTGGGTCCGCTGGGTAACCCGGTCGCCTTCCCTCCGCGCTTCGCCGGCGCGTCTTGTGTCGGTGACCCGTTCGCGCCGGTCTGCCGGGGCGCGTCCGCGGCGACCAGCGCGGTGGCGGCGTGCAGCAACACGCGCGTCAGCGTCACGCCACAAGAAGGACACGCAAACCCATCCGAGGGCTCGGTCAAACTTACTGTTGTTACCATTGTTACCGGGTTTTGGTGTTGGCCAGTTTTGTTCTGTTTCTGTTTCTGTTTCGTTTTCTTCCCCAGGGTTCCCTTCGTCTCGGGCACCACCGTCGCGGCGTCCACCCTTGGGGACACGCAGTCCCCGCAGAACGTCCGCGCGCAGCAGCTCGCCACCACGGTGTCCGACGGCGAGTCCCCGCAAATGGAGCACACGCACTTCCCGTGCTCCGCCGCGGCGCGCATCATGCCCCGCAGCGCCGAGGGTAGCCTTCGGGCGGACGCGATTGCGGAAACGGAAACCTTCGCGGCGACCGGGGAGACGAGCGCGGCGGTCTGTTTGCCTGTCGTCAAATCCACCGACCCATCCGTACCGCCAGTCAGATCCATCAACTCCACCGATGACGCAACAGGCGCTACCGTCAACATGGGCCTCACTCCGCCCACCAGCGACGGGTGGTTACACGCCTGTCGCAGGCGCAGCAGCATGTGCAACAGGTTGACGTAGTTTGATGAGACAGTTCCGGCGAGGGCGAACTCGTTCATCTTCGCGCGGTACTCGGCTTGCAGTTTTGCGTAGGCGGTTTGTTCGTCGGGAAGAAACACTCTTCGCGAGTGCACTACGGTTCGCGGGGGTAAACGCACGATTGGCGCGCCGTTGATTTTAGACTGTTTCGTGCGCCGCAGCATCACGGCGCGCAAAACGTGCTGCAGCCGTCTGAACCCCACGACCGGATCAAGGCGGATGGGTTCCTTGATCAGCGTCCGGAACGCACTGGCGTTGTCGTACGGGTCGTACCGCAGAAACCGAAAGTACGAAAACAAGTCATCCACGTTGTTCTGCAGCGGCGTGCCTGAAAGGCACCAGCGGCACTTCGCCTCCACCGCGCTCACCGCCGCCGCGACTTGCGACCGCGCGTTCTTAACGCTCTGCGCTTCGTCCAGAACCACTCTGAACCACTCCACGCCGCCGATGGCGCCGCCGGGGTCGGGTGGGGTGGGATTCGATCCACCCACGATTGGCGAGCCAAAACGTTCCGCGGGCGCAACCGCTTCGTCCTTCTCCCCCCCAACAACCCCCACCCCGCCCAAACTCACCTCCAAGCCAACCACCGCGAACGTGGTGAGCACGACGTCGTACTCCGCGAGGTCGGATGGCAGTTTCGTGCGCCCCACGCCGTGGTGCACGAGCACGCGCAAGTTAGCGGCGGCGGTGAGCTTGCTCTCCAGCTCCCGCTGCCACTGCCTCAGCACGCTGGTGGGGCACACCACCAGGGTGCCGCCCCCGGGTTTTTTAGGAACACCGGCGTCGCCGCGCGCACGCCACCGCGGCGGCGGCGGGTTCGCCGCGATGAGTGCGATGGCGCTGAAGGTCTTGCCCAAGCCTTGGTCATCCGCGAGGAGCCCTCCCCTCGGCGATGACCCGAGCTGTTCCCGTTTCCGCATCCAAACCACCGCCCGTTTCTGGTGCCGCAAAAGAGGCATCGCGAGCATGCTTTCCGGAATGTTCAAGTGCTCATCCTCGTCATCCCCTGCGCTAGACGCGGCGCCGTCCTCGCCCGTCAGCCCCTCAAGCACGGTTTCAATGGCCGCCGCGGTGTTCGCGGCGGTGGCGTTTGATTCGCTCTCGGTGGGGGCGTGCAGCGCGACGCCGGTGCCGGTGACGACTTTCGTGTCATCAACCAAATCCATCACGGTCCGGTCCGGCGTTGGCGGTATACACACCACGTTTCCGCGACGCCCGCTGTCTCCAGCGGACAAGTGCGAGTTCGACCTTTGTTCGTCCGAGTCGCTCGAAGCGGCGATGGCGATTTTGCGCTCGTCGCGATCGGCGAGTAGTTGCCCGCGCGAGGTCCGCGTGACGCGGCCGGCAAGACCTTCGTCTTGCTTCAAACGCACGGACCGCGAAGACGTGCTAGGCGAGGCGCTTTTGTCCCTGTCCCCACCAAGGTCGCGGTCGCGTTTGAGATTTTTCGAAACAGCCCCCGGCTCGGCGTCGGAGCCGTGCGCCAGATCCACGATTTCCACATCCACAACCTCGAAGTCGCTGTTCGTGGCGCTGGGGGAGGCGGCGCCTCCGGGGCGGGCGTTCCGCGTGCTGCAGCTCGCGTCCAAAGAGTCGTCATCACTGCCAACGACTTCCATGAGGGGCGACGAAGAATTGGGGGACACGGAAACGGCGTGACCGCGGCCGCACGGCGGTGTGTGTTTGGTCTTCTGGGAGGAAGAGGTAGGGTCGGCGTCAGGAGAGGCGGCGGGTTCGAGTCAGTGTAAGGAATCTTCGAAGACGAGTGGGGCGGACGGTCGAGTCGCAGGTGGCGCTTTGTTACTACGGTCCCCCCACCGAAGTCACAAGCTTTCGCGAACAACCGGGAGTGGGGGGTGACCGGACTGGTACGCAGAGAGAGGGAAGACAAAGGGCATCGCGCGCGCCCACCGGCGACCGCACAAAGACCCTCACGGAAAACGAGGAGACGCACCGAGGGGATCGCGTCCGCTTTCCTGGCCAACGCGTTCCGAGCGCGCCCCGGATCGGTCGGCACCGTCTTGTTCACGTCCGCCTTCCTCCCCCCAGGTGACGCAATCGCCCCACGACGCTCGCCACCCCGCATCCTGCCGCGCACTCCAAAGACAAACACACCAACCGGCCGCGCGTGTTGTGCCGCCGTGGACGCGCAATCTTTGTCTTGGGGAAAAGAAGGAACAAGAGAGCAGCACTCTTCCCTCGTCGTTATTTTAATCGGCTGAGCAGCGAATCGCGACAAGTAGTCTCCTCGTGGTCTCCTTGTTTCTCCGGCCACACCGGGCCGCGCGCCGAGATTGGCCTGTTGTCGGTTTCTCGGTCGCGGCGTGTCGCGTTGGGATGCGGGGTTCGTCGGGGGACGACTCCGAGGGAGGGTCGGATGACGACGACGTTCTCGCGTCGCTGCGAGGCGATTTCGCCGAGCCCTTCGCGCGAACAACAACAACACCAAATTTGAAGGACGAAGAAGCGGATGAGGAGGACGAGCGTTTGATCCACGACTGCGTCGCCCTCGCGGGTCAGCGCGGAGGGAACACGCGCGATGACGACATGGACGACGACGCGTTAGCGGAAGAGGCGCTGGTGTTGGCGGGTAACGGCGGGGTTGGTGGTGACGCCAACGCGAGGCATTGGGAGGAGGAGGACGACGAGGACTTCTCATCCGACGAAGACGAGGAGGAGGAGGAACGGCGGCCTGAGGACATGAGCCACAAAACTTTGGTAACAACGAGAAGAAACGAAGATCGCTACGTACCCGCCCCCGCGCCAGGCTCGGGGTCAAGGGCCTTGCGCGCGTACCAAACAGCACGAGGTGGAACTCCTGGTTTGGCATTGGCATCTACCTCGTCGGTAAAAAAACAAACTCCGAACGAAAAAAACGGATTCAACGCCGGCGCGCTTCCCAGCTGGGCGCGGCCGCCGTTGCAGCGCGCGCTCGCTGGGGACAGTGTTACCGAAGACGACGTCGCTGACGCGTTGCGTGCGAACTGGCAACTGCAAAAAAGCGTACGCAAAGTTATTGAAGAGGTTGAGGGAAACTTGATTGCTAATTCGGAGTGCGTTTTCGAGCTGCGCGATGCGCTGCGATTGCGACGCGCGGCGGCGCGGGACGGCGCGGGTTTTTTTGGAAACGGGAAAGGCCGGTTTGGAGGCAACGGACATGGAACTGGCATTGACCAAACCTACCACACGTATCAAGACGAGCTCGCCGGTATGAAACCCGGGACGTACTTCAGGCCGAAGGTTTTCGGCGGTACAGTGCGCGACGAAAAATCGTCGCGACGGAACGCGTCGGACAAAGACGGCCCGCCTCCCAACCGCGACGCGTCGAGGCCGGAGTGGGTGAAAATACGAACCGCGGTCCCGGTGACGTTCAAAGACTGGAAACCGTGGAGCACGGAGGATGACGTCCGACTGAAGACGGGCGTGCACCACTTCACGCAGCGCGCGCGGATTTTCTCTCGCGAAAAAATGACCCTAAGCGAAGGTACGTCCCCGCATTTCCCAAATCCCGCCTCCCTGTTTTGACGGGTGTCCGCCCGTAATTACTCATACACATCATACACATTACGAAAGGCCCTGACACTTTTCCTTCGCAAAACTCTCCAAAGTCGCCGGCGCGGGAACGTCGTCGCTTGAGGATTTGCTTGATAAAAGTTCCGGAATCGCGGGGGTGGTTCAAGACGCGAACTCGATTGACTGGCACGAGGTTCGTAGGAACCACCTGCCAAGAAGGGACCCCACGGACTGCCGGTTGCGGTGGCAAAACTGCAGAGACCCGCGGCTGGAACAAAGCGCGTTTTCAGACGACGAAGACGACCGCCTCGTGGTTTGCGCGAAGAAATTTGGCGAGCGCAACTGGGAAAAAATAGCCGACGCCCTGAACGTTTCGAACGCGAACGCCGACACCGCGACGCAAAAACACAAAAAAAGAGGGCTGCGGTCCGCCACGCAGTGCGCCGGGCGGTACCAGGCGTTTCTGAACCCCACACTTGTGCGGTCGACATGGACACCAGAGGAGGACGCGGCGTTGAAGGAATTCGTGCAGAAAAAAGGTGTAGGCCGCTGGGCGGAAGCGGCGCTTTCACTACCCGGGCACACGCACGCGCAGTGCTTGCACCGCTGGGGTAAGGTGCTTTGTCCTGGGCGGCGCAAGGGGGCGTGGGTGTGCGAAGAGGACAACGCGTTGAGGTTCGCCGTGGCGGCGCACCAAAGAGTTTATGGTCGTCAGAAAGGACCTTTCGTGTCGCCCGAGCCCGAGCGGTTGCCGAGCTCGTCCGGTCAAAACGCGCCGAGCCTCGCCGTTGTTGCCCCACCCAACCCCCATACGGTTGATTCCTTGCCCCCCCCCCTGCCTTGGTCGAAAATAGCCGCGCACGTCGCGACGCGGACTGACGTGCAGTGCCGGGAGCGGTGGACGAACGTGCTGGATAGGACGGTTTTCGTTTGGACCGCCGCGGCGGACACCGCGCTGCGTGAAGGTACGTATTTGCATTTCCCAAATCCCGCCGACTGTTTGCCCATACAATACTGACACTTTTCTTTTACAAAAAAGCGGTCGCGTTTCACGCCACCACCACGCGCCAAGTCGGGTTACCGCCAGACGCGGTGGACGCGAACGAAACCTCGGTGGGCTGGGCCCAGGTTTCCAGGCAAATCGCAACGCACGGGTTTAACTGCACGGACAAGCTTTGTCGCAACCGGTTCATTGTTTTGTCGAGGCAAGACGGGAAACGGCGACGCGGGGAGGATAACAAACAGGCGAAGGTTTTGGCGGTTGCGAAGAAAGCGGCGGTGAAAGCGGCGGCGAGAGAAACGAAGAAAAAGGAAGCCAAGGCCGCGAAGGCGCGTGGGGTTGTTGGCAAGGTGTCTAAAAAACGGAAAAGCGACGTGCAGGAGAGTGGTGCAGACGTTTCTCTGGATGGAACAGCGCCTTTGGGGAAGAGACGGGGATGAGGAGGAGGGTTTGTCTCTCGGAATTAGAAATTGTCTAAATTTAGACTCCTTCTTCGGAGCCATCAACCAATTGTCTTTTTCCTCAGCAGTCCTGTACCGAACGAGCGAAACCAACTCACAAACCTGGTTGTGAGTTTTGTGGGTCCGCGCTTGTGCGGAACCGCGGTCTTCTTAAGGCCGCTGGCTTTGGGGACGGCCCCGACGTTGGCCTTGAGCGCCTTGGCGGTGGCGGCGTGACTTTGCAAAGAGACGCTGCCTCTTGATTTGCGGATTTTGCTTCCAGTGCTTCTTCGCGCGGTCTTTTTGGGACGAGCCGGCATTACGCGTTGCGGTGGGGTGGGCGTGAGACGAGTGTGCCTGGTGTGCCTGTGGCGTTGGAGGATGCGGAATCAGAGTCCACGCGCCTGCAGCGTTGTATCGCTGGTGCGTTGCGGAATGAGTTGGGAAAACGCGTTTTCTCCGCGGCCGAACGACTTGACTTACATCTTTTTACCTCGGCAAATGCCCAAGCCACTACTCTCCTCCGTGGGCTTTTGAAAGAGTCAGGCACGCCCTGACTAGCGCACACACGGACCGCGCCTCCGCTCGGACCGCCGTTGCCGTCCGCGCCCCGCGTGTCAGGCACGTGCTCGGTGCTCGTAGATCCGCGTTCGCTCGTAACGGAAGCTACGGAAGGTCGGATCGGTCCATCTCGAAGTTGCCCTGTGTCGGTGTCGTCATCCACGCGCATCTTTGCTCGGCAAGAAAGAGGTGACCCGGTGGTTCGCGCGCGCGCAGGTGCGACCTTGGCCCATGAATCCGCTTACCCCACAGGGGTACCTTCCAGACACCTTTAATACACATCAACGCAACACCCCACACGGGTGGTTCCGCGACCGCACCCCAGCGAACCGCCCAGATCTGGCCCCGATGAAAAGACCGTTCGGGAGGGTCGATCTGGTGGGCCAAACCGATCTTTTCAGATCTCACATGGTCGAAGGAGAGAGGTGACTGCTCTGCCCTTGAGAAACACAATCAACGACTGACCTCGATCAAATCCTGGACTCTCTGCAAACCTCAAACCGCAGTACTACGATGGGCAAGCCCGCGGAGGACCCGGATCCCGAGGACAAGGACAAGAAGATCATCCCCCTCGACGATGACGACATCGCGCTTCTCAAGACGTACGGCCTCGGGCCGTACTCGGATTCCATCAAAGCGTTGGAGCTCGATTTGGTTTCCATTTCGAAGAAAGTCAACGACCTTTGTGGCATTAAAGAAAGCGACACCGGGTTGGCGCAACCGAGCACGTGGGACCTTACCCAGGACAAACAAGCGATGCAGGAGGAACAGCCGTTGCAAGTCGCACGGTGTACGAAAATAATCAACCCCGGGACGGACGACGCGCAGTACGTGATCAACGTAAAGCAGATCGCGAAGTTCGTGGTGGGTTTGGGACAGCACGGTACGGTTTTTGACGGATCGCTGTTTCGCCTGGCAACTACAACCGTTTTGCCCACCGAACTACGACTGTTTGCCTGTACCACCCGCACCGCCGTCGCAACACCCGCGCAGCTCCCGTTAGTTACTGACGTCTTCCCCACCTCCTAAATACTCCAAACTTTTCTTTTTTACCCAAACAACAGTCGCGCCCACGGACATCGAGGAGGGCATGCGCGTCGGTGTCGATCGCACCAAGTACTTCATCCACATCCCCCTGCCCGCGAAAATCGACCCGACGGTCACGATGATGACCGTGGAGGAGAAACCCGACGTGACGTACGCGGACGTCGGTGGGTCGAAGGAGGTCATTATGAAACTGCGAGAAGTCGTGGAGCTGCCCCTGCTGCACCCCGAGAAGTTCGTACAACTAGGCATAGACCCGCCGAAAGGGGTGCTTTGCTACGGTCCGCCTGGCACGGGGAAGACGCTGTTAGCACGAGCGGTGGCGAACCGAACAGACGCTTGTTTCATCCGGGTCATCGGCAGCGAACTGGTGCAAAAATACGTCGGCGAGGGCGCGCGGTTAGTCAGGGAGCTCTTCCAAATGGCGCGCTCCAAAAAAGGTTCGTGTTGGGGCTTTCCCAAATCCCGCCGACTGTTTTGCCGATTGCATACAAGACAAGTGCACTGTTTGCCCATACAGGGTTACACCCATACTCACGACTCGCGACTGACCCTTTTCTTTTCCACAAAAAGCGTGCCTCATTTTCTTCGACGAGATCGACGCCATCGGCGGCGCGCGCTTCGACGACGGCCAAGGCGGCGACAACGAGGTTCAACGGACGATGTTGGAAATCGTGAACCAGCTGGATGGGTTCGACGCGCGAGGAAACATCAAAGTTTTGATGGCCACGAACAGGTAAGTATTTCCCATTCACCACATTCCTCCGACTGATTGCCCATACAAGACTGACACTTTTCTTTCAACTATCAGGCCTGATACCTTGGACCCGGCGCTTTTAAGACCCGGGCGCCTGGATCGAAAAGTCGAGTTCGGGTTACCCGACTTGGAATCGCGCACGCATATTTTCAAAATACACACCAGATCAATGGCCGTGGAGCGGGACATTCGGTACGAGCTCCTGTCGCGCCTTTGCCCCAACGCAACAGGCGCGGAGATCCACTCCGTGTGCACGGAAGCCGGGATGTTCGCGATTCGGCAGCGCCGGAAAACCGTGAACGAGAAGGTAAGTGATTCCCAACTCCAAATCCCGCCTCCCTGTTTGCCTATACTCGTACCAGAAGGGACGTCTTACCTCTGCCCTGACTGTTTGTCCATACATCGCGATATACAAGGCTGACACTTTCTTTTATTTATCGTAAGGATTTCCTCGACGCCATCGCGAAGGTGATCAAGGGGTACCAGAAGTTCTCGTCCACGGCGAAGTACATGCAGTACAACTAAGGTCCTTACTGTTGTGGTACGACTACCGGCGTGGATTGTTGTTTTGTGATGTCCAGTCAAGGGTTAGGGTTTGTGTTTTGGGCGCGGCTTCCGTGTTTAGGTTGTGACGAGAACAAAAAAGAAGGCGCGCGCGCTTTAAAATATCACTCGACAGTCGTCTTTCCTTTACAACTCGACACCTGTCAATCGTTCTCTCCCGTTAAACCCACTGCTTAGTAGAACCCGAACCCGGACGCGGCGTTCGTGAGGACGTTGGCGTGCACCGGGTCCGCGACGTGCGCCTGCCAGTTCGCGATCGGTCCTTCCTGCGTGGCGAGCGCTTGCGCGATGCACCCGAGCCACGCGAACATGGAGAGGCGGCAGTGCTTCAGTTCCTTGACCTTTAACTCCTCCAGGTCGCCGGCTTCGGCGAAGCCGAGGGGGTCGAACCGTCCTCCGGGGGTGACACTCAGTTCCAGCTCGGGGAACGGGTTCTCGAACAACCCGGTGCGGTAGCACTCGGCGCTGCCCACCAGGAAGATCTCCAGGGCGAGGACGGCCCAGAAGGATGGGTACCCACTGCCTTCGGGGGCGAGGGGCGCCACCGCGCCGGGGAACTTGTCCGCCACCGCGGTGCAGTCATCTGGGGTGCACAGAGTGCCCGCGGTGAACCAGGGGATGCCGGTGCCGTTCTCCGCCGCCCACGCGCCGGTCACGCCGAGCATGGCCCACCGGCCGTGGATGATCTCCCTCTCCGCGTTCTTGTCATCTGAAAACGGGATGATGGGGGACTCGCCTCCGCCGGGGTAAACACCGAACTCGGGGTACAAATCGGGGGGTGCGATGGAGCCGAACTTGGCGACCTGTGGGTGGTTGACGGGAATGTAGTTGAGTCAGCCGAGGGCACGAAGAGGAAACGCGTGCAGTGCGATCGGTCGAAGGTGTTGATGCAAGAAATTCGTTCTTTTCGTTCCTACCTTGGTGCCCTTGGACCCGGAAGGCGCGCTCGCCTTGGTGCGCCTGGCCTGGACGACGAGGGCGACGCGGCCGGTGGCCTTGGGGGCGGCGACGGCCTTGGTGATCTGGACACCGGCGAAGGAGGAGGTTGCGGCAATCATGGTTGGGGTGTGTGCGGGTATGATGAGCGATGGGGGAAACACCTTGGCAAAGGGCCGGTCTGTCTCCTGATTCGTCGAACAGCTCCTCAAAATCTCCTTTGCAATGGTGCTCCGGTATCCGGGGTTGACTGACCTCGTGCACTGCAGACTGCACGCAAAAAGCGTTTTCCGAAGCTTTATCCTGCGGCCACGGCGAACGAAACTCGAGGGGCTGTCATTTCGCGGCGCACCACGACGCCGCCACTGCGACGTGCGCTATGGCGCCCACCACGGGTTGCGCGTCGCACTGGCAACAGTGGAAACTGTGGCTCATTAAGAACTTCCTGGTGCTGGGTTTCCTGTTCGCCATAACGCTGGCGCTGGTGTGGCCCCTGCCAGGCCGCGAGCTCGGAAGCCCGAAGGCTGGTGATTTCCCGATAACGCAGACGATTTGTATCGTCGTGATCTTCTTCATCAGCGGCGTGACGCTGAAGACTGCGGATATAAAAAATGCGCTCTCCGCACGAGCAGCCTTGGTGTACGGCATCGTGACCATTTTAGTAGTCACCCCGATGCTCGGCTTCGCCATCGTCCAGATCCCGTTCGAGCCGCCGCAGTTCCGGTACGGCTTGGCGCTGTTCGCGTGCGTGCCCACTACGCTGACGTCGGGGGTCACGCTGGTGACAAGCGCGATGGGCAACGGCGCCCTAGCGTTGATGCTCACGGTGACCACCAACATCTTGGGCGTGTTCACCGTGCCGTTCATCCTAAACGCGGTGCTTACGTCCGCGCCGGGTGGTAATGACTCGGGGGAGGCGGAAAACAGTAACGCCATGGTCGACGCGGCGGCGGCGCTGTTGCTGAAACTGGTCATTTCGATCATCATCCCTATGGCGGTCGGGAAGCTGGTGCGGGAAAACGTGGCCAGTGCTCCGCGATTCACCGCGAAGTACAAAGTAGAACTAGGGTTGCTGAACAACGCCTCGCTCGTGGCTATCGTGTGGATGAGCGTGTCAAAATCGCGGGGGCAACTCGTCGGCGCGAGCGCGGCGAGCATCGTGATCATCGTGTGCGCCGGCGTTTTGTTCCACCTTCTCCTGCTATGTTTGAACTGGACCATGACCACCCCGGTGTTGAAGCTCCCGGAATTCGAACGAAGGGCCGTGCTGTTAATGACCTCGCAGAAAACCCTCCCCGTCGCGGTGACCGTGATTTCGTACCTGGACGAACAAAAGTGGGGCGCGCACGGCCTCATCGCGATTCCGTGCATTGTGGGGCACGTCACGCAGCTGTTCATCGACGCCTTCATCGCGAGCCGGTGGGCCGCGGCGACGGTCAAGGCGAACGAGCTGACCGCGGCTAGAACGGACGGGCTCGCCACCGCGGAACAAGGCAGCGGGAGTAAGCAGTAGCAGTGACGTGACAACATACGCGAAGTAGCGAGACTGAATAGGTAGAAAAGCAGGGTGGCGAAGTATGTAGACTAAAAAAAATCCGGTAGAAAAGCAGGGAATAGACAAAGTTGTGTGTAGTGACGAACGGAAGAGGACGCGTCGTCGAGTGTTCGTTTCAATCGTTTCGTTTCTTATTTTTTCTGTATCGCCGAGTCACACAACGTCAGACCGTACCCCCTACGATTCGCAGCTGCTGTTGAAGTTGTTCGTGAACGGGTCGCTTTGGTTGGGCCCGGTGCCGGCGTTGTCCGGGGTGTTTTCTTCGTTCGAGTCCCAAAGCCCGCGGGCGTTCTTTTTGAACACGTTCACCGTTTTGCGCATCGCGAGGCGCAAAGGCGAAGGCTTCTTCGCGGGAGAAGGACTCGGCTTGCTCGCGGGGACGGGTTTCGGCTTTTCCTTGAGTCGTTCTTGAGTCACGACAGGACCCGTGGATTGCTCGGAAAATAACGGAACAGGAACAGGAGACACAGCAGCTGTTCTGTTCGTCTCGATAGACGACTTCTCGTCGCCAGTCGCTTCGCCGTCACTCTTTTTTAAAACAGCGCCAGCGCTCGCTTCCGCTTCGGCGCGTTCGCGTTCCGCCTTTTCAGCCTCTTTCGCGTCTCGCCGAACCCGCAACTTTGACTGGTACTCCCGATTCTTCGCATCAAGCAGCCGAGTGGTTTTCTCGACACTTGTACTCGCGGCGACGCACGCGCGCTCCGCGAACAAGCGCGCTTCGTCTCGCTCCAAAACCGAACACGCGAGGTCGGCGTCGTCCGCGAAGCGCTTTTGCGTTTCGTTTGGATTTGGAAAAGGGTTTTGTTTTTGTTTTTTGCGTGAAAACTTGGAGGTCCAGAAGTTCGTCGGATCCGTGTTCAACTCCTGTTCCTTCCTATCGCACGCAGCCGCGTCTTCTGTGTAGCACGCCGTACGCGTTGCGACCATGTCCCGAGTCCGTTGCAGGAACAAATCAGCCCTGTGCGCGGCGACGGAATCCAAAAGCGCGGGACACGGGGCGTCGCGCGGGGAGTCTCTTTTGCGGTTCTCTTTTTTCTCTTCGCCTTTTTGTTTCGAGTCGCAGAGGCCTCCTCCTCCTCCTCCTCCTCCTCCTGTGATTTCCAAAGACGCCTCCAACGCCATGGGCACCACCGATACGCCGCGGTTCGCGGTGACGAGGTCGGTGAGGTGTACGATGTGTTCCTCCCGCGCCGCAATTTTGGTTTGGAGGGACGCAACCCGCGTTTCGTGTTCGTCGCGCGTTCGTTTGTGCGTCGCGGCCAGAGACTTGACCCTGCCCAGCAGCGCGGTCGCCCTGCGCTTAACGAGCGCGTCGCGGTGCACGCACTCGTTTACGTGGCGCGCGACCTCCTCCACGGATGGGTCGCAAGTACCCTGGTCGTCACCGCGAGCCGTGGTATCGCCGTGTCCTCGGCATTCCACATCCGCCATGGTCTCAGAGACCTGCTCCACGCCCCGCCGTACCGCGTTGAAGGTCTGGCCGATAGCGCGGAAGGTCGTGGAAGACGTGGACAGCTTCGCCGTGAGCGCTGCGGTGAGCGACTTCTCCGCATCCAGGCTCGTGTGCGTCGCGCAAAGCTTATCAAGCGCGTTGTTCAACTCCGCGCGCTGCGTGGGGGTGGGGGCGAGGAGGCGAGGAGGGTCAGGGCGGGCGCGTTCGAAAGTCTCGAGTATCGTGGTTCGTGCACAGCTGTGCGTCGGGGGACTTACCAGAACCTGATTCTCGGTCTTGCTCGTCTCGTCATCCGCGATGAGCTGGTCGATGGTCTGACGTAAGTTCACCGCGGGGCTTGTCGGGGCACGCGCTTCGATACGCGTCATCGCGCCCGTCGAGTGGCGCAACGGAAACGTTGCGGCAACGGAAACGCCGGGTTTTTTAGTGGTCTTCCGAGGAAAAGCGCATCTTTGCTTTTGAAAAGCAACGACTGCCCCGCTGCCCCGCGCACTTGCCCCGTGCGCTTTCCCCACCTCCAAGCATGAAACCTACCACCAACGCCCCCATCCACTCCGATCTCGCGACCTTCGATCCCAACGAGCAGCTCGCGTCCGTGTTTCTCTCCAACGTCACGGACCTTAAAACGCGGCTCAACCTGAGGGCGGTGAGCACCGCCTTTTTGAACGCGGAGAAGCAAGACGCTTCGACGCCTGTGGACGTCGGGACGACGCACGGGTTCGGCGAGATCTGCTATGCAGCGGGGAACTTCAAGGACGCGTACGCGTGGCTCAAGAAAGCGAGCGAGCAACACCAAGGCCAGTCTACGTTCAACAACTGCGCCTCTATGTCCAACCTCGCCGCCTGTTTGAAAAACGGGGAAGGCTTCGAGAAAAATCTGGACGAAGCCTTCAAGTGGTGCAAACGCGCCGCGGAGGCTGGAAGCTCGAGCTCGATGTTGGCCCTCGTTATACTCTGGAGAAGGATATGACGTGGAGGAAGACAAGGCGAAGATGCTTATGTGGCTTAAACGGGCTGTCGCAGAGGGCGATGAACCGGACGCCCTGTCCGTTCTGGGGCAGATGTATCTGAACGGGGATGAGGTTGACAAAGACGTGGCGCTCGCAGTCGAGTACTTGGAAATGGCAGCGGATCTAGGACACCCCGAGGCCCAGACCTGTCTCGGGAAGCTGTACACATTCGGAAGCGAAGATGTGGTACAAGACGTCGAGCTTGGTGTGGAGTGGTTGGAAGAAGCTGAAGAGCAAGGTAATGCTGACGCGCAGGCCACTCTCGGCCGTCACTACCACGAAACCGAGGAGTACGAGAAGAGCATCTCGTACTGGGAGAAAGCCGCCGAGCAAGGCCACCCAGGCGCTCAATTCGGCCTTGGGGTATGCTACAGTAACGGGTTCGGTGTGGAACAAAACGTCGAGACATCGTTAGATTTTCTCCTCGAGGCTGCGGAGGGCGGTGACGAGCAAGTTTGCAAGGCGTTGGGAGCGCTATGCCAGCACGCGATTTCAAAAGTCAAGGAAGATGAAACTTCAACCGCCGATAAACCCGAAATGGCCGAATTCTTTCGTGTGATGCACAAACTGGCGGACTTGGATTACCGCGACGCGGAGTTTACCCTTGGACAAATGTGTGCGATGGCTTTGGCATGGATGTCAACTTACACGGCGGGGCGCGATGGATCCACAAAGCGATCGAGCACCAGCACGAGGGCGCGGTTGCCCTCGTGACTGAGTGGGGCGTGAAATCCGAAGCAGGTGACGTGATGTCGCAGCTTTACTTAGGAGTGATGCACGCGAGTGAGGGGCGGCACGAGGACGCGATTGCGCTGTGGGAAAAGGCGCGCGAGAACGGCGCGATAGACGCGGATGTGTTCCTCGGAGAGTGCTACGAACGCGGCGAAGGCGTTGCGAAAAACATGGAAACGGCGGTGGGGCACTACATCCAAGCGGCGAGTAACGGTTCCGATCTCGCACAGGCGAAATTCAAAGCACGAGGCTGGGAAGTGTCAAAAAAAGTAAATGAATCCGAGGAAGACGACGAAGCGGCGTCGGTTGGGAAGAGTCATCTAATCGAAATCGACGTTGAGGAAAATCGCGCACAGATCGCCGCAATGGCGAAGACTTTCGAATCTAATTTGGAGATGAAAAACATAGGAACGTCGGAATAACCACGGAAGGGAGCGATGGGTGACCTGCGTTTGAAACACGAAGCACGAAAATATTCACGGACGCTATCCTCTCTGCTCTGCCCGCCCGGTTCATTTTTGCGGAGGCCAGCTTTTACAAAATTCTCCAAAAGGGGAAAGAGGAGCGTTTCTTCCGAGACTCATCACATTTGTCCGCGTCACGCAAGCGTGGACCAACGTGCGATGTACTGGGAAGATGACGACGTAGAGGCGCTCCAGCGTGCCGCCGCGCTCGAGGATAGAGAGGCTGCCGCTGCCGCGACGCGCGCGGCGAACGCGAAGCTCCGCGCACCCGCTGAAGCGGTAAATGCGGCGTCGTCAAGGACGGCACCGTCCAAGACGGCGCTTCCCGCGCCCGCGCCCGCGCGCGCCCGCGTCGCCGAGCTCGAGGCGCGCGTCGTGGCGCTCGTCGCGGAGCGCGACGTCATCGTGGCGAGTCTACAAGCCGCCTTGGACGAAACGAAGCGTCTACGCGACGCGCGTGTTCTGGAGCTCGCGAACGCGTCCGCGGAGTTTGATGAAACCAACGCACGTGTGAAACGCTCGGAAGCGGATGCGGCGGACTCTACCGCGGTGGCGTCTCGACTGCGACGCGAACTCGGTGTGGCTGCCGTTTCAAATCGTGAAACTATAGCGATGCTTGAAAAAGAAGCGATAGGGGCGGCATCAGTACTGGCCGAAACAGCGCGCGCGCGCGATGACGCGGAGGCAAAGGCGGTCGCGGCGGAAACCGAGCTCGTGAAACGCGAGAGCGAGTTCGTGGCCGAGCTCGATGAAATGAAAGCGGCGCACGCGGATGCAATGCGCGAGGCGACATCTGCGCTGCTCGAAGAGACGGACAAAGCACGCGTAGAGGCCTCCACATCCGTAGCCACGGCCGCAGAGCAGTCGGCGAAGTTGAAAAACACGTTCGCCAAGTTGGAACAGAGCGAGCGTTTCGCGGCCGAGGCACGGAGTGAGACGCGACAAATTTTGGAAGAGTTGCGCTCCGCCAACGCGGCGCGCGAGTCTTTGCTATTGGGAGTCGCAGGGCGAGATGCGCGGCTGGCGTCAATGGAAACGGAGTTGCACACCATGGTTTCGCGGCTGAAGTACGCGCTTGGGGTACGGGACGTGGCTTTGAAGGAGCTCGAGTCGGCGAAAGCCGAGCGTTTGAAGGAAAAGCCGGAGAGCGTTTCGGTCGCGGCGCAGACGGAAACACCTGCCGACGCGAAGTCTTCTACGCCTTCGGTCGCTCCGAAAGCTCTGGCGACGAACATGTCCCGAGGACTTCGCGTGCGTGACTTGAATTTGAGCTCAAACAATCAAGAAAAATCACCCATGGTGTCCCCTGGGAAAGGCAAAGCGCGGCGGTTCGCGGCGGTTGCGCGGAAAGCGAGCGTCGTCGCCGCTTTGGGCGCGGGGGCGTGGCGCGCTGTGAAGGGCGACGGCGGCGCGCCGCTCGCGGTGCCCTTCGGGGTCATGTGATTTTTACTAGGAAAGAAGAATGGCCGTAGCTGGAGCATGGATTGGTGGGTGTATCTTTACCAGTGCATGGTTTGTTTTTTGTTTTCGAGAGTCAATGTATTACGACCGAGACTAGTTCGCCCATAGATGGCCAGGCGTGTAGTGAATCTCCCAACCAAAGGCTACTCCTTCGGCTTTGAAAAATACCAACCGCACAAATCCACCTCAAGACAGAAAGGCACACAACACCGCGAATTACAGGCGGCGACCGCGGCGACCACCCTTCTTCCTGGTGCTGTCCGTGGGGACCGGAGTGACGTCTTCGATCCTGCCGATCTTTAGGCCGCTTCGGGAAAGCGCGCGAAGCGCGCTCTGCCCGCCGGGGCCGGGCGACTTGGTCTTGTTCCCACCCGTAGCGCGCATCTTGATGTGCAGCGCGGTGACCCCGAGCTCCTTGCACCGCACCGCCACGTCCTGCGCCGCGAGCATCGCCGCGTACGGTGACGCTTCGTCGCGATCAGCCTTCACCTTCATGCCGCCTGATGGGGGAAAAGTAAATGGATGGATGCGAGTCAGTGTGTGTTTGTGCGATGTCAACACACGTACGGGTTTCTCTGGCCTCGCGTTCGCGCGTCTCCGGATGCTACGCGACGTGACGCTCACTAAAACGCGCTGACTACGTTACTCACCAGTCACGCGGACGATGGTTTCCTTGCCCGAGAGATCCGTGACGTGCTGTGCGTTGGTGGGGGGGGGGTGGGAGGCGTCAGTTCTGGGTTGGAAAGGGACGGCATTTGTTTAGGGTTTGCGTTTCGCAACCGCGCGCGGCCATGTCGCCGGAAGTCACCGCTACGCAAGGGTACGCACCACGAACGTGTCGTTGAACGACGCGAAGATGTGCGCCACGCCGAACACGTGCTCGCCCTCGCGAGGGTTGGGCATGTGGGCCTTGATTTCCTCCACCACGGGGGCCGCGACGGGTTCTTCGACTTCAGCCTACGGGGTGTGGGACGATGCGGGAGTTTTGTGGTCAGTGTTGGGCCGGGGATGGGTGTTCGTTGTCCGGTCGAGCGACTGTTGATGCCCAACGTTAAAGGGCCGGCAACACAACAACACGGAAAACGCACCATGGTGTTCTGTTGTGTCTGCTGCGGCGTCCGTGCGCGCACAGAAAGAGGGAACCTGGGGGGACGGGAAGCCGCCGAGACCAAATGCCATCAGACCGAGTTTTTCGCGAACTCATTTTTCTCAGGAGCTTGTATGGGGTGCAACGGGGGTTCGCATGGCATGCACGGATTGCAGTCTCCACCATTTGATTACACGAACTTGGTGACTTGTTGGCCGTGTCGTCTTCATGGCGAGGTCTGATGAAAGTTGACGAAGGAGCTTGATGAGGCGAAGGGTGTGAGGCGACGTTGCGGTGCAATCTTGTTCCGACCACCTGTTCAACATCAACACGGCCTCGTCCATTCTTCGTGGCGCGGTGCGTTTCCTCGGCCGGTTTCGTACCCCGCGTCGCGTCGCGGAACGGGTACACCGCTGTCGCGCGTCGCCATGGGCGGGGGCTCGCCGAAGCAAAGCGTGTTGCGGTCCAAGATTGACCGGCACGGGGATGGGCGGAAGGCGAGCCGGAAACCGACGTACGCCAAGTTCGTGATCGGGGTCCTGGCGTTCGTGTGTCTCACGATTGCGTGGACCAGCTTTTTGCCAAGACACGCGCTTCCTGGAGGGCGACGGGGTGATTTCCGACCGGAAGTGTCCACAAAGGCTGTTGGCAAAGGAGCTGGTGCGCACAAAACGCACCGGCGGAGCCACAACTCGCCAGGCACAAATGGAAAAATCGGTGCCACCGTTTTCGGCGGTGCGCTGAAGCATGAATCAAAGCGAAGCGATACCTTGGACAAAGGACAGACAAACGCAAACGCCCGTCGGTTGATTCTTGCGTCGCACGGGTTGTTGATGTGGCTTGATATCGACACCAGGGCGACGGAGGTTATTCACGAAGGCCGGGGGGTTTATTACGGGACGTTCCCCGCGAATGACGACGGAACGCAAATCTGGGTCGTCAGCAGGCCGCACAACTGGCGCCCGAGCGACGTCCGGGAGTCGCTGCTTAAAATCGACTTAGCGAGCAAGCAGGTAACCGACGAGGTCCAACTGCCGACGCACTTCACGCACGACGCTGTGCGCCATGGCGACTTGGTTTTCGTCGCGGACACGGGCGGCGACGGCGCTTCCAAGAGCGGCGGGGTGGTGGAGCTTTCGTTTCCAGAGTTGCGAAAAACAAAAAGCCCCGGCGTGCAAATCACAACGAAGGAACACGTCAACACGCTAGCGCCGGTTGGGGACCCGAACAACCCGCACTTGGTGTGGGCGCTGCTGCACAACCTAGGGCCCTCGAAACTGGTGCTGCTTGACTTAAGCACAGGGCAAAGAATAAGGGAACTGCACGACGTGGGCAACAAGGCGCACGGGTTGGTGCCTTGGCGGGACGGGTTTTTGATTTTGAACTCGGGCGAGGGTGCGGGGCTTTCCCAATCACCACATTCCGAGGACTGATCGGCCCGATTACCCGCCCGACTGTTTACTAGTGATACTGTTACCATAGTAACTGTTACCTTTCCAATCCCTCATACACACGACGAGAGACTGACACTTTTCTTTTTACAATCAGGCGCGCTTTGTATTTTCACGCCGCCAGAGGATGCGGATGATGCTTCTCAAAGGGGCACGTTGGAAACGTTATGGCAAGACGACAACAAAACGTTCATGAAAGGCCTCGCCGTGATTGAAAACGTGGCGTACTTCGGTTTGGCCGAGTTCGGCGGGCGGCAAAGCCGGGACGACGCCTCGAAAACCGCCGAGGTCGGCGCGTTTGATTTGGTGAGCCGAAAATTTCTCTGGCGCACCACCGTGGAAACAAAAGGCCTGCTGAACATCGTCGCCGCGCCGCACATAAGCCAACACTCCACGTACTTCCCGGTGAGTAGCTGGGATTCCAATTCTGGGGATTTTAATTCGGAAAATTCCGGGGACGAAGACTCAGAGCAGGACTTTAACGTTAAAGACTCCACAAACAAGCCTCATTTGGGCGAGAGCTTTGCTTTGGGCGACGACGGGCATGATTTGCGAGGCAGCGCGCCTGAGCTCACCGCGCCGAGTGGGGTGCCTTGGATCGACCTGCGGCAGAAGAAACACCTGACTTCGAACAAAGACCCTGATTTGTTGATTCAGCACGTCGCGGTGGACGTCGCGGCGCTGCGCGCTGAACTGGAAAACACGCCTGGATTTTGCGCCAAGCAATCACAGGACGACAACGCCTGCTTGGGCGGGCGAAAGGGGAACATGGACCAGTTCAAACCCGGGGTGGATAGTGCGATTTTGATATTCTCTGATTACAACGGCCGGCTGGTGTTCAAGTTCCCGTGGTTCGACAAGTACGAGGCTTTGCTGGAACCGATTTTGACGAAACTTTTGAAAATCCACTTTGGCTTGGAACACCCGATGCGGCACGTGATTCGGCTTCAGTTCGCGTGCATGAACCCGCACTCCCAAATCCTGAAGCACACGGACCGGGGCGGGTGGGTAAAGAACGGCCACCGGATTCACATTCCCCTTATTGTTCCGGACACGGCCGGCGCCGGCGACGGCGACCTTTCGTTCGTGATGATCGTGGACGGCCGCGGTGACGTGGACGTGCCTCTTGTGGAGGGCAACGTGTTTGAAATCAACAACAACGTTCCGCACCGCGTACACAACGACGCGGAAACGTGGAGGGTTCATTTACTCCTGGACTTCACGGAAGACGAAACCCCGGAAACCGCGCGGTTCGCGTTACACCAAGGCCAGACGTGCGAGTACCACGGGCTGGACGAGTGTACGCGCAACGCGGATAAATGGCCGTGGAGCGATTAGTAGGAGGTGGTTGAGGTACCGGTGCCGGAGCTCTTTCCTTGTGAACGCGGAAAAGGAGGTGGTTGATTCAGAGAGCTATTAGCGGTTAGACGCTACCTTGGTATTTCTTTGTGAACGCGGAAAAGACGTTTTGATTCCTTGTATCCCACCTCTTACGGAAGAAACAGGCAAACCCTGAGGTACCCCAAACTATAATAACATTTACCCGAACGTGAACTCCTTTTCCAGCCCCGCCGCGTTTACGAGGTCTTTCGCAAAAGGAGCGCACGCGGACGAATCCACGCCATGCGGCGGCGCGGGCGTGACCGCCTGCCACCAATTTTCACCTCTTGCAGATCTCAGTTCCCGCTGTCAGCCAGTGTAATTTTATTCGACCTCGACAGGTCCGATAACAGCCACTACACCGACCTTCCCGTCCACTCCAGTGGACGCGCCGCCCTTCACGGAAGCGCCCAACGCATCACTTGTCGCCCTGGTCCTCACGTGAGTACGTCAAGTCGGCGTTAGCGGACGCTAAATCTCACCAGCGGAAGCTACAAGCCGGCAACCGCTTTTCGCAAGGTCCGACGAAAACAACGCTGACCTTCCCTCCACGCCCAACCGCCCTTCCTGGCATCGCCGCCAGGACGCAAGCTCTCGTGACTCCTTTAGCGCGATGCCTTCCAAGCGAAAGTCCAAGGGAAAGGACCCCGCCGCACCTGTGGTTGACTTCACGACGGACGACGACGGACGACTTGACGTCGGCGTGTGCGTCTCGGTCGCGACCGAGGAGAGTTTACCCGCACCCGGAGGTGTATCTGCGCAGATACGCGCTCGCAACGAGAAACACGCAGCGAACTGGGCTTCCCTGTCCGGACAGCGCATGTCACCAACCACCGCGAAAGACAAAGACCCGCCGTGGACGAAGCTCCGGGGCGTGAAACGGGTGTTGGCGGAGTACCGGGCTTTGCACGCCGCTATCGCTACCGGCGAAAGCGGCGTTCGCGACTTGTCTCTTCCGCGCGAAAGCAACGCCTTCGTGTGGCGACTCGCCATGCGTGACTTCGACGAATCGACACCAGGAGGGTCGGTGTTGAATGAAGACCTGGCGGAGCTCGCGAAACAGTATCCACACGACCAGGCTTGCCAAAAGCGCCAGGTAACCTTCGAAGTCGTTTTCCCCCACCGGTACCCCCACGACCCGCCGTTTCTTCGCGTCGTAACCCCCAAAATGGTCTGGTACACCGGGCACGTCACCGCGGGCGGCAGCGTTTGTCTTGAAATGCTCACGCCGCAGCAATGGAGGCCACAATACTCCATCCAAAGCATCCTGGAAACCGTGAAGCATGCGGTGGTCACGGTGTCGCCGGTTGTCGTGAAAACCGCGTTCGGCGGAGGTATCGCCGGGCCGCTTCGCGTGGACTTGAACAGGCAGTACTGCCACGCGCCAAACACGGAGTACTCGGAAGGACAGGCGAGGGCGGCGTTCGACCGGGCGGTGGCGCACCACTCGCGGAACGGGTGGTGACGTGCGATACGATTGACGTGCGATTTCGTTGCGGAAAAAAGAAAGACGATTTCGTCGCGAAAAAAAGACAAAAGGAAACCGGTCACTGAGCCGTATTTCAACACGTACCACGTTTCAACAGGTTCAATTTTCAAACACCTACTTGTGCTACTCAAACCCCGGTCAGCAACGTCCAGAAACCGCCTATCAAAACCCGTCTACCCGTAAATCTTCACCGCGCGTTGGTCGTACCCCCCCCCCGCGGCGGCGCGCATCGCCACGGCGGTTTTCCGCGGGTTCAGGTCGGGGTGTTCCAAGCCTGATTGTAAAAAGAAAAGTGTCAGTCTTGTATGGGCAATCAGTCGACGGAATGCGGTTATCGGGAAATACTCACCTAAGTAGCTCTCGTTCTGGCCGAACGCGTCTTTCCGCGACGCGAAGTACGGCGCCAAAACCTCGTCGTCAACAAGAGGCGTGGTTTTCCCGAGCGCGTGAAAGTGGAAGGCCCATTTTCGGAACTCGGCGTCGGGAACGGAAAGTTTCGCTCGCACGCGTTTTTTCACCTCGAAAACGGTCTCCGTCGCGCCTATTTTAAAAAAGAACGGGTCCCCGAAGTGGCTGCAATGCGCCGTTTCTGCGGACGCGGGGGTTTCGCAGCTCGCCTCGTCCCGGTAAAAGTGGTACGCGCGAATCAACAAGTCGCCGTCCGCGGCTTGGGTTTGGGTTTGGGTTTGGTTTTGGTTTTGGTTTCCGTTTTCGTCTGACTCGTCCTTTGCCTCGCCATCCGCGTTTAGAACGCCCTCCGAATCACCAAACCGCAGCTCGTCCAGAGGCACCTCCTCCGCGCGGTAAACCCAGTACTGGTCGTTCACGTCGTCCAGGGTTTTGTCCCAGGGGAAGACTTTGTAGATTTTTGACTGGAAGGTTTCGAAAAACCGCAGCTTTTTGCCAGCCCCGACTTTCGCTCCGAGCTTTACACGAAGCACGCGGAGCACGTCACGCGTGTTCGCGTCGATTGGCACACGGACCTCCACCACGACCACGCGCTTCGTGTCCCCAGAATGGAAACCCACTCGGAACGATTTTAAGCGCTCCAGCTCGGGCAAAGGCATGTCCAGCACTTCGTCTGTGGTTGTTACACGAAAAGTGTCAGTCCCGTGTTGGGTGTGTATTGGACGATGTATGGACAACAGTCAGGGTAATCGGTCTGAACAGTCACCGTAATCGGTCTGAACAGTCACCAGCGTTAGAGGTAAAACGTGTACGGCGTGATTTTGGAAAGCCTCCCCACACGTACAGTACAAAACGTCCGATTTCTTTTTCGACTCAACCCGGGTGGTGAACGCCAGCGCATCGCACAGGTTCTCCACGCCCCGGAACCCCAAGGGCGGGCCTTTGGGGGCGTTTGAGTAGGCGTTGTGCATGGTGAGGCGCAGCGTGGACGGGTCGGTGACCGCTGGGGCGAGCGCGTTCGCCAGGGAAACACACACGTCGTCGTAGGACATGGATTTGGTTAAATCCAAGGTCACTTTGTCGTCCCTCGGGTTTTTCAGCTCCCTGAACACCACGCGCTGCCTGTCTTTAACGTGCGCCAGGAACTGGTCCGCGTCGGGAAACTGGACGGACCCACCGTGCACCAATAGCTCGGCAACCGAACAGATGGGCTGGATCACCAGAATGTCCCCCGAACCGATCGCGTCGCCGCCGCCAGAGCTGAACGGCTTGGTGAAGTCGATCTGTGAGATTTGGGAACGGAATTCCGGTCAGTCGGGACCGTGACTTGTATGAGTAAACAGGGAGGCGGGATACGAGCGGAACAGTCGGGCGTAATCGGGATTAGTGTAACTGGCAAACAGTCTTTAAATTTGGGAAACCCCCACGGAGACGTACCCGGTCCACCATCAAGTCGGGGTCGTGTTTGATTTCTTCGAACGCGTCGAAGGGTTCGTTTTGGCGTAAGTTGTCCTTGTAAAAAAAGAAACGTCAGTCTTGTATATCGCGATGTATGGACAAACAGTCGGGGCAGAGGGAATAGTCCCTTCTGGTACGAGTATGGGCAATCAGTCAGTGGAATGGGTCAGTAAAATGGGAAAGGCCCTCACCCCCGCCAAGTGTCGAATTTTATCCGCCAAGGAATCAACCGTGCTGTCCATGTGCACCGTGAGTGACCCCAGGTACGCCAAGGTTTCGTTTCGCGGGTCGTAGAACTTGAGATGGATGTTGACGTTTGTTTCCCGCAAAGCGGGCGCGACGGTTTTCAAAATAAGCGCGCGTTCGTGTTTGGAAAACGCGCGCGCGTCCATGTAGTCGTCCTCCAGCGTCTCCGCGTGCGCGACCGATTCCTCCAAAGAAACCACCTCCAGCAGAAGCTTCAACGGGCCGTGATTGACGTGTTCGTTTCGAAGCTGCCGCCCGCCGCCGCCGCTCGATGCGTATTTCTGGTCCCGCAACATTTCAATCGTCGTGTCTTCGTCCAGAAAGCTCAGCGGCAAAACAACCGGGCGCCGCGTGTTGTTTTGCCGGTTCACGAACTTCCAGTACCGCTGGCGGTTCGGGGGAACTCCGGTTCGCGCGAACACCGACTGTTTGTACTCCGCGAACGTGCGTTCCTTCGGCGTGCGTTCCGTGGTGATCAAGTCCTGGTCAACAAGGTCGAAGAAAATGTCACTCCCGACTTGTGATTTCATCTCCGCAACAGTGGTCAACTTTACGTCCACGAACAGGTGCGCCTCCGCCTTGTCCTTCGCCCGTCTGTCCTTGTCCTCCTGTTCGCGTTTCAGACGTTGTACCAGGTGAGGCGCGATGTCCTGCGATTGTCAACGAAAAGTGTCAGACCCGAGTCTTGAGGTGGTAAGGCGTAAGGCGTAACTGCAACTCCATACGGGGCAGGTAAACGCTGTGTCTGGATTTGGGAAAGCCCGTCCGGCCGTACCTGCTCGCCCGTGTCGCACACGATCTGCGCCTTGTCCGACTCCCGGACGTAAACGAGCATGTACGCGTTTGAGAATTTCGGGATTCTGTTTTTCTTTTCCTCCCCAAACCCCTCGCCGAAGTTGTCGTCGATTGCGTTTTTCGCATCCTCCTTGGTCACGCGTTCGTCGTCAAACTTGAACCAGTCCCCGCTTGCGATTGTTACACGAAAAGTGTCAGTCGGGATATGGGCAGAGGTAAGACGTCCCTTCGCAGGACGAGTATGGGCAAACAGTGTGTCAGGTTGGGATTTGGGAAACGCAAATACGTACCTGAGCGTGGGGCGAATAAAGGCGTAGTAGTGCCCGCCATTCACGCCGCCCGAGTGCACCAATACGCTGTGTAGTTTATACAAGTTCCGTACTGTGTGGTCCGCTTCGGCAGTTAAGTACTTCCGGTCCCCCGAATCCAAATCAAGAGTCTCGGGAAACGCGTACCGGTCGTTGATTTTCACCATCGCGTCTGATACCACGGAAAAGAAAGTGTCAGTCTCGTATGGGCAATCGCAGAGGCGGTGTGTGGTGAATGGTAAATACGTACCTCGGTTGAAGTCGTACTCGAACCGTTTCAGGTGTAGCTGCAACACGGGGGGAAACTCGGTGAACAAAACGCCTTTGTCCGCGTCTTGTAACCCGAACCCTTCCGCTCGGTACTTGTTATCCCCGTCCATCTTCTCCACCTCGACGTACTTGTCGAAACTCGCGTACACGTCGTCGCACCCCTTGACGTCCAGCTGCAGATCCAAAAACGCTTCTTTCCGCTCGCTTTTGAACTGCACGTCGCAGCAGTTGATGTAGTTCACGGTGTGGCCTTGGAAAAGTTTATCGATAGTGCCTTCCACGCTGGTGCCTTTCATTTTCTCCTCCAACCTCTCGCACAACACCCGGTTCAGCTCCTGCACGTCGTGCTGCAGGAACGAGTCGTACGCATCCCACCCGAAGCTTCGCGTTAAGTCTTTCGTCGCAACCGCGGTGGGCGCGACTTGCACTTTGTAGAAAAGGCTCTGAGAGATAAAAAAGAAAGTGTCAGTCTCGTATGGGACTGCAATCAGTCTGCGAAATGTGGTGATTGGGAAATACTTACCTGCAGCGCGAGCGGAATCGACGCGGTGGGCTCTTCCTGTTCCGTGGTGGGCATGTGGTACACCGCTTTTCGGAAGTACGGGACGTGAAACAAAGTTTGCAACAGCGAGTTCATGTAACACGTCGCGCCCTGGTTTTTCAAACCAACAAACCCGGTTTCTTTGCGCGAATTGTAGTTCCACGCCGAGGCGTCTTTCTTGACCCTGACTTTAATGGACACGGTGACGGTGTTGTCCGACGCCACCAGGCCGTTTTCGACGTCGTCCATCTCTCGCAACGGCGCGAACTGCGAGAACCCCCAGTCGTTCTGATTGCCGTCGAAGTGGTGTGGGGTTTCCTTTGTTATGAAACGCGCTCGCCATTCGTCGTCGGTTTCGCGCGTTCGCCGCTTTGATGGGTAAAACAAAGTGGTTAACGTCTTGTATCGGCAAACGTGGAGGCGGCGGGATTTGGGAAACGCAACGCGCACCTCCGGTTCCACGGTAAGCGCAAACGTCGCGAACTGGCTCCACCCGTACGGCAGCGTATCAGCATCCGCGGCGGCGAGGTACACGGAAACCGCGTCCTGGCTGTTCCCCCGTGGGTAAATCAGAAGCCGCCAGTTGAACCCGCCGATGGTGAAGGTTTCCGAGCGCACGGTACTCGTCCGAATGTGCGACCACCCCGACACGACCCACCGGAACGATCCCTCGTTCGGATCCTCCGCGACGTCTCTCAACGGCGGGGGGTCCCCGGTCTGGCCGGCGGTCATCACGACTACGTATGTGTGGAGGGGATGGAAACGGATGGAAACGGACGGAAACGGACGGAAACGGACGGAAACGAACGGAAACGGACGGAAACGGACGGAAACGGACGGAAAAGGACGGAAGGGGGTTAGGGGACGTGGCTTGGTCAGGGCATCCGGGGGCGCATCTTTCGCTTTCGCTTTGGCTTTGGCCGGATGACGAGATAAAAAAGTTGACGCGAAACAGATTCGCGCTTCGACACCCCGAGGTCAAATCGGTCCCCTCCCGGTGCACATAAGCACCACCGGAGGCACGACGGGAAAGGTGGTCCATCCCACCACGTACCGTCCATCGCCTCTTCGCTCATCACGGATCAACTGGAACAACCGCTCCGCGCAAACCGGCAGAGGCCCACCACGGTCGCCCCGCGAGCGAGGTTTAAAGAGATCCGGCAAAACTCCTTCGTCCGTTCCAAGGTATACGCGGGCGGCTGCTCCACCGGGACGAGGAAGTGGTTGCCTCTACTCCACCAAAGCACGCGGGCCGTAAACACACACGCACACGCGTAAGTCCCACGTTTCGATCGTGCACCCGCGATCTGCGGGCGCACACGCGCCAACCCGCGGGCACGTCCGCGGCGGGTTTTCCGAGTCTGGAGCGAACGGCCGAGTCACGAAGCGCCACGCGCCATAAAAACGCGATGCGAAAAGCTCGTTTATCCACTTTTCTTGACGTCATCGCGTGCGGCCTCAGGGCACAGTGTCCGCGCGCCCCGTCGTCGGTCGCGAACACCCACCTCGATTAGTCGAGATGGCCGCCCTGATGTCCACCCCTGTGATGTGCGCGCGCCCCAGCGGCGTGGTCGCCGCGCAAACCAAGCCGCTTCGCGCGTCGGGCTTTTACGGCAACGCCTCATCGTTGAGCACCTCGGCGTCCGCCCGCGGTGTCGCGGGCAGAGGTGCTCTTGTGATCAACATGGCGGCGTCCAAGGCGAAGAAAAGCCGTGACCTCGGGATGCTGAAGGGTATGCTGGAGAAGGAGGAAACGCTGCTCGTCGCGGGGTTCAACTTCCAGGGGCTCAGGGTGCGTACGCCGAACGAATCATGGACACGGCATTTTCGCGATGCGCGCGCCACCGCTTCTCGTCGCGACTCATCGCATGCGTCGCGTCACGTCTGGTTCGCCCCACGACCGTGGCTTCGGCGACCGCGTTTGTGGTGAATTTCCGCGCCCACTTCGCAGCACACCAACGAATAAAACGGCACACGCGAAGGGGGCTGTGCCAAACCCCACCAGGCCGCGGCGACGCGCGCTCCCCGGCGACGGGCGTCGCGTCACTGCGCAAACCTAGGGTTTCGGTGTGTGGGCGTTTTTGCAATCTTTTTAGACGATGGGATGGCCAGAGTGACCTACTATCAACACAAAAGCTGACCTCCCTTCCTAAATAACTAAAAACAAAACACAGAACGGCGAGATGATCAAGTTCCGCCGGTCCCTCCCGGCAGGCGCGCACATGGTTATTGCGAAGAACACGCTCATGGTGAAGGCGACGGAGGGGAGCAAATGGTCGGCGATTGAACAATGCGCGACCGGTATGAACGCGTGGTTGTTCGTGGATGAGAACATCGCGCCCGCTATTTTGGCCGTGAACGGCATGAAAAAGGTGTGGAACAAAGCCGGAATCGAGTGCGAGTTCACGGGGGCGGTGCTCGATGGGAAGTGGGTGGACGTCGGCGGTATCGAGGCGCTTGAAAAGTTGCCCACGAAGAAGGACCTTATTCAGATGGTCGCCATCGGAATCAAACAAGTCCCAACGAAACTCGCCCGCGGGACCCGGGGCAACGCGTCCAACATCGCGTACGGCGTCAAGGCGATCGCGGATGGCGAATCAGACGTTATCAGCGCGTAAGGTATTTCACGTTGGGTGTGGGTTTTTAGGGGACACCTAAAAACTGGGCGGCGAAGAGGGGAGAGCACATTTCGTCGAGCGGCGTCTCGACGGGGTGCTTTCTTCACAATAGGATTTGTAAACAGAGATTGTTTCTACAACCTGCGCTGTCTACCACAACAAAGAAACTACGTTCCTTACGAGGATACCCGCAATCTCCACAAGTGCAAAGTAACCCGCAATCTCCACAAGTACAAAGACAAAGTGCCCCCGCAATCCTTAACAAGTACAAAGAACACCTCCGCAATCTCCACAAGTACAAAGACAAAGTATATCCGCAATGCTTTACAAGTCTTAGCTCCTCACCACAACAAAAGAACCACCCTTCCCCACAAGTCCACCTGGAGATCACAGCAACAGCCATCCCAGGCCGAGCGCGGCGGTGGCGAACGCGCCGCCCCCCCAAAACGCGCCTGACGACCCGAACAAATCACAAAGCCGGCCCGCCATGATGTTCCCGAGCCCGAGCGCCACGCCTTGGCAAAGCGCCGAAATCGCAAACCCGGTGCCTCGGACGTTGGGCGGCATCGTCGCGGAGAGCGCGGCTTTCATGTTCGCCTGTGTCATGGACATGTGAACACCAACGGCGAGGTACCCTATGAACACCTGCCACGGCGCTTTCGCGGTGACGAGCACTAAATCCGCCACGATCATCATGGCGAACCCGCCTAGTAACATGAACTTCCTCCCCGTGCCGCCGCCGTCCTTGTCCACGTTGTCCGTAATGACGCCTAATGGGTACGTCAGCAACGACTGCATTAGGTTCGTGGCGACCATCAGCATGGGCAGGTACTGCGCGGGTAAACCCACGGCATTGGCGTGCAGCGTGACGAACGCTTCCGAAAACCGGGCCACTTTCAGCACGGTGAACACGAGGAGCGCGCGCCAGAACTCGGCGGGAAGCCGCACGGCTTCCCTGAAACTCCATCTCCAAGCACCCCACGCGACTTTCTTTTCGGAAGATTCCGACAGTGACGAAACCGCCGTGAACGGCACGGGTGCGCCCGCGATGACCAGCACGCCGCCGTCCACCGCCGCGGCGCCCGCCGCGGCGAGAAAAGACCCGCTTTCTTTTTTGGACGTTTTTGTTTTTTCGGTGGGTAGGAACGGTTGCGCTGACTCGACGTTCTTACCGTTCTTACCGTCCACGAAAGCAGCGTTCCCGTTCTTCTTTGTGTTGACACCGAGAGCAATAGGACCCGCGTCCCACGCCGGCGACCCCGGGGCGTAGTTCGCAGTGGTTAGGGCTTCTGACCACTCGTTTAATTTGGAATCCCGGGAACTCCCTTTACTCCGCGAGCGGTACTTCAACTCAACCTCCGTGGAGAGGTACTCGGCTTCCCACTCTTTTTGCCGAACCTGCCAAACCTCCGCGGTTTCGCCGTCTTTCCGGCGCAGCTGCGGAAAAAGAGGTTCGCCGTTTCGTTTCTCCTTTAAACGCTGTGCCCGGCGTTTCATGTCCTCCAAGTGCTCGGTGATCCACTCGCCAACCAAACGCCACGTTCGCTTACCCCGGATGTACGCCAAATCACGGCTCTTGTCCTTGCAAGCGCTCCGGCGCCACCGCACGGGTTCGTACAACATCGCGAGCGGCCCGCGGCCGTGCCTCCTTTTGCTGGGCGCCGGCCGCGCCGGGTATTTCGGCATGCCGTAGTGCTTCGTTTGCAGCCGGTTCGGCGTGGAGACGTAGTAGAGCAACATGAAAATCGCAAACACGCTTGGAATCGCGGCGAGCGTGAAGGTGAGGCGGTAGTTGTTGTTCGTGATTGTCATGCACGCGACGGCGCACATGGAGCCGAAAACCCCGCCCAGGGTGGTGAGGCTTTGGTGTAAGCCGTACGTCGTGCTTCGCTTTGTTCGCGGGCTCAAATCAGCCAGAAGCGCATCCGTGGGCGCCGCGCGCACGCCTTTCCCGAACCGGTCCAACAACTTCGCGCTGATACGATAACAAAGAAAGTGTCAGTTTTGTATGGGCATTCAGGGAGGCGGTGTGTGGTGATTGGGAAACACGTACCTGACCACCCACGCCGGCGATATCGCGCTCGCGAGCACCAGCTTCATCAGCGCCGTCATGGCGCTGCCCACGGCGATGACCTTGACTCTGCTCTTTATGACATCCGACAGGACCCCGGCAAACACTCGGGATAGGTTGCTAAGCAAAAGACTGGCGCCTTCCATGGCGCCTATTCGCGTGTTGCTGTACCCCAGTTCGGTTTTCAAAAAAACGGGCAGCAACGAAAAAACCATGCACGACGACGAAGTCCACAAAAAACCGCAAAACGCGAGCGCCCAGGTGGATTTGTTGTCCACCTCGTTGTGCACGATGCTCGGCAGTTTCGTCCGGACCTGGCCTGGCATGCGGTGCACGAGCCAGTTGAAAATCGCGGTGTGCACGCCGTCTTTTTGGAGGCGGTCGTCTTTTACCTCGCCTGGTTCGTCGACCTCCTCCTCTTCTAGTTCCAAATCCTCCTCCTCCGCCTCCGCCCGCGCCAGCGCGCTCGCGTCGAACGCGAACTCCAGCTTGCACTCATCCACCTCGCACTCCTCTAACGTCCGCTCCAGCATCCGTCGTCTGCGCGCCTCACCGAAATCGCCCCCCGTCAGCGACGACGACGCGTTCGGGACGTGTTTGTGTTTTCCCAAACCGCCCCTCCCCGTGGGACGCGCGGGCCAGATCCTCGGCCGGTACGGTGCGGTGGATCGTGTCGACGTGGACGCCACCGCGCCGCTCCGCGCGCGCGCAATGTCACACAACACGATCGAAACGCGGACCGCGCCCGGACTCGCGCCGAGCGTCGCCATCACGCCAGGCACAACCGTTCCACCCGTTCCGCCCGCCTGCGTCACTCACTCACAACCGGCAAAACCAACTTATCGAAACACAAGCATGCCTTGGTGCCGAGAGGTGTGTGTGTTCGTGAAACCGGTGACGTCTCGCGTTTGTTTCCGGTGCGTCGCGCGTCCACCCTCAAGCGCCGGTGCCGTCCGCGACCGTCCGCGTGTTCCAGTCGTGCGCGCGCGCCAACAAACCGGCTACGGCAACCCGAGGGGATATCTACTTTTTGCATTTCTGTTCTGTTCTCCTCGTCGCGCCAAGAACGAAATCGAGAGGCGCAGAGTGACTCGGTGACTGTTTGCCTGTGACGAAAAATGGCGGGCGGGGCTCGGTAACCTGGTGGCTTCAAAACACCACAGGGCGTCTCTCCACTCGCGCGGTCACAATCGAACGCACCGCGGACGTTTGCCTCGGTGTTTTCGATCGTTCGTGTGGAGACGCGACCGCGCACGCGCTGTTCGTTTGGAAACGTAGCACCTCGCGTTTGTCAAGAGAAACCCAGGCGGTCTTTCGTTTCACTCCTCCGCGGATCTTTACTCTGTGACGTTCGTGCAGATCAATCACCATGTCGGGAGAGGTACGTTCGTTCCCTTGAGTCGTCAAACACGCGTGATCCGTGCGCGAATCCGCGCGTGCCAACCACCGCATCGCGCGGCCACGACGCACCGCCAATCCACAAACCCACCCCTGCCACGAAACGTTTCCAGTGCGCGGCGACAAGGACCGGACCCGCGAAGAGAAGAGGGTTTGTTTCGCGTTACCAAAATACCGGGAAGGCTTGAATTGAATGCATTCATAAAGGAGGATTTCACCGCTAGTACCCACTACCCACTCTGAACGCCACTAACCACCTGTTACCTTCCTCCCCGAATACTATCCACACACACACCCTACACCCTTCCCAAAACAGGCGGATACCAAGGAAGAGAACGAGTTCCAAACCGGTCCCCTCTCTGTGTTGACGCAAAGCGTGAAAACAAACTCGCAGGTTTTGATCAACTGCCGGAACAACCGCAAGCTGCTTGGCCGCGTCAAGGCTTTTGATCGGCACTGCAACATGGTGTTGGAGAACGTGAAGGAGATCTGGAGCGAGGTTCCTAAAACCGGTAAGGGGGCGAAAAAAGCCGCGCCCGTGAACAAGGACAGGTTCATCTCGAAGATGTTCCTTCGCGGAGATTCCGTGATTCTGGTGTTGCGGAACCCGAAGTGAGACTAGAGTTAAAGGGTTGTAAATATTTCGGTATTATACACGACTACTTCCCGTTACCAGCACTGCTAATACTTACTGTTGCTCGATGTCACAAGACATTAGACTGCTTTAGACTGCTCTACTGTTACCCGTTACTCGCCCCTCCCGCGCCCGCCACGAAATCATAACGCGACGACTCTTCCCATTACTAGTACGACTCTTCCCATTACTAGTACGCCCCTACCGTGCCCGTCACGAAATCGTACCACGGGTGTCCATTCGAGGGGTATCGAAGGACTTGCGCGGCGACGCGGTCGCCGCGCGCGCGGAGGCAGCCGCGCACTGACAACGACTGCGTTGTTCTTTTCCCATCAGACGTCACGCCGATTCGCCCCAGCTGGAACGTGGACACCTCTGACCACGTGCGTTTGTCGAAGACGTGCGTCAGCCCGTCATCCTGCGCTAAGACGACCTTACGCGAGTCCACGTGTAATGAGGGTACAAAACCGCGTCCGCGTTTGGGGTGGTCCACGACGGCTATTCTGTCCCCGGACCTAATGTCGAACACGACGAACCCTCCGGCATGGCCACTCGGCGTCGGCGTCGGATGCCGGTACGTCGCCACCACCTGGTTGTCAAAAACGTGTCCTATCTCCACAACGTGACACGTGCACGGCCCAACGAACGAGCCCACGACTCGCGGCTGGCCGTTTCCCAAGTCGTACTGCTCCATGCTCCCGGACGCGGTACCCGCAAAGAACACACCGACGCCGTTTTTTTCGTCGTCGCCGCCCGCTCGCAACGACGTCACGCGGGAGTGCGGCACGCACCACCCGCCTCGGCGCACAGAAAGCGCTTGCCCGAAACCGCCGCCGCCCGTCTCGTTTTCTTCACACCGTTTCGGTGTTCCACTCGGTACGCGCACCGTGAGTAACACGCCGCGCGCGTCATTTCTTTCCGCGTTCCCCGAACCACTCGAGTCAGAGTCGTCACTGCACGAGCGCTTGTGTTTAGGCTTCTCAACAAACGCAACCACCACCTGTCCGTCTTCGCCGTCCAGATCCGCTCCAGGTGGCAGCGCGCACATCGAAGAAATCGCTCCGTCGGCTTTGAACGCAAAGGGATACACCAGGGGCGCTTGTTTTTCGTCGCCCTGCGTGGTTTCGTCGCCCTCTTTCGTTTCCCATGACGGCCTCCTTTCCCGCTCTCGCCTCTTCGTGTACGTTTGGAACAGCTCACACGACGACAGACGCGCAGTTCCGTCGTGAAACCCGGACACGGCGACGTTTGGGTCATCGCGGTTCATAAACGTGGCGCACGTCGCGTGCGACGACAAGGATTCCGCCTTTGGCGACGACGTTTTAAAAATACCCTCAACCTCCCACAAAGATTTTGTCTCACCAGAGGTGGGGGTGTCGCAATTCGCCACCACGACACCGCTGGTGTGCACGCCGCGTAACGACCACGTGTGGTGTGGTGGATGCGCGTGTTGCGTGTCACTCGCCCATTTTCGTTTAAAACTGCTGTCGATTTTTCCCGGAACGACTGGTTTCCCAAACTCCAAGTCCACGAAATGAGTGTTGTGCTTGTTGTACTTGTCGTGCTCGCTTCTTCGAAATTCCCCCGCCGTCCACGCGCGGTTGCACACGTACAGTCGCTTTGCATTTGACCGAACCCCACCGGGAAGCTCGTTTTGACCCACCAGGTCGTGCGTTTCCCGTGAACCTAACCCTCGCCAAAGCACATCGTGGTTTGCCAAAACACAGAACGAACGACACACCGCGGCGGACCGCGCCAGGTCTCTCGCACCTAAACGCTCGCGAATCGCGAGCGCCATGTCAACATCAAGGCTGTCCATGGCACACGACGCGACACGGGTGATGACCGATTTTCAAACGCACGCCCGCCAGCGCCCGAAACAGTGTCGGAGGTATCACGACAAGAGGAAGATTAGCTCACGAAAAAAAACACCTCTGCTGATTGAAGACTACTGTAGATTGAAAAAGATGCGTCTCGTCGCTAATCGAAACCAGCTGCTACTCACCTCACGCAGGCGCGACTCGCGGTTCCTTTTTGTCCGTGAAAACCCACACCGTGTCCTTCCCCTCGCCCCTCGGTTCCACGGCGACGCACTTGGCGGCGACGCGCCACGCCGCCTCCGCGATCGGCGTGGGGTCGTACAGGTACAAATCCGGGTAGGTGTTTTTCAACGCCTCGGTGGCTTGCACGGCGTGGTAGTGCGGTATGGTGCAATCCACGTGGTGCGCCACGTGCGTGCTGCCGATCCTGTGGTGCAGGAAATCGAACACGGCGCCGTACGGGCGGTCGATTGTGAGGAACGCGCCTTTGATGTATGACCACTCGCTCGACGCGAGGTGCGGGACGTCCGTATCCGTGTGCTGCAACCAAGTGTACAGCACTAGCCACACGTTGACGAACATGTACGGCCCGAAGTAAAGCGCGAAGACGGTGGCAAAAGAGGTTTGTGATACCCAGAACGCCAAGGCCGCGACCACCGCAGCGACGCCGACGTCCGATTTCCAAACCTTGGCTTTCCACGATCCAGGGAACAGCTCCATCGGGCCGGTGTTTACGTTTGGCAGGAAGTGGTTGGTTATCCCGCGCGCGCTGCCGCCGGTGGCGCCCGTTAGCAGATACGCGGGCCACCCGAAAACGAGGTGCGCGAACAGCTGCACGATCGCGAACGGCCCTTCCCCGATTGAGTCCTTCACGTTCAGGTTCATGGTGCCTTTGGTTTCGCCTTTCACGTAAGGCACGTGCGTTTCGCCCTCCGTCAGGTGGTTGGTGCGCGAATGGTGCACCGCGTGCGACCGCTGCCAGGAGAAGTACGGCACCAACAACAGCGAGTGCAGCACGTACCCGACGCTGTCCTGAATCAGCCGGTTATCGGAAAACGCGTTGTGCCCGCACTCGTGCGCGATCACCCAGCACCCAGTCGCGACCGTTCCGGTGACCGCGGCGTAGGCGAGCCACACGGGCCAGAAGCTGAGCTGCATGGGGATGAACAGGTACGCCAAAACGCCGCACCCGACCGTCATGGCGGTGGAAATCGCGGCGTACATTAGGGACTTGGCAGTGTCCTTCACGAAGCACTCCTCAGGGACGTTGCTTAACACCTCCGCGCGCGTGGGGAAGTCGTCTTTAGAAGGGAACTGCATCGCCTTGCCGTGCAGCCCGGAAGGTGTAAGATCGTCGTACGCCACCGCGCCCGCGCGCACGCCGAAACCGGGGGCGCGGCGGCCGGTGCCGAAGGGCTTGACCAGTCGTTGGACAGGGATGGAGACTCGTTGGCGCGAGCCTGGTGACGGGAAACGTGGGTCGGGTGGGGGGCGGTGGTCAGAAAAAGAGGCGAGACTGGTGGGTCGATCGGGCGCAGAAATCAAATCAGGCATTAGTTGTGACGTCATCGACGTCCCAGATTACTCCAGTCCACGGGTGGACGCACCCACTCCGGCGCGCGCGACGGCCCCCCTGGATGACGCCGTAAGCACGGCGCCCGTGCGCAGCGCGGGAACTCCCACGGAGGCGATGGCGGCCATTTGTTGATTCGACGGCGACGAAGGTGGTGCGCGCGGCGTTCTGCCGATGGGTTCGTGTTTTATCGGTCGAAAAAAGCCGAGGACATATCAGCCACTCACGGACCGGAAACGAGATTGGCTGTCAATTTTTGGGTCCTTTCAAGCGTACCGATGAACATCACGAGAAACCATCATCGAAACGTACCAGTTGAACCCCGAACCACGGTTTAGGTGAACGAACAAAAGGAAAACGCGCGTTTCAGGTTTCGTGTTCGCGACAAATAGTCGCAGGTAAAAACGCTACCCCCCGCCTTCTAATCCCCCGCTTTCTACCCACCCCGCCCAGTTCTGCATCACGTCCCTCTCCAGCCTCCACCACTTCGCTAGGTTACGAATTGACTTCAAGTCAAGGTCAACCACGGAGACTCTGCATTTGTATTTGGCGTCGGCGTCACCTGAACAACCTTTTTTATTTTCCGGACACGACACCACGAACGTCTCGTCGAGCGCTAAAGTTTCTTCCGCTTTTCCCTTTCCACTTCGCAAACGCCTAATCGCGATGAGCACGCTGCAGTCCTTGGCCACGGTTGACACGACGAAGTCCCGTAGCTCCCCTTTCAAACGGGTTTCGAGTTTCAACTCACCGGTCAACTCATCGGTCACGCCTTTGACTCGTTCCATCAAAACCTCCACGCCCAGTCTGTCTTTTCTTTGCGCCGAAAGAACGCGCGGCAAAACCTGGGACTCGCGCAACGCGACTTGCACGACGCGCAAAAGTGATGAAAGAGTTTCTTCTTTGGTACTGGTAACACTACCCTCATTAGCACTACCGGTACCCTCACCACCACCCAGACTCGTAAATGCATTCACGCCTTCGCCGAACACCATTGTTGATTGTTGCGCGTTTGGCGATCGTCTTCTGATTCGCAGGTTGTTTCTCGGAAACGCGACCAGCGCTTGGAGCGCTTTGTGCACGTCGTCTTGGTTTGTGGAAAATAAATCGAGCGGATCGTATTTAGACACCTGCAACACATTCCCGTTGGTGACTTTCAACCGCTGGTGCATTGCGAAGCGGGAAACGGAAAACTGAGAGCCGTCGCGAACGAAACCGCACTTGGGTTTGAGCTCCACGGAGAACGTTTCATTTTCCGATTCGTTTGGAGACTCCCCATCACCCGCGTCGAGCCGCGTCGTGTGAGATTTCGTATCAACCAAATTCGCGTCGCGCAGAAGCACCGCACGTGTTTGCGTCATGTCTATTACAGACACGTCTACACGTTGCTTTGGCCGTTCCGTTGTGACACTTTGTGCGACCGCGCGTAGGAATTCGTAATCCACGGTCACGTACACGCCCGGGTCGGTGAACCGTGACCCGAGCAAAGGCCGCATCACGTTTTCAACGAACGCCAGCGACATCGTTTCCGGTGTTTCGCACGCCGTGTCGCGTGCGAATCCGGGCTGGTCTCGCCACAGCAAAGCATCCGTAAGTTTTGAGGTGTCGTGCGCACTACGGGTACGCGACTCGAGGTCGTCTTCGGCACCGCCATCCAAGCCCACTTTTATTGTCGTTTTCCGCAGACGCAAAACACATCCGGCGAAATTCGCATCGTCACCCGCAATCGCCCTTCGCTCCAGCACCAAATGCGCGCCCCCCTCGGCGAGGTACACCCAGCCCGCAGCAGCGGCAGCGCCGAGGCAACAAACCGCGTCTCCGCGCCGCGCCATCGCGCGCGCCGGAGTGATGACAACAAGAGTTTCCCACAGATTGTGACGGACGAAGAAAAGTCTGCCGATATAAAAGTTTTCTAAAAGTTCATTACGTGTTTCACTCGGGAGTACCTTTCTAGGACCAACGCAACACCTCCACTCTCCCTCGTTACTGTTAGAAACAACCTTAGAACGCTACGCTTGTTTCCTCTCCACCAGCAGCAACGTTTTGAGTTCCCCGTTGGCGTGCATCTCCTCTAAAATGTCGTGCCCCCCCACGAGCTCGCCGTTGAAATAAAGCTGCGGAATCGTGGGCCAGTCGCTGAATTGTTTAACCAAGTTGCGCAAGTTCCCATTGTTGGTCTCATCAAGCGTGTCTATTGTTTCGTAATCCACCAGCAGCTCATCCAGCATCGCACAAAGGCGGTGCGAAAACCCGCACTCCGGTTCCGCGCGCGTGCCTTTAATGAACGCGACTACTTTGTTTCCGTCCACGGCGTCGCGACACAGGTTAATGATTCGGTCGTCCCCGGTCTCGTTCCCGTCGCCCTTCGTGAGCCGCAAATTCGGCTTCGCGTCCCGGTTCTTGCGTTCCGTCCAAAGCGCGTTTCCCGAGGTGTTTCCTGGAGGGACTTTTTTGTCACCAGTAGTAGTACTGGCGAGGTGCTCCATCATCCAGGCTTTCCACGCTAGCTGCAACTCGGTTTTATTCGCCATCGGCAAACTCGCGCATCGCACAAAACCGCATTGTTTCGGGAGCTCAAACACGTGAAGCTTGACGCTGGCGGATACCTTCCGGGATAACCCGACGTACTGGATTTGTTGTTCACTGTCGTAAACCGCGTACACACCAGGCGTGGCCGGGATTTCAGGGGAACGCACGCCGTCGCCGAGGAGGGGGATCATGTTCGCGGAGCCGAGGGGAGGCACGGTTTCGCCGGATCCTTTTTCCGCGCCGGTTTCTTTTTCCGCGCGCGCGATGTTGAGTTTACGGCCACGGCCCACAGAAGCGACCCAGACGTGGCGGCGGGAAGCTGTCGCATCTCTCCGGTCCCTGTGCGTCGCACATCGTACCACAGGACAGCACACCGCGTGTGCCACCGAGGCGCTCATCGGCCGGCGTGCAAGAACGAAGTGCCCGCGGATAAGGAAAAAGCCTCCCGAAAAAAGAAAAGAAAAGAAAAAGCGACGAAACTATATTCAGAGTCGGTGGCGCGGGTGGTCATCACGCGTACTCCGCGCGATGCGTGCGGATACCGCTCCCGTGACATTGACGGGCGTGGTGCGCAAGCGAAGAAGCCTGTCACGGCTTCTGGCGTTTATAGACCTGGAAACCGACGATACATCGACGGTAGCGTTAGTGGCGGACGGATGGTTTCTTCTCAAAACGATCGTCGCCGGCCTGCGCGTGCGCGTGACTGGGGTGTGGGAAACACCTTGTGAAACGCGCGGTGCACGTCTCGCGCTCGTCACCGACGGCGTGACGGTACTGGAAGACGTGCGCAGCGAAAACGCGTGGGAAAACGCATCCGCTTCCGCGGCGTGGCGCGCGCGCGTGAGGGAAACAGGCGCCAGCGCCGACACTACCGTGAATCTGATGGGCCCAGATTCGTTCGCAGAAGTGCCGACCGTCGCCGCGACGTACCCCACCATGTGCCTGTCCTGGTCGGATTTCGGTCGGTGCCCTGACCCTACCTGTTTGCGAAGACACGCCGCGAGTTCGCGGTGGGAAACGCAAAGACAGAAACGTGCGGAGGCGAGGAGAGCAGGGACCGGGGGGTGTCTTTCCGGAAACGCGCACGCGCGAAGAACCGAAAGGAACGAACTCGAACACGAAAACAAAAACGTGAACTCTGAAGCAGACGGCGAACACGGCGCTGCGGACGCCGCTAAGTCCAAGCACAATCTCGTGTTCGCGAAGTGGCTGGTTGATACATTCGGGGTTGCTAAGTTGAAAGGAGGGTCTAATGACACTACTAGGGGGGGCGTGGTTGACATCGCAGGTGGCCGAGGGTTACTCTCCTTCGAACTGGCGCTGACGCACGGCGTGCCCGCGACTTTGATCGAACCGAAGCCGCTTCCCGTGCTGAACAAAAAGTTAAGGAAAAGAATCAAGAAATGGCGGGTGTGGCGAGACGGGAGTGATAAAGACGGTCAGGTTTTTCAGGAATCCAGCGACAATGCACCGCACCGCTTTGACGACAAATCACCTGATGAAACAAACCCTGTCCGGGTTATTTGCGCTTCGTTTCTTGGGATGGGCGACGGCGACGCGGATGACGCGAACGGCGAGAATGGTGAAAAAAACGAAAAACAAAAATCAACCGAAAAAACCGAATTGCACATTGCGATCGAATCCGCCGCCGTGCTCGTCGCGATGCACCCCGACCAAGCCACGGACTTTTTCGTCACGACCGCGTTGGCGTTAAAAAAACCCTTCGCGGTCGTGCCTTGCTGCGTGTTTGTTGGTCTCAACGAACACCGGAAACTGGCCGACGGAACCACCGTGGCGACGTACGACCAGATGATGGATTACTACCAATCCCTGCACCCTGAAATTCAACGCGAACGACTCCCCTTCCGCGGGCGACGAGACGTGTTGTTCAAACTGTGAGTTGGTGACGCATCATCAAAAACAGGTAAGAGAGTGGGAGGATAGCAGTGAGAATAACGTGAGGACGGCACGTTCAAAGTTACGAGTGATACACTGGTATTAACTTTTTTCACCGCGTATCAATAGTATAGTACAACAACAAAGCCGGTACGCTCAACTCGCGAACGCCTTCGCGACTGTTTTCGGTAGCGGCGTCTTTTCGGTTTCGCCGGGCGTTTCTTTTTTTCTGCCAGGCGTTTCGGTTTCGTCGCGCTCGCCGCCGGCCGTCTTGCGCTTCCCCGACGATGGCGTACCCACGGGCGTCCGTCGTGTGTACGTCTTCAGCGGCGACAGTGACGTTTTTAAAGAGCCTCTGGACAAAGGCGTGGCGGATTTCGAAAACAAGTTCAACGGGGTTTTCGCGGGGCCGGCGGAGGTTGGTGTTTTTCGGGGCGTGCCTTCTGTTTTTTGCGGCGTCTCTTCTCGTTCTGTTTTTCTAGGCGTGGATGTTTTCGTTTTCGCCGGAGTCAAACTTCGCTTCACCGGCGTCACCACCGGGGATGTTTTCCGCGTCTCCAAGCCATCCTCGGCAGGGTCGTCGATTTCGGTTGAGATTGACTTTGGAAAGCCCCCATCCATTCGTCGCGCCCGGCAGACTAGCACGCATACGTTATCCGCGCTGTGTCGCATGCGCGCCAGCGTGGTGAGCGACTGCGATTGTTACACGAAAAGTGTCAGCCTTGTACAGGCAAACAGTGTGCCTGGATTTGGGAAAGGCCCAAGGCCGTACCTGCGCGACTCGGCGCGAGCCCCAGTAGTTGTCGTCGGCGCACTCGACGCCGCTAATCAAGTTGTCAGACCCTTTTGGAGTTCCAGATGAAACAACAGGGCCTAAGGAGCTGTTTCGCCTCTTTGCGTTTAACGAACCAGTCGGAGTGTGCTGTTTCGGCGAGTACCCGCTTCCGCCGACCGGGCCCGCCGGGACTGTTCTTTTTTTCTCAGCACCGACGCTCCCCTCGTTCCGTCGCCGTTTCGCCAACAACGGCGACGACGACGTTCGACACGTCGCGGTGGCCTGTGCCAACCGGTCGCTCTGCGCCACGTCGGTCAATCCGTCCGAACAAAGCACGAACGCGTGGTGGGCTTTTCCGTTTTGCCAGAAAAGTGTCAGTATTGTATGGTCAAACAGGGAGGCGGGATTTGGGAAATGCACTACGTACTTTCGTCCAGCCGTAACGTCTCAATCGCGGGTTCCGCTTTGACCATGCTTTTTATCCCGGCGTTGCCAAACGCGCGGCTCACCGCTAACACCCCCGCGGTTCTTGATACGCCTTGTACCACCCTCACGCTGCCCCCCAAACCCTCGATTCGGCTGCGTTCATCGGCTCGGGAAGGGCGCTGGTCGGTTGTTTCGAAAACCACCGCGCCTGTGGAATCCGCCACGACGCACCGGGAGTCACCCACGTTCGCGATGAACACCTTCGGCGCTGTTGTTGTCACCAACCGGGGCGCGGTGTCTGTCAGACTTCGGGGCAATGTATTGTCGATGCCGTCACGGTCAGTGATGGGACTTTGAGGCACAGGATTGTTTCCTGCGTCACCGTTGGTGATGGGACTTCGGTGCGGTGCGTTGGCAGGGTGATTCAGGGTACCGTCACCGCCGTCATGGGGAAAACCAGTACCGTCGTCACGGGCAGTACCAGCACCGGTAGTACCGTGTGTGCCGTCACCGCCAGAATTTCTCCCATCCGCCGCGTTTCCTCCCAACACGAACAGCACCACGACCGCGGTGCTTCCCGGTCCCGGGCCTTTGAACTTGCCCTCCGGTTTGGGAAACTTCTGGCAAATTTGTCGATCCAGGGTTTCGCAGCACTTCACCAGCGCCGCCACCGGGTCTTGTTCCAACTCGGGATCGCGGAACAACACGTCGCAGAAGTTCGTGGCGAGGTGCGAGGAAACTTGGTCGCCGCCGTGTCCGTCGAAAACGCCGAAGGCTACTATGTTTTTGGTGGAATCAGGGTGCCGCGCCGCGACCCACCGGTCCTCCGCGTGAAAAAGAACGTGTCAGTCTCGCGTGGGAAATCGAAATCGTCGTTTTCGTCGGCGGAACGCGGTGATTGGGAAACGCCCTTACCTCCATGCGCGGCCGCCCCCCGATAATCGCGCTGACGTCGAACTTGACTTCCCAATCGTCGCCTAACGAGAACGGCTCGTTGACCGAAACGCCTCCCCGCAGCACCCCCCACTGCGGGTCTTTGTTGCGGCGCGCGGATGGCATCATGGTGCGGTGCCTAGATTCAAGTCTGACCAACAACGCGTCTTTCCAGTCACTTCTTTCCAACAACCGGCTGTCCTGTCACCCCGCCTGTCCTCCTCGCAAGCACCGCGGCTTCGAACTGGTTGAACCGTTTTTCCTTGTAGTGCGCCTCTACCTTCTCCTCGATCCAGAAACCGAGCGCGCCCCCCACCAGCGTGAAACCCACGAGCAGAACCTGTTTGTTCACGCCGGCCATTCCAGGCACCCGCGGGAATGTCGCGAACGGCTCTTCCCAGATGAAAAGATGAAGACACTCGCGGTGCGTTCGCGGTGTCGCGACGCTCGTGGGAACTTCGCGGGGTCCACGCAGGCGCAGGTGCGAACGATGTGCTGTGCGACACCACCGGAGGGACGAGAGTGGCAGACAAGCGCGACGCGGAGTGCCAAGCCACCTTGGCGAAGGGGGGTGCGTGGAACCTTCGCCCGTTTTCGAATAAATATTTCCCGACTGCCGTTTCGTGCTTTCGTCCTTTTCGTCCGACTTTTTCCATTCCGCCCGCGCCTCTCCTTGGCAGGCAGTTCAAGGCGCGCATCGTGGGTGCGCGCGCCGCGAAGCGCACGATGGGACGCGGTCGAGGCGCGCGTGTTGAGAACACACGGCGCGCGCGGGCTGTGTTAGCGGTAGTGGTGACGTTGGTGATTGGCTTGGGGTGTCGCGGCGGTCGGAGGGAGGATGGGGAGCGCATTGTGTCGTCTGCGTCTCTTGCCGATGTCGAAGCGGTGTTCGGGCGCGAGGCGCTTTATGGCAAGCGGCGGACACGTCACACGTCACACATTAGCGGCACGTACGGGACGTACGACCAACACTCACATCACGGCCATCACGGCATCCGGCATAAATCCACGGAGCCGGGTCGGTCACACGTTTCAGACCCGCCGTACGACGCGCGAAGGGCGGCCAGTTATTTCGCGACGATGGCAAAGTACAAAGCCGCGGGGCTCGACGGTTTGGGCGGCAGGACGGTTCGAACGGGCGATTCGCGGGTACGCCGCACGAAAGCCCTGCCGTCGGGCAAATTAGCGTTCATGTTCCTCACGGACAAGGTGATGCCTGGGTGGGAGGCGTGGGGAACTTTCTTCGCAACCGCGAGTGACGACGAGTACAACGTGTACGTCAACGCGAACCCGGGCGTCGCGAATGCGCAAAAAGGTATCTTCGCGAATAAAGTCATAAAACACTCAATCGCGACGACCTGGGGAACGTTTTCCATCGTCGAAGCCACGATAGGGTTGTTGAGGCACGCGCTGGCGCAGGACATGGAAAATGAGCGGTTCATTTTAGTGAGTGACAACACGTTGCCGGTGGCGAGCTTTCAGAGCGTGCGTTGTACTTTACTTGCGGAGCGCCGGAGTTTAATCAACGCGTGCGACCTTACGAAGCACGACCGCGAGGCGAAGGTACGTATTGGGCCTTTCCCGAATCCCGCCTCCCTGTTTACTGCCCCTCTGTGACTATTTACTTTTTACTACTGGTAACTCTTACCAGTCCTGGTAACAGTTACGAAGTCACACTACGGTACCCTGTCCAATCCCTCATACAAGTTACGAACATCACGAAAGACTGACGCTTTCTTTTATTCGTCTCAGAGCACTTCCGGGCACGATTCCCTGATTCGCATGCCGCACGACTTCCCGCCCTGGCTCAACTCCACGGTGTGGCGAAAGTCCTCGCAGTGGTTCGTTTTGAACCGGAAGCACGCGCACGTTGTGTCCACCGGCGAGCTCTCGATGAAAGTTCGTGACGAGTTTCAGGGAAAGTGCGTCGCGCCCGTCTCGCCCGGGGTGCGTATTTCCCACTCACCACGCACCGCCTCTGCGACGGCCCGTACAAGACTGACATTTCTTTTTTTACAATCAGGTCAAGCAAACGCACCCAAACGCGCGTTCGTGTTACGGCGACGAGCACTACTTCGCCACCGTGTTGGCGACGCACGGTTTAGATTACGAAACAACCTGTTCCGAGGGGGTGACGTTCGTGAACTGGGAAACGTACGAAAGCGGGCACCCGAAAGATTTCAACTCCGTTTCTCAATTCTTAAGCGAGCGCGATACGCGGCCGCGGGTCGCGCTGATGAGCTGCGGAGGAAGGCTCGACCCGCCCGCCGGGAGCTTGGAGTTGGGTTATTTGGAAACCATCGGCTGTGCTGCTGCTGCGGAGGGCGAGACAATAGAGGAACAGGAAGAAGGAATAGAAGGAATAGACGGAATAGAAGGACGGATAGAAGGAACCAAAGGAAAAAATGACGCCTTCGACGACGAGTCGGACGAACAAAAAATAATTCCAAACTTCGGCGAGTGTCTCTTCGCCCGGAAGTTCGCGGACGCCGCGTTTGCCGATTTCGGTACCCACTGGGGGAAAACAATAGGCGCGTAGGGTTTAGAGGGTTGGACGTGTCCGGGTGTTATTTATAACAAAAATCCCTTGGATACAAAACCTTTCCACACTGCTGCCTTTATCCCACAAGAGTTGGCCCGATATTTGCGAGCCAGCATCCACGTTACTTCATTTCTTAATACCCTCTCGTACCTTCCCTCTACTTCTTCCTAGCGTCTCGTTCTGCGACTAGGTTCAGAACCTCGTTGACCAGCTTTTCGTTCTCCATCGCGGCCATTCCCTGTCGCTTGGCTTGCCCGACCACGTACCCGTTGAGGGAGTCGGTTTCAAGCGCCCGCCCCGCGTCGAAATCCATCTTCGTACTCGGGAAGTGCTGGCCGTAGGAGGCGAGGCCGTCGAAGACCACGGCGTGAAAGTCGTCCGGCACCAACGCAAACGCATCGGCGTGCGGATGTTTAAGAACCTCAATAAACTCAGAATATAAAACCTCCATCCGGCCCCGGTGCTTCGCGAGCAACCCGTCGCAGTCGCAGTCGCCCACGATTGACAAAAGGTTCGCCACGCCGTTGATGAAGAACTTCCGGATCAGCCCGTAGGGGAAGGTAGGGTCGGCTTTGCCTTTAATTCCGGATGCTTCCAAAAGAAGTTCCACTTTCCTCGCGTCCCCCGTGTCAGGCATGACCCACGGCTTTTCTTCGTTTTTGACGTGGATTTTCGTGACTTTTTTGGTCGCGTCGCGCGGATCGTCTTCCTCCACGAAGTCGTACGACTGCGGAATCACGACGCGCACCGAGTTTTCGAAAAGTGGCGCGACGATACCGTTGTGCACCAGAATCGTGATTCCGCTCGTAATGTTGTGCGCATCCAGCTCGGCCCTAACGTTCGCCAGGTCGTACGTCTTGACGGATACAAAGGTAAAGTCGAAAACGCGATTGGCAAACCGCTCGTAACCTCGCACGAAGGTCACCCCCGCGTCGCGACACATCGCATCAACGAAGGGCTGCATCTTGGAAACCCCGCGATCCGCAGGGCTGCCTTTCAACACAACCTCCCCCGTCGTCCCCGCGCCCTTGAACTTACACGCAACGTAAGTCCCGACCCTACCGCCGCCCACCACGAGCACGGATGGTAATTCGGCACGCATCTTTTGTCTTTTTTGTGGCTTCGATCGCGGATGAAGATGACACCGCGGACGGAACGACCACGCGCTTTTCGGGTTTCGCTGGTTAAGAACAGCTTTCGCGGTTTCTGCTCTGCAAGCGCGGGAAGACGGGAAGACTGTCGGGCAGGTACGAACACGACGCCTGTGCGCGTGACAGTGATGGCCCTTCAAACCAAAAAGGGAAGACACGAGACAAGACACGCGTAAACTGACCGAAAATGACGAGCGGCTGAGAGAAATGCAGTTCTGCGCAGGTGCTGACACTTTTTGACGTTGGCGGCTCCACTCTAAACATGTGGTATCGACGCGAGGCATTCACGGTACCCTGACCGATACAAGTACGAAGAGACTAGGATACCGCTCGTAACAATACGGTACTGTGGCTAAATGCGCATACGACGCGCAAACCCACTTATTACGCGCCTCCCTTCGCGACCCGTCGGTCGGTTTCGCGCTCCAGGGTTCGCCGCAGAAACGCCTCGCCCAGCATATCCTTCGCTGACGTTCCCCACTCCAGCGAGCATTTCGTGACGTCCTCAATCGCGTTTGGGTGAATCCCTAGGAACAGCTTAGCGAGCGCGCGCACGGCGTTGGCGACGCGTCCGATGCGTTGTCGGTGTTCCGCGCATATCACGCGACGGCCTTTTTTGGCGTCCATCTCGTCGTCGTCGTCGTCCGCGTTTCGTTTTCGTTTTCCGTCAGATTCGGTTTCATTCTCCTCGCCCTCCTTCGCGCTCGTCGCTTTTGAAGGCGCGCCAACCCACACGAACCCGTTGCATCCGAGAAGCACCTCCACTTCGTAGTGTGACCCTTCACTCGAACTCTTTTCGGTACCATCATCACCTTTCGTGTCACCGGTGGCATCCCCGAAAACGGCACCCGCGTCGACTTGGTGGAAGTGCCGCTTCACGCGTTTCACGAGCGTGGGCGGCGCCCTGACGAGCTGCCCGTTCACCAGCCGGCCGTACTTCAAACTCCTGGTATGCAGCGCCACCGCGCCGTCCGCGTAGAAGGACTGCACTTCCGCTGACACTAGGTCGTTTTCCGCGTACAAAGCGCGCATGTTGAGCTCATCCAAATTGTTCCGCCGGCGCTGCGCTCCGCCTGGCAGGTGCACGGCGCCGAGCTGCAGAATCGCGTGTTGCCGTCCCCCAATCTCGAGTTTCCACCGCTTGCCCGCGATGTCCACCACCCGCCCCAAAACGACGTCGCCGGTTTCAGGGACGTACCTGGTGCGCAGTGGCCGGACGGACACTAGCTTGTTCACGCGTTCCACGGTGCCGCACACCGTGGCCAGCAACCGGCCGTCCGCCACCCGCGTCCCATGGCCGCGCAGGAAACCATCCTCCACATCAACGCCCTCGATGGTATCACCGGGAGTCACGAAGATGGCGTCGCCGGAGGCGCCTGTTTTGGGTTGGGTGGGTGGGTGGAGGGGGGGGGGGTTGGGTGGTTAGTTGTGTGTCCGTAAGCGCGCGTCCGGTACCCGCGGTACGAGCGACTGCAGGTACACGAGTACCTGTGTTACCTGAGGTACGACCGTGGTACATGAGGGACGAC